>Ga0268356_11002_pt1:1240000-1658635 | contig 1658635 bp, 1378 predicted proteins | sample BioMet10_FD_194415 | JGI IMG/M metagenome (GOLD analysis project Ga0268356, IMG submission 194415) | Sewage microbial communities from Oakland, California, United States - Biofuel 10 (PacBio Assembly) | ecosystem: Engineered > Wastewater > Sewage > Unclassified | place: USA...
TCTGTACGCTAGTATGGGGGGAGTCATTGTTGAAATACCACCCTTGTTTTTCAGGTCCCTAACCCTCTACCGTTATCCGGTGAGGGAACAGTGTCTGGGTGGGTAGTTTGACTGGGGCGGGTCGCCTCCTAAAGAGTAACGGAGGCATGCAAAGGTTCCCTCAGGCTGATTGGAAACCAGCCGTCGAGTGCAAACGCATAAGGGAGCTTGACTGCAAGAGAGACATCTCGAGCAGGTACGAAAGTAGGTGTTAGTGATCCGGTGGTCCCGAATGGAAGGGCCATCGCTCATTGGATAAAAGGTACGCCGGGGATAACAGGCTGATCGCATCCAAGAGTTCACATCGACGATGCGGTTTGGCACCTCGATGTCGGCTCATCACATCCTGGGGCTGAAGCAGGTCCCAAGGGTACGGCTGTTCGCCGTTTAAAGTGGTACGCGAGCTGGGTTTAAAACGTCGTGAGACAGTTTGGTCCCTATCTTCTGTGGGCGCTGGAGAATTGAAAGGGCCTGTCCCTAGTACGAGAGGACCGGGATGGACGCACCCCTGGTGGACCTGTTGTCGTGCCAACGGCACAGCAGGGTAGCTATGTGCGGAAGGGATAACCGCTGAAAGCATCTAAGCGGGAAGCCTGCCTTAAGATTAGTTCTCCCTGGAGCAATCCCTAAAGGGCCGAGGTAGACTACCTCGTTGATAGGCTGGAGGTGGAAGCGCCGCGAGGCGTGCAGCTGACCAGTACTAATAGCCCGTGCGGCTTGTTTTTGAAAAAAACTCCTTCCTTCCCTGTCAATTAATATTTTTGACAAATTTCGTTGATAGCCATGGAGGAGAGGGTACACCCGATCCCATTCCGAACTCGGAAGTTAAGCTCTCCATCGCCGATGATACTGCATAACGTCATGTGGGAAAGTAGGCCGCTGTCAACGATTGCTCCAAAGCCCCTTGCTGCTGCTAGCGCAAGGGGCTTTGTGTTTTGCTGCGCTTTCCCCTCCCTGCTTCGCCTCCTCCGGCCCCCACATATGCTCCGTAGCCGCTGCCTGTAGTTTGACCAGGACAGCAGTACCTGCAACGCCCTGCCGTGTTCTGTCGCCGTTTGCCCTTCCCGCCTCCCTTCCTTCCTGCATCCCTTTTGAAATCCCTTGCCTACAGTTTCTGGTGAGCCTGTCAGGCGCATTTACGCAAACCCGCCTTTTTGGTCTGGCGGCGTCCCAAACTTCGCCGACCGGTAAATCATACGTCCTGAGGGGGCAATACTCCCAGTGCAGGCTGATCACTCGGGAGGAAAACCCTTCACCCGTGGCTTCTGGTGAGCCCGTCAGGCGCATTTACGCAAACCCGCCTTTTTGGGTCTGGCGGCGTCAAAAGCATTTTTTTAATGCTCACGTACTTGAGTACGCTGCGCTTAAAAAAATGCTTTTTTCTTGCCAGACCAGAAAAATGCGTATTTTGCAAATTCCCCTAACACCAACCATCGCCTCGCTCCGCTCCGGCGAGTCAAAGGAAGGCTACCCTACACCCTGCTTCTGCTGCCGGGCTGCTAAAGGCAAATGGAAACAATGCGCAGTCATCACCGTGCACAGCTCAAGGGCAGTCTTGAGTGCCGCAATGCCTTGCCCCGCGCAGGCGTCCCAAACTTCGCCGACCGGCGACCCATCACGCCCGCAGGGGGCAACCCGCCCAGCTCCGGCGAGTCAATGGAAGGCTACCCCACAACCTGCGGTGATGATCTGTTAAAGGCAAACCACACCATATTGTACTATGCTTAGCGGGAGCCTGGAGACCCCCTTCAGCCAGCGCCGGGCACGCGCACCATCCATTGCCTGTAACGCAGACGACATATTGCCCGTCATGCAACCGTCACACTGTCTGCTGATCAGCACTGCAGCTTAGTAAGAATGCCTGTTCATTTGTATTGAACAAATATTTTTGCCGTCAAAATCAATTATTATTGTAACGGATCCGCCATAGTATCGGCTTAGTGATGTTGGTGGCAAAGACGAGGGCCAAGCTGCGGCTGTCGAGCCGCATGCCGCAAGCATTCTCACCGTACGCAGTCTCCCCCGTCCCGCCTAGCAGAATTGTCCATAATCTGGCCATGTATTCACATTATGTGGAGGGGGTCATGCCCGATTCTTCCGCGCAAGACTTGTTTGATGAAACTTTTTGTGACCTTCCTCTGACAGTGGGGCACATGCCCCATTTGCAGGCGCAGTTGCGCTGTGCTCCTGCTCTTGCGCCGCCGCCTGTCTCCATGTGCCTGCCCGTGGATGCCTCGGAGAGCAGCACTCCAGCCCGTGTTCCTGTTGAGGAGACCGACCGGCAAGCCTTTTTGGAAGTCCTGCACAATCAGAAAATCACCAGCGTGCTGCAGCCCATTGTTTCACTGCGGGACGGCGCTGTTTTTGGGTATGAGGCCCTGGGGCGCGGTCCTGCGGGCACTCTGCTTGAAAATCCAGAAACGCTGATTCAGTGCGCGCTTGAAAACGGCTGCATGCTGGAACTTGAGCATCTTTTCCGGCGCAGCGCGCTGCGTGCCGCTAGGCAGATGCCTACGGGCATTCGGCTTTTCCTTAATGTGAATCCCAACATCATTCAGGATCCGCATTTCGGCATGGGCTTTACCAAGGAATATCTCACCCGTTTTGCTATCAGCGCCGAGGATATTGTTTTTGAAATCACCGAGCGCGAGTCGGTAGAAAACCTGCGCGGCTTCAAGCAGATAATTGAGCACTACAAGGGGCAGAACTACCAGATCAGCATTGACGACGCTGGTGCTGGCTACTCCGGCCTCAACCTCATTTCGGACGTTCAGCCCCACTTTATCAAGCTCGATATGCAGCTTATACGCGGCGTGGACAAAGACCTCACACGCCAAGCCCTGATCAAGAGCATGCAGGAGTTTGCCGCGCTCACCAATACCCGCATCATTGCTGAGGGCATTGAGACGGAGGAGGAGCTGGCAACCCTCATCAGCTTTGATGTGCCCTATGGTCAGGGCTATTTTATTCGCAAGCCGTCGCCCTCGCCGCGCGTGGTCGAACCCGCGGCCATGCAGGTCATCCACCGCGAAAACAAGATAAAAAACCGCTTTTTTGGGGCACGCGTTCACAAATTTCATGTGCGGCACATATGCAGGTCGGGCACGGTTATACCCCCGCATACGCCCATTCGCACTGTTGTCGAGCTGTTTGAAAACAACAGCAAGCTCAACGGGCTTTGCGTGGTCATGGGCGAAGTGCCCGTGGGGGCCCTCACCCGCAACCGTCTGCACGAGCAGCTCAGCGGCAGGTTCGGCTTTTCCCTTTTTGCGGACAAGGCCGTGGAAGCCGTAATGGACAGATCTTTTTTGAGTGTTGACCACCAGTGCACAATTGATCTTGTGGCCAGACAAGCCATGCGGCGCGACGACGCCAAACTGTACGATTTTGTCACCGTCACCCGCGAGGGCCGGTATCAGGGCGTTGTAACAGTCAAGGAGCTGCTGGAAAAAAGCATCGAACTTGAGGTGGCCAACGCCCGTCAGCTCAATCCACTTTCAGAGCTGCCGGGCAATGCACTTATTGATATCGAGCTGGAGAGGCTCGTGCGCCTTGGTCTGCCCAGAATTGTGCTCTATTTCGACATAGACAATTTCAAGGCTTACAACGACAAATACGGGTTTAAAAATGGTGATCGCGCCTTAAAGCGCCTCTCTTCCATTATCAAGGAGAGCGCCGCCGAAGACGATTTTGTGGGTCATATAGGCGGCGACGACTTTATCGCGGTTGCCGACGGGCGCACAGCGCAGGGCGTGTGCGAAACCATCATCAAGGCCTTTAACGAGAGCGTCCCCGCATTCTACAGCGCGGAAGACGTGCAGCGTGGTTACATTGAGGGCAAAAGCCGCAGTAATGTTGAAGAGCGTTTTCCTCTCATGTCCCTGACCATTGTCGGCGTTCGGGCCAACAATTATCAAAGCAGCTTTGATCTGGCGCGAGCCGCGGCAGCGCTGAAAAAGCAGTGCAAGCGCATACAGGGCAGCAATTATCAGCTTGAAGCATAGCCCTCGCTTGCCTTTCCGCTGCGCTCGCCCCCACACAAACAAGCCCCACGGGAGTCTTCATGAAGCTGACCACGAAATTAGTTCTTTCGTTCAGCAGCATCATTGTGCTTATGCTTGCCCTGTTTGGCGTATATTTTGTCAATACGGACCGCATCGACCGCGCCGTCAGTCACATGGACCAGCAGTATCTTCCCTCGCTTGTGGCGGTGCAAACCATGGCCGCCATGTTGTACTCGGCGCGATCCGATCTGGCGGCGCTTACCCCGCACACCGACCGCGTAACCATTGCCGAATACCGCGACCGCATCAAGCGCGCCCTCAAGCAGTTTGCCCACCATGCAGAAGCCTATCAGGCCCTGATGCAGACGCGCAAGCAGGCAGGGGAACCCGTGGATGACGAATTGTGGAATAATATTGTCGCCCAGATGCGCGCTGATGAGACGACCCGCGAAGAAATCATCCGTCTTGCGGGCGAGGGCGACACGGACGGGTCCATCGCCCTGTTTACCCGCAGCAGGGCTGATTTTATTCGCCTTGCCCGCTATTTTGACCAACTGGTGCAGCACGATGTGGAGCGCAGTCAGGCAGCGGCGGCCAGCGCGCAGGATATAGCCCGCAAATCGCGAATCGCCGGGGCAGCTCTGGCCCTGGTTGGCATATTGTTCAGCATTGCCGTAACAGCGGGCATCACGCTGGCCATCAAGCGCCAGCTGGGCAAAGACCCTGCGCAGCTGCAGCTTATTGCTGGACGAGTGGCCGCAGGAGATTACGAGCTGGAGTGCTCTGGCCGCCAGCAGGGCGTATATGCCTCGCTGGTGCTCATGGTTCAGGCGCTGCAGGCCCATATAGCCAGCGCGCGCTGCGAGTCGGAAAAAGCACGGGAAGAATCCGTACGGGCCAACGCCGCCCTGCTGCAGGCTGAGGCCGCCGAGCGCGACGCTCGGACAAAAAGCGAGGCCATGCAGCAGGTGGCCGAAGCGCTGGAGGAAGTAACCCATGTGGTGGCAACGGCATCCGGGCAGGTGAGCGACACCATCCGGCAGGCGGAAGAAAGCGCGGACAGCACTGCGCAAAGACTGGCAGAAGCCGCTACCGGTATGGAGCAGATGAATGCCACGGTGGGCGAGGTGGCGCACAATGCCTCCGTGGCTTCGGATTCCTCCGCCGCGACGCGCTCACGGGCCGAAGCTGGCTCCAAGGTGGTGCAAAATGCCCTGCAAAGCATTGAAAAAGTGCGCTCTACCTCGCTACGTCTCAAGGACGACATGGAGCAGCTTGGCGGGCACGCGCAGGCCATTACCCGTATTATGAATGTTATTTCAGACATTGCGGACCAGACCAACCTGCTGGCGCTCAATGCGGCCATCGAGGCGGCGCGGGCTGGCGACGCCGGGCGCGGCTTTGCCGTGGTCGCAGACGAGGTGCGCAAGCTGGCGGAAAAAACCATGGCTTCAACCCTCGATGTGGATACGGCCATCAAGGCCATCCAGCAGAGCGTAGCCTGCAGCGCGCAATCGGTGCAAGAAGCAGTGCAGGGCATCGCTGTGGCGACGGAGGCTGCCCAGCAGTCCGGGCAGGCGCTTGAGGCCGTTGTGGGCACTGTAGAGGAAACCGCCAGCCAGGTCAGCGCCATTGCCACGGCAAGCGAGCAGCAGGCAGTGGCGACAAACCAGATCAACCGCACCATCGGCGAGGTAACCGACCTGTCGCGCCAGACGGCAGCGGCCATGAGCACTGCCTCCCGCGCGGTAGCGGGGCTTTCCGCGCAGGCGCGGAATCTTGAAGGCCTTATTGAACAGATGCAGCAATGCTGAAGGCCTGCATCGTCCGCAGTATCCGTGAGCAGATTCGGCGACGGAGCAGCAGGCCCCGGCGGGGCGAGCGGGTCGCAAGCCTTGCGCCGTATAAAAAAGGTGGAGCCTCCTGCGGGAGGTTCCACCTGTGATGTGTTCAGTTTGTCTGGCCGGGGCTGGCTACCTGTTGAGGTAGGCCTTTCCCAGTTCCAGGGCTTTAAGGTTGGATTCCTGCAGTTTGGGCGGCAGGAATTTTTTTATGGCCGCTTCCAGAGCGTCCACGCCAAAGGGCAGTACGCCAGAGGCGCAGACCACGCTCAGCAGCACGGTGTTGCCGCTCTGCACCGATCCGGCCTGCAGGCCAAGATCACGGCAGGCCACAAAGTGACACTGTCCAGCGACCTGGCGGGTTCTTTCCATGATCTGCTGCATGTCGGGGTACACTGCCTTGCCCAGCGAAACGCTGAGCGGGGGCAGGGGGTCGCTGCTGGAAAAAACAGCGCCGCCTGGCTGCAGATAGGGCAGGGCGCGCAGGGTTTCGAGTGGTTCAAAGCCCAGCAGAACGTCGGCTTCGCCCAGATCAAGCTTGGGCGCGCGCCAGCCACCGAGCAGCATGACAGATTCCACCACGCCGCCGCGCTGGGCCATGCCATGCACCTCGCCTGCCACAACTTCAAGCCCGGCTTCAAGAGCCGTGCGGGCCAGCAGGGTCGTGGCCGTCAGGGTGCCCTGACCGCCAACGCCGGTAAAGAATATACGCATCCGCTTTTGCATTTCTTGTGTCTTCATAATATTTGCGCTCCCTACCGTTTCCGCGCCTTAAAGGCCGTAGGCGCAACCTGCAGACAGACCATGCAGCCCGTGCAGAGTGTGGCATCCACAGCAAGATTGTCGCCCTCGCGGTAAAAGGCGGGGCAGGCCAATTGCTCAAGGCAGCGCATGGCTTCCGGCCCCTGCTGGGCCACCTCGGCCACCTGGGGTTGGGCTTTTTTGAGCTGACGGCGGGCGTAAAGCACGCAGGGCTCTTCAGTAATAAGCACCCGCACGCCGGTCTGGGCCTTCATTTCTTCCAGCGCTTTGGCGACGGCCTTGACGTTGAACGAGCGCACCTTGGTGCACTGGGTAACGCCCATGGCCCGCACGATGGCTTCAATATCCATGTGCTGGCTCATGGAGCCGAGCATGTCCTGAATCATGCCGGGGTTGGGCTGGTGCCCGGTCATGGCCGTCGTGCCGTTGTCCAGAATGACCAGAATGATGTCATGCTGGTTAAACACCGCATTGGCCAGACCCGTCATGCCGGAATGGAAAAATGTGGAATCGCCGATAAAGGCCACCACGGGTTTTCCGGAAGCACGTGCAAAGCCGCTGCCGGCGGAAACCGAGGAGCCCATGCACACCAAAAAGTCAGCCGTGCGCAGGGGCGGCAGCAGACCAAGGGTGTAGCAGCCAATGTCGCTGGAGTAGTAGGCGTCGTCGCCAAATACCTGCCGCGCGGCATAGTAAACTGCGCGGTGCGAACAACCGGCGCAGAGGTTCGGCGGGCGTCCGGGCAGATCCAGGTCTACGCTTCGCACGGGCTTGGCCGGGCAGGGGGTGTCCAGCCAGGAGGAGAGGCGGCGCATAACCAGGGTTGTGGAATACTCGCCCTGACCGGTGAGGCCTGCATCCTTGCCTTCAATGCGCACGTGGATATCGTGCTTTTGCACCAGGGCGCGGATGTCCTGTTCCAGAAGGTCAACGCCTTCTTCGAGCACCAGCACGCGGTCGCAGCCGTGCAAAAATTCGGTAATCATGCCCGTGGGCAGGGGCCAGGTCATGCCAAGCTCAAGCACGCGCATGCGGTCTCCCCATCCGCCCACGGCAAGGGCGTCGGACAGATAGTCGCGCGCCACGCCGCTGGTGATGATGCCAAGGCGCGTGGGCGTCTGCGGCTCGCGCACGGTGTTGAACCGGCTGGATTCAGCAAACTGGCGGGCCTTCTCTATGATGCCGTCAAGGGCCACATGGCGCTTGCGGGCAACGGCGGGCACCGGCACAAAACGGCCGGGATCGCGCTTGAATTCAACCTTGGGCTGGGCTGCGGGCAGGTCGTCAAAATCCACAGCGCCGCGCAGGTGGCTGATGCGGGTGGTGGTGCGCAGCATCACCGGCTGTTGCAGCTCGCGGGCAAGGCGAAAGGCCTCGCGGGTCATGTCCTTGGCTTCCTGAGCCGAGGCGGGCTCAAAACAGGGCAGCTGGGCAAAACGGGCATAGGTGCGGTTGTCCTGCTCGTTCTGGCTCGAGTGGCAGCCGGGGTCGTCGGCCGTGAGCACCACCATGCCGCCGGGCAGACCCGTGTATACGGATGTGAACAGAGGGTCGGCGGCCACGTTGACGCCCACGTGCTTCATGGCGACGAGGCTCATGGCGCCGCCTAGGGCCGCACCGGCGGCCACTTCCAAGGCGACCTTTTCATTGACGGAATATTCCAGCCTGTAGCGGCCTTCGCCGCCAAGGCGGTGGAACGTGTCCGGCACTTCCGAGGACGGCGTGCCGGGGTAACAGCTGACCATGTGCACGCCCGCTTCAAGCGCGCCGCGCACGATGGCCTCGTTTCCCAACAGCAGATGACGCTCGCCGCGAGCGCCCTGCAACAGCGGATTATTGCTCATGTTCCCTCCAGGCCCAGACGTGCCGCCTGAACCGCAACTGGATACAAAATGGCGCGGCCCATGCGGCCCCGCCTACAATGACGCAAGCCCGCGCTGTTTGTACATGCGCGGGCTTGCGAAGAGATATTTACTGAGCTTTGCCGGGGGCTTTATCGGCCCCGCCGTCTGGCGCCGCCGGGCTTGCGGCCTGGGCTGCTTCTTCATCAACAATCTTGGGGGCAAGCGCGGTGGCGCGAGCGCGAAAATATTCGCTGTTGAGGCCCTGAGCCTCGCGTGCAAGGGCCAGATACATACGGCCGCCTGCTCCGGCTGCCCCGCGACCACGGCGGCCTCGGCCGTCATTTGCTTGAGCTGGGGAGCGGTAACCTCGCCGGGCAGTGACGACTGTAGTTTTTGCAGCGCGGCCAGCGCCTCGGCATATTTGCCAGCCTTGAGCAGGGCCCCCGCTTCGTTCATGCCTGCCACCAGCGCCAGGGAGCTTTCGCCCTCTTTGGCTGCCTTGGCAAAGGCATCCGCCGCAGCGCCATAGTCGCCATTGCTCATGGCGCTTTGCCCTAGGGCAAGATAGACGGAAAACCGCACATCTGCAGGGGCTTTTTCGGCCAGGGCGGCAAGCTCCTTGATCTGTGCGGGGCCGCTGGTTTGCAGCACAATGCGGGCCAGCGACTGGCGGGCCTCGTCGTTTTTGGACGTGGTGTACCAGCGCCAGATGCCAGTGCTGGCCAGCACCAGTACGAACAGCACCACAATACTGGCGATGGTGCCGGCGTGGCGCAGCATAAACTGGAGCATGGGGGCGCTTTCTGAGCTGACTTCGGCCTGCAGGTCGCGCAGCAGGGGGGATTCCTCCGCGCCTTGATTCTTTTGCGGATTCATGTATCAAAACTCCTTACAGGGAGGCGGAACCGCCGTTGTTTTTCCGCGCATTTGCCCTGCGCGCGTATCATCGGCGGAGCTGGACGGAAGCTTTTTTCTTAGGCCAGAATCAACCCCTCTGTCAAAACAAATATCCTCTGGTCAGGCTGCCTGCGCGGCCATGGCCACTACCACAAGGAGCACGCATGACGCCTGCAGAAGAAATGTCGCGCCTCGGAGCGCGGGCTAAGGAAGCCGCCAGGGCCATCGCCAAGGCGCACCCCGATGCCAAAACGCAGGCCCTTTTGGGCCTGGCCAAGCTGCTGCAGGATCGCGAGCCCGAAATTCTGGCGGCCAATGCAGCGGATCTTGAGGCCGCCCGTGCAGCGGGGCAGGATGCGCCTCGGCTTGACCGCCTTACGCTCACCCCTGCCATTATGGAAGAAATGCGCGCGGCCTGCCGCCATGTGGCCAACCTGCCTGACCCTGTGGGAGCCACCGAGCGCCAGTGGCAGAGGCCCAACGGCCTGCTGGTGGGGCGTATGCGCGTGCCGCTTGGCGTTATCGCCATGATCTACGAGGCGCGACCCAATGTAACCATAGACGCCGCCATCCTTTGCATCAAGGCGGGCAATGCGGTTATTCTGCGCGGGGGCAGCGAGGCCCTGCGCTCAAATATCGCGCTGGCCAAAGCCTTGTGCGACGCCCTGGTCCAGGCCGGGTTGCCGGGCGATGCCGCGCAGCTTGTCTCCATAACGGGGCACGAAGCCGTCAATGCCTTGTGCAAGCTCGACCGTTATATTGATGTGATTATTCCGCGTGGAGGCGAGGGCCTTGTGCGGGCGGTGACCGAAGCGGCCACCATGCCGGTGCTCAAGCATTTCAAGGGCGTGTGCCACGCGTATATTGACGCGGGCGCTGACCTCGACGCCGCTGTGGAGATTGTGTTTAACGGCAAGGTGCAGCGCCCAGGCGTGTGCAATGCGCTGGAATGTCTGCTGGTGCACCATGATGCGGCTGGAGCCTTTTTGCCCAAGGTCGGGGCCAGGCTTGGCGCGGCGGGGGTGGAGTTTCGCGCATGCCCGGCGTCCCTGCCCCTGCTGGGGCCGACCGCCGTGGCCCAGCGGCCCGACGACCTGGGGCAGGAATTTCACGCGCTGGTGCTTGCCGTGCGCGTGGTGGAAAACATGGACGCGGCGCTGGACCACATCGCCCGTTACGGTTCAAACCATACGGAAATCATCTGCACCAACAACCACGAGCACGCCATGCGTTTTTTGCGCGAGGCGGACGCCTCCATGGTGGCGGTCAACGCTTCCAGCCGTTTCAACGACGGCGGGCAGCTTGGTCTGGGCGCGGAGATCGGCATTTCAACCTCAAAGCTGCATGCCTACGGCCCCATGGGCGTAGACGAGCTGACCACCACCAAGTTTGTGGTGCTGGGGCAGGGGCAGGTGCGCCGTTAAATGACTGAAACGGCCTCCCACCCGCCGGGCAGAGCCATTTTGGGCGGCAGTTTTAATCCGCCCCATGTAGGGCACATGCGTCTGGCCATTGAGGTGCGTGAAGCTCTGGGCGACCTTGTGCAGGGAGTGGATATGGTTCCCTGCGCCGTGCCGCCCCACAAGGCGCAGCAAGGCATGCTGCCCTTTGAGCTGCGCGCCCGCATGGTGGAAGCCTGCGCGGCAAATCTGCCCTGGCTGCGCTGCAACCGCGTGGAGGCGCTGCGGCAGGGGCCGTCGTTCACCTGGGATACCCTGTGCGCCTACCGTGAAGCCGAGCCGGGCACGGATTTTTATTTTATTTTGGGCAGCCCGGATTTTGCCACGCTTTCCACTTGGCACAGGGGGGTGGAGCTGCCCCGGCTGTGCAATTTTGTCGTTGTGCCCCGTAGGGGGCACACAGCAGAAAATTTTATCGCCGCAGCAAAGACGCTCTGGCCGCAGGCTCATCCGCGCCCGTCCGTGCTGCCCTCGTGCGCGTGCGTGGCATTGCCGGGGGGAGGGCTGGCGCATTTTCTTTCTTTGCCGTGGCTGGCGGTGAGCGCCTCGCGGGTGCGGCAGTTGTGGCTGGCGGGTCGCAACGTGGATTTTCTTGTGCCAGACGCGGCCTTGCGTATTTTGCGGGAAAACTCTCAAACCGTGCGGCAGCACTGGCTGAAGGAGAGTTTGGCATGTTGACCACTGCTCCAAAAGAAATTCGGGAAAACATCGCCCGTGCCACCGGGTATCTGCGGCGCGACGAGGTTGAGCGTGCGCTTTTGACCATGAGCGAAGCCGTGCGGCAGCTTGCGGAAATAAAACTGGTGCGCTCGGTCAGGGCGGAGCTTGATATCCAGATCGGCGACTTTCTGGCGACCGTGGTGCGGCACAGCATGCTGCAGCCTCTGCTTGACCCCTGCCATACGGGCAAGCCGCGCAGCATCACCCTGCAGCCGGGCAAGGAGGCCGCGCTCTCTACCGTGCTGGATGGTTTGGCGAAAATTTTGCAAACTGCGGCGGAGCAGTCGTTGCAGCAGGAGGCCGAAGGACGGCTGGCGCGCAAAAAACAGCTCATCTGCAGTGGGCTGGACTTTTTGCGCGAGGGGCAGGTGGCCAAGGGGCGCGCCTTCTTGAAGCGCATGGTGGAAGAATTCGGCGACGAGGAAGGCATTCGACTGCAGATGGGCCAGATTTTTGCCGCTGCCGGACTGTTTGCCGAGGCCGCCGCCATGTACGAAGAATCCATCAATCTGCAGCCGCGCGATTCGGCGGCATACACCGGGGCCGTGGCGGCCTGGATGGAACTGCGGGAATATGAAAAGGCCGAGAAGGTGTACAAGGCCGTGCTGCGAACCTTTGGCGGGCACGCCTCCACCTTTGGCAAAATGGCAAAACTGTATCTTGCCTGGCACAAAAAACAGGCAGCGGAAGATGCGGCCCTGCGTGCCCTGCAGACAGACCCTGAACAGACTGACGCGCTTGAGGTGATGGCGGCGCTGGACAAGCATTAGCCACCGTGGCGCGCCGTAACGGCGAGCGCTTGCGCTGATGCCGGGCCGGATGCGGTGGGCGATGCTGCAGAGGCAGCGGCGGAGCCGGGCTAAACATGACACGTTGACTTTTCCCGCGCATTTAAGCCCCAGCCAAGACTGCCGCAGGCTCTGCTGCGGACGCTGATGTGAAATGCCCGGATGAACCGAGGCCAAGTATGCAGAGAACTTTTTTATGCGGGGCTGACGTGCACTGGGTATGGAGCGAAAACGGCCAACGGTTTCCCCTCTGGTTCAAATAAAGGCCGTATGCGGCATCTTTGCGGCAGAAGCATTGCCTTTCATACAAAGATAAGCTATATACCTCCTTCGGCTGCAAGCGGGGTGCCCAACGCCCTTTGTGGCCTGCGGAGAGGTAGCGAAGCGGCCGTAACGCGCTCGACTCGAAATCGAGTTAGGGGTTAATAGCTCCTACGTGGGTTCGAATCCCACCCTCTCCGCCATTAATGCGTAATAAAAACGGCGTGTTGCTTTAGATAGCAACACGCCGTTTTCGCGTCTAAAATGGGTATGTTTTTAGCGAGTGTGCGAGTGACCAGCCCCGTTTTTTTGTACCAGGTTAAATGTTAGTGGTAGATTCTTTGTAGTTCTGTTTCTGTCGCCTGTATGGCCGATAATTCTGGTGGAGGCGAGATTGGTCCCATTTCTCCTCTTTGGGGAGGGGTAAAAACTGTCAATGGCGCAGGAGGTCTACCGTTAAGGGAGCGATGCGGCCTACGGTGGTTGTAGTGCTGGCGCCAGTTTTCGATAACTACTTCGGCTTCCTGTAACGTCATAAACACCTCGCCGTCCAGCAGCTTGTCCCGAAGCTTGCCGTTAAAACTTTCGCAGTAACCATTTTCCCAAGGGCTGCCCGGTTCAATGTACTGCGTCTGCACAGACAGATTTGCCAACCATTCTTTTAAAGCTAACGCTACGAATTCTGGACCGTTGTCCGAGCGAATGTTATCTGGTCTGCCATGCGTCAGAAATAAATCTGCCAAAACGTGCATTACTTGCTCTGCACGAATTGTGCGGGCCACATGTAGTGCCAAGCATTCACGGCTATATTCATCAATGACTACCAGCACACGAAAAGATTTGCCATTGGCCGTGCGGCAATGCACAAAATCATAGCCCAGACGTGATTTTTCCACTCAGGCCGGAGCCGAATGCAGGAACCATCATTCAGCCACAAGCGCTTTCTTGGGCGCTGCTTTGCTGGAACTTTTAAGCCTTCCTGTTTCCAAATCCGTTCTACGCGATTATAGCTGATACCCCACCCGTCTGTCCGCAAGAGGTCGGTCACCGCTCTGTAGCCGTACCGGCCATACTCCGAGGCATAGTTGATCACCGCCTGGCGCACGAGCACTGAAAACTCACAAACAGAGGACGTATACCGTTGAGTAGTCCGATGTTGCCCCAGAACAGCGCATACCTTGCGCTCACTGCTCCCGGTCTGCTCACGGACATACTCCGCACATTGACGACGGCGGGTGGGGCTCAGAAGTTTCCCTTTGCCGCCTCCGCAAGAATAATTTTTTCGAGGCTTAAATCAGCGACGGCTCGTCGCAGCCTAGCGTTTTCCTTTTCTAGTTCTTTCAATCGCTTGAGCTGCTCAGTCCCCATGCCTCCAAATTCCTTGCGCCATCGATAATACGTTTGCTCGGTTACAGCAATTTTGCGGCAAGCCAGGGCAATGCTTTCGCCTTGTCCCACAAGAATTTCAACCTCGCGAAGCTTGAAAATGATTTGCTCTGGAGTGAATGCTTTGCGATCCATTTGATGCCCTCCATGGCTCCACCTTATACTAACTTTTTAGGCGGACCAGTTTTTTGGGGGCAGGTCAGGCAGTTTTCCGGATGGTCACGCTTCCCTGATGTTGGTGGCTGCCCGCCTGCGCTATATGGCAGGCCAAAAGTGGGGTACGCAACGGTATATGAACATGAACCAAGAGATATCGGTTTAAAACCAGGGCATTCGATGCCAGGTACATTCCAGGTGGAGTTGCCCCCGCTAAACCGGACACTCCAAGTTTTGCAATGAACGGATAAACTCACGAGGTGAGAGCATCCGCAGGGCCTTATGTGGGGCATTTTCATTATAGTCTTCAAACCAACCGGGAAGCTGCGCCATCACAGTTTCGGCATCCGATCGATCGTTGCAGAAGACGTAATCCCGTTTGAATGTTTTGACGAGAGCTTCAGCCATACCGTTGCTTTGGGGGCTGCGAGCTGGAGTAAACTTGCTGACGATGCCCAGCGCGGCGGCAAAAGTTATTGTTTCTCTTGCCGTGTAGCAGGAGCCGTTGTCGGAGAGCCATTCAACTGGCCGCAATGTTTTGACATCCCCAAACCTTTTTTCAACGCATGCCAGCATGACGCTTTGCGCCATGTCAGCACTGTACCCGCCAGTGGTGGCGGAATAGGCCATCACTTCCCGGTCGCAAGTATCCAGGGCAAAGATAACGCGCACCCGCTCACCGTTGTCGCAGACAATTTCAAACCCGTCAGAGCACCAACGCTGATTTCTTTGTAGTGTGGAAACCTTGCCCGTGTGGGCTTTGTCTGATCGGCTGCCAGTAAACCGTGCCAAACAGGTTGTTCTGCCTCATTATCCTGTATACACGTTTATGGTTGACCGGAGTGCGCCCACCGGCAATCAGTTGCCGATTAAGCAACCGCTGGATACGCCGATAGCCATAGGTCTGGCGTCCGCCCAAAAGTTCGACGATCAGCGGTAGAAGGAATGCGTCTTCCGCTTTGCTGTATCGTTCCGGACGAGGCCGTGGGCTGCGGCTACGTTCATAGGTGTTGGATCGGGACACCGCCAGGGCGTCCGTGACCCTTTTCACTGGAAATCCTCCACGCCGAACAAGGGCAGCCGCGAGATGAGTTTTTTTTCGCGACCAATGCGAACGGCTTCTTTGAGGATTTCCACTTCCAGTGTTTTGTTGCCAAGAACACGCTCCAACTGACGGATTCGCTTTTTCAGGGTCTTTACTTCGGCAACGCTGACGACCTCGTCATTGGCTTCAATGGCTGTTTTGCCGCCTTCACTCATCTGCTTTCTCCAGCGGTAAAGCAAATTCGGAGCAACGCCATACGTTCGTGCCACCAGAGAAACCGACTGACCTGGGGCCATGCTGGCCTCTATCAGGCGAACTTTCTCACCGACAGACCAGCGACGACGGGGCGTTATGTTTACTATCTCCACCGTTGAACTTGTTTTAGCACTAGTTCCAGCCATAGTTCCAGCACCTCCTCCCGAGTTAGAGGGGTGTCCGGTCGAAATGGGGGCTACTCCACCAGGCTTCATCGATTGGCTGCTACAAAATGTGCGAAAAATTCTGAACACTACCTATACCGTCATGCATACTTTGACTCGATCTGCGTATGAAATTTGGGGGATGGCAATTTTCGGGGGGAAGGTCAAACGCACTTGTATTCATCGCGTTTTTTTACAATAAGAACTATTGACTACTTACCCGGTCCGCAAGTATGCACCTTACTGTCCCGTCGGCGTGGACAAAGGGCAGCGGATGATCCGTGCGGGTGGTACCGCACTGGGGGCGTGGGCCGCTGTTAGCGCGGTTCAGTGGGGGGCTTCTACACCGCGCCTGCCTGAATAGTGGTGTTCAATCTGGCAATCATGCACTATACCTTACCTATTTACAAAGCAGACCAGGATACATTATAGGCGTGAAATGGCTGGAAAATACAGGGATATATTTTTAGACGTCGCAAAGGGCGTCGCAATAATACTGGTCGTTATCGGGCATATATGCCAGGGCTCGCGGACAGACTTTGATCATTTTTTCCCCTTCAGATTGATATACTCTTTTCACATGCCCATGTTTATCTGCTTGGCGGGCATGGTCGCATCGCTCAAGATAAAATCTTTTTTCCCCTTATCCCCAACAGTTCTTGTAGCTTCCACGGCCAGAAAAGAGGCATCGCGGGCAACAAAACGGCTTCTTATTCCTTTCATTGCTTGGACAGTCGTTTATTATTTCATCGGGCATAATGACGGGACGCTGACTTATTTTAAAAATGTTATTGCTTCGCCTGACTTGTCGCTTTGGTTTTTGCTGGCTTTATTTTATTGCCGTATTCTGCTCGAAGTAATCCGGGGAGTTGTCTCCCTCGCAAGAATCGCATTGGTGAAGATATTCAAGCGTGATGTGACGATTCTTGAACATCCCGTTGTCGCTCTTGTTCTTATAATGATAAGCTTCATGTTTCTTCGTAACCATGTACCAGGCGATGTAGGACTAGGTTTTTTGAAGTATTTTTTCCCATATTACGTGTTCGGAATCTTCCTTTACAAATACAAAGACAAAATCAGGTATCGCACACTTATACAGACTATATGCCTTGTCATGTTCTGCGCGCTCATGCCTTTTTGGTACAGAATGGAGCCAGGTCCGGCTGAAGCACGGCTTTCTCAATTCATGAGTTCCGGAAATGCTTCGATGCTCTTTCGCCATACTGTCGCGATTTGCGGGACAATAGCTTTTTTGGGGGCTGTCAAACTTCTGGTTCGGGCGCGTATATCATGGCTCAATATCGTTTTGGCCTTCAGTGGAAGCCTGACACTTGGAGTTTACGCGCTGCACTCACAATTCATGTGGATTCCTCCGATCTTTTTCGGCACGTTTGCGGCAAGTCTGCTTGCAACCTGGCTTATCGGGAAAATTCCCGTTGTCAGGTTTTTCCTCTTGGGGGAGAAGTTCCTTCGCTAACTATTCAGGGCTGATAGCCGGCTTCTCAGTTCGGCAATTCCCGCGTCGAGCGCGTCAAGTTTTGCGCTGTCAGCTCCCGCCAGCGGCCCTGATGCAATGGCCCGCAAAAGCCTAACCGATTCTGTGTCGATTTCTGCAAGCCGATTCAGAAGTTCAACCTTGTACTTTGTCGCTGCTTCCTCCGGAAGAAAGTTCAGGCGCGCTTTGCTCCTGGACATAGGCCAACGTCCTTCATTGTGCATCCTCGTTCAGCTAGCCTTCTTCTCCTCTATGGTCTTCCACTTGAACCGGTAATCCCCCCAGAAAAAAGTAGCGTTTATAAGTAGAATTTCCGAGAATGAAATACACGGAGATTTTCACGATGAAAACGTCACGATTTTCCGACAGCCAGGTTCTGGCGATTTTGAAACAAGCCGGAAATGGCGTTCCCGTTACCGAACTTTGCCGTGAGCATGGCATGAGTAGCCCGCCTTTTATAAGTTGCGAGCAAAGTTTGGCGGCATGGACGCCTCGCTTATGGCACGGATGAAAGAGCTGGAAAGGGAAAATGCCCGCCTTAAGCGAATGTATGCGGACGCGCAACTACGCGCTGATGTCGTGCAGGAGGCGCTTACAAAAAAGTGGTAAGGCCATCTCAACGTGTTGAGATGGCCAGAGAATCAGTGATGCGTCGTAGTCTCGGTGTGCGGCAGGCGTGTATTGCGTTCAGCATCAGTGCGTGTTGCTATCGCTACGACAGAAAACTATCGAGCGACAACGCCCATATCGCAGAATTACTTGTGGGGCTGACACATAGTCAGCGGAACTGGGGTTTTGGTCTGTGCTTTTTGTACTTGCGCAACGTCAAGGGCAGAAGTGGGTTCACTTCTTTGGACCAGTCAACGGCAAAACTAAGGTGGACAGTTTCATTGGTTATGTGTACTAGTTTAGACTTGATCTGACAGTCACTCCGTTTTGACGGCGTTGCCTGTCCGATTAATTAAGCTGTCCGACCTTCTCTTGCCAGAGCGTTTTTCCCTCAATGAGTGTTTGCATGGGCGTTATGCCGCCCATCTAGGGCTAATCAGAGGTGGCACTCCCTCTGGTTTGTACTGCTGATATATCTCCATCGGCTTTCGGCCGTCAAAGGTCTTATGCGGACGCCGGTTATTGTAGAAGCCAAACCACCTGCCAGTATCCGACAGAGTTCGCTCCCTGTCTCTACCTCCCGCAAATACAGGCATTCATATTTCAGAGAACGCCAGAGACGTTCGATCATCACGTTATCCATCCAGCGGCCTCGGCCATCCATTGAGATGCGTGCTCCGGCCTCTCTGAGCGTCTTCGTGAACTCGTAGCTCGTAAACTGAGAACCCTGATCCGTATTGAAGATTTCTGGTACGCCGTAGCGATTTATTGCATCTTCCAGGGCGGCCACACAGAAATCAGCATCCATGGTGTTCGACACGCGCCAAGAGAGCATCGCTCGGCTATGCCAGTCCACATAATCGCCACAAGATACAAGAAACCGCGCCGCATCGGAATATATGTGATGTCGGCACACCATACCTGGTTTGGCCTTTGATCGCCTTGCCCCGCAGCAGGTACGGATACGTTTTGTGCTGTGGATGCGGTTGGCTTGTCTTCAGCTTTTGGTAAACCGCCATTAGGCCCATTTTGCGCATGAGCCGTCGCACGCGATTACGCCCAATTAGATGTCCTTCATCACGCAAAAAATTGCGCATTTGCCGGGAAACGAAGAACGGCAACTCCAGAAACAATTCATCAATACGCTTCATGAGCGCCAAATTGTACGCGGACTCACCGACCGGTTGGTAGTAGTACGTTGAGCGTTGCAGTTTGAGAATTTCGCACTGCCGCCGAACACTGAGCACTGGATGCCCCAAGTCGACGATTTTACGCCTTCGCTCGCAGCTCAAATTTTGGCGAAGGCTTGCTGTAAAAAATCCTTCTCCACAGTAAGTTGGCCAATCTTGGCATGAAGCTCCTTGATACGGGCTTCATCATTTTGCTGAGCCTTCTGGGACTTGCCCGCAAAGCCAGCTGCAATCTGCTCATTGGCCTGCTGTTTCCACTGAGAAATCTGATTTGGATGCACGCCATACTTGCTGCAAGCTCGGACAAGGTTTGCTCCCCAGACAGGGCATCAAGGGCGACGCGGGTCTTGAATTCGGCGGTGAACTTCCTTCTCGATTTGGACATAAAAAGCCTCCTTTGACTTTTTACGTCCACCTTAGCTCACGGTCCAGTTTTCCGAACCCACTTCTGTTCTGAAACCACCACAAAGAACTTCAAAGAATCTACTTCGGCGAATCTCTGCGCAACATAAAACCATCAAAACAAGAATTAGACAAATGCATCAGATACGTACACTGAAACAGTCCGTTGACAGTTCAAAAAAAGCTCGTAGCAACAATAAAATGGATATGACACAAATAGAGTTTACATTACACACCAAATACACTTAACTATAAAGATAGCGCATAAGTTTGCAAAGATAGATCCTTCAGATTCACTAGATATTGCACTAGAGATGGCAACGCCCCTCTGCTTCACCTTAAAAGTAATCAATCATTACTAACCAACTTTATATCTTTTGAGGCAAAAATTTTCAATCTCCCTGTATCGCTAATGAGCTTTAAAGTTGGATTTTCAGTTAATAATTTCTGAGCCGTCTCATAATCACCAAGTAGATACTGATCACACATCGGTGAAATTGCAACGATGCTATTAGTAAATTCATTATTAAGATTGCCTTGATGTACTACAAAACGGTCTTTGCGCATCGAAATGATTGGGCCTATACCCGACTGGACATAAAGTACATGACCATTTGATATCTGCAAAAGATTTGATACGTCTCCATGTAGTAAAACTACTGAATTAACAGGATTTTTATAAAAATACCAAGGGATGAGTGATAGTGGGTGTGATGCTTTACTTAACCAAAACGAGCTTGCAAAAATTATACAGGCAAAGACAACCAGTATTTTTTTGGAAAAACGCCCCACAATTTTTTTTTCAGACAGCCAAAGTGATCCGTATATGGCTGAAATAATTACGAACGGGGCAGAGATATCTTGATACTGAAACTGGAATGAATATAAACCTTCTCGGTTTGAAATTAGCGCCATCGAAAAAAGTGGAAGCAAGCAGAAAAAAGTCAAAAAAGCTTTTTTCCCAAAAACAGGCAAGAATGCCGTATATAATATATAGTTGAAGATGAATGTAATCTTTTTTAAAATATCATATGGGCCAACAATGCAATCTGAAAACGCATATGGTTGCCCATCTCGTAGTAAAGGGAACAACAGCTTAACAACACTTGCAAAATAGAGTGTTGAAAAACTACACAAAATAATTCCAGTACCACCTTGCCCTAAAAGTAACAGACTATACATTCCTACAGAGAATACCGCAACGGCTGATCTTTCTTGTCCGCTTGCAATAATAACGCACCAAAAGAAGGCAGTCTTAAATTTCTTCTTGTGAAGTGCAATTATTGATAAAAAAATTGCAGGCGATACTAATGTTGTTATGTGTGTTTGGTATCTCCATGGGCCTAATAGTGGATAATAGAAAAACATGAATAGTAAAAAAAATAAAATGACATGCTCATAATTTTCTTGCCCACGTTCTAAATAAATTATTTTTATAATATAGGGCACAATAAAAAACCAAGAGCCAATAGCCAATTCATGTACTACTGATAATGCATATGGTGTTTCAAACAAATATACAATTGGAACAAGAAGCGAAATAAATGGCTGCCAATGGTGAGCATAGAATGGAATGCCAGTGTCTATCTCATGAAAAGGGACATGCCAACCATACCCATTGGCAATATTCCACGGTAATACAGAAAAATAACTAAAGTCCCAATCATTTGTCTTGAAAAAAAATAATTGTGTTACAGACCCTAATATAAAGGTAATTGTAAAAATTGTCGGAATTACTTTTGTTATAAAGAAAGACTTTGTTGTAATTGGGGCAAAAGAAATCATGATCCACCCTATGTTTTTTAGCATGCGTGACATAAGCTTCAGTTTTTTATAGATTGTAATTTTGGGGGAGTAAAGCAAGGGGTATTGTCCGACATCTCCGCGGCAAAGAAGTTGGTTCACTTCTTCGAACCAGTCAACGGCAAAGCTTGGAGTGTCCAGTTTATCGGTGGCAAGACCTGAGTAAGCTGAGCCTGTTACAAAATTGCTTATGCACTGTGGCAAGTGTTGTCCTTTTTTTCGTCCCGCAACAATTTACTTTCCTACGATTTCCTTTTGCTGTATTTATGGCCGTCAGTCTTCCGGTCGGGCAGCCCAAGCTTCACGCTGGTTATTATCAATTCGCAGAGCTAGAGTGCAAAAATACTTTTTAGGATGGCGATGTCTTTCTATCTAATCATTAAACTCGGCGCGATAGGTGATGTTGCCATGGCAAGCATCATGGCGGCGGAGCTGCGAAAGGTAAAGCCGGACGCTCGGCTGGTATGGGTTGTGGGCAGTGCCGCGAGGCCATTACTGGAAGCGACGGGAATTGTAGAGGAAATTATTACCGCCGACGAAGATGCCATCCTGCACGGCAGCCTGCCACAAAAAATCCGTGCGGTGTGGTCTGTCCTGCGCAAGCTGGGCAGACGCAAATTTGACCTTTGCCTGATTCCGTACCGAGACTGGCGGTATCACATCCTCCGCATTGGTGTGCGGTGCAAAGAAGTGCGTTCCTTTCGGCATGGCCGCTGGCTTATTCCTGGCCGCTATCATGGGTTTGAATACGCACGCCTGGCGCTTGGCAATGATTGTGATCCTGACGCTCTCATCGTGTTGTCGCCGGTGCAATCCGCCCCCTGCATTACTGAAGAAATGCCAGCCATACTGTTGGCGCCGGGAAGTCCCAGCCCTTTAGCCACAGACAGAATGCGGCAATGGCCGCTTGATTCTTATGTGCAACTGGCCAAAATGCTGTCTGAAAGTGGCCGCACGGTGGGGATTGTGGGGATTGACAAGACGGGCAAGCTGGCCGAGGCATTCCAGGGCTTACCAGTGGTGTCCTTTGTCAATCGCACAACTCTTCCAGAACTGCTGCACGTGCTCAAGCAGGCACAATTGCTCGTAACGCACGATACTGGGACGATGCACTTGATGGGAATGTGCGGCGGTGCATGCGTGGCGTTGTTTGGCCCCACCCTCGCGAGTGAAAAGCTTTTTCCCGCCAGCAAAAATCTTGCGCTGCAGTCTTCCGTTTTTCTACCTTGTATGCCTTGCTATGATGGAAAGGATTATGCGGAATGCAGCTATCGGCTTTGTATGCACAACATTACGCCGCAACAGGTTTTCCAGGCAGTATGCAGCCATGTGGAAAAGTTATCCCACCCCGATAATGCAGGGGAAGAACCCTAGTCTGCGCTGAATAAACACGGCCTGTCCTACTGCTTGCGTTACCGTGCTGATTGCAACGGCAGCGGCAGCCCCTTCAAGCCCGTATGAGGGGATAAGTAGCCCCCCCAGAGCCATCACAGCCGCCGCCAGCCCCACAGCAATGCAGTGCTCCCTGCTGTGACCTGTGGTTATCAGGGTAATGCTGGTAGGTCCAAATATTAGCGCCAGCATTTCTCCGGCCACAAGTATGCGCAGGGCACTGCTGCCTTGCACAAAATCCGCCCCAAGTAAACCCAGAATGGGCGAAGCCAAAAGCGCAACGCTCCCCAGCACAACAGCCGTAAGCCCGGCGATGAGACGCGTTCCATTGCGGTAATATGCCGCAATTTCGTTCATATCGCCTCTTTTTTGCAAAACGGCGATCTTGGGGCCAATAACGGTGCAGCAGGCTGTCTGGATATTTGAACCAAGCAGGGCCAGCTTTTGCGCCATGGTAAAAACGCCCACAGACGTAGCAGAGGCCCACGCTCCCAGAAAAAGAATGCCCGCCTTCGCAACCACTAGAGACAGGGCGGAAGCAATAAATAGCGGCATGCCCAGCTTAAGCAGGCTGGCAAATGCAGGCGAGTTTTGCTGGTGTGCGCCTGCAAACAGGCGCGCAGACATGCCGCAGCCAGCAAAATAGGCAATCCAACTTGCCAGGGCAAACCCCATGGCAGCCCCTGTTACCCCGTAGGAGATTGCCAGAGGTGAACTCAGGAGCAGAGCCGCGCCAAACACCAGAACCCCGCCGCCATCGCCCTGAAGCATTTGAGATGCCCTGATGCAACTTGCGCCTTTTAGGGTTTCAGCCTGCAAAAAAAGCAGCGTCTGTGGTATCAGCCCTGCGGTCATGACAATAAGAGGCATATAAAGATCTGGCTTGTCGAAAACCTCGCTGCAAAACCATTGCCCCAAGACTGCAATGCCAATGGTTAGTGCCAGCGCCATGCCTCCGGCAATCAGATTAGCCTGTCGACACCATGCAGCAAGCACTCCCATTTGACCACTAGACGAGTACAGGGCCGCGTGACGCAACAGCACATAGTCAAGTCCAAACCGGCCCAAAAATGATGCAGATATCACTATGGCAAAGGCCAGGGCAAACAGTCCGAGCCCGTCGCTACCCAGCATTCTTGCCAGCACAAAATGAAGCAGATAGCTGAAAACAACGGCAAATCCCTTGCAAAAAACGGCTATGCACATGCCCTGCAAAATTTTGCCAGTTTCTCCATTGCTTCGACCTTTCATCATTGCCGCAACCTAGAGGCGTTCTCGATAAGCCAAATAATCATGATGGTAAGAGCAATCCCATGAAAAACACCATAAAAATCTGAAACCATCACTGAGCATAGTGAAAGCAAAAAAAAGACCACTTGGGTGCCAGATAAAATCTTAATGGATTGCGAGCTGCAACGCCATATTCCAAGAATGATGCCCAGCACCATACCGAATGCGACAACCCCGAAATATCCTCCATTGAGGTATGCCTCTCCCACAAAGGTTGGGCGTAACCCCCCATATGTTGGTGCGATAGGCGTATTCTGCCCTAGATATAAAATTTCAAGGGCATAGCGCCCAAACCCCCAGGTTTCTCTGAAAGGAAAGATTGAGCTCGGGATAAATGACAGTGCCGCAGCTAGATAGGTCTTGCCATATGCAAACGGTACATCATAAGTGTGGGCAGCTTGTAGGAGTAGGACTCCATCGGGTATCTCAGGAAAAATTGTGACGAACGAGATTATTCTGTCTATATTCCGATACCAAGTAAACAAGCAGAACACTGAGAGGGTTATCGCGCCAATAAGCATGCCTCCTATGACTTTCTTTCTTTTTGACAGGCAAAAGAAAATGCGAATCATTAGAAAAAGAAATAATACTGAAATATCCCCTCTATTGCCACTTGCAATCATACACAAGGACGCAAGAACAACGCTAAATATGGCAACAAACAATTCTAATTTTTTTATGCGAACGTTAAACATCGCAATGATATATAGGGAGGTGACTAGTGAAAGAGAAGAAAACACCCTGAAGGAAAAGCGAAAAAGGTTGTTTGTAAATGGGCCGTTAAAATGTTGGTATCGCGCAAATTCAGGGTTACTGGACAGAATAGGGATGGAACGAAACCAAAGATAAATACAGCAGATAACTATGCCAGAGCATATACTTACAGCATAAATTCCATATTTATGAGTACGCGGAGCGATATGTTCCGGTGACACAACTCGGCATATCTGCGCTATTGGCAGACGAAGCGGCTGCATGACAACCGAAGACAGCATTCCAAGCCGCAAAGCTGAATACCCTGCCAGGAAAATGAAAACGAATTTTGCTGAAGAGGGTGTCACGCTTTGAAATGGTAACCACACGCCCAACGTACAAGCCAGTAACCATGCAGCGGAAATGAAGGATGGCCAATTTTCTCCAATAAAACACCACTTGTATCCCGTCGAACACAATTCAAGCCATAACAAACATAATGCCACATAAACAAAAAAAGTAACACCATCCTGCGTAGCTGCCATCACTGTAAGAATGACTGTCAATATAGCCCAAAAGCAAGCTGCCAATTTAGGGGATGCGGAAAGATTACTAGAAGATGCCTCTTTTTTAAATTCTTTCATAGGGGATGCTCAATTAATAGGGGTGAATTGAAAAATAATTGCTCACCGAAATGGCGGCAGACTCGTTTGCTGTGAGTGATTCGGCAAACTTTTTAGCTTGCAAGCTGTTGCGTCATCATTTCAATGGCTCCCCGCATTTTTTCCAGTGCATCAGTAAGACGTCTTTTATCTTCATGTGTTAAGTCTTTTTTGTTTTTTAAGAGCAAATTTTCGTGTGAAGCTTGGTGGTCTTCCGTAAGCTTGTTAATCTTTGACCTTACCCCACTGCGTATACCAACGGCAAAGATCGGCAACGCGAACGCCAGCCTCGGCTTGCCGCAAGATCCCAATAATCTGTTCTTCGGTGAACCTGCAACATTTCATTCTTGTGCTCCTATGTCAGGAACACTAACTTTTCAATGGCATACTTTTCGGGGGGCTGGTCAAGGTGACATTACCTAGGCTCTTTTGGGTAGCCGGGTCAGCCCCTGAATCAGAAGATTTTTGAGCGGGTTGAAGCATGGCGTAATCGGCCACTTGAGCCAAAGTCACCGTATGTTTTTGTGGATGGAATATGGCTGAAACGCTCTTGAGGCGGTGAAGTTCAAAACGTATCCGTGCTCGTAGCCATATGCGTGAGTGCCAGCGGCTTCCGTTTTTTCGTACTATGATTTCCCCGTGGCCCCCTAGCGGCACATTCGGACGAACAATCCGCTTGAGCGTTTGAACCGAGAAATTCGCCGTCGAACCAGAGTTGTGGGGAGCTTTCCGGATGGTCACGCCGCCCTGATGTTGGTGGCTGCCAGCCTGCGCTATGTGGCAGGCCAAAAGTGGGGGCTCGCAACGGTATATGAACATGAACCAAGAAATATTGGCTTAAAATCTGAGCCTTCGCGGCTCGATACGAAACCATGCTTCACCGACTGGCTGCTGCAAAATGTGCGAAGAATTCTGGACACTACCCCAGCGGCCAAACTGACTCTTCAATTGCTGCACTGGTGAATGTTAAAAATACAGTAGGTTGATAACGTAAAATATTGTGTCACTACCTACAAAAAACCGGCGTGGATATTTCGCGCCGGTTTTTACACTGCATCTTCCGGGTAACGCCGTGTTGCCCGTTGCGCTGCGCAACGGGCAAAGTCGGCAATACCGGTATTCAGCCCGTTATTACATGGCCGCCTTGTACACGGCAGCCACGTCCGCATCGGTCATGGTACGGGGATTGGTAAAGCAGCAGACATCCTTTTGGGCATTGGCGGTCATAGTGGGAATGTCGGCTTCGCGCACGTCCTTGCCGTATTTTTTGCCCAGGGCAACCAGGCCCTCGGGAATGCCCACGTCCCTGGACAGAATGTTGATGGCGGTAATGGCCTTGCGCGAGGCTTCATCGGCGCTGATGCCCTGCGTCAGCTCGCCCAGTAGCTGAGCAACGCGGCCAAAGCGGCGTCGGCTGGAAATGCGATTGTATTCGCACACATGCGGCAGCAGAATGGCGTTGCATTCGCCGTGGGGCAGGTCATAAAACCCCCCAAGCTGGTGCGCCATGGCATGCACATACCCCAGGCTTGCGTTGTTGAAGGCCATGCCGGCCAGATACTGCGCGTAACACATGCCCTCGCGGGCTTCTTTGTCCCGGCCGTTGGCCACTGCACGACGCAGATAACGGTTGACGTATTCCATGGATTTTTCAGCGCAGGCGTCGGTCATGGGGGTCGCCGCAATGGAAACATAGGCCTCCACGGCATGGGTCAGCGCGTCCATGCCCGTAGCGGCGGTCAGTGCCGGGGGCATGCCCATCATCAGCAACGGGTCGTCAATGGCCACGCTGGGGGTACAGCGCCAGTCGCCAATTGCCATTTTGACCTTGCGGGAAGTGTCGGTGATGACGCAAAAACGGGTCATTTCCGAAGCCGTGCCCGCCGTGGTGTTGACAGCTACATACGGCGGGAAGGGATTTTTGGACTTGTCCACGCCTTCATAATCATGAATTTTGCCGCCGTTGCTTGCAAGAAAACCCACGCCTTTGCCGCAGTCGTGCGAACTGCCGCCGCCAAGCGTAATAATGCTGTCGCATTTTTCTTTTTTATATACGCCAAAGGCCTCAACAACGTTGTTGTCGGTGGGGTTGGGAACAGTCTTGTCATATATGGCGTACTTCATTTTTGCAGCATCAAGGATGTCGGTGATCTGCCTGAGTATACCGGCGTTGACAATGCCTGGGTCGGTAACAAGCAAGGGCTTGACGCCGCCAATGTTTTTCAGGCGATCAGGAATTTCTTTGGAACACCCCTCGCCGACGAGAGTGACGTTGGGAATAAAAAATGAGGTGATCTGTCCCATATGCATCCTCTTAAGCTCCGTACTCATTCGTGACTCCTTTTGTTATACATGACTACTATAGTGTAAATTGTCATGTATGGATTAAGGTATGTTCTGTGAACAAAAGTATACTACGTCGATTGACATATCAAGAAAATAGCAACAATTACTCAATTCGCTATTCTTATTTTTTTACATAACGTATTATTTTCTGTTCATTTTTAAATTTACACCTATTTTTTTACATTTTTGATAATATCTTGATTGATTGAACAACAAATTTTTTTTGCAACTACGATGTGATATATTACACAAACATCCTTTTTCCTGAGAGCGCGGCACGCAACTGAGGTGGTCGCGGAAAATTGGACAGCCTGTTGAGCTGTAGTTCGCAACAAAGGAGGACTGTTTTCGATGTCAAAGAGATGGAATTTTTCAGCGGAGTTCAAGGCGAAAGTAGCACTAGATGCTGTGTCCGGCGAGTTAACTTTGGCAGAACTGGCCTTGGTCGGCGGCAAAAAAAGCCTTAACCGCGACCGCCCCCTGAGACGTGGTTTGGGTGGTCTCGCGTATCTGTATGTCGGCAGCATGCGCCCGCACACTCCAGGCAAGGAAAACTGCCAGGCAAGACCAGCAAAAAATTTTGGCGCTGTGCAATTGCAGCTCGTGGATAAAAGGAAAATCATCGGGTTTATAGCCAGGTGACTCCCATCAGGCGCGCAGCACAAGGCAGGCAGGTTGGGCCTGGATCCAGGCATGCCCTTGCGAGGCGCAGCGCGGCTTGACTGTCAGGCGTTGGTCCTACCTGTTTGCAAAATTCTGCGGGCAGTATCGCACAGAGCGCGCATAACGCCGTCTGCACGTTACCGCTGCATCCCCCCCGCGCCGCCTCCCTGCCGCATCGGGTGCGTGTACTATCCCGTGTTTCCGGGTATTTTGCAGGCCCGTTGCGTCAGTTTCGTCGCTGGGGTAATGATACGCTTCTGCGGGGGCGTAGCGGCGGGCGTTTTAGCGCGTGGCGCAGCCCCCAGCGGATCGCACAGACAGCATCCGCAGGGTAACGGCCCTCAGCGGACTCATATCAAGAGATGGAGAATATTTTGGCATTTTTGAGCATGCAGGGTGTAACCCTGAACCTCGGCGGCAAGCCGCTGCTGGACGCGGCGGATCTATCGGTTGAAGTCGGCGACAGGCTCTGTCTGGTGGGCCGCAACGGCGCGGGAAAATCTTCGCTGCTGGCGTTGCTGGGCGGGCAAATGCCGCCCAATTCGGGCCTGATCATCCATCCGGGAACCCCCATCGGCCAGATGCCCCAGGATGTGCCCGAGCGCTGGCGCGGCACGGTATTTTCCCTTGTGGCCGAGGTGCTGGGCGAGGAGGGCAAAGCCCTTGCCGCCGCCCATGCAGGGTCGGAGCAGGGCATGGAGCTGACCAGCGGCTGGGAGCGTTACGGCGATGTGCTCGCCGTTATCAACCATCTGGGGCTGGACCCTGACGCCGATTTCACCTCGCTCTCGGGCGGCACCAAACGACGGGTGGCGCTGGCGCGGGCGCTCATATGCTCTGAAGACCTCATCCTCGACGAGCCCACCAACCATCTGGATATAGCCACCATCACCTGGCTGGAAGATTTTTTGCTGCGCAAGGCCCGCACGCTGATTTTTGTCAGCCACGACCGGGCCTTTGCCAGGCGTCTTGCCACTCGTGTGGTCGAGATCGACCGGGGCAAGCTGCACAATTATTCCTGCGGCTTTGACCGTTACCCCGAGCGGCGCGAGGAACGCCTTGCCGCCGAGGAACGCGCCTTTGCCCTGCAGGATAAAAAGCTGGCGCAGGAAGAAGTGTGGATACGCCAGGGCATCAAGGCCCGGCGCACGCGCAACATGGGCCGGGTGCGCGCCCTGGTGGCCCTGCGGGCAGAGCGCGCCGCACGGCGCGACAAACAGGGCAATGTACGTATGGCCGCGCAGGAGGCCGGGCGCTCGGGCAAACTGGTTATTGAGGCCGATGCCATTACGGTTGGGTATCCCGGCAAGCCGCCGCTTATCAGCAATTTTTCCACCATTATCCAGCGCGGCGACCGCGTGGGCCTCATAGGCGAAAACGGCACCGGCAAAACTTCGCTTCTGCGCGTGCTGCTGGGCGAGCAGCAGCCCATCGAAGGCACGGTGCGTCTGGGCACAAACCTCGAAGTCAGCTATTTTGACCAGCTGCGCCAAACCCTCGACCCTGAAGAAAGCGTCATGCACAGCGTAGCCGAGGGTAACGATGTGGTCACCGTTGGCGGCAACACCCGCCATGTTGCCGGGTACCTTCAGGATTTTCTCTTTACCCCGGACCGTCTCCGTTTGCCTACCAAGGTGTTGTCCGGCGGCGAGCGCAACAGGCTGCTGCTGGCCAAGCTGTTTACACGGCCCTCGAACGTGCTGGTGCTGGACGAACCCACCAACGATCTGGATGCGGAGACCCTCGAACTGCTGGAAGAACTGCTGTCAGACTATGCGGGGACGGTTATTGTGGTCAGCCACGACCGCAGTTTTTTGGACAACCTTGTGACCAGCGTGATAGCCCTTGAGGGCGACGGTATGGCGCACGAATACGTCGGAGCGTACACAGACTGGCTGCGCCAGCGGGCCACGCCAGCGTCAGAGCGCAAGGCGGAAGAAAAGCCCGTCAGGCAAAATCCGCGCCCCGTCGCAGACAAACCCCGCAGACGCAGCTTCAAGGAGCAGCGGGAGTTTGAACAGCTGGGCAAGGAACTGGAGGCCTTGCCGGAACGGCTGGACGCCCTGGAGCAGGAGCAGAAAAATCTTGAGGCCGCCCTTGCCGACCCGGAGCTTTTTGCCAGAGATCCTGAAGCGTTTAGCCGCACAACTGACCGTCTTGTGGCGCTGGAGGGCGAGCAAACCGAGCTGTTGCAGCGCTGGGAGAGTGTGGAGCAACGCCTGCAGGATCTGGGTGAGCTTGCCGGCTAGGGGCGAGAGCTTTTATTGCCGCTACGGCGGCGCGATGAGGAGCGGACCCCTATGGCGTCCGCTCCTCTTTTTTGGCAGGTTGATTTTGTTTGTCACGGAAAATATTTTTGCGGGTAATAATGGAAAATCCCAATCATCCGTTAAGTATTTGAGAGGTAGGGCTTGCCAGCAGCGCGCGGCGTATCCGGGGGGCGGCAACGGGAGGTCGGTAACCCTGAGGCGGCATGTGCAGTGTACAAAGCCGAGGGCCAGTCAGGGGGCACGCCCTCTGACTCAAGGCCTGGGGCAACCAGCAGGCGTAGACCAGCAGATTTTATGCGTTCAAAGAAAGAATGATTTTTAGCCACTGCAACGCTGTTCGGAATGTTTCAGGCCTGGCGCGGCGCCGGGTATGGAAAGACGCAGATGGGGAGTGGCGCATCTGAGCACACTATGGGAGTGAGCATGTCCATCGAAGCAGGAACAAGCCTTAAGATCCGTTTGTTCGCCTCAGCTGCCGTACTGATGTGCGGAGGCGCGGCATCATTCACCTACGGCGTTATTTCAGATGCCTCCTTGCTGGTGCATGGCGCACTGTTCTGCATTGCGGCATTGGCGGGCGCGTTTCTATTGTGGACAGTCTACAGTCAGTTGCTGCTGCCCTTGCGCACCATTCGCAATTATGCGCGGGATGTGGCGGCGGGCGGCGCAGCGGCCTGCCCGCGCGACGCCATGCCCAAGGAATATTCCGACCTGCGCGACAGCATCTGCTCCATGGTCGCAACCCTGGCGCAGGCCCTTGCCGATGCCCGTCGCAAGGGCGACGAGGCAGAGCGGCTCGCCGCCGACAGCAATCAGGCTTTGCAGGAAAGCCGGGCGGCGGAATCCCAGATCAGGCAGCTGCTCAACGACATGAATGTTGCCTCGCAAAAAGCGGCAACGGCCTCGGCCAGCATCTTTGCGGGCATTCGCGAGCTTGGCCAGAACATGGAAAGTGTGGACCACGACGTGGTGCTGCAGCGCGAGCGTATGCAGGAGGCCTCGCAGGCCGTTGAGCAGATCAATAACTCCATCCAGAACATCGCGCTCAATACGGGCAAGGCCGCTGAAGATGCGGAAATGGCCCGGCAGGGCGCTCTTGCTGGCGCGCTGGGAGTGCGGGGCGCTGTGACTTCCATCGAACAGGTCAAGGGGCGTATTCTGTCGCTCAAAGAGACCATGGCCAGCCTGGGTCAGCAGGCCGAGGGCATCGGGGCGGTGCTGGGGGTCATTACTGATATTGCCGACCAGACCAACCTGCTGGCGCTTAATGCTGCCATTGAGGCCGCCCGTGCGGGTGAGGCCGGGCGAGGCTTTGCCGTAGTTGCCGACGAGGTGCGCAAACTGGCAGAAAAAACCATGAACGCCACTCGCGAGGTTGGCGAGTCGTTGCGCAGCATTCAGGCCAAGGCCCGCGAAAATGTGCAGGCTGTTGACGCCGCCGCTCAGGATATCGTCAGTAGTGCGGGAACGGCCGAACAGGCCGCCGAAGATGTTAACCGTATCGCTGAATTTGTGCAGCAGGCCGCCAACGAGGTCTCCGCTATCGCCGAAGCCAGCAATGCGCAAACCGCCGCCAGCGAGCAGGTGCGCCGCGGCGTCACAGAAGTCAACGCAGTTGCGACGGAAACAGCCGATCACGTCAATCGCTCCATCCATGTGCTGGTGGAGATATCGGGCCAGGCGGAAGAGCTGGACGCCATTATCGGGGCCATGGGCAAGGGCCGGTTGGGCGGCGTGGTCGATTCCGACCAGCTCATAAGCTGGACGGATGAGCTCTCTGTGGGCGTTGCGGTCATTGACGAGCAGCACAAGGGGCTTGTGACGCTGATTAACGAACTTAATGCGGCCATGCGGCAGCGCCGGTCTGATGCCGTGCTGGCAGGCGTGCTCGACAGGCTGAAGCAGTACACCGTAAAGCATTTTGCCACTGAAGAAGAATTTTTTGACCGCTTTGGCTATCCTGACGCCCCCGCCCACAAAAAAGCCCACCGAGAGCTGGTGGAAAAAGTGCTGGCCTTTGAAAAAGAACTCAAATCAGGCCGTGCCAAGGTCACCATGGAGATCATGCGCTTTCTGAAAGACTGGCTGGTGGGGCACATCATGGGCACAGACAAACGCTACGGTCCCTTCCTGAACAGCAAGGGCGTGCGTTAGGGGCGCTGTTGCTGGTCGTGCGACCAGAGGCCCCGCCTGCACCGCTGCAGCATGCAAAAGAGCTGGACCCCAATGGGGTCCAGCTCTTTTGCGTTGTCGTGCAACCGCGAGGGCAGGGCGGATCAGGCCGCGTCGTCGTTTTCGTCGTCCAGGATCAGATACCGGTCGTTGGGCTTGAGCACAACGGCGCGGGCGCGGGCCTTGCGCTTTGCGTGGTACAGCGCCCTGTCGGCCCGTTCAAAAAGCTGCTCAATGGTGCGGATCTGCGGCGACAGGTTGTCGAGCACGGATATGCCCGCGCTTACCGTGATGTGAAGATTGTTTTTTTCAACATTGCCTTCAGTATCGCGGATCAGAAGGTTGAAATTTTTGATGGCGTTGCAAAAGCGGTTGATGACGCCCCCCAGCGCATGCGCGTTGGGCCCGGAAATAACCATGGCAAATTCGTCGCCACCAAAGCGGGCGGCCATGGCCTCGGTCTCACGCCCCAATTCTTCTCTGGCCCGTTTGAGGTGCACGCCCACAACCTTCAGCACCTGGTCGCCGATGAGGTGCCCGTAGGTGTCGTTAAATGACTTGAAGTGGTCAATGTCAAACAGGGCCAGCGCAATGGGATGCCTCTCGCTTTGCCAGCGCGCGTCGGCGTTTTTCATGAACATGTCAAGGCTCAGGCGGTTGGCAAGCTCTGTCAGTGGGTCAATGAAGGCGAGATTTTCAAGATTGCAGATGTCCTCCTCAAAAAGGACCTTAACCCGGCGAAAGGCCGACTGAAGCTTTTCAAGGACCTCGGTGCTGTTGGCATTTTCAGCAACAATAGAGAGGCTCTCTGTTTCAAGGTGGGCGATGTCGCCGTAGCGGGAAGAAAGCTTGTTGAAAAACTGGTTGATGACGGAAGAGGTCTCGTGAACCATGCTGTTAAGCTGGTTTACGAGGGGCTTGCTGAATATTTCACTGCATTTGCGGATTGTAGAAACAAGCTGATCTTCAGTATACTGCTTGTTTTTTAAAATTTCTGCCATCTGTGATAGAATGGCAATTTTTTGATCTTCATCAAGGTAATGATAGTCGTTCATTTCCCTGAAAAAAAGTAAAAGAGAGCGCCAGCGGGTTTCTGGTGGAACACCTGCCTTGTCAAACATCTCAAAGAGATTCAGGTAGGTGCTAGTGCAATGCGCTGAGGCTGTTGTGGATTTCGGCATGGCTGCGCTTGTTTGTATGGATGAAAATATGTGGAAGGAGCGCGGAATAGCCGCCCCGTCTTTTTTAATTCTGTGTGTAGTAACTTCTGTGCAACACCATGTCAAAGATTGTAATAATAGGTTTTCAGAAAATTAATTATCGGCGCTACGTATGTATCCTCGATGGTATTTTTAAACTGGCCGTTTTTTAACGTAAAAGGCGGCGACATTATATGCCGCCGCCTTTTGCATCGCGCATTGTTGCACTGCCGGTTATGGGCGGCAACATTGAATAACTGCTGAAAAAATCTGTCAGGGTTTGCCATAGCCCCCCGGCAGGCGGGGAGCAGGGGTCGCCGTCTGGGGCAGGGCCTGGTCAAATGACTGCACATGGGCGCGGGGCGCGTCCGCTGGCGCGGCATTGGGCTGGCCCGCAGGCGCAGCAGGACGCATGGCGCTGCGGCCATATGCCGCCTGAGCATGCGCACGGGGCACTGCGGTCACTGCCGGTTGAATGATGGGTTGGGCGGTTTTGGTCACCGAGCCAATGGGCTGCATGCGGGTGGCTATATCGTTTGCCGCCTTGCGGGCCTCGGGGGTTTCAATAATCTGGGCGTACGCGCCCCGCAGGCCGGAGAGAATGGATTCGACGCTGTTCAGCGAGTCCAGATCCATCTTGAGGTTGGCCCGCAGCAACCGCGCAGTGCAGAGCAGGTAAAGGTTGTTGAGGTTAACAGCCAGGCTGCCGCCCTTGTCCATGTTCAACGACGCGGCAAGCTCGTTGATAATATCGATGACCTTGGAAATAAGGATGCCTTTTCCCGCATAGTCATTGGCAAGCATCTTGGTGCGCGCCTGCTGGATAAACTGGAGCGCGCCGTCGTAGAGCATGAGCAAAAGCTGCCCCTGATCCGTTGTGCCTACCTTGGTCTGAAAATATGCTTGCGCCGCTTTATTCATATATTGTCCTTATGACGGTGTTCGTTGGCGTGTGCTGCAGGTTGCTGATTTAACTGCTGCTAGTGGAGCTCTTCATGCTTGCGATCTGCGATGTCAGCTGATCTTTTTGCGTATTGTACTGCTTGAGGAGGGTTTCCAGATTGGCAAAATACGCCTTTTGCCGTGTTTCCCATTGGTCAAGGCGCGTCTGCTCCTGGGTAATTTTTTTGTCGATGTTGTCCATGATGGACTGATAGTTGTTCTTTAGAACCATCAGGGCGCCGTTTTGCGATTTAAGCGCAATGGCTGCCGCATTCTGGTCGTCCGTGCCGGTGGCGGTTACGTTTACATCCGTGTAGGTCAGCTCGCCCTTGAGAAAGGTGCTGACCGTCTGCACCAGGCCTTCCTTGATGCGGATCTGCCCGGAGTGGTCGCCAGCCGAGAGGTTGTCTATCTGCAGCGACAGGCCTCGTGCGTCGCCGGTGGCGACGCTGTAATAGTAGCCGGGCTGGCTGGTGTCGCGCGTGGCTTCCACGCCGCCCACCATAACTTTGGTTATGTTGCCCGATGCGTCCACCGAGTAGTTCACATCATATGTGCCGCCCTTGGTAATGCCAGAAATGTGGCTGCCATAGCGAAAGTCGGCGCTTGTGCTCGCACCCGTGCCGGAGGAGCAGAAAAAATCCACCACATCCGACAGGTGGTTGTTGATCATGTTCTCGTAATTGCTCTGATCCATCTGCTGCAGTTCGGCAATGCCGGAAGACGGAGCAATTTGCAAGAGACCGTAATTGGTGCTGGTCTGGTCGGTTTCAACTTTGATGCCCATGTTGGCCAGGTTGGCCAGCACGTCGCCCGACAGCACATCGCTGGCGGTTGTGCGGCTGGTAAAACCAGGAGGCGCGCTGTTGAGCATGGAGGTAAAGCGCGATTTGAACAGCTGCACGCCGTAGTTGCCCTGCAGCAGGCCGCCTTTTTCGGTGGTGAGCTGCGAGGTGCTGTAGTTGTCGCTGGTCGTTTTTTTGGGGTCGTTGGTGGTGACCGCCTTGTCAGGATCGTACTTGCTGGATTCGTTGATGGTCATCAGGATGGAGTTGACCGAATCCAGAAAGCTCTGGATGGACTTTTCCACCGAGGTGATGTCCGTGCTGACCGAAAGCGTGGCGCTGCCCTTGTCCTGGATGGTAAAGACCACGCCCGTAAGGACGTCGCTGACGCTGTTGGTGGCGGACTCCATCTCCACCGGCCAGTTGTCCACAGTATATTTGGCGTTGGCCGCGCTGCGGATGTTCCAGTTGGAGGAGCTGGTAACCTGCCCGTCAATGTTCGGCCCGCTGAAAGTATCGATATTGTTGAGCTTGAGGTAATAATTGCCCGTGGTGGGCAGCGTGCCTGTCTGCAGGTCGATGGTTGTCGTGCCGTCGGCGCTCACCAGCGAGCCGGTGAGGCCCTTGTTTTTGATGGCCGTGAGGATGTCGGTCATGCTGGACCCGCCCGCCAGCGTGATCGTTTGCGGAGTTGTGCTGGAGTTGGTCGTGTAGGTGTAGACCAGGTTTGGCGGCGTCTCCAGCGCATCGGTGGCCGTCATGTTGGTGATGGTGGTCGAGGCGTTTGTTTTGACGGTGACTGCATCCATGCCACCGCCAGAGCCGCCGGCGCTCATGTAAAAACGTTCGGTATTCGACAGGGTAACTGTATTGCCGCTGGCAGCGCCGTAGCTTGAGAGCTTGGTCAACAGATCCTGATAGGTTTTGTCCTGGGTAAGGCTGAAGCTCTGGGTGCTCCCGTTATGGTCTACGATGGTGTAGGTATAGCTTTTTGAGCTGTCGGCGCTGGTTCCGCCAAGCTTTTGGCTGAGCTTGGCGCTGTCAAAGGTAACGTCAGTACTGGCGGTATAGCTTTGCGTGCCGGCGTTGCCCACGACCTTGGTGCCCATCATGGAGGCATCCGAGGTAACCGTGGAGGTTATTTTGCCAGAGTCGCTGCTGCTGTCGGCAAAGGTGAATGTCGCGCCGTTGACGTTGGAAAGGTTCAGGTCCCACCCGCCGCTGCTGTTATAGGTCATTTCGGCCGAGCTAGCCCCGGAGGCCTGCGCAATCTGCAGCGCGGCTTCCTTCATGGTGGTTCCGGCCTTGACTGTCAGCGTGCGTGTGCCGGTGGTTGCTCCGTCGTTCATGTTGAGCACCACGGTCATATCTGCGGCAAGAGTCGTTGTGGTCGGCGACGAACCCACCGTAAATTTGGTGACCGGAGTGCTGAAGGTGGTCTGCTTGTCCGCGTCGCGGCGGTATACGGCCTTGACGTCGGTAAGCTGCAGATTGCCCGAACTGTCGACGCTGGCAATGCTGCGCCCCACCTGTGAATTAATGGCCGACGCAAGGTCGCTGTTGGTTTTGTTGCCGGCGATCTTGACCGAAAACGTGTTGCCGTCCTCCATGATGAGGTCGTAGGCAAAATTTGTGGGATCGGTAACGGAGCTGGACATGTCCAGCACGTTGTTGGATTTCCAGGTGGATGTAGCCCCTGTGGAGTTCATGCCCACGAGGTTTGAGCTGTGGATGACGAGCCCGTTGGCCGCGCCTGTGCTTTTGCCCGCAACCTGAAAGACATAGCCGGAGCTGGCCTGCACAATGCTGACCTTGACGCCGGGGTTGTCGGCGGCGTTGTTGATCATGCTTGCAAAGGAGTCGAGCGTGGTATTTGCCGGAACGGCCACGCTGTATTCCTTGCCCGCATATTCGTATGAAAAAGTCTGCGACGCACCGGAGGTGTTGATGATGTCGGTCTTGCTGCTGAAAACGTGCCCGGTATTGGCCCATATGGCGTTGCTGGCCACCTGGGTCACGTTGATGGTGTGCTGCACGTCGTCGGCTGCAGCGTTCGCGACAGCGGAAATGATGTTGCTGTTGCTGCTGGTCACATTTTTGGTGACAAAGCTGTTTTTGTTGGCCAGGTTGGCCAGCACGCTGCTGGCGGTGCTGACCTGGGTTATAACCTTGCCAAAAGCGTCATAGCGCAGCTTCCAGTCGCTTTTCCAGGCCTCCAGCTGGTTGAGTTGCGTGGACTCAACCTTCTTGAGTTTGGCAAGCACTGTGTCAAAGTTCGCATCCGAACCACTCAGGTTGGATATGGCATTTGAACCGGATATGCTGACTCCCATAAGCGCCTCGCATGAAAGATGTGCAGCCCCTGCGCGATACTGTCGCGATCAGTGGGATCTGCCAGCCGCCGATGGTCTAAAAGCGGCAATAGATGCCGAAAATCTGGCGGACATAAAAATTTTTGCAAGATGCGTGCAAACCGGCGGACTGTCAAAATCACAATTTGGGGTAGCAAAAAAACATAAATAAATCGCACAATAGCAAGCGCCTTCATGCACTGCGTCGGTGTGCCGAGCGCTAAGGGGCGTGCGAACGCTTTTTGCTGTCCTGGGGGCAGTTTTTGCCCCCGCGCCGGGTGCAGGGCGGCTGACACCCTGTAATATCCTTAACGGAACACAGCAAAAAAAGTTTAGACAACCCGCCAGGCAATAGATGACGCGGAAGGGGAAACATGGGGAGGCTGGCGGGCGTAGGCGAAACCCGCCAGGGTATTGTGTCGGAGCCTTGCGGCAGGTCAGACTGCCAGGCAATACGGCAGGCAATCGGGGGCAGGCAATCGGGGGCAGGCTGTATTGAGGCGGTCGGGCCTGCGACAGGCAGGTAACCTCCCCGCCCGCCGCAGCGCCAGCATGCTATTGCATAAATTCAGTCCAGCGGGCCAGCAGAGCGCGCAGGGCGTTGCCACGATGGCTGCGGGAGTTCTTTTCGTCCTTGGTCAGCTCCGCTGCGGTCTTTCCAATAAGTTTGTCAAAAAAAAGAGGGTCATAACCAAAGCCGTTGTCGCCTCGCCTGCTTTCAAGCAGCTGACCTTCCCAGGTGCCGCGCACGACCATCTCCTTGCCGTCGGGTCTGACGGCGGCCATGCAGCTGACAAAGCGGCAGCCGCGCTTGTCCGCAGGCACATTGGCCGTTTCGTGCAGCAGTTTGCGTATATTGCGGGCATCACGGCTTTCGCCGGGCTGGCTTTGCCAGTCGTCGGAATAGCGGGCGGAATAAACGCCGGGGGCCTTGGAGAGCGCGTCCACCTCAAGTCCGGAGTCGTCGGCAACGCTTACAAGGCCGGTCAGGGCCGCCACGGCCCGCGCCTTGATGAGGGCGTTTTCTTCAAAGGTGGTTCCGGTTTCTTCAATCTCGCCTATCTCGGGAAAGGACGAGAGGCCCAGAACCTCCACGCCAAACTCGGTCAGGGGGTCGGCCAGCTCGCGAACCTTGCCGGCGTTGTGGGTGGCCAGAACAATACGGAGAGCCTTGCTGTGCGACATGTGTGCATCCTTTATGGGTTTGAGCAAACAAGATAGCCGCTGCCCGCCCGCAGGTAAAGCTGGCGGAGGCTGTTTTGTGCCTTGTTAAAATCATAAGTTATACTGGCGTGTTACAATAATGACCGCACCTCACGCTTTTCTTTTGCCGCATGCGGGAGTATAGTTTTCACCCATCATTCATCAGCGAGGAAATGAGCATGAAACTCATGGAAATATTTGACGTTCCCACCCAGGAAACCCGCATCCCCGTGCCTTATGTCATTGCCGAGGCTGGCGTAAACCACGAGGGCAGCATGGATATTGCCCGCCGGCTGGTTGACGAAGCCGCCGAGGGCGGCGCGGACGCCATCAAGTTTCAGACCTACAAGGCAGGAACCCTGGCCTCCAAGGATTCGCCCGCGTACTGGGACACATCCAAGGAGCCGACCTCCAGCCAGTACGAGCTGTTCAAGAAGCACGACTCGTTCTGGAAAAACGAATTTGAAGCGCTCAAAAAGTATTGCGACGCCGCAGGCATTGCCTTTATGTCCACGCCCTTTGACGTGGAGTCTGCGCATTTTCTTAACGATCTCATGGACGTGTTCAAGATTTCCTCGTCAGACATCACCAACAAGCCCTTTATCCGCATACTGTGCGATTTTAAAAAGCCCATCATTATGTCCACCGGCGCGGCCCATTTGCATGAAATCGCCGAAGCTGTTGAGTGGATTGAAGAAAAAGGCAACAAGCTGGCCCTGCTGCACTGCGTGCTCAACTATCCCACTGCCGATGAAAACGCTGCCCTGGGTATGATACCCGCGCTCAAGCGGCATTTTCCGCAGCACGCCATCGGCTACTCCGACCACACCCTGCCCAAGGACATGCACATACTGGAAACCGCGACCCTGCTTGGTGCGCGTATTCTTGAAAAGCATTTTTCGCACGACAAAACCCTGCCCGGCAACGACCATTACCACGCCATGGACAAGGAAGACCTCAAGCATTTTTACAAAAGGCTCCGCGCAACCCTTGCCAGCGTTGGCGACATGGAGCTGCGCGCCCTGCCTGAAGAAGAACCCGCCCGCCAGCACGCCCGTCGCTCGCTGGTGACGGCCCGCGCCGTACCCGCCGGTCAGCCCCTTACTGCGGCCGACCTAACCTGGAAGCGCCCTGCGCACGGCATTTCACCCCGCAATTACGACGAGGTGCTGGGCATGCGCGCCCGCCGTGATCTGGCCGAAGACACCGTGCTTTCCTGGGCCGACCTCGACAGGGCCTGATCATGAGCAACGGGCGCGTAACCCTTGTTCTTGGGCGCATGCCCCTCAAGGCCGACCCCGCGCTTTTTCGCGCGGCCGGGCCTTGGTGTTTTGCCGAGCAGGAGGAGTTTTTTCCCGACTGGGACAAAACCTTTACCTTTGCTCCCGAACCGCTGGTGGACTTTGATTTGCAGTTGCGGGCCTGCAGGGAGGTCAAGGCCCTCTGCGCGGACATTCTGCCCCACATCGCAGACCGTCTGTGCCCGCATGCCCGCACCCTGCCCGCCGCTTACTGGGAAACCCTGCTGACGCCATGGGCCATGAACGTCGCCAAGCAGGTGGTGGAGCGCTGGTGGCGGGTCAAGGCCATGGTGCAGAGCTGGGGGCAGGAGCCCCTGCACGTGCCCCTGCTGCCGAGGAACTGCTCCCTTACCTTTGCCACCGGGCCGGATTTTGTCCTGCACGGGGCACTGGGCCATTCATACAACCACTGGCTGTTTTCGCGCCTGCTGGAAGAGGTTTTTCCCGCTGCCTGGAGCATGGAGTACCTGCCTGCCGTGCAGAAAAGTTATGGTGAGCAGGAGTCGCTCTCCGGCAAGGAAAAACTGCGCGAAGTGCTGCGCAACCTGATGCTGCGCCTGCCTTGCCCGCGTCTTAAGGGTATGAGCATCGGGCAGAGTCTGCGCTTTTCGCTGGCCTTGCTGCACCGCAGCAAGGGGCCTGACAGGTCTCGTCCGCAGGTGGAGTACAGCAGCGCCGTCACGGGCATAGCCGCCGATTTTCCGGATAACTTTGCGCGCACCCTTGTGACCCTGTTTATGGCCTCGCTGCCGCAATTGCTGGCCAACCAGATTCACCCCGCAAGGTTAACGCCTGATCCGCTGGGGCCGCGTCTGCGCGTGGCCAGCGTGATGGCTTACGAAGATGCCGATTACCGGCAGTCGCTGGCCAGGTGGCGCGGTCGGGGCAACCGCCTGATGTATGTGCAGCACGGCAGCGACTATGGACAGGTGCGTTGCGTGTCCGACGTCGAGATGGTGGAATACAGCCAGCACGCCTTTGGAACCTGGGGCTGGAAAGAGCACCAGGGCAGCGCGGGCAATTTTGTGCCCCTGCCGTACCCGCAGCTGGATGGTCTGGAAGGCCGCTGGCAGGGACAGCAGGGCGAAAACCTGCTGTTTGTGGGTACGGAAATGCCCGCATTTCCCTACCGGCTGGACGCGCACCCCTCGCCCTTGCAGGTAGTGGAATACCGCAAGGACAAAGGACGTTTTTTTGCGGCGCTGGGGCGCGATGTGCAGGCCTGTTCGCTGTACCGTCCCTACTTCCCCGTGCCCGGTTCGCTGCGCGATGCCGACTGGGTGCTGGAGCGCTTCCCTCTGGTGCGCATGGCCACAGGCATGCTGTCAAAGCACCTGTACGCCTGCCGTCTGCTGGTGCTTGACCATAACGGAACCACCCTGCTGGAATCGCTGGTGGCCAATATCCCCATGGTGCTGTTTTGGCGGCGCGAGGCATGGGCGCTTACGAGCGATGCCACAGCGCTGCTGGACATGCTGGCCCAGGCGGGTATATGGCACGAGACGCCCCAAAAAGCCGCCGCCAAGGCCGCCGAAGTCTGGAAGGACCCGCTGGCATGGTGGATGAGCGACAAAGTGCAGCAGGCGCGCCGGGCATACTGTGCGCAGCAGGCCCTGACCGTGCAGGGGGGCCCTAACCCTTACTGGCTGAAAATGCTGAAGAGTCTGTAACTCATGCAAGTTCGTGTTTTTTCGTTGTCGCTGTTGATGGCTGCGGTCTTTTGCTCGATGCTGCTTGTGGGTGGCATGGCTTGGGCGGACGACGCCTCCACCCTGCGCGATGCGCAGGCCGCCCTGGACAAGGCCGACTATGATCAGGCCGTGCGCATTCTCAAGCCGCTGGTGGACAGCGGCAATGCCGAGGCCCTCTACGTCATGGGGCGCCTGATTCTCGAAGGAAAGGGCGTAAAGAAAAACAACACCCGCGCGGCGGAATTCTTCCGCCTTGCTGCGGAAAAGGGCGATGTCAGCGCCATGAATTCGTGGGCCACCTCGCTGGTTACCGGCGACGGCGTGCCCCGCAATTTTCACGAGGCCGCACGCTGGTTCCGCAAGGCCGCCGATCAGGGGCTGGCCATGGCCCAGTTCAATCTGGGCTATCTCTATGCTTACGGCAAGGGGCTGCCCAAGGACGAAAGCGCCGCCATCGACTGGTACACTCGCGCGGCAAATCAGGGGCTGGCCTCGGCGCAGTATTCACTCGGCTGGACGTACATGAACGCCAAGGGCGAAAACCAGAGCGACACCAAGGCTGCCCACTGGTTTGAAAAGGCTGCGGAGCAGGACCACGCCAAGGCGCAGAACAACCTTGCCTACATGTACGCCGAGGGGCGCGGCTACGCCCAGGATCCGGCCAAGGCCGTGCAGTGGTACACTCGTGCAGCCGAACAGGGCTATGCCGAAGCGCAGTACAACCTCGGCTACATGTACGAACAGGGGCGGGGCATTGCCCAGGATTATACCCAGGCGGTGGACTGGTACCGCAAGGCTGCGGAGCAGAACGAAGCTGCCGCCCAGTACAGCCTTGGCCTCATGTACGAGCAGGGCACGGGCGTTCCGCGCAACCTGACCGAGGCCAACCGCTGGTACCAGCTGGCTGCCAAAAACGGCGACCCGGACGCCAAGGCCGCGCTGCGCAGCATGTCCACAAAGGCTCCTGCGTCGGCCAAGGCTGCCGCCAGCCCCACCAAGCAGACCCGCGAAAAAAAGAAGCAGTAACCGTCGGGGCTTTTTGCCCCGCATGCGGTTTGTCGGGCCGCCGGACATGCCTTGTTGGCGTGCCCGGCGGCTTTTGCTTTGCAGAGCCGCTGCGCCCGCCGCATGGATGCCCTTTGTGGACATGCTGGCATAAAAAGACTGTTTATTGTCATTGCTGCCAGGGCGGGCATCTTTTACGCTGCCCGCATGAAGCAGAATCTTGTCATTTTCCTCAACCCCGGCATTGTCGCTCTGGACGTAACTGGCCCGCTGGAGGTGTTTGCGACGGCGACCCAACTGCTTAAGCTCGGCAACAGGCATAATGAGGGCTATACGCCGGTGTTTGCGGCCACCCGCTGCGGTTCCGTGCGTTCGGCTTCCGGTCTGGGCATGACAGCGGAGGTGACGCTCGGGAGCACTCGCCCCGACATTCTGTTGGTGCCAGGCGGCCCGGATGCGGAATCCGCCGCTGAAGACCCCCAGGTGAAGCGGCAGGTGCGCGCGGCTGCTGGGGCTCAGCCCATACCAGTACCGCCGCCATTTTTTCAGAGGGTAGCTGGTCTGCCGTTTATTGCCCCGGCAGGGCAAAAAACAGCGGCGCAATTCTGTGAGGGTTCTGAACTGCGCCGCTGAAGTGCTTGTGTGGTTGCGGGCAGGCTGCTAGCGCAAGCCGCTTTTTTTCTGAAAGGCAAGGATGGACAAAAATTCAAAGCCGATATTGGCGGCAAGATAGGCGGTCAGCTCGGCCTGATCAATGCCGGGCATGACCTCTACAATGTCAAACCCCACATAGTGCAGGTTTTTGAGCGCGCGCACTATGCTCAGCACCTCCCACGAGGTAAAACCGCCGACCTCGGGCGTGCCCGTGCCGGGGGCGTAAGCAGGGTCTACAAAATCAATGTCAAAGGTAAGGAACACCTTTGTGTCGCCTACCCTCTGCTTGATGGCTTCGACAACCGCGGGCAGGCCCATCTCGCGCATGGCGTGCGCGGGCAGCACCTTGAAACCCAGATCAGCGGCAATCTTGAAGTCGTCCGGGTCGTAGAGCGAGCCGCGCATGCCCAGCTGGATGGAGGTTGCGGGGTTTATGAGCCCTTCTTCAAGCGCGCGGCGAAAGGGCGTGCCGTGGTTGTAGGGCTGGCCAAACACGGATTCGTTCAGGTCCAGGTGCGAGTCAAAGTGCAGCAGGCTTACCTTGCCGTGCCGGGCGGCAACGGCGCGCAGCTCGGCAAGGGTGATGGCGTGGTCGCCGCCAAGGCCCAGCGGTACAACGTCTGCGTCAAGCAGGGGGTGCATGAACTGGGTGATGGCCTCGTAGGACTGCTCGATATATCCGGGTATGATATTGACGTCGCCAAAGTCGCCGCCAGCCAATTCGCCAAGAATATTGACCTCAAAGACGACGTTGTTGGGTTTGATCATGCTTGAGATGTGCCGGATGGCGGAGGGCCCGAAGCGCGACCCGGTGCGGTAGGAGCTGCCCGTGTCAAAAGGGATGCCAAAAACCGCAAAATCCATGCCCAGGGGGTCGTCCAGGCGCTGCATGCGCATAAAATTGCCGGTATTGCAAAATCGCGGGGATGAAGAAGCGCTGGGGGGCTGTTTGACAGACATATAAACCTCGATGGTTGGGCCGGTAAAACTCGGTCTGTTTGGTTTGTTCCGTAGTGCGGCGTGGAGGGTTGGCCTGGCGCGGGGGCGCGCCGGGCATGGACGCGGTCAGGCCGCGCAAACCCTGTATTGCACGTCCGAGGGCACGCAGTTTTTGCCGTTAATGGGCAAAATGTCCTGCGGGCAGGCGGACATGACCACCACGCAGTCAAAGTGCGCCTCAAACAGCACATGGTCGCCCGGCTTGCTCAGGGGCGGCAGCCAACGGGCTGTGTTGTCCACTATGGGGGTGTTCATCCACAGGTTCAGCGGGCAGGGGCAAAAATTCACGTTTATGCCCACATTGCGCAGGGCCGCGTACATGTTGTCCGTGCAGTTGGCGTGGTAGCCCTGCACACCAAGGCCCATGTAACGGTATATGTCGCAGGCGGCCATAAAGGTGTCGTGTGCGCCGTTGCTGGTGTCTTCGAGCATGGTGAGCACGGGGCGACGGTAGTTGGTCACCAGCCTGTCGCCGGGGCCGGGGACGCCCTTGTTGAGGTCCGGTCGCACATGCTGCATGGACATGTATTCAAGCGGGTTGCGCAGGTTAAAGGCCCAGGTGTCCACCACCTGCTCGCCGGTGATGTTGACGATTTCAATGCGTTCTCCGGCGCGTACAACGGCGGCGTCGCCGCAGCGTCCTGGTATGGTGATGTATTGGCTCATCCGATATTTTCTCCTGCTGCGGGTCAGGCGACCTGACCGTTGCGGTGCGTCCAGCTTTTTAAAAATGCCGCAAGCCGGGGGCTTTCGGGCGAATGAAAAAGTTTGTCGGGCGGCCCCTGCTCAACCACAGACCCGCCTTCCATAAACACGACCCGGTCGGCCACCTCGGCGGCAAAGCCCATCTCGTGGGTCACGATGAGCATGGTCATGCCGTCGCTGGCCAGGCTGCGCATAACCTGCAGCACATCGCCCACCAGTTCGGGGTCAAGGGCTGATGTCGGCTCGTCAAACAGCATGATGCGCGGCTCCATGGCAAGGGCACGGGCAATGGCTACCCGCTGCTGCTGCCCGCCGGAGAGCTTGGCCGGGTAACTGTGCGCCTTTTCCGCAAGGCCCACGCGTTCAAGGCATTCCATGCCCTTTTTTTCCGCCGTCGCGCGGGGCTTGCCCGCAACGGAAATGAGCGCCTCGGTGACGTTTTCCATTGCCGTCATGTGCGGCCACAGGTTGAAATGCTGAAAAACCATGCCCAGATCGCGCCTGCTGTCGCGGATGCGCGCCTCGCCAGCCCGGCGGCGGGTTCCGTTGTATTGCATCTCGTAGCCCATCAGCGCGCCTTCAACCAAAATCTCGCCTTCGTCGTAGACTTCCAGAAAATTTACGCAGCGCAGCAGGGTGCTCTTGCCTGACCCCGAGGGGCCTATAAGACAGACGACCTCTCTGGGCATTACTTCCATATCTATGCCCTGAAGCACCTCATGTTGCCCATACCGCTTGCGCACATCGCTGATCTTGATGGCCGGGGTGATTGTTTCTTCCATGGGCGTATCCTCCTTTAGCGCGTCAGATGCCTGGTCAGGCGTGCTTCGGCCTTGCCGGACACGACGGCCACGGCCTCGGATATTATCCAGTAGAGCAGGGCCAGCAGGCAAAGCGGCATGACGATTTCAAAGCTGATGTTCATGATGCGGGTGGCTGTTTTGGTCAGCTCCGCCACCGTGATGATGGACAGCACGGCCGAATCCTTGATGAGCGTGATGATCTGGTTGACGGCGGGCGGCAGCACTATCTGCGCCATTTGCGGCAGCTCTATGCGCCACAGCCTGCGCCACGGGCGTATGCCCAGACAGTGGGCCGCCTCGCGTTGCCCCTCGGGGATGGATTCAAAACCGGCGCGGAAGATTTCGCAAAAATACGCCGCCGCGTACAAGGACATGCCCAGCATGCCCGCTGGCTCCGCATCCAGCACTATGCCGACGCGTGGGCCGCCGTAATAGAGCAGGTAAAGCTGGATGAGCAGCGGCGTTCCGCGGAAAAACTCGACATAGCAGGCCACGGGTCTGCGCAGCCATGGGCAGATGCGGCGGCCAAGCTCGGCGGCAAAGCCAAGAATCAGCCCACAGACAATGGCGACCATGCTTATGCGAATGGTAACCCACAGGGCCGCGGCAAAATCCGGTCCGTTTTCAGCCAAAAAACTCTGCCAGCGCAGCAAAAAGGTTGTGAGTGCATCCATCAGTGCTTCCCCTTGAGGCGCTCGCCCAGGCGGGAGATGATCAGGCACAGGGCCAGATAGATAATGGCGGCGGCAAGATACACTTCCACGGGTTTGTAGGTTGTGGATACAAGCTGCTCGCTGCGGCGCATGAGTTCGGTGACGCCGATAACGGATATGAGCGAGGAGTTTTTGAACAGGATGATAAACTCGTTGACGAGCTCCGGCCCGGTCAGCGAGAGCACCTGCGGCAGCTGAATGCGCGTGAGGATGCGCATGCGGCTCAGGCCCAGAGCCTTGGCGGCCTCAATCTGTCCTGCTGGTATGGAATTGAAACCGCCACGGTAGATTTCGGCCTGAAAGGCGCTGGTGTTGAGGCCAAGAGCCAGCACGGCGACCAGCAGCGAGGGAACTTCAATATTTACCGCAGAGGGCATGTAGAACAGCAAAAACAGGATCACCAGCACGGGTATGCCCCGCAAAAAGCTGATGTAGAGCCCCGCCGCCCGCACCAGCGGCCAGTATTGCGATCTGCGCATCTGGCACACTGTGATGCCGAGGATAATGCCAAGCGATATCGCAGCCAGGGCCACAAAAACCGAAGTAATTGCGCCGTGGAGCAGCCCTGGCATTATGGAAAGGATAAATCCGACTTCGTTCATGGTAGCCTGCAGTGGGCGCGCCCACACTGTTGTCCGGTTTCAGCCGGTAGCGGCGCTTTGACGCCTACCCTGCACGGGTTGCTGCCTGCCTGAAGATAGTCTGTGATCAGCAAATCACGTGCCGTTGCAATTAATATGTTTTATTATGGACAATTAGACGATTTTCCCCGTTTTTTGCGCAGTGGCGTAAAACAAAAATGTTTCAAACCTGGAAAATCGGGGCCTTGCAAAACATTTTTGTTTCACACCTGGCCGTTGCCGGGCGTCTGCGTGCGCTTCCACGCGGCATGGGCCGCCAAAAAGGCAAATACCACCGATGCGCCAGCCAGGGCGGTAATGCCGGCCACATCCTTGTCGGGCAACACCTCGACCAGATCCATGCCCACGGTGCGGCACTTGCTGCAAATACCGCGCACCAGGGTCATGGCCTCGTAGGTGGTAAAGCCCTCCACCTCTGGCGTGCCGGTACCGGGGGCGTATGCCGCATCAAGAAAATCAATGTCAAAGCTCAAGAACACCGGGGCGTCGCCTATGCGCGCCAGCGCCTCGCGTATCACTGCCTGCAGGCCCATGGCGTGCGCCTCGTGCCCCATGATAATGCGCAGCCCTTGCTGGCGGGGCCAGTCGAGCGCCTCGCGGCTATAGAGCGGCCCGCGTATGCCGATCTGGGTAGAGTGCTGGGGGAGGATCAGGCCTTCTTTAAGCGCCCAGTAAAAGGGCGTGCCGTGGTTGTAAGGCTTGCCGTAATAGCTGGGTATGGTGTCGCTGTGCGCGTCAAAGTGCAGCAGAGCCACGGGCCCCATGGCCGCATGCACGGCGCGCAGGTTTGGCAGGCTTATGCTGTGGTCGCCGCCCAGAATGACTGGCAGGGTTTTTGCGGCAAAAAAAGGCGTCAGGCTGCTGGTGATGGCGGCAAAGCTGTCTTCCATGTAGCCGGGGATGGTGTCTATGTCGCCGTGATCGGCAATGCTGAAGTGCTCGTCCACATCCACATCAAGCTCGGGGCAGTAGGGCTTGAGCAGCGTGGATGCCTCGCGGATGGCCGCCGGGCCAAACCGGGTGCCCGGACGGTACGACACGCCACTGTCAAAGGGCACGCCAATGACCGATACATCGGCCTGTGGGGTTTCGTCCGTGGCGGCTGATTGCCGCATAAATGTACGGATGCCGCAAAAGCGCGGCGACTGGAGGGAATTGACCGGGCACATGGCATGTCTCCTGAATGGATTGGGGCGAAAAAAACAGGCCCCGGCCTCAAACGACCGGGGCCTTGCTCATGACAACGCGTGCTGGCTATTGCACGGGATTGGGCAGATCGGTGGGAATTTCCATGGTAAAGCCAAACCATTTTTTCTGCAGTTCGGCCATCTTGCCGCTGGTGATAAGCTTGCGCAGGCCGTCGTCAAAAAAGGCCACAAGGCTTGCGCTGTCTGCGTCGTTACGGCCGACCCAGGTAAAGTACACCTTGGGGCCGAAGGGCGGGGTGAGAATTTTGAACACGCCGGGGCGGCGCTTGATGACGTCGGCAAGGTTGGGGTAGGACTGCGCCACGCCGTCAAGGCGGCCAGCGGCAAGGTCGGCATAGGCTTCGTCAAAGGCCACATATTCCTTAACCTTGATCTTGTCCTTGCCGCCCAGTTTTTCGGCCAGCAGGTCAATGGCCTTGATCTGGGCGGAGCCGGTCTGACAGCCAACGGTTTTGCCGTTCAGGTCTTCCGGCTTGGCAAAGGGGCTGTCGGCCCGCACCAGCATGGCCACAGTAGCGTCGGCCACGGGTACGCTGAGGGCGTAATGTTCTTTGCGTTCCCTGGTGGCTGTGACAGATGTGACGATATAGTCAAACTTTTTTGCGCTCAGGCCGGGCAGGATGCCCTGAAAAGGAATGTCCATGCGCTTGACTTTGACGCCGGGCATATCCTTCATAATAATATCAAGCATATCGGTGCTGTAGCCGACAATTTTGCCGTTTTCCATAAATTCAAACGGGGTAAAACGGGCTTCTGTGCCAATGACGATTTCGCCTTTGGCCTTGATGTCTGCAAGCAGGTCGGCGTGCGCCGCATTGGCGCCAAGCATAAGGGAACCGGCAAGCGCAGCGCCAAGCATGAATTTTTTTAGCAGCATGTTCATACAAAAAACCTCCAGATTTACAGAAGGTAGTGCAAGATGGCTGCCAAAATTTAAAAGTGTGTTATTTTATAGTGTTGAATTATTCAATATGGTTTTGCTATGGAATAGTAAAACATTATTGTTTCATTGAGCGTGTAAAGTCTGTTTTGTTTGCAAAATTGTATCAGATGGCCCCGCGGCTTTGATTTGCCGGGTAGATTTGAGGTTTGGCTGGCGCAGGCTGTAAACTGCTGGTTAGAGGGCATAAAAAAGCCCCCTTGCGGGGGGCTGCCGCCGTGGCGGCGGGCTTATAGCCATGCCCGCCAGATGCACACAAGGGCGGCTATGGCAATAATGCCTTGCAGCACCTTGCGAAAGGGAGCGGGGTCGATGCGTTTTGCAAAGGGGAAGGCGCAGAGGGTACCCAGCATGGTGGCAGGCAGGCCGTATGCGGCATAGCGCAGCACCTCGGGGGTGTAGAGCCCGGCCCCGGCCTGCAGCACGCAGGTGAGCGACGCGCGGATGACAAAAAAGACGCCCAGCGTGCCAAGAAATGTTCGTGGCGCCCAGCCCGCATACAGGCCGTAAGCGCCCACCGGCGGGCCATCAAACGAGATGGCCGACCCCAGCACGCCCGAGGCAAAACCCGCCATGCCGCCCGCGAGCCACGATTCGCGCCCCGGCTGGCTAAATGAGCCCTTGCGCTGCCACAGCACAAAGGCCAGCAGCAACAGCCCCGTCAGCCCCTGAAGCATGCTGCCCGGAACCATCTGCAGGATGAACAGGCCGATGATCGAACCCGGTATGGCCCCGGCAAACATGGGATAGAGCGCCCGTACCTTGCAATGCCTGAAGTGCAGGGCCGCAATCATACCATCCATGACAATGTTGAGGATGCAGCTCAGGGCGATGACGTCCTGAATGGGAATAAACAGGGCGGCAACGGGCAGGGCGATCATGGCGCCGCCGATGCCACTTGCGCCGGAGACAAAACCGCCGGCAAACCAGGCCAGCACAACAACAAGAGCGGGAATATCCATACAGTATTCGCAGTCCACCGTGGGGTCTATATACCGGGTACACAGGCTGCCTTCAGGGCAGGGCGACAAGCCACGCCCTTGGGAGTACGCGTGATTCCCCACTTGGGTCAACCTTGCTGTCGGCAGCGGATCCCCCCCCCCTTGCGCCTTTTTTACTTCGATGGCCCCCAGTGCTGTGCTGTTTTGCTTGCGTGGATCTGCGGCCTGGCCCCATACCACCGCGTGTCTGGGCAGGCCCCCGGCAAAATGTAGCCTTTTGCTATAAAATGGTGATGGTTGGCATAAAGGTCTGAGCCTTTGACAGGCGAGAAATTTATTTCATCGGATGTTTTGTTATCAATAAAAATATCTGGCGCATATCTGTGGATTTATGATCAATTGTTTAAAATAATTATATAAATATCAATGCTAAAGACACGCTGCGTTGAAAAACTGGCTCAAAGGGTCGGCACAGGCAGCTTTTCAGGTGTTGCGCATCGTGCTATTTTTAGCACATTGTACCTTAACAGACAGCTTGACCATATCTTAACCCTGATGGATGCCGCGCATGGCGGAACTGTTGCGTAACTTTGATGCCTATACGATGGCATTTCTCGTGGCAATTCTTTATTTGTCTCTGTCTGCAGTTCTTGTTTACACCGCAGTGTACCGCCGTACGTACCCTGGATTCGGCAATATGACTCTGGCGCAGGTGTCATGGTCTGCAGGGTTGCTGTTAAATTATTTTAGACCACTGAACATAGTATTTTCACTATATTTTGGTTCAGCGCTTATGCTGCTTCACGGAGTGTTGCTGTACAGGGGGCTGCTGTTGTACGGCGGTGTTCCGCATAAAAAGCGTATGGCTGTAAATGTTGCCGCTTTTGCCGTTATTTTGCTAATAATGGCATATTACATGTTTATAGATTATAATACGTGTGCGCGGGTCGTTATATTTTCAACGGGCATGGCCTTCTTTTCTTTTCGCATCGCTGTAGAACCCTATGTCTCAAAAAAATGGAAACGACACGCAACGCAGTCTGTTTTTTCCGTGTTGTTTCTTCTGCTTTGCGTGATGTTTGTCGTGCGCGCCTACAAGGCCCTGCACGCCGGAAGCTGTCTGCCGTCCGGGCCGGACGATACGGCCAAGCTGCTGTTTTTGATGGCAACGGTGATCACGCCGATTGTGACGTTCAGCATTATCGCCATGACCTTTGCCCGCATGGAGGCGGAGCTGCGCTGCGCCAATGAAGAGCTGCAGGCCATGTCCGAGACTGACGCCCTCACCAGCCTTGCCAACCGCCGCAAGTTTGACGCGGCCTATAAAAGCGAGTGGGACAGGGCCATGCGCCTGCAACAGCCCATGGCGGTGGTAATTCTGGATGTTGACGACTTCAAGCACTACAACGACAGGTATGGACATCAGGTGGGCGACGCCTGCCTGCAAGCGCTGGCGCAGGTACTCAAGGAGTATACGCGGCGTGCCATGGACGTGGCCGCCCGTTATGGCGGCGAGGAATTTGCCATGATCCTGCCGGGCATGGACGGGGCTGCTGCGACGGCCCTGGCCGAAGACGTGCGCAGGTCTTTTGAGCAGACAGGCATTGAGCACGCGGGCCTTGAACCCGCAGGCCCTGACCATGCGAAGGGCCGCCGACGCCCTGTGGTCACCATCAGCGCAGGGGTTGCCGCTCTTGTCCCTTCGGGCAAGGAGAGCCGGTTTGACCTGCTCAGCGCGGCAGATACCGCCCTGTACGCCGCCAAGGCCCTGGGCAAAAATGCCGTTGTGCTTGCCTGAGCCCGCTATGGGCCGCTAGCTGTTGGGCTTGATGGTAGTAGGCCCGGCAGCGACAATGCCTTTTTGTTCCAGATCCGCCACCGAGAGGGCCTTTGAAAAAAGGAAGCCCTGCCCGACATTGCAGCCCATCATCTTGATTTTTCTATACTGGCCTTCGTTTTCAATGCCTTCTGCGATGGACAGGATACCGAGGTATCTTGCCAGATCAATAACCGTTTGCGTGATGGCGCAGGCGTCCGGGGCCTGATTGAGATCGCGCACAAAGGACTGGTCAATTTTCAGCAGGCTGATTGGGTAGTGGCGCAGTGAAGACAGCGACGAAAACCCGGTGCCAAAATCGTCAATGGAAATTTCCAGGCCCATATCCCTGAATTTTCCCAGGGCCTTGCGGGCTTCCTTAGGGTCGGTCATCAGAGCGCTTTCGGTCAGTTCAATGGCCAGCAGGTGCGGCGGTATGGCGTATTTGGCAAGGATGCGCTCTATCATGGGCAATGCCGCGCCCCGCAAAAACTGCGAGGGCGAAATGTTGATGGACACCTTGGGCGGGGTTATGCCTGCGGCAAGCCACCGTTCCACCTGTGCGGCGGCGCTGTCGGCGACCCATTCGCCCAGCTTGTCGATAAGACGGCTTTTTTCCGCCTGCGGAATAAACTTGCCGGGGAACAGCAGCCCGTCGTGCGGATGCTGCCAGCGCACCAGGGCTTCAAGCCCAACTACCCGCCCTGTATCAAGCGCCACCTGCGGCTGGTAGTGCAGCACAAGCTCGTTGTCGGTGATGGCCCGGGGCAGGCCGCTCTCTATCTGCAGCTGTATGGCCGCCTTGATCTGCAGGTCGTCGTTAAAGAAACTGTAAGTGTTTTTGCCTTGTTCCTTGGCATGATACATGGCGATGTCGGCATTTTGCAGCAGGCTGCTGATGTCGTTGCCGTGCCCAGGGTGCAGGGCTATGCCAATGCTAACCCCGGTGTAGATCTCATACCCGCTGACAGTGATGGGTTGCCGCAACGATTCTATGATCTGCCGGGCGATGGATGTGGCCTTCTGGGCGTCGGCGTCTTCAAGCAGCAGGGTAAACTCGTCGCCCCCGAAGCGCGAGACGGTGGCCTTGTTGCCTGCAGCTGCGGTGAGGCGTTTGGCCATTTCTTTCAGCAGGTTGTCGCCAGCGGCATGCCCGATGGAATCGTTGACTATTTTAAAATCGTCAATGTCAATAAAAGCAATGGCAAATTGGCGGCCCGTAGAGGGGCATGACTCCAGCAGCTTGTTCAGTCGGTCGCAGAATACGGCGCGGTTGGGCAGCTCGGTCAGCTCGTCGTGGGTTGCCAGAAACTCGATGCGGCGCTGGGTGACGGCAATTTTTTTAATGTCGGCAAATACGCCGATATAATTGGTGATGTTGCCGTGCGGGTCGCGTACTACCTTGATGTTGAGCCATTCCAGGTAGTAGGTTCCGTCTTTTTTGCGGTTCCATATTTCGCCCTCCCACCAGCCCTTGGCGAGCAGCTGATCCCACATATGCCGGTAGAATTCCTGCCCGTGGCGGCCAGAAGCCAGCTCCCGCGGGGTCATGCCCAGAATTTCGGATTGCGCATAGCCCGTAAGGCGGCAAAATGAATCGTTGACCGCGAGGATATTGGTTTCACTGTCCGTAATGCAGATAGCCTCGCCGGTAAAATCAAAAACCTGCCCGGTCAGCGCCAACTGCCTGTTGGCATCGTCGCGCCGACGCAGGCTGTCGTAAGCAAGCAGGGCCAGCGCCACCAGCAGGGCCGATACCAGCGAGGCCCCCCACAGCGTGACGTGCCGTATTTGTTCAAAGGGCGTAAAGGCATTGGACACAGCGCTGCCCACCACAAAGACCATGCCGTACTGTTTGAGCTTGTAGTAGCCAAAAATGCGCTCAATGCCGTCAATTTGCGAAGGGCGTCTGAAGTTGCCGCTGACGGGCGAATTTGCATCAAGGTAGGCCGTATCCAGGATTAAGTGCCCATAGACAAGCCCATTGCCTGTGGAGCGCACAAGCAGCGTGCCGTCTGAGCGTATGACATCTATGGAATCCAGATCATTCAGACCAAGACTGCGAAAAAAAGATGCGAAGTAGCTCGGCTCTACCGAAAGGACAATAACGCCCACAAGTTTGTCGTCGCGCACAATGGGGCTTGAAAACTGGATTGTCCATTTGCCGGAAACTCGCCCCAACACGGGTTTGCCCACGTAAATATCACGCCAGGGCGGGGTGAGGTGCACCCTGAAATGCTCGCGGTCTGCAATACTGACCGCGGCAGTGAGGGGCAGCGTGGAATAGCGGACCACCCCGTCGGCGTTTACAATGGTAATTTGCAGGGCTAGGTCACCAATGCTTTTTTTAAGGCGGTTCGCCTGCGCATCTATGTTGTCCGTGCTGGGCGTCCATGCGCTGTCAAGCTCGCGCGCCGTGAGCTCGATCCGCTTGACCGTGGACATCATGTGCTCGCTCAAGGCTCGGGCCAGCGTGCGCGTGGTGATTTCAATGGTGGATTGAACTTCTTTTTCGGATCGGGAAAGATCCCACAGGGTTGCCGACCAGATAAGCGCCAGCAAAAAAAAGAGAGACGACGCGGTAATGAAAAACGTGCGTCGGTTGTCGCCGCGTGGCGAGCCTTTGATGGGCCGGGTGTTGTGTTCATTTGTAAGCATCATTAAACCATGGTGTGAAAAGAATACAACATAGCGCCAAGCCTGCTGGACGCAGCGGCAATAAAGCGCGGCATAAACAATTGCTGCGAACACATGCTTACACGATATTGCGCAAGTTTTGAATACAAAAGCGCAACAGTTTATAACTAACTGTAATGTTATAATTTTATTTTATAAGTATTTTGCATTCAATGGCTTGGGCATAAGCCTGATTTGATGGGGGTAAGGGGTGACCTTACCCCACTGTGTATACCAGTTGTAACTTATTGGCTTTCAATGAGAGTACGGAAGCCGGGGAGGGGGGGGGAGGAAAGGGCCGCTGGAGATGGTTGCAGCCCTCCATGCACAACAAAAAAGCCGCCACGAAGATCCAGCGCTTGAATTCGGGCGTGATGTATCGCTTTCCGTCCGTGTCTACAGGCACATTGGCATATGCGCCCGGGGCGAGATAGGCAGTGGATCAAAGAGGGTTGGAATGATGCGGGAGGGTTCGGGAAAAAAGGGAATTAAGAAAAACAACATTATTGCTTTATTTGTACTAGTTTAGACTTGATCTGACAGTCACTCCGTTTTGACGGCGTTGCCTGTCCGATTAATTAAGCTGTCCGGCCTTCTCTTGCCAGAGCGTTTTTCCTTCAATGAGTGTTTGCATGGGCGTTCTGCCGCAGCACATTTTTCCTTTTGACCTTACCCCACTGCGTATACCACTTGTAAGTTAGTGGTTCCCAATGGGTTGCAGGTGATATTTTTTTCACGGAAGTCTTCAGGAGTTAGCCTGCCCAATGAGCTGTGCGGTCGCCGCTGGTTGTAATCCTGCCGCCAGGCTTCAACTGTTCTGCGGGCATCGTGCAGGGACAGAAACACGTTCTGATTTAAACACTCATCCCGGAATTTTCCGTTAAAGCTTTCAATGTGCCCATTATCCGTGGGCTTCCCCGGACGAGTAAACTCTATCTGCACTCCATGCTCAAAAGCCCATGTATCCAGAGCCTTACCGCTAAATTCCGGCCCATTATCAACCTTGATACGCTGTGGCAACCGACCTTGAAGGCGTAGTCTTTCAAGCACACGCACAACTCGAACTCCAGGCAACGACATATCCACTTCGAGCGCGGGGCTTGAACGATCCCACATATCGGCAATTGTCAAAATCCGGAGGTGTCACCCACCCATAAGGGAGTCGCTTACAACGTCCATCGCCCATTGTTCATCCGGGCCAACAGGGCCAGCCTGGACAATACGGGCATGGCTTGGGCGCTTCACTCGCTTGCGGGTGCGCAGTGAAAGGTTTTCTTCCTGGTAAATCCTTTCTGTCCGCTTATGATTCTGCACCAGCTCTTCCCGGCGCAGTAATTCATGCAAGCTCGGAGAACCGAAACGCCGCCTGTCGTTTGCCAGTTCCAGCATCCGCGTCCGTAAAAATAAGATCACGGTCCTCAGATGGTGACCGCATGGCTGCAAAGCGGTTAAACTGAGCACTTGGCAAGCCCGCCGCTCTGAGTAGCCATGATCCGCCTGAACGTGCTGCACGGCTGCCCTGTTGACTGCGACTCTCAAAAGTTTTTTGAGATCACGTCCTTCGGGACGACGATATCAAGCGCCTGTTCACCTACAAGTCTTTTCAGCCGGGCGTTCTCTTCCTCCAACTGGCGCAACCGCTTGGCGTCAGAAGATGTTCATGCCACCGAACTTGCTGCGCCATTTGTAAAAGGTCGCATCCGAAATGCCATGCTGACGGCAAAGATCGGCCTCGAACGCCAGCCTCGGCTTGCCGCAATATCCCAATAATCTGTTCTTCAGTGAATCTGCTACGTTTCATTCTTGTGCTCCTATGTCAGGAACACTAACTTTTCAATGGCATACTTTTCGGGGGGAGGGTCAAACATCGCGGTAAATATCGTGGGTTCTTCCATCCGGCTTTAATATTTCAAGTTGGGGTATTACCGCATTGGATACACGGCCTGAGTGGAGGAATGTATTTCTTGTTTGCGCCTATAGTTTGAAGAAGCGATTGTCTTGGTTGAACGCAAACCTTGGGGTACTGGCAAAATTTAATAAGAATTCTGTCTGCTCTAGTTTTTAGATTTTTACCAAACATTACCACAAAAAAACCGCCCCATACTTGATCGTAGCGGGATAGGAGCGGGATAAAACGCATATAAACAGAAAAAGCCCTCACAGTGATTAGCTGTAAGGGCTTACTTTCTTTGGCTCCCCGAGACGGACTTGAACCGCCAACCTAGTGATTAACAGTCACCCGCTCTGCCAATTGAGCTATCGGGGATCGTTGAGGCAAGGAAGTGTTTACGGAAAAACAGGGGCAACGTCAAGCGAAAACTGCAAAAAATTTTCATCAGCCGTTTATGCAGCGCAAGAGCTGCTTGTGGTAGCGCTCCGCCTCGCTGTAGACGCAGCCGCAGTAGGGTTGGCGGTAGAGTTGCATGGCCTTTGACCGGTCAATGCCTTCCTGCCAGTCCGTGCGAAAGTCGCGGTAGGCAAAACCCGGAGCGTCAGGTTGTGCGGCCAGTCTCTCGCCTGCCGATTTGATAACCTCATGCGGCTGATAGCGCGAGTAGAGCAGACTACTGCTCACCCAGGCAAAGCCCTTCTGCCGCGCAAAGGCAAACGCGGCCTCCATGCGGCTTTCGCAGCAGTAGGCGCAACGGGCCGGGGGCTCATCGCGTCCGGCTACGGCGCGCAAACCAGGCGGAGATGTTCCATGTTTCGTCCGCAAAGATGATCGGCACGCCCAGCCGCTCGGCGCATTGGGCGGCAGCCTCTCTGCGGCGCAGATACTCGGCCAGAGGCTGTATGTTGGGGTTCATGAACCACGCGGTTACGCTAAAGCCCTCGTCGAGCAGGCGGGTAATGGGCATGACGGCGCAGGGGCCACAGCAAACGTGCAGCAGCAGGCTGTTGCCAGCCGTTGCCGTAGGGCGCGTCTCTGCGGGGGCGGGGGCAGTGCGCGCTGCAGACAAGGCAGCCGGGGCCACGACCCCGGCTGCCTGTATGCCTGTAGTTACGGGCGAACCATTATTTCCAGACATTTGCCATAATCCTGCTCTATCTCGCGCAGGGTGTCGCGCTTGTGGTTCAGCAGATAGAGGGCCAGCTCGGGGCTGGCGGCGTAAACGCATTTTTCCTTGGGCTCGACGCTCATCATGCGGCGCAGTTCGCGCAGAGCCTGCAGGGCCTGCCACTCGATGTTGCGGCGCATGCCGGTGCCTCCGCAGGCGGGGCAGGGCTCAAGCGAAATGGCCAGAGCGGACGAGCCGGTGCGCTGGCGTACCAGCTCCAGCAGGCCAAAGGAACTCATGCGCGCAACATCATGCCGGGCGCGGTCGTTTTTCATGGCTGTGCGCAGGGTTTTTTCCACTTCCAGCACATGTTTTTTGTCGCGCATTTCAATAAAGTCGATGACCACCTGCCCGCCGATGTCGCGTAGCTTGAGGTGGCGGGCAATGGCTTCGGCGGCTTCCATATTGGTTTTGTGCGCCATGGCTTCAAAGTTGCCCTTGCCCGAAATTTTGCCGGAGTTGATGTCGATGGCCATGAGGGCTTCGGTCTGGTCAAACACCAGGCGACCGCCGGAGGGCAGCAGTACCTCGCGGGAGTAAATCTGCTCGAGCTGGCGTCGCAGGTTAAAGCGCTCCCACATGGGCGTACGCATATCGGTATGCATGCGCACAAGATCCCGGCGGCGGGGGAACAGCAGATTCACCGTGTCACGCACGCTCTGCGCCACTTCTTCGCTATCCACCCAGATTTCAGAAACATCTTCGGTCAGGTAGTCGCGCACCGCGCGTTCCGACAGCCCCGGCTCCTGATAGATGAGGTTGGGAGCGGAAACCTCGGTGGCCTTTTTGCGAATATCGCGCCAGACGCGCTTGAGGTACTGCAGGTCGTTTTTGAGCGTGGTCTTGGTGGTACCGGCGCTGACGGTGCGCACGATCACGCCCAGACCCTGGCCGGGATCAATGCCGTTCATCATTTCACGCAGGCGGGAGCGCTCGTCGTCGTCGTCCACCTTGCGGGAAACGCCGATTTGATCCTGCCCCGGCGTGAGCACCAAAAAGCGCCCAGCCAGCGAAAGCCATGTCGTCAAAAAAGCGCCCTTGCTGCCGGTGGGTTCTTTAACCACCTGAACCAGCACTTCCTGACCCGCCTTGAGCACCTTTTGGATGGGCGGAAATTTTTTGCCCTTGGAGGGCTCGTGGTGCGCCAGCCAGTACTCGGGGTGCACCTCGTCGATCTGCAAAAATCCGTTTTTGCCCGCGCCGTAGCTGACAAAGGCGGCCTGCAGGTTGGTGTCGATATTGTGGATGACGCCCTTGTAGATGTTTCCCTTGATTTTGCGCTGGTGCAGCATGTCCAGATAATATTCCAGCAGCTGGCCGTCTTCGGCCAGCGCCACTTCCACCTGCTCGCCGGGCAGCACGCTGATAAACATGCGCCGTCTGCCCTTGGGGCCCTCGGCGGAAGTTTTGGCGGCCTTGCCAGCATTGGCGTTTTTGTCGCCGTCGGCCGGTTTGGCGGCTTCGGGCTTGCCCTGCGGCTGTCTGGCCTGTCTGGATGGCTGCTGGGGGCGCGATTCCGGCGTGGCTTCAGGCAGATCGCCGTCCAGATCAATGCCGTCGATTTCGTCGTCGATCTCGTCGTCGAGGGCGTCGTCATCAGCCAGCATTTCGGCCTGCGCGGCCTCCTGGGCCTGCTGCTCTTTTTTACGGTTGCGCCCGCGTCCGCCACGGCGGCCACGGCGATTTTTGCGGCGGGGAGAATCCCCGGCAGCGGCATCGTCCGCAGACGCGGCAGATACTTCCTCGGTCGCGTCATCCGCCGCAGCGGCTTCGGCGACGTCGCCAGCGCCCAGTGCGGCGCGCTCGGTCATCGGCGCGGCGTCATGCGGCTGCTTGGCTTGATCCTGTGAAGACTTGTCAGCAATACGATTGGCCGCGCCGCGCTCTGTCGCGTCCGTTTCGGTCGCAACGGCTGTTTGTGGCTCGGCGGGCGCAGCTTGGGCTGCGGCTGGGGCGGTTTCGGCCTTTGCGTTTTTTTGCGCCGCATGTCGTGCGGGCTGGTGCGCCGGTTTGGCCGCCTCAGGAGCCGATGCCGCAGCGCTGACAGCGGGGGCGTCGGCAGCCGGAGCTTCGGCAGACTTGGCCTGCCGTGCCCTGGTGCCACGCGCGGCGGTCTTTTTGGGCGCTGCTTTTGCGGGCTTGGCGGTTTCGCTAACGGGGGCCGCCGTGTCGCCAGCCGAGAGGGCGGGTGCCTCGGCTTCGGTCACCTTGGGCTTGCGCGCAGTCTTGCCGCGTGCGGCAGAGCGGTTTGTGGTCGCTTTGGCGCTGCTTTTGCCAGCCGGTGCGGCCTGTGCGGCAGTCTCTGCCGGGGCCGCGCCCTGTGCGTCCGCAGAAATTTTTGCGGTAGCGTCAGCCGTTTTTTTGCTCTCGGCGGACACGGTTTTTGTAGATTTGCCCCGACTGCGTGAAGTCTTGGCGCTTGCCGTGGACTTGGCGGCGGTTTTGGAAGCAGGGGCGGCCTGAGGGGCCGGAGCGTCGGATGCGCCTTGTTCGGGCACAGATTCGGCAGTTTTGGATGCAGCCTTGCCGGTGGCCTTTTGAGGGGCTGTTTTGGCTCTGCTGCGGGTTGAAGGGGTGCGCTTGGGCTTGGAAACTTCCTGCGACGATGCATCCGTGGCTGGCTGTGAAGCGGCCACGGGGGTGTCTTGGTCTATGGTCATGAAAATCCTTTTGCTGCGGGGCGTATACGCCTCCGCAAAAATTTCAGCCAGCATGCCATGCACTTACGGGAATGTGCCGTTTTTGCTCCGCCGCAGCGCCAACAAGGCGCGCGAAGGCGGTAGCATGCTAATCCGCTTTTTGGAGAGTACGTTTTTTTTGAAAATATGCAAGCAGGCAAGGGGAGGCTGGCAAAATCAGCAAAAAAGAAGGAAAAATGCCGCAGGGATGGGAATAAAAAAAGCCGTTATTCGGCGTGCTCCAGATACCTGGGGGCTTGCGGCATCCGCCGGAATCTCTGCCGACATTCTGGCGGATGCGCGTGCAAAAGCTAGTCTTCGAGCATTTTCAGCTCGGCTGAGAGCTGCCCGGAGTTGGAGCGCAGCAGCACATAGCCGCCCTGGGCAAGCATGCCCGGATTGACCACAAGGGTGCGCCCCACGCGATCCATGGCCCGCGCCTCGTGGATATGCCCGCACAGGCAGATGTCGGGCTGGGCTTCTTCCAGAAATTCGCGCACGGCCGTGGAACCCACATGGATGCCGCCGGGGATGACATCGCAGGCGGTGTCCTTGGGGGGATTGTGCGAAACAAGCACGCTGTGCGGGTAGCTGCGGGCTTTTTGCCAGCATGCTTCAAGCCAGGCCGCGAAGGCCGATTCGGGAAATTCGCTGGGCGTGCCAAAGGGCGTAAACGTGGATGCCCCAACGCCAAAAATGGCGATTTCGGGTGTGAGTTCTCGGGTCTGGGTGTGCAGGTTCCAGCCTTTTTCGCTCAGCCACTGGTCGACTTCGGGCCTGTCCATGTTGCCGATCTGGGCCAGCACGGGGATGTCGTGCGCACGCAGTGCCGCCATAACGGTTTCTGCCTGCTTGATGCCGCCAGTGATGGTCAGATCGCCGGTAACGATGATGCCGTCAGCCTGCGAAAGTTCGGGTATTTTGGCAAAGCGTTCCGGTTCGTCGTGGATGTCGCCCACGGCTATCCAGAGATAGTCCTGAGAGTCGGCGCTTGGCATGGTGTTGCTTCCTTTGTTACAGTGCCTCAGGCCTTTACAGTGACACACATCGACCTACAAGGAAAGAGCCGCTTGTCCTCCCGCAGTATGCACTCCGCGCCCGGCATGGCCGCCGGCGCCGACGTATTGTCGCCGCAAACAGCGCAGGCCCGCGACGACGTGCGCCGCGCAATGCGCCGCCTGCGCGCCGGGCAGCCGCCAGATATCGCCGAAGCCCGAAGTCTTGCGGCGCAAAGGCGTATGCTGGGAGCGCCCATGTGGGCCAGGGCCCGCTCTGTGGCCCTGTATGTGGGCGTGCGGGGCGAGCTTGGTACGCACGTCCTCTTGCAGGCCGCATGGCAGACGGGAAAAACCGTATGGTTGCCGCGCGTGCGGCCAGAGGCGTCGGGTCTGATGGATTTTGCGCCCTGCAGCGGGCCGGAACAGTTGCGGCCCGGCCCCATGGGCCTGCTTGAACCCCTGGACAGCCTGCCCGGCGTGGGGCCCGAAATGAACATGGATGCGGGCCATAATGCGGGCCATAATGCGGGTATGGATGCGGAGCTGCCGGTCTTTGCGCCGGACATCGCGCTGCTGCCGGGGGTCGCCTTTGACCTTGCTGGCGGGCGCCTGGGGTACGGGGGCGGTTATTACGACCGCTTTCTGGAAAAAGGCCTCGACTGCCCCCGCGTGGGGTTGTGCTTTGAGTTTCAGTTGGTGGAATCCCTGCCCCTGGCCCCCTGGGACCAGCGGGTCAACTACATATGTACTGAAGAGCGTATGCTGTGTCTGTAAGTTATATTCCCTTTGAGTTTCCCGGTGTGCCGCAGGTTGGCTGCGCTTTTCAGACTCGTGGCGGCGGCGTGAGCCTTGGCGAATACGGCGGCGGCAACATTGCCTTTACCGTGCAGGACAACCCCGATCATGTCATTGCCAACCGTCGCAGCCTGCTGGCAGGCCTGCGCCCGCAGGGTATGACCGCCTGGGCCGAGCTGATGCAGGTGCATGGCGATGTGATGGTCTTTGAACCGGCGGCGGTGGCCTGCGAGACAGCCGTAACGGCTGAGGGCGACGGCATGGGCACGGCGCGTCCCGGACTGGGCCTGCTCATCAAGACCGCCGACTGCCAGCCGATTCTTGTCGCCCATAAAAGCGGCAAGTACATTGCCGCCATGCACGCGGGTTGGCGCGGCAACCGTTGCGACTTTCCCGTCACGGGCGTGGCCCGCTTTTGCGAGCGCTACGGCCTTGAGCCGCGCGACCTTGTGGCCGTGCGCGGGCCCAGCCTTGGGCCGGGCAGGGCGGAATTTGTCAATTTTGACAGGGAGTGGGGCGAGCCCTACCTGCCCTGGTTTGACGCCGACAGCAAAACCATGGATCTGTGGGGGCTTACACGGCATCAGCTGGAGCGTGCCGGGCTGCCGACGCGCAGCATTTACGGGCTGGACCTCTGCACGGCCAGCAACAACGGGCAGTTTTTTTCGTACCGTTGCGCAAGGCAGTCGGGCCGTCAGGCCAGCCTGGTGTGGATAAAAGCCTGAGCCATTGACAGGCCGCAAGCCCGCGCCTAGAGTGTTGGCGGCATTGGTAGCCGGGAAACCGGCTTGAAAAGGGAATCCCGTGCAAAACGGGAGCGGACCCGCCGCCGTAAGGTTCTTAACCTTGCTCCATCTAGCGCCACTGGAAACGGGAAGGCCGGAGCAGGGGAACCAAGCCGGAAGACCTGCCATGCCCCACGGTGCGCAGTCATGGAATGACGGCATCTCGGTGCGGCGCGACCGCCCCACGGCAACGGGTTTTTGCCGGCAGGAAAGAGGAAATACGGGCCTCTTCCACCACGAGTGGAAGAGGCTTTTTTTATGCCCGGGCGGCGCTGGCCGCCAAGAGGCAATGGTCTGCCCCGGGCCAGCCACGCTTTGGCCCGCGTTTGCCCGCTGGGCAAGGCAGAGGACCGGCATGACCAGAATCTCCGCATCTACTCCCTCCTCCTTCTCGCAATCCCGCAGGCTTTGGCCGGTGTTTGCCGGTCTGGCCGTCTTGTGGCTGCTCTCTCTGCCGCTGGCCTGCTTGCCGGGACCTGTGCCCCTGAGCGCCCAGAGCGTGTTTCGCGCTTTGGCGGCGGTTGTCGGTCTTGCGCCAGCGCCGGATGATTCCGCGCTTACCGGCGTTGTGGTCAGCATACGGCTGGCGCGCGTATGTCTGGCCGCCTTGTGCGGCGGCGCTCTGGCCATGGCCGGGGCAGCCTTGCAGGGCGTTTTGCGCAACCCGCTGGCTGATCCGTTTACGCTGGGTATTTCAGCCGGGGCAGCCTGCGGGGCCAGTATGGCTATCGCGCTTGGCGGGCCGCTGGTTGCGCTGCTTGGCGGTTTGCCTGGGCTTGCCGGGTTCAGCCACGCGGGGCTGGTGGCTCCTGCCGCGCTGTTTGGCGCACTGGCGGCGCTGTTTGGCGCACTGTGGCTCGGGCGCGGCGACGGGGCCTTCAGCCGTGAGAGCGTTATTTTGGCGGGCATAGCCGTGGCCGCGTTTTTGGGCGCGCTGGTGGCGCTGGTAAAGGCTCTTAATGAAGAATCTGTGACCAGCATCGTGTTCTGGATCATGGGGTCCTTTCAGGGGCGCGGCTGGAGCAGTATGCCTCTGCTGCTGGTCACCGTGGTGCCCGGCCTGCTGGCAACGGCGCTCGGCTGGCGCGCTCTGGACGTGCTGGCCCTGGGCGACGAGCAGGCGGCCCAGTCCGGTCTTGACGTGGGGCGCGCCCGACTGTGGCTGCTGGCCGGGGCCAGCTGCATGACGGCTGGCTGCGTGGCTGTGGCCGGGGTTATCGGATTTGTGGGGCTGGTTGTGCCGCACGTGCTGCGCCTGCTGCTGGGCTGGGGCCACGGCCCCCTGCTGGCAGCGGCCTTTATGGGCGGCGGCGTGCTGCTGGTCTGGGCCGACGTGCTGGCGCGGTGCGTGCTCTCCGGCGGGCAGGAGCTGCCCGTGGGCGTAGTGACGGCCCTGCTTGGCGGTCCGTTTTTTGCCCTGCTGGTACGGAGGCGCTGATGGCGGAAGAATGCCGGATGTCCGTGCCGGGGCAGACTGCGACTCGTGGGCCGACAACCGCTCAGGCCTCGCCGCGCGGCGAAGCATCCGGCCCGCCCGTTGTGCGGGTGGCGGGCGTCAGTGCCGGTTACGGCGGGCGCGACGTGCTGCGCGGTGTGGATTTCAGTTTGCGGGCGGGGGAGTGCGCGGCCCTGCTTGGCCCCAACGGCAGCGGCAAGACCACGCTATTGCGAGCCCTCTCGGGGGTGCTTGCGCCGCAGGCGGGCAGTGTGGAGCTTTTAGGGTGTCCGCTGGCGGCATTGCCTCCGCGCGAGCGTGCCCGCATGGTGGCCGTGGTGCCGCAGCGGGGGCAACTGCCTCAGGGGCTCACAGCGCGGCAGATGGTGCTGCTGGGGCGCTTTGCTCACCTTGGCTGGCTGGGGGCCTACAGACGCAAAGATTACGCGGCGGCGGACAGGGCGCTGGACGAAACCGGCGCCATGCCCCTGGCGCACCGCAGGCTCAGCGAGCTTTCGGGCGGCGAGCTGCAGCGGGTGTTGCTGGCCCGCGCCCTTGCGCAGGAAAGCCCCCTGCTGCTGCTGGACGAGTTGGCCGCCGGTCTGGATCTGGCGCGCATGGTCGACCTGTTTGACCTGCTTGAGCGCCGCCGCGCCGCCGGAGCCTGCGTGCTTATGGCCGTGCATGACTGCAATCTTGCTGCGCTGTACGCCACGCGGCTCATGGGACTCAAAAACGGCGGTCTTGTTTTTGACGGCCCGGTGACACAGGTTTTTACAGAGGAGAATCTCGGTGAGCTTTACAATATGCCCATCTGCGTGCTGCCCCACCCAAGGTTTGGCTTGCCGCAGGCGCTGCTTGCCAGCGCGTCCGGCCCATGGAGCTGCAAGGACGGCAAAAAAAGCGCTGGCGACGCTGGCGCTGATTTTGCCCCTGCTGACGCTGGGCCTGACGGTATCCGCCCCGGCGGCGCGGGCCGCCAGCCCTGAGGCTTCGGCGGCAGAGTCTCCCATTGTCGTCGTCGACGACACGGGCAACAGCGTTACGTTTGCGCACCCGGTACAGCGGGTAATCGCCCTGTACGGCGCGTTTAACGAGATTTTTCTGGCCATGGGCGCGGGTGATCTGCTGGTGGCCCGCACTGCGGCGGACGGCAACCTGCCGGAGCTTGCCAGCCTGCCCGCCATCGGCACGCACATGCGTCCCAATGCCGAGCTTGTGCTGGCGCAAAGGCCCGATGTGGTGCTGCAGCTCGCGGGGCGCAGCGAGGCTCAGGTCCAGACCGACAACCTTCGTTCTCTTGGGCTTAACGTACTGACGTTTGAAGTAAATTCCTTTGAGCGGCTGTTTGAAGTTACGGAAACTCTGGGGAGACTTGCCGGTCGCGAGGAAAGGGCAAAGGCCCTTGTGGCGGCCTGGAAGCAGCGCCTTGAGGCCCTGCGTGCCCGCAATGCGGGCAAACCTGCGGCCCGGTTTTTTTATGAAGTGCGCTATCCCAATCTGCTGGCGGCCGGTATGGGCGGCATCAGCAGCGAAATACTGACCCTTGCCGGTGGGCAGAATGTGGTAACCGACGGCAAAAAGCTGGTGCGCTTCAGTGAGGAAGCCCTGCTGGCGGCCGACCCCGATGCGTACATCATCCAGAAAGGCCCCATGAATCCTGCGCCGACCCCGCTGACGGAGCGCGACCACTTCAGGGATCTGCGCGCTGTGCGCCAGGGGCGCGTGCTGGTGGTGGACGAAGAGCGTTTTGCCCGTCCCGGCCCGCGCGCCCTGGATGCGGCGGAAGAGCTGGACGCCTGGCTGCACCGTTGAGCCGCAATTTTTTGAGCCTTTAAAGCGAGATATGTAATGAGTGGAATACTGTACGGTGTGGGCGTGGGCCCCGGTGCGCCCGACCTTTTGACCCTGCGGGCGGTCAGGGTGCTGGGCGCGGTGGATGTGATACTTGCCGCCGCGTCGCCCCGCAATGATTTTTCTGCGGCGCTGGATACCGCCCGGCCGCATCTGCGGGCGGATGTGCGCGTGCAGCGGCTGGAGTTTCCCATGACGCGCGACCGGGCCGTGCTGCGCGAGGCCTGGCGCGAGGCAGCCCAGACCACGGTCGGGGTGCTGGAGAGCGGATTGAGCGCCGCCTTTTTGACCATCGGCGACCCGCTGATTTACAGCACCTTTGGCTATCTTATGCGCACGCTTGCCCAGACTGCGCCGCATCTGACGGTCGAGGTCATCCCCGGCATCACGTCCTTTCAGGCTGCGGCGGCCCGCACCCGCACCGTGCTGTGCGAAAACGGCGAAACCCTGCGCGTCATCCCCGGCATCAACAACCGCGAGAGTCTTGAAGATTCGCTGCGGCAAACAGACACCGCCGTGATATTGAAGGCCTACCGCAATCTGCCCGCCATTGCTCAGGCGCTGAGCGCCACAAACCGGCTGGATTCGTGCCTGCTGGCAAGCCATGTGGAGCAGCCCGCCGAAACCGTGCGGCAGGGGCTTGGCGACATGCAAAACACGCCGCCCTACATGTCGCTGATTTTGAGCCGAAAGCCGCAGGCCTAAACGCAAAAAAACGCGCACAAAGGGGACGGCCAGGCCGCCCCTTTGTGCGCTCAGCCGCTCAGCGTTTTACCGGCATATACAGTTCAAAGGGCGAGGCGGGCGTCCAGTCCGCATGGTACAGCTCAAAGCAGGAGGCCTGTTCGTTGAGCTTCCATTCGCTCTGTCCGGCAAGCCACGTCTGGTACAAAAACATGTAGCCAGCCCCGATGCTCTCAAGGTTGGGCACCTGGCAGCGGGCGTACGCGCCTGCGGGTATCTCCACAGGCGCAAGTTCCGTCGGCAGCGGGCCGTCAGCCGCCTCAAACGCCGCCCAGTAGTCGAAATCCTGGGCGTTGAGCATTACGGATATGCCGTAGACGCCCTTGCGGTAGCCTGCGGGCACGTGACGGCAAAAGTCCTGCCACAGGGCCGGGCAGTCGCGCTGCGCCTGGGCAAGCGAGGTGCGTACCTTGATACCCGCCAGCCGTTTTGCCAAAAAATCAACAACGCTCACATCAAAACCGTTCATAACTGCTCCTTGGATAAGTAATGGTGCTTGGGGGCAGCATCGGCCAGCGGCAAAAAACCCGCTCGACTTTTTTTGCGCTTCTGTCCACCCTTGAGAGGCGGCGCGCGTCGTCTCTGAGGAGGACCCATTGGAAACGCTTTCTTACCAGCAGCGCATCAACCGTGTGCTGCGGCACATCGAGCAGCACCTTGACGAGCGGCCTGATCTGGACGGGCTGGCCCGCATTGCCTGTTTTTCGTCCTACCATTTTCATCGCATTTTTTCAGCCATGGTGGGCGAAAGCGTGGCGGCCTATGTGCGCCGCCTGCGGCTTGAGCGTGCGGCCATGCAGCTTGGGCATTCGGACGAGTCGGTAACGCAGATAGCCCTCGGTGCGGGGTACGAAAGCATGGACGCCTTTGCGCGGGCCTTCAGGGCGCATTTTGGCATGCTGCCCTCAGCCTACCGCCGCAGGCGCGGCAATCTTGAGGCGGCCCGCAGGCGCGATATGGCGCGGCCCCTGTTTTATCACGAAATGCCCGACTGCCCGCCCATGGACGTGCGCATAAAAACATTTGCTCCCTGCCTCGTTGCCGCCGTGCGCCATACCGGGGCATACGACGAGAGCGGCCCTGCCTGGGACGCCCTGTGCGGCGGTCTGGCAAAAAACGGGCTGCTCTCTGCCCAGGCCGTCGCCTACGGCGTCAGCTACGACAACCCCGACATCACCCCGCCCCCCAAATGCCGCATGGACGCCTGCGTCAGCCTGCCCCAGGGGCTGGATGAAACCTGCGAGGCCCTGCGCCCCTTGTTGCTGGATGAAAAGATTTTTTTGCGGCATGTGGGCGGGGAGCAAAAATATGCCGCATTGCTGGTTAAGGGCTCGTATATGTTGCTGCATCCTGCCTACCGCTCGCTGTTTGGCATGTGGTTTCCGCAAAGCGGGCATGAGCCGTTTAATGATCCTGGGTTTGAAATATACTGGAATTCTCCCAAAACAACGCCTGAAAGTGAATTGCTTACAGAAATATGCATTCCGCTTAAACAGCGGTAAAAGCGTACGTCTGGCGCTCTCGGTCATGCATCAAGCCTGGTAAAGCCCCGGTTATCCGGACGAGGCGGCGGCAAGCACCGCTGGCGGCGACCTGAACGTGGTTTTTTGCCAGCAGCGCATGACCCGGCGGCCTTTACCATGGGTTGCAAAACATGGTTGGGCAACATGAAAAACAACATGGCCGGAGCCGAGCAAAAAAAACTTTGATGCGGCGGAACAGGCCCATCAGGCGGAAGGAGTGCGCACCCTGGCGTAAGAACAATGGCTGCCACGCAGAAAGTGGGCTGTGTTATTCGGAGCATTCAGGAAGGCGCGCGCAAAGACATCGGAGGGGCAGGCCTGCAGCCACCATTGAAAATGCCGCGCGTCGGGCCACACTCTCGGCGAATCGCTCACGCAAATTGCAGCCTCCGTGGAGCTGGCCAGCGATCAGATGCTTCCCCTCGCCGCACAACTTGCCGGTGCTCCGCTGCTGCGCATTGCGCCTTGCTGGCGGTTGAGGTATGATTTTTTTGCATCGAAAGCCTGTTTGTGGCGTAATCCTGCGCACAATAAGCTTTTGCGGCCATGTCTCGGAGGCTTTAACGTGCGGCGTTTTTATCAGGAAAGCTGGCAAGGCATACCCTTTACGTCCTTTTCACATATATCCTTCTTTCATCTGGCGGAACCAAAGTTTTACGCGGTTTTTTATGAAGAGCTGTTTCGCCGGTACAAAAGCTGGGACGATTTGCCGTCTGTGTGGCGCGAAAACAAACGCAAAGATGCCAAATGGCTCATCGGGCAGCTGCACGCCAAACTGGCGCAGGATTCGGCGGACCGTAAGGAGCCTGTGCGCGTGCTCTCCATAGGCAGCGGCGTGGGCTACATGGAAAGAATTTTGCTCGAGGAAATGCCGGAGCTTGAGCTGCACGTTAACGAGCCAAGCACTGTGGGCATGAAGTGGCTGCGGGAGTATATACCCAGCGACCGCATATACATCGGGCTGCCGCCTGCCTGTCTGCCCTCGGACGTGCAGTACGACATGATCTATCTCTCAACTGTCGATTACGGCATACCCACCCGCGAGTTTCAGCATCTGCTGTGGGAGCTGCGCGCCCAGCTTGCCCCGGGCGGCGAGCTGGTGCTGCTCTCGGCCTCGCTGTTGGAAGAGGACTCCTTTATCGGCAGCTTTGTTAACGCCATAAAGATAGGCATTCGCGCGGCGCTGCACTATATGGGCATTCGCCGCCAGCAGTTCTGGGGATGGCGGCGCACGCAGGATGAATACCGGGATCTTTTCAAGGAGGCTGGCTTCACCAAGGTGCGGGACGGCTGGCTTGAAGACGGTTTTGAAACCTACTGGATACGCGGCCAATAGCGCTCGCGCGGCGTGAACGTCTGATACTTTGTCGGCCCCGAGGTTGTCCCTCGGGGCCGACTTGCTTTTGGCAACCAGGAAAAGACCGGCGCGTCGCGGCCAGGGCAATCAGCAGGTTGGGCAGGGAGGCGGCGTGTCTGCCGCAACGTCCGTTACCGTACCGTAGCGGGCCAGAACCTGGCTCAGGCTGCCGTCAAGCAGCATGCTTTTTTCGGTCTGTCGGGCGGGATTTTGGTAAAAGTCGTTGTGGCGGATGCGGCTGTCTGCGTCTTGAGCGCTGATCCCGCCTGGGTGGCACATTATTTCCACCAGCGGCGAGGGCTGCCGCCTGAGCTGTATGGCGGACAGCGAGGCCGCAACTCTGGCGGCGGTGAGGTTGCCGCCTGCCACAAGCCCGCAAAGATACTGGTTGTGGGCAATGCCCATGCTGTCCAGCAGGTGGACAAAGCCTGCTGACCAGTGCGCAAGCAGGGCGCGCCGGGCGCAGCCCACAAGCAGCGGCAATAACGGCAACGGGGCCAGATGGACAGGCTCGTTTGGCAAACGCACATAGCTGGGCCTGTGCTCGTGCATGAGCTCGGCCATGGTTTGCTGCAGCGCAGGGATGCAGTGGATGTGGAGGTGTCCGTCCAGATGCAACCCGTTTCGCTGGTGCAAACATCCAAAACCGGCGGCAAAGGCGTCTATCTGCGCCTCCAGCTCTGTGCGTATGGCAAAGAGCAGGGCCTTTTTACGGGCTGCGGTACCGGCGGCCAGCGCTGCGAGCATCTGCCCCAGTCCGTAGCGAAAGACACCGGCCTCGTCGACCAGGGGGCGCACCTGCCCTATGGGCGCGGCGCATCGCCCTTCAAGGATATTGAGGTGCAGGCATACGCGCGTGCGCGGCATGCGGGCAAGAGCTTGCAGGCTTGCTTCGGTGTCTGAGCCGCCCATGACGACAGAAACGGAATTGAGCGGGCCGTGGGCGAGGCAGGCGAGGATGTCCGCGCTGATAGAGGGGGTCAGGCCGCAGTCGTCCGCATGGACGATAAAGCGCATGGCGTGTTGGTCTGCCGCGTTTTGTCCGCTCATGGCCTGGGGTGCGCCGTATTGTCGGCTTCCAGCGTTTCGGCCAGCAGGTAGCGGGGACGGCCCTTCAACTCGATAAAGGCGTGGTGAATGTAGGCCGACATGATGCACAGGCCGGTGAGTATAGCGCTGCCGGTAAGCAGGATCAGCAGGATAACGGTGGTAAAGCCCGAATGCGCATGCCCTGCAATGTAGCTCCAGAGCGCTTCGCAGCCCACAAAAAACGACAGCGCGTAAAACAGCAGGGTAATGACGCCTATGATCAGCAGGGGCTTGCCGCTGAACGACGTCATGGAGTCGACAGCCAGGGTCACCCTGCGGGCCAGGCTCCACTTGCTTGCGCCGCCGCAGCGTGCGCAGGGCGTAAACAGGATCTGCTCGTGCCGAAAGCCCATCCACGAGGTCAGGCCGCGATAAAAAAGCTTGCGCTCGCCCAGGCTCTTCCAGGCTTCGACCACCTTGCGGTCAAGAAGTTTGAAGTCGCCTGAACCCTTGAGATCGTACGAGGTCAGCATCTGAAAAATGCGGTAGAACGACACGGCGCAACATCTGCTTAACAGTGATTCCTCCTGCCGTTCCTGCTTGCGCACATCAATCACGTCAACCCTGCCGGTACGCCACAGTGCGACCATCTCGGGGATGAGCGCGACAGGGTGCTGCATGTCGCTGTCCATGGTAATGACGGCATCGCCTTGGGCAGCCGCCAGCCCGGCGGAGAGCGCCGCATCCTTGCCAAAATTTCTGCTCAGGCGCAGGCAGCGCAGGCAGGCATGTTGCCCGGTCAGCGCTCGCATGACTTCCCATGTTTCGTCGGTGGAGCCGTCGTCAACCAGCACGATCTCGTAGATTGCGCCGCAGTCGTCTTTAAGCCGGGCAAGCTCCGCCGCCAGCGCGTTTACAAATTCGGGCAGGTGGGCGCCTTCGCAATAGACAGGTGCAACAATAGAGATTGTGGTTTGACGCATGTGATGGTCTCACGGGGTTGCAATTTCTGCCGCAATGCCGCGTTTGGCAATAAACCAGCGGTTACTGCTCCACACGATGGTACCCTGGCGCGCGATGTTCTCACGCTCGGACTTTTTGCCGCACAATATCCACTCGGTACCTGATGCCAGCCATGTCGCTGTTAACCCCTGTTTATCGCGTATGGTGACAAGGTCAAGCCAGCGTGCCGCCCCTTGCGCATCCTGACTGTAAAGATATGAAGAGCCGTCCTTGAAGGCATAGGACAGGGGCCTGTACAGCCGGTAACGTACGGCCATGGCATCCGGCTCGGCAAACAGGGGGGCACCCTGAGGCACAAACTTTTCTACCGCCTGCAGGGCCTCGGCATAGTCGGCCCCTCTGCTCAAAACGTGCTGCGCATGCTTCGGCTGGGGCAGGTTGAGCGAATGCGCAAAGGCAAACCGCACGCCTGTGGCCCAGCGCCCCTGATCAAAAACAAGCACGCAGACGACAGCGGCAATTGCCGCCAGCCCTGCCCATCTGGGGACGCGCTGCCATAGACAGGCAAAAGCGCCGACAAGCATGAGCCAGCATAGAAAAATAATAAATCGTACGCCACGGGGCAACTCCGCGCCCATGGGCAGCCGGTGGAGCCTCTCGGCAATGCTCGTTTCCACCACTGAAAAAAGCACGGCAATGCCCACCCCCAATAGAAGGGTTGGCACAATGGAAGCCAGACGCTTCATGATCGGCGAGCCGCAACGCCGTACAATAAAAAAGCTGACAACGCCGGACACAAGCAGCGGAAAACAGTCGCTGCGGTGATACAGGTGCCCGACCAGTCTGTTGCAGAGGCTGCCTTCGTCTTCAAGAAAGCGCCGGTCGAATACCTGCTGGAACACCGCAAGATCGTTGGCCGAAAACACCGTGGCTGATTTGATGGCGCTGCACAGGTACAGCAGCGTGGGGATGCACCATGCCGCAAGGCTGAGCAGCAGCCAGCCCGCGTGACGTCGCAGGCTGTCGCCCTTGGCCCGGTGAAAGAAAAAAACGGTGAACAGCATGCAGCTGGCCACAAGCGAGCTGATGCTGTGCAGGTACATGCCGCAGCCAGAGGCAAAAAGTATAAGGGGGCGCAATTGGGGTTTGTCCAGCGCGGAAAGTGTAGCAGCCAGCAAAAGGGGAAAGAGGGCGGCATAAAAAACGCGCGGGGTGATGTCGCCAGAGCCGAAGCCCCAGTATGTGCCAAAGCTGACCCAGACCGTCACGCCCGTCAGCAGGGCAAACAGGGCGGCAAGCAGGGGGGAGCCCCACAGGCGGCGGCCAAGATAGTAGCAGGCGGCATAGTGAAAAAAGACCCCTGCTGCACCAGCGCGCAGCAGGCCCTGAACAATGTCGTCGCCTGGCTGCAGCAGGCGCGCCAGCGTCGATTCAAGGCTGATGATGGAGTTGGCCGTGGTTGGCGCAGCCAGCAGAGGATCCTGGCTGAAGAGCTCGCGGTGCAGTTCGCCCGCAATGTTTTGCACATAGCAGCACAGATCACTGCTGATTTTGAGCCCGTCACAGGAAAGAAGGCTCACACCCCAAAGGCCGAACAGCGCATACGCCGCAATAACGCCTACAAAGGCCGCATCCCATAATATGTAGCTTGGGTGAGTGTTGGAGGTCATGTGCCTGGCGCCTAAATGGGTAGAAATGCAAAAAAACAGTCAGCCGGGGAATTCCAGGATAGGGTTGCCGCACAAACCAGTCGTCCTAGAAACATAGCGATAAAGTTTTATTTGCCTGTTGACAATCAGATTTCAGGCAAACGTCATTATTGTAGTGAAAATTAGTTAGCTCGTCGCCCTGTCTGAAGTTTGGCCGCGCAGAACAAGGAAAAATCTGGCGCTGCCATTGTTGTAAAACAAGTGCTTTGCTCACGATGCGCGGCAGGTCTGGGCACTGCAACACCTGCAATGATGTATAAATACATCAGCCGTTGCCTGCGCGCCCGGCCTGCGATGAGCAAACCGCAGGTTGCAGCGTTGCGCGCCAGACAAAAATATGGCTGCCCCTGTGCGCGGTGCGCAGATGCCGCCGCAAATTAAAAGGCCGGGATTGTTCCCGGCCTTTTAATCACAGGTTGATATCAGCGTGCGGAGCACAGGCTGTGTTTAAAAGCGGTCAGCGGCTGACAGCATGCTGCGCCACCAGTTCATCCAACCATCCCAAACAGAGCCGAGGATTGAATCCTCAATGCGCCATCCGACGGGCCCTAACAAAACGGCATTTTCCATAGTTTGCCTCCTTGCAATAGGTGGTTGCGAAATAAACTCCGCAAGAAAAAACTAGCACGTCAGTATGGCGGGCGCAATGGTCTAGGGGAGGGCGGGAAAAAATATTTTGGCGCCCAGCAATGCCATGCCCGAGTGCCTTTTGCGAATGAATAAAATATAGTTATTTTAGTGTGTTATCTGTTTGTTGGGCAGAGCCGGATAATGGGGCTAAACACGGAAAACAAAAAAGGCTCTTACAGACGTGTTCTGTAAGAGCCTAATATTGCAAGCTTTTATGGAGCGGGAAACGGGATTTGAACCCGCAACCTTCAGCTTGGGAAGCTGACACTCTACCGTTGAGTTATTCCCGCAAAAGTGGAGCGGGAGACGGGATTTGAACCCGCGACTTCAACCTTGGCAAGGTTGCACTCTACCACTGAGTTACTCCCGCATGGTATGCGAAACGGCGAAGCGTAAAGGATGCTTGGAGGCGGCATCCAGATTTGAACTGGAGATGGAGGTTTTGCAGACCTCTGCCTTACCACTTGGCTATGCCGCCAGCAAAAAGTGGAGCGGGAGACGGGATTTGAACCCGCGACTTCAACCTTGGCAAGGTTGCACTCTACCACTGAGTTACTCCCGCTCAGCGAGAAACGGTTGTACGCGGACTGGGGCGAGGTGTCAAGCATTACTGGACTTTTTTTTGTCGCCATTCCGCAAATGCAAATAACTATTTAATTTTATTTATTAAAAATGAGCATGCACGATATCGGGCCGGGGGTCCAAACAAAGGGGCCGCCGACATTGTCGACGGCCCCTGAAATCGCAGACGCAGCAGACTTGCCGCGACGGAATGCGGGCATCCGTCTGCTGTTAATCCTTGGGCCGGTTGTCCACAATGCGTTTGGCCTTGCCCTCTGAGCGCTCGATGGAACGCGGCTCCATCAGGCGAACCTTGGCGGTAACGCCCAGATATTCCTTGATGGCCTTTTGCAGGCGGCCTTCGAGCATCTGCAGCTTGCGGATTTCGTCAGCAAAGAGGTTTTCGTTCATTTCGACGCGCACTTCAATGGTGTCGAGGTTGTGCACTCGGTCCACGATGATCTGATAGTTGGGCGAAAGCCCGTCGTTTTCCATCAGGATGCCTTCGATCTGTTGAGGGAAGACATTGACCCCGCGGATGATGAGCATGTCGTCGCTGCGCCCCTGCAGGCGGGAGAGGCGCACATGGGTACGGCCACAGCGACAGGGGGTATAGTCAAGGCTTGTGAGGTCGCGCGTGCGGTAGCGCAACATGGGGATGCCTTCCTTGGTCAGCGTGGTCAGCACAAGCTCGCCCACTTCGCCGGGGGGCAGCTGGTCGCCCGTAACGGGGTCGATGATTTCCGGCAGGATGTGGTCTTCCCACAGGTGCATGCCGCACTTGGCTTCTTCGCACTCCATGGCCACGCCGGGGCCCATGATTTCGGAGAGTCCGTAAATATTGAGGGCGTTGATGCCCATTTTGTCCTCAATATCGCGGCGCATGGCCTCGGTCCAGGGTTCCGCGCCAAAGACGCCGATGCGCAGGGGCAGATCGCGAAAGTTCACGCCCACTTCCTGCGAGGCTTCCCACAGGTGCAAACCGTAGGAGGGGGTAGCGCACAGCACTGTTGCGCCAAAATCGCGCAGCAGCCCCGCCTGACGGCGGGTAGCTCCGCCGGATGCGGGCACAACGGTGGCGCCGAGTCGTTCCGCGCCGTAGTGCGCGCCAAGGCCGCCGGTAAAGAGGCCGTAGCCGTAGGCCACATGCACCACGTCCGAGCGGGTGACGCCTGCAGCCGAAAGGCTGCGTGCCATCAGCTCGGCCCAGTTTTCAAGGTCGCGCTGGGTGTAGCCCACCACAACCGCTTTGCCGGTGGTTCCGCTCGAAGCATGCAGGCGCACGATGTGATCTCTGGGAACAGCAAAAAGGCCGTAAGGATAGTTGTTGCGCAGGTCGTTTTTTTCTGTAAAGGGCAGCAGCCTGAGATCCGCCAGCGATTTGATGTCGGCGGGGGTGATGCCCGCTTCGTCAAAGCGTTTGCGGTAAAAGGGCACGTTGGCGTAAACACGGTTGCACAAATCACGCAGGCGGCGCAGTTGCAGCGCCTCCAGTTCTTCGCGTGGCAGAGTTTCCTGTTTGATGTTGAAAAGCACGGCCCTCTCCTTCTGCGGCTGGCGTTTGGCGGCGCGCTGACGCGACGCTGATCCCTAGATAAAAGCTTCGTTTGGGTATGCCGCAATGCGCGGGCGCGGTCAATACGGCGGGGTGCGGTTCCGCGCACGCAAAGCGCTGCGTGCGGTTGCGCGGCCAGCAGGCAGGGGCGTTGCGGGCATCTTGCATCCGACCTGATTTGTGCGCCTGCATATCGGCAGCGCAGGAACCCTGCGGCGATTTTATCACCGGGCTGTAGGGGCAACTGATCCTTGCGGCATTGCCCTTGCTTCTTCTTTACGGTATGTGCAGTGCATGGAAAACAATACTTCTCCTTCACCCGCAGGGGGCGTTGCCCCCAAGCGTTTTTCGGATGTCCCCCTGGAAGAAAAGCTGGCGGACGTGGTCACCTGGCTTGAAGAGCACAAGGCAGCTCGCGTGGTCAGCATTGATATGGCTGGTCAGGGCGGTTTTGCCGAGGCCCTGGTCATTGCCAGCGCTGGCTCCGTGCGCCATGCGCAAAGCCTGGCCGACGGCGTGGGCGAACTGTGCCGCGCGCGCAATTTTGAATACCTGCGCATGGAAGGCTACACCGCTGGCCAGTGGATTCTGGTGGATATGAACGACATCGTCGTAAACGTCTTTCTGGAGCCTGTGCGCGAGCTCTACGGCCTTGAAGCCCTGTGGGGCAAGGCTGCCTCGCTGGCAAGCGCCCGCACCGGGGAATAATCATGACGCCCACGCTCTTGCTGATAATGGATGGCTGGGGCATTGCCGAGCCGGGGCCTGGCAACGCGCCCTCAGTGGCCGCCACCCCCAATATTGATGCGCTCAACGCCCGCTGCCCCCATTCGCTCTTGGCCGCATCAGGCCGCGACGTGGGGTTGCCGTCCGGCTACATGGGCAACTCCGAGGTGGGGCATCTGAACATCGGCGCCGGGCGTGTGGTGTATCAGGATATGACCCGCATCGACGTGGCGCTTGAGGACGGCAGCTTTGCCGCAAACGCGGTGCTGACCAACCTTGTTGAATCGGTGCGGCAGAGCGGCGGCAGGCTGCATCTGGCCGGGCTGCTTTCCGACGGGGGCGTGCACAGCCACATCCATCATCTGGAAGCCCTGTGCGCCATGGCGCATAAGGCTGGCGTGCCCGTGCGCATCCATTGCCTTATGGATGGGCGCGACCGCGACCCGCACAGCGGCATTGATTTTATGCGCGCACTGCAGCAGAACATCGCAGGGCAGGGGCAAACGCGGGTCGCCAGCATGGTGGGCCGGTTTTTTGCCATGGACCGCGACAAGCACTGGGAGCGCCTCAAGGAAGCATGGGATGTGATCGTTCACGGGGTTCCCGCCACCACGCTTGCGCCGCTCGCCGCCATCGAGGCCTCATATGCGGCCGGGGTCACGGACGAGTTCATCAAGCCTCTGTGTTTTGCGGCAGCTGGCGACGCCCCGGGCATGGCCGACGGCGACGGGCTGTTTATGTTCAATTTTCGCGCTGACCGCATGCGGCAGTTTACGCAGGCCTTTATTCAGCCCCAGTTTGACGGGTTTGACCGGGGCCGGGTGCCGGTTCTGGCGGGCGTGGCATCCATGACCGCTTACGAGTCGAGCTTCAACATCCCTGTGGCTTTTCCCAAAGAAGCCGTGAGCATGGGGCTTGGCGAGGTAGTTTCGCGCAAGGGGCTGCGCCAGCTGCGCCTGGCGGAGACGGAAAAGTACGCCCACGTCACCTACTTTTTTAACGGCGGCGTGGAAGAGCCCTTTGCCGGTGAAGACCGCATTTTGGTACCGTCGCCGCGCGAGGTCAAAACCTACGACCAAAAGCCCTCCATGAGCGCGCAGGAAGTGACGGACAAATTTGTGGAAGCCTGGAACTCCGGCGTCTACGATCTTGTTGTGTGCAACCTCGCCAACGGCGACATGGTCGGTCACACGGGCAACCTGCAGGCGGCGGTAGAAGCCTGCGAAGTTGTGGACGCCTGCGTGGGGCGCATGGTCGCCGCGGTAGAAGCCCGCAAGGGGCGCATGATTATCATTGCCGACCACGGCAACTGCGAAAAAATGCTCACCCCCGAGGGGCAGCCGCATACCGCGCACACGACCAACCCCGTGCCGTGCATCTTGCTTGAACCGGAGGGCAAGGTGACCGCCCTGCAGAACGGCAGGCTGGCCGATGTGGCCACAACAATTCTTGGCCTCTGGGGGATGCAACCCTCTGAGCTTATGACCGGGCGCAATCTCGTCGCGCCCCGCGCCGAAGGGGAGGCTGACCGTGGCTGAGCGTAAACGCCCCATCCAGCCCGTCGCCCCTGACGGCATGGAAATCCTGTTTTTTTACCAGTGCCCCCACTGCGGCAAGCACGTGCCCCAGGCCAGCCCCACCGAGCCGCGCATGGTGCGCTGCCCCGGCTGCTCGCAGCCTTTTCCCATTATCCCTGTTGACGAGCACAGCCTGCATTATGTGCGCATAATGCTGGCAGAGGGCAAGGCGGCGGCCGACCCCGATTTTCTGTAAAAATTCGGCTGTCGCATACACTGCGGTAAAGGCCCGCTCCCGCTTTGCGCCCTGATGCGGCGCAGAGGCCGGGGGCGGGCCTTGTCTGTTTGCGGAAGGGCTCCTGTCGGGCTGAACTACAAAAAATTGAACGCAAACCTGGGGGCCGCCGCATAAAGCCTGTACATGCTGAAAACTGGCGATGGCTCCTCGCGCGGTTGCGGCGGTTTGCTTGCGGCAATGGGCTGTTTGGTGCGCGTAATTATATGTCAGAATGGCGTCATATTTCTGCCGGTGTGACAGCTTGGTAAAAATTTTTTGACGAAAACGGTTGCCTTCGACACAAAAGGCGGGTATCTTTTTGTTGCCTGTTTTGGAGCAGGCCTGTGTTAACCCTGTGGGAAAAACTAGAGAGGAAGGGATTTATGAAACGCATCTGTACGCTTATCCTGGCCGCCGGCCTGGTGTTCGGCGCGGCCACCGGTGCCAGCGCTGTTGATTTCAAGGCCAAGGGCCAGTGGCTCATGGGCTTCGGCGTGGGCACTGACAGCCCTGTGAGCAAAGTTTCGGATAGCGGCGTGAAGCGCAAGGCCGACACCACCGACACCTTTGACGCTGAGCAGCGCGTGCGCTTGCAGTTGGACGCAGTGGCTTCTGAAGCCCTGTCCGGCACGGTGTACTTCGAAATCGGCACGCAGAAATGGGGCAACGCTGGCAACGGCGGCGCTCTTGGCGCTGACGGCACCAACCAGGTTCGCGTGAAGAACGCCTACATCGACTGGGCCATCCCCCAGACCGATGCCAAGATCCGCATGGGTATTCAGGGTCTTGCCCTGCCCAACACCTATGCTGGCGGTTCCGCCGTGCTTGATACCGACGTGGCCGCTGTGGTCGCCTCGTACAAGTTCAACGAAAATGTTGGCCTCACCGCTTTCTGGGCTCGTCCGTTCAACGACAACTTTGACGGCAGAGATCCCCGCTCCAACAACAACCAGAACGACCGCAACTATCTGGACAACATGGATCTGTTCGGCGTGATGGCCCCCCTGACCTTTGACGGCGTCAACCTTACGCCTTGGGTCATGTACGGCATGATGGGCAAGAACACCCTGACCAACTACGACGGTACCTACCACAACATCGGCAGCCGTGACGGCAACCCGCCCTACACCCTGATGCCCTTCCCCACTGCCTCATTGCTCAGCAGCGGTACTGCCGCTGATGCTGCCAAGCTGGGCGGCACCAGCAAGGGCTACGGCAGCATGTTCTGGGCTGGCCTGCCCCTGGCTGTGACCATGTTCGATCCTTTCAACATCGAACTGGACATCAACTATGGTTATGTGGAAGGCATGGGCCGTTACGACGTGCAGAAGGGCTTCAACGGCCCCACCGTGCGCGGCAGCACCCAGCGTCAGGGCTGGTTGGCCAAGGCTCTTGTTGAATACAAGATGGATTGGGCCACCCCCGGCCTGTTCGGCTGGTACGCCTCCGGCGACGACAGCAGCGTGAAGAACGGTTCCGAGCGCATGCCCTCCCTGGTGCCCACCGGCAACATGACCTCCTACATGGGTGATGGCAACTACGGCTGGCTGCGTCAGGACTACGGCGTTGACTATGCCGGTACCTGGGGCATCGGCGGCCAGTTGAAGGACATGAGCTTCCTCGAAGATCTCAAGCACACCTTCCGCGTGGCTTACTGGGGCGGCACCAACAGCACCACCATGGTCAAGTACATGCGCTCCGCTTATGCCTGGACCGAAGGCATGGGCACCGTGGGCAACACCACCGTGCCTTACCTGACCACCAAGGACGGCCTTGTGGAATTCAACCTCGTGAACTCCTACAAGATCTACCAGAACCTGGAAATGAACCTGGAGTTGGACTACCTGGTCAACTGCATGGACAACAGCACCTGGAAGAAGTCTCAGACCCCCAGCTCGTTCAGCAAGCAGGATATGTGGAAGGCTCAGGTTACCTTCGCGTACAGCTTCTAATTCGAGCCCAGTCGTCCCTGGACGGCAGGATACGCATTCAAAGGGAGGCCCTCGGGCCTCCCTTTTTTGTCGTCCGACGACGGGCCTGCAGAACATGCCCATGCTGTCCGGCAGGGCAAAGCGCCCATAGTGCAGCGCCCCATCATATTTGCTGGATGGGGTGCGCCGTGTTTAATCGTTTGCGTGGAGCGGTCCTGTGCGCCAGCCAGATGCTGACGGACATGCCACGGCTGCAAAACCGGCCAACCAGCGTCCGCATCCATCAATAGTCCGCGATGCACTTTGTCCATCTGCTGTTACCAGCTGCCGTGCGACCAGAGCGCAGGCGCGGGCAGACGTCGCATACCAGCAAGGGGCATCGCCAGCGGCACCGACAAAACAGGCAGAGCCCGCCGAAGCGGGCCCTGGCAGAGAGTGGGGAGGAGAGGGAGTTTGGAGTGTGTGAGGAGGGAGGGTGTGGAAAGTGTCAGCGACGCTTTTGCAGCCGGTCGCGCAGAATAATGGCTATCAGGTTCATGCCGAGCACCAGCAACAGCAGCACAAGGCCTGTGCCGTACTGCAGCGGGCGGGTTTTGGCGATTTCCGTCCCGGCGGTGGCAAGCACATACATGTGGTAGGGCAGAGCCATGACCGGGCTGAAAATGGAGTCCGGCCCCTTGGGTGTATAAAAAACTGAAGCCGTAAACATGATGGCGGCGGTTTCGCCTGCGGCGCGGGCCACGCCCAGAATCGCGCCGGTGAGCATGCCGGGCAGGGCGCTGGGCAGAACCACGCGGGCGATGGTTTGCGATTTTGTCGCGCCAAGCGCCAGCGAAGCCTCGCGGTATGTATCAGGGACGTTGCGCAGCGATTCTTCGGCCGTGCCGATGATGACTGGCAGCGTCAGTACGGCCAGGGTGAGCACGCCAGAAAGTATGCTTACGCCAAATCCGCAAAATGTAACGAAAAATGAAAGTCCGAACAAGCCAAAAACTACAGATGGCACGCCCGCGAGGTTGTTGACCCCCAACCTCACAAAGCTGGCAAAGGCATTGCGCTTGGCGTATTCGTTAAGATAAACGGCCGAGGCAACGCCCAGAGGAAAGGCAATGAGCAGCGATCCCAGGGAGAGTATGGCAGTGCCTATGATGCAGGGCAAAATGCCGCCCTTGGTCATCATCTGGCGCGGCGCTTCGGTCAAAAAGCTCCAGCTCATGGCGGGCAAACCGTTTTGCAGCAAAAAGGCGCACACAGCCAGCAGCACCAGCACATTGCAGGCGGCAACCAGCCGCAGCATCCAGAACATAAAGGTCTGGTACTGGCCGCGTCCCTTGCCGCTGGCAAACTGCAGGCGCACGCCGTCGTCCTTTGGCGGTTCCGCATCATGGTTCATGAGGTCTTCTTCCAGCGGGCGGGGGGCAAGCTTGATGCCGGGGCCGGCGGAAACAACAGGTGTGAGGCGACTGGTGGCTGACATGAATTATTCCTCGTGCTGAGCTGGCTTCAGGCTGCGTGCAGTGGTTAGGCTGCCGCCGCAGATTGCCCCTAAAGGCTTGAAGTCCCTACCTGCCGGTGCTTTTCGGCAATGTATCCGGCAGCCAGGTTGAAGGCCAAGGTCAGGAAAAAGAGCACAATGCCGATGGCGAACAGAGCGTGGTAGTGCTCGCTGCGAAACGCCGCCTCGGCCATTTCGGCCGCAATGCTGGCGGGCATGGGGCGTATGGGGTCGAGCAGCGATGTGGGTATGATGCCCGCACCGCCCGCAACCATCAGTACGACCATGGTTTCGCCTATGGCACGCGACATGCCGAGCATCACCGCTGTGCCGATGCCCGAAAGCGCGGCGGGTATGACCACGCGCACCGTGGTTTGCCAGCGGGTCGCGCCCAGCGCCAGCGAGGCCTCGCGCAGGTCGCGCGGTACGCCAAAAAGGGCGTCTTCAGATACCGAGCAGATGGTGGGCACGCTCATAAGGGCCAGCACAAGCGAGGCGTTAAGCAGGTTAAGCCCGGAGGCCGCGTCGAGATAATCCTGCAAAAAGGGCGCAAGCACCACCATGCCCAAAAATCCCAGTACCACTGAAGGCAAGGCGGCCAGCAGCTCAACAAAAGGTTTGATGATGCGCCTAACAGTGGGGTGGGCTATTTCCGTCAGGTAAACCGCCGTCAGCACCCCCATGGGTACCGCCAGCATGGAGGAGAGCACCGTCACTGCCAGCGAGGCCACCAGCAGAGGAAATATGCCGAAAAGGCCTGGTTCCTCAGTGGGGTACCAAAGGTTGCCGAACAGAAAATTGAAGAAAGAATACTCGCTGAACAGCGGCAGACCTTCCATGAACAGAAAAATAACAATACCAGCCAGGGCCAGCAGCGAGCTGCCTGCCATGGCGGTAAGGGTGACCCGCACCGTTTTTTCCTTGATGTCTCTGGAGCGCATTGCGCTTTCTCCCCGGCGGTCGCGGGCGGCCCGTGGCCGTCCCGCTCCGCCGATGCTGTGGGTGTATCGTGGGTAGCCAGCTACCTACTTGCCCAGGGGCACATAACCCACTTCAAGCACGTCCTTCTGGCCCTTGCCGGGATCCAGCAGGTATTCCACAAAAGCCTTGGCGGCGCCTGCGGGGGTGCCGTTGGTGAAGACAAAGAGTTCGCGGGCGATGGGCCACTGCTTGGACAGGGCGGTCTGGGGGTTAGCCGTCACGTCGTTGACCTTGAGGCCCTTGGTGGATTTGTCCAGGTAGCCCAGGCCCACATAGCCGATGGCGTTCTTGTTTTTGGAGACGGCCTGCACAACCGCGCCGTTGGAAGCCTGCATGAGGGCTGCGGGGTTAACGCGCTCTTCCTTCATGATCAGTTCCTGCCAGCATTCAAACGTGCCGGAAGACGTGTCGCGCGAGATCACAACGATCTTGCCGTCATGCCCGCCCACTTCCTTCCAGTTGGTGACCTTGCCGTTGTAAATGTCGCGCAGCTGCGCAGTGGTAAGAGCGGCGACCGGGTTGGCGGGGTTGACCACCGGCACGATCGCGTCAATGGCGATGGTGACGCGGTTGGGGGTCACGCCGTTTTTCTTGGCGGCTTCAACTTCCTTGTCCTTGATGTCGCGCGAGCTCATGGCGATGTCGCACTGCTTTTCAATAAGGGCCTTGATGCCGTTGCCGGAACCGCCGCCGGAAATGCTCAGCTCCATGTCGGGGTGCGAAGCCATAAAGGACTCGCCAGCTTTCTGAACAACAGGAAGCACCGTGGTGGAGCCGTTGATAACAACCTGCTGGGCAGCCATGGCCGGAGCGCTAAGGCTCAGGACCGTCAGGGCAGTGGCGAACAATTTTCCGATAGTCATGGAATAACTCCTGCGTTTATCATGGTTGATACCGGGGTGTTTCCCGGTACGTTTCCCTTTTTGCCTGTCTCTGTTACAGAAGTATGACGAAACGCAGAAGACTGCGTGAAGCTGTAATCTGCATGATTAATACCCCGAAATGTAAACAGATCTTTGTAAAAAATTTCGTCACGCAATTGTAACATGTGCTCCATAAGTTTGGCGCACAAAGCCGTTTTACTCATTTTGCGTCATAGAGGTGAAACATATGAGCCAGCAAATATTGATAGTTGAAGACGAAACCGATATCCGCGAACTTTTGCGTTTCAACCTTGAGCGCGAGGGTTTCACGGTGCATGAGGCCGCCGACGGTACGCAGGGTCTGGCCCTGGCGCGTCAGCACACTCCCGATCTCGTGATTCTGGACGTGATGCTGCCGGGTGTTGACGGGTTTGAAGTTTGCCGCCGTCTGGGGGCGCAGGCTGAAACATCGCACATCCCGGTGCTCATGCTCACGGCCAGGGGAGAGGAAGTGGACCGCGTGGTGGGTTTGAGCCTTGGGGCCGACGACTATGTGGTCAAACCTTTCAGCGTGCGTGAGCTCATGCTGCGGGTAAAGGCCGTGCTGCGGCGCGGCGGGCGCAGTGTGGAAAGCCCGGTGCTGGAGCGCCATGGCATACGTCTGCGCACCGAAGCGCATTCTGCCGAGGTGGCGGACGAAATACTCAACCTCACGGCAACGGAATTCCGTCTGCTCGAAGATCTGCTGCGTCACGCCGGATCAGTGCGTACCCGCGAGCAACTGCTCAACAACGTGTGGGGATATTCTTTTGAAGGATACGCCCGCACGGTCGACACACACGTGCGCAGGTTGCGCGCCAAGCTTGGCGAGGCGGCCCCCATGCTGGAAACTGTGCGTGGGGTTGGTTACCGCATAAAGGAATAGGCGGCGTAATGGTAAAACCCGAACAGGGCCGCCGTGCGCAGCGCGACTGACGCCTGCAGTCGGTGGTCATGACAGCATGTTACGAGTGAGAAAAACCATGCTTTCTTTCAGAACACGAATTTTTTGCAGCGTGCTTGCAGCGGCGCTCATATCCTCGGGGATAGCCGTGTACTATGGCCGGGCTTCCTTTGAGCAAAGCCAGATTGATGCGGCTCGCGAAAGACTGCTGCGCGAAACCACGCTGTCTGCCGCGATTCTTGACAAAATCGGCCCGACACCAACCGGCGTGGCCGAGCTGGCAAACATACTGCAAATGCCGCGAGAGCGCATTTCGCTGCTCGACAACTCGGGCAACGTGCTGGCCGACACAGCGCCCGGCGCGCAACCCGTGTCCAAGCTCGACAATCACTCCGACAGGCCCGAGGTGCAGGCGGCCATGCAGGGCAGTCAGGGGTTTTCCATACGTTCGAGCGGCACGCTAGGCACAGACATGGCCTATGCCGCAGTGCGCATCAACGCGAGCAACCTGCTGCGCATCGCCTTGCCTCTGGTCAATCTGCAGCAGGAGATTGAAAGCCGTGTGGCCGTCTTTACCCGCATAGGCATTGTTACGTTGCTGCTCTCGCTTGTGCTTGCGGGGCTGCTGTCGGGCGCGCTGCGCAACTCGCTCGCGCAGATGGTGTCTGTGGTTGAGGCCATATCCCTGGGCAATTTTCAGCGCCGCCTGCGCCGCATCCCCGGCAGGGAGTTTGCCCCGCTGGCAGAGGCCGTAAACCGCATGGCCGAGAATATTGAAGACCATGTGCGGTCGGCGGCGGAGCAGACGGCGCAGCTTGAAAGCATCCTTGAGACCATGAGCGACGGTGTTCTTGTGTTGGGCCCGCACGGGCGCATCCGCAGGTGCAACCGCGCCCTGGCGCGGGAGTTTCCGGCTGCGGCCTCGGCTCTGGGCGCACAGGTGGTGGAGGTTATCCCCTCGCCCCAGCTGCAGTCCGCAGTGGATGCCGCCATGGCAGCATGCCCGACAGCCGGGCAGAAGGACGCGAGCCCCAGCGCTCCGGGCGAGGCCGTAAACGGGCCGGACGCCTCTGCCAGCGACGATGCGGGCATCAGCCGCCAGCAGCGCTATCTTCAGCTTGAGCTTTCGTCCGGGCAGGTCATGTCTGTCTGCATATCCCGCCCCTGCGGGCTGGAACATCTGGGCCAGACGGGCATAGGCGCTGTGGCGGTGTTTCATGACATTACGGAGCTCATGCGGCTCGAGCGCGTACGCCGCGACTTTGTGGCCAACGTGTCGCACGAGTTGCGCACCCCGCTCACAGCCATACAGGGTTATGCCGAAACGCTCATCAGCCTTGACGCCTCGCCGGAATGCCGCCGCTTTGGCGAAATAATACTCAAGCATGGGGTCAGCCTCAGCCGTATGGTGGAGGATCTGCTGACCCTTGCCCGGCTTGAGGGCAAGACCGGCAGCCTTGACCTCGTCCCCACAGACCCGCGCGAGGCGGTCTCGCAGGCTGCGGGCATGTGCCGCGAGGCTCTTGAACGCCGCAAGTGCTCGGTTGTTGTGGATATTCCCGAAACCTGCCGCGTGCTGGCAAGCCAGCCGCATCTGGCGCAGGTATTCAGAAATCTCATTGAGAATGCCGGCCGTTACGCCCCCGAGGGCGGCAGCGTGCGCATCAACGCGCGCGAGAGCGGCCCGGATGTTGTCTTTCGCGTGGTGGACGATGGCCCCGGCATACCCAAGGCTGACTTGGAACGGGTTTTTGAGCGCTTCTATCAGGTAGAGCGGCACAGGGGCCAGGCGACCACGGGTTTGGGACTGGCCATCTGCAAGCACATAGTTGAACGGCACGGCGGCCGCATCCGGGCAGAAAGCCCGGCGCAGGACGGCAACACGGCCCTTGTTTTCACCCTTTCTTCCGTCCACGGAGCGGCACTTTCATGAACGAGCATCTGCTGGCACGCAACGTCAGTGTGTACTACGGCCAGAACAAGGCCCTGCACGAAGTAAGCCTCAATTTTGAGCCGCGCCGGGTTACGGCCCTCATCGGGCCTTCGGGCTGCGGCAAGTCAACCTTTTTGCGCTGTCTTAACCGCATGAACGATCTGGTCCCCGGCGCCCGCGTTGAAGGCGAGATCCTGCTGGACGGCCAGGATGTAAACCGCTCCGATACGGATGTGGTTTCACTGCGCTGCAGGGTGGGCATGGTTTTTCAGAAGCCCAACCCATTTCCCAAAACCATTTACGAAAACGTGGCTTACGGCCTGCGCGTCAACGGCCTGCGGGACGAAAGCCTGATCGCTGAGAAGGTCGAACTATCGCTACGCCGCGCGGCCATCTTTGAAGAAGTGAAGGATCGCCTGCAAGGCCCGGCGCTGGGGCTGTCGGGCGGGCAGCAGCAGCGGTTGTGCATCGCCCGCGCGCTTGCCGTCGAGCCGGAGGTGCTGCTGATGGACGAACCAGCCAGCGCCCTTGACCCCATCGCCACCCAGAAAATTGAAGAAAGCATCCGCGAGCTGCGCGAATCGCTTTCCATCATCATCGTTACCCACAACATGCAGCAGGCGGCCCGCGTTTCAGACTACACGGCCTTTTTTTACATGGGCAGGCTCATTGAGCACAATGCCACAGACATCATGTTTACCCGGCCCGCCAAAAAACAGACGGAAGACTACATCACTGGCCGCTTTGGCTAAAAAACGGCTGGCGTAGTACGCACCGTGCGCACGACGTGTAAAGGCGCACAGGTAATTTTACATCCAAGCGTAGTTGTTTTGGGAGAACGATCATGCAGCAACAGGCCAATTATCTGCAACAATTGCTCGTATCACTGCGTACCCGCCTGCTGGTTATGTGCGCAAGCGTGGGCATCGCCCTGGAAGAAGCTGGCAAGGCCATGGCCGCTGGCGATCCCGGTCGGGCCGCGTCGGTCATTGAAAACGACGCAGCCGTTGACGCCCTTGAAAATGAAATTGACGAAATGGCGCTGCAGCTGCTTGCCCGGACACAGCCCGTGGCCAGAGACTTGCGGTTTGTGGTCAGCGCCCTGCGCATGGTGGTGGATCTTGAGCGCATTGGCGACGAGGCCGTCAGCATGGCCGAGCAGGCAATACTCATGCAGGACAAACCCGGCTTTGGGGTCATACCGCATGTGCGCGAAATGTTTTACAAGGCCAGTGAGGCCTTTGACCGGGCCGTGCGGGTTTTCCGCGAGAACAATGCCGAGGAGGCGCTGCATATGCTGCGCGGCGACGAAGAAGCCGTGCAGAGCGAAGTGTGCATCATCCAGCAGATTATGGAAAGCCTCTCAGACCCTGACGCCAACCTGCAGCCCTATCAGGCCATGCATATTATTCTGGTGGCGCGTTCGCTCACACGCGTGTGGCGGCGTTCCATCAACATCGCCGAGCAGGTTTACTTTATCAGTCAGGGTGAAAGCGTAAAGCACAAGGCGGAAGAACGCGGCGACGAAGCCCAAAATGCCTCGGCAACAAAGCCCACCGATGTGACGGAGCCTGCGGAGCAGGAAAATACAGGCAGCGCCATCCATCGCGCGGATGATGAAGACGAAGATATGGACGGGCGCGGCTGACAATCCATCCCCGCGCAACGCAAAAGCCCCCGGACCTCGTCCGGGGGCTTTATGGTATCTAAGGGATACTGCGCTAGATAAGGTTTTGCTGGCGCAGCACTTCAAGGAGCTTTTGTTTGGTGGCTTCGGCCATGGGGCACAGAGGCAGACGGATTTCCGCCTCCATACGGCCCATGAGCGCCAGAGCGGTCTTGGCAGGGATGGGGTTGCTCTCAAAAAAGAGGGCTTCGTGCAGGGGAAAGAGCCCATGGTGGATGCGCGCGGCTTCCTTGAGGTCGCCCTTGTTAAAGGCGTTGCACATGGCTGCCACTCGGCCGGGCACAAGGTTGGAAGTAACGGAAATTACGCCCTTGCTGCCAAGCGCCATCAAGGGCAGGGCGGTAAAGTCGTCGCCCGACAGCACGCAGAAGTTTTCGGGGCAGCTTTCAAGTACGCGGCTGCCCTGAATCATGTCGCCGGTGGCCTCTTTGACGCCCACGATATTGGAAAAATCGTGCGCCAGACGGGCCAGTGTGGCGGGCAGCAGGTTGCAGCCGGTGCGGCCCGGCACGTTGTAGGGCACCAGCGGCATGTCCACTGCCTGGGCAATGGCCTTAAAGTGCTGGTACATGCCCTCTTGCGTGGGCTTGTTGTAGTAGGGAGTGATCAGCAGCGCGCCGTCGGCGCCCGCTTTCTGCGCGTACTTGGTCAGGCGGATGGCCTCGACAGTGTTGTTGGAACCGGCGCCAGCCAGAACCGGCACGCGTCCCTTGACCTGGTCAATACATATTTCAATGACCCTTTCGTGTTCTTCATGGGTCAGCGTGGCGGATTCGCCCGTGGTACCGCAGGGGACCAGACCGTGAATACCTTCGCTGATCTGGTGTTCAATAAATGCGCGGTATGCTTCTTCGTCCAGCTCGTTGTTTTTGAACGGGGTTACAAGCGCGGTCAATGCACCTGAAAATTGCATTATAAACTCCTGTGCGACCACGCGCTGCAAAAAGCGAACAAAAGCCCGCGCGAAGGTTTGGCCTTCGCAAGCAGGCGACCCCGCAAAGGGTCTTCAGTTCGGCAGCGCTAAGGCCTTACTGATTGATAAATTCTTTCAATTCCTTGCCAGCACGGAAAAAGGGCAGGCGTTTCGATGCGACAACGACGCTTTCGCCGGTTTTAGGATTGCGGCCGGCGTAGCCTTCGTACTCCTTGATTTTGAAGCTGCCAAAACCGCGTATTTCAATACGCTCGCCGGACAGCAGTGATTTTTTCATGGCGTCAAAAAAGGTGGTGACCACCAGCGCCGCATCGTCGAGGGGAATGTTGGTGTCGTCGGCCAGTGCCTTGATAAGCTCGCTCTTGTTCATCATGCCTCCGTGACCGCGTTACATGTTTGCCCGAAGGGGCGACAAGGCCGGGCATTTATAAGCAATTCGACCCTATATTTTTTTTCAGACAAGGTAAACTGTTTGGATTTAAAATCTACTCCTGAATCGGCACAGGCTGCAAGATGTTGCGGCGTCCAAGCCAGTCGAGCATTCCCAGGCGGATACGCTGCAGCCTGGCGGCCAGAGTCTGCAGATCGTGGGCTGCCGGGCTGCCGGGCGCATGCACCATAAGCGGTTTTTGCAGGCATACGGCCTCGGGCAGTTTTTTGTCCAGCCGCACGTGCCCCAGCAGCACTGGCTCGATATGCAAAAAATGTCTGCACGCACCAGCAAGCTTGTCAAAGGACGATTTGGCCTCTGCCTGAGAGGACGCCTGGTTGACCAGCACCATGAAGTCGCGGAGCCCGTAGCGGCTGTTGAGCACTTTGATGAGCGCGTAACTGTCGGTGAGCGACGTTGGCTCAGGCGTAATGACCACAAGACGTACCGAGGCCATGGCGGCAAAGGTCTGCACCGTGCCGGATATGCCCGCGCCGATATCCATAAAAACATAGTCATACTTGTGCAGCACTGGCTCAAGCCGCGAGAGCAGCAGGTCGCGCGCGTCTGGCTGCAACTCGGTGAGTTCGGGGACGCCCGACGCGGCTGGCAGAACGGCAAAACCGTCGCCGTCGATGGGGCAGAGCACGTCGGTGATGTCGGCCTCGCCCAGCAGCGCGGTTTGCAGGTTGCCCTCGGGTGTGATGCCCAGCAGCACGTCAAGATTCGCCAGACCGAGGTCGCAGTCCATCAGCAGCGTCTTGAAGCCCATCTGGTGCAGTGCGCAGGCTATATTGAGCGACATGTTTGTTTTGCCCACCCCGCCTTTGCCGCTCAGCAGGGCAACGCTCAATGTCGTATTGGCCATCAGTTTCCCCCAAAAAAGAGAAATCGTTTTTCGCTGGAATGTACAAGCGTGTTTCGGGATTCAAGGGCAGCGCCGTCGGCGACGCAGATGTGTCCGCGCTTTTGCGCAAGCGCGTCATCCATGGCCTGGGTGGCCTTGCCCAGCAGTGATTCCGGGGTTGGGCGTCCGCCCTGGTCTGCGCAGGCAATGCCTATGGCGCACCCGGTTTTGACCGCATGTTTGCCCGTGGCGGAGGCTGCGGTTATTTCCGCAGCGCGCACGGCAAAAAGTTTTTGTATCTGCTCGGCCATCAGCCGGGCGCGCAGCACGCTTACCCCCGGCAGCAGCAGGGCAAAGCGTCCCTGCCCCGTGCAGCCCAGGGTGTCGCACTCTTCGCGGCACTGTCGCAGGCAGTCCACAAGGTGTTCTTCGAGCGCCATAAAGGTGGGGTGGTCAAGGCGCGGTTCGAGCGACCGGCGGTCGCACAGGCCTGCCTCAAGCAGGGTCAGCTCTCCGCCGGTGCGCGAGAGGCGCAGCAACTCCCGGTTTATCTGCACTGTAAACATCTCGGCCATCAGCAGATGGGCAAGGTGGTCAGGCGCGTTGCCCGCGCCGCCGCCCATGTCGGGCAGCAGGCCCGGCCCTGCGGGCAGGGCGCACCAGCGGCCCGTGGGGTAGCGACGCAAAAATTCCTGCCATCTACCCACGCTGAAGCCCGGCAAAAGGCGCGCCACCAGCACGGATTCCCTGCTGGTGCGCGAGGTTGCGCCGTCCGTCTGTCGCAAGGCGCGCAGCTCGTTGGCCAGAGCGTCAAATTCAGCGTTGTTGCTCATGTCGGTACAGCAGGTAGTCGTGCTGGAACTGGTCGATCTGTCCGTTTAAAACCGCTTCGACGTCGCCTGCCTCGGAGCCGGTGCGGTGATCCTTGACCAGCCGGTAAGGCTGAAGGGTGTATGTGCGTATCTGGCTTCCAAAGGCAATGGCGTCCTTGCCTGCGTATTCTGCCTGACGCTCTGCGTCGCGTTTTTGCAGCTCGACGTTGTACAGGCGCGCGCGCAGTACGCGCATTGCCGTGTCCTTGTTGTGGTGCTGTGATTTTTCGTTCTGGCACTGGGCCGAAATACCCGTGGGAATGTGCGTTACGCGCACGGCCGAGCTGGAGGTGTTGACGCTCTGGCCGCCAGGGCCGCTGGAACGGAAAATATCCACACGGATGTCTGATTCCTTGATGTCCAGCTCAATGTCGTTGCCCACGTCGGGGATGACGTCCACCGAGGCAAACGAGGTGTGGCGGCGACCCGATGAGTCAAAGGGAGAGATGCGGATAAGCCGGTGGATGCCGCGCTCGCTTTTAAGAAAGCCAAAGGCGTGCGGCCCGGCAATGCGCAGGGTGACGCTTTTGAGCCCCGCCTCGTCACCAGGCAGGTAGTCCAGCTCTTCCACCGTATATTTGCGGCGTGACGCCCAGCGGGTGTACATGCGCAGCAGCATTTCGGCCCAGTCCTGCGATTCGGTGCCGCCTGCGCCGGGGTGGATTTCGAGGATGGCGTCCTGGTTGTCCTCCTCGGCGGAAAGCAGCATGACAAGCTCGGTTTCGTCCAGCAGGGCCGCGAGGTCGCGGCTTTGCTGGTCAAGGGATTCGAGTGCTTCGGGATCTTCGCTCTCGGCGGCAAGGGCCAGCCATTCGTTCATGTCGTCGTGGCTGGTCTTGAGGCGCGTCAGGCGTTCAATTTCTTCTTCAAGTCGGCGTTTTTCCTGCAAAACAGGCGTCAGCGCTTCCGGGTTGTCCCATGCGCCGGGCCGGGAAATTTCGTGTTCTATATCCTGCAGACGCTTCTGGCTGGCCGCAACGTCAAAGACGCCCCCAAAGGGAGGCAAAACGTTGCGAAAGGGGCTGGCAGGCGGTGCGCAGATCACTGAGTTGGAGCATTGTGGATATTAGGGGTTGAGTGTGAGCGCCGCTTGCGGCGCATGAAACGTAATTGCGTTAGTGCGGCCGATGCGGAATCAGGTCGCGGCATAGTCTCGGCCGTAGCAGGGTTGCTGCGGGTTTTGGATCTCTGTTGCCCTGGCCGCCGGGAGCAAGCCCGCCGGCTGTTGGCGCATACGGCTTGCCTCAGGCGTGCTGAGCTGCCGCACGGCGCGAAAGACCGCCGCCGGGGCCAAACAGCAGCAGGGCCACAAACATAACTGCCGCAAGGGGCAAAAGCCATGGGGAAAGGACATGGAACACGCTGGGCGCAGATTCAAGAGCAGCCTTTCCCCACACGGTCTGAGCCTTGAACTGCCCGCCCCGCACGGTCAGGCGGCCGCGCGTGTCCACAACAACAGAAATGCCCGTGTTTGTTCCGCGCAGTATCCAGCGGTTTTGCTCCACAGCCCTCAGGGTCGTCAGATAAAGGTGCTGCCGGGCCGCAGGTGTATTGCCGAACCAACCGTCATTGCTGATATCAACAAGAATATTGGCCCCGTCCGCCACGCGGTTTTGGGCAAGCCAAGGGAATATTCCCTCATAACAGATGAGCATTCCCAGGGCAAGATTGTCATGCCGCAGCGGGGCAACCGCCGTGCCGGTCTGGTACACGCCCACCCCTTGCAGCAGAGCTTCAAGAAAACTCCAGTCGAGCCATTCGGGCAGGTATTCCCCAAAGGGCACAAGGTGTTCCTTGTCGTAATATGCGACGGTATCGCCGTTTTGTCCCAGCAAAAAGGCCCTGTTGTACACGTCCGGCTCGCGTTTGTCGGGGCGGCGTTCCATGCCCGGAGCGCCAAAAAGCACGGGGCAGGCGCTGCGGGCGGCCAGCTCGCGTATGCGGGGCGCGTGCAGGCCGTTTGCCTCAAAAAAGAATGGCATGGCCGTTTCGGGCCAGATAATGAGGGGATGGACGTCAGGTTTTTCCGCCAGCCCTTGATAGGTCAGGCCAAGGTACAGATCCACCGTCTGCCGCTGAAAGGCGGGAATCCACTTTTGGTTTTGGTCCACGTTGCCTTCGACAAACAGCACGTCAACGCTTTGCGGGCCGGTGGGGTTGACGGCAAACGGCGTTGCGTACAGGCGCCATCCGCCGTAGCACAAAAGCGCCGCCGCCAGCAGCAGGCCGGGGGCAAGGCTTGTCCGGTCAGGGCAAAAACGGCGGGCGGAGTCGACAAAGGCGAGGCAGCACAGCAGGGCCGCCATGGTCCACAGCCCGGTGAGGGCATAGCCGCCTACCAGGTCCGCAGCCTGCACCAGCACTGGCCAGGGCGACAGCGCGCCTGCCATGTCCAGCCAGGGAAAACCCAGGGCCAGAGCATAGACGGTTTCGAGCAGATACCACAGTATGCCCAGCAGCACAGCCTGAACCCATGCCGGACGGTGGCGGAAGGCGTGTGCCGACACGGCAAAAATCCCGCCGACGCTGCCTATGCAGGTTACGATAAACAGTGCGCAGGGTATGGCCAGCAGCCAGGGCATGCCGCCTACGTTGTGTACCGGCAGCGTCAGCCAGTAAAGGGCCGCCATGCCGCCCGCAATGGTGGCAAGCCAGCCCTGACGCAAGGCCGTGGCGCGGGTTGCAGCCTCACGCCCCAGCAGGGTCAGGGCAGCGGGCCATACCAGCACCAGAGGCGGAAAGCTGAAAAAATCGTTGGGAAAGCCCAGCCAAATACCCACAGCCGCAGCAAGGCACAAGAGCCAGCTGCGCAGCGAGGGCTTTGACGCTTCCGGGGTGGATAGCTTCATGCTTTAGCCGCTTCTTCCTCTTCCGGTTCAGGAGCGGCGTGGTCGGCTGGCTCCATGCGCAGGCGGATAATGAGTTTCCTGTCCGCTTCAAGCACGGTAAAGACCCAGCCGCGCAGGGTAAACCTTTCGCCGGGGCCGGGCACATGCCCTGCCTCCATGCTCAGGTAGCCGCCGATGGTGTCGACCTCGTCCGAATCCAGCTCAACCCCAAGATCTTCGAGGTCCTCAAGCAGTGCGCGACCAGTGAGCTCGTAGACGTTTTCGCCCAGAGGGCGGATGTCTTCCTGCCGCGGCGCATCGTGCTCGTCTTCAATATCGCCCACAATTTCTTCCAGCACGTCTTCGATGGTGATGAGGCCGGAGGTGCCGCCGTACTCGTCAAGAGCTATGGCGATGTGCTGCTTGCGGGCGCGAAATTCCTGGAGCAGAGTGCGGATGGATTTTGTTTCAGGCACAAAGAAAGGCTCGCGCATGACCTTGAAAACAGGGGGGATCTGTTCCCCCTGATCCAGCAGGCTGCTGAGCACGTCCTTGGCGTGAAGTATGCCCACGATGTTGTCGCGGGTGTCCTTGTAGACGGGAATGCGCGAATGACCAGAGCGCACAATGATGCGCGCCACTTCCTGCAGCGGCATGTCGTCGGGGACGCAGTCGATGTCGGTGCGGGGAATCATGGTGTCCTGCACCTGCAGATCGTTGAAGCGCAGAATGCCCAGGAGCATGGATTCCTCGTAAGGTTCCACCTCGCCGTCGGCTCTTGCTTCCAAAATGGCTTTTTCGAGAGATTCCTGATCGTCGTGCCCAAACAGCCTGCTCAGGCGCGACCAGATGGTACTGTGACCTTCCGTGCCGCCGTCCAAAATAACCTCCTAGGTTGGCGTGCTGAGTATGCGCGGTGCGCGTTTGCCGGAGGCAATGCCACCCGGCAGAAATTTCTTGTTAACCTGTCAGCTTGCGCTGTTGGATATCTATCTGCATCACCCACTGGGTAATGGGAGAAACACCACTTTTGGGGGTGCTGTGAAACCAGTTGATATCGGACTTGCCCTGTTCAAGGACAGCCCAGTTGCTGAATTCCGTTCCCAGAATCATGGCCGGTGAAGGTTCTTTTTGCATGCGGGTGTTGAGCACGTCGCAGGTGCACCAAAAGGTCACCATGCGTTCTTCCTTGCTCACCTGATAGATCAGCAGGCAAAGTAACTGTGAACCTTTATCCAGATCAACAGGCTTAACATCAACAGATTCCGCCGGAAAGCGCAAGGCCATGCCCGTAGCTGAGATGTCGGCCACCTGCACGGGTTCGCCTTCCATGCCCGTCTTGTAGTGCAGCAGTGGCTTGCCTATTTCGGCGGTGCTGCGGGGCATGGGCTTGTTGAGATCCAGCTCCCATACGCCGATAACGCGCACCAGATCCTTGGGCGGCTTGACGCGGATAAAATGACGCTTTTGCCCGGCGTCTATATCCTTGGGCATGGTGAGGAGCATGACCGACTTTTCGTAGCTGCCACGCACCTGCTGCACGATGGCGCGGAATTTGAAAAAGGCGGGGCCTTCGGGCAGCAAAGCCCGAAAATAGACTTCTACAGAGGACCCCTCAAGCTCGCGCGACACATAGGAAAGAATTTCCAGCTCAAGCATGGCGGGGAGAATTTTTGTGAGCGTACCGGCCATGCCCTTGCTGTTGGGGCGCTCTTCAGCATTGAGGTCAAAGATTTCGTTCTGTTCCTGGGCTTTTTCGAGCAGGTGGCGGATCAGGTCGGCACGTTTCGCCTCATGCCGCATGCCCTGCAGCCGCCCTTTAATAACGACAAGCGTAAAGCAGAGAGCCGCTATCAGAATACCAAAAATAATGAGTAGCTCGGTGCCCGTCATAAATTCACCGCTGTCAACATTTGTAAGTCGTTGCCCGTTATGGCAAGAACGCCGCGTTGGCGCTTGCCTGACGGTTTGGATGCAACAGGCCGAGTTTGTGGAGATGAACCTCAAGGCAGGCAACCGCCGCAGGGGTCACGCCTGATATGCGCCCGGCCTGGCCAAGGCTGCAGGGGCGCACCCTGTTGAGTTTTTCCACAACCTCGTGAGACAACCCTGCTACTTTCGCATAATCAAGTTGCGGGGGCAAGGCCGTTGCCTCCAGCTTGGCCGAGCGGGCAATGAGCTCGCGCTGCCGCGCCAGATACCCTTCGTACTTTATTTCCGTCTGCACGCTTTCGCATGCTCCGGGGCCAGCCTGCGCCCTTGCCTCGGCCAGCTCGACAGCCGCTTCGGTCAGCGCCTCGTGCGCCGCCTGGGCCAGCATACCCTCAAGGGCGTCAAGGTCGACATCGGGGCGCTTCAGCGCTTCTGCCAGGGTTTTGCCCGCAGGCAGGCGCGTTTCGGGCGTGTCCTCGGACAGTTTGTGGCTGGGGATGCGTTTTTTGCCCAGATACGCCCTGAATCGTTCGGCTGCTTCCATTTTTATGCAAAACGCGCGCCACTGGTCGTCACCGACCAGCCCCAGCTCCCGCCCCAGCGGGGTCAGGCGCGTATCAGCGTTGTCCTCGCGCAGCAGCAGCCTGTGCTCCGCGCGCGAGGTAAACATGCGGTAGGGTTCCTGAGTGCCCAGCGTCACAAGATCGTCAACAAGAACAGCCATATAGGCATGGTCACGGCCTGGCGCAAAGGGCGGCAGCCCGCGCATGTCGCACGAGATGTTAAGTGCCGCCCACAGGCCCTGCGCGGCGGCTTCTTCGTAGCCCGAAGTGCCGTTGATCTGCCCGGCCAGCCACAGGCCCGGCACAGCCTTGGTTTCCAGGGTAGGCCGCAGCTGGATGGGGTTGGCATAGTCGTATTCAATGGCGTAGCCGGGGCGCAGCACAACGGCATTTTCCAGCCCTTTCAGCGCGTGCACCATGTCCAGCTGCACATCGAGCGGCAGGCTGGTGGGTATGCCGTTGGCGTAAACCTCCGCGCTGTTGAGGCCTTCGGGCTCCAGAAAAATCTGATGACGCTCGCGGTGCGGAAAGCGGGCTACCTTGTCTTCGATGGAGGGGCAGTAGCGTGCCCCGGTGCCCTTGATAACGCCCGTAAACATGGGCGAACGGTCAAAACCGCTGCGGATGATCGCGTGCGCCCGTTCGTTTGTCCAGGTGACATGGCACGAGACCTGTTCCAGCACGGGGCCGGGGCCGTGAAAGCTGAAGCCGGGGGGCGGTGTGTCGCCGGGCTGTTCCTCAAGCTGCGAATAATCAATGGACGATTTGAGGATGCGTGGGGTGGTGCCTGTCTTGAGCCTGCCCAGGGTCAGGCCGAGCTTGCGCAGGCTGTCCGACAACCCCATCGCCGGGGCGTCGCCCAGACGGCCGCCGGGCAGGTTGGTAAGGCCCATGTGGATGCGCCCGTCCAAAAACGTGCCCGTGGTCAGCAGCACGTTACGCGCGGCAAAGGCAAGCCCCTGCGCGGTGCGTACGCCGGTGACGCGTCCATCGCCGGTGGTTACCTCAATGACTGAGTCCTGCCAGATGCGCAGGCCGGGCGTATTGTAGAGCGTTTTTTTGAGCACGCGCTGATAGGCCTCGCGGTCTATCTGGGCGCGGGTAGCGCGCACGGCGGGGCCCTTGCTCATGTTCAGCACGCGAAACTGTATGCCCGCCGCGTCGGCCCACAGGCCCATCATGCCGCCAAGGGCGTCAATTTCGCGCACCATATGGCCCTTGGCCAGGCCGCCGATGGCGGGGTTGCACGAAAGGTAGCCCAAACGGTCAAGGTTGCCGCTGACAAGCAGCACCTTGTGCCCCATGCGGGCGAGGGCCACGGCAGCCTCGCTGCCCGCGTGCCCGCCGCCTGCGACAATGCAGTCAAATATGGAATCAGACATGGGTTGCGTTCATGAGAATGTGGGCGAACACCTGCGCGTCCTTGATGGTGGCCGTGATGGATGAGCGCTCGTCCGGTTGATGGCAGGTATTTTCAAGGCAGCCCCACACAGCGGCGGGCAGGCCCTTTTGCCGCAAAAACGCGGCCACCGTAGCGCCGCCAATGCCCACGGCCTGAGCCTCGACGCCGTAAATGCGCGCGATTGCGGCCTTGAGCGCCGTAACCACCTTGCCTGTCTGCGGTATGGCGGTAGCGTCCTGCCGCTGCACAACGCTTACCTGTATCTGCACATAGTGGCGCGCGGCCACCTCGGCGGCCACCTCGCGCATTTTTTCCAGCACGTTGTCCATCTGCACATGGGGCAGCAGGCGGCAGTCCACATAAAAAACATCGTTGCCGGGCACGGTATTGATGTTGGGCACGTTGGCCTCGTGCTTGCCCGGTACAAAGGTGGACTGGGGCGGATCAAACAGAGGGTTGGCGTCGCCAAAGGCTGCGCGCAAGGCGTTGTAGCTCGTCAGCGCCATGTCCGCAGCCGCCAGAAAGGCGTTGCGGCCTTTTTGCGGGGTTGAGGCGTGGCACTGGATGCCCGTGGTCTGCACCTTGAGCCACAGCTGGCTTTTTTCGGCTATTTCAATAACGTCGCCCTTGGATGAACCGGCATCGGGCACGATGTAAAGGTCGTCGGGGCTGAAAAAATGCGGGGCAGTGTTAAGCAGATGCTCCAGCCCGAAAATGCTGCCTGTTTCCTCATCAGCCATAAAGACCAGGCCGAGAGAAAGCTCGGGCGTAATGCCCATGGTCAGCAGCTCTTCGGCCAGCAGCAGCATGCTCACAATGGCCTGCTGGTTATCCTCGACGCCGCGCCCGTACAGAAAGTCGCCGTCCCGGCGCACCTGCCACGGGTTGCTTGTCCAGGCGTCAAGATCGCCCGGAGGCACAACGTCGGTATGGCCAAAAAGCCAGAGCGTGCGCTTGCTTTTGCCGGGTATGCGGGCCACCAGATTGGGGCGCTGGCCGTCCGTTACGCGGGGGTCGGGGGCGTCAACGCGCGAAAGTGCCGTAACGCCGCACGACTTGAGCCAGTTGGTGATGCAGCGGACCTTTTCCATTTCGCCCTGGCCGCCGTTGTCCGGGCCAAGAGCATGGCATGCCGTAAGCACCGCCTGCAGTTCGGCCACGCGGTCTTCGCGACCTGCCAGCCCCCGCAGCAGCGTGTCGAGTGTCTTGAACATGGTGATTTCCGTATGGCGTTACAACGAGCAAGAGGCTGCTTGCGCAGCCCCTTGAAAAAGTCGTCAGCCCCGGCACAGCCGCATAACGACAGCCCCCTGCGCGGAAAATACGCTTGCGGACCGCCCACGGCGTGTCGGAACCGATGTAAGCCTGGTCGACCTAACGGCCACCCTTGGCGGCGCGCTTGGACGCCTTCAACGGGTTGACCTTGGCGGCGGCGGCAACAGTGGCCTTTACGTGGGTAGCAAAGTTGCAGCGACCGGCGGCCCACTTTTTGGCGGGGACAGGGTAGCTTGAGCAGAACTGTTCGCCTTCGAACTCGCGCAGGCGGTCACAGCCAGAGCACTGTTCCACCACCGGGGAAAGAACAAAACCGTTGACCACCACGCCTTCAGCGGTTTTGGTGGCTTTTTCCAGAGGGGTCATAGCAAAACCTCCATGCGCAGCAGCGCCGTATTGCTAAAATAACGGCGGAAGGGCCGCCGCGTTGGAATGGAAAAATATAGTTGAAAGCAATTTTCTGTCAAGTAAAACGCGCAAAAAAATTTTTGCCCCGGCCAGCTCAAAGTGCGCTGCGCCGTTACCGCCCGGCATTGCTGCAATTGCTGTCAGGCTGGTTAGCCGCCAAGATACGCCTCGCGTACGCTGGCGTTGGCCAAAAGGTTTTGGGCCTTGTCTTCCATGACCACGCTGCCCACTTCAAGCACATAGCCGCGTGCCGCCAGTTTGAGGGCGGCGCGGGCGTTTTGCTCCACCAGCAGCACAGTGACCCCGCGTTTGTTGATGGCCCGCACTGTTTCAAATATGGAGCGCACCAAAAGCGGCGCAAGCCCCAGCGATGGTTCGTCCAGCAGCAGCAGGCGCGGCTCGGCCATAAGCGCCCGGCCAATGGCCAGCATCTGCTGCTCGCCGCCCGACAACGTGCCCGCGAGCTGGTCCTTGCGTTCCTGCAGGCGCGGAAACAGGTCAAAAATCCATTCCAGCGTACGTTCCCTGCGGGCTTTGTCCTCAATGCAAAAAGCGCCCAGGCGCAGGTTTTCGAGCACGCTCATGATGCCGAAGACGCGCCGTCCCTCGGGCGACTGGGCAATGCCGAGCCCCACAACCTTGTGGCTGGGCAGGCGCAGCAGGTTTAGCCCGTCGAACAGTATTTCGCCTTCAAAGGGGCGCACCAGCCCGCTGATGGACAGCAGGGTGGTGCTTTTGCCCGCACCGTTGGCGCCGAGAATGGTGACGATTTCGCCTTCTTCCACCCTCAGGTCGATGCCGTGCAGCACTTCAACGCTGCCGTAGCGCACGCGCACATTAGACAATTGCAACAGGGACATGTTTTACCACTTTTCGTCGTCTGCGCCCAGGTAGGCTTCGATGACGGCGGGATCCTGGCGCACGTCTTCGGGCTTGCCCTGGGCAATCATGGTGCCGTGTTCCAGCACCACCAGTTTTTCGCAAATTTTCATCACCAGGCGCATGTCGTGCTCAATGAGCAGCACGGTGACGCCCCTGTCGCGTATGGCGCGTATGGTGTCCACCAGAGCGGCGGTTTCCTGGTCGTTCATGCCGCCGGCAGGTTCGTCCAGAATCACCAGGCGCGGGTCGGACGCCAGCGCGCGGGCGATCTCGAGCAGGCGCTGGTTGCCGTACGAGAGGCCGCCTGCGGCCTCGGTGTAGCGGTCGGCCAGACCCACAAAATGCAGCTCTTCCATACAGCGGGCCACGGCGGCCTTTTCTTCCGCCCGCTGGGCCGGGGTGTGCAGCATGCACGAAAGCAGACCGGCTCTGGTGCGGCAGTGGCGGCCAGCCAGCACGTTTTCAAGCACGGAGAGCCGCCCGAACAGGCGGATGGTCTGGAAGGTGCGGGCAATGCCCAGCTCAACCACCTTGTGGGGGCGCAGACCGGCAATGGACTTGCCGTCAAAAAAAATGCGGCCAGACTCCGGCGTATAGTTGCCGGTGATGCAGTTGAAGACGGTGGTCTTGCCCGCGCCGTTGGGGCCGATAAGCCCCACGATGCTGCCAGCCTCAACGTCAAAGGTAAGGTCGTTGAGCGCGATGAGCCCGCCGAACATCTTGCTCATTTCCTCAAGGCGCAGCAGGGTCATGCGGGCCTCCCTTCACGGGCTGCGTCGGGCGGCGCAGGCACCTTGTAGCGCCTCTGCCTGGGCGGCAGCAGCCCCTGGGGCCGCCAGACCATCATGACCATCATGGCGAGACCAAAAATGAGCATGCGGGCGTTGGAAAACTCGCGCAGCACTTCGGGCAGGCCGATGAACAAAAAGGCGCTGATGAGCACGCCCAGCTGGCTGCCGCCCGAAAGAATGACCACGGCAAAAATAATGACAGATTCCATAAAGTTGAACGACTCAGGCGCGATGGTGGTCATCTTTGCGGCATAGAGTGTGCCCGCCATGCCCGCCCAAAAGGCCCCCAGCACAAAGGCGGCCAGCTTGTAGTGGGTCACGTTGATGCCGCAACCCTCGGCGGCCACGTCGTCCTCTTTGATGTAATTGAGGGCGCGGCCAAAGCGCGAGTGCCACAGGCCGTAGAACAGCAGCAGGCTCAGCCCCACCATGCCCCAGACCAGAAAATAGAACTGCATGCTTTTGACGATCTTGAAGCCAAAGAACATGGGCCTGCTGATGCCAAAAATGCCGTTGGCTCCGCCTGTGAGGCCAAAAACGTCGTTGATCAGGGCAATGCGCACAATTTCCACAATACCGATGGTGACGATAAGCAGGTAGTCGCCGCGCAGGTGGATGATTGGACGGGCCACCACCAGGGCGAATATGGCCGCAGCGGCGCCGGAAAGCGGCATGACCCACAGCACGGGCCAGTGGCACACCGTGTTGAGAATGGCGGTGGTGTACGCGCCGACGGCAAAAAAGGCGGCGTGCCCCATGTGGAATATGCCCGCCTGCCCCAGAATGACGTTGAGCGACAGCGCGAGCAGGGCGTAAAGGCCTATGCTCACGCACACGTCAAGCCAGTAGGCGTTGCAAAAAAAGGGCAGGGCGCACAAAAAAAGGCCAGCGGCCCCGTAAACGGCAGTATTGCACGGGATATTTTTCATAGTTTGTCCGCCGTGCGTTCGCCCAGAATGCCAGTGGGACGGATAATCAAAATGAGAATGAGCACCAGAAAGGCTATGGCGTCCTTCCAGGCAATGGCAATGTAGCCAGCGGCCAGGGCTTCGATAACGCCGAGCAAAAGCCCGCCCAGCATGGCGCCGGGGATGTTGCCTATGCCGCCCAGAATGGCGGCGGTAAAGGCCTTGAGGCCGTACGACCAGCCCATGGTAAAGTCTATCTGTCCGTAGTAGATGCCCACCATCAGACCCGCCGCGCCGCCGAGTCCGGGGCCGATAAGAAAGACCAGCGAGATGATGCGGTCAACATTGATGCCCATGAGCTGGGCCGCGCCAGGGTCGATGGCCACGGCGCGGATGGCCGCACCCGTGCGGGTACGCTGGATAAAGGCCGAAAGCCCCAGCATCAGCACTACGCTGGCCGCAATGACCAGCAGGCGCACGCCGGGCACTTCAAGCCCGAGCATCCTTACCGTAAAGTCGGGGCGCAGGTAGTCGGGGTACACGTAAAAACGCGCCCCGTACACCAGCATGATCGCATTCTGAAAAAATATGGATGCGCCAAGCGCGGAGACCACGGCGGAGAGGCGACCTGCGTTGCGCAGAGGGCGGTATGCCGTGCGCTCAAGCAAAAAGCCTATAAGCGCGACCAGCAGCGCCACCATGATAAAAACGGCGGCAACGGCAAAAAACGGGTTGAGCACCCCGGCCATGTTGCAGCTGACAAGCAGGGTAAGCCCCAGATAGGCGCCAATGGTAAACAGGTCGCCGTGGGCAAAATTGATGAGCTTGAGGACGCCGTACACCATGGTGTAGCCCAGCGCCACAAGCGCATAGATGCCGCCCACGGCCAGGCCGTTCAAAAGCTGTTGGAGAAATTGTTCCATAATGTTCGGCGTTGGTACTCGGCATTTGGCGGGCGACCGGGATGTCGGTCGCCCGCCGTAATGAACGCGCCCGCAGCGGGGCTACGCTTTTCGCCGGGGCGCGCAGGCCCCTGGCGTGTATCTGTGCAGCACTGGCGCGGCCTTGGGCCGCGCAGCATTACTTGGGCTGCAAAACAAAGTTGCCGGTGGCGTCGACCTTGTAGGTGCGGTAAAATTCACCCACGCGGTCGCCCTTGGCGTCAAAGCCAAGGTTGCCCGAAAGGCCGGGCATGCCCTTGAGCTCCTTGAGCCATGCAGACATGGCCTTGGGCGTGTCCTTGCCAGCTTCAAGCGCGCCTTCGATAACCTTGAAGGCGTCGCCAGCCAGCACGGCCCACACGGAGACAGGCACGGTATTGTACTTGGCCTTGAAGGCCTTGAGGAATTCCTTGGCTTCGGGCGTGTCCATGTCCTGGGGCAGCGGCGGGCTGATGAAGAAGTAGCCCGTGGCGGCCTCTGTTCCTGCGATCTTTACCAGATCCTGATGGTTGGCTGCGTCGCCGCCCATCATGGGAACATTCCAGCCCATTTCTCTTTTCTGCCGCAACAGCATGCCGGTTTCAGGATAGTAACCGGTAAAGAACACGAGGTCGGGGTTGGCGGCCTTGAGCTTGGTCAGAATGGCGGTGTAGTCGCGCTCTCCGGGGGTAAGAGCATCGTAAAACACCACCTTTACACCGGCCTTTTCCAGCACGGCCTTGGTTTCTTCAGCAAGACCCTTGGCGTACGACGAGTTGTCGTGCAACAGGGCCACGGCCTTGTAGCCGCCCTTTTGGATGGCTTCGGCTGCGGATTTGCCCTGCGCGTCGTCGCGCGGGCAGGTGCGGAAAAAGAGCTGCAGGCCTTTTTCGGTCAGGCGTACGCTGGTGGAGCCGGTACCTATCTGCACCAGTTCCGCCTCGTCCAGGATGCTCTGGCTGGCCTCGGTCACGGCAGAGCCGTAGGTGCCGATAACAGCCACCACACCGGCTGAAGCAAGCTTTTGCGCGGCCAGAGCGGCAGTGCGCGGGTCGCCGGCGTCGTCTTCGACCACCAGTTCGATCTTGCGGCCTTTGACGCCGCCCTTGGCATTCACATCGTCAACCAGCAGGGTGACGATGTTTTTCATGTCCAGACCTTCGGACGCCCATTTGCCCGTAAGCGGGCACATAAGGCCAACCTTGATGTCACTAGCCAGCGCCGCAACCGGCACGAGCAGGGTAAGGGCCAAAGCCCCAAGCCAACGACCAAGTGCTTTCATGAACTACCCCCGTCAGGTATGCAAATATTGTGAGCAACGAACAAGCGTACCCTAAAAATGCAAAAAGAAAAAGCCCCCAGTGCGGCAGGGCCGTGCATTGCCGCCAGTGCCCGGCGACCGGATGCGCCGTCACGAGGCCTTGCCCAAGCAACGGCAGTGCCTGAAACATATAAAAATAGGCCGAGGAGGCCATCGCCTTGCAAGTCCAGTGCGCGGGGCGTGGATGTTGAGCGCACAGTATATGGCAGTGTCGGGTTTCAGATTTAAAATTGACATTTGTAATATTATGTTCGCAGGGCCGGTGTCGATTTGTCAAATGCGTCTACCATAATCAAGCGGGGAGTGTTTCGCAGATAAAAATCGGCGCAAATCTGGCGACTGTGCTGAAAACAAAAGAGTTGCTGGCTCGACAGCTGAAAAATTATGGGGTACGATAAAATCGTAAAAGCAGGGAAGGCCTTTGTTTACTTTAATGTTTCCCTGCGTTGCGGTTTTTGCGGTCAGAGTTTCGGCTGTTTCAGTTCCTCTCTGCGCCCCTTGTGCCGTAACCCTTTCCGCATACATAGCCGCAAATTTACCCGCCGCAGCATCTGCTGGCGGCAGGGCGGCGGTTGCGTCCTTCCACATATTCCGCAGCTTTCGCCGTCGCGCTTTACCTGTGCGCCAAGGAGGCCGTATGCGGTTCAGCTTCGACAAGGCAGCTTGCCAGAACACGCGCAGGGCGTTGCACCGGGAGTGGCTGCTTGCCAACAGGCAGGGCGACTGCTCGTGCAGCAGCATTCTGTGCTGCAATACACGCAAATACCATGGCCTGCTGGCGGTCAACACGCAGCACGGCCGGCACATATTGCTCTCAACCCTTGAAGAATCGGTGTGCGGCGGCGGCAGGGAATTTTTCTTTTCTACCCGGCAGCACCCCGGCACGCTCTATCCCAACGGGCATGAATACCTTGAGGCCTTTCATCTGGATCAGTGGCCCCAGAGCCTGTACCGGGTGGGCGAGGTCAGCCTGGGCCGCGAGGTGCTGCTGTCGCGGACAACAGGCCGGGTGTTGCTGCGCTACGAGCTGCGCGGGCCAGAGGGTATGCCAGCTCTTACGCTGCGCCTCAGGCCGCTGCTGGCGTTCCGCAGCGTGCACGCCTTGACGCGGGCCAATGCCGCCCTGAGGCAAGACACGTCGGCCATGCCTGGGGGCTTTGGCATCCGCCCCTACGAAAGTTTACCGCCCTTGTATGTTCAGGCCTCCACCTGCGGCGTGCCCGCGCAGGATGCGGGCGATGCGGTCGCCATCCCCTTGGCGGGCCGCAAAACCCAACAAAGCGACCCTGCAGTCAACTTTACCCCCGCGCCGGACTGGTGCCGCAATGTGGAGTATTTTGAAGAGCGCGAGCGCGGCTTTGACTACAGCGAAGACCTGTTTATGCCGGGCGTGCTTGAAATAACCCTGCCCCCCCTGCCGCAGGGCGGTTACGTGTACGTTGCTGCGGGCACGGAACCCTGCGCGGAAGACCTGTGCCAGCTGTGGAAGGCCGAGAGCAGCGCCCGCATTGCCGAGCACCACAAGGGCGGGGGGCTTATGGGCCAGTTGGCCCAAGCTGGCGGGCAGTTTTGCATCACAAGCCCTTCTGGCCGCCCTGCGGTGCTGGCCGGGTATCCCTGGTTTGGCGCCTGGGGGCGCGACACCCTTATCAGCCTGCCGGGGCTGACGTTCCAAGCCGGGCGGGCCGAGTTTGGGCTGAGCGTGCTGGCGGAGATGGGGCGGCACATCCGCAACGGTCTTATCCCAAACATGTTCAGCGAGTCGGGCGAGCACGCCTACAATTCGGTGGACGCTTCGCTGTGGTACGCCTTTGCCCTGCAGCAGATGCTGGCAACGGTTCCCGACGGCCTGACCTGGGCGCACAGCCACGCCTGGGAGGCGCTTAAAGCCATTATCAAAGGCTACAGGCGCGGTCCGGGCATGGGTATATTTGTGGATGCCGAAGGCCTGCTGCACGCTGGCGACGCCCACACCCAGCTCACCTGGATGGACGCGCAGGCGGGCGGCTCGCCGGTGACGCCCCGCCACGGCTGCCCGGTCGAGGTCAACGCCCTGTGGTACAACACGCTGGCCTTTGCCGACAGCCTCGCCGCCGCCTTTCGCGAGCCGCCGCTCACCGGCGAGCGGCAGCGGGGGGCGCTGCGCGACGCCTTTTTGCGGCGGTTCTGGACCAACGAGGACGGCGGGCATCTGGGCGACGTGTGGCGCGACGGCCAGCTCGACACCAGCGTGCGGCCCAATCAGATTTTTGCTGTTTCGTTGCCGCATGCGGTACTGACTGACGAGTGCCACGCCCAGGTGGTGGAATGCGTGCGCAACCGGCTGCTTACCCCGTTTGGGCTGCGCACCCTGGCTCCCGACGCCCCGGCCTACGAGGGTCGGTACGGCGGCAACGCCCAGAGCCGCGACGCGGCCTACCACCAGGGCACGGTCTGGCCCTGGCTGCTGGGACACTATGCAGACGCCCTGCTGCAGACAGCCTGGGACATGAACGGGGCGGTGCAGGGACTGCTTGAGCTGGTTACCCCGCTGTTCTGCAAGCATTTGTGCGAGGCGGGCATAGGCAGCATTTCTGAAGTCTTTGACGGTTCGCCCCCGTACGCGCCCGGCGGGTGCACGGCCCAGGCCTGGAGCGTGGGCGAATGTTTGCGCATGCTCAAAAAGCTGCAAAAAACCGCACCAGAAATTTACAGCCAGTGGGAGCGGCAGGTGGCGCATTGTCTGGCCCATCCCACATCGGGAGACAAAACAGGCGTGTGCAGGGCCATAATGACGCTGGGGCCGGTCACGGCTGACAGCGAGGAGCAGGTATTTTAATGCGAGTGCTCATGTTCGGCTGGGAATTTCCACCCCACATCAGCGGTGGGTTGGGCACGGCATGCTTTGGCATGACGCAGGCCCTGGCAAGAAAAGGTGCGGAAATCATCTTTGTGCTGCCTCATGTGGAGCGCGGCAGCGGGCAGAACGGCTTTTTGCGCATGCGGGGGGCGTCAGGAACGCCCGTCAGCCCTCAGGTCGCACAAAGCATGGCCCAGGCCGGGCACGAGCTGTGGACCAGAAGCATCCGCTGTCTGCAAGTGGAAAGCCCGCTGGTTCCCTATCTCACGCCCCAGGGTTACGCCCAGGCGCTGGAATGTCTGCGGCAGGGGACTGCCGGGGGAAGCCCTGTGGGGCCTGTATATCCCCAGCAGGGCGAGCCGCACGGCCGCGACGTAACCTATGCGCTGCACGGCGGCTACGGGCCGGATCTCATGACAGAGGTGCGGCGGTATAGCCAGCTGGCAGCAGCCATAGCCGTGCAGGAGCGGTTTGACGTTATCCACGTGCACGACTGGATGACCTACCCGGCGGGCATGCTGGCCAGAGAACTGACCGGCAAACCGCTGGTGGCGCACATCCACGCTACGGAGTACGACCGCAGCGGCTTGAACATCAACGAGCAGGTGGCGGGCATAGAACGCGCCGGGCTCAACGCAGCCGACGTGGTAGTGGCGGTCAGCCGCCTGACCCGCAAAACCGTGATAGACCGTTACGGCGTGCCCCCTGAAAAAGTCGTTGTGGTGCACAATGCCGTGGCGCGGCACGAGGCCCAGCGTCACTACCTTGTACCCCAGCGCATCAGGCACGAAAAACGCGTGCTTTTTCTGGGCCGCGTGACATTTCAGAAGGGGCCGGAATATTTCATGGAAGCGGCCCGTCTTGTGTTGCAAAAAATTCCCAACGCACGGTTTTTTATGGCGGGCAGCGGCGACATGCTGCCAGAGCTTATCCGCAGGGCGGGGCAGCTGCGCATAGGCAACCGGTTTCATTTCGCCGGTTTTTTGCGGGGCGAGGATGTGGACCGCATGTTTGCCCTCAGTGATCTTTACGTCATGCCGTCGGTCTCCGAACCTTTTGGCATCACGCCGCTCGAAGCCATGCTCTATGACGTGCCGGTTTTGCTCTCGCGCCAGTCGGGCGTGTCGGAAGTGCTGGAGCACGCCCTCAAGGCGGATTTTTGGGACACCCGCGACATGGCCGACAAAATCTGCGCCGTGCTGCGCTACCCCTGCCTTGCCGCCGAGCTGGTAAAAAATTGCCGTGAAGAAATGAAATCCATTCGCTGGGAAAACGCCGCCGACCAACTGTTGACCATTTACCGGGATGTCCTTGGAGGTCGCTAATGCCTGCGCTATGCCTGTGCTTCAGTATCCACGAACCGTATCAGCTGCGCCGTTACACTGTTTTCGACATGGGGCAGAGCTCGGTTTACGAAGATGACGACCAAAACTGCGATGCCCTGCTGCGTGCCGCGCGCCTGTGCTATCTGCCCGCCTGCGACCTGCTGCTCAAACTTGTGCGGCGTTATGCAGGGGCGTTTGCCGTCTCGCTGAGCATCTCTGGCACGGCGCTGGATCTTTTTGAGCAGTACACCCCTGAAGTGACGGAAAGCCTCTGCGCCCTGGCCGAAACTGGCTGCGTTGAATTTGTTGCCGAAACCTCGGCGCATTCGCTGGCCTTTCTGTATTCCCGCGAAGAATTCGACCGGCAGGTCAAGGCCCAGTGCGCACGCCTCAAGGGGCTTTTTGGCAAAAAACCCACGGCCTTCATGCACACCGAGTGCGTGTACAACAACGACCTTGCGGCGGCGCTGCAGCAGCTGGGCTTCAAGACCGTCCTGGCCGAGGGCGCGGATCATGTGCTTGGCTGGCGCAGCCCCAACTGGGTTTACCGTCCGGTTTCCGGCCCCAAGATGAACCTGCTGCTGCGCAATGCCGGGCTTTCGGACGATCTGGGGCAGCGCTTTGGCGACAGGTCCTGGAGCGGCTGGCCGCTTACGGCAGACAAGTTTGCCGCATGGGTGCACAGCCTGGCCGACAAGTCCGACGTTATCAATATCTTTACTGACTTCCACATGTTTGGCCTGCGGCATGCGCACGAAACGGGCATTTTTGATTTTATGGAGGCGCTGCCCGAGGCGCTGCTGGCCGACAACCGTTTTCGCTTTGCCACGCCATGCTCCATTGCGGGCAAGTGCGCACCGGCGGGCGATGTGGACGTGCCGCAGTTCATGTCGTGGGAGGATCACGGGCACGACCTCACCTCGTGGCTCGGCAACGACATGCAAAAAGACGCCATCCACGCGCTTTACGGTCTTGCGGCCCGCGTGCGGGCCAGCGGCGACAAAATGCTGCTGCACGATTACGAGCGCCTGCAGACGGCCGACCACTTTCGCCATATGTCCACCAAGTGGTTTTCCGGCCCGCGCGCGGACAGGCCCAATCCCTTTGACAGCCCGTACGACGCCTATATCACGTACATGAATGTGCTGGCCGACTTTGAGCTGCGCCTCGACGCAGCGGAGCTGTCCAGCAAGACCAGCAAATCGCGCAGGGCAAGCCGAAGCCACGTCAGTTCCGGCACTGGGGCCTCAGCCTGAGTATCCCGGCCTTTGTAAGGAGAAAACATGAATTGTGAAAATTCCACGGTCACGCTGTTTGAGGTGAGCTGGGAAGTCTGCAACAAGGTGGGCGGTATTTTTTCGGTGGTCAGCAGCAAGGCGCTGCAGGCCGTAGAGCAGTTTGGCGAGGATTACTTTCTCCTTGGCCCGGCTCTTGCCGAAAACCCCGGCTTTGAAGAAACAGACGAAAGTGTGTGGGATTCCCTCAAAATGGCCTTTGCCACCAAGGATCTCAAATGCCGCATGGGCCGCTGGGATATTCCTGGCCGGCCAAAGGTGATTCTGGTTGATTTTTCCAAGCGTTATTCGAGCAACCAGCTTTTGTATGATCTGTGGAAGAGCTACGGGGTAGATTCTCTCTCCGGCGGATGGGACTACATCGAACCGGTCATGTTTGCCACCGCCTGCGGCGCTGTCATCGAAGCCATACACGAAAGCCGCGTGGAGCCCATCGAAGGGCGCAGCGTGGCCCTGTTTCACGAGTGGATGTGCGGCGCGGGCCTGCTGTCGCTAAAAAAGCTTGCTCCCGGCGTGGGCACGGTCTTTACCACGCACGCCACCATGCTGGGGCGGGCCATGGCAGGGACCGGGCGCGACATTTATTCCAACCTGCGCAGCATAAACCCGGCCAACGAGGCCGCAGCCCTCAACATTACGGCCAAGTGGTCGCTTGAGGGGGCCAGTGCGCGCGAGGCGGACGTGTTTACCACGGTCAGCCCCATCACCGGGGAGGAATCTTCCGTGCTGCTGGGCCGCCAGCCCGATGTCATCACTACCAACGGTCTGGATATGCGGCTGATACCCGACTATTCCGTAGATCGCTCCCGCCCGGCCGAGCACCGGGAGCGCATTGTCGAGGCCGCCAACCGTTTTCTGCGTTGCCAGCTGCCCGGCAATACTCGCATTTTCGCCATTTCTGGCCGCTACGAAATGCACAACAAGGGCGTGGACATCTTTTTGGAAGCGCTGGCAAGGGTGGAGCAAAGCCTGGCTGGCACCGACGCCTCCATTCTGGCGTTGTGCCTTGTGATGGGTGGGCACACGGGCGTCAACACGGCCGCTGTTTCCGGCGAGGCGGGCGCGGACGACAACGGTCTGCCCTTTATATGCACCCACTATGCCTGGAACGCGCCGCAAGACCCCATCATCAACGCCTGCCGCCGCCTTGGTCTCAACAACAGGGCGGAAAACAGGGTCAAGGTCATCTTTGTGCCCGCCATGCTCAATGGCGAAGACGGCTTTTTGAACATGTCCTACGACGACGTCATATCGGCCTGCGACATGGGCTGTTTTCCCTCATGGTACGAGCCGTGGGGCTACACCCCGCAGGAGAGCGCAGCCTGGGCCGTGCCCACGCTCACCACGGATCTTTCCGGCTTTGGCATGTGGGCGCGCGGGCAATTGCAGGAACAGGCGGGCATGCAAAACGGCGTGTGCGTCATGCCCCGGCGCGGCATGAATTTTGAGCAGAGCGCCACGGTGCTGCACGAGCATCTGATCAGGGCGGCCACCTGCGCAGTGGACGACCTGCCCAGGTGGCGGGCCGAAGCGCGCGCTCTGGCCGAAAAAACATCCTGGCAGTTCTTTTTTGAAAATTACATGACGGCCTTTGCCATGGCGCTCAAAAAAGCCGCCAGCAGGGTAAATTGCGACGCCGGGCACGCTGCGCTGGCCCGCGTGCTCACCACCTCGTGCTCGGCTACGCCCTTTTTGCGGCCCATCATGGCCGTGGCCGAAGTTCCTGAAGCGCTGGGCAGGCTGCGCGATATTGCCCGCAACGTGTGGTGGTGCTGGCACGACAAGGCCAAGGCCCTGTTTATGGCGCTGAGCCCGTCGCAGTGGGAAAACTGGCGCAACCCCCTAAAAATTTTGGAGCAGGCCTCGCCCGACCGCTTCAAAGACCTGCAGGAAAACGAGGATTACATGAGCCTGTACCATGAGGTGGTCGCCAAGTTCGACGCCTACATGGCCGAGCCGCTCCGCTCGTTAAGCACCGACGTCACGCCGGATGCGCCCATTGCCTATTTTTCGACAGAATACGGCTTGAGTGAATCCATACCCATCTATTCAGGCGGCTTGGGCGTGCTTTCGGGCGACCACCTCAAGTCGGCCTCCGACATGGCCATCCCCCTGGTGGGCGTGGGGCTTTTGTACAAAAACGGTTATTTCAGGCAGGACATCGACGCCGACGGGCGGCAGGTGGCGCAATATCCCGTAAACAATTTTGGCCTGCTGCCCATCTCGATGGTGTACGACGCCGACAAGCAACCCGTGTTCGTGCAGCTTGAACTGCCGGGCCGCCTGCTGTTCGCCCGGGTGTGGAAGCTGTGCGTGGGGCGCATCACGCTGTATCTTATGGATACGGACACCCGCCGCAATACCGACGAAGACCGGCGCATCACCGACAAACTTTACGAGGCCAACCGTGAGGTGCGATTGCTGCAGGAGATGCTGCTGGGCATGGGCGGCATGCGTCTGCTGCGCACGCTGCGCATAACGCCCAGCGTTTTTCATATGAACGAAGGGCACTCGGCCTTTATGGCCATGGAGCGCCTGCAGGAATGCCTGAGCATGGGCATGAACTATGCCGAGGCCACGGTGCGCGTGCGCTCCAACACGGTCTTTACCACCCACACGCCCGTGCCTGCCGGCAACGAATCGTTTTCGCTGGAGCTCATGGAACGCTATTTTGGCGGTATTGCGGCTAACCTTGGCATATCGTGGCAGCAGTTTGTGCAGCTTGGGCAAATTGAGGGCGGCAACAGCAACGCCTTTGAAATGACTGTGCTGGCGTTGCGGCATTCGTGCTGGGCAAACGGCGTCAGCCGCCTGCACGGCGTGGTGTCGCGGCATATGTGGAACAACCTGTGGAAGAGCCTGCCCGTGGCTGAGACCCCCATCGGCCACGTGACCAACGGCATCCATGTGCCCTCGTACGTGGGCAGCTGGATGAACGAACTGCTGCGGCAGTATCTTGGTTCGGGCTGGATGCAGTCCCCGCCAGGCTCCGACGTGTGGGACAAGGTTGATCAGATCCCCGACGAGGCCTTCTGGACTGCCCGCATGCACCAGAAAGAAGCCCTGCTTGATGACCTGCGCCGCCGCATCCCCGAATTTATCCAGAAGTTTCATCTGGCGTCGGAAGACCGCAAGCGTATGGAGGCCATGCTCAAACCGGATACCCTCATCATCGGTTTTGCACGGCGCTTCGCCCCCTACAAGCGGGCAACGCTCATATTTGCCGACCCCGACAGACTGGCGCGCATTCTTAACAACGCCAACCGCCCAGTGGTTTTGGTATTTTCCGGCAAGGCGCACCCCGCCGACGAGGCTGGCATCAATCTTATCCAGGAAGTGCTGCGCATGTGCCGCGACGAGCGCTTTTTGGGCCGCATATTCTTTATTGAAAACTACAGTCTGTCTGTTTCGCGCATTATGGCCCAGGGGTGCGACGTATGGCTCAATACGCCGCGCCGTCCACATGAGGCATCGGGTACAAGCGGCATGAAGCTGCCCGTGAACGGCGGCATAAACCTGAGCATCTCGGACGGCTGGTGGTGCGAGGGCTACAACCGCCAGAACGGCTGGACCATCGGGCCGGTTGTTTCCACCGAGCTGCCCAGCAGCGAGCAGAACGATTACGCCGATGCGGAATCGCTGTATTCCCTGCTGGAAAATGCCGTGGTTCCGCTGTATTTCGAGCGCGACGAGGCGGGCTTGCCGCAGGAATGGATCAGCACCTCCAAACGGTCGCTCAAAAGCCTCACCGCCATGTACAGCAGCAACCGCATGCTCAATGATTATATCCGTCAGTTTTATCTGCGGGCCGCGCGCAGGCGCAACATGCTGCGCGACAACAACTGGGCGGCCTGCCGCGCGCTGGCGGCTTGGCAAAACAGCTTGCCTGGCCGCTTCGCCACGGTGAAGGTCGACGCGCTGACCATCAGCGGCATTGAAGACAATACCATGATCTGCGGCGAACCCGTAAGCGTGCAGCTGCGCATGCATCTTGGCGAGATGCAGGCGCAGGAAGTGCTGGTGCAGCTGGTTATCGGGCAGGCCCTGCCCAACGGCAGCTTCCTGGACAAACCCGAAATCCTCCGCCTTGAACCGCGTAACGGCGAGGTCGAAACAGGCGGCATGCGCTACGTGGCGAGCTATATTCCCTCGTTCAGCGGCCACTACCGTTACGGCGTGCGTATCATGCCCGTGCACCCCGCGCAGGCGACGCCGCTCGAGACAGACCAGATCCTCTGGGCTTAAAGCCATGCGCTGTCGGCGTTAGTATATAACCTGTCGCGCTCCGTACCTCTCTGGTACGGGGCGCGGCTGTTTTTTCAGGGCAAGAGGGCTGGGTGGGGCAACGTGGTATGGGACAAGGGAAATGATTACGCATGGAGGTTGGCAAGGCGTAGTTGCATTGCCAATACGTAACGTATTGTTTAAGCTTTATACTTGCATCCATCACAGGTGCGTCCATTTTTGCGCGGGGCACCACAAACCTTGGGGGAAAATATGTCTTGTGGTTGCACGCGTTCAGCCCGGAGGCTTTATGCGCCCAGATTCACCCGGCCGACGATCGCACTTTGTCTGGCCTGTCTGTTGCTCACGGCCTGTGCCGGCAAAAAAACGCACGAGGCAGACAGCATCCGCAGCATAGTGGTTGAACTGGCTGCCAAAAAGGCCGCATTGCCCGATATGCCGGGTCTATCTGTAGCAGTGTTGCGCCATGGGCAGGATACCCCCGTGTGCGCTGCCTTTGGCAAGGCCACTCTCGAAAACCCCACGCCCATGACCACAGCCTCGCGGTTTAAAATCGGTTCAATCACCAAGGTATTTACGGCAACGCTGGTCCATCGTCTCATTGAGGACGGCAAACTGAGCTACGAGACGCCCATCAGCGAATTTTTCCCCGCATATCCTGGCGGCAAGGCCATCACGGTACGCAATCTGCTGGAGCATACTTCTGGTATTCCTGAAATGCTCGCTCTGGCGGAGGTACAGCAGAACCTTGCCCGATACTGGTCGCCGGAGGATCTTATTGCCATGACAGCAAAGCAGCCGCCGCTGTTTAGCCCCGGCACGCGGCAGATGTATTGCAATACTGGCTTCGTCATGCTTGCCGTGATTACCGAAAAAATTACGGGCCGTACCTATGCTGAACAGGTGCGCGAGGTTTTTGTGGACAAGCTGGGCATGAAGTCGTTGCTGGTGGGAGTAGACGGGGCGGTTGTTCCCGGTCTGGCCAGTGGTTATTGCGGCAGTGGCGATGCACTGCAGTTGCCCATCGCGGCCAGCGTTGCCATTGCTATGGGTACTGGCAATCTTGAAGCCTCGCCAAAGGATATTGTGCGCCTGGTCAACCTTGATAGAGTTCTGAAAGACAACGTCCTGGAATTACTGCCGCTCAGACCGCTGGTTTTGTCTGATGGCAAGGAAGCGGCGGTAACCGCAAAAAGCGATAACTACCTCGGCAGCGAACTCGACGGTTGCACGCTTTTTTTGTTCAACGAACCCAAGATAGACCTGATCGGCAAGCTTGGTACGTTCCCAGGTTTCGGCAATGTATTTTTTTATGATCGGCAGACAGGATACGCGGCGGCAATCAGCGTCAACAACGAAAGAGCCGTTTCGCACGCCATCGCGCTCGGCGCGGAAATACTCAATGCCATAAGGCAGCGCGGCGTCAGCGGAATAAAGTAGTTGCAGCGTTCGGCGATAATGCCGGGGGCGTTGCCACTAACACGCAAAAGGCGGCTGTTTTTTAACGGCCGCCTTTTGTTCGCACTGGCGCGCGGTTACTGCATTGGTGAGTTTTTGGGTTCCCCGCCGTTCAATTCCTTATAAAAAACACAGCGGTTGCGGCCCATTTTTTTTGCCGCATAGGTGGCTTTGTCGGCCTTGTTGAACAGTTCGACGTAGGTTGTGCCGTCTCTGGGGCAGCAGGCCACGCCGACGCTGGCGGTGAGTGTAAGGCACGAGTGCTGGTCGCAGCACTGGGTGTGCAACTGCTCCACAAGCATGAGGGCGCGCTCGCGTATGGCATGCAGCGACATCCTTTCCGTGCAGAACACCAGAAATTCGTCGCCGCCAATGCGCCCCACAATATCAACGCCGCGAAAATTGCGGCGAATGATCTGGGCCATGTCGTAGATGGCCTTGTCGCCCATGGCGTGGCCAAAACGGTCGTTGATGCCCTTGAAGTTGTCAAAATCAATCATGAACATGGCGTACATCTGCGGCAGGGGGGATTCGTGCGTTTCCAGAAACTGCGAAACGGCTTTTTCAGTAGAGACCTTGTTGCGCATGCCCGTGCCGCCGTCGCGGGTCGCCTGGGTGCGCAGCTGCAGCTCCAGCGATTTTTGCTGGTCGATGTCGGTGATGATGCCGATGGCGTAGATGGGCGCGCCCTGGGTGTTGGCGATGCTTGACGCTTCGATGCGGAACCAGCGGTACTCGCCCCCCGCGTCGCGCAGTCGGGCCTCAAGCGTGCACTTGTGCTGGTGCGGCGCAAGCCTGACCTCGCGCTGAAAGGCAACGAGCTTCTCCTGATCATCAGGAAACAGCGGAATAGCCGCATCTGTCTCAAGTATGTTGAAAACCGTGCCAAATGTGCGCAGCCACTGGGGTGAACAGGAAAAATAGCCGCTTATCAGGTTTTGTTCAAAAATATTGATGTCGTGCTGTTCCAGAATAAACTGGTGCCTCTCGTCGGAGATCCGCTTTGAGAGCGCGGCTTCCTTGCTTTGCGTGATATCAAAGACGATACTTTGTATGTAGGAGTGCCCGTGCTCGATATTGACCACAGCTCCCTTGTGGTACAGCCATACCAGTGCGCCAGTCTTGGCGCGGGTTCGGTACTCCACATCAATGGGCTGTCCGTTTTTCATCTGCTTGCGCATGGTCCGCAGAGCCGGATCGCGGTCTTTTTCGTAAATGGTAGCGGCAAAACTGTTGCCGTATATTTTGTTAAATTCGGCTTCAGTAAAGCCAAGCATTTTTTTGTAGTTTGGGCTGACAAAAAGAAATGTGCCGTCAGGGCTGAAAAACTTCAGCACGCCGCCCGATATGCTGGCGATAATGGTGCGGTAGTCCTCCTGCTGGCGGCGCAGTTTGCGCGAAGCATTGCGCTCGAGCAGCAGGACAAAGGTAATGATGATGCCCGCGAGAATGGCCAGACGCCAGACAAGCTCGTTGGTAATGACAGTCTGCTGCGAAACCGCGGCATTGCCAGCACCTTTCGGCACAAGCGAAACCATCTGCCAGCCAAAGCGCTCAACGGGCGTCGTGGCCACAAACAGGTTCATGGGGTTGTCAAAATACGTGGTGGATTCTTGCGGAAAGTCAGCAAAAGTCTGCTTCAGCCGGTTTTCCACCTCGGGGGGCAAGCCTTCATTGCTGAAACCGGCAAAAAGGTCGTCCATGCTTTTGCCGGGCGGCGGCGATAAAAACAGGGCTTGGCCCGACGCGTCCATGACGATGTTGTAGGTGTTGTTGCTGAACGCCCACGTTTCCATGCTGGTTTCCAGCGCAGCAGCGGGAAACGCGCTGATGACGACCGCCTTGATGCTGTCGCGCACCACCAGCGGATTGGCGATGATCAGGAGCCTTTGCCTGTCGACGCCGCAATGGGTTGAGATGTGGGTTTTGCCCTCGCGGGCGCTCAGAAAAACAGGATCCCGGCTGACGTCAACCGCCGTGCCGCCGCCGTCAAACCCCTTGCCTTCCTCGTCCACAATGCTGAAACGGCGCACTCCATGAGCATAAAACAGGGGGGCGACCGCGAGTACTTCTGCCTTGTCTGCGTCGCAGTTTTGCTGGGCCAGATATCTTGTCATGGCGTTCATCTCCATCATGCTGGAGCGAACGGTCTGATAAAAGTTGCTGCCCGCGCGGGCATTTACCTCGGCCAGCCGGGTGAGGGTGGATGTTGAAATGTTCGATGAGGTATCACTGGCATAATCATGGATAAAAAAAATGGGAGTAATAAAGAGAAATATTAATATAATAAAAGAAATTAGTGGCTTGGCAATTTCTGGCATGTCTCATAATCCATGGTGCTCTGTGAACCAGGGTTGGTAATTGAGACTCAAGCCGCCCTGACAATGTCAGGGAGCGAACAAACGTACCGTGCCGCCCAATGCAGCTGTCAAAAGCGGGAGTTATGTATCCAGTTGAAATTGATGAGGCTGTACTTCAACCGTAAACTGTCTATGAGTGATTGCTTTTGCCTGCACTTGCTCTTTTGTATGGCGCTATGACGTGCAATCAAAAGCTATGAATATAAACTTTTCTAGTGGTTATGAATGATTTTCAGATATTGTCAATAGATATAGCTTGATTAATATTGTTGCTTGATAAAAAAAATTTAACACGATGGTTTTATTAGTAAAAATTTCAATTACGATGTGCGGTGATCACAAATGGGGTGTTGCAGCGACATTATAATACCTAACAGAATGGTATGTAAGCGGTCCTTACAGGCAACAAGAGGCCCTGCTTTGGCAGGGCCTCTTGCAATATGCGCTGCATGCGGCATGCGCGCGGCCAGTGTATTCAGGCCGGGGCGAAGCCGCAACTACGGTAACGAGGACTAGGCAAGCTTGGAGAGCAAGGTTTCCTTGATGGAGTCGATGCTGCCTTCGCCGTTCAGTTCGATGTACTTGGTCTTGCCCTTGCCAGCAAGGTCTTTGTAGAAATACGCGGCGGCCAGGGTGCCGTCGGTCGTATTGTAGTAAATATCGTGGCGCTTGTTGATGGCGGTTTCGTCCTGGTCGTCGGAACGGCAGGAGAGTGCGCCGCCACAGACGCGGCAGACATCGCCATTGGGCTTGATGGCGTCGATGAAAATATTGTTGGGGTGGTTGTTGTTGTTCTTGCAAAGGCGACGGCCCATGATGCGGTTTTTGGCCACTTCGCGGGGCAGAAGAATTTCAATCACGTAGTCAAGCTGCATGCCTTCTTTCTGCAGCGCGTCCCACAGCTTCTGGGCCTGCACGGTGTTGCGGGGGAAGCCGTCGAGCAGCCAGCCCTGCTGACCCTTGGTCTTCAGGGTTTCCAGCACCATGGGGATGGTGATGTCGTCGGGCACGAGGTCGCCGCGATCAATGTACGCCTTGGCTTTTTTGCCCAGCTCGGTGCCGCCGCCGATGTGTTCACGGAAGATGGCCCCGGATTCGATATGGGCGAGGTTGTACTTCTGCTTGATCAGGTCGCCCTGAGTGCCTTTGCCGCTGCCGTTAGGGCCAAAAATAAGGATATTCACTTGGTACTCTCCTTGCCGGAACCGAGTTAGTTTGTGCAAAAAAGAACACAACAGGCACCCTATCCCCTAAAATAGGCCCTGTCAACGGGTACAGAGAAGAATGCTCGACATGTTGCGTTCTGCACAGGCGGGCTACCTGAAAAGCTTCCACGTTCCCTCGACCACGTTGCCCAGCACGTCTACAAAACCTTGGGTGATGCCGCCAATGGTGTTGAGCAGCAGCTTGCCGGCGCCAATGGAAGTCTTGCTGTTGTCAAGGCTGCCGTACAGGCGCATGGGAAACTCCGGCAGGTTCTTCATGTTTACTGTAAAGTTGCAGTCAAGGGTGTCGTTGTTAAGGTCAATCCAGCCGCCGCCGGTAACCGTGAGATCTGACCCCTTGAGATAAAAATCACCACTTTTTGCCATGCCATGGGTGATAACGCCGGAGCTGCCCGCAGCGTCGAAGCGGGTGGGCTTGCCCTTGAGCTGCCCGTCTTTTTCGCGCGACTGATAATAGCCGTTGAGCACGCTGAAGCGCCATTTGCCGTTAAGGCGGGCTGGCAGCTGGTTTGAGCCGGTCACCTCGGCGTCCACCTCGGCGCTGATGGTGGCACGGCCGCCAAGTGCGGCTTTGCCGCCCCTGTCCCTGCTGGCGGCGGCAAGGTCAAAGCTGTCGATGGTAAGGGCGTTGGCAAAGTTTACGCCTTTGTTAAAGTGCATTTCGCCATGCGCGGCAACGGCGGAGCCGTAAAACTTGCCGCCAAGGCTTTCATACCGCAGGTTGCCGTTTTCCATCCTGACCTTGAGGCGCAGGTCCTGGGTGTGCAGCTTCCATAAGGTGAACTGCCCCGCCTGGACTTCTCCCTCGGCGGAAAAAGCCCGCATAAAGCGCAGATCCCAGGGTTTGCTCTCAGCTGTTTTTTTGGCTTTTGCGCCTTCAGCCTGTTCCGTTCCGCCGGTTTTGTCGCCAAGGTAGCGGTCAAGGTCCAGGTGCGGCGTGGCCAGTTTGAAGCGCAGCGCAAGCTCTTTGCGCCAGTCGAGCCCCACGGTCCCTGAAACGTCGTTCTGGTCGACTTTGGCGTGAAATTCGCTGAGCGAAAGCGATGTTGCGTCGCCCTTGAAGGCCGTGTCCAGTTCAATGCGCCGCAGTGGTTGCGGCACGTTGGGGTTGGCCGCGCCCAGCAGGCGCAGACTCTTGCTGGAATCGGGAATAAAAGCGGAAATTTTGCCCTGCCAGGCCAGACCGTCCTTGTTCATGCCGATCTGCGCCGCGCCAGATATGTCTGCCCCAAGCGCGGTGGCGTGCGCCTCGGCAACGGAAAGCTGGTTGCGGGCCGCCTGACAGCTGAACTTGCCAGAGACCTGTGCCTGCAGGCCCTCTGGTTGAAAGGATTTTTCCGCGCTGAGGCTGGCGGTGAGCGTGCCGGGCAGGTTCTGAAAGTCCATATTGCCGCCGCCCATGCCGTCGCCGCTGAACCACAGTCTGCCGTTAAGGGTCACATCGGCTTGCATGCCTTCGTCCGCAATGGAGGCGGCCCACTGGCCCTCAAGGCCAAGGCGACCCTGATCCCAGGCCGCTGTGCGGGCCTTAAGGCTGATATCAAGGGTTTTAAAGGGCGCCGCGCCCGGCGAGGCCTTGGGCGATGCATTGCTCGGGGGGCGCAGCAGGCCCCTTTCCGCCCGCGCGGTTACCGTGCCCCGCAGCTTGCCCAAAAAAACATCCAGCTCGCGGCCCTGGCTCATGATATCCACATCGCCGCGCAGCTTGCCGCCGCTCACGGGCATGACGGGCAGGTCTTTGGCCAGGCCCTCGCCGTTGATATCGCGCATGTGCAGGCGGATGGCGTAAGGTGTGTCGGGGCTGCCGCCAAGGATGGCGTCGCCCTTGACGCTGCCGCCGTAGAGCGTGGCGTCAACAATCAGCAGGGTGTCTTCGAGTCGGGTTGCCGGGTCGATCAGCCCTTGCTTGATGACGACCAGAGCCTCGTTGATGACGATGGGGCCGTAGTTGACGCGGGTGGCCCCCAGACGGATGTTGTAATCAAGCCCTACCTCGCCCGGCATGACCGGCTTGCCCGGCAGGGGGGTAAGGGGACCGTGCCCGTAGCGGGGTTCTGCAGGCTGTACGCCAACAGATTCGGGGATGGCGCGCCCAAGGTCGACGGTGTCGGCCTTGAGGTCAAGCACCAGTTCTGGCTTGGCCCAGCTGGCGACCCCGCCGGAACCGAGAAAACGGCTGCCCGCGGCGACAACGTCAATGTGGGGCACGCGCAGGCCTTTGCCGTCCAGCGAAAAATCAAGACTGCCCCGAGTCACGTCGTCCAGCGCCACCTGCAGGCCGGGCGCAAGATTGCGGGCAAAGCCCAGCCACTCCGTCAGGCTTGCCCGCTGCAGCTGCAACCTGCCTTCAACCAGAAACATGTCCGGCCCGCCCAGCTGCAGCGTGCCGTTGAGGTTCACATCGTCCGGGCCAAGGCGCAGCCGCAGGTTTTCAAGGCTGAGGGCCTGGTCGTCGCCCTTGCGTCCCCCCACTGTGCCAGTGAGGTGGGCGGGCAGCAGTATTTCATCCTTGCGCAGGTCTCCCTCAAGGTCGCTTGCAAGGCTCCAGCCCCCCTCGTCCCCCTTGAGCCCCATGGCAAAATTGAGGCGCGCAAGCCATGTGGGCAACTGCAGTGTGCCCTTGGCCGCAAGCTGGGGTGTTTTTTCCAGAGGGGCGACGAGGTTTGTTTTGCCCTCTACGCTCAACTGGTCAAGCCGCGCCGGAGTCTGCCCCTCGGGCTGGAGCAGGGCGGTGGTGCACGAAAAATTGCCCTGCACGCGCGCCGCCGAAGCGGTTTCAATATCGCACAGTAGGCCGGTGGCGGTCAGGCGTGTTTTGTCCGTTCCTGTGATGTCCAGCTCGCCTTGCGAGACTGCCAGCCGGAACCTGCCGGGAATCACCGACGGGGTGTCGCCGTCGCCCGAGGCCAGCTGGGTTATCCATGCCTGCAGCGAAAGCTGCTTTGGGTCTTGCGCGTCTGGGGCTGCGGCTGTGCCTTCTGTCGCTGCAGGGGCAGCGTCTGCGGCAGCGGCATTTGCAACGGGCGCGGCTGCGCCTGGAGTTGTTGTCGCCAGGGTAGCAGTCGCAGGGGCGGCAGTTGCCGGGGAGTTTTGGGGCGCAGTGGTCGGGGCGTCTGCAGTGTCGGAGGGAAACAAAAATGGCAGGGTCAGCGCCACGGGCAGCTCGCCTCTTAGGCGGGGCCGCAGCAGCGTGATATTGCGGGGCAGCAGTTCGCCACGCAGCAGCGCCAGAAAGTCAGGCCGCAGCGTGGCGTAGGCCACGGTAAAACTCAGGCCTTTGCCCTCCACGCTGGCGTTGCTGACAGCCAGCGACGGCAGGGGCAAAAGGGCCACATTAACCGATTCGACCTTGATGGAAAGGCCCGTGCTGGCGGCGAGCTGTTCAATATAATGCTCGGCCAAAGCCTGCGGGTTGCGCTGCAAAAGCCAGAAGACCGCTGCCGACATCGCCGACAGGGTTAGCAGCAGCGCCAGAAAAATGCGCGTTATCAGGCGAAGTCGGCTGGGGTTAAGCGGCATGTGCATTCTCGCGTCTTGACGCCTTGGGGCGTCGAGGCTAGGTTTTGAACCTATTGCAAATCGGGCCTGTTGGCAACAGCCGGCACAGGATGCCAAGCATTGGGCGCGGTTAGCGCGTAACCTCATTACAGATGGCGGGGCGCATGCAACGGCTATTGTGGATAGGCAGTCCTTTTTTCGGCGAAGCCCTTTCTTCCTGCGGCTGGGCGGCGGTGGCCCGCCACAATTTTGAGCATGCGGCGGTATTTGGCTGGCATGATCTGGTGGATATTGCCGGTTTTGAGCCGGACGTGCTGGTGGTAGCCGACAAAAGCCGCGCGCCGTTTGTGCTTGGGGTTGAGGATTTTCCTTGTCTTACCGTGTTCTACAGCGTGGATTCTCACATCCATTCGTGGCAACCGTATTACGCGCAGGCTTTTGATGCGTGTCTTGTGTCGCTGCGCGATCATCGAGGCCGGTTTACCGGAGCGTACCTGCCAGAAGAGCGGGTGTGGTGGTCGCCCGCCTTTGCCTGGCCGCAGGATGCGCCGGAGCCGCAGACCGCCAAGGATATGGACTGCGTGTTTGTGGGTACGGTCAATACCGATCTGCCCCGGCGGGCGGCGTTTCTGGAGCGGGTCGGCAGGGGAGTGCCGGGGCTGCGGGTAGTGACCGGCCCCTACCGCCAGCTGTACGCGCGGGCGCGGGTGGTGCTGAACCATTGCGAGCACGGCGACCTGAATTTTCGGGTTTTTGAGGCCATGGGGTGCGGCGGCTGCCTTGTGACGCCGCGTATCGGCCACGGGCTGACCGATCTTTTTGTCGAGGGCGAGCATTTGCGCTGCTATGCGGCGGACACCGACGACAACGGCGGCGGCGTTGCTGTTGACGTAGCCGCCGATCAGGCCGTGGCCCAGATACGGTATCTGCTTGAGCACCCCGAGGCGGCGGAGCGCATGGGCCAGGCCGCGCTGGCATGTATTGACGGCGGGCACAGGGCGGTGCACCGTGCCGAATCTTTTAGCCGTAGCGTACGCGAGCTGCTGGCCCGCGATCCGCAAATCGTGTCGCGCCGTCGCAGCAGGGCCGGGGCCATACGCAGGCAGTGCCTGCGGTTGCCCTACCTGCACTGGGCCGAAGAGCTACGCAGTACGGGCCTTGGCGAGGCGTATCTGGCTGCGTCTAAAGGAGAATTTGGTCTGCCCGGTCAGTTGTAACTGGCCGTATGGAGCCGGGGTGCCCAGCCATGCGGGCTGTGATCAGTTTTTGCCGGTGCGTGCGGCGACGGAAATACCCATCGCGGGGTCAAAATGCAGATCCAGGGCGGGGTCTATCCCAGGGGTCGCTTTGCTGCTGCCCGGCGCGGGTTCGTCAAAACTCAGGTGCAGCAGAGGGTCCTCGGCCGGGGCAGGCGCCGGGCGGGGTGCGAGACGGACGGCTCCCTTGCCGGTAAGGGCGACGGGTTCGGCTACGTCCATGGCATCGAGGCGTGATTCAAGCGAGCGCAGCAGCACGCGCATCTGGGCGTGTTCTTCGTGCAGCGACTTGCAAAGTTTTTCCTGGCTGCGCAGCATGTGGTACAGCACAGCCAGTATTCCGAAAAAGCACAAAAAGATAAAAAGCATGAAGGAAAACATGGCGGGCCTCCAAAAATACGGGCCGGGAAGGCCCGGCCGACAGTTTTTATATACGTTCAACACTTCTTGGGCAAGGAGCTTTTATGGCCGCGCAACACATTGAACCGCATCTTGTAATGGCAGACGAGCGCGGCAATATCTATGACGACCCTGACCTGCTGATGGTCTGCAGACGGGGCGCTCAGTGGGGTCTGCCACGGCCTGACGAGCTGATACCCCTGCCGGAAGAAAGCGAATTTTTTTGCTGCCGGGCCGTCAGGCCGTAGGGCTTGATCCGGAAACCGGAGGCATTGCGCCGCCCGAGGGCGAAGCCCAGCTTGCCGTGGCGGCCTTTGCCGCTCCGGGGTATACGCTGTCGGCGCATCCCGCGTATGAAAGCGACGCCAAAGCGCCGCTGCTGCCCCTGTTTGCCTATGGCGCGGTGGGTTTTGCCCGGGGGCGTTTTTACATCTGCGCGCGCCGGGTGGATACCGAACCCCGGCAGATTTTCAGCAATATTCCCCGTGGTCGCATTGAGCAGGGGGCCCGCGCCCTGCTGCGGGATTACCCCAAGAACAGGCTTATCCGTCATATTATGGACAATTGCGTGGCCCGGTACGACTGCCCTGCGGGCCGCAACTTTGCCCTGGGCCGCTACGAGGCCCCGTTGCCGTCGTCGCGGTCCTGCAATGCCAGCTGTATCGGCTGCATCTCGGCGCAGGAAAAGGATTCGCCCGTGCAGACCACCCCGCAGTGCCGTCTGGCCTTTACGCCCAGCCCCGAGGAGCTGGCCGAGGTCATGCGCGTGCACGCCGGGCGCGAAACGCGCACACCCATCTATTCCTTTGGGCAGGGCTGCGAGGGCGATCCCCTTATGAATCCCGACCTGCTGGTCGAGAGTGTGCGCCAGTTTCGCGCTGGCGGTGGCTCAGGTACGGTAAACTGCAACACCAACGCCTCGCGGCCCGAAGCCGTCATCCGGCTGGCGGAGGCGGGGCTTACCAGTATGCGCGTGAGCCTCAACAGCGCCCGTGCGGGCCTTTATGAGCGTTATTACAGGCCGTCGGGCTATTCATTTGACGACGTGCGCGCCTCCATACGCGAGGGCCGCAGCCGTGGGCTTTGGGTCTCGCTCAATTTGCTGGTTTTTCCTGGTGTTACAGATACGGAGGAAGAGCTTGACGCCTTGGCCCGCCTTGTGGGCGAAAACGGCGTGAGCATGATTCAGTGGCGCAACCTCAATATTGATCCCGAGTGGTACTTCAAGTTGATGAGCGGCGGCGAAGGGCAGAACAGGCTGGAACTTTCGCCCAGCATGGGGCTGACCTCTTTTATGAAGCGCCTCAAAAAACTTTGCCCATGGCTGCGCTACGGCTATTTCAACCCCTACCTTGGCGAAAAGGCCGAGGTAACCGCGCCCATGCCCGGCCAGTGGAGCATGCCCGCCCCACGTGCGCGTGAAGCTGCCGAAGCAACAGCTGACGATATGGAAGCGGCTGCGACAGGGGGGAGTTCTGACATGTAAGACGTTCGCCCCACGCGTCGTTTTGATGGAGCCCCGTTTTTTTGCAGCGGGGCTTCTTTTTTTTGTGCTTTGTGATCGATGTCACAGATTTTTTATGCTGCGGGTGCGGTAGTGGTGTCGCGCAGAGCATCGACCCGCACTATGCGTTTGAATGTTTCGGCCGGGTCGCAGGGTGATTTGGCAAAACAGTCATGGCAAACGGTTTGTCTTGACAGGCGAAGTGAACACCATTATCCATTTAGAAAATGAATTTCAATTTTAAATAAAAGGGCAATCAAGGAGACTACCATGAGCAAGGTACTTATCGTATTCGGTTCCAGCACCGGCAATACGGAGAGCATCGCCCAGAAGCTGGCGGAGCTTGTGACTGCGGGCGGGCACGAGGTCAAGCTGATCAACGCGGCCGACGCTTCGGCGGAGAACCTGGCAGACGGTTTTGACGCAGTGTTGTTTGGCTGCTCGGCATGGGGCATGGAAGACCTGGAAATGCAGGACGATTTTGCCTCCCTGTTTGAAGACTTTGACCGCATGGGGCTTGCCGGTCGCAAGGTGGCGGCCTTTGCCTCGGGCGATACGGAGTACGAACATTTTTGCGGTGCAGTGCCGGCCATTGAAGAGCGCGCCAAGGAGCTGGGGGCGGTCATCATTGCTGACGGCCTCAAGATGGAAGGAGACGCCGCCAACGATCCCGATGCAGTGGCCTCCTTTGCCGAGGATGTGCTCAAGCAGCTGTAAGCGGCATTTCGCGGGAGGAACCCGCCTGTGAACATTTGCTGCCGTTGGGCGTCAAATGGGCGCAGGCGGGCCGTTTTGCTTCCCTCTTGCCAAACCGCTTGGTCAAGGGCAGAATTCGCTCCGCACAATTGAGGTGAAAGGAGCGGAACATTTATGGCTATTCTGGTTTGCGGCGGTGCGGGGTACATCGGCTCGCACAATGTGCGTGCCCTGCTTGAACGCGGCGAAACACCGGTGGTGCTCGACAATTTTCTCACCGGCCACCGTGCATCCGTGCCGCAGGGCGTGCGTCTGTACACTGGCGACATGCGCGATCCGGCGTTGCTCGACGCCGTTTTTGCGGAGCAGCCCATCGAGGCAGTGCTGCATTTTGCCGCCTGCTCGCTGGTGGGCGAAAGTATGGAACAGCCGCTCAGATATTTTCAAAACAATATGCACGGCATGATGGTGCTGCTTGAGGCCATGGTGCGACACGGCGTGGACAAGATTGTTTTTTCGTCCACAGCTTCGGTGTACGGCGAGCCGGATGCCGTGCCCATCCCCGAAAGCGCGCCCCTGCGGCCTACCAATCCCTACGGAGAAAGCAAGCTTGCCATGGAGCGCATGATGCACTGGGTGGGCAGGGCGCATGGCATACGGTCTGTGATTCTGCGGTATTTCAACGTGGCCGGAGCCTGGTCGCATGGCGAGATTGGCGAAGACCACAGGCCAGAGAGCCACCTTATCCCCATTATCCTTCAGGTGCCGCTGGGCAAAAGGCCGCACATCACCATTTTTGGCGACGACTATCCCACGCCCGACGGCACGTGCATCCGCGACTATCTTGATGTGGTGGAACTGGCCGACGCCCATATGCGCGCGGTTGATTATCTGCGTGCGGGCGGCGAGAGCGAGATATGCAATCTGGGCAACGGCACGGGCTTTTCCGTGCGGCAGATGGTGGAGGCAGCCCGGCGCGTCACAGGGCGCGACATCGCCGTCTCCATCGGGGCGCGGCGGCCCGGCGACCCGGCACGGCTCGTGGCCTCGGCCCAGCGCGCCAAAGAGGTGCTGGGCTGGACCGCCAGGGCGGATATAGACAGCATCATCGCCTCTGCCTGGACCTGGCACGAAAGCCATCCCGACGGCTTTGACGAATAGGTTTTTGCCGTATTTTGTATTGCCAACGCCTGTCCGCATTGCGGGCGGGCGTTTTTTTGTTTGTGGCGGCGGGCGGATATTTTGCGCAGCCGCGCCGCCCCCTCGACATATGCAACCCTGTGCTTATGTAAAAGTACAGCCCATCGCTGCGCCGGGAGGAGCACATGCGCAAATTTGCACGGACGTTTTATCTCCTTCTTTGTACCCCATTGCTGTTAGCACTGTGGCCGGTTTTGCCTCTCGCAACGGGAGGATCATTTGCCGCAGGTCAGGAGGTTCAGATGCACCAGACCTATCCCATGCCGCCACTCTCCGGGCCGGAGGCGGATGTGTTGCTGCGCAAGGCCACAGAACCGCCGTATACGGGAAAGTATCTCGACAGCCACGAGGCGGGCACCTACATATGCAGGCAGTGCGGCATGCCGCTGTACCACTCAAAAGACAAATTTGAATCGGGCTGCGGCTGGCCGAGCTTTGATACGGAATTGCCCGGGGCAGTGCGGCGCGTGCCCGACGCAGACGGTCGCAGGGTTGAGATTGTCTGCGCCAACTGCGGCGGTCATCTAGGGCATGTTTTTGAGGGCGAAGGATTTACAGATAAAAACACCCGGCACTGCGTCAATTCGCTTTCCATGAGTTTTGCCCCGGCGGGCAGTGATGCGGAAAAAGCGGCGCTGGCCAGATTTGCCGCCAAGACGGGCAGCTCTGTAGCCGCGCCCACGGCAACCCCGGCTGCCGTCAAGGCTTCCGGAAGCCCCGCAGGGCAAAAAGCGGTGCCCGGCGGCTGCTCCGCCACAGCCATTTTGGCGGGCGGCTGCTTTTGGGGCGTGGAGGATGCCTTTCAAAAACTGCCCGGCGTCTGCGAGGCTGTTTCGGGGTATACGGGCGGGCATACGGTCAACCCCAGCTATGAGGACGTGTGCCGCGGCGATACCGGACATGCCGAGGCGGTGCTGGTGCGCTATGATCCTGCGCGCGTGACGTATGAACAGATATTGCGGCGGTTTTTTGAAATTCATGACCCCACCCAGCTGAACCGGCAGGGGCCGGACTGGGGCGAGCAGTACCGCTCTGCAGTTTTTTATGAAAATGCGGCGCAAAGGGCTGTAGCCGAGAAACTGGTGGCACGTCTGCGCGCTCTTGGCTATGACGTGGTCACGCAACTTGCTCCTGCAGGGCCTTTTTACGCGGCGGAGGCCTACCATCAGGACTTTGCCAGCCGCACCGGGCGGGGAGCGTGCCATATGTCTGTACCCCGCTTTACGCAGCGGGCGGATGGAACCCCGGTAGAAGACAGCCCGACCAACTAACGTCAGAGTCGGGCCTGCGGCCCGCGGCAAGAAAACGGCCCGTTTCAGAATCTGGAGTCATGCTCCAGAGTGCTGAAACGGGCCTTGTTGTTGCAGGGGTTCCGGTACAGGAAGCTAGCGCAGTATCTGAGCGGTGGAAACGCAGGGCAGGCCAAAGGCCTCGGCCACGCCCGCAAAGGTGCACTGTCCATCAACCGTATTGAGGCCGCGCTCAAGGGCGATATTTTCGCGGCAGGCGTTTTTCCAGCCCTTGTCGGCCAGCTCCACGGCAAAGGGCAGCGTGGCGTTGGTCAGGGCGTATGTGGACGTGACCGGCACGGCGCCGGGGATGTTGGCCACGGAGTAGTGGATGACGCCGTGTTTTTCAAACGTGGGTTCGTGGTGGGTGGTGGGCCTGCCCGCCGTGGTCTCAAAAGAGCCGCCCTGGTCGATGGCCACGTCGACCACCACGCTGCCGGGGCGCATGGTTTTGATCATGGCTTCCGTCACCAGTTTGGGGGCCATTGCGCCGGGGATAAGCACCGAGCCGATAACAAGGTCTGATTCCTTGACCGCTCCAGCGATGTTGTATTCGTTGGAGGCGAGGGTCTGCACGCGCGAAGAAAAAATATCGCCCAGGTAACGCAGGCGATTCAGGTTGGTGTCGAGGATGGTCACCTCAGCGCCCAGGCCAATGGCCATCTTGGCTGCTTCTGTGCCCACCGTGCCGCCGCCCACAATGGTCACGCGGGCGCGTTGCACGCCTGCCACGCCGCCCAGCAGCATGCCTGCGCCGCCCGCCTGCTTGGTCAGGATGTACGAGCCCATCTGTACGGCCATGCGTCCGGCTACTTCAGACATGGGGGCCAGCAGGGGCAGGCTGCGGTCCGGAGGCTGCACGGTTTCGTAAGCAAGGCCCACAACGCCCGATTTGAGCAGCGCGTCGGTCAGTTCCTTGTCGGCCGCAAGGTGCAGGTAGGTAAACAGCAGCAGGCCGGGGCGGAAGTACTTGTATTCGCTGGGAAGGGGCTCTTTGACCTTCATGATCATTTCAGCCTTGGCCCATACGTCCGCCACCGGCAGCATGCTTGCCCCGGCCTTGGCAAATTCGTCATCGCCAATGCGGCTGCCAAGCCCGGCGCCGCTTTCTATCAAAACCTTGTGCCCGTGATCGGTCAGTGCCTTGACGCCCGCCGGTGTGATGCCCACGCGGTATTCATCGGCTTTGATTTCCTTGGTAACGCCAATAATCATGGATAATCCTCGCAAGCTTATGGTTGCGCATGGCCGTTTTGCAGGTCATGCAGGGTGCATGCTTTGTCCATGGTCTGGGGCGCAGGGGGGATGACGCCTTGCCGGGGCAGCCTGACTGCCCTATGTGAAAGCGTATATTTTTTCCTGTTTGTCAGCAATAAGATTGATTTTTCGTTGTGGCTACAGGCAGTCGCACAGGGTGCGCTCGCGCAGCGATTTGAGGTGCACGCCGCCGTTCAAAATTTCGCCCCGCAGCTCACGCAGGCGGCGATCCATATCCTGAGGGACGTTTTTGCCGGCAGCTGCCTTGAAGGGCTCCATATCGGTAATGCCCACGCCGCCGTTCTGCAGGTCGCGCACAAGTATTTCCTTGCCCGCAAAATGGCCGGACGCGGCTGAGGCCACGATGTCGTACACGGCCTTGTCGGGGTGCTTGAGTATGGATGTAAGCACATGCCCCGGCAGGTCGTTGTCCTTGCTGGTATTCAGTCCAACGGCGTAGGCGTTGCGGGCCTTTATCTCCTGCAGGGCCGGGCCGTTGCCCATGCCGCTGGCCAGCACCAGCACGTCAGCGCCCTGATCCATAAGGTTGCGGGCTGCGGCGCGGCCAGCCTCGGCATTGGCAAACGAGCCGGTGACCACGTTGACGACGCGCATCTCGGGGTCAACAACCCGCGCGCCCTCCGTAAACCCGCCCAGCAGCGAGCGCATGGCGGGGCAGTCCTCACCCGAAATCCAGCCGATCATCTTGGCTCCGCGTATGCCGGGCAGGGTGGTCTGGCGGGCCAGCATGGCGGCCGCTGCTCCGGCCAGGTACGCCGCCTGCTCGTCGGCAAAGGTGACGGACATGATGTTGGGCGCGCGCACGCCAGCGTCTATGCAGCCAAACATGGTGCGGCGAAAATTGGCGGCATTGTTGCGCAGCACTTCGTGCAGACCGCTGGAAGCCACAAGCACAAGATCGTTGCTGGCTGCGGCAGTGCGAAACATCTCCTGAAGCGCCGCGTCGTTGTGCCCCGGTTGGGCGACGACAACTGAACCTCGCACGCCAAGTTTTCGTTCGGCCTGATGCAGCCCGTCCACAAGGCTGTCGTTCCAGTCGTTGTCGCCGGTGGGCGTTTCGAGCAGCAGGGCTACGCGCAGCGGGTCCTGCTGCCCGGCGGCAGTGGCCGACGTTGCCGCCGCCATCGGGGCCGCGAGGCAGATGACAAGCAGGAGAGTCATGACGTGGGGTATCAGGCGCTGTATATGCATGGTGTTTCCTTGATATGATCCATGTTGCCGGTTGTTGCGCGTCTGCGGCCTCTGGGCGCTGCTGTGCGGCTTTGTTGCCATGCGCAATTTCGTCAGGGTTATATACCGCCGCGCAAAATACGGCGCAAGCGCTGGACGCGTGGCAGAAAGTGGAGAAAAAAACTTTTTTTGCTACGCAATTTGGCCCTGCCGCCACATCTCAATCGGTAATAGCTCAGTTTCATTTACTTTTTAGAAGTAAAATTCTTTTTAAAACTAGATTGATTAATCAAACAACCAGGTGTACACGTGTTGACAGACAAATGTGAAATAAATAACGTGTAGCTTGTGAACAAAAGAACATGATGCGCGGCTTGGATTTTTTCACAAGTCTGCTGAATTTATTTAAAATATTTGCAAGGAAGGTTCCCATGTCGTTTGATGCACAACCCCGCTGGTTTGATTCTCAGGCCATTGGTAGAGCTTTGGAACGGGATGCCGCGCCCGACAGCGCAGAGCTTCGGGATATCCTTAATAAATCGCTGGAGCTGCAGCTGCTTTCGATTGAAGAGACGGTTGCCCTCATGCGCGTGCAGGACGGCGTGGGCATCGGGCGCATTATGGCGGCAGCCGATGAGGTAAAGCAAAAGGTTTACGGCGACCGCATCGTACTTTCCGCGCCGCTGCATATCTCCAACCACTGCGGCAGTGAATGTCTGTACTGCGCCAACCGCAAAAGCAACAAGGCCGTCGAGCGCAAGTACATGACCTCGCCCGAAATGCGCGAGGCCGCCCTCAAGCTCATCCGGCAGGGGCATAAGCGCATTTTTCTTGTCAGCGGGCAGCTGCCCAATGCGGACATCGAATATCTGGCCGAAGCCATCAGTATTCTGTACACGGCCTTTGACGGCGTGGGCGAGGTGCACAGCGTCAACGTGAACGTGGGCGCTCTGGCCTCCAACGAGTATGCGGCCCTGCTTGATTCGTACGTGGGTACGGTGCTGATCTATCAGGACACCTACCATGAACAAAGCTACCGCGCGGCGCACGTCTCGGGCCCCAAGAGCGATTATTACGCGCGACTCAACGCGGCGGACGTGGCCCTGCAGGCTGGCGTGCCAGACGTGGGCGGCGGCCTGATGTTGGGCCTTGGCCCGTGGCAGTATGATCTGCTTGGTCTGGTGCAGCATCAGAACCACCTGTTGCGGGCCTATGACACAGGCTGTCGCACCCTGAGCCTGCACCGCATGCGTTGCGCTCCGGGCAGCCACATGCAGACCCCATACCCCGTGAGCGATTCGGATTACCTGCGTTGCGTAGCCATTGCGCGTCTGGCTGTGCCCTTTGCCGGAATCATCCTGACTACCAAGGAGCCTGCGGGTCTGTGGCGCGATGGCTGCAGCGCCGGGGCTTCACAGCTGCTGACTGGCAGCGTGGCCAACCCCTACGGCAACTGGATTGACGAGCCGGACCAAAAGGTGGCCTTTCCCATTGGTGAAGACTGCCATGTGGACGAGGTTGTGCGCTTTTTGCTTGAAGAAGCCCGCCACCTGCCGTCCTTTTGCGCAGCCTGCCCGCGTCTGGGCCGTCGGGGCGAAGACTTTTTGTCCATGGTGCGCGAATGCGGCATGAAAAACCAGTGCGGCCCCAACTCTGCCGCATCCTTCCAGGAATTTTTGCTGCACTACGCCACCCCCTACACCCGCGTGCTGGGCGAACAGCTGCTGGCCGAAAAACTGGAAAAAATGCCCACTGCGGAACTTGGCGCGGCCAAGCGTTTGCTGGATAAGGTGCGCGCCGGTCGTATTGACGAATTCATCTAACTGGCGGCTTGCGCCCTGTACCCTCCTCCAGGGCTTAAAAACTGCGAGTTACGCAAAAAGGCGGGCTTCAAGCCCGCCTTTTTGCATTGCAGATCGGTTGTGCAAGCAGAAGGTTACACAAAAAAAATCCAGGTCAGCAGTGCGAACAGCGGCACAAGAATGACGGCTGACCAGGCGATGTAGCCAAAAAATCCCGGCATGCGCACGCCCTGATCCTCGGCTATGGCGCGCACCATAAAGTTTGGCGCGTTGCCAATGTAGCTGCACGCGCCCATAAAGACCGCACCGGCAGATATGGCCGCCAGCGTCTCGGGCATCTGGTGCATGAGGCTTTGCGCGTCGCCGCCCGCCGTGTTGAAAAAAACCATGTAGGTCGGGGCGTTGTCCAAAAAACTGGAGAGTATGCCCGTGAGCCAGAAGTACATGGCGTTGACCGGTTGCCCATCGCGTGAAACCAGCGCCACCAGCGGGGCCAGCGCCCCGGATGCGCCCGCCTTGAGGATTGCCATGGCCGGAATCATGCTGACAAAAATGCCAAAAAACAGCTGGGCCACTTCTTCAATGGGCCCCCACGAAAAGCCGTTGAGCTCACGGCATTTACGGCTTGTGTGCCGTAGCGAAAGCCATGCCAGCGTCAGCAGGGCGGCGTCACGCAAAATGTTTTGCGCTTCAAGGGGTACGCCGCCCACAGTGGCGACCGTGCCCAGAGGGCACAGGCCGGAAAGCAGCACGGCAAGCACAACGCCCAGCAAAAACAGCAGGTTTATCTTGCCGTCCAGCCCCAGCTTTTCCTGGGGCTGATTTTTTCCCATCTGGGTTTGCTGCATGGGCCCAGCCTCAGGTTCGTCAGGCATGCTGGCGGGCGGCAGCGGGCGACCTTCCCTGTTGTAGAGCACGGTGTCCAAAATAAAATAGAGGGTCAACAGAACCAGGGACAGGCTGAGGGTTTTGAAAAAAAGGTGCTCGGTCGTCCAGAAAAAGTCCACCCCTTTCAAAAAACCCAAAAAAAGCGGCGGGTCGCCCAGCGGCGAAAGTGAGCCGCCGATGTTGGCCACCAGAAAGATAAAAAAGACGACGGAGTGCACACGGTACCTGCGGTGCGCGTTGGCCCGCAGCATCGGCCGCACCAGCAGCATGGCAGCACCCGTGGTGCCCATCCAGCTGGCCAGCAGGGTGCCGAGGGCCAGAATGCCCAGGTTGACCGGCGGAGTGCCTGTGAGCGAGCCGGTCAGGCGCACCCCGCCCGCGACCGTGTACAGTGAAAACAGCAGCACAAGAAATGGTATGTAATCCAGCAGGATGCTGTGGCAGAATTCATAAAAGGTCACTGAGGGGCCGTAGACAGCCAGGCAGGGCGCAAGAAAGGTCAGCGCCCAGAAAAGCGATATCTTGCCCCGGTGGTGCTCCCAAAAACATGGGCGGCGAGGGGCATCACGGCGATGGAAAGCAGCATGCCCGCAAAGGGTATGATCCACCAGGCGGAGAGCGTGCCGGGTACGGAAAGATGGTGGGCTGCGGCGAGGGCCGCACCGGGGCTGAGCAGCAGGGCGCTCATGATAACGACGGAAAATCGGAATACTGTCATGTTGCTCCTGAAAAAAAGTGATGGGGTTGCGGGCCCATAAGGAATAAAGGCCGACAGAGCCTGCCTAACATAGCCCAAGGGGCGTGGACAGTCCATGCCCGTGCTGCGCGGCGCACTTGCCTGAACGGCTATTTTCTGCCACAGAAAGGCAGCAATCAATTATAAGGTATAAGGAATTCGTCATGCCAAAAGAACCTACGGCACGGCGCAAGGCGCGTTTTCTGGAAGTGCTGAGCCACCGCCAGCCGGACCTTACGCTGGTGCTTGCCAATATCCACGACCCGCACAACGTCTCGGCCATCTACCGGTCGTGCGATGCTTTTGGCGTAAACCGCGTGCATCTGTATTACACCAACACGCCCTTTCCCGTGCTGGGGCGCAAAACATCCGCATCCGCCCGCAAGTGGGTGGAAAGCGTGCGCCACAAAACCAGCGCCGACATGCTGGCCGACCTGCGCGCGCAGAACATGCAGGTGCTTGCCACATCTTTTACGGAAAAAGCCCGTCCCATGCGCGAGTGGGACTTTACCCGCCCCACGGCTGTGATCATGGGCAACGAGCACAGCGGCGTGGAGCCGGAGCTGCTGGCCGCCGCCGACGGCGAGCTATACATACCCATGTACGGCATGATCCAGAGCTTCAACGTGTCGGTTGCCTCGGCCATTATTCTGGCAGAAGCAGCCCGTCAGCGCGAGGCGGCAGGCATGTACGCCACCCCGCGCTTTGACGAAGTTACCCTCGCGGCACGTCTGGGAGAGTGGCTGGAAAAATAGCGATAGCCCGAATTGGCCGATATCCGGCCACGAAAGCCCGGGCCGCCCGCGCGGCGTACGCGGGCGATTTTCGGGTTTGCGCATTGTGTAACTGTTCGCCGACGAATAGTCATGAACAACCCCTCGCTTATCTGTCAGGCCTATGCTTTTGCCACTGTTGTGTTGTGGTCCACAGCCTATGTGTACACCAAGGTGGCGCTGGCCTTTTTTACCCCCGGCCCTTTGGGCCTCGTGCGTTGCGCGGTGGCCTCGATTGCCTTTCTGGTTGTCCTGCCAGCCATGGGCAGGGGGCACGGCGGCTTTTTTGTGCCTGCGGCGCGGCATCTGCCCCTGTTTGCCGCCTCCGGCCTGAGTGGCTTTACGCTTTATCTGCTGGCCTTCAACGAGGGGTCGATCAGTCTTAACCCTACCACCAACTGCATTGTCATTTCTACCGCCCCGATTTTGACGGCGGCGCTGGCCCGCATGTTTTTTGGCGAGCGGCTGCCCGTGCTGCGCTGGGTGGCGTTGGCGCTGGCCTTTGGCGGCGTGGTGGTGATGAACGGCGGCGGCAGCGGTTTTGTGCTTGCTCCCGGCATGGGCTGGGTGCTGGTGGCGGCGGTGCTGCTGAGCCTGTACAATGTTGTGCAGCGCACCCTGGCGCGGCATTATGGCGCCGTGCAGATCGCCGCCTGGAGTTTTTTTGCAGGCACGCTGTTTTTGCTCTATTGCCTGCCGCAGGCTGTGGCCGAGATGCGGGCCGCGCCCGCCCATGCGTTGTGGCTGGTGCTGTTGCTGGGTATTTTTCCCAGTGCGGCGGCCTATCTACTCTGGACCAGGGCGCTTTCGCTCGCGCCGCGCACAAGTCTGGTGACCAACTACATGTTTTTAACGCCCTTTTTGTCCATGCTGCTCGACTTTGCCGTGACGGGCGGGCTGCCGGGGGCCTCCACCTTTGCTGGCGGGGCCATTATTCTGGGGGCGCTATTGATGTTCAGCGTGGCCGGGCAGAGAGCGCGCAAGGCGTAGACAGCGCTGGCCCGTCTGAGCTTTGTGTTTTGGCAGACGGGGGCTGACGCGCCGGGGATGTCTGTGACAAGGCAAGGCCCGTTTCCGCAAACACCCCAAGCGGAAACGGGCCTCTCCCTTGCGGGAACCCCAACCCGGATGTTTTTCAGGGGTTAGTCCGTATGCGGCTGCACCAGCTTGTCAAAGCTTTTGCCGTTCCATTGAAAGCTGACGTCGTTATCCACAGGCACATGGGCCATGCCCGTATTTGTCCAAAAAAGCGGCTGGGCCTTGAGGCCGCCGAGGCCCAGGCAGATCATCACGGTCGCCTGCACGTCGGGCGGCATTTTGCGCCCCGGGGCAAAAAAAGCGGTGATGTCCGGCTCGGGCGGCGTGTCCGCCGGCACGGCGCGGCCTGTGGCGTCCACCCGCCACAGCTCAAGGGTACATACCGAGCCGCCCAGGGTACCCAGCGCGGCCAGCACCGAGCCGTCCGCAACATTGCGGAACAGGCGCAGAGCCACTGCGGTATCCCTTAAGGGCAGCGAGGCAAACACCATGACGTCTTCGGTTTCGCCCGCCACTTCCCAAAATCCCGAATGCCCGGCAGCGAGCAGTCTTTGCTTTTCCGGGGCGCTCAGACCTTCGGGCGTGTTTTCAAAGATACTTTCGGGCAGCAGGGCAAAAATGCCGCGTGCCGTCACGTCGCTTTCAGTGGCTCCGGCGGAGCCGGGCAGTACGGTAAGCAGCAGGGTAAGCAATAAACACTGTATATGACGCGGCATACATCCTCCCGCAAGACATAGGGTTGCAGAGAACAGACGTGCTGTAAAAATTTTTATACTGCTTTCGGCAAAACTTGTCCATGCAAGGCGGTGAACCAATTTGCTCAACGTCGCCGGACATGCGCCGGGCTGGCCGTTGCCGGAGGCGGCCCCGCATCCTGACGCTGCAACATGCCTAAAAATCCGCTCTTGCGGCCCTTGCCAATGCCCTTTGGGCCGCTTACATATGCTTTCATGAACACAAGCAAGCCCTGCATCCACATCGAAAAGGCCCGCCAGCATAATCTCAAAAACATCAGCCTGGACATCCCGCGTGACGAACTGGTGGTGATCTGCGGGCCTTCCGGCTCCGGCAAATCAACACTGGCGTTCGACATTGTGTATGCCGAGGGCCAGCGCCGCTATGTGGAATCGCTCTCGGCCTACGCCCGCCAGTTTCTGCCCCAGATGGACAAGCCGGATGTGGAAAAGATCGAGGGGCTTTCGCCCGCCATATCCCTTGAGCAGCAGAGCGTTTCGCGTAATCCGCGTTCTACCGTGGGAACGGTAACAGAAATCTATGACTTTTTGCGCGTATTTTTCGCACGTCTTGGCCGCATGTACTGCCCTCAGTGCGGGCGGCCCATCGAGGCCCGCGCCGCCGACGAGATCATTGCCGACATCATGGCCCTGCCGCAGGGCGCCAAGTTTATGGTGCTGGCCCCGCTGGTGGAACTGCAAAAGGGCACGCATCAGGACAAGTTTAAAAAACTGAAGGCCGAGGGTTTTGCCCGCGTGCGCGTCAACGGCGAGTTTTATACCCTGGACGACGTGCCCGCTCTGGACAAAAACAAAAAGCACTCCATTGATCTGGTGGTTGACCGCCTGGTGAACAAGGAGGGCATTCGGGGCCGTCTGGCGGACTCTGTGGAGCTGGCGTTACGTTACGGCGAAGGTCGCCTTGTGCTGCACGAGCCGGACAAAGCGGCCGCCGGGCAGGATGCCGACACCGTGCACTCCACCACCTCCGTTTGCGCGCACTGCCGTATTTCGCTGCCCGCGCCCAGCCCGCAGTTGTTTTCATTCAACGGGCCGCAGGGGGCCTGCCCCCGCTGCGTGGGCCTTGGCGGGGTGGATTATTTTGAGCCGCGCCTCATCGCGCCCAACATGGGCCTTTCGCTGAACACGGGCGCGCTGCTGCCCTGGGCCACGGACAAGATGTTCAGCCGCTACGAGGACGCCCTCAAGGCTCTGGGCAAACGCTTCAAGTTTCAGCTTTCCACGTCGCTTGAGCAGTTTAGTGAAGACGCGCTTTCCGCCCTGTTTTATGGCGAGGACGAGCAGGGCCGCCCCGCGCGGGCCTCGCTTGGCCTGCGCCGCAACTGGATGGGCGGCAGCGTGGCCCTGGGCGCTGGGGGCGATTATCAGAGCGAGCATTTTTCTGATGCTTTACGGGCGCAGGGGCAGGTGAGCGTGAGTGAAAAGCGCTGGCCCGGCGTTATCCCCCTGCTTGAAAGCGGCATGCAGTATGGCGACGCCTGGCGCGAGGCGCTGGCGCGTTTTCGCCAGACCATGGACTGCCCCGACTGCCACGGCGCGCGGCTGAACGCCAACGCTCTCTCCGTGCGGGTGGACGACCTGAATATCGCGCAGTTTTGCAACCTCTCGGTGGAGCGTGCCCTTGAGTGGCTGGGCAAGCGCGAATTTACGGGGCGGCATGTGGTCATAGCCGAACCGCTGATGAAGGAGCTGACCCACCGCCTGTCGTTCATGCGCAGCGTGGGGCTTGAATACCTTTCGCTCGGGCGCTCCATGTCCACTCTCTCGGGCGGCGAGGCGCAGCGCATCCGCCTGGCTTCGCAGCTCGGCTCCGGCCTTGTGGGGGTTACCTATGTGCTCGACGAGCCTTCCATCGGCCTGCATCCCCGCGACAACGAACGGCTGCTGGGCACGTTGCGCTCGCTGCAGGCGCGCGGCAACACCGTGCTTGTGGTGGAGCACGACGAGGCCACCATCTGCGCTGCGGATACGGTCATCGAGCTTGGCCCAGGCTCCGGCTCGCAGGGCGGCGAAATCATGTTTCAGGGGCGGGTGGACGATCTGCTGGGCAAGGCTGACACGCTTACGGCCCGCTACCTGCGCGGCGACGACGTTATCGCCCTGCCGGACGAGCGGCGCGAAGGGCAGGGAGCGCTGGTCATGCACGGCATAACCACCAACAACCTGCGCAATATCGACTGCCGCATCCCTCTGGGCGTGCTGGCCTGCGTGACCGGGGTCTCCGGCTCGGGCAAAAGCTCGCTGGTGGTGGATACCCTTTACAAGCATCTGGCGCTCAACCTCGGCCTGCGCGTGGACCAGCCCGGCACCATCGCCGGTCTGGAATACGAAAAAGGCTCCGCACCCGTGGAGCGTATTGTGGCCATCGACCAGACCCCCATTGGCCGCACGCCGCGTTCAAACCCTGCCACCTATACCAAGATTTTTGACGAAATACGCAATATCTTTGCCATGACTCAGGACGCCCGCAAACGAGGCTACAAACCGGGACGGTTCAGTTTTAACGTGCGCGGCGGGCGTTGCGAGGCTTGCGGCGGCGACGGGCAGATCAGGGTTGAAATGCACTTTTTGCCCGACGTGTACGTTACCTGCGACGTGTGCAAGGGCAAGCGCTACAACCACGAAACTCTCGAGGTGCGCTACAAGGGACTGAACATTGCCGAGGTGCTCGACCTCACCGTGCATCAGGCCCGCCAGCTATTTGAGAGCTACCCCTCGCTGGAGCGCCGTCTTGCCGTGCTGGAAGAGGTGGGGCTCGAATACCTGCGCCTAGGGCAGCCCGCCACGACGCTCTCGGGCGGCGAGGCGCAGCGCATCAAGATTTCGCGCGAGCTTGGCAAGCGCTCCCTGCCGGGAACCATGTATATTCTCGACGAACCCACCACCGGCCTGCACATGCACGAGGTGGGCAAGCTTATCAAGGTGTTGCACGCCCTGGTTGACCGGGGGGCCAGTGTCGTGGTTATCGAGCACAATACCGACATGATTCTTGCCTCCGACTACGTGCTGGACATGGGCCCCGGCGGCGGCGAAAACGGCGGGCAAATCGTCTCTGCCGGTACGCCCGAGGCCATCGTGGCCGATCCTAACTCCGTCACCGGGCGCTTCCTCATGCAGGAGCGGCTCGACAGGCTCAAACGTCGGCGCTAGCGCAATTGCGGCTACCAACGTCTGACAGCCCCGCGCAGGGCTGTCAGGCTCTTTATGGGGCGCGTCCGGTTTGCCGGGCGCGCTTTTTTGTTATTCTGGTCAAGATTGCCGGTGGCCAAGACTATATTTTTTGTTGACGAGGAAACAATCTCGTCATATTGTTTCCTCGTCAACAAAAAGGAGCGCATATGGACCAGCCGCACAAAATTGTAGCCGAGCTTATCAAAATTTCCGAGCATGCCGACGCCTTCAAGCACGGAAATGAAGATTTTTTTGATGAGCTGAACATTACAGAGGTTCATTGCATCCACTGGATAGGCTCCCTCGACCACGCCAATGTGACCAAGGTTTCCGTCGAGATGGGCATGACCCGGGGGGCAATAAGCAAAATATGCAAAAAACTGCTGCAAAAGAATCTTATTGAAAGCTATCAGGAGCCTGAAAATAATAAAAATATTTATTTCAGGGTTGCAGAAGGCGGCAAAAAAATATTTGAGGCCCACAAAATAACGCACAACCGAGCGTTTGGCGAAAAGCTCAACATTGTAGGCAGATACGATGAAGACGAACAGGCGGTGATACTTCGTTTTCTTATGGATATTAATAGCTTGGTGGAAGCTAGCTTTGAAAAATTCTACGCAGATCACTGCGACAGAAAGTAAGGCTCAAGAGGTCTGACATGAGTGCAAGCACTATCAGAAAAGATGTTGTCTATTCCATATCATTCGCGCATATGCTCAACGACTGGTATATGAATATCATTCCCATTCTTACGCCGTTTTTCATCGCGGCGGGTTTTGGCATTGGCGAGGTGTCGTTTGCCATCTCGGCCTTTACCATTACCTCTTCACTTTCCCAGCCGCTCGTCGGCTATATGGTGGACAGAAAAAACCAGAGCTGGATGATTTACGTGGGCACGGCCTGGTTGGCTGTTTTGCTGAGCTGCATCGGCCTGACGCACAGCCCGGCCATGCTCATTGGCCTTGCGGCCCTGTCGGGCCTTGGCGCGGCGGCCTTTCACCCGCAGGCTTCGGCCATGGTCAGCGCGGCGGGAGGAGAGAAAAAAGGCCTGTATCAGGCGGTGTTTGGCGCGTGCGGCAATCTGGGCTGGGCCTTGACGCCCCTGTTTGTCATCCCGCTGGTAGAGCGCTACGGCCTGTCGGTAACGCCGTATTTTGTTGTACCAGGCATTATTGTAACGGCCTTGCTTGCCGTTAAGGCGCAAAAAACTTCGCCGAGAGCGCAGCAGGCGCAGGCCGTGCCGCTGCTGGAAGCCCTGCGGCCAGCAAGCCGGGAGCTGACCAAGCTTGTGCTGATTATCGCCGTTCGTACCCTGACCTATTCCGGCCTTGTGGCTTTTTTACCTCTGTATCTGCAGCAGCGCGGCGTAAGCCTGGGCACGAGCGCGCATCTGTTGTTTATTTTGCTTTGCGCTGGAGCTGCAGGGGGCATCGCCGGAGGGTATCTGTCTGACAGGTTTGGCAAAAATATCGTCATTTTCCTTTCTCTGGCCCTGTCCCCCCTGTTCTTTTATCTCTTTATGCATGTGGGCGCGGGCATGCAGCCTGTGGTCTTCGCCTTGGCGGGCGCAACGCTGCTTTCGTCCTTTTCGCCCATTGTGGTGCTGGCGCAGGAGCTGCTTTACCGGCAGGCCGCCATGGCGTCGGGCTTTACTCTGGGGTTTGGCATAGGCGTCGGCGGTCTTGGGGTGGGCCTCGTGGGGCTTGTTATTCAGTACGCCGGACTTGGCTTTGCCATCAATATGCTGATCTGCCTGCCTTTTGCCGCCGCCGTGGTCGCCTTGACCCTCAAGGGCCGCAAAGCTGCGCAGCCAGTGCCCCAGACGCTTTAGAGAGCGCGCCCGGAGCTGACCAACCGCAGCGGCGAGCCCCCAAAAACGCAGTCCAAAAAGCGCAGCCGAAAGCCAGACAAATCTGGCTTTCGGCTGCGCCTTGGGTTGAACCGGTTCGCTTTCTGCCGCAAAAGCGAACCGGAGGAGGGGCCGTAATGATTGCAGAACTATTTTTTGGGTTCGAATTTGAGCCGTTTTCTTTCAAGCCGTTGCGCTTCGGCATCGTTGGACGTGCAGCCGCACGAGCTTTTTTTTGCACTGTCGCAACCGCCTTCGCAACAGCCGCACTTGCCCTTGCGTATGGATGTGTAGACGCGTCGGCCAAAATAATAGGCAGCTGCCCCAACGCACAGTATGACGATTATAAGCTGGGTATCCATTGTTCACCTTCTTGTTCCCGTTAGGGGGCTCCAGCCCCTTGGGCTTTACTTGTTCATAGCTTGCGCTAGCAGAAAATGAATGTCAACTTCATTTATGCGCCATAGCAAAAAAAGGTCGTATGCAGTCGGCTGGCCTGTTTCTGTCAGCAGCGGGCCATGGGCAGCGATCATCGGTTTGGCAGCCGCATTATGGCGAGCGCAGCACGCAAAAAAGGCCGCCCTGAGGCAGCCTTGAAAATTGCTTGTCCGGTCTTGCCCCATTGAGGCAAAAACATGGATGCAGGGTGGCCAGCAGCGTAAATCAGCCTTCCTGCGCGGCCTTGTCGCGGCATTCCTTGCAGATGCCGTACAGGTTGTGCACATGCCCGCGCAGTTTAAAGCCATATTTTTCGGCCATTTCACGCTGCAGTTTTTCGATGCGGGGATCGCAGATTTCGACAATTTTGCCGCAGTCAAGGCAGACAAGATGGTCGTGGTGGCTGTCGGGCTTGGCAATTTCGTAGCGAGTGATGCCGTCGCTGAAGTGGATTTCCATGGCCAGACCGGCATCGCACAGCAGCTTGAGCGTGCGGTACACCGTGGTTTGCCCGATGCCCGAATCACGTTTGATCACATGCTGATAAAATTCTTCAAGCGAGTGGTGCCCGGGCAGTTCAAAAAAAGCCTCGGCAATGATGCGCCGCTGGGATGTGGTGTTCAGCCCTTTGCGGTTCATAAAATCCAAAAATTCCGCCAGGCAGGCGTTATTTTGCTGCGTTGTCATATGGATGCCCACCCCTGGTTGAACAAGTGTGCAATTGGTAAAAACGACGGCGCGCGCAGAGCTTGCAACCGTAACCATGAATGCCTCTTGTCGCCTAAAAAACAGCAAAAAGCAATGAGCGAAGCCCATTCCGACAGCGCATGATTTTTTTTTGGCACAACATTGTGCCCGATTTGCTCTACGGCCGGGGGTATAATTTCAATAAATCTGAAAGAGTATTTTTTGGGGGATATTTGCTTGACAGCTAAATTAGGATTGAATACTGTTTTCAAAGAGCAAATGAAAATAACCTTTGCCGAAGCAAATTGCTTCGCTGTAAGGATCAAATCATGGAAAATCTCATCAATAAAGCGGTTGAGCCCTTCAGTGTAATGGCCTTTCACGCTGGTGAGTTGAAAACAGTGACGGAGGCGGACCTCAAGGGGCATTGGTCGGTATTCTTTTTCTATCCGGCCGACTTTACTTTTGTGTGCCCCACCGAGCTGGAAGACCTGGCCGAAAGCTATGAGCAGTTTAAAAAGCTCAATTGCGAAATATACTCTGTCTCCACCGACAGCGCGTTTGTGCATAAGGCCTGGGCAGACGCTTCGCCCAGTATCGCCAAGATACGCTACCCCATGCTGTCTGACTGCGCAGGCGCGCTGTCAAATGCGTTTGGAGTCATGATTGACGGCGCTGGACAGGCCCTGCGAGGCAGTTTTTTGGTCAACCCCGATGGGCTGATCAAGGCCTACGAAATTCACGACACGCCCATTGGCCGCAATGTTGAAGAATTGTTGCGCAAGCTTGAGGCCGCGCAGTTTGTGGCCGAACACGGCGATCAGGTTTGCCCTGCCCGCTGGAAGCCCGGCAGCGCCACCCTGAAGCCCGGTCTTGATCTGGTGGGCAAGCTGTAAGCAGATGCAGCGTGCACGCAGATACTGAACAATGTTTGATATCCCTTCCTAATGCCCTCCTCAGGCAACCCCGCTGAAATGGGGCCCGTACGCAAGTGCGGGCCCCATTTTTATGACTGCTCAGCCCCCCCCAAAAAAAAAATTCAGGGGCAAGATGTTTCCCGCAGTCAGGCCAACGGCTTGAGCGAGTTGGCGTAGATGCGGGCCACGCGCTCGCGCGTGCCCTCCAGCGGCGCAACAGACAGCAATAGCCCAAGCGAGGGGGTCTGTTCCACAAGATCGCAGAAATTTTCTATGTCGGCGGCAGTAACGCCGATGTCCGCAAGCTTTTGCGTCACGCCCACGCTGGCGAGCCAGTTTTCCACCGCCTTGGCCGCCTTGGGGGCCTCATCGGGCAGGCCCTTGAGGTCAGGGGCCATGGGCGCAAGAATATGCGCAAGCACGCCAGGGCATGCGGGGTAGCATTCAAGAATTACGGCGGGCAGCAGCACTGCCAGGCCCAGACCGTGGGACAGGTCAGGGCTGACCGCACTCAGGGGATGCTCCAGCGCGTGGGTGAAGTGCAGTAGCCCGTTGTCAAAGGCCACACCAGCCTGCAGGGCCGCATAGCACAGCTGATGGCGGGCCTTGAGGTCGGCGGGGTCTGCCAGGGCGGCGGGCAGCCACTGGTGCACGAGGCGGATGGTTTCTGCCGCCAGCCCGATGGCCAGGGGGTTGGTAACCGTGGTCGTGGCGGCCTCGATCACATGGTTTACAGCGTCAATGGACACATAGCGCGTCTGGTCGGGCGAAAGCCCGGTCATGAGCGCGGGGTCGTCGATGGCGTAGCGGGGGTAAATGCAGTCGTAGGCAATGGCGGGCTTGTAATTGAGCTTGGTGACCGTGGCCACGGCAAAGCGGTTGACCTCGCTGCCCGTGCCGTGGGTAAGGTTGACGGCAATAACCGGCAGGGCTGTTTGCGGAGTAAAGCGGTAGCAGTACAGGTCGTCGCCTGTTTTACCGGGGTTGGCCAGCAAAATGGCGGCGCTTTTGCCGCAGTCTATGGGGCTGCCGCCGCCTATGGCCAGCACGGCTCCCGCGTTGACGGCGCGGCCCATGGCCGCAGCCTCGTCCACGCTGTCGGTGGTGGGGTTGGGGGTGACGCGGTTGTAGAGCGCCAGCGTGATGCCGTGCTTTTGCGCTGCGGCTTCAACCTTTTCCCACGCTCCGGTTATTTTGTACGAGCGGCCGCCGCACACGCACAGCACCGCATGGATGCCCTCGCTTTTGAGCTGACCGAGGATGTCGTCAATTTTATTGATGGCCCCCACGCCCAGATAGGCCGTGGTTTTAACACGTATCTCGCGCACGTTGGCGTAGTCGTCTGCCGGGTTCCACATGGTTTTCTCCTTTGTGCTATGATGGCTCCTGACCGTATGGCGGTCCGGACATTTGTTGTTATTTTTTTCACATGGATTATTTATAAGGAGAAACGCGCAGATAGTAAAGCTCTTTGAGCGCACAAACATTTTTTTCACGCTGATGTTGAAAGCGTGAATTTTTTACTTGCCGCCCGCCAGGGGGCATGGCGCTGCGGAAGCTCGCATGGCGCCGCGCCCAAGCCTTGCGGCCTGTACCTGTTTTATGGATACAAATGTCCGGGGGCGTGCGCCGGGGCATGCCCGTAAGCCATTAACCAGCGAGAGCAGAAAAGGTAAACGGCCAAAAGGGTATGCCGGGTGTTGGACGGGCTATAGATATGGTGGGGCTTGCGCGCGATGACGGGTGAGTGGCCGCACGCGGTTTCAAGTGGCTTGGTGCCAGGGCGGGAGCTGGACGCAGGCAGGAGCGGCGGCGCGAGGTGCTGGCTGCATTGCGCGACCTCTCAACATGCCGGGCCCGTGTCCCTAAAGCAAGGCGGGAGGCCCCGCAAGGAACCTCCCGCCTGTATGGCAGATAGATGTGCCGCAGGGTTTAGTGGCCGCGCAGCATTTTGACGGAGCAGAATTTGCCGCACATGGCGCAGACTTCTTCCGTCTTGTGATCCTCGCGGCGTTTTTCGAGCATCTGGGGGTCAAGAGCGGCCTTGGACATGGCGTCCCAGTCCAGAGCCTTACGGGCGGCGTTCATGGCGGCCTCGCGGGCAACGGCGGCGGGACGGCCCAGGGCTACCTCGCCCACGTGGGCTGCCACGCGCGAGGCCATAACGCCCGCCCGCACGTCCGCCTCATCGGGCAGGGTAAGGTGCTCGGCGGGGGTCAGGTAGCACAAAAAGTCCACGCCAGCCTCCACGCCCATGGCGCCGCCTATGGCTCCGGCAATGTGGTCGTAGCCGGGGGCGCTGTCGCAGCACAAGGGTCCGAGCACATACAGGGGCGCGTTGTTGGTCAGTCGCTTGATGCCCTGAATCTGCGTGCGAACCTGGTTGAGCGGCACGTGGCCGGGGCCTTCGATCATGCATTGCACGCCGCGCTCAAGGGCGTACTTGGCCAGCTGGCCCAGATTGATGACTTCTTCCCACTGCGCGGCGTCGCCCGCGTCCACGCCAGCGCCGGGGCGCAGGCCGTCGCCTAGCGAAAGGGTGACGTTGTAAGGACGGCAGATTTCGAGCAGGCGGTCATAATACTCAAGCAGCGGGTTTTCGCGGTTGTTTTCGAGCATCCAGCGGGCGAGCATGGAGCCGCCGCGCGATACGATGCCCAGTACGCGGTTGTTTTTGACGGCCATTTCAGCGCCGCGCTTGGAAAGCCCGCAGTGCACGGTGATAAAATCCACACCCTGCCGCGCCTGCTTGGCGATTTCGTCAAACAGGGCGTCGGGCTGCATGGTGGCGATATCGAGTTCCGCATCCAGAATCTGCTGGCCCACGGCATAGAGCGGCACTGTGCCGAGCGGCAGGGGGCAGGCCTTGAGCATGCCCTGGCGCAGGGCGTCCAGGTCGCCCGCGATGGAGAGATCCATCACGGTATCAGCGCCTGCCTCAAGGGCGGCCTTGATTTTGCGTTCTTCGGTGGACGGGCAGTTGCACAGGGGCGATGTGCCGATGTTGGCGTTGACCTTGATGCGGGAGGGCTGGCCCACAAGGATGGGCTTGAGGTTGGGGTGGACGGGGTTGCCCAGCAATACCATGGTGCCTGCTTCAAGGGCATCAACAATGGTTTGCGGTGCGAGTTGTTCTTCCTCAGCAAGACTGGTGAGGTATTTGTCCAGCAGGCCGCTCAGGGCGGTGTTCTGCGCAAGGAGAGATGCAGACATGGTGTGTGCCTCGCGGGTTGCGACGCAGGGCGCAAAAAAAGCCACAAGCAGCGGTTACAGCGTCGTGGCCGCGGCTTCCCTACGGCAGTGCGAACTGCGTCAGGTTCATAGGGTCTGGGTTTTTCCCACTCTCAGCTGCCAGACCGTATGGCCCGCAGCTCCCCTAGCACTGTTTGCATAAATAGCTCTTTAGCCAGCGGCTGTAAAGCCCGCGCGGCGGTATATTGCATTTGCGTGCACTGGCTGGCATAGATAACTCATGGCAAGAAAAAGATTTTTGAGCCCGTTTACCTGGCCAGTGTTGTCGTTTCTTGCGGTTATTGCCGCAGGGTCCATCCTGCTCGGCCTGCCCGCCAGCTGGCCCCAGGGGCAGAGCATAAGCCCCATCGACGCCTGTTTTCTGGCCACGTCCGCCGTTTGCGTTACCGGGCTGTCGCCGGTGGATATCAGCGCCGTGCTCAGCCCCTTTGGCAAGGGAGTGCTGCTGTGCCTTATCCAGACCGGCGGCCTTGGCGTGATGACCTATACCAGCATCATTTTTTTGCTCTGGCGCAACAACGTGCCCTTCAACAGCCGCGAGGCGGTGAGCCAGGCCCTGCTGTGGGGCGACTTTAGCCTGGCGGCCTTTTTGCGGCAGGTGCTGGGGCTGGTGTTTGGCATTGAGGCCCTGGCCGCCCTGCTGCTGTGGCTGCACGACCCGGTTTTTTTCTACCCGTTCAGCGCCGTGTTTCATGCGATTTCCGCTTTTTGCAACGCGGGGTTTGCGCTCAGCACGACCAATCTTGCCCTGTTCAGGGACGATATTGCCGTCAACGCCATTATTGCGGGCAGCGTCATACTGGGGGGCATTGGTTTTGGCGTGCTGCGCGAGTTTTTGGGCATCTGCACCGGCGGGCGTCTTGGAGCGCCCGTGCGTCGGCTGAGCCGTTTTAGCCGTTATGGTGGTAAAAACCAGCCTATTGCTCATTGTGGTGGGCTGGGCAGTCATGTTTGCCATCGAATTTTGCCGGGGCAGCGTGCCCAGAACGCCGGAGGGCTGCGCCGATCTGGCCATCACCATGTTTTTTCATTCTGTGGTGGCGCGCACTGCGGGCTTCAGCACCATTGATTTTGCGCTGTTGAGCGACGCGGCCCTGCTGGTGCTGATAGCCCTGATGTTTATAGGCGGCGCGCCGGGATCATGCGCGGGCGGCATAAAGGTGGTAACCTTCAGGGTGCTGGCGGGGGTACATCGCGGCCCAGTTTCGGGGCGACGCCCAGATAGAGCTGGAAGGGCGGGGCCGTACCGGCGGAAAATGTGCGCCGCGCGTTGACCCTGTTTTTTGCCTACACCCTGCTTGTGGTTTTTTTCGCTGCTTTTGCTTACAGTTACCGAAAGCGACATCCTTGGCGCAAAGGATGCGCCCGGGCCATCGTTGCTGCGCCTGCTGTTTGAAGAGGTGTCGGCCCTGGGTACTGTGGGGCTTTCCGTCAATCTGACGCAGGACCTGAGCACAGCGGGCAAGGCCATTATCATTTTCAGTATGTTTGCGGGTCGGGTCGGCATTTTGAGCCTGTTGATGGCGGCGCAGAGCCTGCGGACCAAAAAGGCGTATAGCGTGGCAGAGGCCCAGCTACCCATTGGCTAGCGGCCTGTCGGGCAACGAGGGTGCTACATGGCGGAAAAGAAAATGGAAATCGGCGTGATAGGTCTTGGCAAGTTTGGGCTGCGCATGGCCTCGACCCTGGTGTCCCTGGGGCATACCGTGCTTGGCATCGATATGTCGGAGGCCCGCGTGCAAAGGGCGGAGGAAGCCCTGGATACGGTGTACAAGGCCGACGCCACCAATATTGCTGTGCTGCGCTCGCTGCATGTGCAGGATCTGGACTGGGTGGTTATCAGCGTAGGGCAAAGCGTGGAGCAGTCGCTGAGCATAACCCTCAACGTGCAGGAACTGGGCGGCCCCAAGATATGGGTCAAGGCCTCCAACGAAGAACACAAAAAAATTCTGCAACGCCTGCACGTCACCCGCGCCATGGTGCCGGAAACCGAGGCAGCCGTCATGGCCGCCCACCAGCTGACCCACCCCGGCATGCTCGACCTCATCCCCAAGTACGGCGGCATCGCCATTCAGGAGCTGCGCGTGGAGCAGTGGGACGGCAAAACCCTGGTGGAGCTTAACCTTATGCAAAAATACGGCGTTATGGTCATGGGCATTCGCCCCGCCGGTAAAAACGAATTCATGTTTGTGCCGCCTGCCATGACCGAGCTGCGCAAGGGCGATGCCCTTGTGGTGGCCGGAAAGGCCGATTCCATGAGCCAGCTCAACCCCTGACAATCGCCGCTGGTTTGCCCCCGTCCGGTGCCGTTTGGCGTAGGGCTGGCGCAGTTTGGCGACGCCCTGCGGCTTTGACCTGAGCCTGATTTTACCCGTGCTGCCTTCGCCTCAATAGCAGGAGATGGCCGCACGGTTTTTTGCGTCCTGGGCGTCTGGTCTCATTTATCTGGCTGCGGATTAGCCCTGGCCGCTGGCGTCGTCGCCGGGCAGGGCCCACCAGGGCAGCCCGCGCCATGCGGCATTGAGGGCTTTTTCCTGCTCGGGCCAGCGGGGAGAAAAACGCGCGAGCTCTGCCCGGTAGGCAGCGGAGTGGTTCATGTGGCGCAGATGGCACAGCTCGTGCCAGCACAAATGCTCCAACAGGGGGACCGGCAGCAGCAGTGCGCGCCAGTTGAGGCTGATGCGACCCTCCGGGCCGTTCGGGGCCGGGCCGGGTCCCTGGGCCTCCAGGTCGGCATCCTCCCTCCAACCCATGCCAAGGGGCAGCTGGGCGGAAAAAAGATTGCGGATGCGTGCGGATATCTGGTGGAGCACCTTTGTGCGGTGGCCTCCCGGCCATTGCGTTGTCTGCGCGGGATGCTTTTGAAGGCGTTGGCGCGAGCAGCTTCCCCAGCGTGCGCGCTGGTCGCGCACGCTTACCCCGGCAAGGGCAAAGCCGCCGCTGACGGCCATATGCGCAAGAAAGGGCGGCAGCATGAGCGCCGCTTTTTTGCGGCCCCACTGGCGCAGGGCCTGCGCGCACAACGACAAGTCGTCCACGCTGCCAAAAAGGCTCAGCTGGTTAGCGCTCTCCACGAGCAACACGCGGCGCGCACCCCTGGTGAGCTGCAGCGTGCCGGTCGCCGGGCTGGCTGTGGCGACCTTGCGCCCTGCGGCCATATCTCCCCCGGCAACCACCATGTAGTTTTCGCCCGCCAGGGGCAGGTCAACGCGCGCAGGCAGTTGCGGGGTCGGCAGCTTGCGCAGCTGGTTGTTTTTTGCCCGCTCGAGCCAGGGCACAAAGAGCTGCAGGCTTGCCTTGAGCTGTTGCGGCCCCATGCCCAGAGGTATGGCAAGCACAAGATCGCCTCGGGGAGAGAGCGAGAGCCGGGCTCGCCGGGCGCGTGGCGAAATGCGCACAGCCGCCGTCAGGCGCGTGCCGTCGGTCAGGGTAAATTGCACTGTTGAGGGAATGTCGTGCAACGCGGCGACAGGGGCTTTTGAGGCTGGCATTGCGCAAGGCTGCCACAGTGGCCGGGGACTGTAAAGACTGCCGTCGGCATGCTTGTTGCTTTACCTCCTGCGGAAAGATGCACCCGGCAGTTTTTGCCTGCGCGCGGCTTTGGCGGCGGACGTTCTGCCGAAACAGAGCAAATGCCGTGTGCGGCGTTGTCAGAAAACTCTGCCGCAGGAGGTTATCATGGGCATATCAGGTATTGGGAGCCTGTTGGGAACACGCGGCACGGACGCGGTGTACAAGGTAGGCCTGGGCGCAAACACCATCCGCACCCGCAGCGACGATTCCGACTCCGGTGATACTGTTGATATTTCGGATGAGGCCAAGAAGCTGTTTTCAGAAAAAATCCACATGTACGACAATGGCTCGTCTACTCCCACGTCGTCCGCTTCGGCCAAGAGCAATGACGACGCTTCGTCCCAATCGGCCAGGGGCGAATCCAGCGCTGGGGATGATTCTTCAAAGGCCGGGGGCGACATCGGCGGCGGCAGCTCGTCGTCATCCAGCGAGGTCGAGCGCATCAAAAAGCAGATCGAAGCGCTGAAAAGTCAGCTTACCAGTGTGGCGGCCCACGCCGGCAAGGGCAACGAAACGGCGGTGGAAAGCAAAATCCAGTCGCTCGAATCCCAGATAGCCTCGCTGGAGGCGCAACTTGCCGAGGCGGAGAAGACTTCTGCTTGACATAGGAATAATTCCTAATTAGAGTGATTGAAGATTGAGCGCGCAATTGGCTGCCCGTTCCTCTGAAGCTGCGCCGGCAGGCGCTCAAGCCACCAATCATTCCAAGGAGAAAACGCTATGAAGTCGCTGAAAGGCTCCCAGACCGAAAAAAATATTCTTACCGCCTTTGCCGGTGAATCTCAGGCGCGTAACCGCTATGACTACTTTGCCGGGCGGGCCAAGAATGACGGGTTTGTCCTGGTTCAGGAAATTTTTGTCGAAACCGCCCTGCAGGAAAAAGAGCACGCCAAACGTCTGTTCAAGTTTCTTGAAGGCGGCGAGGTCGAGATTAACGCGGCGTTTCCCGCCGGCGTGATCGCTGGCAGCGAAGCCAACCTGATCGCAGCCGCCAGCGGTGAAAACCACGAGCACACCGTCATGTACCCCGAATTTGCCGCCACTGCGGACAAAGAAGGTTTTGGCGAAGTTGCCGCAGTGATGCGCAATATCGCCGTGGCCGAAGCCTACCACGAAAAGCGCTTTCTTGCACTTGCCAAGGACATCAAGGAAGGGCGCATGTTTATGCGTACCAAGCCCACCGTATGGCGTTGCCTCAACTGCGGCTGCCTTGTGGAGGGCGACCATGCCCCTGAAATGTGCCCCGCCTGTGCCCACCCCAAGGCCTACTTTGCCGAGCTTAACTACACGTTCTAGCTCCAGACCCGGCATGGTTATTTTGAGCCCGGCTTTGTCCCCATGCGTAGCCGGGGCCCCGCATAAGGCACAGAAGCTGATTTTTTGCGGGAGTCGCCAGCCCTGAAAGCAAGAGACTGCCGCCCTGCAAGAACAGATCCAACACAGTGACTTCAAAACGCCAGACCTGAGCGGGTCTGGCGTTTTTTTTGACGTTAAACCGCCATTATTCCGTGATGATAATGATTGTCGGCGTGGCGTGATATTTGCAAACAGCAGGGAGCATTACTTGTGTGTCAAATTATTGACATTTCCAACGCGCGGCGCAGTATCGGTTTATCCCTGCCAAGGGGATGGCAGCCAAATACCTTGCAGTACAAGGGCTAAGAAGTTATCAGGTATGGCAAGGCATGTCGTTGTGCGGGGGAAAAGGCTTTTACCCTCAGCAGAATGTGGTCCGTAATGGGCGGCATGCTGATTGCGGGAAAATGCATACGGTGCATTTTTCATGCTCAGGAGTAACCGTGAAACATCTGTTTTTTGCAGCGGGGGTTTTTCTGCTTCTGGTCACAACGGCCGCGGCGGCAGAAATTGGCTACCCACCTCCGCCGCCAGCTGGCAAAGCGCTTTCTGTTGAAGACACCATCTATGGCGTGCTGCGCAATCACCGCAATCTCCGTAGTATGATCGAAAACCGCGAGGCGCTTGATTATGAGGTGCAAAGGGCGCAGGCAGGCTTTGGCCCCCGTGTGGACCTGAACGGCCAGGCGGGCGGTAGTGTGCTGAGCGATTCGAGCACGCGCAGCCAGAATCTTGATTCGCAGATGTGGGGCAAGGTGAGCTACTCGGCTAAGCTTGTGCAACCTATCTGGGATGGCTTTGCAACGCGCTCGCGCGTGCGCACGGCCAAGTCTACCCTTGAATCACAACAATATCGCGTTTTTGATACGGCCACATCGCTGTCGCTGGATGCCGTCATTGCGCATATAGATCTTTTGCGCCGCAGAAAAATATTTGAATTGTCCGAAGAAAACGTGGCGCACCACAAGGCCCTTGTGGCGCAGGCCCAGGACCGCGCCAGCGTTGGCGCGGACACGGCGGCGGACGTTACCCAGGCGCAGTCGCGCCTGCAGCGCGCGCTTTCCAGTTTTTCCGAAGCCAAAGCCGCCTTGCGGGTGGCGGAAGAAACCTATGTTCGCCTTACGGGCCTGCCCGCAGCCAGCAAGCTGCAGCCTGTAAGCATGCCGCCCCAGGTTTTTGCCGCTTCACAGGCGGTCATGGATCAGGCCAAAAAAAGCAATCCCAAGCTGGCCGCTTACCTGCAGGATATCCGCGCGTCTCGCGGTAACCGCGAGCTGGCCGACTCCGCCTTTGCACCTGCCGTCAACCTTGAGGCCGGGCCCGGATACTCCAATCTTGGCGGAGCCAGCGACCGGTGGGTTTACAGTTTTGACGTCATGGGCGTAGTGCGCTGGAATATTTTTAACAGCGGGGCCGATCTGGCCGAGCAGCGGGCCGCTTCCGCCCGCGTGCGCCAGTCGCGGCAGGTAATGTACAACTTTGTTGATGACCTCAAGCTCGACGTGGAGAGCACCTGGATCAACTATCAGGCGGCTCAGGAGCAGTACAACCACTATTCAAAGGCCATCGAGTATAACAAATACACCCGCACGGCCTACCTTGAGCAGTTTCAGATCGGCAAACGCAGCATTCTGGATGTGCTTGATACCGAAAGCGAACTGTACAATTCCGCAACCCAGGCAGAAACAGCCAGGGGCAATATTCTGGTGGGCGCGTACAGGCTCTCGGCCCTGACGGGCAACATGCTGCCGCAAATGTCCATTAACACTGGGCCATTGGGTCAGAGCGCACCAAAAGACCCGGGCGATCCCCGCGAGGAGTTCGCTCCTGGTTGGTTCAATTGACAATCATAGCCACATGCCCTCATACCTGAGGGCATGTGCTTTTTTGGCTGCAGGCGCATGATTGCGTCTGCAGCCAAACTGTCCGACAATTGTCGCCGTCTGTACGCCATATGGGTTCACTCTGGCCGCAGACTGCAGACCTTGCGTGCGGGCAGCAGGCAGGCTGATTTTTTTGTAGTGCGTGTCTCGCCAGGCGGCACCGCTTCTGTTTTGCATCAACGGAAAATGCATGGATAAAATTACTTCCACGGGTTCAGACGAACAGGCCCGGCACGCTGTTTCCGGTCAGGAAACCGTCAGCCAGGATTCTGGTCACGCAGCTGCAGCCGCGCAGGCGCCACCGCCAGCGCAGCCGACGGCCGCTCGCTCTGCGGGCCCAGCCCCGGCCATGGGGCCGTTGCGCCCTTCAGATGTGGATTTTATGCCCGGTTTGCTGCGCAGTCTTTCTGTGCTGTTGCGTTTGCGCGGCCGTACGGTTTCGCCGCATATGCTGATGGCTGGCATCTCGGGCAGCAAGGTGACGCCGCAGGCTTGCCTGCGGGCGGCCCGCAAGGCCGGTCTGGCCGGGCGCATCGCCTACCGGCCTGAAATCGCGGATATTCCCGGTCTGGTTTTGCCGTGCATTCTGCTGCTTACCCATGACCGCTCGTGCGTGCTCACCGCCCTTGACGGCGATATGGCCGAAGTGGTTTTTCCTGAAACCAGCGAAAGCGCCCAGCTTGTGACGGTGGACGCTCTGCAGGAAGAATATTCTGGCTACGCGCTGTTTGCGGCAGTTGAGGCCGTGCCCGAAGACCGGGCGGAACGTCTCAGCATTGCCCGAGGCAAACGCTGGTTTTGGGACGTGCTGCGCTATTACGCCCCCATTTACAGGCATGTGGCCCTCGCCAGCGTGGTGATCAACCTCATCGCCGTGGGCAGCCCGCTGTTTACCATGAACGTCTATGACCGCGTGGTGCCCAACAATGCCATAGAAACGCTCTGGGTCCTGTCCAGCGGCATATGCATCATCTATTTTTTCAATTTTCTGCTCTCGGCGCTGCGCACGCATTTTGTAGATGTGGCGGGGCGCAACGCCGATATTGTGCTCTCGAGCGCTCTGGTCGAAAAGGTCCTGTCCATGCGCCTGGATTCCAAGCCCGAATCCACAGGCGCTCTGGTAAGCAATCTGCGCGAGTTTGAGCAGCTGCGCGAATTTTTTAGCTCTTCAAGTCTGCTTGCCTGCATTGATCTGCCTTTTTTGGTTATTTTTCTGCTGATTACGGCTTTTATAGGCGGCCCCATTGTTTTTCTGTCACTGGCGGCCATGCCCGTAATGATCGGTATCGGTCTGCTGCTGCAGCACCGCTCGCGCACGAGCGCCGAGGACAGCTATAAGCAAAGCATGCAAAAAAACGCCCTGCTGGTGGAAATTGTCAGCGGGCTTGAGACCCTTAAATCCTGCATGGCCGAAAGCCGCATGCAGAAATTGTGGGAATCCGTGGTGGGGCTTTCGGCAAAATCCACCAGTGAGTCACGCAAATACAGCAGCCTGGCGATCACGTCTTCCCTGCTCATCACCCAGCTGGTCACAGTGGCCATGGTGGTGTGGGGCGTGTACCGCATATCCGAAGGTCTCATGACCATGGGGGCGCTGATCGGCTGCAGCATCCTTGTGGGGCGCACCATGGCCCCCCTGTTGCAGATGGCCTCGCTGCTTACCCGCCTGCAGAATTCGCATGTGGCGCTCAAGGCCCTGGACATGCTTATGATGCTGCCCTCGGAAGACCAGGCGGAAAAGACCTGCATGGATTTTGGCATGTTGCGGCCCTCGTTTACCATGGAAGGGGTTTCTTTTGCCTACCCGCGGCAGGAGCGGCTGGCGTTGCAGCATGTTTCGCTGCGCATTGAACCGGGCGAGCGCGTGGGCATTATCGGCCCCATGGGATCGGGCAAAAGCACGCTTTCAAAGTTGCTCATCGGCCTGTATCAGCCCAAGGAAGGGGCCGTGAAGTTTGGCGATGTGGACATCCGCCAGATCCCCAGCATGGAGCTGCGCAGCCGCGTGGGCGTGCTGCCCCAGGACGTGGTGCTGTTTTACGGCAGCATCCGCGAAAATATCGCGCTGGGCGACCCCACCATCAACGACCATCTTATACTCCGCGCCGCGTCGCTGGCCGGGGTGACGGACTTTTTGCGTAACAATCCCGCAGGGTTTGCCGCGCAGGTGGGCGAGCAGGGCAAGGCCCTTTCTGGCGGGCAGCGGCAGGCGGTGGCCCTGGCGCGGGCTCTGGTGCGCGACCCCGAAGTGCTTATACTGGATGAACCCACAAGCAATATGGATACGGACTCGGAACTGCTGCTGCAAAAAAGGCTGCAGACGGTTATTGGCGGGCGCACGCTGGTGCTTGTAACGCACCGTCTGTCCATGCTGCGCATTGTTGACCGGCTTGTGGTGATGGAAGACGGCCAGATAAAAATGGACGGCCCGCGCGATGCGGTACTGCAGGGTTTGCGCGAGCGGTCGCAAAAAAATTTGGGCAATGTGGAACGGGCCGCCCGGCAGGGACAGGACCGCCACGCCGACAACGCCGCCGGGGCCTGACGGTATTGCGGCCGTTTTTAGCCGCAAGCCGGCAAGCTGTTTTTAAATGACTGCCCAGTGGTTATTATTGGAGTAAGGCGAATGCAGTTGCCACAAAAAAAACAGGAAACGCCCGGTGCAGAAAACCGGCTGCAACCGGAGGGCGCGACGCCGTCCGGGGCTTCTGGCATCTCTTTGGCTGTCGCGGCCACCGAGTCGCAAAATACGGTTGTGACCATGGCGGCGGGTATCGGCGGGCCCCCCCCCGGGGTCGAGGCGCAGGCCAGTGCCGCGCCCGCAAAATCTGCCGCTGAATCTCCCCTTGCTTCTCCTCTTGCGCCAGCGCTGGGTTTAGCTTTTGGTTCGCAGTTTTCGCGGCCCGATGTTTCCGCGCCTCTGCCCGCCATGCCCGGCAGTGAGCGCATGGCAGGCGAGCCCTCCGCCGACGCCGACAACCCCGAGCGGCAAGCAACGCCCGACGCCGCACTGCGGAACTTGGCTACGCTGGTGAATGATCTGGCGCCCGACGCCGAGGCCATGCAGCCTCTGGCCACGCAAGCAGCAGAGGCCAAGCGCGAGCCGGGCAATCTTGAACTTTTTTTGCGCCAGCTCTTGCTGGGCGGCAATAACGAACAGCGGCCGGACAAAAGTCTGCGTGAATCGCTGCGCGAGACTGCGGACAGGCTGCTGGGCAAAGTCACAGGCAAAGGCGCGGCGGGCGGCCCGCAGGGGGCGGCGCAGGCCAACCCCGGTCTGTTTGCCGCCATGGATGCCCCTCTGCACGGTCTCACGCCCGAAGATATCCTGTACGCCAACGAGGTGGACGCGGCCCTGGCCCGGCGGCCCGAATTCGGCATCCGCGTGTTGTCCATCACCGTGGCGGCCTTTTTTTTGTGTCTGATTCTGTGGGCCGCCATTGCCAGCGTGGACGAGGTGACCCATGCGGAGGGTTCGGTGGTGGGCTCGCAGCGTACCCAGACAATTCAGAACCTGGAAGGCGGTATTTTGCGGGCCGTGCTTGTGCACGAAGGGCAAATTGTGGACAAGGGCGTCGTGCTGGCCCAGCTTGACAACGAGATGGCCGAGAGCGCTTACCGCGATGCCGTAAACAAGGCCATGGAAAACAGCCTGGCCATCATCCGCCTCGAGGCGGAAATGAAGGGCGAACAGCCCGTGTTTCCCCAGCAGATCGACGTGTGGGCCGAAAAGGTCATTGGGCGCAGGGTAGAGCCGGTTTTGCTGGGCCGGGTGCATCAGATAATCCAGGATCAGGAAAATGCCTGGACCAGCCGCCGCGACCAGCTCTCCTCCGAGGTAGACGTGCTGCAATCGCAGTATGTGCAGCGTCTGCACGATGTGGAAGAGCTTTCGGCCCGCAAGGTGCAGCTTGACCGTAGCCTTGAACTTTCTATCGAGCAGCGCAACACGGCCTACGCCCTTGTGCAGCGCAACAATTTTTCCAAGCTCGAATATCTGGGCATGCAGCAGCGGGTTGTGGAGCTGCAGGGGCAGATCGATTCGCTGGCGGCGACCATTCCCAAGGCCAAGGCTGCGGCGGACGAGTCAAAACAGCGCATAGCCTCGCGCAAGGCCGAACAGATTGCTGGCGTGACAGAAGAGATCAACAAGCGCAGGCAAGAGCTCAACTCGCTGCGCGAAAGTCTTTCGGCGGGACGCGACAGGGTCACCCGCACAGAGCTGCGCGCGCCAGTGCGCAGCACGGTAAGGCAGATATACATCACCACCGTCGGCGGCGTGGTCAAGCCCGGCGAGCCCATTATGGACCTTGTGCCGCTGGACGACACGCTGGTTGTTGAAGCCAAGGTCAAGCCGCAGGATGTAGCCTTTTTGCGCCCAGGGCAGGAGGTGATGGTCAAGGTCTCTGCCTACGACTTTTCCATTTACGGCGGGCTCGAGGGCAAGCTTGAGTCCATCAGCGCAGATACCATTGAAGACAAGCGGGGCGAGCATTTTTACCTTGTAAAGGTGCGCACCCAGAAAAACGCCATCGTCTACCACAACGAATTCTTGCCCATCATACCGGGCATGGTGGTGACGGCGGATATCCTGATAGGCAAAAAAACAGTGCTTGATTATCTGCTCAAGCCCATACTCAAGGCCAAGCAGAACGCCCTGCGCGAGCGTTGAGAACAGCAATGCGCGTAGCGCGACGACGGCTGCCGGAACCTCTGCGGCCTGCCGCTGCCCGATGAAGGAAAGACATATGGCACCCCAAGACCTGACGCTTCCAGGCGCGGCCCTGCGCAATCGCAAGGCGGCACTGACCATGTCGGCGCTGTTTGTGCTGGCGGTCTGCCTGATTTTTCTTTTTGCCCGCTGGTATCTGCAGGATTCACGCGAGCACCTGCTGCGCGAAATGGGGCAGGACATGAAATCGCAGGCCGCAAGCAAGGTGGCCCTGCTTACGGTATGGTCGGGCACGCTTGCCGGTCAGGTAAACGTGTTTGTCTCGCAGGACATGCTGCGTCTGTTTGCGGCAGAGGTCGCCAATGCCGGGGTTTCCGCTCAGGGCATACTGCTGCAGTCGCAGCGCAGCGCGGGCGACTCCGCAGTCGCCGACATGCTGTCGCCTCTGGGAGACAGCGGTTTGGCGAGCGACGACCCCCTGAAAAAGCTGGCGCCTCGCTTGCCGCTGATGAACAATTACCTGCGCGACTTTGCGGAAAAAAACAGTTTTATCGGCCTGTGCCTGGTCAACGAAGATCTGCAGATTTATCTGGCTCCCGACGGGCCGCAGCAGGTCGCCGAAGAGCAAAAGCCCTTTTTGCAGGCGGCGCTGGACAGCAAGCAGCCGGTGCTCATGCCTGTGCGCCGGGAAAGCGGCAAGCTTGTCATGGACATGGCCTTTCCTGTTTTTGCGCCCCTGTATGTGGATTCCACGGGCCAACGCGTGGTCTCGCTGCTGCTGGCCACCTACAACGTGCTGCCAGTATCGACCGCAACCACTGGCGAGTCAGGCAACGGCAGCCATTACGACACGTTTATCCTGCAGGCTTTTGACAACAAACTGCAGCGCATTTCTCCCACAGAGGCTGATGGCGTGGTTGCTCTGCCCGGCTGGGCGCTCAGGGACGGCAAGCTGCCTCTGGGAGCGTACACCGACCCCGGGCTTCCTGAAAGCGAGCAGCAGGTCTACGGCCTTGCCCTGCCCGTGCCAAGCCTGCCCTGGCTTGTGGAGCAGACCGTGCCCATGAGCCGCATAGACGAAAAAATCACCGACCTGCGCCAAAAGGTGCTGCTGGCCTCCGCCATTATGGCCGCGCTTGCGGGCGTGCTGCTGGCCGCCCTGTGGTGGAGCCTTGTGAGCCGCAATGAGCGCGCCGTGGCGGTGCAGATGCACAGGCTTTATCTGGTGGTCAACCAGCAGAAGCAGATCATGGACGGCGTAAATTCTGCCCTCTCGGCCGGTATTGTGCTTAACGATCTGGACGGAGGCATCCACTACGCCAACCAGAGCTTTGCCATGATGTGCGGCATGGAGGCGGCGGCGTTGCGCGGGCGCAGGCATTCCGACCTGGGCATGGAGCTGGCGCACAGCCTGGCGTCGCATACCCTTGCCCTGCACCGGTCGGGCGAGCCTTTCAGCTTTGCCGAGGCGCTGCTGGTTGGCGGCAAGCTGCGCTATTTTCTTACTTCGTGCACGCCCTTCAAGGATGAAAAGGGGCGGCTTTCGGGCATTGTTTCCGTTTACAGCGACATGACGGACATCGCCCTGGCCCAGCAGCGCTCGCAGCAGATGGTGGCCCAGACGGTCAATGCCTTCGTGCGGGCCATCGAGGCGGTGGACAGTTATCTGCGCGGGCAGTCGGCCTTTACCGCGCAGCTGGCGGTGGCGCTGGCAGTCAACCTTGGCCGTACCGATGCGGAAACCCTGGCAACCCTGCGTACTGCGGCCAACCTTTCGCATGTGGGCATGATTCAGCTGCCCAAGGAGCTGCTGACCAAGTCCGGGGCGTTGTCGCCCTCGGAGCGGGCACTGCTCGAAAAACACGTGGACTACGCTAGAGAGGCTCTGTCCGACATTGATTTTGGCCTGCCAGTGCTTGAGGCGATCACCCAGCTGTATGAGCGACTGGACGGCAGCGGGTATCCTGCCGGTCTTGCGGGCGACGCAATCTGCGCTAATGCCCGTATCCTGGCAGTGTCCAACACCTTTTGCGCTCTTGTGCGTCCGCGCTCCTACCGCGAGGCGCACGGCACGGACGACGCCTTGCGCATTCTGGCCGAAATGCCGCCCAAGTACGACGCCGCCGTTGTCGCTGCGTTGCAAAGCTATCTGGCGACGGAGTCTGGCAAGGCCTTTATGATGCATCTGCTCGCTGACCAGCTGACGAACGGCGCTTAACTGGACCAGGGGTGACTAATGCGTATACTTTTTTTGAATTCTGTTTTTCCTGGCCGCTTCAGGTCGCTTGCCCATGCTTTTGGGTCTACCCAGCACAACACCGTGCTGTTTCTTGCAGAGACCGGGCAAAAAATCGCCATCCCCGGCGTGCGCCGGTTGCGTCTGGCCCCGCCTGCGCCCTATGAAAGCGACGACCCTGCGGAAAGAGAAATTGTAACCCGCCTGCGGCGCGGGGCGCGGGCGGGCAATGCCCTGCTTTCGCTGCGCCGCAACGGTTTTGCCCCTGATCTTATCTGCGCCGCAGCAAGCATGGGCGGCAGCTTTTATGTGCGCGACATCTTTCCCAAGGCTTTTTATGTGGCGCAGGGCGACTGGTTTTACAACAATGGCGAGAGCCACTGTTTTTTTACCAGGGGCACCCCCCGTCCTCCCGCCGATTTTGCCCCGCTGCGTGTGAGTAACCTGTGGGAATACAACGCCATGGGCGAGTGCCACCTGCCGGTCACATCCTCGCTGTGGCAACGTGCCCAGTACCCCGCAGCGCTGCAGCGCGAAATCAAGGTTGTGCCAAGCGGCATCAATACGCGGTTTTTTGTGCCCGGCGACGAAAAAAAGGACGGCGACGCCCCGGCGGCTTGCGCTGCGGACCCCTGGGGCTGCGCAAGCCACGAACTGGTGACCTTTTGCGGCCCTATGCACGATCCCGCGCGTGGGTTTGACCAGTTTCGCCAGTGCCTGCCGCGCCTGCTGGAGCTCAGGCCCAACTGTCTTGTGGTGCTGGCATGGCTTGATATTGCCCAGACCGGGCGCAAGGACGGCACGACGCCTCCCCTGCCGGAAAACTCCGAGACCGGCAAGGCCATGCGCCGCGCAGTGGACATCCTTGGCATCGACCAGAGTTTCAGATCGCGGGTGCACCTGCTGGGCGCGCGTTCGCTCAAGGAATACAGGGCCATGCTGCAACATTCCACAGCCCACGTGTATCTGGCCGCCCCGCACGTCTTTTCCACCGGCCTGCTTGAGGCAATGGCCTGCGGTTCGCTGGTGGTGGCCTCAGACACTCCCCCCGTGCGCGAGGTGGTGCAGGACGGTGTTAACGGCTTTTTGTGCGATTTTTGGGATCACGAAAAAATGGCGCAAAAACTGGCCGATGTGCTTGCGCACGCGCCGCAGTTTGGGCATGTACGCCGTAACGCCCGGCAGACAGTGCTGCGCGCGTACGACGCGGACGTGCAGACGCGCAGGTTTATGGATCTGATTGCCTCAAGCATGCAGAGCAGGGAGCAGGGCTAGCATCTGCCGCCTTTTTGCCTTTGCGGGCCGGGCAAGGCGGGCGCAGCCTGTCTGCGTGGGCTACAAACCCTGCATGGCCAGCCTGGCCTCAAAGTCGTGCATGGGTTCGGGTTTGGCGTAAAAGAAACCCTGCGCCGTATAGCAGCCCAGCTTCACGATGATGGCGGACTGCTCCGCAGTTTCCACCCCTTCGCAAATCACGTTCATGCCCAGATCAGAAGCCAGCCGGATGATGTTGCCAAGCACAATCTGCGCTCTCTGTCCCGGCAGGTCCCGCTGAATAAAGCTGCGGTCGATCTTGAGGCAGTCGGTGTTGAGCATCTGCACAATGCCAAGCGACGAATAACCCGCGCCAAAATCGTCAATGGCGGTTTTGAAACCCATGTCCTTGAGCTGGACAATCTGCAGCCAGACGGCTTCGGGGTTGTTCATGATGGCGCTTTCAGTGATTTCTATTTCCAGCAGATGGTGAGGAATCCCGTGACGGTCCGCAATGTCGGCCAGCCGCTGGCAAAAATTGGGGCGGTCAAAGTGCAGCCGTGAAAAATTGCAGGAAACAGTGTGCAGCGGGAGGTTGCGCCGCTTCCAGCTGCGCAGGCTGCGGCATGTCTGCTCAAAGACAAAAAAATCGATGACCGTCACCAGTCCGTTGCGCTCGAACATGGGGATAAAACTGCCCGGCAGCAACAGGCCCCGCGTGGGATGGTTCCAGCGCACCAGCGCCTCGCTGCCAGTAATGCCCCCGGTGCGCATGTCCACCTTGGCCTGATGCCACACTTCAATTTCGCCATTGGTCAGCGCTTCTTCCAGTTTGCCGTTGAGCTCCTGGCAGAGCAGTGCCTCCTGCCGCATACGTTCGTTGTAAAGCACCATCGGTATGCCGGACGAGCGCTTGGCCTCAAGGCGGGCGTAGTTGGCCATGTCCAGCATGCGCTGTACGTCATAGGGTTGCGTTCTGGGCACATGAAATGCCCCGTAAACCGTGCGCACCGTATAGGGCAGATCCTGCTGCCGTCGCCATTCGTCGAGCTCCTTGTCCATCTCGCGTACGCGCGCAGCCAGCTGGTCCCAGTTTTCAAAGCGCAGCAGCAGCACAAACAGGTCGGAAGAAAGGCGCGCGCAACACTCCTCAGGCAGCACGTTGCGCCGCAAAATTGCTGCATAGGCCTGCAGCAGCCTGTCGCCCATGCCAAAGCCAAACTGGTCGTTGATGGTCTTAAACTGGCAGATGTCGCCGGAAAGCAGCATGTAGTCGGCGGTAACCTGGGTGCTCAGCAGGGCCGGGCACAGGGCCTTGAGCTTTTCCATATTGGGCAGGCCGGTCAGTTCGTCCTTGTTCAGCTGATCTTCCATGCGGCAGATGCGGCTGCACTTGTTGCCCAGACAGACCAGCAACCCGGCGATGAGGGCCATAAAAAAAAGAATGACGCCGCCAAGCAGGCGCAGGGGGGTGTTCTGCAGGGTGTCGTCAAAGCGCTTGCTGGTGCGGGCCGCGAGGGTGTCGGGATCGTCGGGCGGGTAAACCGGTAGCTTTGCCTGCGTATTGAACGGCGAGGCAATCGATTCTGCTTTGTTGTCCTTTGGGGGAATAGCCGCAGCGCTGTTTGCCATGACAGGCAGCACTGCAACCCAAAGGCATCCCAGCAGGAGCAAAAGGGGAAAAAGGCGGAACCGAAACAACTGCATGGGGCGGATTCCTCGGTCTACCTGGCGGAGGGCGACGCTGCCATTTGTGATTGTTCGCATATGGGACCGCAGGGCATGGGAATGCCGTAACCGGCAGATTCGCGCCTTACGTCATATTGGAATATTAAATATAGGGTGTTAGGCGGCAGAAAGTCAAACGTCCTCCCCGTCAATGACATTGACACGACCAATATATATCAGGTGTGCGTCGGGCCGGAGGTGTGGATGCTGGCGGGGATGCGTTTCAGGCCCCCCCCAGACTCCCTGCTCCGCAGTGCCGGTCGGGCCGTCGGGGGGGGCTTGCAACGGAGAGTTTACAGGCAGGCGGCTACAGCCGTCACAAGACTGTCTATGGCTTTTTCGCGGGCTCCTTCGCCCATGACGCCGACGCGCAGAACCTTTCCGCCCAGCGCGCCAAGGCCGCCAGCTACTTCAATCTTGTGCTCGCTGCGCAGGCGGGCGCGCAGGGCGTTGGCATCCACGCCGTCTGGCGGCACAAAAAGGTTTACCTGCGGGGCGGCCCCTTCTGTTACATAGGGTTTGAAGCCGAGTTTGCCCATGCCCAGCTTGAGACGCTCGTGCATGGCCTGATGCCGCGTAAACGAAGCTTCAAGCCCCTCGGCCAGCAGATTGTCCAGAGCCTGATGCAGGCCGTAGTACATATTGATGGGCGCGGTATGATGATAAGTGCGGGGCGTACCCTCCCAGTATTTGCGGATAAGGGCCACATCAAGATACCAGTTGGGAACCTTGGTTTTGCGCTGGGCCATGGCCTCCATGGCCGCTTCGGAAAACGAGGCGGGCGCAAGGCCGGGAGGGGTGGAAAGGCATTTTTGCGAGCCGCTGTAAAAAGCGTCGATGCCCCATTCGTCCACCCGTACGTCCACACCGCCAAGCCCCGCCACGCTGTCTACCAAAAACAGGGTGTCGCTGTTTTTAACCAGCGCGCCAAGCTCGCCCACTGGATTGTTTACACCAGTGGATGTTTCGGCATGTACTACGGCTAATATCTTGTATTTTTTTTGTTTCAGCTGTTTTTTTACGGCTTCTACAGAAATGGGAACGCCCCATGGGCAATCCACGGTATCCACCAGAGCGCCCAGACGCGAGGCCACCTCGACCATGCGCGAGCAGAACAGACCGTTGTTGACAATAAGTACCGGGTCGCCAGGTTCTACCAGGTTGACAAAGCAGGCCTCCATGCCGGCAGAGCCAGTGCCGGAAATGGGAAATGTTACGGCGTTGCGCGTTTTGCACACGGCGCGCAGCTGATCCTGCAATGCATCCATCACCTTGATGCAGTCGGGGTCAAGATGCCCCAGAGTCGGCAGGCTCATGGCTTCAAGCACGTTGGGGGCTACCGGGCTGGGGCCGGGGGCCATCAGAAGCACATGGTCCAGTTTTCCAAAAACCGTGGTCATGACAATCTCCTGGTTTACGTGAGGGGACCGCACGTAACAGCTCCTTGCCGGGCGCTTGCTGCAACGGCGGATAAAGCACCGTAGCACGCATGGTGCTGATCTGAAACCGTGCGGCAACTCACTTGCCGACGCGTGCTGGCAGTCGCGTGCACGGAACAAAACGCATTGTATTCATGGCGTGCATTCGCTACCTTTAAGAAAAATTCCGGCAACATGTGGCAGATAGCCGGAATTTGGCTGTGTTTTATGAATACTATCAAACGGAGCGAGTGACAGATGAAACGCATTACCACTCTTATTTTTGCTGCCGTCTTTTTGGCGGCCTCGTCATTTTCGGCTTTTGCCGCTGAAAAGCTCGTGGTTTACACCTCCATGAAAGAATCAATCATTGGTTCTCTCAAAGAGGCCTTTGTCAAAAAATATCCTGATATAGCTATGGATTACCAGTCTGCAGGCGCGGGTAAGCTCATGGCCAAAATTGCCACCGAGCGTCAGTCGGGCAAGATTATGGCCGACATTATCTGGACCAGCGAAGTGCCGGACTTTTTTAACATGAAGGCTGAGGGGATTCTGGAAAAATACGAATCGCCCGAGTTGAAGAATGTCATCAATCCCTTCCCCGATTTTGACGGATCGTTTACCGCCATCCGGCTGGGCACGCTGGGCATTGCCTACAACAAGCGTCACGTCAAGGAGGCTCCCACCCAGTGGAGCGACATGATGAAGCCCGAATTCAAAAAGGCCTTTGGCATCGCCAACCCGGCGCTCTCCGGCACGTCGTACATGAGCATTCAGCTGCTGGTGGACAAGTTTGGCTGGCAATACATCGAAAACGTGCACAAAAACGGCGCGCGCATGGGCAAGGGCTCTGGTCAGGTCATCGACGACACCGCCTCAGGCGACCTTTTGGCCTGCATCGGCGTAGATTATATTGTGAACGATAAAATCAAGAAGGGCGCTGATCTTGCTCTGGTGTACCCGCCAGAGATGCTGGTCATCCCCAGCCCCGCAGCCATATTCAAGGGCACGCCCAACCAGGACGCCGCCAAAAAATTTGTGGATTTTTTGCTGTCTGAAGAAGGGCAAAAAATTCTGGCCGATCAGGGGACCCTGCCCGTGCGCAAAGGTATCGTGCCCCCGGCGGATTTTGGCCTGCCCACCAGCGAGCAAGCCTTTGAACGCGGCATCAAAATTGATTACCAGCATATTTTGAGCGAAAAAGAATCCACTGTTAAAAAATTTACCGATATTATGATGTCGAAATAGCGACAGCGGTGTTGCAATTCTGCGTCTCTCTCCGGCTGACAGAAGGCGGAGGCGGCGGGGACAATTTTAGCGTCGCGCGGGCATGGCGGTTTGCGGCAGGCTGCCGACATGCCCGCGCACAGCGCAAGCGGGAAATTTCATGGCGGAAATACTTCTTGAGAGCATATCAAAATCGTTTGGCGACCATACCGTGCTCAGGGATTTGTCCCTCACGGTGCGAGACGGCGAATGTTTTACCCTCATAGGGCCCTCGGGGTGCGGCAAAACCGTGCTGTTGCGCATCATGGCTGGCTTTGAAACCCTTGATGCGGGCCGCATGAGCATTGGCGGCGAGGTGGTGGCCGACGCGCAGAGCGGCACGGCGCTGCCGCCGGAGCAGCGCAGCCTTGGCGTGGTTTTTCAGGACTATGCCGTGTGGCCGCACATGACGGTGCGCGAAAATGTGGGTTATCCCCTCAAGATAGCCCGGCGCAACCCTGCCGAAGCTGCGGCTCTGGTGCAGAAGAGCATAGACGACGTAAACCTCTCCGGCATGGAAGACCGCCTGCCCTCGCAACTCTCTGGCGGGCAGCAGCAGCGGGTTGCCCTGGCGCGTGCGCTGGTGGCCCAACCCAGCCTGTTGCTGCTGGACGAACCGCTGAACAACCTTGATGCCAACCTGCGCGAAGAAATGCGCTTCGAAATCAAGGCGCTGCAAAAAAATCTCGGCGTCACCATCCTGTACGTCACCCACGATCAGGAAATAGCGCTGGCGATTTCTGACCGCATGGCTCTGCTGGACGAGCAGGGGGCCATACGCCAGGTGGGCACGCCGGAAGAGCTGTTTTCCGCCCCGGCGGACGAGTATGTTTTTTCTTTTTTGGGTATGAGCAATTTTTTGCGGGCGCGGGTAGACGGCGGGCTTGCGGATATTGAGGGGCAGGGGTTCCCTCTGTCGCCCCCGGCCGGGCTGACGGGCGCGGCGCGCGTGGGCTTTCGTCCGTCTGACGTGATTCTGCGCCGCAGTGGCGAGGGCTTGCGGGCTACGGTGCACCGCGCCAGCTTTTTGGGCGCGTTTACCGATTATCAGCTGGACGTATGCGGCCAGCGGGTGCGCACGGCGGTGGATACGCACGAGGCTCTGGCCCGTGATCTGCTGCTGGCGGAGGGCGATGACTGCGTCATCAGCCTGCGCGGCGCGCATTGGTTCATTTAGCTGGTTATGCGGTTGCCGGACCGGGCATTGCCCGTTCGACGGTGCAGCGCCGGTGCAGCGCAGCCGCTGTGCAAGCTCTAGCCGCCTGGCAGGGCGGTGGGCGGTTTACTCCAAATTGGGCGGTCAGATATGCAAGCAGTAAAACAAAAGCGCTCCTGGGGCGTGGCGGAAGTTATTTTGCTTTTGTCCATCGCCATTCTTGTGATTGTGGTTGTTGTTCCGGTTGCGCTTATTTTTTTCAACGCCTTTTTTGTCAACGGACAGTTTAATGCGGCTGACCTGGTAAAAACCCTCAGCGAAGGGGAAACTTATCAGGCCCTGATGAACTCGCTGTTTATCGCCAGCGGCGTGACCCTGTGCGCCACGGCTGTGGGCACATTTTTTGCCTGGCTGGTGACCCGCACGGACATCCCCTACAAGGGATTCATGAAGAGCATGTTTCTTGTGCCCTTCATGCTGCCCTCGTTTATCGGCGCACTGGCCTGGAAGATGCTGCTCTCGCCGCGCGCGGGCTACATCAACAGGCTCTGGCGCGACATCACCGGCGCGGAAGACGCCCTGTTCAACATTTTTTCGTACGCGGGCATCATTTGCATCGAAACCATGTACCTCTTCCCCTTTGTGTTCATCCAGGTGTGCGGGGCGCTTGAGCGCATGGACCCCACGCTGGAGGAATCGGCCCGTATTTCGGGCGCGGGGCTGTTCACCATCACCCGCAAGATAACCCTGCCCCTGGTGCTGCCCAGCATCCTTTCGGGCGCGCTGCTCATCATGCTTTACTCCATGGCGCACTTTGGCACTGTGGCCGTGCTGGGCATAGAGGTGGGCATCTATAACATACCCACGCTCATTTACGAGCGTATTCACGAGAGCGCGGGCAGCTTTGCCTCCATACGCACAGGCACGGTGCTGGCTTCGGTGCTGGTGGTAACGGCTGCCCTGATCATCTGGCTGCAGCGCAAGGTGCTGGGCTCTGGCAAGTACCAGATCATCGGCGGCAAGAGTTTTCGCCCCATGGAGCTTAAGCTGCGCGGCCTGCGCACGCCGCTGTTTGCCTTTTGCCTGCTGTACATTGCCATTACCATTGTGCTGCCCACGGTGACGATCTTTCTTGTGGGCGGGCTCAAAACCTACGGCGTGCCCATTACCTGGGAGAACCTCTCGCTCGACAACTACAAATATGTGCTCTTTGAATGGGATCAAACCCAGCAGGCCATCAAAAACAGCATCGGGCTGGGGCTGGCCGCAGCTACCATAACCATGTTCGCGGGCGTGATGATCTCGTACGTCATTGTAAAAATGCGGGTGCGGGGCAAGGGCATCCTGGAATTTCTGGGCATGCTGCCTTTTTCCGTCCCCGGTTCGGTCATCGCCCTGGGCGTTATCCTGGCCTGGAGCGGGCGCTTTGGGGTCAATCTTTACAACACCATATGGATTATCCTTATCGCCTACATCGCGCGGTACATGGCCTTTTCACTTAAGGCCAACTCGGCCGCGCTTGAGCAGGTGCACGACTCGCTGGTGGAGGCGGCCCGCGCCTGCGGCGCGAGCATGTGGCAGGCCCTGCGCGATGTGGTGCTGCCCCTGGTGCGGCCCGGCATGGTGGCGGCATTTTTTCTCATTTTTTTGCCAGCCCTGCGCGAGCTGACTGTTTCGGTCATGCTGTACGGCACAACAAGCCGCACCATCGGCGTTGCCATCTATACGCTTAACGAAGACGGCGAAACCGTGACCTCGGCGGCGCTGGCAGGCGTTGCGCTTATCCTTATTGTTACCGGCCAGAGCATTATCAATCACTTTGCCAAGTCCAGGCAGGCCTGATCATGTCCATCTCACTGAGCAATGTTACCAAGTATTTTGGCAAGGTTAAGGCTGTTTCTTCCCTGAACCTCGAGATCGGCGACGGCGAGTGCTTTTCCATGCTGGGCCCGTCTGGCTGCGGCAAAACCACGACGCTGCGCATGGTGGCTGGGTTTGAAGATCTGGACGAGGGCGAGATCAGCGTCAACGGCAAGCTGCTTTCGTCCGGCAGCAAAAAATATTATCTGCCGCCAGAAAAACGCGATTTCGGCATGGTTTTTCAGGCTTTTGCCGTGTGGCCGCACATGAGCGTGTACGAAAATGTGGCCTTTCCCCTGCGCATCAAAAAAGTCGGCGCGACAGAGCTGCACAAACGCACCACTGAGGCCCTGCAGCACACCAATCTGCTTGAGGTGGCGCAAAAAAGCCCGGCGGACCTCTCCGGCGGCGGCAAGCAGCGCGTGGCTCTGGCCAGGGCGCTGGCCATCAACCCCGCAGTCATGCTGCTGGACGAGCCGCTCTCAAGCCTTGACCCGCATCTGCGCGAAGAAATGCGCTTTGAAATCAAGGAACTGCAAAAGATTTACGGGTTTTCCATCATGTACGTCACCCACGACCAGTCGGAAGCCATGGCGCTCTCTGACCGCATTCTGGTGATGAAAAACGGCGTAGTACAGCAGGTTGCCTCGCCGCTGGAGGTCTATACCCGGCCAGCCAACCGCTTTGTATTCAGCTTTATCGGGCTTTCAAATTTTACGGAAATGTCGGTTACGGCTACCCACATGCAGCTTGACGGCGTAAGCGCGGTTTATCCCGCCGGGTGCGCGCCTGATGCTGCAATCGTGCAGGCCGGGCGGGGCATTGTTGCCAGCAGACCCAACGAAATTGATTTTACCGACGAGGGCGGAGTGCCGGGGGTCGTGGAGCGGCGTACATTTTTGGGCGAGCAGCTTGACTATCAGGTGCGGGTGGGCGAGCAGAGCGTGCGCGTACAAAAGGGGCGCTATGACCGGGGCCCGCAGCAGGGTGAAAACTGCCGCCTGCATTTTTTGAAACCGCTGTGGTTCCCCGTGGGCGAGCAGTAGCCAACCAGCGTGGAATGTTGACGTTTGCCACTAAGGCGGCCATGCGAAACGCCGGATGTCTCGCATGGCCTTTTTATTTTGCGGCAGTGCATTCATCGTTTATTTGCGCAGCCGGGTCACGTGTGGCTGATGCCCTTGCGGGAGTGAAAAAAATTTTAACCAGCAGGCTCTCGACATGTTGTGCGCCAGCAGTGCGGAATTTTGGGCGTTAGCCTTGCATTTTGTGCTTGTGACAGCCATGTGACAAAAATTTTTTTTGAGTCTAAAGTTTTTTTAACCATCTATAATATAAGCATATACAATTTTGTAAGCCAAAATTGCCTGTTTTGGGTAAAAATTTTTGCACGATAGGGCTTGCAATGTGTTTAGGCCTTCCATATATTTGCCCCGAAGCGGGAAACCGCTCCACAGGCGTTTATATGAAACCATAGTCCCAAGCGGGGCAAAAGAAAGGAAGGATAACCATGAAAAAGATCGCTACTCTTCTGTTGGCGGCCGGACTTGTGTTCGGTGTTGCCACGGGCGCCAGCGCCATCGACTTCAAGGCCAAGGGCCAGTGGATCATGAGCTTTGACTACGGCCAGAACGGCGGATTCACCGGCGGCAATGGCGCTACCGGCTTCAACGGCGCCGCTGGCACCCGCGGTGCTTCTTCTTACCGCAACCAGGACGAATTCGAAGCCAGCCAGCGTGTACGCCTCCAGTTGGACGCCGTGGCTTCTGAAGCCCTGTCCGGCACGGTGTTCTTCGAAATCGGCCAGCAGACCTGGGGCACAGCCAACAGCACTGCCCCTGGCAATAATGGTGGCGCTCTTGGCGCTGACGGCGCTAACGCCATCAAAGTCAAGAACGCCTACATCGACTGGATCGTTCCCCAGACCGATCTGAAGGTCCGCATGGGCATTCAGGGCATGGCTCTGCCCAGCTTCACCACTGAAAGCGAAGTCTTCAACGACGATACCGCTGGCATCAGTGCTTCTTACCAGTTCAACGACAACGTTGGTCTGACCGCCATTTGGGCCCGTCCCCTCAATGACAACTACACCAACGCCAACGACCACAACAGCAACCGCAACAACTACATGGACAATGTTGACCTGTTTGCCCTGCTGGTTCCGTTGACCTTTGACGGCGTGAAAGTTACCCCCTGGGTGTCCTACGCCGCCATCGGCCCCAACGCCTTCCGCGGCGCTGGCTACAACAACTACTACAACACCGTTGCCGGTACCTCTGCCAAGTTCCCCACCGCTGGGATGCTGCCCGTGGGCGGCGCTATCCACAAGAGCGGCGCTCCGAGCAACAAGGCTCTGGGCACCTACGGCAACGCCGTGTGGGCTGGCGTGACCGGCGAAGTGACCACCCTTGATCCCTTCCGCATCGCTTGGGACGTGAACTACGGTTCCGTTTCCTACGAAGACACCCGCGCCAACCGCGCTGGTTACCTGGCCTCCCTGCTGTTCGAATACAAGCTTGACTGGGCCATCCCCGGCATCTACGGCTGGTACGGTTCCGGCGACGACGGCAACCCGGCCAACGGTTCCGAACGTATGCCTTCGCTGAGCGTGAACAACAGCAACAACGGCTTCTCCAACTTCGCTTTCAACGGCAACCCCTACGTGGCGCGTGAAGGCGTCATGGGTTACGAAATGTCCGGCACCTGGGGCATCGGCGCCCGCTTGAAGGACATGAGCTTCGTTGAAAACCTGAAGCACACCCTGCGCTTGAACGTCATGGGCGGCACCAACAGCACCACCATGGCCAAGCGTTACCTCTCCGGCGCTGGCAGCTCGCGCATTGCCGTCGCTCAGGGCGCAAACGACAACGCTCCTGGCATGGGACCGTTGTATCTGACCACCAACGACACTGCCATGGAAGTTGGTCTGACCAACTCCTACCAGATGTACGACAACTTCACCATCATGCTTGACGCTGCCTACATCGCCACTTGGCTTGACCAGTCCAACGGCACCTGGGGCAAGAGCAACCTGAACGGTCGTAGCGACCAGGTTCGCGATCCTTGGAACGTCAACCTGAGCTTCGTGTACTCCTTCTAAGAGCACACCGGCCTAGTTTATCAAAGGGGGAGCCTTCGGGTTCCCCCTTTTTATTTATGGACGAAAACTCCCCGCTTGGCGGGGAGTTTTCGTCCATAAATAAAAACGGCGTGCCCCGACAAAGGGCACGCCGCAAATACTTTGCATGGGCGGCGTTGCTGCTCGCCCATGCATTTTATCGGGTAGCGTTAGCCCAAAAAGGCCTTGAGGTCGTCCTGCGGGTTGCTGATGCCGCCAATGCCGAACTGCTCCACCAGTACCTTGACCACATTGGGCGAAAGAAAGGCGGGCAGCGTGGGGCCAAGGTGAATGTTTTTCACGCCAAGGGCAAGCAGGGCCAGCAGCACGATAACCGCCTTCTGCTCGTACCATGCTATGTTGTAGACAATGGGCAGGTCGTTGATGTCGGCCAGACCAAACACTTCCTTAAGCTTGAGAGCGACCACTGCCAGCGAGTAAGAGTCGTTGCACTGACCAGCGTCGAGCACGCGGGGGATGCCGCCGATGTCGCCGAGGTCAAGCTTGTTGTAGCGGTATTTGGCGCAACCGGCGGTGAGGATGACGGTGTCCTTCGGCAGGCCTTCGGCAAATTCGGTGTAGTACGAGCGGCCCTTGGCGCGACCGTCGCAACCAGCCATGACCACAAACTTTTTAATGGCGCCGGACTTCACGGCGTCAACAACCTTGTCGGCCAGGGCCAGCACCTGATTGTGCGCAAAGCCGCCCACAATTTCACCGCTCTCAATTTCCGTGGGCGCGGGGCAGGTCTTGGCATGGGCGATGATGGCCGAAAAATCCTTGTGCTCGCCGATTTCACCGGGAATGTGCTTGCAACCCGGAAAACCCACAACGCCGGTGGTGTACACGCGGTCCTTGTAGCTGTCCTTGGGCGGCACAAGGCAGTTGGTGGTCAGCAGGATGGGGCCGTTGAAGGTATCAAATTCTTCCTTCTGCTTCCACCACGCATTGCCGTAGTTGCCCTTGAAGTGGCTGAATTTTTTGAAAGCGGGGTAGTAGTGGGCGGGCAGCATTTCAGAGTGGGTGTAGACGTCCACGCCCGTGCCTTCGGTCTGCTCAAGCAGCATCTGCAGATCGCGCAGGTCGTGTCCCGAAATAAGGATGCCGGGGTTGGTTCCCACGCCGATGTTGACCCTGGTGATTTCGGGGTTGCCGTAGGCGCCGGTGTTGGCGGCGTCCAGCAGGGCCATGACGCTCACCCCCTTGTTGCCGGTTTCGAGGGTCAGGCCCACGAGGTCGGCAACTGTGAGGCTGTCGTCAAGGGTTTTGGCCAGGGCTTCTTGCAAAAAACCGTCCACGGCGGGATCGTGTTTGCCCAGCACGTCAGCGTGCTTGGCATAGGCGGCCATGCCCTTGAGGCCAAAGGTGATGAGCCAGCGCAGGGAGCGCACGTCGTCGTCGCTGGTGGCCAGCACGCCCACCGTGGCGGCCTTGGCTAGCATGGCGGTTTTGTCGTCGGCTTCCCACTGGGCTGCGTCGGCCAGACCGTCGCTCGAGCCAAGCTCGGCAATCAGGGCTTTTTTGGCGGCACAGGTTTTGCGGACGCGCTCGGCGAGCATGTCATCGTCAAAGTTGGCGTTGGTGATTGTGCAGAAAAGATTGCCGACAACCATGCGGTCAATATCGTGAGCCACAGCCTTGCCCTGTGCGCGCAACTTGGTGGCAACCAGGGCAAGGCCCTTGGTAACGTATACCAGCACATCCTGCAGGGCGGCTGTTTCGGGCTTTTTGCCGCACACGCCTATCTGGGTGCAGCCTTTGTTGCCCACGGTTTCCTGACACTGGTAGCAGAACATGGCGTTGCTCATAAAAATGTCTCCTGATGCTCCGCAAAGCGGAGGCTGCACGGGTGATCCGCCTACGCGGCGGCCTTGGGGGGAAAAACAACGGTAAGCAGCATCTTGAAGCGCTCTTGCGCGCGCACTGCGTGAGGCTGACCAGCGGGCATGACGATAAATTCGCCTGCCTGCACCGTTTGTGACTGACCATTGATGGTCACCAGCGCCGAACCTTCTAGCACGAGCACCATGGCGTCGCCGGTGGAGGTATGGGAGCTGATTTCCTCGTTGGCATCGAATGCAAACAGGGTGATGCCCAAAGAGGCGTTCTGGATAAGGGTCTTGCTGGCGATCTGGCCGGGTTGGCACTCAACCTGCGCGGCCAGGGGCAGCGCTGCGGCGTAGTCAAGGTTTTTGAGAATGCGTTCCATGAGGCCCTCCTTGTATTGACGATTCCGTTCTAGCAAGGCTGGGACAATGGTTCCGTACCAATTGTTACGGATGTGCAAAGAAATAAAAAATTATGGACGGGGGTTTGATGAGTATGGAGAATAAAAACAATACGCTAGATATTTTTCACCCCATCAGGCAGAAAAATATTCGCAAAGAAAATTAAGTGCGGCCGGGTCGGGCACGCGTATGCTGCGCCCCTCAATGTGCAGCAGACCTTCGTCGCGCATGGCTGACAGCTCGCGCGAGAGAGAAGGGCGGGTTACACCCAGATAATCCGCCATCTGTTCCCGGTTCATGGTCAGCGCAAGGCTGCCGTCCGTGCGGCGGTGCTCAAGCAGCAGGGCCGCAAGTTTACGCCGCAGGCTGCCCGAAGAGAGCAGCGAAACGCGCCGCGTCAAAAAGAATGCCTTGTGCGCAAAAATTCCCAGCATGTTGCGTATCATGCGCGAATGAACCGAGCATGCCTTTTCGCAGGTAGCGTAAAAAAAACGGGCTGGTATACCCAGAACCCGCACGGGCGTTTCCGCCAGTACGCTGCACCCGTAACTGGGGCGACCCAAAAAAACATGCACTTCGCCAAAAAGGTCGCCGGGGGCGTCAACGCGCGCCATAACGGCTCGCCGGCCTTCGGACGATTCGCGGCAGACGTTTACCACCCCCTCAAGCAGCACATAGAGCCTCTCAGGCGGGTCAGACTCGCCAAAAACCAGAGCGCCTTTGCCGTGCTGCTCTTCTACCGCGCCGCTGCACGCAAGGCACAGTCTGGCCTCGTGCCCGGTCATGCCCGAAAACAGGGGGGATGCTTCCAATGCGCGTTCCATGTACTCCTCAAGTGTGTGCTTATAGAATTACTGCAAGTATATCGTAAATCATATTTGTGATGCAACCGCACGTTTGTCATTTTTGCGATAAAAATAAAAAAGGGGGCCGAAGCCCCCCCATGGTTCATATAGCCAAAAGGCCTACAACGACGGCATGCCCAGCAGCAGGCGGGCCGAAACCACCACCTGCATAATGACCTGCGTGATGTCCTTGACGGCCTGCATGTTTTTGGATTCTACCTTTGGCAGCACCATAACCTGATCGCCAGGCAGAATGTCGTCGCCGTTTTGCGAGACTGATCCATTCTGGTGCAGCACCAGCACCTTGTCGTGGTCCGCGCGGTTGGTGTAACCGCCAGCGCCCTTGATGTAGTCGTCCACATCCTTCTTTTTGCCCCACAGCATGGCCTGGGGCATCATAACCTCGCCGCTCACAAGTACAACATCGCTCTTGGGCGGGATAACGATAATGTCGCCGTCTTCAAGCGACAGGTCGGCCTTGTCCGGCCCGCCGTCAAGCACCACAACGCCTTCGGGTTCCACCGTTTTGGCCCGCTCCACAAACTTGGAAACCATCTCGGCCTCTTTGGCGCGGATTGCTGCTTCGTCGGCACTGGCGGAGGAAGCCGTAAGGGCTGTTTCCTCCAGCCTGCGCAGCGAGTCGGCGATGGCCTTTTTTTGACGGGCGGCCACGCTCTTGCGCTTGATGTACATGGCCTGCAGGTTGGCCCGGCCGGGTTCGACCGCGATAAAGTTTTTCACTTCCTGCAGACGGGCTCCGCGCCGAACGGGGAAGCGCGACGCGCCGCGCACAGCGCCCTGTACCTCGACCATCATGGTGTTGCCGGGGGCATCGGCGATAAACTGCACCTGGTCGCCGTCTTCAAGCATGAGGTTGCGCAGTTCCTTGAGGGGCAGGTAGGTGCTGTAGGGCGCACCGCTGCGCGTGCCCGAAAGGGCAATGTGCGAGGCGCTGTTCTGCGGTTCTGCAAGTTCTATCAGGGCCGCCCCCGTGGACTTGCCCTTGGGAAATTCAAATTTGGCCGGGGTGCGCACCGCGCCGATGGCGGTAACCGTGGGCCCCTTGTCGCCGACCACAAGCGTGTCTCCCTCCTGCACGCGCACGGCGGGCAAAACGCCCTTGCGTGCAAAGGGGTACAGATCAAGGTTGGCTACAGCCTTGCCGTCGCGCATAAGGCGGATATCACGGTAGCTGCCGCGCGCTGGATCAAGCCCGCCAGCCTTGTCCAAAAAGCTCAGCAAAGGATCACCAGGCGTGCCGGTGTAGCGCCCTGGCCTGGTCACGCCGCCGGTAACAAAGATGGCGATGGGGCGGGCATCCAGAGGGGCCGCGTATATCTGCACGTCGGCGTGGCCGTTGGCGGCCAGCTTGCTGCGCAGGGCTTCGGCCAGTTTGTCGTAGCCAAGACCGGCCACGGGGATGGCCCCCACTTCGGGCACGTCCAGGTGCCCGTCGGCCGCTACGGTCAGGGTGCTGTCAACCTTGAGGTCGCCACCCCAGAGGCGCAGCACCACGCGATCGCCTGGAGCGATGATGGAGGTGTCCTTGGCGTCCTTGGCCGCGTCCTTGCTCTGCGAAAAATTGCCCTGAAACAGGTTGGCTGCATAGGGTTGCGGAGCGTTTTCAGCTCTGGCCGCGCTGGACAAGACCAGAAAAACCAGCAGAAAAGCAAATAATGTTCTGTGCGACATGGCAGTTATGATGCAATGGATTCGGGCTTGCATGGCCCCCAGAGGTGGTTCCACAAACAGGCCGTAGCCCTTGGGTTCCGTATTCAGCCTCGCAAGGCTTTCTGTCCGTAGGCAAGGGGCAGTCTGTTGGTGCTGTTCCTTGCCGAAAGGGCGAGTTGCGCGAGGCCTGCGACCGTAACAAGTAAAGCGCACGGGCATGGTAACCGCCGTGCGCTTAAATAAATAATCATATTTTCCCGGTTTAGCCAGAGGCAATACAGGCCCGGGCCTTTTTTGCCCTATCAAAGCCCGTGCAACACCGCGCCGCAAACTGGTTTATTGCGAGATGCCCTGGCCCCACACCCTGGGAGCCATGTTCCAGTGCCCCTTGGAATCGCGGCAGATAACAATAACCTCTGCCTCCCGCTGGCCTGAGAGCACGGTTCCGCGTTTGCAGTCTTCGCCCTTGGCGGAGGTGAACAGCTCGTCAAGGCTCACGTGCACGCCCTTGCCAAAGTCCGGGTCGTCAACAGTCGCGGTTTCACCCACGTTGGAAACAATCATGAATCCCGTAACCGGGCCGGGGGGAGTGTCCGGCTGCTCGGGCGCTCCACCAAAGCCGCACCCGCCGAGCAGCATGATAGCTGTAACCGCCAGGCCAGTAAGACCAAGTCGCCCCTGTCTGAACAGCCCCTGCGGCAGATGTGCAAAAAGCGTTTGCATGGCATTTCCTCATAGACCGCCGTATCCTGCTGAACACTGCGGCGTTTTCTTTCCATCTCGCAAAGAAAAGGGCGTCTGTCAATGCTGCCTGAAGCTCGGCTCCGCTTGCCGCGTTATAATAATCACGGTTTTTGCAAAAATGAGGAATTTATGTTGTGATACCAAAACAAGTCGACTAGTTAGCAAAATCACAATTACTAAATAATGAATTTTATTTTGCATTTTGTTGCGGCCATGGTATTTTACAGTCAATCTAGAAGTAAGCTTCGGGAGATGTCATGTCCAAATTGGCGATGAAAACCATCCATGTGCATGACGCCGTGGGCAGCGTGCTGTGCCACGACATCACTAGAATTGTGCCGGGTGAAAGCAAAGGGCCAGTTTTTCGCAAAGGCCATGTGGTACGGCAAGAAGACGTTGAAGTGCTTTTGCAAGTTGGCAAAGAGCATCTCTACGTTTTTGAATCGCTGCCCGGCATGGTGCACGAAAATGACGCCGCCGCGCGGGTTATTGCTGCCGTGGCAGGCAGCAACCTCGCGCGCACCGACCCCAAAGAGGGGCGCATTGACCTGCTGGCCGCCTGTGACGGCCTGCTGCGTATTGATGTGCCTGTTCTCAACCGCATTAACAGTCTGGGCGAAATCTCCGTCGCAACAATCCACACCATGCAGCACGTCACCAAGGGCCGCCCTGTTGCGGGCTCGCGCGTCGTGCCGTTGATGATCGAGGATGAAAAGCTGCGGCAGCTCGAATCACTTGTAACCGGCCCCGTCATAGAAGTGCTGCCCCTGCGTCGCGCCAAGGTTGGCGTGGTCACCACAGGCAGCGAGGTGTTTTACGGGCGGATTCAGGATGCCTTTGGCCCGGTGCTGCGCAAAAAGTTTGCGGCTCTGGGCAGCACGGTTGTGGGGCAAACCCTCACAAGCGACGAGGTCTCCATGACTGCCGGGGCCATCAGGGATTTTTTGGAACAGGGCGCTGACCTTATTGTGGTAACAGGCGGCATGTCTGTTGACCCCGACGACCGCACGCCAATGGCCATCCGCGCTTCCGGGGCGGAGGTGTCCAGTTACGGTGCGCCGGTTTACCCCGGGGCCATGTTTCTTCTGGCTTATGCCCAGGGCGCTGCGGGGCGGGTTCCCGTGCTGGGTTTGCCGGGCTGCGTCATGTACCACAAGGCCAGCATTTTTGACCTCATTGTGCCGCGCCTCTTGGCAGGCATAGAAGTAACCTCGGCCGATGTCGCGGCACTGGGGCACGGGGGCTTTTGCGCCCAGTGCGAAGTGTGCCGTTACCCCGTCTGTCCCTTTGGCAAGTAGGCGGCGGGCAAACAATTGACCCCGGGCGCGGATTTTCCGCGCAGGCATATACCTTTGTTCATCATTTAAAGGAGTCGCGCATGGAAACAAAGACCCTTGTGATTAACGGCATCCCCCGGCGTTTGCTGGTTAAACCCGAAGACATGCTGGTGGATGTGCTGCGTGATCAGCTGCAGATTACCAGCGTTAAGGTTGGTTGCGGTAAAGGACAGTGTGGCGCCTGCACAGTTATTCTTGACGGCAAAGTGGTACGCGCCTGCGTGGTAAAAATGAGCCGCGTGGCCGAAAACGCCGCCGTCACCACCCTTGAGGGCGTGGGCACCCCAAGCAACCTGCACCCCCTGCAGCACTCGTGGATTTACCACGGTGCGGCGCAGTGCGGTTTCTGCACCCCTGGTTTTATTGTTTCGGCCAAGGCCCTGCTTGATTCCAACCCCAATCCCAGCCGCGAAGACGTGCGCGACTGGTTCCAGAAAAATCACAACGTGTGCCGCTGCACGGGCTACAAGCCCCTGGTGGACGCGGTTATGGACGCAGCCGCCCTCATGCGCGGCGAAAAAACGCTGGACGACATTACCTTCAAGATGCCTGCCGACGGCCGCATCTGGGGTTCCACCATGCCCCGCCCCTCTGCGGTAGCCAAGGTTACCGGCACTGCAGAGTTTGGCGCGGACGCCGCCCACAGACTGCCCGAAAACACCCTGCATCTCGCCCTGGCCCAGGCCAAGGTATCGCATGCGAACATCAAGGGCATCGACACCTCTGAAGCCGAAAAAATGCCCGGCGTGTACAAGGTGCTGACCCACAAGGATGTGAAGGGCAAGAACCGCATTACCGGTCTCATCACCTTCCCCACCAACAAGGGCGACGGCTGGGAACGTCCCATCCTTAACGACAAAAAGATCTTCCAGTACGGCGACGCGCTGGCCATCGTCTGCGCCGATTCGGAATGCAACGCCCGCGCTGCGGCGGAAAAGGTCAAGTTTGACCTTGAGCTGCTGCCCGAGTACATGAGCGCTCCCGAGGCCATGGCCCCGGACGCCATCGAAATCCACCCCGGCACCCCCAACATCTATTACGAACAGCTTGAAGAAAAAGGCGCGGATACCGCCCCCTTCTTCAAGGACCCCGCCAACGTGGTTATCGAGGGCGACTACTACACCCAGCGTCAGCCCCACCTGCCCATCGAACCTGACGTGGGCTACGGCTACATCAACGAAAAAGGCCAGGTGGTCATCCACTCCAAGTCCGTGGCCATTCATCTGCACGCGCTGATGATTGCCCCCGGTCTTGGTCTGGAATTCCCCAAAGATCTCGTGCTGGTGCAAAACACCACCGGCGGCACCTTTGGCTACAAGTTCAGCCCCACCATGGAAGCCCTGCTGGGCGTGGCCATCATGGCTACCGGCCGTCCCTGCCACCTGCATTACAACTACGAACAGCAGCAAAACTACACCGGCAAGCGCTCGCCCTTCTGGACCACCGTGCGCATGGCCGCCAACAAGCAGGGTAAAATCCTCGCCATGGAAACGGACTGGAGCGTCGACCACGGCCCGTATTCCGAATTTGGCGATCTGCTCACCCTGCGCGGCGCGCAGTACATCGGCGCTGGCTACGGCATAGCCAACATCCGCGGCAAGGGCCGCACTGTTGCCACCAACCACTGCTGGGGCGCGGCTTTCCGCGGCTATGGCTCGCCTGAAACCGAGTTCCCCTCTGAAGTGCTCATGGACGAACTGGCTGAAAAGCTGGGCATGGATCCCTTTGATCTGCGCGAAATGAACTGCTACCGCGAGGGCGACACCAACCCCTCCGGTCAGGTTCCCGATGTCATGAGCCTGCCCGAAATGTTTGCAAAAATGCGCCCCTACTACGAGGAGGCCAAAAAGACCGTCAAGGCCAAGTCCACCGCTGAAGTAAAACGCGGCGTGGGCATCGCCCTGGGCATATACGGCGCCGGTCTTGACGGGCCCGATACCTCCGAGGCCTGGGCCGAACTGAACCCCGACGGCAGCGTAACCGTTGGCAACTCGTGGGAAGACCACGGCCAGGGCGCTGACTCCGGCACGCTGGGTACCGCCCACGAAGCCCTGCGTCCTCTGGGCGTCAAGGCCGAAAACATCCACCTGGTCATGAACGACACCAGCAAGACCCCCAATTCCGGTCCTGCCGGCGGTTCGCGTTCGCAGGTGGTTACCGGCAACGCCACCCGCGTGGCCTGCGAAATGCTTATTGAGGGCATGCGCAAGCCCAGCGGCGGTTTCTTTACCTATGACGAAATGAAGGCCGAGGGACGCCCCGTCCACTACGACGGCAAGTGGTCCGCACCGGCCAAGGACTGCGACCTCAAGGGCCAGGGCGAACCCTTTGCCTGCTACATGTACGGCCTGTTCCTGGCCGAAGTGGCTGTGGAAGTGGCCACCGGCAAAACCACGGTTGAAAAGCTCGTGTGCGTGGCCGACGTCGGCACGCTGTGCAACAAGCTTGTGGTCGACGGCCAGATCTACGGCGGCTTGGCGCAGGGCGTGGGCCTTGCCCTTACCGAAGACTACGAAGACCTCAAAAAGCACAGCACCCTTGCTGGCGCGGGCGTGCCCACCATCAAGATGATTCCTGACGACATGGAAATCGTCTATGTGCAGACCCCCCGCAAAGCCGGTCCCTTCGGCGCGTCCGGCGTGGGCGAAATGCCCCTCTCCGCGCCGCATCCGGCCATCATCAACGCCATCTACAACGCCTGCGGCGCGCGCGTGCGTCATCTGCCCGCGCGTCCCGAAAAGGTGTTGGCGGCCATGCCCAAGTAGGGTAGGCTTTAGCTAACCTTCTGGAGAAGCAGGGGAGATTCCTTTTGCAAAAAAGGTTTCTCCCCTGAATCCCAGCCCCAGGTGCATCTGTTATCCACACCGCGCGTCAGTTCGGTTGGCCGTAAGGCGCGCAATGTTTGCGGCGGGGCTTTCAGGGGGTTCTCTGAAAGCCCCGCTCAGCATTGGGGCAGCGGTTCGCGCCGACATGTCCTTTGCCAATCATACCCGCACCAAGCCATCGAGAACATCGCCATGATGGATCAACAACGTCTGCACGAAATAGAATCGCACTGCACGCAGGAGAGTCCGCCACGCTGCCGGGTGGCCTGCCCCTTTGGTATGGATGTGCGCGCCTTTATGGCCCGTCTGGCCGAGGGCAAACCGGGCGAGGCCCGCAAGGTGCTTGAGCGGCATCTGCCCCTGCCCGGCATTGTGGCCAGTATTTGCGACCACCCCTGCGAAAATGCCTGCCTGCGGCAGGACCTGGGCGGCAGCGTGGCCATGCACGGGCTTGAGCTGTCGTGCATGCTGGCCGTGGGCGCGCAAGGCCGTCCGTTGCCCCTGCCACCAAAAAAATACCGCATGGCGATCATGGGCGCCGGTTTTGCCGGTTTGGTGGCCGCCTGGGATCTGTCGCGCAAGGCCTACCCTGTCACGGTTTTTCACACAGGTACTGCGGCGGAGTTTTTGCTGGCGCGCTATCCGGCGCTGGTCCAAGGCCCTGCGTCTGGCATAAGCAAGGATTTTGCGGCAGAGGACATGGAGCTGCTTGTCCGGCAAAAGGTCAGCTTTGTGCAGGCGACGCTGGACGCTGCCTTGCTGGAAAAGCTGGCGGCGGAATACGACGCCGTGCTGGTGGATGCCGATGCCGTGCAGAAGGCTGCGAGCGGGCTTGTTCCTGAAGAATCGCAGGTTGATGCCGAAACCCTGCTCTGGCGCGACAATATTTGTTGCGCGGGTTGGCCCAGCAGCACGCCCACCGGGCATGCTTTTGCCTCGCCATCGCGGCAGGGCGGGCAGGGGCGGCACGCCGCCCAGACCATGGAACGCGTGACCAGCGGCGTATCGCTGACGGCGGCGCGCGAAAAATCGCAGGGACCGCTGCACACCGATGTAACTGGTATAGCGCCCGTGCCGAGGATAGAACCGGCCCTGCGGACGGGCGACAGCCTGGCCGAACCGCTGTTTTCAGAGCAGGAATCAGTGCAGGAGGCGGAGCGCTGCCTGCAGTGCCAGTGCATGATCTGCGTGCGCGAATGCGTTTTTTTTGCAAAAGTTCAAGGGCTACCCGCGCCTGTACGCCCGGCAGGTCAACAACAACGCCTCCATAGTCAAAGGCCTGCATACGGCCAACGCCGTCATCAACGGCTGTGCCCTGTGCGGCCAGTGTGAAGAGCTGTGCCCGGAGAATTTTTCCATGGCCGAGCTGTGCCTCTCCGCGCGGGAGGACATGGTCGAACGCGGCTTTATGCCACCCACGGCGCACGAATTTGCTCTTGAAGACATGGAGAGCGCCTCCGGGCCGGAATGCGCGCTTACGCTGCCGGGCGTACCGCCAGCCGCTGCCGGAGCCCAAGGCAACGCCCCGGCTCAAAGTACGGACAGCCAGTGGCTGTTTTTCCCCGGCTGCCAGCTGGCAGCGTCGCGGGTGGAGCAGACCGCCGCGCTGTACGATCTGCTGCGCCGTCGTTTGGGGCCTGAGGCCGGGGCGGGCGCTGGCTCGGGCGTTGGCATCATGCTTTCCTGTTGCGGCATCCCCGCCCGCTGGGCAGGCAGAACGGCCCTGTTCAACGAGCACACGGCAAAATTGCGGCAGGCCTGGCAAGACATGGGCAAGCCGCGCATCATGGCGGCCTGCTCGTCGTGCCTTGCCGCCCTGCGCGAGGGTCTGCCGGAAGCGCAGTGCGTCTCCGTGTGGGAGGTACTGGACGGACTGTCTTCCCATTGGCCGGACAATCAGTCCCGCCATCTGCCTTCATCCAGGGGCAATGCCCTGGCTGGACCGCTGCCCCAGGTTTTTTCGGTGCAGGACCCCTGCACGGCCAGGCACGACAAGGCCTGGCTGGCCGCTGTGCGCAGCCTGGCTGGCAAATGCGGGGTTACAGTTGAGGAGCCCCGCCTCAGCGGCGCAGCAACCGCCTGTTGCGGCTACGGCGGCCTTGTATGGTGCGCCCAGCCGCAAACCGCCAGGGCCATGAGCGACAACAGGGCCGCGCAGCTTGAGCACCCCGGCCTGGCCTCGTGCATCATGTGCCGCGACCGTATGGCGGCCAGCGGCAAGGAATGCTGGCATCTGCTCGACCTGCTGTTCCCTGCGGCGGAGGTTGCGTCCGGCCTTGCCCATGGCCCCGGCCTGTCGGCCCGTCGCGCCAACAGGGCCGCGCTGCGCAGTAGGCTGCTTGAAACATATGGCCCCAATGCCGGGCTGCCTGCCACGGCTGTTGCCGCATCCGGGCACACGGGCAAGGGGCTTGTGCTGGTAGCGCCGGAGGCCTTGGCGCGGCTTGAGGAGCGGCACATCCTGCTGTCTGACGTGGAAGGGGCCGTTGTGGGGGCCGAAGCCAGCGGCCACTGGTTTGAAAATCTGGAGAACGGTCATCGCCTTGGCTCGTGGCGGCCCAGAAAGGTGACCTTTTGGGTGGAGTACGAAAAACAGGGCCAGGGTTTTGTGCTGCATGATGCGTGGTGCCACCGCATGGTGGTTCCGGGGTCTGGCGGTCAGGAAGCGGCGGACGTCATCAACAGCCACCAGTGCTGCACAGACGGGCAGCGCGCGGCGCACGAGACAGGGCAACCTGGCTCGCAGGGAGGTGAGCGGTCATGAGTATGGGGCCAAACTACGGGCCGGACAGCGGCAAGTGGGTATGCGGTCGTTGTCATGTCGCCCTTGAGCAGGTGAAGGTTCCAGTTTTTTATCTCAACAGCGCCTTTGACGTGTTTTTACCGCGCTGCCCGCAGTGCGGGCTGACGCAGGTGCCCAAATCACTGGCCGAAGGCAAGATGCTTGAGGTGGAAGCCCTGCTGGAAGACAAGTGAACGCTCTTTGGGAACGGCCCGATTTCCGCAGTGCGGCGGGCGACGCCTGGCGGCCTGGCGGCGTGGAGCTGACAGGGCGGGCGCTTGATGCGTGCGCGTCTCTGGGCCTGCTGGCTCAAGGGGGCACGGTGCTTGATCTGGGCAGCGGGGCGGGGGCCACTCTGCGCCTGCTGGCTCAGCGGGGCTACCGGGCCGTGGGGCTGGACAAGCATGCGGAATGCGTATTGCCTGCAGGCGTTCCGCTGCCCTGTGACGCTTGCAGTCTTGTGCGGGCCGACCTTGCCCGCCCGCCGCTGGCTGCCGGTTGTTGCGACGGGGTACTGTGCGAATGCGTGCTCTCGCTGCTGGACAACCCCCAGGCGGTCCTCGGCGCGGTCTTTCGCGCTTTGCGCCCTGGCGGGGCGCTGGTGGTCAGCGACCTCATGTTGCGCCCCGGCCATGACCTTGCGCCAGCAGCCTGCAGCTGTGGCCCAGACGGGGCAGAAGCCGTATGCGGCTCCGCACCCGCAGGTGCGCAAAGCAGGGTTGCAGTCGGGTCTGATGGCAGCGTTGAGGATGCTCTTAAAAATTCGTGTCTGGCTGGCGCTCGGCCAGAATCCGCATGGCGCGGGCTGATTACGTCGGCGGGGTTTGCGTTGCAGCGCTACGAGGACAACAGCCGGGCGCTGGTGGAGCTGGCGGCGCGTATGCTCTGGTATGGCGAAGGCGATTCGCGGCCCTCTGGCTCCTGCGCCTGTCGCGGCGTGGGCGCGGGCCGACCCTGGCGGGCCTATGGATACGGCCTGTGGATAGCCCGCAAGGAGGCTTTATGAATCCCATGATGATGGAATTGCTGCCCCTGGTGCATCAGGGCTACTGCTGCAGCCAGCTGCTACTTTTGTTGATGCTGCAGGCCCAGGACAGGCAGAACCCCGGTGTGGTGCGGGCGGCGCAAGGGCTGTGCCACGGCATAGGGCAGTCTGACGGCCCGTGCGGCCTTTTGACCGGCGGGGCGTGCGCGCTGGCGCTGGTTGCGGGCAAGGGGGCGGATGACGAAACCGCCCACCATATGCTGACGCCCCTGCTCAACGATTACGCCACATGGTTTTACGACCGCACCTCCGCTTACGGCGGGCAGCGCTGCGGGCAGATCGCGGCGGGGCTTGGCGCTGCTTCCGGGGTTGCGGGCGAGCAGCCCAACCCTGTGGCCTGCGGCGATCTGCTGGCCGAATGCTGGGAAAAAATTATGGAACTGGTTCAGAGCTACGAGCTGGATCTTACGGAAAAGGCATGACCCTGCGCCGCACCCAGAGTCTGTGCCCCGTCTGCCTGCGGCGGATCGAGGCCACGTACGAGCAGTCGGGCACTGATCCACGGGACGTGGTGCTGCGCAAAACCTGCCCCGATCACGGCACGTTCAGCGTGCCGGTGTGGCGACAGTCCGATGCTGGCGCACTGGCCGCGCCGTCCTTTACCGCATGGTCGCGTCCCAAAAGTCCCTCCTATCCGATCAACCCGCACACGCCTATCAGCGACGGCTGCCCCTTTGACTGCGGCCTGTGCCCGGCCCACGCCCAGCATACCTGTACGGGCCTGTTTGAAGTCACCAAACGCTGCGACATGGCTTGTCCCGTATGTTATGCCCAGGCTGGTTCGTCATCGAACCCTCGCGGCGAGGCCGACGACCTGCCGCTGAGCGTTGTGGCCATGCAGATGGACACCCTCAAAGAGGCATCCGGCCCTTGCAACGTGCAGATATCGGGCGGCGAACCCACCGTGCGCGACGACTTGCCGCAAATTATCGGCATGGCCCGGCAGCGCGGGTTTGGCTTGGTGCAGATCAACACAAACGGGCTCAGGTTGTCGCGTCAGCAGGGCTATGCCCGCATGCTTCACGCTGCAGGGCTTGATTCCGTCTACCTGCAGTGGGACGGCGTGCGCGAAAGCACTTTTGCCGCCCTGCGTGGCCGGCATTGTCTTGACTTCAAGCGCGCGGCGGTGCGCAACTGCGCCGACGCCGGGCTTGGGGTGGTGCTGGTGGCCACGGTTGTGCGTGGCGTCAACGACCGCGAGCTGGGCGACCTTTTGCGGCTGGCGCTGGAAATGGGCCCCGCAGTGCGCGGGCTGCACATCCAGCCAGCGGCGTTTTTTGGCCGTTACCCCTGGCGGCTTGAGGATGCCCCGCGCCTTACCCTGCCCGAGGTCATGATAGAGCTGTCCCGGCAGGCTCCGGAAATGGTCAGCCCAAGCCATATGCATCCGCCCGGCTGCGAAAACGAACTGTGCTCGTTCAGCGCAGTTTATCGCCGGGTGCAAAAAAACGGACAGCCGGGGCTCGAGTGGTTGCCCGATGCTGGGCAGTCGTGCTGTTCGCCCACGCCGCAGCCCGGCGTTGCGGCTGCGCCGCCGTCCGCCGGGGAGGGGGCGCGCAAGGCCAAGCAGTTTGTGGCTCTGCACTGGAAGCGCGACAGCGCGGCGGTGGGCGGCGATCATGTTGCAGACAGCTTTGGCGGCGGGCCTGACCAGAATGTCGCTGCAGACGGCTTCAGCCGCTTTTTGGCGCAGGCCGGGGCGGAGCAGCGGTTTACCCTGTCGTCCATGGCGTTTCAGGATGCCCTGAGCCTGGACCTTGACCGTGTGCGCGGCTGCTGCATCCACGTGGTGCGGCCCGACGGGCGCATGATTCCGTTTTGCCTGCACAATCTGACCGCCAGCAACGGCGCGCGCCTGTATGGTGAATGAGCATGGATGTAGCCCAATCCGTCGGCCTTGCCCCTTGCCCGCTTGACGGCTGGCTTGCCGCGCAGTGCGGCGCAACCAGCAGTCACGATCTGCCCGGCTGTCTGGCGCAGGCGCGGCTTGCCCGTTTGCGCGAGACATTGCTGCGTGCAGCGCACGGTTTTTTTTACGCCACGCGTTTGCAGTGCTGCAATCTTGACCTTGCGCGGGTGGAAGACCTGGAGAGCCTGCCCTTTACCACCGCTGAGGATCTGAGCAACTGGGGCGATTTTTTGTGCGTCTCGCAGGGGGATGTACAGCGCATGGTCACGTTGCACACGTCGGGAACCACAGGCCAGCCCAAGCGCCTTGCTTTTACGGATGCCGACCTTGCCCGTACGCGAGATTTTTTTGCCGTGGGCATGAGCCAGCTGGTGCGGGCCGGGCAGCGTCTGGCCGTGCTGCTGCCGGGCGCGGAGCGCCCGGACGGCGTGGCCGATCTGTTGCGTCAGGCTCTGGGGGGCGTCGGGGTGGATGTTGTGGCCCCGCCGTCAGACATACATAAGGCCAGTGAGGCAGGCAGCGCGGCAAACAGTCAGGTTGCCGGGCAAGCGCGCGGGCCGGAAGTCTTTTGCCAGAGCGGCGGGCAGCCGGGCGCGGCGCTGGCCTGCTGGCTCAGCGAGGTCGCGCCACATTGCCTTGTGGCGGCCCCGGCGCAGCTGGCCATGCTGCTGGCGCATTTTCCCCGTTGCGCGCCGCGGAATCTGGCGGGGGTGCTCTCCAGCGCCGAGCCGCTGGACGCAGAGCTTGGGCAAAACCTGAGGCGTGTGTGGCAGTGCGAGGTGCTGGATCACTACGGGCTTACAGAAACAGCCTACGGTTGCGCTGTTGAATGTCCGCGCCACGACGGTTTTCATATCCGTGAGCTGGACGTCCTTATAGAAATAGTAGATATTTCGGGGAGTAAAGTTTTGCCCCTCGGCCAGGCTGGCGAGGTTGTCATTACCACCCTGCAGCGTGAGGCCATGCCGCTGGTACGGTACCGCACCGGCGATGTCGCCCGTCTGCTGCCCGGCCCGTGCGCCTGCGGCAGCCCGTTGCGCAGGCTTGGCCCGGTACTTGGACGCATAGAGCGCCGGGCCGGATGCTGCCCCCGCATTGTCTGCCCTCCCAAGGGGAAAGGCTGGCAGGCTCCCTGCCTGTAACGGGCCGCAAAATTGCCATCCTACATCTGCCGCAAACGTGGTATCCGTATCGCGACGAAGGAAATGAAGCTCATGAACCCAGCAGTTATTATTCTTGCCGCAGGCATGGCCTCGCGCATGGGCGAGGCCAAGGCTCTGCTCCCCTTGCCGTTGATGCCCCGTGGCGGTCTCTGCTCGGCCCTGCGGGGTCTGGTCATGATGTACCGGGCGGCAGGGGTGGAGAATGTGGTGATCGTCAGCGGTTTTCATGCCGGGGTGGTGGAAGGCGAGGCTGAAACGCTCGGAGTCACCGTGGCGCGTAATCCTGACCCGCAGCAGGGCATGTTTTCTTCGGTGCAGGCCGGGGTGGCGGCGTTGGCGCAGAGCGGTTTTGGCGGATATTTTTTTGTGCAGCCGGTAGATGTGCCGCTGGTGCGTCCCCTGACCCTGCTGGCGCTGCGCGACGCTGCCATGCAGGATGAGGCCGACCGCGCGGCCGCGCTGGCCGTGAGCGGCAAGGCTGACCCCTTGCCGGTGCTTGTGCCGGTCTTTGACGGGCAGGAGGGCCACCCTCCGCTTGTTCCCATGGCCTTGGCGGGGCGCATCATGACGCACGATGGGGGCAACGGTTTGCGCGGGGCGCTCCAAGGGGCTCCCCTGCGCCATGTGCCCGTGCCCGATGCCATGATTCTGGAAGACATGGATACCCCTGACGACTACGCCCGCTTGCGTGTGCTGGCCCTTGAGCGCCCCATGCTCTCACCCGTCGAGGCGGATTTTTTGCTCCATCTGCACGGCGTGCCCGAAAAAGGCCTGCGCCACGCGCGGGCCGTGGGCACTGTGGCCTGCTGTCTGGCCGAGGCCCTGGCGCACGCGCGGGAGGCCGCCGGGTATGACGCCGGGGTCGACCCTCGCTGGGCGCTGGCTGGCGGCCTGCTGCACGATATCTGCAAAGGCCAGCCCCGGCACGAAGCGGCGGCGGGGCAGTTGCTGCGTCAGCTGGAGCTACCGCAAATGGCGCGTCTGGTGCAGGATCACCGCGATCTCTCCTTGCCGTGCGACGAGCCGGTAACCGAGCGCGAGCTGGTCTATCTGGCCGACAAATACTGCTATGGCGGCAGCTTTGTGCCCCTGCAGCGCCGCTTTGACCTCAAGCTTGAGGCTTACGCCCAGGACACGCAGGCCTGCGAGGCCATATTGGGACGCCTTGGCCGCGCCAAAGAGTTGGAAGAACGCATCGCCCGCGAAATTGGCAGGACGCCTGCCCATGTGGCGGAAAAAGCCCTCGTGCGCAATTGCGGCGCAATGCGGGGACACGCCGCATGAGCGGAATGTGGCTGGTGCGGCACGGTTCTTTGCCGCCCAACCCCGAGCGCCGCATGGTCGGCGCGCGCGATATCCCCCTGAGCGACGCTGGCCGCGACCAGATACGGGCCATGGCCCGGCAGTTTATGCCTGAGCTGGGGCCGGGGCCGATTGTCGCGGTCTGCTCTGATCTTGATCGCTGTCGCGAAACTGCGACCCTTCTGCTGCAGTCCTTGCCGTCAGCGACCGTCCCCTTGCATGCGGAGCCCGGCTTGCGCGAGATAGGCCTTGGACTGTGGCAGGGCTTGACCAAGGCGGAAATTGAAGACCACTGGCCCGGCGCATACGCTGCCAGAGGGCATGACATGGCCCACTTTTGTCCCCCGCAGGGCGAGAGCTTTATGCAGACCCAGCGCCGGGCGCTGGCGGCGCTGGGCCGCTGGCGCGGGCGGTATCCTGCGGCCACGCTGCTGGTGGTTTCGCACGCGGGCGTCATCGGCACGCTGCTGGCCCACTATCTTGCGCTGCCGCTCAAGGATGTGCTGCGTATCCCACAGTACTACGGCTGCCGGGCCTTTGTGCCCGAGTGGTAGCGGCCTGCCTGCGCTGTTGCTTCCCCTTGCCCAGACTGCGCCCGCCCGCATTTGGGCGTCAGACCCAGGCCGTGGGGTTGTACACGCTGATGTGCAGCTTGATGTAGCGGTCTTCAAGCACGTCGGCGGGCAGGTTCAGCGCAATATGTTCCTGCTCCAGTTGGCTGAATTTGGCCAGCCATGCGGCGGCCTCGCGCCCCAGGTCGGCCATGCGCGACAGCGGCGTAAACAGGCTGGCCGGGCATATCTGGTAGAGGTACAGCTCGCCCGCGTTGAGCACAAAGGGAAACAGCCCGCAGGCCACGGGTCTCTCGGGTCTGGGCAGGCGGCAGCCGTGACTGGTGCACGAGCGGCAGCCACGGCCGTCCATGAAGGCCGTATCCTTGCTGAGCAAAAAAAAGTCGTTGGCGAGCCCGGGCCGCAACTGGTCGGGCAGCAACCCCATGGGAAACAGTTCGTTGGAATCCTGCGGGCCGCAGCAGTAGCGGCAATCGCGGCAGTAGCCGTTTTGCAGCCAACCGTTGCGCCAGCTGACGGTTCGCCGACGCGGAAAAACTTTTTGCCAGTGTTCCAGATAGTCCCAAAACCCTTTGCTCATAAACTCTCCTGAAAGCCCCAGTCCAAAACTCAGTTTGAATGCAGCAGAACCATGCCGCACACAAGCAGGGCTATGCCCGCAAATGCGCTGGCCTTGAGCCTTTGGCGCAGCAGCAGCCATCCGCACAGCGATGTGCCCAGTATGCCAAAACCGCCCCACAGGGCGTAGGCTACGGCTAAATCCATATGCCGAACTGCCAGTGAAAGGCAATAGAAAGCCAGCCCCACCAGCACCAGGGCCAGAGCTCCCATGCCGCGTCGGCGAAAGCTGTCGGACCGCACAAGCAGAATGTTGGCGGCAACATCAAGCGCCGCAGCCAGCATGACCAGCGGCAACGCCGTATTGTCTACCAGATTGGTTACGTCCATTACCTGTCCCCTCCCCGCGTCGCATTGCTGCGTTCAGGGCCTGCGGGCCAATGAGCGACCGCGGCATCGGTGTTTGCGGGCAGCGCCGCATCCCGCCGATTTGCCTTCAGTGGGACAGCAGGCCCGGTTTGCGGCCCGTGCCCTGTGCCTGCATTAACGAGCAGGGCGCCGGCCAGCACGCAGGCAAGCCCCAGCATCCGGCGCGGGGTCAGGGATTCATCCAGAAAAAACACGCTGCCAAGGGTAATGCAGGTGAGGCCAAGGCCTTCCCAAAAGGCAAAGGTCACCCCTACAGGGATGCCCGTAATCGCGTGAGACAAAAAAATATACGACAGGCCGATGGCCAGCCACATGACGGTCAGCCCCAGGGCAGGCGCATGTGCAAAGCTCCAGCTCTGAGCCAGCTTCATGGTGAGCGTGCCGCCTGTTTCCAGAGCTATGGCGGCGAGCAGGCAGTACCAGTGGTGTGGTTTTGTTGCAAACATAAAAATTTCTCGCTGAGAACAATGGATGTGCCTTTGCAAAGCAAAGGACAATGAGGATGATGATTTGAGATAACAGCGAGAAATGCTATAGCAGGCAACGCCAGCAGCGTTCTTCAGTAAAGCCGCAAAAGCACGAGCGTAAAAGTGCTGTTAAGGTACATATAAATAGTAACATAAGTTCAGTATAAGACTGAATAGCCTTGAGTCAATACCGCAGTGGCAGTGGCTGACGCGGTATATGGCTGGTGGATATGAGGCATGGACTTGTTGCATTGCTCCGGGGCAGCCATCGCTGCTGAAGCAAATGGAAAAGGCGGGTCCTGCGACCCGCCTTTTTATGAACTGCAACAGTATGGAACTGGACAATGCATTGGCGTGGTTCAACGCCTGAGGGCATCCTGGTATCTTTGAAAATCAAGGTTTCAAAGACGGGATGCTACTGGGCGGCAATCCAGGCGTTGGCTTCCTCAAGGTTGAGGGTGCCCTCGTACAGGGCCCTGCCGCTTACCGCGCCCACCAGGCTGGTGCTGAGGGTGAGGGGGTAGAGTTTCTGCACGTCGGCTAGCGTCGCCACCCCGCCCGCCGCAATGACCGGCACGGTGGAAAGGCGCGACAGATGCTCAAGCGCGGCCACGTTTACACCGCACTGCATGCCGTCGCGTTCAATATCGGTATAGATGATAAAGGCCGCGCCGTCCGCCAGCAGTCGGGGCAGCGCCCCGTCTACGGTCAAACCCGTATCGGCCACCCAGCCGCGCGTTTTAAGCTTGCCGCCGTCCGCATCCAGCGAGACGCCGATGCGTCCGGGGAAGGCCCGGCACATCTCGGCAAACAGGTCGGGCTGTTCCAGCGCCAGCGTGCCGATGATCAGGCGAGAAACGCCCGCATCAAGGTAGGCGCGGGCCGTTTCCATATCGCGGATGCCGCCGCCAAGCTGCACGGGGATGGAAAGCTCGGTGCAGATACGGCGTACGATTTTGCGGCTTTTGGCCGCCCCGTCAAAGGCCCCGTCAAGGTCAACCACATGCAGCCAGCGCGCGCCGCGTGCCTCCCAGGCTTTGGCGGCGTCGGTTGGGTCTTCGGCAAAGACGGTGCTTTCGTGAGCGCGCCCCTGTTTGAGACGTACGGCCTTGCCGTCCTGAATGTCCACGGCGGGAAACAAAATCATAAATTCATGTCCTTAACTGCTTTGTGCATGCCGTCCACGGACATCTCTTCAGCGGTAACCCACTGGCCGTGCCGCTTAAAGAACGTGCCCACGTTGAGCAGATTGTCGGCCAGACCCTCCTGCCGCTCTTCAAAGACCGAGCGCGACATCACATAGCCGTTGGCAATGTTGATGAGGAAAAATTCCACGCGCACATGGGCAGGTTCGGTAACGCCGGCGGTGGAGCCTTCGCGTTCGTGCCAGTCGAGCACCTGGGGCACCAGCAAGAGCTGCGCGCCCTGCTTTTTGCCGTAAGCTATCCACAGGGGCAGTGCCTGCGGCTGCTCGGAGCTGTGAAAGCGAGTGAGGTCCTTGGGCAGGTCAATGGCGTTGATAAACTTGTACTGACGTTTGGTGTCGGCGGTGAGCACGCTCTGCAACCGGCGGTCAAGCGAGGGCAGCATCTCGTCGGCAATACGCCCCTGATTTTCGGGTATGCGCCCGGTAATCAGCTGGCTTGCGTTGATCGGTTGGGTAAAGGGCGCAACCGATATAACATACGAAGGCGAAATGACGCGGGGAACATCCGCCGTGCTGGTGGGACGACGGCTGCATGCGCAGGCGATCACCAGCAGGCAGAGCGCGGGCAGCAACAGTATACGAAGTCGGGATTGCATCAATCAAGACCTCCCTTGGTGCTTCTGATAGTTGTGCCGTTTCGGCGTACCGCCTGGGCCAAGGCAAGCCCCAGCCCTTTGGCGGCCGATTCCAGCAAGTGATGGCCATTCTGACCATAGCGGAATTCTACATGCAGGTTGCAGCGGGCGCTGCTGGCAAAGGCCTTGTAAAACTCGCGCCAGAGGTCTTTTTCCTCCCCGGCCAGAACCGGGGGCAACAGCTCGCCGCCGCGCCATTCAAGCCAGGGGCGGCCCGAAAGATCGACGGTTGTTTCTGCAAGGGCTTCATCCATAGGTACACGGCCATACCCCACCCTGGCAATGCCTGCTTTGTCGCCAAGGGCCTCAAGCAGCGCCTTGCCAAGCAGCAGACCTACATCTTCGGTGGTGTGGTGGGCATCCACTTCCATATCGCCTTCGCAGACCAGCCGCAGATCCATACCGGCCCAAAAGGCGGTGAGGGTCAGCATGTGGTCAAGCAGGCCAAAACCAGTTTTCACGTCTGTGATGCCCTGACCGTCGAGGTTCAGTTCAAGCCGGATGTCGGTTTCGGCGCTTTTGCGTGCCTGGGTGGAAGTTCTTATTGCCGTGTTGCTCATGCGTCCTCCGCAGAGTGTTCGCCCTTGCCCGGTTTTTTGTCCGCGCTGGCCGTAGCGGCTTCGCCGGCTTCTGCGTCGGATTTTTCTTCCGATTCTTCATCCTTGGCGGTCTTTTTGCCAAAGGCCGAGGCCACATAAATGCTTATTTCGTACAGCACAAGCATGGGCGCGGCCATAAGCAGCTGCGAAACCACGTCAGGCGGCGAAAGAATGGCCGCAACAATAAAGATGCCAAGGATGGCGTAGCGGCGTACCCGACGCATAAGCGCGGCTGTGATAATGCCCATGCGCGCCAGAAAAAAAGGCGAACAGGGGCATTTCAAACACCAGACCAAAGGCGAGAATGAGTTTGAGCACAAAGCTCAAATAATCGCTGATCTTGGGCATGGCCACAATGGTGTCTGTGGCGTAACTCACAAAAAAGGCAAAGGCATTGGGAAAGACCACAAAGTAGCAAAACGCGCCGCCGCTGATGAAGAAAAATGCCGACATAAAGGCCACAGGCAGAATATGCCGTTTTTCTTCTTCATACAGGCCGGGGGCTATGAAGGACCATATCTGGTAAAAAATGACCGGGCTGCTCACAAACACGCCTGCCACAAAAGAAATGTGCATGCGTGTAAAAAAGCCTTCGGGCAGGGTGGTGTAGATGGCGTGCGAGCCTTCGGGCAACACCTTGAGCAGCGGGTCGACCAGTGCGTCAAAAATGGGGTCGACAATGGCCCAGCAGGCCATAAAGCCCACCATGACGGCCAGACAGCAGCGCACAAGGCGGCCGCGCAGTTCCGAAAGGTGGTCCATAAGGCCCATGGGGCGGTCATCGCCTTCCGCCTCTTCCTCTTCGCCTTCCGGAGTTGCGGGAGGGGTGCTTTCGCTCTGGGCGGGCAGGTTTTCCGGCTCTGCCGCAGGGCTCAGCGTTTCGCCCACGGGCGGAACAGGGGGCAGGGGAGGCTGGCCGTCTGCCTGCGTTGGCGGCGCGGCCTCGGCAGCCGCGTCAGGGGCGGCTTCCGAACCGGTTTGAGGAGCTGCCGTCGCTGCCTCTTGCGCAAGGTCTGCAGCCTGTGCGGGAGCAGCCTCGACTGACGGCGTTTGCGCCGGCGCAGTCGCATCTGCCGCCGGGTCTACCGGGGCCGTTGCTGTATCGTTTACTTTATTAAGGGAAGCATCCCCTGCGGTCTCAGGGGCAGACGTAGCAGCGGCCACCTCAGGGCTCAAGGGTTTGTCTGTGCTCATGCCTTGCCGCCGTTGTCAGTGGCTGCGGCAACCTGCGCTGCGCCTGAGGCAGCTGGCTGCTTTACTTCGGCTGCTTCAGCCTCGGCCCTGGTTTTGGCAAGGGCCTCGGCCAGCGGGCTGCCCGCAGGGGGCGTTGCCGGGGCGGCGTCTGCTTTGGCGTTTGCGGGGCTTTCCGCAACCTTTGCCTCGGCAACCGGCTCAGCTGTGGGGGCCCCGGTTGCGGCGGCCTCCTGCGAGTTTTCGGCTGCCTGGGCTTCGGCGGCAACAGGCTGGACGGTCTGGGCCGCCTCCTGTTGGGCTGCTGGCGCGGCCTGCCCGGCTTGCGCCGTGGAGCTGGTTGCGGAAGCGTCAATGACCGCCTCGGAGGCAGGTATGTTTTCACCCTGCGCTGTTGCTGTCGCCGTGCCAGCCGCTTCAGCGCTTTCCTTGGCCGCGCGCGCTTCCTTGGCCGCTGCTGCGGCTTCCTTGGCTGCGCGGGCAGCCTCCTGCTTGCGTTTGCGTTGTTCTTCCTCCTCGGCCTCAGCATTCAGCGTGCGCTGAAAATCTGTGGAAACCCGGCGGAATTCACCCATGGCCTTGCCCAGCGTGCGCGACACGTTGGCGAGGCTTTTGGGGCCAAGAACAATGAGGGCCACCACCAGGATGACCAGAAGTTCAGAGCTTCCTATCCCAAACATGCTGCCCCCCTATTCCCACTCAATGGTGCTCGGCGGTTTGGAAGAAACGTCGTACACCACGCGGTTGACGCCCTTGACCTCGTTGATGATGCGGCTCGACATGCGCTCGATGAGCTCTGCGGGCAGCCGCGCCCAGTCGGCGGTCATGGCGTCCACGCTGTCTACCACGCGCAGGGCGATTACATGCTCGTAAGTGCGCCCATCGCCCATGACGCCCACGGTCTTGAGCGGCAGCAGCACGGCAAAGCCCTGCCACACCTTGCGGTACCAGCCGGATTCGCGCAGCTCCTGCTGCACGATCTTGTCAGCCAGACGCAGTATCTGCAGGCGCTCTTCGGTAATTTCACCAAGCACGCGGATGGCCAGACCGGGACCGGGGAAGGGATGCCGCCACACGATGGAGTCGGGCATGCCCAGCTCGGCGGCAACCTTGCGCACTTCGTCCTTGAACAGTTCGCGCAGGGGCTCAATGAGCTTGAGCTTCATGGTGTCAGGCAGACCGCCCACGTTGTGGTGGCTCTTGATGACGGCGCTGGGGGCCCTTGTGCGACACTGATTCGATAACGTCGGGGTACAGCGTGCCCTGCGCCAGGAAGTCCACTTCGGGCAGCTTTTTGGCTTCTTCGTCAAAAATTTCAATAAAGGTGTGGCCGATGATCTTGCGCTTTTTTTCCGGATCGTCCACGCCAGCAAGCTTGGAGAGAAAACGCTCCTGCGCCTGCACAAAATTGAGGTTGAGGTCAAAGTGCTCGCGCAGGTAGCTGACCACCTCGTCGCCTTCGCCAAGGCGCAGCAGTCCGTTATCCACAAAGATGCAGTGCAGGCGCTTGCCGATGGCCTTGTTGAGCAGCACGGCCACCACGGTGGAATCAATGCCCCCCGAAAGCGCGCAGACCACATGGCGGTCGCCCACCTGCTCGGCCATTTCGGCAACCACGCGCTCCACAAATGAAGACATGGTCCAGTCGGGCTTGATGGCGGCAACCTTGAACAGGAAGTTGCGCAGCATGCGCTCGCCGTCTACGCTGTGGTGCACCTCGGGATGGAACTGCACGGCGTATATCTTGCGGGCTTCGTCGGCCATGGCAGCCACGTCAAGGGTGGGGGTGCGGCCCGTAATGGTAAAGCCTGGCGGAGGTGCAAGCACCTTGTCGCCGTGGCTCATCCACACGCGGCTGGTCGACTTGATGCCATCCCACAAGGGGCAGGCCGCGGTGAGGGTGAGGTCGGAGGGGCCGTACTCGCGCGTGAGCGACTGGGCAAGCTGACCGCCGAGGTTCTGGGCCAGCAGTTGCATGCCGTAGCAGATGCCAAGCACCGGCACGCCGAGATCAAGAAAACCGGGGTCAAGCACCGGGGCGTCGGCTTCGCCCACGCTGGCGGGCCCGCCTGAGAGAATGATGGCGGAGGGCTTCATGGCCGCCACCTGGGCGGCTGTGGTGATGCAGGAATGTATTTCGGAGTAAACCCCGGCTTCGCGCACGCGGCGCGCGATGAGCTGGGTAACCTGTGAGCCGTAGTCAATAATAATGACTTTGCTGGGCATGTGTGTCCTCGCCTGGTGCTGGCCGTGGCCTGTTGCTGTGCGCCGCTTCCGTGCGCCCGGTTGATCGTTAGCCCGATCTTGCGCCTGATCGCTCGTCCGATCGGCTCGATGCCGGGGCTTGTGGGGAAGCGCAACCGCCTTGCCGCTGTCGCGCTTCCCGCAGATGTCGCCGCGAGATGGGGTTTGCCCCCGTCAGGGAACGCCTGCCCTGGGTGCGCTTTTGCAGCGCGGTGCCAAAAAGCAGGCTCAGTCAATACCGCCGGGGGCTGCAGCCGCTTGTCGCAGTCTGGCCTAGTTCTCGATGCGGTAGTTGGGAGCTTCCTTGGTGATGACAACGTCGTGCACGTGGCTTTCGCGCAGGCCCGCCGGTGAAATCTCGCAGAAGGTAGTGTTTTCAAAAAGGTCGTTCAGGTTATGCGCGCCCACGTAGCCCATGCCCGAGCGCAGGCCGCCCATGAGCTGGTACACGGCTTCCATGACCGGGCCACGGTAGGGCACGCGTCCAACGATGCCTTCGGGCACGAGCTTTTTGCTCTTTTCCTGGAAGTAGCGGTCAGAGCTGCCTTCCTTCATGGCGTCAATGGAGCCCATGCCGCGATATATCTTGTAAGTGCGGCCCTGATACAGAATTGTTTCGCCGGGGCTTTCTTCGGTACCGGCAAAGAGGGAGCCGATCATTACCGAATGCGCACCTACCACGAGGGCCTTGACGATGTCTCCCGAAAACTTGATACCGCCGTCGGCGACGCAACAACGGTCCATTTCGCGCGCGGCGCGGCTGCCTTCCATAACGGCGGTAACCTGCGGCACGCCCACGCCTGCCACGATACGGGTGGTGCAGATGGAGCCGGGTCCGATACCGACCTTGACGGTGTCGGCGCCTGCTTCAAGGATGGCCTTTGCGCCTTCGTAGGTCGCCACGTTGCCTGCCACCAGCTGGCAGTTGGGAAACGCGGTCTTGACCATGCGGATGGCCTTGAGCACGTTGAGCGAGTGCCCGTGCGCAGAGTCGAGCACCAGCACGTCCGCGCCTGCCTCAAGCAGCTGCTCGGAGCGTGATTCGCAGTCGCGGCCAATGCCGATGGCAGCCCCCACGCGCAAGCGGCCGTTGGAGTCTTTGCAGGCGTTGGGGTATTTTTGGACCTTGTCGATGTCCTTCATGGTGATAAGCCCGCGCAGGAGACCCTGGTCGTCAACCACCAGCAGTTTTTCGATGCGGTGCTCGTGCAGGTGACGCTTGGATTCTTCAAGCGAGGTGCCCATGGGCACGGTCACAAGGTTGGTGCTGGTCATCACTTCTGAAACGCGCACCGCTGCGCCGTCCTGCACAAACCGCACGTCGCGGTTGGTCAGAATGCCCACCAGACGGCCATCTTCCACCACTGGCAAACCCGAAACGCGAAAGTCGGACATGAGGTCCAGGGCTTCCTGCACGGTGTTGTTGGGCGAGATGGTTACGGGGTCAAGAATCATGCCGCTTTCGCTCTTCTTGACTTTTTCCACTTCAAGACGTTGGCGGGCAACGGGCATGTTTTTGTGGATAATGCCAATACCGCCCATGCGGGCCATGGAGATGGCCATGGCCGATTCCGTCACGGTGTCCATGGCGGCAGAAAGCAGGGGGATGCGCAGGGGAATTTCGGGGGTGAGCCAGGTGGAGATGTCTACGGCGTCAGGAGTGATGTCCGAAAAGCCGGGGACTAGCAAAATGTCGTCAAAGGTCAGCGCCTTACCGCGATTGGTGAACATGACGTCCTCGTAATTGGCTGTAATAATTCTGAAAATTATAATCCAAAAGACTATCCCCTTGTGCCTCATATGTCAATGAGGGCAGCGCTCGCCAGCCCTTGGGCCACAAGGGGTTGCGGGTGCGCAGGATATTCGTGCCGGTGGCTGTTTCAGCGTAAAAAAAACATGGGCGGTCTGTGTACCGCCGGGGCGCAAACTCCGCAGGGCGGGGTTTGTCATCGTATTCAAGCGTGGTTTTGCGCCCTGGCGCGCGCGGCATGCGCGGCGGGTTGCACCCGTAGGGCAGGGCGCGGTGAGCGTTTCTGCCGTTCAAGGGGGTGCTGGCGACCTACAGCTTTTAGCCGATTTTTGCAAGGGGGCTGGCAGCCCTTGAGCGGTGGAGCTTTGCGGGCGGGCCTGTAAAAAGCCTCTCGTGCGCGGGCATTCTGCGCGTAAGGCTTGACGTGCTGCCCCAAACAGCCTATGAATCAGCACTTCGACCAACGCGCGGCCCTATTGCGAGTAGCGGCTGCGACAGGGCGGGCGCTACAGCGCCGATTTTTTCGCCGCAGAGGCTGCGGTGCAATGGGGTCTTCATGTTCGAGAGCCTTTCCGACAGACTTTCAGGCGTATTCCGCTCATTCAGCGGGCGCGGCCAGCTTACCGAAGAAAACGTGCAGGCAGGCCTGCGCGAGGTGCGCCTTGCCCTGCTTGAAGCGGACGTCAACTTCAAGGTCGTTAAAGACTTTGTGGAAAGCGTACGCGAAAAATGTCTGGGGCAGGAGGTGCTCAAGGGCGTCAGCCCGGCCCAGCAGGTGGTCAAGATTGTTCACGACGAGCTCGTGCAGCTGCTTGGCGGCGAAACCGCCGGGCTCAACCTGCAGGGGCGCGAGCCTGCGGTCATCATGCTGGTGGGCCTGCAGGGCTCGGGTAAAACCACCTCTGCGGGCAAGATTGCCAATATTCTGCGCAAGCAGAAAATGCGGCCCTATCTTGTGCCCGCCGACGTGTACCGCCCGGCCGCCATTGATCAGCTGACCGTGCTGGCAAAGCAGCTCGACATACCCTGCTACCCCTCCACGGTGGACATGAACCCCGTGGACATCGCCAAGGCCGCGCTTGAAAAGGCCCGCGAAGATCAGGCAACCGTGCTGCTGCTTGATACCGCTGGCCGTCTGCACGTTGATGAGCTGCTCATGCAGGAGCTGGTTGCCATAAAGCAGGCCGTGCAGCCGCAGGAAATTCTGTTTGTGGCCGACGCCATGACCGGTCAGGACGCCGTGACCGTGGCCGAAAGCTTTAACGAGCAGCTTGGCATTACAGGCGTGGTGCTCACCAAGATGGACGGCGATGCGCGCGGCGGTGCTGCTCTCTCCATCCGTTCGGTTACCGGCGCGCCCGTCAAGTTTGTGGGCATGGGCGAAAAGCTGTCCGAGATGGAGGTCTTCCATCCCGACCGCATCGCCGGGCGCATACTTGGCATGGGCGACGTGCTCACGTTGGTGGAAAAGGCGCAGAGCACCATCAACGCCGAAGAAGCCGAAGAACTGGCCCTCAAGATGAAGAAGGCCAGCTTTGACCTTGAAGATTTCCGCACCCAGATGCGCCGCATCAAAAAGCTTGGTTCGCTCGACAGCATCCTTAAGATGATTCCTGGTATGGGGGGCCTGCGCGAAAAGCTGGCCGAAGCCAGCGGCGCCATGCCTGAAAAGGAAATGGAGCGCACCGAGGCCATCATCAATTCCATGACCATGGCCGAACGTCGCAACCCCGACATCCTCAACGGCAGCCGCAGGGCGCGTATTGCCAAGGGTTCGGGCGTTACCGTAGCCCAGGTAAACCAGCTTGTGCGCCAGTTTGAGCAGATGCGCCAGATGATGAAAGGCATGATGGGCGGCAAAGGCGCCAAAATGCCCTCCATGCCACGCATGCGCGGCATGCCCCCTGGCATGAACCTGCCCAAGGGGCTTGGCGGTATGGGCGGTATGCCCAACATGGGCGGCATGGGTGGTATGCCCGGTATGCCGGGGATGGGTGGAATGCCCGGAATGGAAGGCATGCCCGGAGCGCGCGCTGGCGCGACCAAGGCCGCGCCCAAAAAACGCAAGAAAAAAGAGCGCCCCAAGCGCAAAAAAAAGTAAACAAATTTACGGGGCAAGGAGCGCCGCCACGCGCGGCAGTAAATCTCTTTGCGCCAGGGCTTCCCGCCCTTGCCCTTTCCCGGGCGCAACGCTAACATAACATCAATCAAAGGGAGTTGGACTCATGGCAGTAAAGTTGAAATTGACCCGCCTTGGCAGCAAGAAGCACCCCTTCTACCGTGTGGTGGCCGCTAACGACGAAACCCGCCGCGACGGCCGTCCGCTGGAATTCCTGGGCTACTACAACCCCATGGTCAATCCGGCTGAAGTGAAGCTTGACGCTGGCAAGATTCAGGAATGGCTGGGTCGCGGCGCTGAGCCCACCGACACCGTGCGCGCTCTGATCAAAGAGCACCTGGCCTAGTTTTCGGGCTTTTCTTTGCGGCGGCGCAAGGCCCACGGCAAATCTCTTTCAGGCAAAGCCTGAAGGAGAACTTTGCTGCGGGCTGTTCTTTGGGAAAGCTCAGGCAATATTTTTCCCGGTTCCAACGGACCGGCGGCGGCCTGCTTGCAGGCCCCGTTTGAGTCGTGGACGCGCATGCGCGCCCTGACTCTCAGGCTGACCCCCCACTGGAGGTACTTATGAAAGCCCTGATAGAATACATTGCCCGGTCCTTGGTGGACAACCCCGAAGATGTGCAGGTCAGCGAGGTTGAAGGCGAACAGACCACGGTTCTTGAGCTCAAGGTCGCCAAAGAGGACCTTGGCAAGGTTATCGGCAAACAGGGGCGCACGGCGAGAGCCATGCGCACCATCCTGAGCGCCGCATCCATCAAGTGCAAAAAACGCACAGTGCTGGAAATTATGGAGTAGCGCCGCGTTTTTTTCCGCTCGTTGCCGCCTTGCGGCGGCAGTGAAGGGAAAAACCGGTTCCGCCTGTTGCACTGTCTGTCGGTGCGGCAACAATCAGCCAGCCGCTCTGCGGCAAAACTGGAAATATGACGGAATCCTGGATTCACATGGGTACGCTGGCGCGGCCCCACGGCATCAAAGGGGAGATCTGCATCGACTGGTATGCGGACTCCCCCTTGCTTTTGGGCATGCCTCTTTGGTTGCAGCGGGGCAAGGATGAACCCCGCAAGGTCAAAATAGCGGCGGTGCGTAGCCACAAGGAGCGCCCCCTGCTGCAGATCGAGGGGGTTGCCGACCGCACGGCGGCCGAGGCCCTGCGCGGCTGCCAGCTGCTCATGCGGCGCGAAGACCTGCCCGAAACCGATGACGACGAGATGTATCTGGAAGACCTGCTTGGCTGCGACGTGCTCTTGCCCGACGGCAGTCGCATAGGCAGGCTCGACCATTTTGAATACCCGGCTGACCTTGAAATGTGGGTCATCATGACCGACGACGACAAGGAAGTGCTCTTTCCCGCCCGGCCGGAGTTTATCGCGGGCTTTGACATGGACGGCCCTGCTGTGGTCATTGACCCGCCAGAGGGGCTGCTGGACATCTACCTTGCCGAGGGCAAGTAGGGCCCGGCTGAGCTACAGGCCTGGCTGATCCGCCTGGCAGGTCCGTCTGCCTGGCCCACATGGCTGGCCCGCTTGGCTGGTCAGGCCAGGCAACCACAAATTTTGCCCGCCCCTGGCGGCTGGCGAGACAGTACACGCGGTTTGCGCGCGTGGCGGATATGGGGAGAAGCTTTCAGCCGAAGGTTTCTCCCCTGAAACTATTGCGCGGTCCACTGGCGCAAATCGTCGCCGGTACAGACCGGAACAATCGCACAACAGACAGGACAAACCATGCCGGAATTGCCGGAAGTTGAAACCGTTGCCCGCACCCTGCTGCCTCATGTGCAGGGCTGCGTCATCACCGGGGCGCGGCTGCTGCGCGATTCGAGCCTGCATCCCCTGAGCTTGCGGCCAGAGGATTTGCAGGGCTGCGTCATTACCGGCGTGGGCAGGCGGGGCAAGCTGCTGCTGCTTGAGCTGGACGCGGCGCAGGCGGTGAATGAAGGCGTGCGGGGCGCGACCGGCCTGCGGCTGGCGGTGCATCTGCGCATGACTGGCAGGCTCATGACCCACGAGGCCCATGCCGAGCCGGGGCCGCACACGCGTTGCGTGTTTGCGCTGCAAAGCGCCGGGGGCGAGGCTCGCTGCCTGTTTTTTGATGATGTGCGTGCTTTTGGCGTGTTGCTGGCGGGTTCGCCGCAAACCATGCAGCGTTGGGACTTCTGGCGCGAGCTTGGGCCAGAGCCGCTGGAACTGACCGAAGCCGCCTTCAGCGCCCGCCTCGACGGTAAAAATTCGGCCATCAAGGCCGTGTTGCTGGACCAGAAAGTGCTGGCGGGCGTGGGCAATATTTATGCGGACGAAAGCCTGTTTGCCGCAGGCATTGACCCGCGCCGCAAGGCGGCCTCCCTCTCGACGGCGCAGCGGGGCCGTCTGTTGCTCAGCCTCAAGGATGTCTTGCTGCTGTCCATCTCGCAGTGCGGCAGCTCCATACGCGATTACCGCGACGCCAACGGCAACGTGGGGGCGTTTCAGAACTGCTTTGCCGTGTACGGCAGGGGCGGGCAGGCCTGCCGCGCCTGCGGCCGCAGCCTGGGAAAATGCAAGGTGGCGGGCCGGGCCACTGTCTACTGCCCGCACTGCCAGAAGTAGTTTACTGTTCCTGCGGGGCATCCCGCCCCGCACTATCCCTCCATGCGCCATCCCCGACTTTTTCAGGGCGCGGGCCGTACGCGGATGCTGCGCCGCGCGGCGCGTCCCGCGTCGTCCACCACCCGTACCGTCACATCGCCCAGACCCGTCTGCCACAGCAGCGGCTCGCCCGGCGCGGTGCTGCCCACATAACTGTCATTGGCAAACCAGTAGAGCTCCCGCACGCCAGCCTCGGCATGGGCCATAAAGACCATGCTGTCGTTCTGCGCCTCCGCCGTACGGCGGTAGATCAGGCCGCTTTTGGGCTGAATAATGGCGGGCGGCTGGCCTGCAACCTTCTGCTCACGTCGGCACTGCTCTTCAAAGGGCGGCGGGGGCGGTTTGGGCATGCCCGCGCGGGCAAACATGCGGGCCAGATCGCTGGGCCAGAACTCCCATATGCGCTGCTCCGTGCGGCCCTCCTGCGGAATGCAGGCCCGCAGGCCGCTGGCTTTGTCGATGAGTATGGGCCGAAATACGCCCGACGGGGCCACCGGCGAAACACCGGGGATAAACCAGGCGAGCGTGGTTTCCGGGCACAGGGATGTATCAAGGTCGCCCGTTGCGGCGCACACGCGCATTTTTTCCACATTGAGGCCGGGGGCCGGATCGCGGAAGGGATCCGTCATGGGTTCCGCAGCCGTCAGCTCGCGGGCCATATCCATAAACAGCGGCGCTGCCACCATGCCGCCCACCAGCAGCGGATTGGCGGCATTGTTGAAATTGCCCACCCATACGGCCAGCACGTAGGGGCCAAACTGCCCCACGGCCCAGGCATCGCGAAAGCCGTTGGACGTGCCGGTTTTGAGGCGCACGGGCAGCACCACGCCGCCCTGCGAGCGCGCCATCCTGTCCGGGTCCTGCGCTTCAAGCATGGACAGCGTTACAAAGGCCGCCTCGGGCGTCAGCAGGGGCAGGGCAGGGGCCGAAGGGGCCTCGTCGGCAAGAAAGCGCAGGGGCCGCCACACTCCCTTGTTGGCCAGCATGGCGTACAGGCCCGCCAGTTCGCGCATGCTTACCTCAGCCCCGCCAAGCACCAGAGACAGCCCGTAGTGGTCGGCGCCGTCGGCAAATTCCACCCCGGCGCGGCGCAAAAATTCGTAGAGCGTGGGCCGGGTAAGCCTGGCCGTCAGCGTTATGGCGGGTACGTTGCGGCTGGCGCGCAGGGCTTCAGCTGCGGAAAGCGGGCCGCGAAATGCGCCGTCGTAGTTTTCCGGATCATAGCCGGCAAAACTGTGCGGCGTGTCGGCCAGCAGGGTTTGGGGATGGATGAGGCCCTGCTCCAGCGCGAGGGCGTAGATCATGGGCTTGAGGGTTGAGCCGGGCGACCGGCGCGCCCGCGTGCCGTCAACCTGGCCTTCGATGGCGCGGTTAAAAAAGTCGGCGGACCCTGCCAACGCGCGCACCTCCATGCTGGGCCAGTGCAGCAGCAGGGCGGCGCAGTTGGTGAGCCCGTAGGCGCTGTGGCGGGCGGCAAAGCGCGCTAGCTGGCGCTCCATGCGGCGTTGGGCGGTGGTGTCGAGGGTCGTGCGCAGGGTGTCCACGCCGGGGCGCTGCAAAAGTTCGGTGCTGAGATGGGGCGCGACAAAGGGCATGTCCTGCGGGCTGTAAACGCGCAGGGGGGCAGATTCCTTTTTGCCAAACCATGTTTCGTTGAGCCTGTGCACGGCCTGGGTAAAGGCCTTGTTGTCGGGGGCGGGCCTGCGCCGGGCAGGGTTTTGCGGCACAAGCATGAGGGCGGCGCTCTCCGCCGGGGCCAGCTGGGCGGCGGTTTTGTGAAAATAGCACACTGCCGCCGCGCCCAGCCCTTCCACATTGCCGCCGTAGGGGGCCAGGTTGAAGTAGGCTTCGAGAATTTCTTGCTTGCTGTAGTGCCATTCAAGTTGCAGGGCCAGCAGCATCTGTTGCAGTTTGGCCCGCATCCTGCCGGTTTCAAGCCCGACGGAGAGCCGCGCCACCTGCATGGTGATGGTGGAGCCACCCATGCGGCGGCCGCCCGCGACAATACCGGCTGCGGCCCGGAAGAGCGAAAGGGGGTTGATGCCGGGGTGATGCCAGAAGTACCTGTCTTCGTACCGCAGCACGGTGTCCACCGCAGCCGGGGGAATATCGGCAAGACGGGTGCGGATGCGGTATTTCTGGTCGGCGGCAAGGCTCACGCGCATGATGCCGCCGCGTTTGTCCAGCACCATGCGCGAAAAGGGCACGCCTTCCAGCGGATGGGGGCAAGGGGCAAGAGCCAGCCAGACGAGCAGCGCCGCCAGCGGCAGGGCCGCAAGGCCCACAGCGGCCGCAACGCGCCGTCTGCGCCGCAGGGCGGCGTAGACGGCATGAATTGCAAGCGAGGCCCGGTTGCGCACTAGCGGCAAGGCAAGACAAAACCGGGCGAGGGGGCTATTCGACCGAGACATTTCCGCCGCCCGTGCGGGCGTTGACTGCCGGGTTGTACATGGCCTCCGCCGTGGCGGCGGGCAGCGCAAAGCGCCCGCGCGAGGCCGCCCGCACCTTGTAGGTAAAGGTTTGGCGGTCGCCGTTCAGGTCCACAAAGAAGATGCCCCTGTCCTCGCGGCGTTCGTAGCGCACCAATCCATCCTGCGGCTGGCTCTGGCCGGTCTTTTCCAGCACAGGCTCAAAGCCGCCGGGCAGCAGATCCACCAGCACCACGTTGCTGATCTCGCTGGCCGCCTGCACGGCCAGCTCAACCGTGATCACGTCGCCGAGTTTTGCCGTGGTCACGGCTTCGCCCCTGGAATCAACGTAACGCCGCTGCAGATTGATGCCGCTGGCGGATTCGCTCATGGGCGTACGGTCAAACCCCTCGGTTGTGGTCAGCAGACTGAGCAGGGGCTCGCCCTGCGGCATTTCCAGCCGGTAGCGGGTGCAACCCGGCGCATCCAGCACTAGGGCGCCTCCAAGGGGCTGGGCCGGGGCCTCCGCCGGGGTAAAGCCCTGCGCATATTGCTGGCAGGTCAGCCGCAGGCTGTCGGTCTTGACGGCGGCGGCCTCCCCCATGGCCAGCAGGGTTCTGGCTGCAAGGCCCATGTCCACAGTGGTAGCATTTGTACTGAAGGCGCTGTCGAGCAGGTCGTCCATACGCAACTGTTTTTTCTTTTCGGGGAAGTGCCGCACCACCATGAGAGCATGCAGCGCCCTGGCGGCGCCGTTGCTCATGAAGCTGTCGTCGCAGCGGGCAATGGTTGCGGGCATGCGCTGCTCGGCCCGGCGGCGCAGGCGCAGCATGTCAAAGCTGTCGGCAAGAAAGGCCGCAGCTATGTCGTTTTCCCACCCACGGGTATTGTCCTTGAGCCATTGTTCGAGGCGCTCCAGGTCCTGAGTCATGATGCGGCCATCGCGTTGCAGAATCCACGCCGCGTACAGTTTGACGCGGGCGTCGGCTATGTCGGTTGGCGAGCGGCCCACCATGGATTCGAGCGTATCAAGCAGATGCTGCGAGAGGCCCTCGGGCGTGACGGTTCCGCTGTCGCGCAGGGTGAGCAAAAAGTCAGCCGCGTAGGCGGTGACAAAGTCGTTGGCCGTGCTGCCGGGCCACAGGCTTACCCCTTCGTATTGGGTAAAGTTGCCCATGATGGCCGAGAGTGCGGCGCTGACAATGGCGTTGCCCTGCTTGCGCAGGGTCTCGGGGCTGAGGTTGGGGTTGCGCAGCACCTCGTGCCGCGCCTCAGGCGCGCCCAGCAGGGCCGCATAGGGCATGGCGCGGCTGATGAGCTGCTCTGTGCAGCCGTAAGGATATGTGTTGAGGCGGGCAAGCAGCGAGCGCAGGGCAAGCACGGGTATGGCCCCCGCGCTGGCCTGACCCCTGGCTTCGTAGGGGTACAGCGTGCGCTGCACGTCCACGGTCGCGGGCCCGCGCAGGGGGGTGACGGTCTCTGTGCGCAGCCAGGGTACTGGCGGGCGGATGGAAACCGTCTGGGTGCGGACGACAGGTTTGTCCACGCCGGGTTTTGCCGCTCCGGTCTTGGCATCCTTGGGTTCTTCAAGGCTAGCGGTAAAGCGCACCGCAGCCTCGCCAAGCGTATCCTGCGCCCGCATGCGGAAGTTGACGGTCGCCTCGCCGTTTTCGTCCACAGCGACGGTTTGCGGGGCGGGCTGCTGCACAAAGGCCAGCCCGCCGGAGGCGCTCTCCATACTCACGCGTATGCGCGCGCCGGGGCCGCTGCCCTCCACCGTATTGGCCACCACCAGCGCCCCGTCAAATTCGTCGCCGGGGGCTGCGGCCAGGGGCAGCAGAGGTTTGAGAATAAGCGTGCCGCGCACTTCCATGGAGGCTTCGGTTCTGCCAGCCTGGGCACTTCCCTGCCTGGGGGCGGCGCTGCCCACGGCCATGATGCGTATTTTGCCGCTGGCGTACTGCGGCACGGTAAAGCGTACTTCCGTCCCGTTGGCGTCCACGGGCACGATTTCCTGCCACAGGGCAAAGGGCGGCTCGCCCCGGCGTTTGAAGGGGTTGAGAAAGCGCCCGCCGGGGCCGGACATGTCGCCGCCAAAACCGGGGATACGGCCCCGCAGGCGAGCATGGTCGGGCATGAGCAGGTCAAAGATCTGCATGGTTTCCACATCCAGCGCCCTGTCGCCCAGCAGGTCGCGCAGCGGATCTGGAGTGGTAAAGCCGGTGAGCTGCAGCACGCCTTCGTCGACGGCAAAGATCAGCGCCCGCCCCGGTACGCGGGAGGTCAGGCGCACCGTGACGGCATCGCCCGGCAGGGCGCGGGCTGGCGCGGTAAGGGCAAGGCCCATGTCGCGCTGGTCCATGCCCGACATGAACGGGGCCACGGCCACCACATGGGGTTTCATGTAAATAACGTCCGAATCCAGCGAGCGGGCGTATGATACGTTGACGTAGCCGCGCCCCTGAAAATCGTCGGGAATGCGTATCTCCTGCACGCTTTCGCCTGCCTGGGCCGTAAACCATGCCTGCGTCAGGACGTTCTCGCGCTCGATGGTGATGAGGCCCGCGCCCGCATAGGGGGTGGAAAGGCGCATCTTGATGGTTTCGCCGGGGGCGTACTGCTGTTTTTCAAGCTTGAGGCGCAGATCGCCCCTGGCCAGCGATTCGGCGGAGAGAGCCGAAGGCTGGGCCAGCCGGTTGCCCGCCACGGTATAGGGAATAATCGCCAGCACGGATCCGTCGGGCTGCCGCACGGTAAGCAGAAAATCACCGGCGTCGGTGGTGGGCAGCGGCAGGGAGAGACCCTGCGCGCCAAGATCAAGGCTTGTGCGGGCCAGCTCCGTATCCACGGGCGTGGCGTCGTAGCGGTATTCGCCGCGCGAGTCGGTGACCAGGCTGTTGACGTAGCGCCGGGCGGAGAACACGGCTTCGGCTCTGGACAGCGTGACGGGCGCAAGGTCGTTGTTCAGCACCAGCAGGTGCAACGATGCCCTGGCGTTTTGCGGGATGTAGTCGAGGTTGTTGACCTCGCCCTCGGGCTTGTAGCCAAGGGCCACCGTCAGAGGCGAAAACAGCGCGTCAAGCTGGCGCGTCACGGCTCTGCCGCCCGCTGGTTCAAAGCCTTCGATCTGCACGGCCCCGCGCAGCGTGCCTGCCTGCAGCCTGCCCAGCGGCAGCGCAAACGAGGCTATGCCCTTGCTGTCGGTAAAGGCGGCGGGCAGGTCCTGCGACTGGCCTTCGCCCTCAAATCCCGCAGGTTCGTAAAAAGTGTAGTCTTCAAATCCCGCAAAGTGCAGGCGGCTTTTTTCCGTGCGTAGGGTCGCCTGCACGCGGTGGTTGCCTGCCGGTTCGCCATACAGGTTGTCGAGCCGCGCCTGGGCCTCCACAGCCGGGGCGTCCTGCCCGGTGCGTATCCAGCCCTTGGGTGCGGCGGGGCTGAAGGAGGCCGCGAGGGCCAGCGTATCGGGCTGAAATTCCTCCACGCGTGCGCGGGCGCTGCCCAGCACGGGCGAAGCGCCGGAGCGGGCGTTGCCTCCGGGCAGGCGCACGTCAAGCTGGTATGAACCCACGGGCGCGTCGACCGGGCAAGACCAGTCAAAGGAGTTGAGACCGTCGTCGCCCACGGTGAAGGCCCGGCGCATGACCTCAGCGCCTGTGGGGCTGACGAGCACGGCCTCAAGCGGCAGACCGGCGGGCATGGGCTGCCAGTCAAAGCGCCGTACAATGCAGCCAAAGTGCAGGGTTTCGCCCGGCAGATAGATGCCGCGTTGGCTGAAAACCGACGCGCTGAGGCCGTCGGCTGAGGTGTGGCGGCCCGAAATGGCAAAGTTGCTGTAATCCACCATGCGGGCTGCGTCGTCGAGCGAAAGCCATGCCAGATCCTGCGGGGCTGCATCCTTGCCAGCCTCGCCGGTTTTACCTGCGGCGGGGGCCAGGGCCACCACGGCCACGGGGCGTTTTTCGCGTTCAAGGCCGTTGGCGGGCGGCAGATCGGCGCGGCCCTGGGCGTTGGTGACGGCGCTTTGCAGCGGCAGGCCGTTTGCGCCCAGCAGGCGCACCTCGGCGCCCTGTACGGGCTTGCCCGTGCCAAGGTGCTGCACAAAGACCGTGCGCGCGCCGTCGCCGGCCGTTTTAACGGTCAGGCCCATATCTGTAATCAGCAACATGCGCGAGGCATAGGCAACGGATTTGTCTCCGTCGTAGCCGGTCAGCTCCATACGCATGAGGCCGTGCATGGGCTCCTTGCCGCCGCGCAGCAGCGGGGCCAGATCCAGCACGGGAAAGGCCGACGTGCCGGGCTGCTCCTTGCGTACCTCCAGTCGGCCCTCCACAGCGTCGCTCATGACGTCCATGTCTGTGGGAGGCGATTGAAATCCAGCTTCCCTGGCCGCGAGGGCAAGAAAAGGATCGCGTACGCGTTCGGCCCGCCAGACCACGGATGTGAGGCCGGTGGCGTAAATATCCAGTTTTTTTTGCCCGCTCAGGGTCAGCACGTTGCCGGGCTGCAAAAAGTCCACTTCCCTGCCCAGCGAGGGCACGGTCATGATAAAACGGCGTACCTGCGCCGTCTGCGGCCCGGCGGTGGAGGGCAGGCCCTTGTCCACGGCGGCCAGCAGGCCCCGGCCAGATTCGGCGGGGATGCGCAGCAGAAGCCGGTCGGCAGGTTCGTCGGCGGCCTGCATAAGCTCCGGCTTGAGGCGCGTGCCGTTTTTGACATCCTCGGCGCTGACGGCGGGCATCTTGGACCAGTCGGCGTCTTTGCCCGCCTCGGCGGTGAGCTTGCGGGGCAACTGTATAAGTTCAAGTTTGCGCAGCAGCTCTGTGGGCAGCACACGCAGGGAGGTCTTGACCTCCAGCTGAAATTTTTTGTCCAGCTTGTCGTCGTACACGGGGCTGATGGTGATTTTGACCACATCCATCAGGCGGGCGCGGCCAGTGATGGAAAACATGGCTTCCACATTCTGCGGAGCTTTGGCGTCCTTTTTGGGCGCGGCAACCACGCACTTGCCCGAAGCTTCGGTAAAGGCGGGCAGGCCCTTGATGCTGATGCGCGCTGCGGCGTTGTTTTCCGGCAGGGCCGTTACGGGTGCGGTAACCACCACCTCGTCGCGGCGTTCGTTCCACACCAGACGTGGCTCGCCCAGGGTCAGCCCGCTCTTGGGGTCGCTGGGGGCAATGGATATGCGTCCATCCATGTCTTGCGCGGCCACCGGCCAGAGAAAGCGCAAGGGCACGGATACGGCGTGCGCGCCCTTGGGCGAGGGGTCGATCCAAAATGTCTCTTTGCCCACGCGCACTGCCTGGGGCTGCGTGGCGTACACCGCCTGCCGCTTGAGCGAAAAACGCCCCGGCAGGGCCATTTTTTCGAGCGAGATGGCGTAACGCGTGTCAGGTGCGAGGCGCTCCTTGGGCGTAAACTCCATGGTCGCATCGTCCACCCAGCGCCATACGCCAGCCATCGACGGGGTCATGCGCACGCCTTCCACCACGCGGCCCTCCTCCCCGGCAGGGGCTGAGGCGCACTGGCGCGACCAGTCCGCGCCGTATTCCTTTTTGCAGCGGGCTTCATCCACCTGAAAGGTTATGGAAAACCCCTCGCGGCGCAGCCAGTTGTCTTCCTGGGGCGAGCTGGGCGCAGCTACCCTGTAGGCTGGCCCGCCCATGGCGGGGGCCGCGTACAGAAAAACAGCCAGAACGGTAAGCAGAAAGCGCAGTTGCGTAGTCGGCATGATTCCTCCGCGGTGCGGTGAAAGGGCAGTGGCGGACACCCCGGCTGGCGCCGGTACGCTGCAAAACACGTGGGAATATGGGCTGATAAGCGGAAAGGCAGCCAGCGCTGGGCGTTAAAAAGCCTTTAGGCTATGAATGCCGGATTCGGCAGTATTTGTCTACGGCAGGGACCCCGTGAGCGGCAAACGGGTGCTGGCGGGGAGCAACGCGGAGGGATTCGTGCCAGCTCGCGCCGGGGGGAGGCGCAAACTGTAAAAGGCAGGGAGCAAAAGCTGGCCGCTGCTGGCAGGCAGGGGCAGCAGGGCGGCTAATGGGCCGCCTTGGGGCAGGCCCGGTCAGCGAGACTGTCGGCATTGAGCCACATGTGACGGATGATGCCGTCCACAAGGCCAATCTTGGGGATGATCAGCTGCTTTGCGCCCGACATGTCCACAACGCCCAAAAATATGTCCAGCGCAGGCACGATGACGTCCGCCCTGTAGGCGTTGAGGCCGTACTTTTCCATGCGTTCTTCAAGCGCAAGGCCCAGCAGGTCTTTGTACAGGGCGCGCAGCTCCGGCGCGCCCACGGGCTTGCTGTCGCGTTTTTCGAGCAGCTTGGAAACCTTGTTGATATTGCCGCCCGAGGCGATGACGCATTCCGGCGCGTAGGTCTGGCCCAATCTGCGCATCTCGGTGCGAAACCGTTCCTTTTCGGCGGGGGCGACGGCATTGGCGAGGATGCGCACCGTGCCGAGCTGAAATGAAAAAGCCTCTTGCAGTTTGCCGTCGCGCAGGGCCACAACCTCTGTGCTGCCCCCGCCCACATCCACATACAGGGCGCTGTTTACATCGGTATATTTTGCGAGGGCGTTGGCGTTAAAGAGAATCTGCGCTTCTTCAAGCCCGGTGATGATATCGATGCGCAGGCCTGTTTTTTCGCGCACCAGATTCATGATGTCCTGTCCGTTGGCGGCATCGCGCATGGCGCTGGTGGCGCATATGCGGTAGTGGTCCACCCCGTAGGCCCGCATGATGTGGGCAACGCCTGTCATGGCGTCGAGAAAGGCGGTTTGCTTTTGCTCAGAGATTGCCCCGTAGAGAAAAACATCTGTGCCCAGACGGATGGGAATGCGGAGATAGGCGTTTTTTTTGACGGGCTTGTCTGGGGTCAGCTCTTCAACATTGCTGATGAGAAAGCGGATGGCGTTTGAGCCCACATCAACGGCGGCAAGCATGCTGGGTTTCACTCTGTCTCCTCATGCGGCAGTTGGTGAAATTGCCTGGCGGTAATCACGGCGCACGTTCAGACGCCATTCAGCAACACTACACCAAGACCGCAGGAATATACACTGGTTTTTGCGGGAGGGGACGGCAAAAAGCCTGCGTCCCATGGGGGCTATATTGGGGGCAGCGCTACTATTCCGCAACCTGCGCCGACTGCGCCTGCGCCTTCGGCAGGGCTTTGGGGGCCGAGGGGCGCTTTCTTTTGACCGGCTTGGGCTTGGGCTCGGCTGCAGGCTGGGCCTGCATGGCCTGCGAGACCTTGCGGCTGTAGTAGTCGTGCAGCACCGTCTGCGAGCGGCAGGGAACTGCAGATTCGCCCTTGTTGTAGCTGTTGGCGCCCGAACCGTCGAGTATGCGGGCCTTGACGTTGTCGGCCCACTGAATGTCAAAAATATCCCGCACGGTCTGCCGTATGGCCGGGCAATGGATGGGAGCGGCCACCTCAAGCCTGCGGTCGAGGTTGCGGGGCATCCAGTCGGCGCTTGAAATATAGGCCAGCTCGTTGCCGCCGTTGCAAAACAGCATGATGCGCGCATGCTCAAGAAATTTATCCACAATGCTGATGGCGCGGATGTTTTCGCTGAGCCCCTGCACCTGCGGGTTGAGGCAGCAGGCGCTGCGCACGATAAGCCGTATGTCCACCCCGGCCTTACTGGCCCGGTAGAGCAGCCGGATCATGGATTCGTCGGTCAGGCTGTTGAGCTTGGCGTGGATAAAGGCCTCTTTGCCAGCGCGGGCGTTGCGTATCTCACGCTCGATGCAGTGGGTAAAAAAGGACCGCATGCACTGGGGTGCAGCCACCAGCTCGCGGCACGAAACAGGCTTGTGCGATGCATTGAGAAAATTGAAAATGGTGCGCGCGTCTTCGGCGCAGCCGGGGTTTGCGGTCAGCAGACCCATGTCGCTGTAAAGTCTCGCGGTGTCCTCGTTAAAGTTGCCGGTACCTATGTAGACATAGCCAACTTTTTTGCCGCCGTCGGCCCGCTCCACGAGTATCAGCTTGCTGTGCACCTTGAGGTCCTTGAGCCCGTGGATAACGCGCACGCCGCCCTGGTGCAGCATGTCGATGCTTTTGACGTTGCGCTCCTCGTCAAAACGGGCCATCAGCTCTACGCAGGCGGTGACGTTTTTGCCGTTTTGCGCGGCGTTGATCAGGGCGTTGATGATGCGCGAGTGGTCAGCCGTGCGGTACAGGGTTATGGAAATATCCGTAACCTTGGGGTCGATGGCCGCCTCGCACAAAAATTCCACCACGTGGTTGAAGGTGTGGTAGGGAAAGTGCAAAAGAATATCCTTCGTGCGCACGACCTTGAGTATGCTGGAAAAAGGCTTGATGTCAGGATGCTGCAGAGCGGGCATGACGGCGTTTTCGAGGTCAGGACGCACGCGTGGAAAATTCATGAGGCTGCGCATCATGTGGTAGCGCGCGCCGGGGTCAAGCTCGCCCGGTTTGAGGTTGAGCTTTGAGGCCAGCAAAAACAGCAGATCCTCGGGCATGGCCCTGTCGTAGATGAGGCGCACAGGGCGGCCGCGCAGGCGGTGCTCCAGGCCTTCTTCCATTTTTTCGATCAAGCTTTTGGACACGTCGTCGTCGAGGCTCAGCTCCGCGTCGCGCATGACCTTGAAGGTATAGGCCGTTATGCGGTCGTAGTTGAACATGAAAAAAATGTTGTTGAGGCACAGCCTGATAATGTCGTCCACAAAAATGATGTCGTGACAGCCGGGCGACGAGGGCATTTCCACAAAGCGCGGGCAGGCGGCGTTAACGGGGATGCGCAGCACGGCGTAGCGGCATTTGCCGGGCGCGCCGGTGGATTCCATCTTGACGGCATGGTATATCTGGCTGTCCTGCAAAAAAGGCAGCCTGGCGGATTTGTTGAGAATCAGCGGCACAAGCTGCGGGTAGACCACATCGCCGAAATACCCCCGGCAAAACGCATCCTGCCCCTCGCTGAGCTGGGTTTCGTCGCGCACGCGTATGCCCTCGTGCTCCAGGGCGTCCAGCACTTCCTCGTAGGTTTCGCGAAAGGCCCTCTGCGCGGCGGCGGCCTTGTTGTTGACGCGCTGCAGCGCCTCGTCCGGCGTCAGGCCGCCCATGAGCAGGGGCTTGATTCTGCTTTTTGAGCGGGTAAGGCGCACCAGCGAAGCCACGCGAACCTTGATGAACTCATCCTGATTGCTGGAAAAAATACCGAGAAAGCGCAGCCGCTGGACGAGCGGGGTGGAATGGTCTCGGGCTTCCTGCAAGATGCGCTCGTTGAAGCTGAGCCAGCTCAGTTCCCTGTTATTCATAATAGCCGAAGGCTTCATGGTGTGCTCCCAATGGCATGTACGTGAGGCCGCAGGGCAATAATTGCCAATGCTTACAGTTGATATGTAGAATGCAATTGTTACAGTTATGTGCCGTGGCGCAGCCTTTGCGCCCCTGCGTGCCTGGGTATGCGGCAGAAGTGCGCCCTGAAAAGCGGCAGAGATGGGGCAGATATGCCGAACAGCAGCAGTTGGCAGCGCAAAAAAAAGGGCGTCCGCCTTGCACAAGCGGACGCCCTGACAGGCAAAAGAGGTGCGGGCCTAACCTCGCTTCATGTCGGCCACAAGGTTGCCGAGGTTTTTGGTCTGCTCGGCAAGGTCGGCCACAGCGCCTGAGGCGGCGTTCATGGCGTGCGCGGTCTGCTCGGCCCGGTCGTTGACCTCGACGATGGACTTGTTGATCTCTTCGCTGGTGGCGGACTGTTCCTCGCTGGCCGTGGCAATGGCCCTCACCTGGTCGGCTGTGGAGAGGGCGTTGTTGACGATTTCGCGCAGGGCCTCGCCGGATTTGTTGGCAAATGTCGTGGCTGTTTCAACCTGCTCAAGCGCGTTGTCCATGCTGCCCACGCTCTTGGCCGTGCTCTGCTGGATGGCCTTGATGGCGTTGCCCACGTCGTTGGTGGACGCCATGGTTTTTTCGGCCAGTTTGCGCACTTCGTCGGCCACCACGGCAAAACCGCGCCCGGCCTCGCCTGCGCGCGCGGCCTCAATGGCTGCATTGAGGGCCAGCAGGTTGGTCTGGTCTGCTATGTCCGAAATGACGTTCATGATTCGGCTGATTGCCTGGGCATGCTCGTTGAGCGTGCCCATGTCGTCCTTGAGCGCCAGAGAGACGGAGTGTACGCGGTCGATGCTCTCCAGGGCCTGCCGCACAATTTTTTCGCCGTTTTCGGCATTGGCCTTGGTCTGGTCGGACATGCCCGAGGCGGCGGAAGCGTTGCTTGCCACTTCGCGCACGGTGGCGTTCATCTGGTTCATGGCGGTGGCGGCGTCGCCCATCCGCAGGGCGGACTCGCCCGAAAGATGGTTGGCCTGACCTATGTGCGCCTCAAGCTCGTTGGAGGCCGAGGCAATAACCTTGACCACCTCCTCAAGCTGTTCGGCGGCGGAGAGCATGCCTTCGCGGCGGGCGTTTTCTGCCTGCCGACGTGCTTCTTCTGCCTGCTCGGTGGCGGTTTTTGCCAGCGCGGCCTGATGCTGCGCTTCCTCCCCCTGCTGGCGCGAGGTGGTGATCATTTCCTGCAGGTTGCCGACCATGTTCAGCAGGGCGGCGTACAGCTCGGCCAGTTCGCCATAAAACAGCCGGGCGTCAAGGTTGACGTCAAGATCTCCGGTGGCGATCTTGTCGGCTTCCTTGACAATAAGGTTCAGGGGCCGATTGATGGAACGCGCGATGCCCCAGGCAATGCACAGCATGACCAGAGCCACGCTCAGGGATATGACCACGCTGGCGCGTATGGCCGAATTGGTTGCCGCAAAAATTTCATCCTCGGTCTGCAGCATGAGAATCTTCCAGCCGTGAGGCGTTGTGCGTACGCTGGCACGAACATCCTGGCCGTTGACCTGCGTGCTTGCCGAGCCTTCTTTCATGCCGAACAGTTTGACCAGGCCTGGATCCTGAATATCTTTGCCGATGATTTTTCCGGTCAGATTTTTGTCGCGCGGGTCGCAGAGGATGCGCCCCGTGTTTTCAAGCAGCATGAAGTAACCGGTTTTGCCAAAGTTGAGCTCGGTAAAGCGCTGGGAAAGACCGTTGAGCGATACGTCTATGCCAAGTACGCCCGTAAAGTCGCCCTTGCGCGAAAACATTTTGTGCGTGATGGCCACGACCAGCTCGCCGGTGATGGAAAGGTAGCTGTCGGCCAGGCCGACCTTTTGCGCGGAGGCAGCGCGCTGCGTGTACCACGGGCGCTTGCTGGTATTGTACCCGGCGGGAACCTTGGTATTGTCGACTGAAGTTGCGTAGCTGCCGTCGGTATAGCCGGCGTAGACTTCCACATAGTCTTCAGAGCCTTCGTCCAGGCGCACAAGAGGCTGCACGGTTTTAAACGCGTCTACCGAAAGATCGGCGCGCGAAAAAACATCGGCTTCCTTGGTGTTGGAAAAATTGGGAAAAAGCCCGACAGCTTCGGCAATGTAGGGCTCCTGGGCCAGAAGGGCCACATCGCGTTCCGCACCGCTGATGAATGTTTCCACATAGTTGCTCATGAGCAGCAGCTGGGTGGAGGCATTGGCAAGGTAGCTTTCTTCCGCGTTGTCGCGCATGGTTTTGACCATGACCGGCAGGGTTCCCGCAGCCATGACGACAATGGTAAGAAGAAAACCAAGGATAACCCGCAGTCTGATAGTCATAATCGCTCCTGCGCAATCTTAAAGATGGACGGGCGACGGTCTGGCGGACCCGACTCATAGCTGAGCTATCGGTCAGTTGTTCGGAAACTTAATATATGAAACACAAATGTAACCAGCTGGCCAGGTAGGGGGGAGGCGGCTTGCATAAACAATTTGCATATCCCTTGTAAGCGTTGCCGCACGCCGGTTGCAAGGGTCTCTTGCCTGTGTGCGCCACTGCATATACCTTTGGCAAGATGCTGCATAGCCGGTTACGGCAGCTGCAGCTGGCGGCTCATGTACTGCCCGGATTGCCCCTGATCTGGCGCGGCCTGCGGGGCTTGGCGGCGTAGTGTAGAAACAAGGTCAATACAGCAACTGGGTATCAAAAATAATATATCTGGAAGGTAGGCATGGGCGTAAAGAATTTTTGGAGCGCGTGCACGACGTCGGGCATTGCACGCAGCGGCGAGGAGTTTTTAAAATTTGTCGGGCCGGGTCTGCTGGTGACAGTGGGCTTTATCGACCCCGGAAACTGGGCGGCCAATCTGGCTGCGGGGGCCGAATACGGCTACTCGCTGCTGTGGATGGTGACCCTGTCAACCTTCATGCTCATTGTGCTGCAGCACAATGCCGCGCATCTGGGCATTGTGACCGGCAAGTGCATGGCCGAGGCCATAACCGAGTATTTTCCCTGCAGCATTGGTCGGCTGGTGCTGCTCTCCGCCTTTGGCGCATCGGTCATGACCAGCATGGCCGAGATACTTGGCGGGGCCATTGCCCTACGCATGCTGTTTTCCATCCCCCTGCCCATTGGGGCTACCCTCACCGCTGTGCTGGCGGCAGGTCTGCTGCTGCTCAATTCCTACAACAAGGTGGAAAAGTGGATTATCGGCTTTGTATCGCTGATCGGTATCGCCTTTTTGTACGAGTTGTGGCTTGTGCCCGCCGGGTGGGTTCCGCAGGCCGCCGTGGGCTGGGTTACACCCAGTTTTCCCCAGGGCTCCATGCTGGTGATCATGAGCGTGCTGGGCGCGGTGGTGATGCCGCACAATCTTTTTTTGCATTCCGAGATCATTCAGAGTCGACAGTGGCACCTTGAGGGTGAAGCCTTTATCAAAAAAAGGCTTGATTACGAGTTTTTTGACACGCTGTTTGCCATGCTGGTGGGCTGGGCCATCAACAGCGCCATGATCATTCTTGCCGCTGCGGTTTTTTGGGTGGCGGGCCAGCAGGTCACCGAGCTGGAACAGGCCAGGGATCTGCTGCGCCCATTGCTGGGCGACGGTGCCTCCGGGGTTTTTGCCGTGGCCCTGCTGTTTGCGGGCGTGGCCTCCTCTGTCACCTCGGGCATGGCCGGGGGCATCATGACCTCTGGCATGGCTGGGGAACCCTACAATACCAAGGATAAGCACAGTATCACCGGGATTGTGGGCTCGTTGGGCTGCGGCCTGGTGCTCATCTGGCTGACCAGCGATCCTTTCAAGGGGCTGTTGCTTTCGCAGATGGCGCTTTCGGTGCAGTTGCCCATCACCATGGTTTCGCTTGTGGCGCTGACCTCCTCCCCCAAGGTTATGGGCAAATACGCCAACGGCAAGGGCACAAAACTGCTGCTCTACGTGCTGACCAGCATTGTGACGGCGCTCAATCTTATGCTGCTTGCCAGCGCGCTTGGCTAGACAACAGTGTCTTGCGGGTGAACAATATTGTGTCATAGTACAATATTGTTCACCCATCCGGCATGCCTGATTCGTAAAATGTCTTTAAATCAAGCTTGTTATAAATGTTAACAGACGGCATGCTCTTTGCTGCTTCTTAACCGGCCCCCAAACTTTTTGCGGAAAGAGGCACTATGAAAAGGCTCGAGCATCTTATGCAGTCGTTGCAGCAGGCAGACGAAACCCCCGCCCCCGGCAAGGCGGATCTGCTGCTTTACGCTCCCTGCCCGGTCAAGCTGGTGGTCAAAGAGCGCATAGAAGCCATTGCGCAGACGCAAAACCCTGCGCTGGCAACTCACATTCCCATGGGCTGCACCTCGGTGGACCCCTACGACCCCCTGTATATGGAGACGGATGTCGCCAGATTGCCAGCAGTTATTGCTTCCATCGGCTATGGAGACTTTTGGCGCGGCGAATTTGTGCGGCGTTTTGTGCACACCGGCGTTTTTGAAAGCGTGCAGCCCCGGGTGCTCAACCCCCTGTATGCCGAGGCCGGTCTGGTCGACCCGGCGGGGGCCTATACCATCTACGGCGTGACTCCCTATATCTTTCTGGTGGATCATAAAAAGCTCGACGGTCTGCCCGCGCCCAAAAACTGGGCCGACCTGACCAACCCGCGCTACCGGGGGCAAATCGTCATGTGCGGCGACGGCGACGATATGGCCGACGCCGTGCTGCTCAACCAGTACAAGGATTACGGCGAGCCTGGCGTCACAGGGTTGGCCGCAAATATCAAAAGCTTCATGCACTCCTCGCGCATGGCAAAGGTATGCGGCAGCGCCGCGCCCGATGCCGGGGGCATATTCATTATCCCGCTGTTTTTTGCCGAGAGCACCAAACTGCCCGAACATGTGGAAGTCGTCTGGCCCGAGGACGGCGCAGCGGCAAGCCCCCTCTACCTGCTGGCCCAAAAGACGGAAAAACAGCGCCTGGCACCGGTGCTGGACTTTTTTGCCAACGGCTTTGGCGATATTGACAGCGCGGCCTGGTTTATCCCCATGGACGGCTCGCGTCCGTCGCGCCTGCCGCGCCACGCGCGTCTCAAATGGGTGGGCTGGGATTTTGTGGAAAACAACGACGTCAACAGCCTGCGCGACATCCTGGCCCTCAAGTTCCGCCGGTTGCAGGCGGGTGCGGCATGCGGCTCATAACCGTGGCGGGGCCGCCCTCGTGCGGTAAAACCTCGCTGGTGGTCAAGGCGGGCGCGAGCCTCAAAAGCCGTGGCGTCAGCTGCGCGGTCATCAAGTTTGACTGCCTGCAAAGCCGCGACGACGAGCTGTACGGGGCGGCGGGCATCCCCGTTACCGTGGCGCTTTCAGGCGGCCTGTGCCCTGACCATTTTTTTGCCACCAACCTGGAAGAGGCCTTTGCCTGGGCTGTGGAAACCGGGGCGCACATCTGCATCATCGAAACCGCAGGCCTGTGCAACCGCTGCTCGCCGCATCTGCGCGGGGCTCTGGCCCTGTGCGTCATCGACAACCTCATGGGCATAGATGCGCCGGAAAAAATCGGCCCCATGCTGCGGCTGGCAGACGTGGTGGCTGTCACCAAGGGCGACCTGGTTTCGCAGGCCGAGCGCGAGGTGTACCGCTACCGCATCCGGCAGATGAACCAGCGGGCCGTGATCAGGCACGTGAACGGCCTGACCGGCCAGGGCTGCGCCGAGCTGGCCTCCATCATGGCCGTTGCGCCCGATATTGCCTCTGTAACCGACATGCGGCTGCGTTTTGCCATGCCTGCCGCCATCTGCTCGTATTGCCTGAGCGAAATGCGCATTGGCGCGCGATACCAGAAGGGCAACGTTAAAAAGGCGGACTTTGGAGACGGCCATGGAGCGTGAAAATATCGAGCTTGCCCTGAACAGCCTGAGCCTGACCCCAGGGCGCGACAAGACGGGCCAGCCGGAAAAAATGCAGATACAATTTTGCCCCGGTGAAATTACGGCTCTGCTGGGCCCCACCGGTGCGGGCAAAAGCCGTTTTTTGGGAGATATCGAATCTCTGGCCGCTGGCGACACCCCCACAGGCCGTACCGTGCTGCTCAACGGCGTTGCGCCGGACGAAGATACGCGTTTTGACCTGCAGGGACGGCTGGTGGCCCAGCTGACCCAGAACATGAATTTTGTGCTTGATATGGGCGTGATGGATTTTTTGCGCGCGCATGCCCTGAGCCGCGAGGTGGCAGACCCGGAGGGCGCAGCGCTACGGGTCTTTGAGGCTGCCAACGAGCTTGCTGGCGAGCCATTTTATGCCCGCACCCAGCTCACCCAGCTTTCTGGCGGGCAATCGCGCGCCCTGATGATAGCCGACACGGCCCTGCTAAGCTGGTCGCCCGTGCTGCTCATCGACGAAATAGAAAACGCCGGGGTCGACAAGCGCAAGGCCCTTGAGCTGCTGCTGGCCTCGGACAAAATTATCGTCATGGCCACCCACGACCCTGTTCTGGCTCTGGCGGCGGACCGGCGGCTGGTGTTCGAGCGGGGGGCTGTGGCCGCAGTGCTGGCCCGCACCCCGGCGGAGGACGCCCTGCTGGCCCGGCTGGAAGCCATGGAACGCCAGTGGTCGGATGTGCGCAACGCCCTGCGCGTCGGGGCGGATATGTCGCCCTGGGCGGACGGCTGGTAAGGCGTTGGCGGGGCGCCAATGGCGCACAAACTGCTTTCGTCCGTAACAGGTCAGAATTGCAAAGGCAGAGGCCGTCCCAGGGGACGGCCTCTGCCTTTGCATATGCTGTGAAAACTCGTTTAGTTTTTTTCAAACATTTCTATCTGCGCGACCACCATGCGCTTGAACACGGCGGCAATGCCGTCGGCATCCGCGCTGGGCGAGCCGGAACCGGCAAAAGCTTCGGCCACCTTTTGCGCATTGCTGACCATGGTGGAAAATATCTGCGGGGTAACGCCTGCGGTCATGGCGCGCTGGTAGGTGGAATCCATATTTTTTCCTTTCAGGCTGGCGACTGCCTGCAATGGTTTGAGACAGAGCCAGTGGTTTTGGGGAGGCCCTCCCCTTGAAAACGGTGTTAACAGATGCGCGGCAGCTGCGCACCTTCCAACATGCCCAGCAGGCGGCGGCCGCCTATGCGGGTCTGCAGCGCCACCTGCGCCTTGCCTTCGGCCACGGAGCCGATGCGGGCGGCCTCCTTGCCGTAGGGCGAGCGGCGCATGGCTGCAAGGGCCGCCTCGGCGTGGGCCTCGGGCACGATGCAGATGCACTTGCCTTCATTGGCCAGATACAGGGGGTCCATGCCAAGAAAGGAGCAGCCGTTGCGCACGGCCTCGTGCACGGGCACGCTGACCTCGTCAAGCACGATGGACACCTGCGACTGCTCGGCAATTTCGTTGAGGGTGGTTGCAAGACCGCCGCGGGTGGGGTCGCGCAGCACGTGCACCTCGCCCACGGTATTGATGATGTCTTCAATCATATGGTTGAGCGGGGCGGAGTCGGAGGCCACGTCGGTGAGAAACGAGAGCCCCTCGCGGCTGCCCATGACGGTGAGGCCGTGGTCGCCCATGGCCCCGCTGACCAGTACCGCGTCGCCGGGCCGGGCATTGTGCCCCGAAGGCGCTGGTGAGGCAAAGACCTGGCCTATGCCAGTGGTATTGATAAATATTTTGTCGCACGCGCCGCGCGGTACAACCTTGGTGTCGCCTGTCACAATGCTCACCCCGGCCTCGCGGGCGGCTGCGCCCATGTCGGCCACCACCCGCTCCAGGGTTTCGAGGGACAGGCCTTCTTCAAGAATAAAGCCGCAGCTCAGGTAGCGTGGGCGTGCGCCCAGCATGGCCACGTCGTTTACCGTGCCGTGCACGGCAAGGCTGCCGATGCTGCCGCCGGCAAAAAACAGCGGCGTGACCGTGTAGGAGTCGGTGCTCATGGCCAGTGGCCCCGTGAGGTCGGTCAAAAGCGCCGCGTCGTCCATGCGGTCCAGCAGCGGATTGGCAAAATGGCGCATGAAGCACTGGGTAATGAGGCGCTGGGAGGCCCTGCCGCCGCTGCCCGCATCAAGAAGAAGGCAATCGTCCATTATCGCTCCGAATATTTGAAGTAGGCGGCGCAGCTGCCCTCGGTGGAAACCATGCAGGGACCCACCGGGTTGGCGGGCGTGCATTTTTTGCCAAAGAGCGGGCATTGCGGCGGGGTGATGCGCCCCTTGAGCACATCGCCGCAACGACAGCCGCGCAGGGGGGGAACGTCCGGCAGGGTAAGGTCAAGACGCTTCATGGCGTCCATGCTCTCATATTCCGGGCGCAGGGCCAGGCCGCTCTGCGGTATGCAGCCGATGCCGCGCCACAGGGCGTCCGCCGGTTGAAAAAACTGCTCCAGCAGGGCGCGGGCGCGGGGGTTGCCCGTGTCGTCCACCGCGCGGGGGTAGGCGTTGACCACCGCAGGGGCCTTGTCGCGCATCTGCTCGGCCATAAGGCAGAGCGCCAGCAGGATATCGGCGGGCTGAAAGCCGCCCACAACGCCGGGAACGTGAAAATCGCGCGCCAGAAAGGCGTAAGGCTCCAGCCCGAGAATAGTGGAGACGTGCCCCGGCAGCAAAAAGGCCTCTACGCCGCACTGGCTGTCTTCAAGCAATATGCGCAGGGCGGGCGGCACAAGCTTGTGCAGCGAGAGGACGCAAAAGTTCTTCAGCTTGCGCTGCTGGGCGGTCAACAGCGTGGCCGCCACCGTGGGAGCCGTGGTCTCAAAGCCTATGCCCAGAAAAACCACCGTATCGCCGGGGTTGGCTGCGGCAAGGGCAAGGGCGTCCAGAGGCGAATAGACAATTTCTACCCGCGCACCTTGCGCCTGGGCGTGCTTGAGGGTGAGGCCGCCGGGGCCGGGTACGCGCAAAAGGTCGCCAAAGGTGGCCACAATAACGCGGTCGCGCCCGGCAAGATCAAGAAAAGCCGCCACTTCGGCATCGTGGGTGACGCACACCGGGCAGCCGGGGCCGGAGAGATGGGTTACCGCAGCGGGCAGCAGCGAGCGCAGGCCGCTTTGAAAAATGGCGACGGTATGCGTACCGCACACTTCCATAAAGCGCATGCTGCGGTCATCAAGGGCACGGTTGAGGCGGTCCAGAAGACTGTGGCACAACTGCGGGTTCTGAAAGGCGGTTTCCAGCTGCATGGGCATTCCTTTTTTTGCAACCCGCCTGGGGCGGGCAAAACTACTGCTGCATGTTAAGCTCTATGACCGGGCCAGTAAGGCCCCCGTTGGGCGCTTGCCGCATGGCGAAAGGCTTTTTACCGCTGCTGCGCATAGCTGCATCATGCAGGAATAAAAAGCCTTTCTGCCGTGCCCTGAATGCAAAACGTTTCTATGCCAGCGGCGCGAGCATATCGAGGCCTGCGCCCACCGGCAGCCCGCACATGAGGTTGGCGTTGGCTATGGCCTGACCCGAAGCTCCTCTGCAGAGGTTGTCGATGGCCGAAATAATAATGAGCCGCCCTGTACGTGGGTCTACCACAAGACCGAGGTCGCAGAACATGCTCCCGCGCACAAAACGCGTTTCGGGCAGCGAGCCCTTGGGCAGTAGGCGTACCCATGGGCTGTGCGCCCAGGTGTCCGTATAGGCCTCGCGCACCTCGTCCAGGCTGGCCGCGGGGTTTTTGAGCTTGGTGTAAATAGTGGACAGGATGCCCCTGTTGGTGGGCAAAATGTGCGTGTTGAACGAAATGCGGATATCATGACCGGCCAGCAGCGACACTTCCTGCTCGATTTCGGGCGTATGGCGGTGCGTGGGCAGACCGTACGCGCGGAAGTTGTCAGAGACCTCGCAGAACAGCGTGGGCACAACAGCCTTGCGCCCAGCCCCGGTGGCTCCTGATTTGGCGTCCACCACGATGTCGTCGGTGCAAACAAGGTCGTTCTTGATGGCGGCGTACAGCCCCAGAATCACCGAGGTGGGGTAGCAGCCGGGGTTGGCGATCAGTTTGGCCTTGGCGACTTCAGCCGCGTACAGCTCGGGCAGGCCGTAAACGGCCTTGTGCAGCAGGTCGCTGCACACGTGCTCGCGCTTGTACCACGCGGCGTAGGTCTCGGGATCGCGCAGGCGAAAGTCCGCCGACAGGTCAACAACCTTGACCCCGGCGCGCAACAGCGGCTCGGCCATGTCCATGGCTGTTCCCGCCGGTACGGCAAGAAAGACTATTTCGCACTGGCGGGCGGCTTCTTGCGGGTCAAAAACGCTGATAACCACATCCGCGCCGGGCAGGTGGTTGAGAAAAGGATAAAAATCGCCCAGCCGCTTGCCCGATTCGGCCCGCGAACAGGCCATGGCAAGGCGCATGCACGGGTGGCTGACCAGGAGCCGCGTCAGTTCCATGCCCGCATAGCCGGTAATACCCACCAGGCCCACATTGATTGTCTTCATGCCGCTGATCCTTTGAAACTGTATGGTCAATGGAGTCACGGGACCTCGCGGCGCATGGCGGTGATGCCGCGCCGGGCAGGGCCGCCCCGTGGTGCCTCAGGCTTTTTTTGACTGGCAGTCGCAGTCCGGGCCGCACTTCATTACAAACTTCATGCGCAGTTCGTAAAGGATGCTTTCCAGCAGCTGACGCTCCTGTTCTTCCAGCCCGTTTTCGGTCTTGGCCCGCAGCATTTCCAGCACGTCAATGCTGTGCTTTGCCAGGGGCAGGCTTGTTTCTGTGCCGCCGGTTTCGGGGTTCGGCACTTCGCCCAGATGCACCAGGGCCGACGAAGCCAGTGAAATGACAAAGGTTGAAAACGTCACTTCGGGCATGGGGCCATCGGCCTTGCAACCGCAATTGTTGTCACTCATGGCGACCTCGTGGCTCATAAATCGGTTACGGTACCAGCAGCTTGCGCCGCGCTTCTGTCAAACATACAAGCTTTTGCCGCCAGCGCAAGGGCTGGCGGCCCGCAATGCCTAGCTGTGGATCAGGTTCAGGGGTTGCCCCGGTTTGCCGGCAAGCGCCGCGCGGTAAGCGGCCAGCGCTTCTTCAAGGTAGTCACGCGAACCGCAGTGTCCGCCAGCTTCAACGATGCCCCGGTTAAGGGCGTGCAGACCCGCCGCCAGGTCAGCCCAGTCAACCCAGCCCATGTGGCCTATGCGAACCATGCGGCCCTTCATGTGATCCTGCCCGCCAGCCATGCACACGCCGTATTTGTCCATGGCGATGCGCAGCACCTCGGTGCCGTCCACGCCAGCGGGCAGCATCACGCTGGTGATGCCCCAGGCAAAGTGGGTTTTGGCGTACAGGTCAAGGCCCATGGCGGTAACGCCGGTACGGGCCAGCATGGTCAGCGCCCACTGCTTGGCGTAGATGGCTTCAAGGCCGTTTTCGAGCAGCATTTCAAGGCTCTCGTCCAGGCCGACGACAAGGTTTACCGCGGAGGTAAACAGGGTCTGGCCTTGCGCGATCTTGACCCTTTCCTTGGGCAGGTTAAAATAGAAGCAGCCGGGCGTGACGCTTTCGGCCCGCTTCCAGCCGCGAGGCGAAAGGGCCAGCAGCGCAAGGCCGGGGGGCAGCATCAGGCCCTTTTGCGAGCCGGTGACCAGACAGTCGATGCCCCATTCGTCCATGGGGCAGGGGGCCAGACTCACGGCGGAGATGCCGTCCACCAGCAGCAGGGTGTCGGTGTCCCTGGTGATGCGCGCTATCTCTTCAACCGGGTGCAGCACGCCGGTGGATGTTTCAGAATGCTGGACAAGCACGCCCGCAATGCCGGGGTCGGCCTTGAGGGCCGCCGCCACTGCCTGCGGGTCAACGGCTTCGCCCCACGGCACTTCGATGGTTGTGGTTTCGAGGCCGCGCGAGACGGCAATTTCGCGCCAGCGCTGGCCAAATTTGCCGCCCTCGATCACCAGCACGCGCTGGCCGGGGGTAAACAGGCTGTACACCGCCGCAGTCATGGCTCCGGTGCCGGAACAGGAGAGGGGCAGCACCACATCGCTCGTGCCGAACAGCACGCGCAGGCGTTCCTGAACCCTGCCCATCACGGCTTTGAATTCACTTTTGCGGTGGTGGATCATATCTTTGGCGAGCACAAGCCGCACACGCTCCGGCAGAGGCGTGGGGCCGGGGGTGAGCAGGCGAAATTTGTTCAGCATGGCAAATCCTTGTGGTTAAGCGCCCACCTGGGCGATAAAGCACTTCAAATAGGCCGTTTCGGGCATGGCGGCGTGGATGGGATGATCCGGCCCCTGCCCCCCGGCAAATAAAATACGGGCATGCAGTTTGCGCTTGGCGGCGGCCTGCGTCAAGCAGCCGCGCAGGGCCTGGGCCTCAAGATGGTGCGAGCAGGAGGATGTGGCAAGTATGCCCCCCGGTGCAAGCAGCTGCACGGCCAGATCGTTGGCCTGACGATAGGCGGCCAGCCCCAGTGCGGCGTCCTTGCGGCGTTTGATAAAGGCTGGCGGGTCGAGACTGATCACCTCAAAGCGGCGGCCCTCGTCGCGCAGCTGGCGCAGCAGGTCAAAGGCGTCGCCGCACAGTATCCGGGCCTCGCAGCCGGGGGCGTTGGCCCTGGCGTTTTCTTCCGCAAAGGCAAGGGCCTGGGCCGAGGCGTCAACAAAGGTGACGGAGCGGGCGCCTGCCGCAGCCGCACTGACGCCAAAGCCGCCAACATAGCTGAAAATATCCAGCACGTCGGCGTCGGCGGCGTAGCGGGCAAGCTCCGCCCGGTTGGCCCGCTGGTCGTAAAACCAGCCTGTTTTTTGTCCTGTGGCGCACGGGGCGTAAAAGCGGCAGGTGCTTTCGGGCACTTCAAGCCTTTCGGGCAGCGGGCCTTCGCTCTGCTGCTCGCGCGAGAGGTTTTCGAGCCCGCGCGCTGCAAGGTCGTTGGCCCAGAGTATTGACGTTGGCTGCACAAGCGTGCGCAGGGCCTCCGTCAGCGCCTCTCGGCGTTGTTCCATGCCTGCCGTGGTGACCTGCACGGTGAGGTGGTCGCCGTAACGGTCGATGACCAGGCCGGGCAAAAAATCGCCCTCGCCGTGACACAGCCGGTACCAGGGGCCTGGGTAGAGGCGCTGGCGCAGACTCAGGGCGGACTGGAGCCTTTGGGCAAGCAGGGGTTCGTCCAGCTCGGTATCGGGCCTGCGGCTATGCAGGCGGGCGCAGATAAGCGAGGCCGGGTTGACGCACACGCTGCCAAGCGGTGCGCCGCGCCAGTCGCAAAGGGTTGCGGCCTCGCCGGGGGCAAAGTCGGTAAGCGGGCTTTGCTTGACGTCCACCTCGTTGGCGAAAATCCATAGGTGGCCAGCGCGTACGCGCCGGTCTTCATTTTTTTTGAGCCAGAGTTTGCGCATAGGTTACTTTCCCGCTGCTTCGGCGGGGGCAGATGTTTGGGCGGCCTGAGCCGCAAGGGCGTTGATCTGTTCTTCAAGCGCCTGCTTGCCGGGAACGGCGCTGCATGAAAAGAGGGTGCCTGGGTCGTTGAGGGCGGCCAGCAGCTGCAAAATGCCGATGCGCTGCCCGCGCGCGCTTGTAACCTCGAGCTGGCCGGGGCGCTGCACAAAGGTCAGCAGGGCCTCGCGGATGGCCTTGTTTTGCGGGGTAGGATTCAACTCCAGCCCCGTGTCGAGGCTGTGGTGCAGGCTTGCCGCAGCCGCGCGGCCGTTGTGCGAAAGGTTGAGGCCCAGCCAGGCAAGCGCGCCCCGGTCTTTAACCGTAAGCTGCAGATCGCTGAAGCTCTGCAGCAGCAAGGCCTGCTCGCTGCCGCTCATGACGCCTGCGTCGTACAGCGTAAGCGAGCAGTTCACATCGGTAAGGCTGTCGGCCTTGATGGAAATGGTCTTTTTGTGCGAGGCCGTGCTCAGTCCCAGACTTTCAAAGGACATGTCGGCCTTGAGGTCGGGCATGACAAGGCCAGACAGCTCCTGCAGCAGCTGACGGGGGACCGCCAGATCGCGGATATAGCTTTTGGTGTGACGCGGCGTGTTGGAAAGCCAGTCAAACCCCGCGCCGCTCACTGTCGCGACGCCGTTTTCCAAGGCAAAGGCCATGCCCTCGGCACGTACCTGCCTGACAAGGGGCGGCTCGGCAGCAAGGATTTCTTCCACAATCGGGCCAAGGGTTTTGACGGTTGCGTCCATGTCGTCCTCGCTCATGGCGGCGGCGTCCATGAGGCGGTGCAGCAGGCCAATATCGGGCAGGGTAAGGCCGTTTGCCTCAAAGCTTGTCATGTGCATGCTTTCGCGGCCATTGAGGCGGCTCTGCATGTCGTCGATGCGCATCTGCTCGATGGCGGGGCCGTTCCACCCCGCAACCAGCGATTCCTTGACGGTCAGCTGGGCCAGACCGTCCTTGCCGGGCATGTTTACGCTCAGAAAATAGCTCTGCGCCCTGTCCGCGCCCATGAGGTACGAGGCAGCCAGCGCGTCGATGGGTGCGCCGTCAAGAAAACGGCCCACCAGCTCGCTCTCGCTGCGCAGCTCGTTTATTTCCTCCCGCTGCACCGCGGCGCGAACCTCGGGCGTGCGCAGGGCGAGGTTGCGCAGCACGATGTTTTCGGCCACGGGCATCATGCCTGCATCCTTGAGGGCCAGGGGCCGCAGGGGCGTGTAGGCCAGCAGCATACGCAGCGGAATGCGCAGGGAGACCTCGGCCACTTCGTAGGAAATGGGCCCCTGGGGCGTTTCGCCGCGCAGGCGCAGGCCATACAGCTTGAGCGTACGCGAAAGGGGCGAGAATTCCACCCTGTCCACCGCCGCCTGCGTGGATATGCCGTCGCCGGAGATGCCGATGCTCTGGATGCCCCGCTGCACCTGTCCTTCAACCAGCGGGCTCAGGCCCAAAATGAGCCCCACGACGCCCGCTGCAACCAGAATAACAACAGCGGCGGCCAGATATGCTTTTTTCATTCAGAATTCTCCAGCTTGAAAACTTTGCGGTCAAACCGCGCGCCACGGCTTAGCAGCCGTGGCGACAGATGTTCAGAGTTTGCGCCGAGGCGCAGGGGGCGGCTTTGCCGCAACTTTATTCCGCCCGGTGGTGGCAGCCGATGCTCTCTTTGTTGCGCAGGGCCGCCTGCGTGATAATGTACGATGTTTGCGACCCGTGGAAAAGATCCACCAAACGCCGCGAAATACGCGTGCGCTTGTAAAAGTCGTGGATGTGCCGCACTAGGTCGCGCATGTCTTCAAAGGCGCGGCGCAGGCGCGCCTCCGTGCGGGCGATGCCCACGTAGTTCCACATGGTGTTGCGGATATTGGTCCAGTCCTGGGCCACCAGGGCTGGGTCGTCTCTGCGTTCGTCGCCCTCGTGCTGCCAGTCGGGTATGGATGAGGCCAACGCCTTGGGCAGGCCGCTTTCGGCCACGACGCGGTGGGCCAGATCCTTGCCGCTGCTGACGCCCCATACCAATGCCTCAAGCAGGGATGTGCTGGCAAGGCGGTTGGCTCCGTGCAAGCCGGTGCAGGCGCACTCACCAATGGCGTACAGACCGTGCAGCGAGGTGCGGCCATGCACGTCGGTGAGCACGCCGCCGCAAAAATAATGGGCCGCCGGAACCACGGGGATGGGTTCCTTGAGAATGTCGATGCCCGCCTCGCGGCATTTTTCGTACACAGTGGGAAAGCGCGTGGGCAGATCCTGCTCGACGCCGCTCACGTCCAGATACAGGCATGGCGCGCCGTTGTGCAGCATTTCGTCCATCATGGCCAGGGCGACCACGTCGCGCGGGGCGAGGTCGCCCCTGGGGTCGTGGTCGCGCATAAAGGAGCGGCCCTTGTGGTCCAGCAGGCGCGCTCCTTCGCCGCGCATGGCCTCGGTGATTAGCGAGCGGCGGGTGCTGCGTTCCTCGTACAGCGCCGTGGGGTGAAACTGCATGAACTCAAGGTTGGCAAGGTCGACGCCAGCGCGAAAGGCCATGGCCACGCCCGTGCCGACGCAGCCTGGGGAGTTGGTCGAGTGCAAAAAAACCTGCCCCACGCCGCCGGTGGCCAGCACTGTCCAGTCGGCCAGGATGGTTTCCGTCTCGCCGGTTTTCTTCGTTGAGCACGTAAGCTCCAAGGCAGCGGTTGCGCACTTCGTAGCGGTATTGCGAAGCCCTGGCGTGGTGGTGACTGGTCAAAAGGTCGATGGCGGCGCGGCGGTGCAGGCGAGTGATGCGCGGGTGAGCCAGTACCTGCGCGGTCAGGCCGTCCATGATGGCGCGGCCCGAATAATCGGCGCAGTGCAGGATGCGCGGCAGGGAGTGCCCGCCCTCGCGCGTGAGGTTAAAGGTGCCGTCTTCGTTGCGGTCAAAGGGAACCTTGGCGCGCTTGATCAGCACCTCGTCAACGCATACCGGCCCCTGGACGCACAGGTAATTGACGGCCTTGTTGTAGTTGTAATTGTGGCCTGCAACCAGAATGTCTTTTTCGAGCGCGGGGCGCGTCAGACGGGTGCTCCGGCGTTGGCGTCGCCTGATAGATGATGCCGCCCTGGGCAAGCTCGGAATTGCCGTCGGCCAGCCTGTCGCCAGCGTTGAGCAGTAGAACGTCGCAGCCGGAATCGGCCAGTGTTAGCGCAGCGGTGCACCCGGCAACGCCGGAGCCGATGATGAGGACGGGCACATGACGGCGGATAGAATTCACGGCGCAAACCTCAGTTTCCGCATGCTTCAAGCATGCGGGTTAGGGAGAGACGGGCGGGGGGGCAGAGTTTCTCCTCTATGTGCAGAGGCGAGGCTGCTCCGGCAGCAACACTTTGCAGGGTGGCCAGCAGCTTTTTTTCTGTGACTTTGGCCATGTTGCCGCAAACAGCGTGACCAAGGGGCAAAATGCGGCACTGCGCCGCATGGCGCTGGGCCAGACGATATACGAGGTTGTTTTCCGTGCCGACAACAAGGGTCGAGCCCGGAGCTTCGGCGGCAACGCGGGCCGCTTCCTTGATGATGTACGAGGTGGAACCCGCGCCGTCGCAGGCTTCGATGACCTCCTGCCTGCATTCGGGGTGGGGCGATAACGCGGCAGCCGGGGTATTGAGCGCGCATTTCCGCCACGTCTTCGGGCTCAAAACGCGCGTGGATGGCGCAGCAGCCGGGCCAGAGCAGCAGCTTGCGGTCAAGGGGCTGGCTTTCGGCCTGCACCAGCCCGCCTGCGCCTATGCGCAGCACGTGGCGCTCATGCCGCCCGATGCCCAGGGCCTCGGCGGTATTGTTGCCAAGGTGTCTGTCGGGCAAAAAAAGCACGCCGTCGCCCTGATCCAGCGCCCAGCGCAGCATGGTCTTGGCATTGGCCGAGGTGCAGACCGCGCCGCCAAACTCGCCCACCACGGCCTTGAGGGCCAGGTCTGTGTTGACGTAGGCCAGCGGAACAACCTTGCGACCAGCGGCTGCCAGCTGTTCCAGCACCTTGCGGGCCAGCGGCGCGGGCGTCATGCGCGACATGAGGCAGTCGGCGTCAAGGCTCGGCAGGTGCACGCTCTGGCCGGGTTTGGCCAGCAGCGCCGCCGATTCGCCCATAAAGTACACGCCGCAAAAAATGATATGGCCAGCGTCAATGCCGGGAACGCGCCTGGCAAGCTCGAGCGAATCGCCGGTGATGTCGCAGTGGCGCACCACAGCGTCGTTTTGATAGTGGTGGCCCATAATGCACAAATCCGCGCCCAGCTGTTTTTTCAGGGATGTAATGGCTGCGCTTGTGTCTTGCATATGTGTGGTTCCTCAGCAGGCAATGGAAAATATGTGGCGTAAGCGGAAATTTGTTCCGGGGATGTCACGGTGCTGTCGCAATGCTGCCGTATGGTTGCCATGGTTTGGCGTGGTGAGCGAGGCAACCGGGCGGTGGAGCACGGAAATTACGCGTCCGCCTGCACGGCCAGCAGCGTCATGCTAAAATCAGCCGATACTGCAGAGTGGGTCAGCCGCCCTACCGAAATAAAGTCGGGCCTGCGCGGCTTTGTCAGCGCCAGCGCGCGTATGGTATCCAACCGCACGCCGCCGCTGACTTCGGTTTCGATGGACTGGGGCACAAGGGCAAGCGCCTGCGACAGACGTTCGCCGTCCATGTTGTCCATCATGATGCGGTCGGCCCTGGCTGCAACGGCCTCGCGCACATGGTCGAGCGTACGGCACTCCACCTCGATGGGCGGGCAGGGCGTATACTGCGCCCTGAGCGTGGCCACCGCAGCGGTAATGGAACCGGCGGCATCGATGTGGTTGTCCTTGAGCATAAGCATTTCGGTCAGGTTTTTGCGGTGGTTGTGCCCGCCGCCCGCCTGGACGGCGTATTTTTCGGGCCAGCGCAGACCGGGGGTCGTTTTGCGGGTGTCGAGCAGCCGCACGCCCGTGCCCTCAAGCTCGCGCACGTAGCGGGCCGTGAGGTTGGCGATGCCCGAAAGATGGGTGATGAAATTCAGGATAACGCGTTCGGCCTTGAGCATGGCCGTGGCAGGTGCGGTGATGCGGGCAACCTCGGTCATGGACGGAACCGCCGAGGCTTCCTTAACCAGGGCACGCCACGCAAAGGGTGCGCCAAGGCTTTGGAATACAGCGCCGATAACGGGCAGGCCCACCACAAGGGTGTCTTCCTTGGCGCGGATGACGGCGTTCATGGAGGCATCGGGGGCAAAAAGCCCCAGAGCTGTCAATTCGGGGCCGTCTTCCTCCAGGGCGAGGTCGATGGATTTTTGAAGCAGCCGCTGACCTTCTGGAGAGAAAAATGCGGCCCAGGGCTTGAACATTGCGCTTGTCCCCATTTCTTGCGCGTGCTAAGTGAAAACTCGCCCGTCAGGGCGCATGCTGCGCACGTTGCAAGACTGTAAATATGACCCGATTGCGGCTGTCGCCCGATACGGGTGTGCTGTAATAGATAGAATGCCCCGTGTTTCGCGTCAAGGTGCTGGGACATCATGAGTTTTTTCACAAGCCTGTAAGGCTGGCGACATTCTGCCACGTTGTGCAGTACAGTCGGCCTTGCCGTACGGCGGCGCAAGCGGGGCGCAAGGCTCCGTCGCCGGGACAGCGCAATGCTGAGGGCGGTTTTTGCGGCTGCCAGAACAGCCGCAGTTTGGGCGGAACCGCTCGGTTCCCTTTTGTTATGTCGCGCCCTGCGCGACGATATTCATGGATACAGACTGGATAAAGGCGCGCCATGGCTGACCTGCACAACGATGATTTACGTTCCAAGCCTGTGGAACAGCCCGGCGGCGTTCAGCCCCAAGCAGAGCCCCCGTCTCTTTCTCCCGCCAAAAGCACCCCCTCTCTCCATGCCGCCTCCCCTGCATTGTCTGGCGCGCCTGAAAACGTCGATGCCTCTGATGTCGGCGGCACGGCGGAATTCGCCGATGGGGAATTTGTGCATCCGGCCGACATGGCCGATCACCTTGAGAATCTGAGTCTTGAAAAGCAGGTCAGCACCCTGAGCCGCATGTCCAAGGAGGACGCCGCCGAGGCGTTGGCCGAGCTGGACGAAAACATGGCAGTGGACGTGCTGGAAAATCTGGACGACGACGTTGCCGCCCAGATTATCGCCGAGATGTCGCCCGACGATGCCGCCGACGTGCTGGACGAGCTGGACGAGGACCACCGCGACGCCCTGCTGGAAAAGCTGGACCGCGAAGATTCCGAAGAATTGCGCAGCCTGCTCAATTTTGATCCGGATTCCGCAGGCGGCGTCATGAACACCGAGCTTATCCTGCTGGAAAAAAATTTTACGGCGGACGAGGCCATAGCCCATATCCGCAGCGAAATGGCCGACAAGGAAAGCCCGTACTACGCCTACGTGGTGGACGCGCAGCAGGTGCTAGTGGGCGTGCTATCCCTGCGCGACCTCATGCTTGCACGGCCCGGCACCTTTGTGGGCGACGCCGTGGCGGGACAGAGCGTTGTCAGCGTCACCTACGACACAGACGAGCGCGAGGTGGCCAGCCTGCTCTCGCACTACAACTTTCTGGCCATGCCCGTCGTGGACAACGAGGGGCATATTCTCGGCGTGGTGACCTATGACGACATCATGGACATCATGCACGAAGAAGCCAGCGCCGACATGCTGGGCATGGTGGGCGCGGACCCGGAAGAAAGCGTGGATACGCCCTGGCTTGAAAGCGTGTGCAAACGCCTGCCCTGGCTGTTTGTAAACATGATCAATTCGGCCCTGTCGGCCTCGGTGGTGTACATGTTCGAGGGCTCCATCGCCCAGATGGCCGTGCTGGCCGTGCTCATGCCCATGGTGGCAAACCAGGCGGGCAATACCGGGCAGCAAGCGCTGGCGGTTATGATCCGCCAGTTGGCCACGGACCGCTTTGACCATAAAAAAGCCTGGATGGCCGTGGTGCGCGAGGGCAAAATCGGCATCGTCACGGGCATGGCCATGGCTCTGGTGGCTTTTTTCGCGGCCTGGTGGTTTACCGGCATGGCTGTCGTAGGTGGGGTCATGGGCGGGGCGCTTCTGTGCGACATGCTTTTGGGCGCGGTGGCTGGCGGCTCTATCCCGCTTATATTTCGGGCGCTTGGGCGTGATCCTGCGCAGGCGTCGAGCATTTTTCTCACTACAATCACTGACGGCGCAGGTTTTTTTATCTTTTTAGGCCTGGCCTCTCTGTTCATTTTATAAAAAATTTGTCACCCTTGGCCCGTTTGGTGGGGCATCTGCCCCGGCCACTGCTTTATAAGCTGGCCGAAACATTTGTCGCGTCTGTCGCGGGGCCGTGTCTATGGGTGATATTCCGGGTGAAATCTGCCGTATCTTGCTGGTGGACGACCATAAGCTGCTTATGGAGGGGCGTGCGCAGTTTGCTTGCGCCCTATGGGCATCTGCGGGTTGTGGGCATGGCCCAGAACGGCGGCGAGGCCGTGGCGCTGGCCGCCTCGCTACAGCCCCATCTGTTGGTGCTCGACCTTGGCATGCCCGGTATGAACGGCCTTGAAACTGGGCGGGCCGTGCTTGAGGTGCGGCCGCAGACCCGCATTCTGGTGTACACCGGGCATGAGGATCAGCGCTGGCTGCCGGAGCTCATCGACCTGGGCATCATGGGGCATGTGCGCAAGTCTGAGTCGCCCGGCGTGCTGCTGCGCGCCATTGAAAGCGTGCGCGCAGGCGAGATTTATCTGAGTTTTCCCGATCCAGGCGGGCGTGTCGCCGCCATGCTGCGCCAGCGGCGCGAGGCCGCCGACACCGCCAATGCCGATGCCGGGGCTGATCTGGGGGCGCTTTCGCCGCGCGAAAAAGAGATTTTTCGTCTGCTGGCTGACGGCAAGAGCGTCAAGACCATTGCGGCAGAGCTGTATATCAGCCCCAAGACTGTCGAGACCCACAAGTACAATCTGCTCACCAAGCTGCAGGCAGGCTCGTTGGGCGATCTGGTCAAGATCGCCATCCGGCATGGGCTGGTGAAGGTCTAGGGGAAAGCATGTAAGAGGTCAGCGGCGGGGTGGGTGAGGTAGAAAAGGCAAGAAAGCAAGAAAGGCAAAAGATATAAGAGGTTAGCGGCGGCGGGGTTGGTGAGCCCGTCGGACTGATTTACGCAAACCCGTCTTTTTTCGTCCTGACGGCGTCAACGTCGCGTTTTTGATGCTCACGTACACGAGTACGCTGCGCTCAAAGACGCGACGTTTCCTTGTCAGGCCGGAAAATACGTATTTTGCAAATAGCCCAACACCAGCCATCGCTTCCGCTTCGCTCCAGCGAGTTTAAGGAAGGCGACGCCACGACCTGCTTTTGATGACGAAAGGATTTTCTGACGCGTACGCTATCCGCTTGATTCTGGCTGCCGCGATGAAGGATGTCAGCAAAGGCAAAATGCAGCCGGGGCTGACGGGGTGGGTGAGGTAGAAAAGGCAAGAAATCAAGAAAGGCAAAAGATATAAGAGGTTAGCGGCGGCGGGGTTGGTGAGCCCGTCGGACTGATTTACGCAAACCCGTCTTTTTCGCTCTGACGGCGTCAACGTCGCGTTTTTGATGCTCACGTACACGAGTACGCTGCGCTCAAAAACGCGACGTTTTCTTGTCAGGCCGGAAAATACGTATTTTGCAAATAGCCCAACACCAGCCATCGCTTCCGCTTCGCTCCAGCGAGTTTAAGGAAGGCGACGCCACGACCTGCTTTTGATGGCGAAAGGATTTTCTGACGCGTACGCTATCCGCTTGATTCTGGCTGCCGCGATGAAGGATGTCAGCAAAGGCAAAATGCAGCCGGGGCTGGCGGGGTGGGTGAGGTAGAAAAGGCAAGAAAGCAAGAAAGGCAAAAGATATATGAGGTTAGCGGCGGCGGGGTTGGTGAGCCCGTCGGACTGATTTACGCAAACCCGTCTTTTTCGTCCTGACGGCGTCAACGTCGCGTTTTTGATGCTCACGTACACGAGTACGCTGCGCTCAAAGACGCGACGTTTCCTTGTCAGGCCGGAAAATACGTATTTTGCAAATAGCCCAACACCAGCCATCGCTTCCGCTTCGCTCCAGCGAGTTTAAGGAAGGCGACGCCACGACCTGCTTTTGATGGCGAAAGGATTTTCTGACGCGTACGCTATCCGCCTGATTCTGGCTGCTGCGATGAAGGATGTCAGCAAAGGCAAAATGCAGCCGGGGCTGACGGGGTGGGTGAGGTAGAAAAGGCAAGAAAGCAAGAAAGCAAGAAAGGCAAAAGATATAAGAGGTTAGCGGCGGCGGGGTTGGTGAGCCCGTCGGACTGATTTACGCAAACCCGTCTTTTTCGTCCTGACGGCGTCAACGTCGCGTTTTTGATGCTCACGTACACGAGTACGCTGCGCTCAAAAACGCGACGTTTTCTTGTCAGGCCGGAAAATACGTATTTTGCAAATAGCCCAACACCAGCCATCGCTTCCGCTTCGCTCCAGCGAGTTTAAGGAAGGCGACGCCACGACCTGCTTTTGATGGCGAAAGGATTTTCTGACGCGTACGCTATCCGCTTGATTCTGGCTGCCGCGATGAAGGATGTCAGCAAAGGCAAAATGCAGCCGGGGCTGGCGGGGTGGGTGAGGTAGAAAAGGCAAGAAAGCAAGAAAGCAAGAAAGGCAAAAGATATAAGAGGTTAGCGGCGGCGGGGTTGGTGAGCCCGTCGGGCTGATTTACGCAAACCCGTCTTTTTCGCTCTGACGGCGTCAACGTCGCGTTTTTGATGCTCACGTACACGAGTACGCTGCGCTCAAAAACGCGACGGTTTCTTGTCAGGCCGGAAAATACATATTTTGCAAATAGCCCAACACCAGCCATCGCTTCCGCTTCGCTCCAGCGAGTTTAAGGAAGGCGACGCCACGACCTGCTTTTGATGGCGAAAGGATTTTCTGACGCGTACGCTATCCGCTTGATTCTGGCTGCCGCGATGAAGGATGTCAGCAAAGGCAAAATGCAGCCGGGGCTGACGGAGTGGGCGAGGTAGAAAAGGCAAGAAAGCAAGAAAGGCAAAAGAATATAAGAGGTTAGCGGCGGCGGGGTTGGTGAGCCCGTCGGACTGATTTACGCAAACCCGTCTTTTTTCGTCCTGACGGCGTCAACGTCGCGTTTTTGATGCTCACGTACACGAGTACGCTGCGCTCAAAGACGCGACGTTTCCTTGTCAGGCCGGAAAATACGTATTTTGCAAATAGCCCAACACCAGCCATCGCTTCCGCTTCGCTCCAGCGAGTTTAAGGAAGGCGACGCCACGACCTGCTTTTGATGGCGAAAGGATTTTCTGACGCGTACGCTATCCGCTTGATTCTGGCTGCCGCGATGAAGGATGTCAGCAAAGGCAAAATGCAGCCGGGGCTGACGGAGTGGGCGAGGTAGAAAAGGCAAGAAAGCAAGAAAGGCAAAAGAATATAAGAGGTTAGCGGCGGCGGGGTTGGTGAGCCCGTCGGACTGATTTACGCAAACCCGTCTTTTTTCGTCCTGACGGCGTCAACGTCGCGTTTTGATGCTCACGTACACGAGTACGCTGCGCTCAAAGACGCGACGTTTCCTTGTCAGGCCGGAAAATACGTATTTTGCAAATAGCCCAACACCAGCCATCGCTTCCGCTTCGCTCCAGCGAGTTTAAGGAAGGCGACGCCACGACCTGCTTTTGATGCTGAAAGAATTTTCTGACTTCTGGCCGAGCCGTTTGATCGTGGCTGAGCGGAGCGCTGAATTGCCGTAACCGTATCGCTATAGGTACACTGATTTTGTATTTTTAGTGCAAGTTATCAAGAGGTTGAAACTATTGCGACAGGATTTGGTATAAAGTTCACTTGCAGTAATCAAACCGACCAAGGGTAGTCGGCTGAAGCGGAATATAATTCGAAGCGGGAGCGGCATATGGCATTTACGCGTCGCGGAGGGAGATCGCCTGAGCGAGCAAAGCGAGGGAAGGAAGCTCCCGCAGCACAGGACGCGTGCCCTCGTCAAGCTATGCTAATTGAAAACCTCAAGGGGGTGGTTCGGGGGGGATGCAAGGGGGGCCGCGCAGGGGGCGCAGCCCCATAACCGGCCCCGCCTTGCCGTGCGCCGCGCAGGCGTCCCAACTTCGCCGGAGGGCGAAACACTGTGCCCGCAGGGCAGAATGAACGAAACATCCCGCGCCGCGCAGGCGTCCCAACTTCGCCGGAGGGCGAAACACTGTGCCCGCAGGGCATAATGAACGAAACATCCTCCCCCCCCGGGGCAGGCGAGAGCAGCCCGCCGCGCAGGCGAAATACCCCCCTCACCCCTCTGGGGAAATCCCTTAGGCATTATTTCACAAATCAGGATTCTCCTGATAGCGCCCCAGGGCGTTGCGACCTAACGTGAGCCAACAGTAAATAAACTTGCGTCGGCAAAAGGCCGCAAGGGGGAAACAATGGCTTTTGATTTCCAAAGAACCCCGAACAGCGGGGCTGTGAATTTTGTGGTGAAGTTCATTCTGCTGCCCATGGCGCTGTGTCTGTGGCTTGTTTGCCCGGCATCGGCCCAGGCCGACAAGGCCCCAGCGCCTACTGCGGCCGCCGTAACGGCGCAGGCTGAAAATGCCGCTCAGCAGGCCCCGGCCATGCTGACAGTGGCCAGCGCCGACACCTCGGTGCAGGCTGCTCCCGCCGCCCCGGCTGTTTCGCAGGGGGACGATGCGGCGGCCATAGACAACCACCCCTGGTGGTACTGGCCTGTGGCGCTGCTGTTTTTCTGCTTCATCCTCGGCGTGATCGCCGTTATGGCCGGTGTGGGCGGCGGCGTGCTGTTTGTTCCGCTGGTGAGCGGGTTTTTCCCCTTCCACCTCGATTTTGTGCGAGGCGCTGGCCTGCTGGTGGCCCTCGCGGGTGCGCTGGCCGCTGGTCCTGGTCTGCTGCGGCGTAACTTCGCCAACCTGCGCCTCGCCCTGCCTGTGGCGCTGATCGCCTCTGCCTGCGCCATCGTTGGCGCCATGCTCGGCCTGGCGCTGCCCACCAACATCATTCAGACCTGCCTCGGCGCGACCATTCTCGGCATTGCCGTGTTGTTGCTGCTTTCCAAAAATTCCGTGCGCCCGGTGGTCACCACTCAGGACGCCTTGGGTATGGCTCTTGGCATGAACGGCGTTTTTCTCGAGCCCAGCACCGGTGAAGTGGTGGAATGGAAAACCCACCGCACCCTGGCCGGGCTGTTGCTGTTCATCGCCATCGGCATTATGGCCGGCATGTTCGGCCTTGGCGCTGGCTGGGCCAACGTGCCCGTGCTCAACCTGCTCATGGGCGCGCCCCTCAAGGTGGCCGTGGGCACTTCCAAATTCCTGCTTTCCATTACTGACACGTCTGCCGCCTGGGTGTATCTGAATCAGGGCTGCGTTATCCCGCTCATGGCTGTGCCTTCCATCGTCGGCCTCATGCTGGGTTCTGTGGTTGGCGTGCGGCTGCTGGCCAAGGCCAAGCCCAAGTTCATCCGCTACATGGTTATTGGCGTGCTCTTCTTCTCCGGGGCCAAGGCCCTCATGAAGGGTCTCGGCTGGTAATAGCACCGGATACGCTTGAACAGAAGGGAGAAAAAAATGACCACTGATCTGAAAAACGACATAAAGGCCTCCCCCGCGCAACTGCGGTATGCAGACACCTTGTTTTACGGCGCTCTGCTTGGCTTTGTGGCAATGCTGGTTACCTACGCGCTCTACGTCTTTGGCGTGCTGACGCCGCAGATTCCCCTGGATGAAATGCCGCGCCTGTGGACCCATAGCGCCGCCTCGTACCGCGCTGCGGGCCATATCCCCCAGGGTTGGGGCTGGCTTGCCCTTGTGGGCAAGGGCGATATATGCAATTTCATTGGTATCGCTTTTCTTGCGGCGCTTACCATCTTCTGCTTTGTGCAGCTGGCGATTGGGCTTGCGCGGCAAAAGCAGTGGGTTATGATGATCATTGCCGTGCTTGAAGTGCTGGTGCTCAGCCTTGCGGCTTCGGGCGTACTGGTGGCTGGCGCTCATTAATCGTGGTTTTGCCTTGCGGGGCCGGGGAACGTGCCGCCGTGGAGCTTGACCGCACCAGCGGGCTTGACGGCGGCGCAGACCTTGGAGGGCACATGTTTGCCAAGATAAAAAACTACTTCGCGCATCTTCTGGAAGTTCCTGAAGCCGTGTCGCCAGCCCGGTACCGTTCTCTGCGGAGGCTGATGACCGTGCTCATGGTGGCTGTTTCGGTTACGCCGCTGCTGCTGCTTGCGGGCATAAGCCACGTGCAGTACATGCGAACCCTTGAGCGCGAAATGGAAAGCCCGGTGTACGCTCTGGCCCGCAAATCGCAGGCGGCATTAGAACTTTATCTTGGCGAGCGCATCTCGACGGTGAGCTTTTTGGCCCATGCCTACACCTTTAAAGACCTGATGGACGAGCGTACTCTCAACCGCGTGTTTCTGGCCCTGAAGAGCGAGTTCCAGGGCTTTGTGGACATGGGGCTTGTGGATGCCGACGGCCAGCAGGTGGGGTATGTGGGGCCGTACAAGCTCAAGGGCGTCGATTACGCAGGCAAACCCTGGTTGCGCGATACAGAGATCAAGGGCCGGTACCTCAGCAACGCCTTTTTGGGTTACCGGGGGTATCCGCACCTGGTTGTGGCCGTGCACCGGCTTGAAGAAAACGGCGTTTCGTGGACCCTGCGCGTGGCAACCGACACCCTGCGCATCCAGCAGGTGGTTTCTACCGTAGGGCCGGAGCACGATACCGATGTTTTTTTGGTCGATACCGAGGGCGTCTTGCAGACAGATTCAAACCTGTTTGGCAAGGCGCTGGAAAAGCTGTCCCTCGAGCTGCCCCCCGCCGCGCACGAAACAGTGGTTCGGCGGGTGACGGACGCCAAGGGCAGGCAGCTCATGGTCGCCTCGTGCACGCTGGCTGGCACAGACTTTATGCTGTTGGCAGTCAAACCGACAGAAGACGCCATCCGTCCCTGGCGGTCGCTGAGTACGGAGCTTCTGCTGGTGCTGTGCGGCGGTATCGCCCTGATTTTTATGGTTTCCAACCTGCTCATGCAGCAGCTGGTCAACCGGCTGCAGGCCAGCGACGAGCGGCGGGTGGCTGTTTTTGCCCAGATGGAACACAACCAGAAGCTTTCGTCCATTGGGCGGCTGGCGGCTGGCGTGGCCCACGAGGTCAATAACCCCCTGGCTGTCATTTACGAAAAGGCCGGGCTTGCGCAGGATCTGTTGAACATGGGCAAGGTGTGCGGCGACGGCAAGGACAAGGATCGGCTGAGCGCCCTGCTCGAGGGCATAGAGAGCACGGTTGAACGGGCACGCGGCATTACGCACCGTCTGCTGGGTTTTGCCCGGCGTATGGAGGCCAACCGCCAGGCCCTGCATATTGAAGAAGTCATCACGGAAACTCTGGGCTTTCTTGAACGCGAGGCCAAGAACCGTGGCGTGAAACTTGAGACGGATCTGCCCCCCAACCTGCCGGAAATTGTCTCTGACAGGGGGCAGCTGCAGCAGGTATTTCTCAATATCGTGGGCAACGCGCTTGATGCGCTGGCAGGCGGCGAGGGCGCAGCGCAACGGCCCAAGGGCGAAGAGCGTTTTGTCAAAATACGCTGTCAGGGTCAGGGCAGGTATATGCTCGTGAGCGTGGAGGACAACGGCAAGGGCATGTCGCCCGAGGTGCTCAAACACATTTTCGAGCCGTTTTACTCTACCAAAAAAGACAAGGGAACCGGGCTTGGCATGTTTATCACTTACGGCATCGTGCGCAAGCTTGGCGGCGAAATCCACGTGCAAAGCGAAGAAGGACGGGGCAGCACCATCAGCATAACCCTGCCGCTTACTCCGCCCGATGTGGCTGTGGAGGTGTAGAATGGCGTTGCGCATCCTTCTGGCTGACGACGAAAAAGAATTTGTGGATACCCTGGCCGAGCGCCTTTCGCTACGCGGATACGCGCCCTATGTGGTCTATGACGGCATCAGCGCCCTGCAGGCGGCCACGCCTGAAAAACCCGATGTCGTCGTGCTTGATCTTTTCATGCCCGGTTTGGCGGGCGACGAGGTGTTGCGCCGCCTCAAGGTGCTGTACCCTGATTTGCCGGTTATCCTGCTTACCGGGCACGAGGCGGTAGACGACAACGGCACCAACCCCGTGGCGCAGGCCTTTGCCTGCCTGACCAAACCGCTGAGCTTCAATGTTTTTTTGGAAACGCTGCAGGCTGCGGCGCGTGAAGGCAAGGAATGCGCAACCGAGGGAGGCAGGCCATGAATGAAAGTCAGTGCATGGCACGACTGCTGGCCTCAGCCGTTCACGATATGCGCAACGTGCTGGCCGTAATACGCGAATCAGCCGGTCTGGCGCAGGATCTTGCCTCTCTTGCGGGCAGCAAGGCAGTTTCGGCACCGGGGGCAGAGCGTCTTTCGTCGGCCTTGAGCGAGGTGCAGCGGTCCATCATTCAGGGCGCGGCGCTTTCGGAGGCCATGGACTATATGGCGCAGGCAGGCGGTATGGAGCCGGGCGGAGCCGGGCCGTGCGATCTTGCGCGGGTATGCCGCAGCTTTTGCCTGCTGGCGGCGCGACAGGCTCGCGCGGCGCAGATATGCCTGACCTGCGGCGAAACCGACGAACCCGTGTGGGCCAACGTGCCGCCGCTGGCCGTACTGCGCTCTATACTGGAAGTGTTTGACCTCTGCGCCTCGGTTGGCGGGCAGGTAAACCTGCGCCTCACAGCTGGCCGGCGGCAAAAAGATGAAGGCATCATTGTCGAAGCGCTGGAGGGCGCCAACCGGGAGATGGCCCTTGCGGCCATGACCGGCAGCCCCATGCTCGACGGCCTGCACCCTGGCTGGCGGGCGGTGCTAATGCCCTGGCGTGACGCCGGGCCAAGATTTTTCCTTTCCATTTCGGCCTGCGATAGCGAAGGCGAATAACCGGCGCCGGCATGTTGCCGGGCCTTCAAGGAGTATTCCATGACCAAGGAAGACATCAAAATCCTGCTGGTGGACGACGAAAAGCAGTTTGTGGACACGCTGTCGGAGCGCCTGGCCATGCGCGGCTTTGAAGCACGGGTTGCCTACGATGGCCCCGAAGCACTCAAGGCTGTGGAAAAGCCCACCGACGTTATCGTGCTTGACCTGCGCATGCCCGGCATGGACGGTTTTGAAGTGCTGCGCAATGTCAAAAAAAGCAATCCGCAGGTGCAGGTCATCATTCTTACCGGTCATGGCGGCGATGCCGAAGAGCAGACCGCTTACCGCATGGGCGCGTACAACTTCCTCAGAAAGCCCATGGACATTGACGAACTGCTCAATAGCATCCGCATGGCCTACCGTGACAAGCTCGAAAACGCCATGGTTGCCGTTTCGCTGGCCGAATGCGGCGACTTTGATTCTGCCAGAGATGTCTTGAATGAAAAAGACGTGATGGAAGAACACGGCAAATAGATTGTGATGCAATACGGCCATACAGGCCGGATGTCGTATCCGGCCTGCGGCTTGTGAGGTGCGGCCCAGCGGCCCGCGCCTCGGCAGTGGTTCGCCCTGGGAGTTCGCCATGCGTGTACTTGTTGTGGATGACGAACCTGCCTTTTCGGAACATTTGGCAGAGCGTCTTGCCTTGCGCGGTTATGAAACAGCAACCGCACTGGATGCCGATGCCGCACTGGCAGAACTGGCCTGCGGCCCCCGCGACCTCATCTTTCTTGATGTGGGGCTGCCTGGCATGGACGGCGTGGATCTGCTGAAGATCTTGCGCGAGCGTTACCCGCAAAGCGACGTGGTGATGCTGTCGGGCGCTGGCGACATGGGCAAGGCCGTGCAGGCCATGCGGCGCGGGGCGTTGAACTGGCTTTCAAAACCCGTTGGCATGGACGGCATACTGGCCGAGTGCCGCAAGGCTGCGGAGCGCGCGGGCGCACGGCAGGAGGCGGCCCGGCTGGCTGAGGCGGCACGCTGGCGCAGCTTTGGACGCGTGGCCGAGGGCGTGGCCCACGAGGTCAACAATCCGCTGAACATCATCGTGCAGGCTGCTGGCCTCATACGCGACTGCCTTGAAGAGCCCGAAGCCCAGTCTCTGCCCGATATCGGCGAAGTGCGCGACGCGGTGGACACCATCCGGGCGCAGGGCCTGCGAGTGCGCGAAATAACGCGCAAGCTGCTGATGGTCGGGCACGGGCTTGACCCCCGTGTTGGAGCGCTGGATGTGGCCGCCGAGGTGGGGCAGGTGCTGCGGCTTTTGCGCGAGCGTATGGAAAACGCCCATGTGCGTTGCGACGTTGTTATCCCTCAGGGCGATGATGCGCCGCGTCCTCTGGGTTCCGCTCCGGAACTGCAGCAGATATGTCTGCACCTGCTGGAGAATGCTCTGGACGCGCTGAGCGATGACGACGCCACGGCACGAGCCGCTTTCGCCGACGGCGCGGCGGCCGCGCAGGACAGGCTTGTTGTTCTTGCAGCCTCCACGCGGCGCGACCCGCAGGGGCGCGACTGGTATGATCTTGTGGTGCGCGACAACGGCCCCGGCATCGCGCCCGACATCATGCCGCACATATTTGAACCTTTTTTTAGCACGCGCGCGCTGCAAAGCCCTTCAGCCGGTCATGCCGCAGGCGGCAAAACGCTAGGCCGCTACTTGGGGCTGGGTCTTGCCGTAGCACGCTCTCTGGCCCACGCACGAGGCGGCGAGTTGACAGCGGTCAACGGGTCGCACGGCGGGGCAGAATTCTGCCTCAGCCTGCCTCTGGCGGAGCCTCTGGGCCAGCCGAATCCGACGGCAGAAGCGTAGCCGTACGAATTACCATATTACGCGCACAGGTTCAGCGACTGAACCGCTGCGCCTGCCATCACCTCCAATCGCCCCAAGCGTTTACGGTGGACGCCCCTCGCCATGGGTTCGGCGGGGGGCAATGTTTTTTTGGCCGCTGGCCGCAAAAAAGCCCCCTGCCGCAACAACAGGGGGCTTGTACCATCTGTCTGGTTTGTCCTAATCGGGCAACAGCACTTCTGTCTGAAATCCAGAGGCCACGCATTTGGCTACAAGGTCGCCTGAACCGTCGTAAATCTTTACGTCGTAGTTGAGAATATGCTTGCCGTTGCGCACTACGGCGGCCTCGGCCGTGAGGGGCGAAACCCTGCCGGGGCGCAGGTATTCAATGGTGGTGTTCAGGCTGACCACGCCGTAGTCTTTGCCTGCATTGGCCGCCGCGCCAAAGGCCACATCGGCCAGGGCAAAAATGGCGCCGCCGTGGGCCATGCCCATGCCGTTTTTGTGGTTGTCGGTAATGGGCATGGTAACCTTGGCATATTCCGGAGTGGCGTTTTCAATGTTCATGCCGAGAAAACGCATCAATTTGTCGTGTTTTTTTACGTAATTTTTCATACCGTCTCCACGCTATCAAAAAAGGGCTGAAAGCCGAAACTCTCAGCCCGTGCCTGTTTTGCAATGAGCGTCCTGGGCAGGGTTATTCAACCTGCTGGATGCCGTCCAGTTTCCAGTTGCCCCCTGAGACCGGTCGCATGAAGTGCCAGACTTCCCGCACGGACGAGGGCGTCTCCTGCGCCGGGGTTTCGCGCAGCAGCACGTCAAAGAACACCTGGGCGTACTGTTCGTCGCCTTCATCGTGCACGCCCAGCAGTTGGGCGTTGACCAGCAAAATTTCCGTAGTGCTGGGCTTGGGGTCTGCGGCCATCTGCTCGCGTACCGATTGCTGCACTGCCTCGGTGGCAAACTGCGAGATGTCGTTCATGTCGCGTTTGTCCCACGCGGCCTGCAGGCGGGTGTAGGCCATCTTGGCCCCGCGCAGAAATTCTTCGGCGTCAAAACCGGGGGGCATTGGAATCTGCGGGCCGGGCACGTCTGCCTGGGCAGCGCTCTGATTACGCAGCGCCTCCCAGCCGTTGCCGGAGGCGTCCTCGCGCATCATGCCCGCTGCGGGCTGGGAGGATGAGTCTTGCGTGCCTTGCGCACCTGCACCCGCTTGCGCGGGCCTTTGCGAACCCCGAAATGCCGCAAACAGCTTGAGGCCGATGAAGATCATCAGGCCAAAAAGCAGAATATCCATAAAGCCGCCGCCAGCAAAGCCGTGTCCGCCCAGTAGCGAGCCTATGAGCGTGCCCGCCAGCAGACCGCCCAGAAGGCCGCCCATGCCGCCAAAAAGACCGCCAGGTCTGCTGGGCGCGGGAGCCTGCTGGGGTTGGGCCTGGGTCTGGCCGGGGTTGGGTTTGCTTTGGAACGCGGGCTGCTGAGGACGCGGCGCGGGCGTACTCATAAAGGGTTTGCTGCCAAAAGAGCTGCCGCCGCCAAGGCGGGCAGCAAGTGCGTCATCCGACAGGGTGAGCATGAGTGAACAGCAAAGCAGAACCAGAATAGAAGAAAAAGCTTTTATTTGCATAAACATCTCCCATAAGGGCGGTGTTGGTCATTTCCCTGAAGATCAGACATGACCGGGAAGTACTTTCTGTACGTGCCTTATTTACTATAATCATTATGCCGATTAAGGCAAGTTGGCCCGCAACACGCCAAAAGCTCGGATAACGGCGCGCAGTCGCGGAATTCTTATTGCGTGGCAGGGGCAGGACAACTGGCGGGGCAACCGTCGGGGTTGCTATTTTTGCAGCGAAATCAGCCCGTCCAGAATTGTCCACGGGTTGGGCGGACAGCCGGGGATAAAAAGATCCACAGGCAGCAGATCGGTGACGCCCTTGTTGCACTGGTCACTGTCGCGAAACAGCCCGCCTGAAATGGCGCACGCGCCCACAGCCACCACAAGGCGGGGTTGCGGAACTGCGTTAAAGGTGTCCAGCAGGGCCAGACGCATGTTTTCCGAGACAGGGCCGGTAACGGCAATGCCGTCAGCATGCCGGGGCGAGGCCACAAAGTCGATGCCAAACCGGCCCAGATCATACACAAGCGTGGTCAGAACATTGCTGTCGGCCTCGCAGGCGTTGCAGCCCCCAGCGCTGACCTGGCGCAGCTTGAGCGAGCGGCGGAATAGTGCACACCGGGGTGGCGTGGGCTGCTCTGCATGGGGCTGACCGGGAACAACCAGCAGACCCTCGCGGGTAAACGAAGCCATGCGGTGCTGCCCGGTAAAGGTAAAGGCCCCCTTGGGGCAGACCGCGCGGCACTCCCCGCAAAAGGTGCAGCGTCCCATGTCGAGGGTAGGCGTGCCGTCTTCACGCCCTGCCGTGGGCAGCAGAGCGCCTGTGGGGCAGGCCTGAAAGCAGGCGCGGCACGCGCCGCACGAAACCGGGGCGAGCTCTGGCCTGCCCAGAAACCGGGGCGAGAGCGCGGGCTGACGGTTGGGGTAATCCAGCGTGCGGTATTGCTGGTGCAGGCGTTCCTTGATGATGCGCAGCATGTCAAAGCCTCACAGATCGTACCCGCAGTACGAGAGGTTGAAGCTCTTGTTGCAGAGCGGAAAGTCGGAAATCTGGTTGCCGCGCAAGGCCATGGCAAGACCCGTCCAGTTGTGGAACGAGGGGTCGATAACCTTGTAGGCCAAAAAACGGCTGTCAGGCCCGGTAACTGCCACGTGGCATATTTCGCCGCGCCAGCCTTCCACCTGCGACACCGCCAGGGTATCGGGCGGCAGAGAGGCCGCATCCAGCGCAGGGGCCTGGTCAGCCAGCGGGGGAATGGCCGCCAGCGTGTCGAGGTCTGCCTCGAGCAGCCGCAGCGAGTCGTCCAGCTCGTTGCTGCGCACAAGGGTGCGGGCCAGCACGTCGCCGCTGGTCTCCACGCGCGGGGCGCAGTCCCTGTTGGGCAGGTCGGCAAGAGGAAAGTGAAACCGGGCGTCAATTTTAAGCCCGCAGGCGCGAGCGGCCATGCCTACCATGCCAAGGTTCTGGGCGGTCTCCCTGCTGACGTATCCCGTGCCGGTAAGCCGCTCAAGCACGCTCTGGCTGTGCAGCATCACGTCCACTGCGCCGCGCACGTCGCGTCCGGAGGCTCTGATGCGATGCAGCATGTCGGCGCATTCGTCGGCGTTCAGGTCGCAGGCCGTGCCGCCAAATCGCAGCAGGCCCCGGCCAAACCGGTTGCCGCACAGGCAGGCCGTGGCATTGAGAAAATCACCGCGTATGCGGCCATTCCACGAGGCGGTTGGCAAAAAGCCCGTATCTCCCGCTATGGCCCCAAGGTCGCCCGTGTGGTTGGCAAGGCGCTCAAGCTCCAGCCCGATCCGACGCAAACGGTGGGCGCGCGGCGCGACCACGCAACCGGCAAGGCGCTCAAGAAGCACGCAGTGCGCCGTGGCGTGACCGACCGTGGTGTCGCCTGCGGCGCATTCCAGCAGGGGCAGGCAGCGGGCCAGCGGACCGCGCGTGAGCATGCGCTCCAGCCCCCGGTGCTGATAGCCGAGGGCAATCTCAAGATGCAGCACGTTTTCACCGTGGCACTGAAAGCGAAAATGCCCAGGTTCGATAACCCCGGCGTGCACCGGGCCCACGGCTACTTCATGAATTTCTTCGCCCTCAACCCGAAAAAAAGCAAAGGGTGCAGACGCAGGTTGCGGCGCAGAGGCCAACGAGCCGCCTTCGGCCAGGGTGCGGGCATGGGCCTCGGCGGCGTCGGGGATGCGCCTTACGCTTTTGAGCCAGGGATGGCCCACGGGCTCAATGCCCCACTGCTCGAAAATTTCGCGTTCAAATAGATGGGCCTGCGGCGCGGACGGCGTCATAGAGGCAAAGGATTGCAGGGGAACGGTGCGCAGGGCCGCAAGATAGTGCGAGCTGTCCTGCGCCAGCACGCAGCACAGGCCTGCAAGGGCAGCATGGTCCTGCGATTCCGGCAGACCAAACAGGGCCAGCAGCCGCCAGCCTTCCGCAAGGTAGCGACGCAAAAAATCACCCATTTCTTCTGCGGAAACCGGGGGCATGCCCGCAAGCGGCACGGTATCGCGGTAATCGAATAGCATGGGGCCTCTCACCAAATGCGGTTTCGCGTTTGTAATGCGTCAGGTCTGGCGCTTATGCGCCGATAAGCGCGGCGGCGCGGATAAGAAAATTCCACAGCCAGTCTGGTATCCACAGCCCCAGGGTCAGCACGGCAAGCCCCAGAGCCAGCGGCGGCAGCACGCTCAAAGCCGGTTCGGTGTTTGACGGCGGCAGATCCACGGGGCGGTTGCCCTGCACCATGCGCAGCACAGAGACGGAAAGCCCCACAAAGATGATGGCCAGCAATACCAGATACCCTGCGGAAAGCCACGGCAGCCCCGCAGCCAGCATGCCCTTGAAAATCAGCAGTTCGCTGACAAAAAGCCCGAACGGCGGCGAACCCGCCACAGCCAGAAAGCCCGCAGTCCACAGCGCCGCCGTGGCGGGCATGGTCCAGCGCATGCCGTGCACGTCGTAGCTGGAATACGTGTGGTAGCGGGCCAAAATATTGCCCGAAAGCAAAAACAGCATGCACTTGGTGAGCGAATGACAGACCGCGTGCAGCATCGCGCCGGGCACGGCCACGCCGCCCACGCCGATGCCAAGGGCCAGAATGCCCATGTGCTCGACGCTCGAATAGGCCAGCATGCGCTTGTAGTGCCCCTGACCCACGATAAAGATGGCGGCGGTCATGAGCGACAGCAGGCCAAAAAACATGAGCATGCCACCCGAAAGATCGCCCAGACCGGCGGCCAGCATTATCTGGTGGCCGCGCAGCATGCCGAGCATGGCGCAGTTGAGCAGCGCCCCCGAAAGCAGGGCCGAAACCAGCGACGGAGCCTGACTGTGGGCGTCGGGCAGCCAGTTGTGCAGGGGGGCAAGGCCCATCTTTGTGCCATAGCCCACCAGCAGAAACACAAAGGCCGCCTTGAGCCACGTGGGCTCGGCCAGCTGCGCGTTGCGTACAAACCAGCCTACCTGGTCCATGCCGTCTGCCGCGCCCATTGCGCCCTCGGCTCCGTGAAAGGCGACCGCGAGCAGAATATTGCCCAGCAGCGCAAGCGCAATGCCGACCGAGCAGATGATCAGATATTTCCAGGTGGCCTCAAGCGAGCGCTTGTGACGGTGAAAATAAATAAGCTGTGCGCTGGCAAGCGTGGTGCCTTCAATGCCCACCCATTGCGCGCCCATGTGCGGCGTAATGGTGACCAGCGTCATGGCTCCGAGAAAAAAGCACAGACAGGCGGTAAAGCGACGCTCCGGCGCATTGGTGAAGCGCCCGTGGTCGAGAATATTGGTATGCACGCCGATGCGTTCTTCTTCGCGCAGGTAGTGCATGGCATAAAAGGACGCGGCCAGAAACAGCAGGCTGGCCAGCAGCAAAAAAAGCACCCCCAGCGCGTCCGGGGCCAGCAGGCCGCCAAGCTCCGACGGGGTTTCGCCTCTGGCGACCCGCGCGGCGGTCATGACGGCAATGACGGTGTGCGCCAGCGCCGTCAGGGGCAGGCCCACGCGGCAGATCACGGCGCGGCCCCACAGCAGCATCATGCAGCCGGCGCACAGGGGGATGAAAAGAAGAGCTGTCAGCATGCGCGCGTCCTAATCTCTGAGGCTGCGGAACCGGGCCACGTCAATGGAAGCAAAAGAGTCGCTGATGTGGTTGATGGCTATGCCCATGACAAATACCGCCACAAAAACGTCCAGCAGCAGGGCCAGTTCAAACCACACCGTACCAGTAGTCATCAGCGGCACGCCCAGCAAAAAGATGCCGTTTTCCGCCACCAGATAGCCAATGACCTGAGTGATGGCCTTGATGCGGCCCACAATGAGGATCAGCCCGCAAAACAGCGTGGCCAGCCCCGTGGGCAGCAGCAACGGCGGAAACAGCCCCAGCGGCATGACCAGTTTGCCGTCCAGCCAGATGGAGAACACCAGTCCGGCCATACCGGCCAGCACGCCCAGGCCCACGCGGCGGGCGGGGCAGACGAGCGCGTCGGCGGGCAGCCTTTTTTGCGTGCGCCACAGCATGCCGGGCAGCAGAGCTCCCTTGATCAGCAACACCGCGCCTGCCAGCAGGGCATGCTCAAGACTCACCAGCAGAGCCGCCAGCAGCAGCCCCTGCAGGGCCGTGAGCCTGGTCATGCCGGGTACGCGGCGTGTGCCCAGCAGAAAAAAATTGCTCAGCACAAGCAAAAAAAGGCAGGATTGCAAGAGCGTGGTCATGGCTACCTCGCCTGGGTAAGAATAAGCGCCAGCGTGCCCATGGCCCCCGCCGCGCCAAGCAGATACGGAACCCGCTCCATGCGCAGCCGCGCCATGACCGATTCCACAATGCCCACAACAACTGCCAGCAGCAGCACAATGCCCACGCGCAAGCCCATCTGCTGCCACAGGGGCAGGGCGGGCGTAAGCAGGCCCGCAATCAGCGCCGCGAAAAACCAGAGCTTGAGGGCCCCGCCATACAGTATCATGGCCAGATTGGGGCCGGAGTGGTCAAGCACCATGACTTCATGTATCATGGTCAGTTCAAGGTGCGTGTTGGGGTCGTCCACCGGGATGCGGCAGTTTTCCACCAGCAGCAGCATAAAAAATATCACGGGCAGCAACAGCAGTTCGCCTCTGCCGGTCAGCCACGCCCCGGCGGTCTGCCCGCTGAACAGGGTTGAAAGGCTGAAGGCCGTATCCGCGCTGTGCCCAAGCCCCAGGCACAGACTGGTGAGCACCATGAGCGCAAGAAAAAACACCGGTTCCGCAAGGGCGGAGAACGTGGCCTCGCGGCTTGCGCCCATGCCTTCAAAGGCCGAGCCGGTATCCAGCGCGCCAAGCATGACGGCAAAGCGCCCCATGCCAAGCAGGTAGGCCGCCAGCACAAAGTCGCCCGCAAAGGCCAGCGGCGAAGCCGCGCCGCCAAGGGGCAACAGGGCCAGGGCGCACAGCGTGCCCGCCAGGGCTATGGAAGGCGCGGCCGCAAACGTCCATGTGGAGGTGCGGCTGATAACCTCGCCCTTGCGCAGCAGTTTGGCGATGTCGTAGTAGGTCTGCAGCACGGGCTTGCCGTGCCTGCCCGCGTATTTGGCCTTGACCCGGTTGATGATGCCAGGCAGCAGCGGGGCCAGAACCAGCGCCAGGGCAAACTGCGTCAGATACACTGCAAGGTTGGCGTTCATGAGCGCAGCCCCCACACCAGCAGCCCCACCACGGTGGCCAGAATATAAAGGATGTACAGGTGGATTTTGCCGTGCTGGATCACCTTGCAGGCATTGCAGATGCTCTCCACCGCCGAAAACAGCGGGGTAAACAGGCCGCTGCGCAGGCGGTCGGGCGCGGTGACGCTCAGCTCGCCGTGCTTGGGAAAAATTCCGTCATCCATATGCAGCTGGGTTTTGAGACCCATGGCCGGAGCAAATATCTTTGCCGTGGGTTCCGAAAAACCAGCGTCCGTGTACTGGATACGCGCTGAACCTGCCTGAAAGCCGCACCCCCAGGTGGGCATGGCTTCGACGGCGCGTTTTTTGAGCAGGCATTTGCGGACAAGCAGAAATATCAGCGCCAGGGCAAGCCCCGCGCCGCCGATCACGGCTGCCGCGCCAAGGCTTGCGTGGGCCCTGGCCAGCCCGTTCAGCCCGGCCTGCTGCAGGTGCGGGGGCAAGGGCAGCGCGCTGTGCGCGGCCCCGGCGGCCAGATCAAAAAAACACGGCGCGGCCAGACCGCCAGCCAGACAGACGGCGGCGGGCAGGGCAAGGGGCCAGAGCGTGCGCCACGAAAGGGGGTGAACATTGGCGGCCATTTCTGAACGGGGTTCGCCCAAAAAGGCGATGCCGTATGCCTTGGCGTACAGGGCCGCCGCAAGGCCGCTGATGCAGGCAAGGCCCGCCAGCGCCAGCAGCAGCCCCACCTGACGCTCCACGCCGGACAGGGCGGGGCCGTCCAGCAGCGAAAGCCCCAGCACCAGCTCGCCCGCAAATCCGTTAAACGGCGGCAGGCAGGCTATGGCCGCTGCGCCTATGGCAAAGGCCGCGCCCAGCAGGGGCAGGCGTTTTTGCAGGCCGCCCAGATGCTGCATGCGCACGGTGCCCGTGGCGTGCAGTACTTCGCCCGCGCACAAAAACAGCAGTCCTTTGAATGCGGAGTGGTTGAGCATGTGCAAAAGCGCGCCTGAAAATCCCAGCACGGCAATCCAGGCGTTGCCGCAGCTTTGACCGATGAGCCCCGCGCCCAGACCCATGACCATCAGGCCCATGTTTTCTATGCTGGAATAGGCGAGCAGACGTTTGAGGTTGCTCTGGGCCGTGGCTTTTAAAATGCCCATCAGGGCGGTGCCAAGCCCCAGAAGCAGCAGGGCCCAACCCCACCATTCAGGCGTTGCGCCCGCAGGAGCCAGCATGCCCACGCTGCGGAGTATTCCGTAAAAACCGGCGTTGATCATCGCGCCCGACAGCAGGGCAGAGATGTGGCTGGGCGCGGCGGGGTGCGCCTCGGGCAGCCAGATGTGCAGGGGCGCCAGCCCGGCTTTGGCCCCAAAACCAAGTACAGCCAGCACAAACAGGGTGGTGAGCAGGCCGGGGCCAGAGTATGCCGATGTCTGTTCCATGGCGCGGGCCAGCGCCGCGCCGCCCTGCAGGGCCTCAAGCGAGGTGTCGCCCGTGATCTGCCACAGCAGGGTAAAAAAGGCCATCAGGGCCACAGCGCCAAGGTGGGCGGCCACCAGGTAGACCCACGAAGCGTCGCGCACCTTGCTGTCGCCGTCGTTAAAATCAATGAGAAAGAACGGCGCGAGCGACATGATCTCCCACGCCAGCATGAACAGCACGGCGTCGCGGGCGGTCATCACCAGGGCAAGGCCAATGAGCAGCATATGAAAAAAGAACCAGTGCGCGGCAAGGTTGTGGCGCTCCGGTTCTTCATGCCGCAGGGCAATGCCCCCGGCGGCGGCGCAGGTCAGGCCCAGGCCAAAGACGGGCAGCAGAAACAGGCGGCTCAGGGCATCCATGCCCAGTGCGCACGTCCCCACGGGCAGCGCCAGCGGCAGCTGCAGGCTTTCGTGCCCGGCCCAGGGGCCGGAGGCGACGGCGTACAGGCCTGCAGCGCAGCCAGCAAAGGCGCCCAGAACACCAACCACGCTGGCCGTGCGTCCGGTGGCCTTTGAGGGCGGGCGCACAGCCAGAAGAGCGCACAGAACGGCAGACGCCGCCAGTATGCCGATGGCAGTGATAAACAAAAACATGGCTGCCGGAAAACCTACGCCATGCCGTTTTTCAGCTGCGTGTCAAAGTAGGCGATGGTTTTGGCCAGGCCTTCTGCAAGCGCGACCTTTGGTTCCCAGCCCAGCTTTTCGCGGGCCAGGGTGATGTCGGGCTTGCGCTGCTTGGGGTCGTCGCCGGGCAGCGGTTCGTAAGTGATCTCTGATTTGCTGCCGGTCATTTCCACAACTTTTTCGGCCAGCTCACGGATGGTGAATTCGCCGGGGTTGCCCATGTTCATGGGACCGATAAAGTCAATGGGCGAGGCCATGAAGCGGATCATGCACTCCACCAGATCGTCCACATAGCAGAACGAGCGGGTCTGCGAGCCGTCGCCGTAGATGGTGATTGGCTCGCCCTTGAGCGCCTGAATGATAAAGTTGGACACAACGCGGCCATCGTTGGGATGCATCTTGGGCCCGTATGTGTTGAAGATGCGGCCCACCTTGATGGGCAGGTCGCCCTGACGCCAGTAGGCAAAAAACAGCGCCTCGGCGCAGCGTTTGCCTTCGTCGTAGCAGGAGCGGATGCCGTTGGGGTTCACATGACCCCAGTAGCTTTCGGGCTGCGGATGAATGTCGGGGTCGCCGTACACTTCGCTGGTGGAGGCCTGATATATGCGCGCGCCGAGCCTTTTGGCCAGGCCCAGCATGTTGATGGCGCCGTGCACGCAGGTCTTGATGGTCTGCACCGGGTCGTGCTGGTAATGTATGGGCGAGGCCGGGCAGGCCAGATTGTAGATTTCATCCACCTCTACATAGAGGGGAAAGGTCACGTCGTGGCGGATCAGCTCAAACCTGCGGTTGTCCATGAGCGCTTCCACGTTGGCGCGGGCGCTGGAAAAGAAATTGTCCACGCAGAGCACTTCGTGCCCTTCGTTGAGCAGGCGTTCGCACAGGTGTGAACCCAAAAAACCGGAACCGCCAGTGACCAGAATGCGTTTGCGGAGATGCATGATTCCCCCGGAAAAAATTATAAGAAGCCAGTATAAAACCGGCAAATCCCGTAAAGCATAGCCCCATTGTCCGGGCTTTGCAATGGTGACCCCGCGCAGCGAACATCCGGGGCCTCAAGTTGTCTCTTGCATTACAGCAGTGCCGATTGCTATGTATCGGCCGCGAGGTAAATCATGTCAAAAAAATCTGTGGACCGCATTGATCCTCTCACCCTGGCTTTGCCCCTTGCAGGGGTGGACAGCCACGCCCATCTGGACGGGCAGGAATTTGATGCGGACAGAGACGCCGTGCTGGAGAGGGCCCATGCGGCGGGCGTGGCGCAGGTTGGCAACGTCTTTTTGGGGCCGGACGAATACCATGCGGGACGGGGGCTGTTTGAGGCCCGCCCCGAGGTGTTTTTTCTCATGGGTATACACCCCTGCGACGGGCAAAAGTGCACGCAGCAACGTCTTGAGGCCATGCGGGCCGCTTTTGCCGCCGACGCGCGGCTTAAGGCAGTGGGCGAAATCGGCCTCGATTTTTATTGGCCCGACTGCCCCAGAGAAATACAGTATGAGGCCCTGCGCACGCAGCTGGCGCTCGCCCGCGCTGTGGAGCGCCCGGTGGTCATCCACTGCCGCGAGGCCGAGGAGGAAACCCTCATGACCCTTGAGGCCGAGGGCTTTGCCGGGTATCCGCTGCTGTGGCACTGTTTTGGTCAGGGACCGGATACCGCCCGCCGCATCCTGCGCAACGGCTGGCATATTTCCATTCCCGGCCCGGTTACCTACAAGGCCAACGACGCCCTGCGCGAGGCTGTGGCGCTGATACCCGCCGACCGCCTGCTGCTTGAAACAGACGCTCCCTACCTTGCGCCGATGCCCTGGCGCGGCAAGCGCAACGAGCCAGCCTTTACCGTATTTACCGTGCGGGCCATGGCCGAAGCGCGGGGAGAAAACGCCGCAGACCTCTGGCGCACCTGCGGCGACAACGCCCGCCGGTTTTTCGGGCTGACAGCGGCTGTCTGAGCGGGTTTACGGCGATTGGCAGGCTGTCTGGGCAGGGTCTGTTCTTGTGTCCACATGCCGGAAGTGATACCATGCTCAAAGCCACTCGGAACGGTGGCCGAGAGCTTTTTTACAGATATTCCCCCTGGCGGTCCGTGTCCGTCCGCTTTGCCGCAGCGCCTTGCAGCGGCGGGGCCGTCCCGGTGCGTCCTCTATAGTGTCCAGCGCAAGCTGTTTACCTAACTTCAAGGAGATTCCATGTCGGATCTGCGTACACCCCTCACTGCCTGGCACGAGGCGCACGGCGCAAAAATGGCCCCTTTTGCCGGGTGGCTCATGCCCATCCAGTATGAGGGCATTATTGTAGAACATCAGCATACCCGGCAGCATGCGGGGCTTTTTGACATCTGCCACATGGGCGAATTTCTTATCGCGGGCCCCGGCGCGGACGAAGCCCTGAGCAAGGCCGTCAGCCACAACCTGCAGACCCTCGCACCCGGCAAGTGCCGCTACGGCTTTTTGCTTAACGAAAAGGGCGGCGTGCTGGACGACGGCATCATCTACCGCTTCGGCCCCGACTCCTTCATGGCTGTAGTCAACGCGGCCTGCGCCGCCAACGACTTTGCCGTGCTGCGCTCGCGCCTGCCCGAAAGCGTCAAGATGACCGACATCTCGGCCGATACGGGCAAGATTGACCTGCAAGGGCCGGAATCGCTGGATGTGCTTGAAAAACTGCTGGGCCAGAACTTTCACGATCTCGGCTACTTCGGCTTTCGCGAAACCACCTGGCAGGGCTCGCCCCTGCTTGTAAGCCGCACCGGCTACACCGGCGAGCTGGGTTACGAACTGTACATCGCCTCGTCTGAAACCGAGGCTTTCTGGAATGCCCTGCTGGCCGACGAACGCGTAAAGCCCGTGGGCCTGGGCGCGCGCGACACCCTGCGCCTTGAGGCCGGTCTGCCCCTGTACGGCCATGATCTGGACGAAAATCACAGCCCTGCCGAAGCCGGCATGGGACGCATGATGACCAGCACCGCCGACTATGTGGGCCGCGAAGGCGCGCAGAAGATCGCCAGCGTGCTGGTGCCCCTGCGCATTGACGGCCGCCGCGCCGCCCGCCACGGCGACGTTGTGGCCGCCGCCGACGGCACGGAAGTAGGCCATGTTACCAGCGGTTCGTTTGCGCCCTCGCTGGGCTATGTCATTGCCTTTGCCTGGGTGGACGCCGCCCATGCCGGGGCGGAAAATTTTGTCGTACGCGCCGCCAGAACGGAGCTGCCCGCCACGCGGGTTGAAGCGCCGTTTTATACCCAGGGTACTGCGCGCAAAAAGCTTGCCTGATACGGTCGTCGCTCTGTGCGGGTCACCATCCGCAGCTGGCTGGCGTAATTTTTATAACGATTGAACCCAATTTTTTCAGGAGTTTGCACATGGCTACCAATCCTGCCGATATTCTGTACAGCACCAGCCACGAATGGGCCCGCATCGAAGGTGATGAAGCCGTCATCGGCATTACCAGCTTTGCCCAGGAATCCCTCGGCGACATCACCTATGTGGAACTGCCCCCCGTGGGCGACCAGCTTTCTGAAGACAAGGAATTTGGCTCGGTGGAATCGGTCAAGGCGGCCAGCGACCTGATCTCGCCCGTGGCTGGCGAGGTGGTGGCCGTGAACGAAGCCCTGGAAAACACCCCCGAGCTCTGCAACAGCGATCCCTTTGGCGAGGGCTGGATTGTGCGCGTCAAACTGACCCACAAGCCTGGCGGCCTGATGGATGCGGCGGCTTACGAGGCGCATTGCGCCACCGAAAAACATTAGACAGGGCAGCGCGGACTTCCGGCCTTTTTGTGCCCTGCCTGTGTCTGGCTTGTTTGGTGCGGCGCTCATGTATGTTTGTATACACTTCGCGCCGCCCGAACGCGCCATCCTTGGCGGGAAACAAAAATTTCCGGAACTCCGCGTCACCCATGTATGATTTCTTTCGGGCTGACTGCGCGGCTGCAACATTCTGCAGGGCAAACACAGTCTGAAATTTTTCTTTCGCCCCGGCTGGAGCAGCGTCGTACAACGACGGGCTCCAGCCGGAGTCCCTTTCACAGCGGCTGCCGTCGCTCAAGCGATATAACGCGTCCGGCGGCAAGGAGCTAATATGCCATACATTCCTCATACGCCGGAAGAGTTGCATGAAATGCTCTCCGTGGTTGGCGTGCGCTGTCTGGATGAGCTTTTTTCCGACATTCCATCCAGCATGCGCCCCAAAAGCTTTGATTTGCCCAAGGGGCAGAGCGAGGCCGCCGTCTGCGGGCATTTTGAAGAACTGGCAGCCAAAAACTGCCCCGGCCACGTGTCTTTTTTGGGCGCGGGTTTTTACAACCACGACATACCCAAGGCTGTGGACGCCCTCTCTGGCCGCAGCGAATTTTATACCGCCTACACCCCCTATCAGGCCGAGTGCTCGCAGGGCACGCTGCAGGCCATCTTTGAGTTTCAGACGGCCGTCAGCCGCCTGATGGAGATGGATTGCGGCAACGCCTCAGTCTATGACGGCGGCACGGCGATTTTTGAAGCCTCCATGATGGCCGCGCGCTCGACGCGGCGGCGTCTGCTGGTGGTGGACGAGGCCGTCAACCCCATCTGGCGCGGCATGCTCGCCTCGTACACCTCGAGCCTTGACCTGGAAATAAGGACAGTACCCCAGCACAACGGCTGCAGCGACATGGACGCCCTCATGGCCGCCGTCGACAACACCTGCGCCGCCGTTATTGTGCAGAATCCCAACTTTTTCGGCGCGGTGGCCGACTACACGGCCCTTTTTGCCAAGGCCCGCTCGGTCAAGGCCTTTGGCGTCATATCCGTGTATCCGGTCATGCAGTCTGTGCTCAAAACTCCCGGCGAAATGGGCGCTGACGTCGCAGTGGCGGAAGGCCAGAGCCTGGGCATGAACCTCTCGTTCGGCGGCCCCTACCTCGGACTCATGACCTGCCGCAAGGAGCACATCCGCCAGTTCCCCGGCCGCATTGTGGGCCGCACCACCGATGTGGACGGCAAAACCGGCTATGTGCTTACCCTTCAGGCCCGCGAGCAGCACATCCGCCGCGCCAAGGCAACCTCAAACATCTGCTCCAACCAGGCCCTCTGCGCCCTGCGCTCGCTCATCCACATGAGCCTGCTGGGCCCCGAAGGCCTCACCCGCGTGGCGGAAAACAACATGGCCCTTGCCCGCTACGCCGTTGAGCGTCTTACCGCCCTCAAGGGGGTGGAGCTGCTCAACAGCGCCCCCTACGGGTCGGAAGTAGCCCTGCGCCTGCCCGTAAACGCTGCTGGCGTGGTCAAGGCCATGACGCCCAAGGGCGTTGTGCCCGGCTATCCGCTTGGTCGGCATTATCCCGGCATGGAAAACGTGCTGCTGCTCTCGTGCACCGAGGCCAACAGCCGCAGTCAGATAGACAAGCTGGCCGAAATCATGGGAGGTCTGCTGTGAAAACCATTTTCGCCAAATCCGTACCCGGGCGTACTGCGTACTGCCTGAACAGCGAGGCCCCCAAGGCTTCGGCCATGCTGCCCGCAGAGCTTCTGCGTAAAAGCCCCCCCCGTCTGCCCGAATGCTCCGAGCTTGACGTGGTGCGCCATTTTACCCAGCTCTCGCAACTCAATTACAGCGTGGACGCCAATTTTTATCCCCTTGGCTCCTGCACCATGAAGTACAACCCCAAGTTTATGGAATACGTGGCGTCGCTGCCGGGCTTTACCCGGCTGCATCCCATGATGGCCCAGCTTGAGGGCGGCGCCGATTGCGCGCAAGGCGCGTTGCAGTGCCTGTATGAAGCCGAAAACCTCCTCTGCGAACTCACCGGCATGAAGGCCTTTACCTTCCAGCCCATGGCAGGAGCCAACGGCGAATTCACCGGGGTCAAGCTCATCGCCGCCTACCATGCGGCCAAGGGCCGCCATCGCAAAAAGATGCTCATTCCCGACGCGGCCCACGGCACCAACCCCGCCTCAGCCGCTCTTGCCGGGTTTGATGCCGTCAACATCGAGTCTCGCGACGGCATGGTCGACCCCGAAGCCATTGTGGCCGCCATCGCCGAACACGGCGAAGATGTGGCGGGCCTCATGATGACCTGCCCCAACACCCTGGGCCTCATGGAAGTGCATCTGCCCCGCATCGTGGCTGAGCTGCGCAAGGTCGACGCCCTGCTGTACTACGACGGCGCCAACATGAACGCCATCATGGGCAAGATGCGTATGGGCGATGCGGGCTTTGACGTGGTGCACCTCAACGTGCACAAAACGCTGGCCACGCCTCACGGGGGCGGCGGCCCCGGCGCTGGCCCCGTGGGCGTTACCGACCGCCTGTTGCCCTTCCTGCCTGTTCCGCGCGTGGGCAAGCACCCCGACGGACGGTTTTTCCTCGACAGCAATCTGCCGCAGACCATCGGCCACATCGGTCCCTTCTACGGCAGCTTTGGCGTGGTTATCAAAGCCCTGGCCTACATGCTGCGCCTCGGCGGCGAGGGGCTTGCCCGCGCCTCCGAATACGCCGTGCTCAACGCCAACTACCTCAAGAAAAAGCTTGAGAACGTGCTCGAGATCCCCTTCAAGGACCGCTTCTGCGCGCACGAATTTGTGGCCTCCGCACCTCAGGGCCTGCGCGCCCTGGATATCGCCAAGGGCCTGCTGCAGCGCGGCATCCACGCGCCTACCATCTACTTTCCGCTCATCGTGCACGAGTGCCTTATGGCCGAACCCACCGAAACGGAAAGCAAGCAAACCCTGGACGAGTATATTGAAGCTCTGCAAGAAATTATCCTTACCGGCAAGGCCGACCCGCAGGCCCTGCAGGATATGCCCACCAATCTGCCGGTGCGCCGTCTGGATGAAACCGCCGCTGCGCGTCAGATGGTGCTGACCGAAGATATGGGGTAGAAACGGTTGGGGGCGGGGAGCTTTTTGAAAAAAGCTCCCCGCCCCCAACCACCCACCCCGCAAAAACCTTTATTACAGGCCCTGGCTGATGCCGAGGCCTGTTTTTTGTTTGCTGCTTGCGGCAAATGCGTTGGTCATCAGCAGGGTAATCTTAGGCCATCTCTTCCACCACGCCAGCAGCCAGAACATGTCCCTCCGCATCATATACTGCCGCCACCTGACCGGGAGCCGTGGGAAACTGCGGTTCATCCAGCACTATGCGCAGTCGGTCGCCTTCAACCTGCACACAGGCAGGGCAGGGGCGCTGCCTGTGACGCAGGCGCACAAGCAGCTTCGCAGGCCATAGCTGCTGGGGCAGGGCGATGTTGGCCGCTCCGGTAAGGCAGGTGCGTATGCCGAGCAAGGCGCGGGCCCCCACCACAAGCGTATTGGCTGCGCTGTCCTTGGCAAGCACAAAAAGCGGCTCCGTGTGGGCAATGCCAAGACCCTTGCGCTGCCCCTCTGTGTAACGCCACAGCCCCTTGTGCCGGGCGATTTCACGCTGGTTGCCCTGAGCGTCGCGCAGCAGCACCGGCCCCGGCCCCGGCGCTCTCGTGCCAGCCGCCTGCCAGTGCCGTTCAAGAAAAGGCCTGTACGCTTCGGCGGCGGACATCCCCGGCTGGGCTACGGGCGGGGCAAAGCAGATGTCCTGACTCTCCGACGGCAGGGGCACAATCAGCCCTGCGGCGGCCACAATGGCGCGGGTCTGCTCCTTGGTTTGTCCGTAAAGCGGAAAAATGGCCCGGGCAAGCCGCTGACGCGGTACAAGACTGAGAAAATAGCTCTGATCCTTGGCCGCGTCCGCCGCCGCTGCAAGCAGGGGCGGGTAGTTGGCGTCGCCAGCGTCTGAGGAAGCGCTCGGGGGCGCATCCGGGCCGGGAACAAGGCGGGCGTAATGCCCGGTAGCCAGCTTGGCCGCACCCAGGGCAAGAGCCGCATCAAGCAGAACGCCAAACTTGATGGCCCGGTTGCAGTAGGCGCAGGGATTGGGCGTGCGGCCTTGGGCATAGGCGGCGGCAAAGGGCGTGAGTACTTCGCGCTCAAACTCTGCGCGCAGATTGACCACATGCAGTGGTACATCCAGCTCGGCGCAGGCCTCTGCCAGGCCCGCAGGAGCATCATTGGACCCGTCGGGCAAAAAAAGACCGTGCAGGGCCAGCACGTTAAAGCCTGCCGTGCGCAGCATGACCAAGGCGCAAAGGCTGTCCACGCCGCCGCTCACGGCCACGGCTACAGTGGTTGAAGAGGGAGTGTACACGTTCATATTTGATCGGGCGGTTGTAATGGATGCCGTGTTGCGGCCGGTACGCGGGTATCGCAGTGGTGCGGAGAGAAGTCTGGCAGACAGGGAGCCTTGTGTCAAAAAGCCTCCCTGCCTGCCGCAAAAGCGGAATTACAGAATCTGGTTCAGGAACTGGCGCAGGCGGGGATGCCGGGGAGCGGTAAAGAGGGTTTCGGGCTTGCCCATCTCCACTATCTGGCCCTGGTCCATAAAGATGAGGCGGTCGGCCACCGTGCGCGCGAAGCCCATTTCGTGGGTAACGCAGACCATGGTCATGCCTTCTTCGGCCAGCTTTACCATAACGTCCAGCACTTCGCCGACCATTTCGGGGTCGAGAGCCGAGGTGGGCTCGTCAAACAGCATGATTGAAGGCTGCATGGCCAGGGCGCGGGCAATGGCCACGCGCTGTTGCTGCCCGCCCGAAAGCATGGCCGGGTAGACGTTGGCCTTGTCGCTGATGCCCACTTTTTTCAGCAGCGTGAGCGCGCGGGAGTCGGCCTCTTCACGCGAGAGCTTGCGCAGGTGGCGCGGGGCGAGGGTAAGGTTGTCCAGCACCGACTTGTGCGGAAACAGGTTGAACTGCTGAAAAACCATGCCCAGATTTTGACGCATCTCGTTGATGTTGTTCTCGTCGCTCTGGATGTCCTGCCCCTGAACAAGGATGCTGCCCTGGTCTATTTGCTCCAGCCTGTTGATGGAGCGCAGCAGCGTGGACTTGCCGGACCCGGAGGGGCCGATGATGACCACGCGTTCGCCGGGCGCAATCTCCAGGCACACGTCCTGCAGCGCAGGCAGCGAACCAAAGTACTTCCAGACGTGATTGATGGCGATAATGGGAGCGGAGCTATTTTCCGTCATAGTAGTTCAGCCTGGATTCCATGATGCTCACGGCCTTGGAGAGCACGAGGGTGATGATGAGGTAAAGAATAGCCACTATGGTGTATGTTTCAAAATACAGGTAGGTGGTTCCCACAAAGCTGCGTGCGCGCTGCATGATGTCCGGCACGGCCATGATGGACACAAGCGAGGTGTCCTTGAGCATGGCTATGCACTCGTTGCCCACAGGCGGCAGAATGGTGCGCATGGCCTGGGGCAGCACCACAAGGCGCATGGTCTGATAACGGTTGAAGCCCAGCGAGCGCGCCGCTTCCGTCTGCCCTTTGTTGATGGCGGTGATGCCTGCGCGAAAAACTTCGCCCATGTAGGCGCCGTAGCAAAAACTGATGGCCACAACCGCCGATGTTACGCCGCTGACCTGCACAAAACGCGAAAGCGCGTAGTAGATATAAAATATCTGCACAAGCAGGGGTATGCCGCGTATGATTTCCACATAGGTGGACGCCAAGAGGTTGATCAGGCGGTTGCTTGAAATCCGGCCAAGACCAGTAAGCAGGCCCAGCGGCACAGCGCAGCAGATGGAAAGCAGGGTGATTCTGAATGTGATCAGCACCCCATCCGGCAGGTAAAGCAAAATGCGCAGGTAGGGCTCGGGCCAAAGCGTACAAAGGGCAAACAGGGTTCCGAGCGCACCCACCAGAGCGATCGACCAGGCATTGATCAGGCGCCATTCGCGCGGGTCGGGGATGGACGCTCCATCCGTGACCATAATGATGTTGCCTTTGCTTCCATCTTTTTTATCGTGCATCGCAGTCCTTCATGACAACGCGTTTGAGGCTGGCGGCACTGCTGGCCGGCCTTTGGGCCGGGCGTGCGCATGTCGCCCACGGTGCGGGCAAGGCCGTTTGCGGTGCGGCTGTTGCCCTGGTTTACGCCAACGGCTTCCGGGCGGTGCGCCCGGAAGCCGTGAGCAGCAAAATGCCAAAAAACAAATTACTTGGAAGCGCCCATCCACTTTTGCAGCAGCTGAGCTTCCACGCCGGAAGCCTTGACTTCCTTGATGCCCTTGTTCAGCTTTTCCACCAGGTCCTTGCGGTCCTTGCGCACGGTAAAGCCGTAGTATTCCTTTTCGTCGGTCTTGAAAGAAATATTGAGCTTGCCGGCGGTGTCGGCCTTCTTGTTTACATAGTACAGGGCAACCGGGTCGTCGCAGATGACGGCGTCAAGGCGGCCGCCCAACATGTCCTGAATGGCCAGACCCACGTCGTCGTATTCCTTGAGGTCAACGGCAACGCCAGCCTTGCGGATGACAAAAACGCCGGTGGTGCCGATCTGGCCGCCCACCTTTTTGCCCTTGAGGTCGGCAAGGGTCTTGATGGCCTTGCCCGTGGGCAGCACAACGGCCTGGGCTACTTCATAATAAGGGTCGGAGAAGTCAAACTGCTTCTGGCGTTCTTCGGTAATGGTGGTGGCGGAGGCCACAATATCGTACTGGCCGGTGGCCACGCCGCCGAAGATGCCGTCCCAGGCGATGTTGCGCACATCGACCTCAAAACCGGCTGCCTTGGCAACGGCCTTGATGAAGTCCACATCAAAACCTTCAGGCTGTTTGTTGGCGTCCAGCATTTCCATGGGGGGCCAGGTGCAGTCTGTGGCCACAACAAATTTTTCCGCAGCCATAGCCTGGCTGCACAGCAGGGAGACGGCAACCAGGGCCAGCATCAAGCGACGAATCATGTCCACTCCTTAAAATACGGCGGGGCGCTCAGGACAATTCCCGAACGCCCCGCGAAAACGGAACGTTAGTTATTTACCAAGCCATTTTTCAGCAATCTTGCGGTCTTCGCCAGAAGCCTTCACTGCGGCAATGCCCTTGTTCAGCTTTTCCACCAGGTCCTTGCGGCCCTTGCGAACGGTGAAGCCATAGTATTCTTTTTCGTCGGCCTTGAACGAGATGTTCAGCTTGCCGGCGGTGTCAGGCTTTTTGTTGACATAGTACATGGCAACGGGGTCGTCGCAGATAACGGCGTCAAGACGGCCGCCCACGAGGTCCTGAATGGCCAGACCCACATCGTCGTATTCCTTGATGTCGGAGCCAGCATTGGCCTTGCGCATAACAAAAATACCGGTGGTGCCGATCTGGCCGCCCACCTTTTTGCCCTTGAGGTCGGCCAGGGTCTTGATGCTCTTGCCAGCGGGCAGCACCACGGCCTGAACCACTTCATAGTAAGGAGCGGAGAAATCAAACTGCTTTTCGCGTTCGGGGGTGATGGTCACCGAGGAGGCCACTATGTCGTACTGGCCGGTGGCCACGCCGCCAAAGATGCCGTCCCACGCGATGTTGCGCACTTCTACCTCAAAACCGGCGGCTTTGCCCATGGCGCGGAGGTAGTCGGTGGAGAAGCCTTCGGGCTGCTTGTTGGCGTCAAGCATTTCCATGGGGGGCCAGGTGCAGTCGCTGGCCACAATGAACTTTTCGGCGGCAGCCGCCGGCCCGCAGAGCAGGGCGAGGGTGAGCAGGGCAAGAGTTACACGGCGAAACATAGGACCTCCTAACCAGGTTTTTATTATTCAGGCCCGCCGCTGTGCGTCATGGGGGACGCTACGCCGCACCCGCCTCCGAATTCACTGAAAACGGCGGCAGGTGCGTCGGTCCGTGATTCGCCGGAAAGCGCGGTGTGCACCAGTAGAGCGGGCTACCAACCAGAAAAGAGCGTCTCACTTTTTAGCGTCGGCGGCTCCCGGCGTCAAGCGCTTCTGGCCGTTGCAGCGACAGTTTGCAGGTATTTACCACGCATTGCCCGGCGCGGGGCCGTCCTCTTCGTCATCCACGTTGCCTTCGGGGGTGTGCGGGGCCAGCGGGGGCGTGTGCTGGGCCAGCTGGGGCGCGCGGGGCACGGGCGGCTGGATTGCGGTAGGCATCACCGGGGGAACGGGCTGGTCGTCCACATCGTCGGCGCGTTCATCGCGCAGGGCCTGCTGCAAAAACCAGTCTTCGCGGATGCGCCACGAGGCCGCCGCCGTGTAGGCGGGCGACGAATAGCCCACCGAGAGCACCAGCGTGCGCCGGGCGTGCTCTTGCAGACGGATAAGCAGGGGGGTGAAATCGGCGTCGCCCGAAAGGATGATGAACTCGTCAAAATGTGTGGAATGCGAGAGGTCGTCCATGCAGTCCATAACGAGGTGGATATCGGTGCTCGTTTTGCCGCGCGTTGTCAGCGGGGGGCAGTCAACCACCTGAAAGGCGCTGCGGATAAAGGGGTTGCGGTATTCCTGATAACGCTGGGGGTTCAGATAGCACATGCGTTTGAGAATGCGGCGGCGTACGCCCTCGCCGTAAAGAATGCGCAGCGCGTGGTTTTCAATCCAGCGTACCCAGCGGTACGGCACAGAGCCAAAAGCACGTGCCGCCTCAGGGTCAATTTCAAGAAAACGTGTGTAGATATTGTCAAAATCAACGTAAAGCGCACTGAAAACTTCGTCAAAACCGGTAAATCTTGCCATATGTACCTCAATGGTGAAATAATTTATCTGAAAAGTATATTTTGCCTGTTCCACTAATGCAAGGAATTTGCCGCCACTTGAATTTATGCCCGCCAACGGATACATCTTGCGCCGTGATCTACACCCAACCAGAGGCGACACGCACAGTGCAAAATATACTTGCCGAGACAAAAAATCAGTGGCAGAAGGCGCGGCAGAGTCTGCTTGAGGCGGAGCGCAATCCGTCTGGCGCGCCGTGGGACAGATGGCTGTTCTGGTCGTTCTGGCTTTCGCTGGCGACCTTTCCCGTCGGCTATGGCGCACGCGAAGTCTTGCCTGTTATCTGCTTTATATTCCTCTTATTTTACTATCGATACAACTGGTCAAAAAGCGTACTGCGCAGGCTTGATGCACGCCCGCTCTTTTACTGCCTGTGGGCCATGATCGCTATTGGGGTTGTCTTTTCAGAGCATGTCTGGGTTTCTGTGCTGCACGCGGGCACAGGCCTCAACAAGGGGTTTATCCTGCCATTTATCGCCATGGAGTGCGTGCACGGCGAAAAAGACCTGCGACGCCTTGTGTGGGCCTGCGTTCTGGCCTGTTTTTGGGAGGGGCTCGACGGTCTGCATCAGGCGCTTACCGGTGCGGATTTTATCTTGGGCTACGCCTGCAACGCTGGTCGTCTCACCGGCAGCCTCGGCGACTACACGGTGGGCAATTACATAGCGCTGGCGCTGATTCCCGCTTTTGCCCTGTGGTTTGTGTTGCGCCGCGCGTTGTCCCCTCTGGTTTCGGGGCTGTTGTGTTTTGCACTGCTGTGGCCCGCATTTTTTCTGCTGATCGGGGCGGCCAGCCGCAGCGGGGCGCTGGCCGTGGCCGCGGCCGTTGGCTTGTGGATGCTGCTGCGCGGCGGGCGTGGCCGCTGGAAATTTGCCGTCATGTCGCTGGTCATCCTGCTGTGCGTGCTTGCGCTGCAGGGGCGCGCGGGGGTCGGCGCTGTGGAGCGCGATGGCCGCTGGAGCTTGTGGGATATCGCCTGGCGCGTCTTTTGCGAGCATCCCTGGCTGGGAGCTGGCGCGGGGCGCTACAATGAGGCCTTTCGCGCTTTGGGGCTCACCCCCGAAAAAGACCTTATCACCATCAGTCATCCGCACAATCTTTATCTGGATATGCTTTATGCACACGGTATTATTGGTTTTATACTGGGCATGATTTTTTTGCTGGGCTTTGTCTGGTGGGGATACCGGCGCATCCGCCCCCGCCTGCTGGCGGAGATGGCGGGCCAAAGCCCCAGTATCTACTGGCGCATGACGGCCTGGTTCTGGATCGGCTTTGGCGGCTGGCTGGTAAACGGCATATTTGGGCATGACTTTTACCGCATATGGTGGCTGGCCCTTGCCATGAGCCACCTTGGCGTCATGATCGGCGCGGTGGTAAACGGCCTTGGTGCCGCCCCGGACGATTTGGCCGCGCAGGCCCGTCGAGACGAGGCTTCCGCCGTGGAGTCTTCCACCCCGTAACCTGCCTGTCCCATAAAATAAAAAAACGGTACCACGCGCCACACGCACGGAACCGTTTTTTTATCTGGTCAACCAGCGGCTACTGGTCGGTAAAATCCTCGGCGCTGGCCTGCTGCCCGCCGTGGGCGCGCAACATCTCCATAGCCTGCTCCTTGGTGAGCACGCGGCCCACGCAGCGCGAATGCTGGCGCTTGTTTTCGGGGCAATAGCCCATCTGCACGCAGCTCGGGCCAGCACCGGCAAAGAGATCGGGCGCGGCCTTGCGGCAGAGGCGCAGCATCTGCCATGCCAGATGGCGTATCTCGTGCTGGGCGTTGCGGCAGCAGCGGATGGCAAACCAGTCGAGCAGGGCGTGGGCGTTCATGCCAATGATGGCCTTGAATTCCGTAGCCTGCGGCTTCAGGTAGCGCAGGTCTTCTTCGGGCAGGCCCGCATTGAGGCCTGCATCGTACCACTGGCGCGAAATTTCGGCCAGGTCGTGCCCGCTCAGGTTGGCGACATGCCCGTCGGGCAGGGTTATCTGCGTGGCAAATTGCGCCACGCTGCGCGGATACACCACAGAGTAGCTGCGCTTGCCGTTCAGCTCGGCCCGGCCAGACTTGATCAGATACGAGGCCAGGCGCTTGCGCACCAGCTGGGTTTCGGTAACGCGCGAGTATCCCTCGACGCCAAAAAGAAAAAAGTCGAATTCAAGCGCCGCCCTGTGGCCGGAATCGAGAATGTTCTGCACGATCTGGCGCGAGTAGGGCGAGGCCGCAATTTCTTCGAGACTGCGCTCGCTGCGCACAAAGCGGGCGGCAATATCCGTATAGATTTTTCCGCCACCTGCCAGCAGCACTACTTTGCCGTTGCCGGTGAATTTTTCGTCAAGCATGGTACTCCGCCTAGTTTTATTGAGAGGCGACTATAGGGCAAAGCGGCTTTGCGGGCAAGGCGGGCGCAACGGGCTGGCGACCTTGCATGACTGGCTAAAATGCGCGGCCTGTGCGGGTTTTTGGCTGGCGTCTTGACATGGGACAGGCAAAGCGACAGAGTTACAGAGTTTTTTTACGCAGCAGGCAGAGCAGGCTGCGGACCCAGCAGAACCCCAGCATCACCAAGGAGATAGCATGAGCCAGCATTCCGCCCCTTACGGCAAACCCGACAGCAACGGCTTTTTTGGGGCCTACGGCGGGCAGTTTGTACCAGAACCTCTCAAGGCTCGTCTGGACGAAGTGGCCGAAGCCATGAAGGCCGCCGAGGCAGACCCCTCCTTTCAGAAAGAACTGGATTATTTGTGCTCGCACTACACGGGGCGTCCCAACCCCGTGTTCCACTGCGCCAATCTGAGTCGCAGCCTTGGCGGCGCGCAGATATGGCTCAAGCGCGAAGACCTCAACCACCTGGGCGCGCACAAGATCAACAATACCCTTGGGCAGTGCCTGCTGGCCAAGCGCATGGGCAAAAAACGCGTTATTGCCGAAACCGGCGCGGGGCAGCACGGCGTGGCCACAGCCGCCACGGCGGCCCTCATGGGGCTTGAGTGCACCATCTGCATGGGCGAGGTGGATATGGAGCGCCAGCACCTCAACGTGATCCGTATGGAGATGCTGGGCTCGCGCGTTGTGGCCGCCAAATCCGGCCAGCGCACCCTCAAGGAAGCCGTGGACGAAGCCCTGGGCATGTGGATTGATGACCCGGAGATGTTCTACGTGCTGGGTTCTGCCGTGGGGCCGCACCCCTACCCGTATATGGTGCGCGTATTTCAGTCTGTGGTGGGGCGCGAGGCCCGCGCCCAGATGCTGGCGGAAACGGGGCGTTTGCCCAGCGCCTGCTTGGCCTGCGTGGGCGGCGGCTCCAACGCCATCGGCCTGTTTGCGGGTTTTCTTGACGATGCCGACGTGCGCCTGCTGGGCGTGGAGCCCGGCGGTCGCGGCAACAGCTACGGCCAGCACGCGGCTTCGCTGTGTCTGGGCGAACCCGGCGTTATGCACGGCTTCAATTCTTACATGATCAAAGACACTGCGGGCGAGGCGGGCGAGGTGTACTCCATCTCCGCCGGGCTGGATTACCCCTCGGTGGGGCCGGAACACGCCCTGCTCAAGGATATGGGCCGCGCCGAATACGTCAGCGTGACCGACAGGGAAGCTCTGGACGCGTTTTTTGCTCTTTCGCGCCACGAGGGTATCATTCCGGCTCTGGAATCGTCGCACGCCTTGGCCCACGCCATGAAGATGGCCCCCGCCATGCCCAGGGACGCCATGCTGCTGGTGAACCTCTCTGGCCGTGGCGACAAGGACGTGGCGCAGGTTGCCGAAATGATGCAGAAAGGGCAGATATAAGGCCGCTGGCCTTGCCCGGAAATATCTGCGTAACCTGACCGGTTTTGGCCTGGTTATGCTGATGGCCAGCTGCTGCGCGGCGAGCGTGGCGTGCGCCCGCGTGGGCGCAAGGTGTTTTGCATAAGAGCGCGGGGGGTGAGAGCCCTGGGGCTTTCTCCCCCGCATTGTCCTTTTTCCCCAATCGGCCATGCAGAAGCCAGAACCTTCCAGCATTCCCCTCACGCCCGGCGTGTACCTGTACAAGGACGCCAAGGGGCGCATCATCTACGTGGGCAAGGCGCGCGTGCTGCGCCGCCGCGTGCTCTCGTACTTTCGCCCCGAGGGGCTGCCCGCCAAGACTCGGGCCATGCTCTCGCACGCTGAAAGTATCGAATATCTGACCACCACCACCGAAAAAGAAGCCCTGCTGCTCGAAGCCAGCTGCATCAAAAAGCACCGGCCTCACTACAATATCGTGCTGCGCGACGACAAGCAGTACGTGCTCTTTCGCATCAACCCCAAACATCCTTTTCCCCGGCTGGAAATTGTGCGCCAGGCCCGGCGCGACGGCGCACGTTACTTTGGCCCCTTTACCTCGGCGCTTGCCGCGCGCGAAACGTGGAAGCTCATCCACAGGGCCTTTGCCCTGCGCCGCTGCACCGACAGGGCCATGAAAAACCGCGTGCGGCCCTGCCTGTACCATTTTATGGGCCAGTGCCCCGCGCCCTGCATGGGCATTGTCACCTCGCAGGAATACAACGAAAACGTGCGCAAGGTTACGGAACTGCTGCAGGGGCGCTCGGCCGAACTGCTGGGCGGGCTGCGGGCAGCCATGGAGCAGGCGTCTGAAGAGCTGGAATTTGAAAAGGCGGCCAGTCTGCGCGACCAGATACGCGCGGTGGAAAGCACCGTGGAGCGGCAGGCGGCCGTGTTGCCCGGCGGCGGCGACATGGATGCCGTGGGGCTGTTTGCCGCAGACAGGGGGTTGGCCCTGGGGCTGCTGTTCGTGCGCAACGGGGCGGTAACGGATGGCCGCGCCTTTTACTGGTCGGGGCTGACCTTTGAGGATGCGCCGGAACTTTTGTGGTCGTTTATGGGGCAGTATTACAGCCAGGCCACGCCGCCCCCGCGCGTATTGCTGCCGTGGATTCCCGCTGACCAGGACGATGCGGCGGGAGAGGACGGCGAGCAGTGCGCAGGCGGCGCTGCCGACGCCAGCAGTGTTTCGACCCGCGACACGCTGGAGCAGACCCTGGCCGACCGTCGGGGCGGGGCCGTGCGCATCGTGCCGCCCCAAAATGCGGGCGACAATCAGCTCATTGACCTTGCGCAGTCCAATGCGCGCGAGGAGGCCCGCAGGCAGGAGCAGAAGCCGGAGCAGAATATACTGGAGCGTCTGGCAAAAGCCCTGCACCTGCCGGGGCCGCCCATGCGCATTGAATGCGTGGACGTGTCCCACACCGGCGGGCAGCAGACCCGTGTTGGCATGGTGGTTTTTGAGGACGGCAAGCCGGAGCGCTCGCAGTACCGCGCCTACGCCATGCCCGACAGCGGCGACGACTACGCCACACTGTACGCCTGGGTGGCGCGCAGGCTTGAGAGCGGGCCTCCTTGGCCCGACCTGCTGCTTATCGACGGCGGCCGGGGGCAGTTGGGCACTGTGCAGCGGGCGCTGCGCGAGGCGGGCAACGAAGACCTGTTTGCCCTTGCCGCCATTGCCAAGGCCAGAGACGAGGAGGGCCACGCCGACCGCCGCGCTGGTAATGTGGCCGACAGAATTTTTGTGCCCAACAGGGCCAACCCCTTGCCGCTGCGCGAGGGCGGGCCGGAGCTGCTGTTTTTGCAGAACGTGCGCGACAATACCCACCGCTTTGCCATCGGGCGTCACCGCAGGGCGCGGCAGGGCGCGGCCCTGTCGGGAGAGCTTATGCGTCTGCCGGGCATAGGCCCGGCCACGGCGCGTCTGCTGTGGGACCATTTTGGCAGCGTTGAGGCCATGCGGGCCGCCGGGGTGGACGACCTGTGTAAAATTCCGGGCATAGGTCCGGCCAAGGCCGCCCTGCTGCGCGAAAAGCTGCGCGGCCTGAGCTGAGCGCTGCAGCGCAAGGCGCATTTTGTCCATAAAAAAAGCCCCTCGCGGGGCTTTTTTGTCGCAACAACCGGGGTCAGGTACAGCCGTTTCGGGGCTATTTGCCCCAGAGCAAAAGCAGGGGATGGGCGGGCAGCAGTTCTTCCAGGGGAATGTCCACTTTTTGCGCGCCCGCCATGCCGGGGGCAACCTGATAGGGCTGAAAATTGATGCGTATGCCCGAGGGGATCAGGGTCAGGCTGGCAAAGTTTTCGGGCACGGGGTTAAGGCCCGTGCGCAGGTACTGCTCATGCCGCATGCCGCCAAGACGCGGGGTCAGCTCCTTGCGCGACCATGAGGACATAATGGCCAGAGCCGCGTCCGGGTCTTCAAAAATATCCACAAGTCCCAGGCGCTGGCCTGTCAGCAGGCTGTAGTTCAGGGTTATGACGTCCAGGTTGCCCTGCGCCCCGCCCGTGTATGTCCAGACCTCAAAGGTAATGCTCAGCGCCTTGTCCGAAGGGTGGCTGAGAGCGTACGAACACCACAGCTCCGGCATCGGGCGGTTTTCGTCCGGGTACAGCCCCGGCGAAGCAAATGTCTCTTCAAAGGCGTCGGCAATGCCGGTGGCCCAGTTGCGGATGTTGGCGTCAATGGCCCGTATGCCCACCGAGGGGTAGCTCAGGTTGATGTCCGGCTTGTCCCCACGGTTGGCGCGCACGATCTGGTGTTCAATAATGCCGGGGCGGCGCGAACCAGAGATGATGGCTGCGGCAGCATCCTGGTCGGTTTTACCCCGACCCTGGTTTTCGTCCTGGGCATTGCCCACGCCTTCGCCAAGGCTTACTTTCTTGATTGCGTCCTGGGTCGGGCTGGTCTGATCTGTAGGGTTCTGTAGCGTTGCCCCCTGCGCCGGGCTTGCGGCTATTTCGTGTTCCTGTGGCGTGCCCGCCATGTTGGGGCGCGGCGCGGGTTCTCCCCGTTGTGCCGCGTCTGTGCCTGCACCGGCGGTCTCAGCATGACTGGCGCTGTCGGCACGGGGCAGGGCAGATGCGTCCCCTGATGGCGGCGCAATGTCCCCGTTGCTCTGGATGGCGGTTTCAGCCTTCAGCGGTCCCACGGTCTGCATCTCAGGCAGACGGGCGGCAAGGGCGGTCTGCACGAGACACAGCAGGGTCAAAAGCAAAAAAGATACAAGGCTGGGCATAGCTATCCAGTGCTGCGGCCATACAGGCAGGCCGACGGGGTTTTGCGGCAAAGCCCGCATGCGGCCCCAGGGCAGGGCATGCGGGCGACAAATACAACAGTGTTAAACCTTGAACCCTTCGCGCAGACGCAGCAAACCCCGCCAGTTGCGGAGCAGCAGCGCCGCCGCCAACACCAGATACACTTGCGCAAAAAAGTAGTGCAGGCGCAGCGGGTCGTGGGCAAGCCCCAGCAGGGCCTCCAACTGGGCGTCATACATGGGCGAAAGCAGCTGGGCTGCAAAAAGGACGAGCAGCCACACCGCCTCGCGCACCTGCAGGCGCAAATCCACCAGCAGGGCCACGGCAAACAGGGATTGCCCGGCCGTCAGTAGTATTTCCTGAAACTGGTGGGTGTCAAGGTTTATAGAGGGAGAAAGCGAACCAAATGACGCGGCGTAGACGCCGGGGATCATGCCCACGAGCAGGGTCCACTGGTTGAGCTTGGACGAAAGCAGGCTGCCCAGGGCCAAGGAAGCGTTGCCGCGCGAGGCGAACATGAGCGCAATGATGAACTCGGGCGACTCGGAGGCAATGGGTGCGAGCCACTGCACCAGCAAAAACTCGTTGACGCCAAGCAGCTTGCCGCTGGCCACCAGACTCTCGCTGAAGGGTTCGGCATTGCACAAGATGACCAGTGCCGAAAAAATAAAAATGAGCACCACGCTGCGCAGTCGTACCTTTTTGGCAAATTGCGCCAGCAGCGCGGCGGGGCCTTCGGGCTCTTCGTCCTCCACCGGTCTGCGCGCGATGATGCAGATGTACCAGATGTAGATGCCCAGCAGGGCCAGGCCGTCAATCCACGTCAACGAACCCTTGATCGGAATGAATAGCGCATAGAGAGTTGCCAGACCAAGGAAAAGCACGTCAGTGCGCTTGTCGTCGGGCAGTGACACCCCGGTATGGAACCTGCCCGCAAACACCAGCACGATGGCCGACCAGCCCACGCCGATCAGCAGCCGGTTTGCGCCTGTCATGTTGGCGATGGCGTAATGGGAGTACGCGCTCTCTGGGTGCTGCCCCGCCATCCAGGTAAAGTACATGTCCACGGCGTATTCGGGCAGCACGGCGATAAAGGCCACCACGGCCACCGCCACTGCCTGGGGAATGTCCATCTGGGCCACTTCGCACGCCCAGGTGAGCAAAAACGACGCGCCGAGTATGGCCATGCCCGAGAGCAGGGCCACAACCAGCGGTGAAATGTCGGGATGAATAAAACGCAGGCAAAGGCCGGGCAGGGTAATGCCAACCGCAATGATGTAGGGGCGCAAAGCACGGACTGTCATATGCTCTCCTTAAAAAAATAAAAAAGACCCTGGCGTTAACGCCAAGGTCTCACTAATCGGCGGAACCGACGGCGACACCAGGTCAATGACCATGCTGTTGATGTCGCCCGGGTTTCATGAACCCAGTTACTCCCCTTGAGCTTCAAATATAGGCTCCAGAGGCGCGGCTGTCAATATGGTCGCCTGGCGATAACCGCCCCCGTGGCCGGTTTTACGGTTGTTTGCATAATGTCGCGGCGGCGGCACTTGCCAGCACTGTTGGCTGCGGCTAAAGTAACCGGGAATCGTGCGCCGGTTTTACCGGTCAGCCTAGGAGTTTTGTGTGAATATTACCTGTCCGCGTTGCGGCTTTAGCCGCGAATTGCCCGCCGACCGTGCGCCTTCCAAGGCCGTTATTGCTACCTGCCCCCATTGCGCCTGCCGGTTTCGTCTTGTACCCGGCACGGGAGCAACAGATGTTCTGAGCGAGCCGGAAGAACCCGTCGACAGCGGGGCGCACGGCAACGACGCTGCGCAGCCATCGGGGACGGCCCATGCCGGGCCGGATCGCCTGGAGCAGCCCGAACCGCCTCAGGGCAGCTGGCATGACGGCGGCGACGACCCCCTGCCTCCCGGAGCCATTGTGCCCGGCAGCCAGACAAGCCGCTCCCCATCTGACAGCGAGCCGCGCCGTGGGCCTGGATCAGGCGACCGGCGGCAGCCATCTGGCAAAAATGAGCCAGACGCGGGCGAAGAACAAAAAAACCTCGGCAACCTTTGGGGGCTGCTGGGCGGAAAAAATATTTTTGGGCAGAGCGGCAGCCGGAACGATGACCGCGCGGGTGACCGTGCGGATGAGCGCCCTGACGAACGCGACGACCAAAGGCCTCAGGACGGCAAGGCCCGGCGAGGTCTGTTTGGCGACGATGCCGGACACGGCGACGACGGCCGCGCCGCCAGCGAGGCCTACGCACGCGAGGCAGCCAGGTTTGAAGACAACCCTGCCGACGAAAACTCCGGCCCGGCCAACCCTTGGGAGACCGCGCCCGAGCCGGACGGCTGGATTTCCGCCTTTTATCATACCTGCATGCGGGTCATGTTTGGCGCGCACAATTTTTTTGAGCACATGCGGGCTGATACGCCTCAGGTGCGGCCCCTGGTGTTTTATCTGGTCATCAGCGTTATTCAGGTGGTCATCGAAAGGGTGTGGTCGGGCATTTTTCTTTCGCTCATGTCGCCCAGCGCCGCCTCTGACCCAGAGCTGGAAAAAATGCTCATTCTGCTTTCGCCCCAGCTCAGCCTGCCCATGACCATACTGCTCAAAACGGGCGTTTCGGTGGTGCAGCTGTATGTGCTGACCGCGCTGATGCATTTTACCTACGGTTTTATTGCGGGCAGGCGGTCCGAGTTCTCCCTGGTGTTTCAGGTGGCGGCCTATGCAGCCGCGCCCTCGCTGCTATGCGTTGTGCCGCTTTTGGGTTCCATTGTGGGCTTTATCTGGATGATCGCCTGCGTGCTTGTGGGCTGTCGCACGGTTCTCAACCTTACGTGGCCTCAGGCGCTTATGGGCTTTGCCCCTGTGGCGCTGCTGCTTGCGCCGCTGCTCTTGCAGGTGATGAAGGCCGCCCAATTCTGAGGATTGCCATGCCCCGCTTTTGGCGAAGGATTGCGCAGCTCTGGCACGAATTTCGCAATCGTCGTAAATATGGCGCAGCCATCAGGCCCGACAGCATCCGTGCCCAGGCAGAAGACCTTGGGCATCTGGCAGAGCTGGCTGGTCGCAGCGGTGCGCTGGCGGAAGCGGAATCGCGCCATCTGGCGCAGCTAGGGCGGGAAATGCGCAGCCTTGCGCTCATGACCCGACAGACCTCGTTTTGCAGCATCCCGGCGGATAAGCGCCGCGATCTGTACGAAAGTCTGGCGCAGGCCAGGGCAACGCTGCTCGATTCCATGCAAAAGGCAAGTCTGGCCTCGGAGAAAACTCAATGATTCTTCACAATGTTCGGGCAGACAATGCCTGGGGCCTGCACATATGCAGGCGAGGGGCATTGATGGCGGCGCTGGCGGTGGTGATGCTTTTGGGCGGCTGCTCCGCCCCGACGGACGACAGCCACAGAACAGTCAACGTCACCGGTGATTTTGGCACGCCTTTTCAGGTGCAGATAAACAACTTTGTGCGCCGTCAGCCCCCAGCCGTCTATGTGGCCCCCCAAACCGTGCTGGGGCGCAGGCCGCGCGCCCTGTTTGTGCCGTTGCGGGCCACCCAGCAGATCGCCAATCCCGTGAGCTTCAGCGAGATGCTCTCACGGCAGGTCTGGCAGGTCTGGCTGTCGCTCAACGCCTTTCAGACGCTCGAGTACGCCCCCCAGGGAGCGCCGTACGAACCCTCGCGCGCCATAGCGCTTGCGCGCCAGCGCGGGGCCGAGATGGTCGTGGGCGGTTACATCAATCATTATATGGATGGCGGCAGCGGCGGCTCAAGCTCTCTCTCGCTGTCCATGGAAGTGTACGACGCCCGGTCGGGCACATTGCTGTGGTCAATGGCCCAGGGCGGGCTTATGGAAGCGCGTCAGGTGCACGATTTTTATCTTTTCTCCATCCGCGAGCGTAACCCCGGCGATCCTTCGGGCTTTATCGCCCGCTCGCTGGCATGGGACATGGGGCGGGAGGTGCTGGCCTGGGTTGACCCATCCTCCAGGGAAAAGTCCTTTTTTGACACCGTCTTTGGCAGCAAGGCTTTTTAGAACGCCTGCAAGCCGGCTCAACGCCTGCCCGGCCTGCTCTCGCAAGCCACTTGCAGGGACAGCCTGAAGTAGAATGCCCGTTTTGGCCGTGGTTGTACTTTTTGTAACAATCAGGCTAAGGCGGGCATTTTGTTATATCTTACTGTGGAGTGCGTGTCTGGCCGCTGTCTTGACCGGGCATGGAGCCGGGGCGGACTACCCTGTTTTTTTGACGCGCTGCAGGCGAAGAAAAAGCTCTGTTTGACGAAGCCCTTGCCACAGGATAAGTAGCAAGAAATACTAGGGCTGTTCACTTCATCACAAGCTGCTTTGCGCGCAGGCCTTGCAGGCGGCTCGATGACGCGGCTGAGGAGCCCTGCCGGATCTTTCCTTTAATCTGTGGAAAGCGGCAGAAAGGAGTTTTGCCGTGTGCGCTAAGATGCATGGTATTTATTTTGACAGGCAGGACAGAGACATTCTGGCTCTGGTCAACCGTATTTTGGAATCCGACGGCAAACAGTCGGACACTTTTCTTTTTGACCCAAGCCTGCATCCCCATGGCATCAAGGAGCTGGTGGCAACTCCCGTTTCACGCATGGCGTACGCCGTCATAAACCTGCTGCGCAACCTGCAGGCGGGGCGCACCCAGGCCAGGGACCGTCTGCTTGCCCTCAAGACGCTGTACGACGAGGTGCTCAACAGCGCTCACTCCGCCCTGCGGCGCAATACGGCGCGTGCGCTCATGCAGATCATGAAGAGCATGGTGCGCGCCCACGGCGACCACCTTGAGCAGCTCAAGCTGGCCCATGATTTCAGGCGCACCGTGCAGGGCACGCCCCGCGTGGTGCGGCGCATGCTGGCCCGCTATCACCTGCCTGAAATGCCCGAAAGCTGGAACCAGCTGGCATTTGACGACCACGTATACGACGCCAACACCAAGGGGCGCAAAACCCCCACGCACCTGATCATGGACGCCTGGATCAAGGGCATGCGCTCCCTCACCGTGGCCTACGAATACTGGGTGCAGCCCGAGGCCGCACGGGAGATACTGCGCGCTGCGGAAATAACCGGCATTGCCGTGCGTATCGGCCTGGAATTTCAGCTGCCGTTTTACGGGCGCTTTATCAGCCTGTTCTGGATTCCTCGCGGGTTCAGCTCCAACGAGGATTTTCTGGAATTTTTGCACAGCTCAAAGATGGTGGAACTCATGAAGCGCGGGCGCGAGGTGCTGCGCTGGCGGCGTGAGCGCGTGCTGGAAAGTCTGGCGCTGTGGAACGAGCATCAGCGCCCGAAGCTGGAAGCCCAGTGGGAAGTGTCCGTGCCGGCGATGACCGGCGAGGAATTTTTGCGGCATGTGGGCCGGGGGCAGGCTTCTGCACTGCACCTTGCCGAGGCCCTGCACCTCCATGTGCTGCCCTCGCTGCGCGAGCGTGCGGCCCTACTGCGCGCGAGCGAGGGCGACGAAGCTGCCGCCGAGCTGGTGTTTCTGGAAAATCTGGGGGCGGAATACATTGCCGACCACTGGCTTTCGCCGCAGGAACACCCCGAAATGCCCGATCTCAACAACCCCTGCGCGCGCGGCCAGTTGCCGCCGCTCATGCAGCTCTCTGTGGGCGAGCTCACCCGCGAACTGTCGGAGCTCAACCCTGGCTACCGCCTTGTGCTCACCACCACGGGCCTGAGCGTTGAAGACGTGGCCGAGCTGTTGTGGGACAGTCAGGGCAGCATAAGCCACCTCGAAATTTTCAACATGCGCGGCTGGATGGAAGGCAAGCATGCCAGCCTCAAGGCCATCAGCGAGCTGCAGCAGGCGCTCAACGAAGGGCTTGGCCCGCGCGTCAAGCAGATGATCCGGCTCATGGCACGACGCATGGGCAGTCAGGACGAGGAGCGGGCGGCCAAGTTCAGACACATTCTGCACAACGTGCCCAAATTGTGGGAGCATTACCGCAACAAGCCCCTTGGCTCGCGTCTGGGCACAAGCTCCGTGAGCCGCGATTCGTACGGCATGGGCTTTGTGCTGCGCGAGACCCTGCCCGCGCGGAGCCGCAAGTTTTATGCCCGTGACGAAAAGCAGCCCGATATCCCCGTGTGTTCGCCAGTGGAGGAATGCGTGCGGTACACCATCCCGCGCAATCCCTCGCCCTGGCAGCGGGCCTTGAGCGTGCTGAGCCCCCTGCCGGGCTGTCGGCATCTGGGCATGAAGCGGCACACGGTCTGGAAGACCGCCAGTGTTGATTTCAAGGTATGCGGCAAGGGCAACGTGCTCAATCTGGGCGGGCTCAGCCTGACCAGCGGCAACGGCCTGCTGGGCAAGCCCAGCGTCAAGGGAAGCGAGCCGCTGGGGGCTGCCTACCTCAACAGCACCTTCTGCAACTGCCTCAAGGTGCTTCTGGGCTTTTGTCCGGCGTTTTTCTCCTTTATGTACACCCAGAACTGGTGGTTTCTGGCCTGGTTTGGCACGTTCATCTGGTTTGGCATCACGGGCGTGCGCAATGTGGTGCAGATGGTCATGGCCGCCAAGGGGGCCACGCGGTCAACGCTTATCCACTGGAAAGACCAGGTAAATGTAAGCCGTCTGTGTGATTCGCTCATGTTTACGGGTTTTTCCGTTTTGCTGCTCGAAATGCTGGTGCGTGTGCTGCTGCTTGACAGAACCCTCGGCATTACTGCGGCCCAGACGCCGTGGGTGGTCTTTGGCGTGCTCAGCCTGGTCAACGGTATCTACCTTTGCGCGCACAATGTTTTTCGCGGTTTTCCCAAAGAGGCGGCCATTGGCAACCTTTTTCGCAGCATACTGGCTATCCCCGTGTCTTCGCTGTACAACTGGGCGCTGTACCAGATGGCCTTTTTTATGGGCGTGGACAACCCCACCATATATCTGGTGCCCAGTGCTGCGGTTATCTCCAAAATGGCGTCAGACACGGTTGCCGCGATTATCGAAGGCTATGCCGACAGCCAGGTCAACCTGCGCATGCGCAGGTGGGACTACCGCAGCAAGCTGGCCAATGTTTTTGACTGCTATACGCGCCTTGAGCTGCTGTTCCCCGACGAGGACGCGCTGATCAAGCTGGCCAAGACGGGCGGCATGCAGGGCAGCGGCGGCGTGATGGGCAAGGAGCTTGAGCGGGCCTTTATCATCAACGCGCTGGACCTTATGTATATATGGTTTTACCAGCCGCGTGCCCAGGATGCCTTCAGGCAGATAGCCCGGGCCATGCCCGAGGCCGACCGCAACGTGCTTGCCAGGGCGCAGCTTGTGCTCACGCGCGAGCGCGAGGTCAGCCAGATGCTGGTGGACGGCCTGCTTGGGCGTAATTTTTCCCGGCCGCTGGCGTTTTATCTGGACAAACGCAAGGAATACCTGCGTCGTTTGAGCCGCCTGTGCCGGCCCGGAAAAATGCGCGAGCCGGGTAGTTTTTGATACGCAGGCGTCTTCTTGCGACGCACAATGGCTAAAAACTGATAACTAAGCTAGTTAATTGGCATGGTTATGTCCATGTCGCAGATATTATACCTGAGGCGCGGATGCACTCTTTCGTGCCGAATGCGCGGCGCATGCCGCCGTAACTGGGCCGTGGCCCATCCATAAGCGAAGTATGGGAACGACGCGGTTCCCGTCTTCACGCCACCGATGAGAGATACTTTCATCGGTGGTTTTCTGTTTTTTGGCGGGAGGAGAAAAGATGGGCGCGGGGCAAAACTTGCGTATCATATCACGGTTTTGTTTCAAGCGTGCATGTTGTGTGGTCAACCAATCAATGGTGTGATTGTGCAAAAAAGAACTACAAACAGCAATGATATGTGCAAAAAAGAACGTGTGACTGCAAAAAAAAGAGAAAAAAAGAACTAAGCAATTGCGATGATATGCTTGCATTGTCGTTTTATATGGTCTATTTTTATCCACAGGAGTAATTCATACTTACGACAGAGCTATCATATACTGTTTTAGCCCTGTATAACAAAAGGAGTCACGAATGAGCACAGATCTTAAGAGCATGCATATGGGTCAGATCACCTCGTTCTTTATCCCCAACGTCACTCTGGTGGGCGAGGGGTGTTCCAAAGAGATTCCTGCTCGCCTGAAAAGCATTGGCGGGGCCAAACCACTGGTCGTTACCGACCAGGGCATTGTGAGCGTCGGCATTCTCAAGCAGATTACCGACATCCTTGACGCCGCCAAGATGAAGTACGCCATATACGACAAAACAATCCCCAACCCCACCGACAACAACGTTGCTGAAGCTTTTGAAGTATACAAAAAAGAAAAGTGCGACAGCATCATTACCCTTGGCGGCGGCAGCTCTCACGACTGCGGCAAGGGCGTGGGCTTTTTGGCCGGCAACGGCGGCAAAATCCACGACTATGAAGGCGTGGACAAGTCCAAAAAGCCCTTCCCCCCGTATGTTGCGGTAAACACCACCGCTGGCACGGCCTCGGAAATGACGCGTTTCTGCATCATCACCGACACCTCGCGCAAGGTTAAGATGGCCATCGTCGACTGGCGCTGCACCCCCAGCGTGGCCATTGACGATCCCATCCTGATGATGGGCATGCCCCCGGCGCTTACCGCCGCCACCGGCATGGACGCTCTGACCCATGCCGTGGAAGCCTATGTATCCACCGCTGCCACGCCCATGACCGACGCCTGCGCTGAAAAAGCCATGGAATACATCAACCGCTATCTGCGCCGCGCCGTTGCCAACGGCCGCGACAAGGAAGCCCGCGAAGGTATGTGCTACGCCCAGTACCTCGCCGGTATGGCCTTCAACAACGCCAGCCTCGGCCACGTGCACGCCATGGCTCACCAGCTTGGCGGCTTCTACGACCTGCCCCATGGCGAATGCAACGCCATCCTTCTGCCGCATGTGAGCGAATACAACCGTATCTCCAGCCGTCGCCGCTTTGGCCGCATCGCCCAGCTGCTGGGCGAGCTCACCCAGGGCATTAGCGCTGACGAAGCCTCGCGCAAGGCCATCACCGCCATCAACATCCTGTCCAAGGATGTGGGTATCCCTGACGGCCTGATCGCCTTGGGCAAAAAGTACGGCAAGGAAGTGCGCGAAGCCGACATCCCCACCATGACCGCCAATGCCCAGAAAGACGCCTGCGGTCTTACCAACCCCCGCTCCATGACCGATGCGGCCGTGGCTGCCATCTACAAGGCTGCCCTGTAACCGCAGGTGGCATGACAGTAGACTGAACTGTCCTGCGGCGCAGGCCAGACTGCCCGGCAGGAACGAGAAAAAGAACGGCGCGGAATATCCGCGCCGTTCTTTTTTGCTGGCGGCACGTTGTCCCCCCAGAAAGTAAAAAAGCGGCATGGAATCCATGCCGCTTTTTGCATATCCGGGCAGCCCATGCCCGTCGCCCTGCGCCTCAGGGCCGGATGATCTTGTCAGCCAGATCAAGGCTAGTGACTATATCAAGCATGTTTGAGGTGTCGCCCACCGCCTTTGCTTCCAGCAGGCCAAAATGCGCAAGGCATGTGCCGCACACCAGCACCGACACGCCTTCCGCCTCCAGCTTTTTCAGCGCATCCAGTGCAGGGCCGGGGCACGACGCCAGTTTGACGCCGCCGTTGATCAGTATGACACGCCACAACCTCTGACCCAGTTCCGGCAACGTCGCCAAAAAGTTGCCCATAAGTTTGGCGCCCAAAGCGTCGTCGCCACGGCCTATGGTTTCGGTGGTTATGAGTACAAGGGTGCGGTTGCCGCAGACGGTGGACGGGGCTTCCTGCGCGGCCGGTTGCGTGGCGGGGGCTTCTGCGCCCGCAGCTGCGCTGACGCGCCAGCACTCTTGGCCTTCCTGGGTTACGGCGACAGTAAAACCACGCCCTTCCAAAAAACGCTTCACGTTTTCGCGTGCGGGCTCGTTGTCCACCAGAACTTCAAGGGCGTCGGCTCCGCCGCTCAGGGCGTCGCGGCTGCGCATGACGGGCTGGGGGCAGGCAAGCCCCCTGCAATCAAGCAGTTTCATGAGCATTCTCCAGCAGTATTATGTGAGATTTACAACTATTAAGGCTAAGCGTAGTGAGAAACAAGCCGATAGGCAAGTCAAACGAAGGTAGGCATCTCATGGGCATGGCTCTTCAAATTATAATTATTGCCGCACTGGGCGGTTTGACAGTATTGGGCGGCGTGCAGGGCATGGGCTGGCTTGCAGTCGCCATTGCTGCTGCGTGCGCGGCTGCCGACGCGTGGTTGTGGCAGGCCCGGCGAGGCCGGTGTGCCCGGCTGGGTCAATGCCTCGACGACGCTTCTGCTGCATGCGCCGTCGAGGGAGATGTGGAACTGCGGGCCGTGCAGTGCATCGATGCCCTGCGCGAAACGCTGAAAACCAGGGTTGAGGCGCAGGTGGTGGATTCGCTGCAAGCGCATAACCGCGAGCTTGAGGCCAGGCTCAAGGAAGCCGTCGAGCTGGCGGAAACGCTGCGCAAACGGCGCGGGCGCGGCGTCGTCGCCCTGAACAAGGCCCACGACGTGTGCAAAAGGCTTTCTGGCGACATGCGCAAGCTTGCCAGCCTTATCAAGGACGTTAACGGCGCGGTTGCCGTGCAGCGCGACAGGCTTGAAGACACGAGCGCAGCCATGGAACACGTGGCCGATTCCGCCAGTCAGGCGTCCATACGCGTGCGCGAGCTTTCGGAGTCCGCGCAGAGCTCCAGCGCCAGCGCGGCCACGGGCGAGCAGGAGGTTGAGGGCGCTGTTGGATCCATAGACAGTGTGCGAGACACCATTGTGCTGCTCAAGGAGGCCATGGCCGGTCTGGGCGAAAAAGCCAGCAACATCGGTCAGGTCATGAGCGTTATCAATGAGGTGGCGGACCAGACCAACCTGCTGGCCCTTAACGCCGCCATTGAGGCGGCTCGCGCGGGCGAAGCCGGGCGCGGTTTTGCCGTGGTGGCCGACGAGGTGCGCAAGCTGGCGGAAAAAACCATGGGCGCCACCAAGGAAGTGGAAGAAGCAGTCAAGGCTATTCAGGATGAAACCCGGCGCAATGTGCTGACCGTGGACAAGGCCGCCCAGCTGAGCGTTGACGCGGCCGACAAGGCCAACAACGCCGGTGACGTGATGCGCGCCATTTTGCAAAGCATGGCCGATACCGCCGGGCATCTGACCACCATTGCGGCTGGCGCGGCGGAGCAGTCGGAGCACAGCGCCGGAACCAACGGAGCGCTGGAAGAAATTCGCGGCGCTGCGGAAAACACGTCCAGAAATATGGAAGTGTTTACGGCATCCCTGCTGACTTTCCAGAGCGGCATGGAAGAGCTGGACATGATCGTCAACGCCTTGGTGGCGGGCGATTATGACCAGGCCACATCAGACAATTTTGTGGACTGGACGTCCAGGCTGGCGCTGCATGTGCCGCTGGTGGACAGGGAGCACAGGCTGCTGATCGACTACATCAACGAACTGTACCAGGCCATGACGCACAACAAGCCGGTTTCCGATCTTGCAGCGGTGCTCAAAAAGCTGCGCGATTACACGGCCACGCACTTCAGCGATGAAGAAAAGCTGTTTAACGTGCCCGCGTACAAGGCGGCAGCCGAGCATATGCAGATACACAAAAAATTTGTCGCCAAGCTGGACGAGGTGGAAGAACAGCTGCGCATGGGCACGGCCACGGTGAGCATGGATTTGCTGACGTTTCTCAAGGACTGGCTCGTGCAGCACATCATGGGGACAGACCCTACCTATCTGCCATTCCTCAGGCCGGAGGACAAGGAACCCTCGGTGTAGCGGCACGTCGGCTCAGGCGGTTTGCCGTCAGTTTCAGGAGGCCCCCACCGGCCTCCTTTTTTGTTGCAGGCCGCAAAAAAAGGGCGTCGCCATGGGGCAGCGGCGACGCCCTGTGCGCCTGCTGGCGCAAATTGCCGTGAGGGACGGCCGAGGCAGGTTGTGCTGGTCGTACTCTTGGGGTGCACGCCGCAACCTGAATGTTTACAGTGGCCCGGCTCCGTTGCGCAGCTGGCGCATACCTTCTTCGCCCACATAGCGGCGCAGGTGTTTGTCGGGGGCATTGAGCAGATCTACCACCAGCAGGGCGTCCAGCGTGCCGAAGGTTCTGTCTTCGTGGAAGGCGGCAATACGCCCGCCCAGCTGCAGGTAGTGTTTAAAAAGTATGGGCAGGGTGCGCCCGCCTTCCATCTGCCGTACCAGGCTGTTTACGGCCTTGTAGTCCAGGTGTTGGGCAAAGGGCAGCTCTTCGCGCAGCTTGCGGGGCTGTTTGCCGCGCACAAGGCTTGCCAGGGGGGCGTCCCAGTGGCGCAGACGCAGGTGCCGCCACAGCAGGTCCACAGACTGCTGCCGGTAGTTCAGCCCGATGCTCGCGGGACCAAAGAGGGTGCGCACGCCGTTGCGCAGGGCCAGCTGGCCAATGCCCTTCCACAGCAGCAGCAGGGGGGTGTAGTCGCGCTGATATTCGGGGCAGACAAAGGCGCGGCCCAGTTCCAGCGCATTGCCGCACTGCTCGAAAAATTCCGAATCATATGCAAACAGCGAGGCCGTGTAGAGGTGCTTTTTGGTGCAGCGGCGGGCGTCGTCGGGGCGCACCACGCGCGCCCTGTACGATCCGGCAATGGCCTTGGCCTGTTCGTCCAGCAGTAAAAGGTGCGAGTACTGGGGGTCGTAACGGTCTGTATCGCGCTCCTGCCCAGAGCCCTCGCCCAGTGCGCGAAAGGCCTCCTCGCGTTTTCTGGTCAGCTCGTCCAGCAGCAGAGGCGATTCATTGCCTTCAAGCAGGTAAACGCAGTAGCGGCCTTCGCGGGCCAGCAGGCGGTTTTCCGGCAGGGCCGCCAGGCAGACCATGATGTCCATCTTGGCGGCCGCAGGGGCCAGGGGGACGCACTGCTCGTTGCGTATGCCCGCATGCCCTTCCGACCCCAGCGCCGAGCGGCACAGGGCAAGGCAGTGGGTGCGCTGCTCGTGGCTCAGACCGGTCAGAACATCCGCCGGGATGGCCTCGCCCACGATCATGCGGGCGCGGCTGCCGCGCTGCCGCACCAGCGTGTGGGGCAGCAGTGCCTCGCCCATGTCTTCGCGCAGGGTCGTGGCGGCAATAAACAGCGGGTTGTAGCGCACAGACATGTGCAGGGGCACAAAGTTCAGGCCGGGGATGTCGGCCTTGCGGCCAGCCAGCCTGCTGAGCAGGCGCGACCAAGGCTGCTCGGCAATGCCTCGGCCCGGCTGCCAGCGGGCCACGCGTCCGGCGGGAAAAATGCCCAGCGCGCCGCCGTTGCGCAGGTGGGTAATGGCTGCGCGCAATACCGCCGCGTTGGCCGCCGCGCCACCCGAGAGATTCAGCGGCAGCAACATGGGAGCCAGCTGGGCCAGCTGCGGAATACGCAGCAGCGCTTCGCTGGCGAGGATTTTGAGGTCGGGCCGGGCTCTGCCGCACAGGGCGGCCATCATCAGGCCTTCAAGCGCTCCGGAGGGGTGGTTGGCGAACAGCACCACCGGCCCCTCGGCGGGGATGCGCCCGAGGTCGCCGCGCAGGCAGTCGGGGCTCACATCTAGCGCGGTGAGGCAGGCTGTGGCAAAGGTTTGAGGGTTGCCGCACTGGGGCAGCGTGTCGGCCATCTTTTCCAGCCGGGCAAAACCCGAAAATTGACGGGCCATAGCGCGGGCCAGCCGCCCGACGCTTCTGACCAACGGGCGGCCAGGTGCAAGGGGTAAAATATCTGCATTGCCGGGCATGGGGATTCTCCTGTTCTTGGGCCAGGCTGCGCGTGGCGGCCTGGCTGGCGTCGTTCCGATTCCTCAGTGATCTTACGTTGGCGTCTTTGCTTGTTGTGGATTTTTGCTTGTTAACAGTATTCGGTGCAGGTCTCTTGGGCGAACGGCCCCTGCTTCATCTGAATCATGCCTACGCGCATGTCGTTTTCGAAATTTTGCTGGCATTCGCAGCAGCGGGTGGCGCCTGGTGCCGCCATAAGGCGGGCGAGGGGTATCTCCTCCCCGCATTCTTCGCAGCGGCGGGGGCCGCCGTGGCGCAGCAGGGCCACAAGGCTTTGCAGCTCCTGAATGCGCTGCGAACTGCGTCGCGCGCTGCAATGAGCGATATGGGCGGCCTCAAGCTGGCTTGCCGCGTCAAGTTCGTCCGCGCAGTGTTGGGCCTGAAAAACATCGCGCAGCTGGGTAAGGCGGTGCATTTCGTCTTTCAGTTCACCCTGTAGACGTTGCAATGTGTGCACGTTGTCCATGGTCTGCCTCCTTCGGAGTGTCTCCGATGGTTGAACTGTTGCTCTTGGGGCAGCATGAACGCGCAGGTAGGCGTTACCGTGACGCGCAGGTGAATTTGTGCGTCATGTTGGCAACAAAACCGTGGAGGCAAGGCTGGCGCTGTGAGCGGTAAGGGAGCGGCGCAGGGTGCGGAAAATGAAAAACCCGCCCCGCGGGTGCGGGACGGGCTGATGGATGCATAACCCGCAGGGCGGGCCGGTATCTGCTTGCTGCTATTGGCCGCAGAAAGACAGAAAGTAGCTATGCATGCGCGTATCGGGCGTAAGCTCAGGGTGGAAGGATGTGGCCAGAATGTTGCCCTGGCGCACGGCCACGGCCTGACCGTCAACCTCTGCCAGCACTTTTACATCCGCGCCCACGCCAATGATGACAGGCGCGCGGATAAAAACCGCCGGAATTGGGTCGGCTCCCAGCTCGGGAATGCTCAGGCTGGTTTCAAAACTGTCCACCTGCCGTCCAAAGGCGTTGCGGCGCACCGTGGCGTCGAGTACGCCCAGACGGGGCTGGTCCGAGTTTTCTATATCGCGGCACAGCAGGATCAAACCGGCGCAGCTGCCGTAAACGGGCATGCCGTCGAGTATGCGCTTGCGCAGGGGCTCAAGCATGTTCCATTCGTTGAGCAGCTTGCCGATGGTGGTGCTCTCGCCGCCGGGGATGATCAGGGCGTCGATGCCGTCTATATCCTTAAGCTGGCGCACCTCGCGGGCCGTCGCGCCCAGGCGGGCAACGGCGGCCACATGCTCGCGAAAGGCTCCCTGAAGAGCCAGAACGCCTACGCAAAGCTTGGACATTACCAACCCCGTTCCTGCATGCGCTCGGAGGCAGGAATGGTGGAAATTTCAATGCCCACCATGGGTTCGCCCAGATCGCGGGAGATTTCGGCCAGCATGGCAAAGTCGTTGTAGTTGGTCACGGCCTGCACAATGGCCTTGGCGCGCTTGGCCGGGTCGCCGGATTTGAAAATGCCGGAGCCGACAAACACGCCGTCGCAGCCGAGGTGCATCATCATGGCGGCGTCGGCGGGGGTGGCTATGCCGCCGGCGGCAAAGTTCACCACGGGCAGGCGGCCCTCTTTGCGCACTGCGTAGCACACTTCAAGGGGAGCGCCGATTTCTTTGGCGTAGTTGGCGACTTCGGCTTCGGGCAGGCTGCACAGCTTGCGCACGTCGTCCATAACCTGACGGCAGTGGCGCACGGCTTCGATAACGTTGCCGGTGCCGGGCTCGCCCTTGGTGCGGATCATGGCCGCGCCTTCGGCGATGCGGCGCAGGGCTTCGCCCAGGTTGCGGCAGCCGCAGACAAAGGGCACGGTAAAGTCGCGCTTGTCGATATGGTACTTGTCGTCGGCGGGGGTGAGCACTTCGCTTTCGTCGATGTAGTCCACGCCCATGGCTTCAAGAATACGGGCTTCAACAAAGTGGCCGATGCGGGCCTTGGCCATGACCGGGATGCTCACCACTTCCATGATGCGCTTGACGATGGTGGGGTCGGCCATGCGGGCTACGCCGCCAGCGGCACGAATGTCGGCAGGTACGCGTTCCAGGGCCATGACTGCGCAGGCTCCCGCTGTTTCGGCGATTTTGGCCTGTTCGGGAGTGGTGACGTCCATGATCACGCCGCCTTTGAGCATTTCAGCGAGGCCTGTCTTCAGGCGGATGGTGCCCTGTTCCATATCTTTCTACTCCTTCTGAGCCGTGGAACGGCTTGTGATAAATGTCAGCCCGCCGCCCATTCGACGGCTTTGCTGGCGTGGTTATATGCGAATACGCCGGGCCTGACAATATGATGCTGCATGCGTGCGTGGGCGGCGCGGCGCGTGCGCGCCAGGGCCTCGGCCGCAGCCGGGGAGCTTCGCAAAAAATACGTGGCGCCCCGGCTGCGGCGGCAAGGCCGTATGGCTGCGTGGTTGTGGAACAGCGCGGTTGCGTGGCCGGGGCTAGGCCCAGCTTTTGCGGAAGGTCTCCTCGTAGGCGTACAGAGCAGGGGACCCCCCCGTGTGCAGGAAAAGGACATTGCTGCCAGCGGGGAGCACGCCCTTGCGGACAAGATCGATGAGGCCAGACATGGCCTTGCCCGAATACACGGGGTCAAGCAGGATACTTTCGGTGCGGGCCAGAAGGGTTACCGCTTCGGCCATGGCGGCCGTGGGCAGTGAGTAACCGGGGCCGACGTAATCGTCATAGGCTACCACGGCCTCGCGCGGAATGTTGACGGCCGCGCCGATGAGGTCGGCGGTCTGGTGCATGAGGTCGAACACGGCCTGCTCCTGCACCGGTTTTTTTGCGGTTAACGCCGATGCCCGTCACTGGGATGTTCATATTGCAGGCCAGCATGCCCAGCAAAAAACCCGCGTGCGTGCCGGCGCTGCCGCTGGGAACAATAACATGGTCAAAGTTGCAGCCCTGTTCAAACATCTGCTGCTGCAGTTCCTGGGCGCATTGCACATAGCCCAGGGCCCCGATGCTGTTGGAGGCTCCCCCGGGTATTATGTATGGTTTGCGGCCAGCGGCGGCCAGTTTGTCGGCGAGTTTCTGCATTTCCTGCAGCATGGGGCTGCCCCCGGGAACAACAGTGACCGACGACACCCCAAGCATCTGGAACAGAAAGTTGTTGCCCGAAGACTGGGGGTTGTAACTGCCCGGCACGCGTTCCTCGAGCACAAGGTGGCAGTCGAGCCCTTCTTTTACCGCCCAGGCCAGGGTAAGGCGGCAGTGGTTGGACTGCACCGCGCCGCAGGTAATGATGGTGTCGGCTCCCTTGGCCAGCGCGTCGGCAATGCAGAAGTCGAGCTTGCGGGTTTTATTGCCGCCGCCGGTGCCGGGCAGGGTGTCGTCCCGCTTTATCCATATGTTGACCTTTCCGCCCAGAGCTTTGCTGAATGACGGGAGGGGCTCCACTGGCGTGGGCTGTTTGACGTAACCGCGGCGGGGAAACTGTGCAAGGTTCATAGTAATACTCCTTGGTTGCAGGCTCATGCGGCCTGTTAGCTATGTGAAGGCCAGAGGGGGCTGACACCTTTGGCCGTATCCACGATGGTTTTTGCCAGAACGTCGGCGGCATCCACTGTGGGCAGGTCGCTGTGCCCGCTGATGATGCCAAGCTCGGTGCAGGCAACGGCAAGCGCCTGCGCCCCCCGGCTTTTGACGTGCGCGGCTATCTGCGACAGGGCGGCGCGCGCTTCGGCTCCGGTGTTGCCTGCCTTGACGGCTTTGATGACATTGAGGAGCTTCTGTTCCTCCTCTGGCGAGGCAAAGACAGGCTTGATGCCGCGCGCGGCGCATGGGCCGTCATACAGGTGCGTCAGCCGTACAGCCGGGGACGCCAGAATACCAAGCTCGGTTACCTGGGGGTACTGCCGCGCCGCCGCCTCCACGGTCAGCTCGATCATGTTCAAGACCGGAATACGCACGGCATCGCGCACCGCGCCGTAGTAGTTGTGGGCCGTATTGCAGGCGATGCACAAAAAATCCGCTCCCCAGGCCTCAAGTCTGCGCGCCATATCGGCCATGCACGGGGCGGGGTTTTCGCCGCCGCCTTCAAGCAGGGCCTTGATGCGCGAGGGAACCTTGGGGTTGATGTCCACGATGCAGCGCACGTGGTCCATATCGTCCCGCGCATCGGTGCTGGCGATAATGCGGTGCAGAAGGTCCACGGTCGCCTCTGGCCCCATGCCGCCCAGAATGCCGACGATTTTTTCCTGTCCGGTGCTCATCAGGCGCTCTCCATGTTTTCGCGGGTATTGCCGTCGGCAAGATGGCCGCCGCCAAACTTGTTAAGAACAATGCAGGCGACCGTATTGCCGTAGACGTTGATGAATGTTCTGCCCATGTCCATAAAGCGGTCCACACCCGTGATGATGCCGATGGCCTCAACAGGCAGCCCCAGCGTCTGGCAAAGAACTGCTATGACCACAAGAGCGGCGGCGGGTACGTTGGCCGCGCCCTTGTTGGCGATGAGGGTTGTTATGAGAATGGTCAGCAGCTGCGGGCCGTCCAGGTGCAGCCCGTACAGCTCGGCCAGAAAGGTGATGGCCAGCGACTGGTACAGGGCGGCGCCGTCCAGGTTAAAACTGTAGCCAAGCGGGATGACGAATGAAACAACTCGTTTGGGAATGCCGCTGCGCTCCAGTATCTCCATATGTACGGGGAGGGTTACTTCTGAGGAGCAGGTGGTGAAGCCCAGCAGCAACGGCTCAAGGATCTTTTTTGTCGTCTGCATGGGCGAGACGCCCAGAAGCTTGAGAATGACCATAAATACGCAGACGAGAATGACAATGCCGATGTAAAATACCCCGATAAGCTTGCCCATGGCCAGCAGCAGAACCGTTCCCTGCGAGGCGATGGCCCAGGCGATGATGGCTGCCACGGCAAGAGGCGACGTTGCAACGACGCCCTTGGTCATCTTGAACATGGCTTCCAGAATGCCCTCCATGCCCGCAATGACGCATTCGCCTTTTTTACCTACCATGCCTATGCACAGTCCGAAGCATATGGCGAAAAAGAGTACCGGGATAAGTTTTTGATTGGCCGCAGCCATGATGATGTTGTCGGGGATGATATCGAGGAAAAATTTTGTCCAGTCGATGTGCGAGGCCAGATTGGCGGGCACAGTGCCCGTAAATTCAAGCGCCACGCCCTGCGCCGGATGGAAAAAGTGGTTGAGGGTTATGCCGATGACGATGGCGAATCCTGTTGCCGTGTAAAACCAAAGGAAGGCCAACCCGCCGAGCCTGCCCAGCTGTTTTATGTCCTTGCTCATCTTGCTTATGCCAAGACTGATGGCGCAGAACACCAGAGGGATGACGATCATCTTGATCGCCTTGATAAAGGCCGTGCCGATGGGTTGAAGTGTTTTGCCGAAATCCGGCCAGGTAAAGCCGATGACGGCTCCGACAACAAGCCCAGTCAAAATCTGTGCATACAATGGAAATGACCGTTTTGCGCGTGTTGTGGCCATATGCGCCCCAGTGGTTAAGATGTTCGGATCAATCTTTTCCTTGCCGCCTTATCTGTTCTTGACCTGCAGTCCGCAGGTCGTTTGCTCAATAACCAGGGGGAAGGCTGCTGTACGTCTGCGCGTCTGCAGCGGTTTTTTTGCTTTCAGTTTTATCAAATGTTAAATGTTAACATTTGATAAAACTGTGATGAGTTTTGCGGGAACCGTCAAGGGTAAAATTTCACAATTTGCATAACAGGCTAAATCTTAACAGATTAATTTTTTATATGCGGGGGAGGGTGCAGGCACGCTAGAGGACTGGGCGTCGGGCTGCACGGGGCGGTGAGGGCGGGTCTTCGGCGGTTTGCGGCCTCTTGCCCCTCGACCCGGCTCCGCAACTCTGCTAATTGAACAGGACGGCAGGGCATTGTGCCCGCATCGCCCTTACGCCTGGCGCAGCAGGCGTTTCCCTTTTTTGAAACCATGTTCAGTCAACACATGAAGCCCAATCTCTGCACAACATACAGCGCCCAGGTTATTGCGCATATCAAGGAATGCCTGCTCAGCGGGGCGCTCAGGCCCGGCGAACCTGTCCGGGAGGCCGCGATCGCTGAAAAGCTGGGCATCAGCCGCGGCCCAGTGCGCGAGGCTGTCCAGGCGCTGGCGCTTGAGGGCCTCGTGAGCAACCTGCCGCAAAAGGCAAAGTACATACGGCGCATGAGCGCCAAAGAAATTGAAGACAGCTACTGCATGGGCGGAACCCTCGAAGGCGCGTGCATTGTGCGCTCGTTGCCCTTTATGGATGATGCCGCCATGCGCGAGCTGCGCGAACGGTTTCGGCAGATAGAAGAGCAGTGCCGCCATGCCTCAGGCCTGTCTGCCCTGAGCGATGTGGACGACGCCTTTCACAACGCCCTGATGTCCCGGTGCGACAACAAGCTGATGGTGGACACTGCGCGCAAGTCGTGCTGGCACATCTCAAAATTTCTGTACTACAAGATATGGGACAAAATTTTTACGCCAGCCGAATTTTTAAAGCGTCACCTTCTTATTCTCGAGGCTGTGGAAAGCCGGGATGCCCAGCGCATTGAAACCGTGCTGCGCGAGCATTACGCGGAGTCGGGACGGCGCTTTGGTGCTGTGGTGGCGGCGGATGACGCGGCGGCGATGTCCAAGGGGAAAAAGGGCGCGACGTCCCGGCAGCGGCAAAAGCGATCCGATGTCTATAGTGAAGAAACCGCTTGAAGCGTGGCTTGCGCATCGGGCTTCCTCTGGCTATGCTTGAGGACTCAAAAGGAAGTATGATGACAGAAATTTTCCCTGTTTTTTTGCCATTGCTTCGGGGTCCACTGCCTTCGCAAGCGTTTGAAGCGTCCGCGCAACCCGACCTGGCCTCTGCGCCCCAAAAAGGGGCAGCTCCCTGTTGGAGCGGCGTAGCGCGTCTGTGGCCCGGTCTGCCCGATGCCCCCCTCCGGTTTTTTTTGCCCGCAAGAGTATCCTTTTTCGCCAGGCGAGGCCCAGGCCTGTCTGAACGATCTGCAGCAACTGGGCGATGCAGCCCTTTCCGGCATGCAGGTAGGAGCTGCCGCCGCCGGTAACGCCCGCGCCGCAAGCCACTCCTCTGAGATGGCGCTGATCAAGGGGCTGAGAAGCTTCGACGGCGATACCGCCGCCGCACTTGCGGCCGAGGCCGCGCGCAAGGATCTGCTGGCGCGCCGTCAGGCGCAAAAAATGTTGCTGTGGGCATGGCTGCAGGAGGATCGCCTTGCCGATCTTGCCGAGCTGGCGGCCAGTTTTGCCCAGAATGCCAGCGGGCTCACGGCGGCGTTGGGCGTAGACCCCGACGAAGACCTCGCCGGTCTTGCCCCCGACGCCCTCACGGGCGATCTGGTGCGCCTTGGCTCGCCCATTGCCCTGGATGCTGGCCTTGTGCCGCCTTGGCGGCTGGTAACGGCCAACGCGCTCTATTTTTTGCCTGCGGAGACTCCCCTTGTGGTCGAAGGCCCCATGCGGGACGACCTGCTCGATATGCTGCCCTTCAGCCCCGCCCCCCACTGGCAGAGCCTGCTTGGCGATGCGCCCGATCAGGGCGTTCCCTCAGCCGTTGCCGTTGAAATCCGCGCGCCGGGCTGGCAGGTGCTGGGCCACACCCGGCCCACCGGTCAGCCCCCGGTGGACGTGGAGCGCGTGTGGATAACCTGGAGGGCCGGTGCATGACGGCGCAGCAGACGCGGCCGCTGAGCCTTCAGGCCTTGTTTCCTCACGGTATCGCCGGTGTAATCTTTGACTGCGACGGCGTGATGATCGACTCACGCGCGGCCAACAACGTTTTTTACAACCGCGTGCTGGCCTATTTTGGGCTGCCGCCCATGAACCTGGAGCAGGAAAACTACTGTTTCATGGCCACATCGCGGCAGGCCCTGCTGCATATTGTGCCGCCGCACCTGCATCATGAAATCGATTATGTGATACGAAACGAAGTTGTCTATCAGCGCGATATTGTCCCCATGCTGCGCCTGCAGCCTGGATTTAAAGGCTTTATCGACAACTTGCGCAGTCGGGGCGTGCGCATGGCCGTGCACACCAACCGCAAGCTCGATGGAATACAAACGGTTCTGGACATTTTTTCCCTGCCCTCCTATTTTAATCCTGTGGTTGCGGCGGATACCGCCGCGCCAAAGCCTTCGGCAGAGGGCACGCGGCACATATGCGCCGTATGGCAATGCCCTCCCCAACATGTGCTTTTTGTTGGCGACAGCGAGCACGACAAAGAGGCTGCCAGGGGGGCGGGTGTGATATTTGCCGCATTTAACGGCGGCCCGTTACGGGGAGAGATTACAGCGGCAGACTATACAGCTCTGCACAATACGCTTGATGCGGTGTTGCCGCCGGTTTCCGGCCAGTAGGCCGGGTTGCCCGTACGAATACATAAGACAGCCACGCTGGAGGGCTCATGATTGTTCTTGCCAATACCCTGAGCGCCGTTGCCCTGGTGTTTGGGTCGCTGCTCAGCCTTTATTTTTGGATTGTCATCATCGCGGCCGTGCTCACCTGGGTGCGCCCCGATCCGTACAATCCCATTGTGCGCGCGTTGCGCACCATGACAGAACCCGTGTTTTACCGTGTACGCAAATGGTTGCCGTTTACCTATTCAAGCGGCATGGATTTTTCGCCTGTGGTGGTGTTGCTGGCCATTGAACTCTTTAACCGGATCGTCGTCGCCTCGCTGGCCCAGTATGCGATGACCCTCAACTAGAGCTGGCGCACCTGTAAAACGAAACAACGCACTGCACCGCGCAGTGGATTTTTCAGCTGCTCCAAGCGGATATTCTGAGAATCCGCGCCACGGGGAACGCAAATACTGCAGCCGCGCTGCAATGGCCGGTGGTCAGGCGGGTTCGGGCCGGGCGATTCCATCAGGGTAAAAGCCTCAGTTGATGCGCAGGCAAATGCCTATGAACATCTAACACTGGAGATTTCTTATGGATCAGCAAGAACTGAAACTTTTGGAAACCTATGCTGCCACTGATCCGGAGCTGAAATCCCTTTGGGAAGATCATGTGCTCTACGAAAAGCAGGTCGAAAAGCTTGAACACAAGGCTTTTCGGTCGCCTACTGAAGAGCAGACGCTCAAACAACTGAAAAAGCAAAAGCTCGAAGGCAAAACCCAGCTCATGGCTGTTCTTGACCGTCTGAAAAAACAAGGATAGCCGGGCTTTTTTTTAAGGAGTCGGACATGGAATGTACTGGTGCGCAGATTCTCCTTGAGTCCATGAAGCGAGAGGGCGTGGATGTGCTGTTCGGGTATCCGGGCGGTGCGGTCATTGACATTTACGACGAACTACCGCGCCATCCGGAGCTACGCCACGTGCTTGTCCGGCATGAGCAAGGAGCTGTGCACGCGGCTGACGGCTATGCCCGTGCCTCTGGTAAAACCGGCGTCTGCCTGGTTACCTCTGGCCCGGGAGCCACAAATACGGTCACGGGCATAGCCACGGCCTATTCCGATTCCATTCCCCTGGTGATTTTTACCGGCCAGGTTCCTACCCAGCTGATCGGCAACGACGCCTTTCAGGAAGTGGATATCGTGGGTATCACCCGGCCCTGCACCAAACACAACTTTTTGGTCAAAGATATCAACAAGCTGGCGCTTACCATCCGCCAGGCCTTTTATCTTGCGCGGTCGGGTCGCCCCGGCCCGGTACTTATCGACCTGCCCAAGGACGTCATGCAGGCCCGGGCGGAGTTTGTCTGGCCTGAAGACATCTACATGCGCAGCTACAACCCCACCTACAAGCCCAACCTCAACCAGTTGCGCCGCTCGGTGGAAGAGCTGGCCAAGGCTGAGCGCCCGGTTATTCTGGCGGGCGGCGGGGTTATTCTGTCCAACGGGGCGGAGGCCCTCACGGACCTTGCCCGCAAGCTGAGCATACCCGTAACCTGCACGCTCATGGGGCTGGGGGGCTTCCCCGCCACCGATCCCCTGTGGCTGGGCATGGTGGGCATGCACGGCACCTACGCGGCCAACCTGGCCATCAACAACTGCGATGTGCTGATGTGCGTGGGCGCGCGCTTTGACGACCGCGTTACCGGCAAGCTGGCGGCCTTTGCGCCCAAGGCTCGTATTGTGCACATTGATATCGACCCCACCTCCATCCGCAAAAATGTGGAGGTGCAGGTGCCAGTGGTGGGTGATTGCCGCCTGGCGCTTGAGGGTATTGCCGAAATATGCGACGCCAAGCTGCAAAACAAGGACTGGGCAGCCGAGCACGCCGCATGGCTTGCCGCCGTGGCCGAGTGGAAGTCGAGCAAGCCCCTGTGCTACCAGTGCAACGGCAATATCAAGCCGCAGTCGGTTATTGAGGCCCTGTACGACATCACCGGCGGCGACGCCATCATTGCCACCGAGGTGGGCCAGCACCAGATGTGGGTGGCGCAGTTTTATTCGTTTACCAAACCGCGTACCCTGCTGACCAGCGGGGGGCTCGGCACAATGGGTTACGGCTTTCCCGCTTCGGTGGGGGCGCAGTTTGCCTTTCCCGACAAAAAGGTCATTGCCGTGGCTGGCGATGCCTCGCTGCAGATGAACATTCAGGAACTGGCGACGGTGGTGGCCAACAGGCTGCCCATCAAGGTCGTCATTCTGAACAACCGTTATCTCGGCATGGTGCGGCAGTGGCAGGAGCTCTTTTACAACAACAACTACAGTTCCACCAACATGGAAGCCCAGCCCGACTTTGTGAAGCTGGCCGAAGCCTACGGGGCCGAGGGCTATCGCATTGAAAAGGCTGAGGACATGCGGGCCGTGCTCGAAAAGGCCCTGGCTTCGCCCAACCCTGCCTTCATCGATGTGGTGGTGGAGCGCGAAGAAAACGTGTACCCCATCGTGCCCGCTGGTGCGGCGCTTGATGAAATGTTGCTGGTGTAAGGGAGATGGCTATGCAACGACATGTGCTTTCCGTGCTGGTGGAAAATGAACCCGGCGTGCTCTCGCGCGTGGCCGGGCTGTTCAGCGGGCGCGGCTTCAATATCCATTCGCTCAATGTGGCTCCCGCTCTTGAAGAGGGCGTTTCGCACATGACCATCACCACCGATGGCGACAGTTTTATTCTGGAGCAGATCATGAAGCAGCTCCACAAAATTGTGTCGGTCATCAAGGTGGTGGATTTTGCGGATATTCCCGCCGTGGCGCGTGAAATGATGTTTGTCAAAGTGCAGGCGGAAGGCCCCATGCGGGGCGAAATTCTGCGTACTGTTGAAATATTCCGCTGCAAGGTGGTGGATGTGAGCCCCAATGAAATGACCATTGAGGCCACCGGCGACCAAAACAAACTGGACGCCATCATCAGCCTGCTGCAGCGGTTTGGAATCAAGGAACTGGCGCGCACAGGCGCGGTGGCCATGCGCCGTTCCAAGAAAACGGATTAGGGTTTCGGGACGCGAAGAGCGGCCATCCGCCGGGCAAGTGCACAGCACCCCCGCACGGCATGGTAGGGCTACGCGTAAGAAATCCGGTCGCGCGGCGGTAAGCCGCTGCGGCTACAGGAGCGTTAAGCCCGTGCGCGGGTCAATGGCCCACAAGGTCTCCTTGACAGCACGCATGAGGTCGGGGTGGTGAGTATATCCATTCAATCCACCCTGGGTCATTGGCAAAACGTCCCACAGGCGGCCTTGCCCGCCATATCCAGTGGCCCCCCTCTGTCCTTGCCGCAAGGGCGGGAAGGAATGTATTTTTTTGTCTAACCGTGAGTGATCTCAGAGGATGTTCAGATGAAAGTTTACTACGATCAGGATGCAGACCTTAATTGTTTGAAAAACAAGACCGTGGCCATCATCGGTTATGGCAGCCAGGGCCATGCCCACGCCCAGAATCTGCGTGATTCCGGCGTCAAGGTTGTGGTGGGTCAGCGCCCCGGCGGTGCCAACTACGAGCTGGCCAAGGAGCACGGCTTTACGCCTGTTTCCGCTTCTGAAGCTGCCGCTCAGGCCGACCTGATCATGATTCTGCTGCCCGACGAAGTACAGGCCGCAGTGTACGAAAACGACATTAAGCCCCATCTGACCAAGGGCAAGGCCCTGTTGTTCGCCCACGGCTTCAACATCCATTTCAGCCAGATCCAGCCGCCCAAGGATGTGGACGTTTTCCTCATTGCCCCCAAGGGCCCCGGCCATCTGGTGCGCCGCACCTTTACCGAAGGCGGCGGCGTGCCCTGCCTCGTGGCCATTCATCAGGACGCCACCGGCGAAGCCCTCAAGATCGCCCTGGCCTATGCCAAGGGCATCGGCGGCGCCCGCTCCGGCGTTATTGAAACCTCCTTCCGCGAAGAGACCGAAACCGACCTCTTTGGCGAACAGGCCGTGCTTTGCGGCGGCGTTTCCGCGCTGATCAAGGCCGGTTTTGAAACCCTGGTGGAAGCTGGCTACCAGCCCGAAATGGCGTACTTTGAATGCATGCACGAAATGAAGCTTATCGTCGACCTCATGTATGAGGGCGGTCTTTCCCGCATGCGCTACTCCATCAGCAACACTGCTGAATACGGCGACTACGTCACCGGCCCCCGCCTGATCACCGAAACGGTGAAAAAGGAAATGAAGGGCGTGCTCAAGGACATTCAGAGCGGCGTGTTTGCGCGCAACTTCATTCTTGAAGCCCGCGCCAAGTACCCCATGTTCCTCACCACCCGCCGCAACGAATCTGAACACCAGATCGAAAAAGTGGGCAAGGAACTGCGCGGCATGATGTCGTGGCTCAAGAAGGACAAGAAAGACTAGGTTTGGCCTGATGCCAGTCAAGCCGTAAGAACCTTGAGTTCTTCGGGGCCTTTTGCGCTGATGCGCGAAAGGCCCTTTTTTTTACATATGCGCAATCTGGTTGTGGAAGCGGCGTATCCCGTTGGGGCTGTAGGGAGGGCAGCGGCAGGACGACCGGCGGGCAGCGATCGCGACCGCGTTTTTCACAGCAAATTGGTTGATTTTATCGTATTTTGTATGTTGCCAAAATGATTACTCTTTGCCACAGTGCTGCAACGCAGTTGTTGCACACAATTAGGTCTACGATCCATGCGCCCGGCTGCTCTGCGCAGCAGACAGGTGTGCCGTATTTTACGGGCATGGCCTTCCTAGTGCCCTCCGGTTTATGCATGCGTGTATTTTTGCCTGCCTTCAGCCCTGCCCCTTCGCACCTTCGTGCGTTTTTGTCCCGCTATCTGCCCTGCAGCACTGCCTGTGCGACGCGGCAGGGGTCTTCGGTCATCTGGTTTGCGCAACAGTTGCAGGCCAATGCAGAGAGCCTGCGGAGCCTGACATCTGCTTTTACACCCGCGCGACATCTGACGCATGCGTTTGATTGGGTAGACTGCAACGTGTTTTATTGAGGAGATCCCGACGTGCTCAGAAATTTCAGCATCAGCCAGCGCATTGTTTGCTTCGTTGTCATCATGATCGCCATGATCATTTCCACAGCGACGGTGTCGGTGTTTATGACCGAGGGCATCATTGGCGACGGTACAGCACTGGCCAAGGAAATGCTGCTCGATGCCCAGCGGGGGCGCATCAAGGATATAACCCACTCGCAGGCGCTGGGGTTGGCCGCCATGGCGGCTGGCATGACTGAGGACGAGCAGCGGCAGGTCATCATGCAGTATGTGGACAAGGCGCGCTTTGAGGACGACAGCTCCGGATATTTTTACGTATACAAAGGCACGGTCAACGCTGTGCACCCAACGCAAAAACAGCTTGAGGGCAAGGACCTGGGCAGCACCGCAGACAGCCGGGGTGTGCTCTATGTCAAGGAGCTGTACAAGGCTGCGCAGCAGGGCGGCGGGTTTGTGGATTTTGTTTTTCCCAAACCCGGAGCGGGCGATGTTTTTAAACTGGGCTATGCTGAACAGATTGGCGGGACGCCCTACTGGATAGGGACCGGGGTGTACATCGACAACGTGGACAAGGCGGAAAACCACCTCATCAGCACCATGCGGGCCATGTTTCACGGCAGGCTGACCCTGTACGGCTGCATCTTTATGGCAGCGATGCTTCTGGTAATCTGCCCGCTTTCGTATGTCATGGTCGTCTCCATCACCAAACCTCTGGCGGGCATAACCCGCCATGCCCGCGCCGTGGCCCAGGGCAACCTTGACGAGGAATTTGAAACGTCCGGGCGGGATGAAGTGGCCAGCCTGCAGCAGGCACTGAGCGCCATGGTGATCAAGCTCAAGGAATTTATCGGCCAGGCAGAAGAGCAGACCCGCCTGGCCAGCGAAGCCGCCAGCGAGGCCAAACTGGCGCAGGCAGACGCCCTTGAGGCCGAGCGCAAGGCAAAGAACAAGACTACCGCCATGCTGCAGGCCGCAGAAAGGCTCGAGCAGGTCGCCCAGGCCGTCAGCACCGCCTCAACCCAGCTTTCGGCCCAGATCGAACAGTCGGACAAAGGGGCTGTGCATTCCGCCCAGCTGCTTACCGAGGCCGCCACGGCCATGAACCAGATGAACGCCAGCGTGCAGGAGGTGGCCTTCAGCGCATCCAGCGCTTCCGACGCCGCAAGCCGCACGCGCGAGCGGGCGCTGGCCGGTGCGGAAATTGTGGAAAAAGCCGTGCAGAGCATCGGCAGCGTGCACGAGGTGTCGCTGCGGCTCAAGGTCGGCATGGCCGAGCTCAACGACCACTCCCAGGCCATTACGCGCATCATGAATGTTATTTCAGACATTGCCGACCAGACCAACCTGCTGGCGCTCAACGCGGCCATCGAGGCGGCGCGGGCTGGCGAAGCCGGGCGCGGTTTTGCCGTAGTTGCCGACGAGGTGCGCAAACTGGCGGAAAAAACCCTTGCCTCAACCCAGGACGTGGGCAATGCCATCGCGGCCATTCAGGACAGCACGGCAAAAAGCGTGGGGGATATGGACAAGGCCGTGGGGCAGGTGGAGCTGGCTACCGATTTTGCCAACCAGTCCGGCAAAGCGCTGGAAGAAATTGTCTCCACTGTCGAGGCCACGGCCGATCAGGTTAACGCCATAGCCGAGGCCAGCGGCCAGCAGTCCGCCGCCAGTGAAGAGATCAACCATTCCATCGACAACGTCACTCAGGTTGCCCGCCAGACTGCGGACGCCATGGGCGAAGCGCAAAAGGCCGTGGCGGATCTGGCGCAGCAGGCCAGAGGGCTGGCAGAACTGATAGTGGATATGAAAAACTAGAGCGCACCCATTGCCTGAAATGTTGAGGGGCCCCAGTGCGGTATGCCGTGCGGGGGCCCCTTTGTGCATGGCGCAGACCATCCCCGCCGCAGCTGTTTCAGCTTACAGCAGCCATTCCGCCCAGGCGGCCCTGAGGCGGGCCACGCAGTCTGGTATGTCCTCAAGCCGGATTTTTCCAAAACCCAAAAAAAGCGTGTGCGGCGGGCACTCGGCCTTGTCCTGCCAAAACTGCATGGTAGGGTAAACGCGCACGCCGTGCCGCAGGGCCCTGCTGATGAGCTGCTGCTGATCCGCGCCTGCCGCAAAGCGCAGCAAAAAGTACTGGCCCGTGCCATTGCCGGTTATGCTGATTTTGGGCCCCAGGCACAAAAGCTCGCGGACAAACAGCTCCAGCCGGTTTTTGAACACATGCCCCAGCCGGCGGATGTGTCTGTCGTACTGGCCGGTCTCAAGCAGCCGGCCTATGATATACTGGTTGAGCACCGGCACTGTGCTGTTGTATTCCGCAAACATTTCGCCAAACAGGGCCGCCAGGTGCAGGGGCAGAATCATGTACCCCATGCGGATGGATGGCGATATCCCCTTGGAAAACGTGCCGAGGTAGATGACGCGGTTTTCTGTATCTATGGATTGCAGCGAGGGGATGGGCTTGGAATAGTAGCGCAGCTCGCTGTCAAAGTCGTCTTCGAGAATATAGACGTTGTTGTCTTGCGCCCAGCGCAGCAAGGCGTGTCTGCGACCGATGGGCAGGGTTACGCCAGTGGGAAACTGGTGCGAGGGTGTGGCGTACAGGGCAAAGGCGTTGGGGGTTGGGGGCAGGCTTGCGACCACAAGGCCGTTTTCGTCCACCGGCACTGTCTGGATGGCTATGTGGTTGTTGCGAAAAACAGCGGCCGCCTTGTTGAAACCGGGCTCTTCCATCAGGATGATCTGGTCGCGGCGGGCGGCCATTTTGCACACGTATTCCAGAGACTGCTGCAGGCCGCAGGTGATGACGATCTGGTCTTCGGTGCAGGTTACGCCACGGATGCGCTTGAGGTAAGCCAGCAGATGCCTGCGTAGGTACGCCTCGCCCTGCATTGCCTGCAGCGAGGAGATTTTTTCTTCGCGCTCTAGCAGTTCCAGACATTCGAGCGTGTATTTTTTCCATAGACTTTTTGGAAAAAGATCAACGGTGTGGCTACTGTTTGTCAGGTCGTAGGCCACAGCCTGTGCGTCCGTTTGCGCATCCGCCAGAGTGGCGGCCCTTGTGCCCGCATGCCCGCCAGCATGAGCTGCGGCCGGGCGGGTGGACGCGAGGCCGGTCTGGCCGTGTGACTCCTCGTGGCCGCCAATGCCGGGCACATGCAGCACCGCAAAGCCCACGCCCTTGCGAGGGGCAATATATCCCTCGGCCACAAGCTGGCCGTAGGCATTGTCCACGGTATTGCGGCTGACCCGCAGCATGCTGGCAAGCAGCCTGCTGCCGGGCAGAACGGTGTTTTCCGCCAGAGCGCCGCTGGTTATGTCCTGCTTCAGCTGGTTGTATATCCGCAAATACAGGGGGCCGGAACCGTCTTTGCCGAGGCTGATCATGGCTTCTCCTGAGTGGACCCATAAAATATATGCCATGTGGCACTTTTGATGGGGCCATTGGCACTATATCAAAGGGGGCAACAAACGCAATACGAGGAGCGGAGGCTCTATGTCCATCCAAGGCAAGGCCGTTCAGCAGGACGGCACAAGACGGCGCGACAATGCGACAAAATATGTTTTGCTGGCGGTGGTGGCGGTGGCCTTTTTGGCCACGGGGGGCATATTTGTGCGCCAAAGCGGGTTGTCGCCCATCAACACGGGTTTTTACCGCATGCTGTTTTCCATACCGCTGCTCTGGCCGCTGACGTACGGCAGGCTGGGGCGGCTCGGCCGCAGGGATGTGGCATTGCTGCTTTTGTCCGGGCTGTTTTTGGCGGGTGATGTGGCCTTGTGGAATACGTCCTTCAGTTACACAACCGTTGCCAATGCCAATCTGCTCACCAACCTGACGCCTTTTACAGTGATACCTGTCTCGTATTTTATCTTTCGCGAGCGGTTGCCCCGGCTGTTCATACCTGGGGCGGCGGTGACGCTGGCCGGGGTGGTGCTGCTGCTTGGTGGCAAGGCCAGCCCGTCGGCGGGCAATTATTGGGGCGATATGCTGGCCCTGGCTGCGGCTTTTTTTTACGCGGGATTTTTGCTCATTGCCTACCGCCTGCGCGATACGATAGAAAGCAGCGTGATCATGTTTGTGAGCGCCTTTGGTGGTCTGGCTGGGCTGTTTGCGGCCTCGTGGGCTGTAGAGGGCCTTCAGATACCGCAAGGTTGGGACGACTTGTGGCCCATCCTTGCCCTGACGCTGTGCGTGCAGGTGGTGGGGCACAACCTGCTTACGCATTGTCAGGGCAAGCTCAGCGTCAATCTGTCTTCGGTGATCTGTCTTTCGCAACCAGCCATTGCCGCCGTGTATTCGTGGGCGGTGTTCTCGGAGCGGCTTACGTGGATGGAAATACTGGGAATAGTGGTCGTGATGGCAGGGGTGTATATTGTCAAAAGGCAGTACGCGCCCACTGGCGGGCAGCGTGGCGGGGGAATTCTTGCCCGTATGGCCGTCCATCTGCCTGGCAGGCGAAGCTGCAAACCGGTTGAGGTAGAGGACTAGTGCTGGCGATGCGCCCACAGCGACGCGAGCGCACGGCAGGCCGGACGATCAACCAGACTTGAGCCGGAACAGGTAGGGCCGTTTCAGACGCAGACACGCACTGCTCCGGCTAAAACGGCCTTCGGTATGGCTTACTGCTGCATGCTGGACATGAGGTCCATAAGGTTTCGGGTCTGGTCCGCCAGCTCCGCCACAGCGTGCGAGGCTTCGCGCATGGCTGCAGAGGTCTGGAGCGCCATCTCGCTGATCAGGGCGATGGCGCCGTTTATCTCATCGCTGGCGGCGGACTGTTGCTCGCTGGCTGTGGCAATGGCGTTGACCTGGTCTGCCGTGCTCTCGACCGTGGTTACAATATCCGCCAGCGCAGCGCCGGACTGGTTGGCGTAGGTGTTGGCCTCTTCAATCTGTCGCGCGGCCCTGTCCACAGATTCCATGCTTTGGGTTGCGCTTGACTGGATGGCCTCAATGGCATTGGCCACGTCGTGGGTGGAGGCCATGGTTTTTTCCGCCAGTTTGCGCACCTCGTCGGCAACCACGGCAAACCCGCGCCCGGCTTCACCTGCGCGGGCGGCCTCAATGGCGGCGTTGAGCGCCAGCAGGTTGGTCTGGTCGGCAATGTCGGAGATAACGCCCATGATGCGGTTGATGTTTTGCGTCTGCTCGTGCAGCTGGGCCATATCGGCCTTGAGCTCCAGCGAGACGGCATGCACCTCGTCAATGCTGCGCAGCGAGCGTTTGACGATTTCCGCGCCGTTTTCAGCCTTGGCGCGGGTTTCGGTGGAGGCCTGCGACGCGACTGAAGCGTTGCGGGCCACCTCCTGCACGGTGGCGTTCATATGCTGCATGGCGGCCCCGGCTTCCGCCAGCTTGTCTGTGGTGTGCTGCGAGCTTTTGTCCGACTGCTTGATCTGTGCGGCCAGCTGGGTCGTTGCCGCATTCACCACCTGCGCCACATCCTGCAGCCTGGCGGCGGCCGCGCGCATGGCCGTGGTCCGGTCCTGGGCCTGGACCCCGGCCTGTTCCGCCTTGCGCAGTGCTTCTTCGGCGCGCTCTGCGCTTTGCCGGGCCTTTTCCGATTCCTGCCGGGTTTTGGCCATATTTTCTTTCAGCGTCTGGGCCATGGAAACCATGTCGGCGTAAACACCAGTTTTGGGGCCGCCGTCGTCAATGTCATAGTCGCCGCTGGCGACACGGCGGGCGATAACCGCCAGCTCGCCGGGGTCTTTGCCCAGTTGGCGTCCCACAGAGCGTGTAAGCGCCCAGGTGATGCAGATGCTGATGATGACGGCTGCCAGGGTGACGGCAATGGACATGTTGCTGGTTTTTTGGCCCGCATCCGCAGCGCTTTGCGCGGCAGCCTTGCTGCCGGTGACGTTTATGTGCACCACCTGGGCGTAAGTTTCGCCGAGCTGCTGAAAAACAGGACGGTACTTTTTGTCGTAGGCCACGTTGGCCACGCCGCGCCGACCGTCCAGCACGCCCTTGATGATGCCCTCGCGCGCCTTGCTCTCCTGCGCGGAGAGGTCGGCAATGCGGCCCATGAGCTCTTTGCCCTCGGGGGATTCCATGCCGGGGGTGGCACTGCGCAGCTGCATGTAGGCCGCGTGATCACGCTGGATGGAATCCATGGAATCCTGAAGATTCTTTTCGTACTTGCGGATTTCTTCCGCATAATTTTGCGACATAATTGACGCAAGGTCTGCGCGAAGGGAGTTGAGCCGTACATTCATCGACTGAATGGCAATCACAGACGGCAGCCACGCCTCGTCAATCTCGCGCACCTTGCCGTTCATTTCACCCACATTGCGGATGGTAATGGCGGAAGACACCAGGATGACCGCAATAAGGCAGCCGAAGGAGAGCACAAGTTTTGCGCCAAGTTTCATGTAAGGCTTCCTCCACGTTCAGCTGGGTACTGGCCCGCGTGGCGGGTCAGCACTACATTAGCAGCATAACAGGGGGGCCGCAGGGGGGAGGCGGCCTTGAAACTGACAATCTGGCGGAGTCGGGATGCGCCGCAAGCCATGCGGTGATTGGTCGGCAAACGGCCCTGGCCAGCCAGGAGGCGGTTGACCAAGCCGATGATCCACTACATAAAATTACGGCGACTCAAAAAAGAGTTTATAGCAGAGGCAATATTTGAGCGCAAGGAGATCCCAGCATCTGACCATATGTGATAGCTGGGCAGCGTGGAATGGCAGGCTAGACCTTGTCGGCAAGCCAGCAGGCCGTGGAGTGCGCGCCGTCGGTAAACGTGGGCGGCATCTCTGTTTTGCAGCGGTCGAGGGCCGCAGTGCAGCGGGCATGAAACGGGCAGCCCGCAGGCATGTTTTGCAGCGAGGGAACCGTGCCGGGGATGGTGGGCAGGCGGTTGAGCCCGCGTGAGCGTGCGCTGGGTGCGGCGTGCAGCAACCCCTGCGTGTAAGGGTGACGGGCGTCGGCAAACAGGTGTTGCGCCGGGGCGCTCTCGACCAGTCGCCCCGCATACATGACGCCCACCGTGTCGGCCATCTGGGCCGCAATGCCCAGATCGTGGGTAATCAGCAGCACCGCCATGCGGCGCTCGCGGCAACAGGTCGCAAGCAGGCGCAGTATCTGCCCCTGAATGGTGGCGTCCAGCGCAGTAGTGGGCTCGTCCGCCAGCAGCAGCTCCGGTCTGCACGACAGGGCCATGGCAATCATGACGCGCTGGCGCATGCCGCCCGACAGCTGGTGCGGGTAATCGTCGTAGCGGCTTTGCGGCGCGGGAATACCCACCTCGGCCAGCAGATCAATGGCAGCGTCGCGGGCCTGCGCCCGGCTCATCTGTTTGTGCAGCCGCAGAGGTTCGGCCACCTGATCGCCGATTTTAAGCACTGGATTGAGCGAGGTCATGGGTTCCTGAAATATCATGCCTATCTGACGCCCGCGCACCGAGCGCATGGCCTTTTCCGACAATTGCAGCAGGTCTTGTCCGTGCAGCCGTATATGGCCGCCAATAACGGCATTGGGCGGGTCAAGCCGCAATATGGCCTTGGCCGTCAGGCTTTTACCGCAGCCCGATTCGCCCACAAGGCAGACGGTTTCGCCCGCATTGAGGCAAAACTGCACACCGCGCACGGCAGGCAGCGGGCCCGCTGCCGTGGTAAATGTGACGGACAGGTTATCCAAATGCAGCAGGGGAGCGGTGGGGGCTTGAGGCTCATTCATGGTTTGAGCGTAACAGAAGGTAGTGGCAAAAAAAAGCCTTGTTGGGAGGGGCTTGCTACGGCTGGCGCAACGGGCAGCTCCATGGCAGATTGAAGCAACGCGGCATCCTGCGCCGAGCAGGTGTCTCAGTCTCGACGAGGGAGGCTGAACCATGTGCCCGCCAGTGCGGTATAAATAAATTTGCAGGAGCAAAAAGCCCCCGGCGTAAAACTGTACTGGTTCATGCCGGGGGCTTTTATTTAGATTGCCATGCAGCGGTCTAGTGCATCACCTGCGCTTTACGGAAGTTTACATAGGCCTCGCGCATGGCGATATAGGGGTCGACCGCCACAGTGTTTAGATCCTCGTAGAGGGGCAGCACGTCGCCCAGAGCGTTAAAGCGCAATCCACCCGCAACGCCGAGGCTCAGCTCCCTGGGCTGCAGGTAAAACATGGGGTCGGCAAAAAGATCGCCCACGCGTCCGACGGTATCGCGTGCGGAGCTGGGGCCTATGATGGGCCATACGATGTAAAATCCGTGTCCAAGGCCCCAGCGCCCCAGAGTCTGACCAAGGTCTTCGCCCGTGGGGTCTACAGGTACAATGGTTTTATGCCCCTTGGCCACATCGGCAAAGCCCGCGCTGGACGTGGTGTTGATGATAAAGCGCCCAAATTCCACGCCCGCTTCAAAAAAGCGGAACTGCAAAATATTGTTCACAAACCGCACAGGAAACAGCAGGTTGGAAAAAAAGTTTTTCAATCCTGCGCGCAACTGGTACGGCGTGACGGTTTCCCAGGCGCTATAGGCTGGCTTGGCCACGTAGAGAAAGAAAATATCGTTAAAATGAAACCAGAACCGGTTCCAAGGTTCGATGGGGTCAGCAACACTCTGGGCGGGCTCGTTGTCGTAGTCGTCCAGGGTATTGTCCGAGCGCATTGTGCCGTAGGGGGCCACGGTGATCGCCCCTGGTTGGAACTGGGGGGTGTTGCCGTATACTGTGGACGGTGCGGCGGGCTGGCTCGTGGCGGCTCCGGCAGGGGCATGCCACATGCACAGCAGCGCCGCCAGCAGGATGCCGGGAACACACAGCTGACCCGGAAAGATTGACGAAAAGTTACTGGCCATTACCCTGCCGGACCTCCTGCGCCTTGGCCTTGACCCTGGCTATTAGCTGGTCAGGGCTGCCGTTGTTCAGAATGTCCTGAAATTGGGTGCGATAGTTTTTGACCAGGCTGATATTTTCAATCAGCACATCATAAACAAACCATGTGCCATCTTTGGGCAGCATGCGGTAGGCCACAGGAACCTTTTTGGAGTCCTTCATGGTAATGACTGTGCGCACTTCGCTGCGGTCGCCCTTGGGTGAAGTAACCTCGCCCGTGTAAACAACCTGCTCGCCGTTGTAGCCATCAATCTTGCTCAGGTAGGTATTCATGAGCAGTTCCGCAAAAGCGTCGCTGAACTGCTGCTGTTGCTTGGGGCTGAACGTTGACCAGCGCGGGCCCACCGTACGCGAAGAAATTCTTTAAAATCAAAGATGTGCAAAACTTCGTCTTCGATTTGCTGGCGCAGCGGACCGCGCGTTGCAGGGTTGACGTAGTCCGGGTTTTTAATGGATCCGAGGATGCGGTTAATGGAGGTTTCCAGCGTCAGCTGCGCTGGCGAGGCCGCCTGCGCTGGGGCGCACTGCAATGCCGCCGTAAGCAGGACAAGCAGAAAACCCAAAACTATATGGCGTGTAATCGCTTGAATGGACATTGTTATTTGACTCCTCCGAAGGCGTATTTGCCGATGAGGGTACCAAGGTCAACGGCAGATTCCGTTTCAGTGATGGTGTCGCCGGCGGCAAGTACGTTTGCGGAGCCGCCCCGCGAGAGGCTGACAAATTTGTCGCCAATGAGGCCGCTGGTGCGGATGGATGCGATGCTGTCGTCGGAAAGTTTCAGGTCTTTATCGAGGCGCAGGCGCACTAGGGCCTGGTTGCGCACAGGGTCTGGGTCAAGCACGATGCTGATGACGCGTCCCACCGGCACGCCTGCCATTTCAACATCCGCACCCACCCGCAGGCCGGATACAGAGTCGAAATTGGCGGACAGTTCAAATCCCTGCTGGCTGAAAACTTCCATCTTGCCCAGCTTGATGGTCAGATATGCGACGCACAAGAGGCCGAGCAAAACAAAAAGGCCTACAGCGGTTTCACGAACAGTGCTCATAAGATTTTGGCTGCTCCACAAATAAATCGGCAATAAGATCCAATGGCAGTATATGTGCCCCATGGCAAAGTTTCAAGTCCCGCAACGGTGGCGGTTGCCTGCATTGACCCCATGGGGATGCATGGCAACTTTGCCGCAGAGACGCACACATAGTAATTATTCTGTTGTTGCCCCGATCGTCCACTGTTTTATTGCAGGTCGGGCAAATTATGATGCCAGCCAGCGGTCAAGCGCCTGCCGCACCGTCGGGTCGGGGGCTTCGTGCATGGCGGAGGTTGTGTCGCCCGCTTCGCGCCGCAAAAATTGTTTGAGGTACGGGTCGTCGCTCTCTTCAAGCTGGGCCAGCGTTCCGGAAAAAATCGCCCGCCCGTCGCCAAGCACAAGCACATGGTCGGCTATGGCCCGCAGGCTGTCGAGGTCGTGGCTGACCACAACCACCGACATGTCGGCATATTGCTTGCGCATGGAGAGCAGCAGCTCGTCCATGCGGGCTGCGGTAATGGGGTCAAGGCCCGATGTGGGCTCGTCGCATAGCAAGATGCACGGCTCGGCTACGATGGCCCGCGCAAGCCCTGCGCGTTTGCGCATGCCGCCAGAGAGCTGGTTGGGGTAAAAATCGGCAAAATCCTCAAGCCCCACCATGCGTAGCACCCTCAGGCCAGCCCCGCGCACAAGGTCTTTGGAAATATTGAGGTGCTCCGTAAGGGGCAAGGTGACGTTTTGCACCAGCGAGAGAGCCCCCAACAGCGCGCCGTCCTGAAACAGCACGCCCATGTGGCGGCGCATGCGGCGAAATTCTTCTTGCGGCAGGCCAAAAAGGTCATGGTTGCCTATAAGCACCTGCCCGGCCTGCGGGCGCGAGAGGCCGATAATGTGGCGGAGCAGGGTTGATTTGCCGCAGCCGGAGCCGCCAAGAATCACGGAAACCTTGCCGCCGGGGAGCACGGCGTTAACGTCGCGCAGCACCACGTGCTCGCCGTAGCCTACGTTGAGAGCCCGAAATTCAATGTCCCATGCCTGCATGAATACCGCCCGTGCCTCGGTGTTGTGTCTGTTGCAATAAGGAGCGCCGCATCTGCCGTGTGACCGCGTCTGTGGCTTAAGGCAGCTTAACGCAAGGGGACAGGAGGAACAAGTGCTGCTGGTGAGCCGTGCGGCAGGCTGTACCCGCCGCACGGCTGTATCCGTTTTGCTGGATGGCTGCGCCGCTCGATGCCCAGCATGATTTGCGCCAACATGTAAGGCAGGGCGCGCCCCGCCAGCAATATAGGTTTAGTCGGTGGGCATATCGTCGGGGAAGTCGGCGTTGGCGTAGACGTTCTGGACGTCGTCGTTGTCGTCCAGGGCGTCCATGAGACGCAGTACCTTCATGCCCATGTCGGCGTTAACAGCCACAAGATTTTGCGGAATCATGGCCAGCTCGGCCTCCAGCATGGCTATGCCCGCAGCTTCAAGCGCGTCGCGCACCGAAGTAAAATCGGCCATGGCGGTGTGGATGGTCCACACGTCTTCGTCGTCAATGACGTCGTCGGCGCCGGCTTCGAGGGCGGCTTCCATAATTTTGTCTTCGGGGTAGGCGTTTTTGTCCACCTCAATGACGCCCTTGCGGTCAAACATCCAGCCCACGCTGCCGTTTTCGCCCATGGCGCCGCCGTGCTTGGTGAACAGGTGGCGAACTTCGGCCACGGTGCGGTTTTTGTTGTCAGTGGCCACTTCCACCATGATGGCAATGCCGCCGGGGCCGTAGCCTTCGTAGAAGGTTTCGGTCAGGTCGCCGCCCGCGTCTTCGCCCGTACCCTTGCGGATGGCCGCCTCAATCTTGTCCTTGGGCAGGTTGACGGCCTTGGCCGCGGCAATGGCCGCGCGCAGACGCGAGTTGCCCACCGGGTCACTGCCGCCCTTGGCAGCGATGATGATTTCCTTGGCGGCCTTGGTAAAAATCTTGCCGCGCTTGGCGTCCTGGCGACCCTTACGGTGCTGGATATTGGCCCATTTACTGTGACCTGACATAAAACCTCCGAAACCTTGTATAGAGTATAAGTTTATATGCCCGGCGGAGCATCGTCGGCTACGTCCAGAGAGGACGCGTCGTCAGCTCCGCCCGGTATGAGCGCCGGTTGGGCAACGCCCGCCTGACCGCGAAAACCAAGGCCTACAAAAAAAGTTTCCTTGCTTTCGGCCCGCGAGCTTTTGGGCTTGAATGACTTGACCGCGTCAAAAGCCTTGCGCATGGGCGCAAGCAGCTCCTGAATATCTGGCCCCATAAAAATTTTGACCACAAAGCTGCCGCCCTTTTTAAGGTGCAGGCAAGCTACGGCCAGAGCCTCGACGGTAAGGTCAAGCGAGCGGGCCTGGTCGGTAAATCGTGTGCCTGTGGTACGCGGAGCCATGTCGCTGATGACAATGTCGAAGGGCCCCATTTGCGCGAGCCGTGCTTCAAACTCCGCAGAGCGGTTGAACACGTCTTCCTGCATAAAGGTAACCTGCGGTGGAAAATCCGTATCGGTGCTCTGGATGTCGCAGGCAAGCACAAGTCCTCGCGGTCCGACCTTTTCCGCCGCGCCCAGCGACCATGAGCCAGGAGCAGCGCCAAGATCAAGAACCCGCTGGCCGGGGCGCAGCAGGCGAAACTTGGAGTCAAGCTCTTTAAGCTTGTAGACCGAGCGCGCGGGGTAGTTTTCGCGCTTGGCCTTGAGGAAATAATGGTCTCTGTATTCTTTCATGGTAAATTCCAACAGGTGATCGTATCCTTTTTTCTTGCGTTCGCCAAGTGCGCAATGCCGCCTATATTGGCGGACCATAAAAAATGCTGGAGCGGTTGACCTGGGGAATTTATCAGGATATTTTATTAATAAGTTTTAAGTTCTTTGACGTCACACTGTCACCTTTAAGGAGTCGTTATGAAACGGATTCTGTTGGCAGCTTGTCTTGCGGGGTGCGCGCTTGGGCTTGGCGCGCAGACAGTATTGGCAGAGAGTGTTAAGGTTCCGGTAAATAAAATCAGTGCCGAAGGGGTGGGCGAGGCCATAGGTTCTGTTGTTTTTGACGACGACGGCAAGGGCGGCATGGATATTACGGTAGACATCGTCGGTATCGCGCCTGGCGAGCACGGCATGCATGTGCACGAAAACCCTTCGTGCGCCCCGGCGGCCAAAGACGGCAATAATGTGGCGGGTCTTGCCGCTGGCGGGCACTACGACCCCATGCACACAGGTAAGCACGAAGGCCCCGGCAAACATGGGCATAAGGGCGATTTGCCCCTTATCTCCGCAGATGCCCAACAAACCGTCAAGGTCAGGCTGCATGTGGCTGACCTGACCACCGCCGACATCAAGGGCCGCTCGCTCATGATCCACGCCGGGGGCGACAATTATGCCGATCAGCCCGCTCCTCTGGGCGGCGGCGGAGCGCGCATCGCCTGCGGGGTTATCCAGTAGCGTAGAGCGTGGGCATTGCCACGCTGCGGCGTATCAGCGTGGGCAGCCTGAACATCTTATACCCCGCGCAGCAGCATGGGCTTGCGATTCTACCCATAGCAGGCCAATATGCGGTTGTCCCTAAAGGATGTCATGCGGCGGGCCTAACCTGCATAAACATAGACCTTTTATAAAATGGCCCCGTCAGCTTGCCGCGGCGGGGTTTTTTTGTTGTTCGCAGGCGAGGGGCTTGCCAACGTACTATGGTAGTTGAGGGATTCATGCTTGAGCAACCTACGCGTCCCAAACGGATCAGCCTGCCTGATTTTACCGGGCGAAGCCTCAGTCTGCCCGATGCCCCCGAGGCTTGGAGCTGTCAGGGCAGGGGAAATTCCATATTGCTGCTGGGCCTGGGACCGGGGCAACCGCAGGATCTGCCCTTTCTTGCCGGGGCAGTTGCAGTGTACTGGCTGGAATCTCCCCACATTGCCAGCGCATTGCAGGCTGCGCGGGAACAGGCGGGCCTTGCGCCCCGCAAGGTGCTGCCCGCCGGATGGCGCGAGGTAACGGCTGCACAGGCCGTGGAACTGGCTGCAGGCTGTCGCTGCTGCTTTTACACGCCGGGGATGCGCCTTGATCCCCATTTTTGGGGGGCTTTGCTGGGCAGGGTGGAGGCCGCGCAAGGCGGGGGGAGTGTTGTCCCGGCTGGTTGGGTACCCGGCGCTGACCCTGCTGCCCCGGCACGCGGCCCCGTACTGCTGCCCGGCAATGGCGGGCAACTGCTGCATCAGGAGTTGCGCAGCGCGCTTGAACAGTGTGGATTTGGCCCGGTGATGGAAACTCTGCCGCAACCTGCAGGTGATGCCGGTTGCGCAAAGTCTGGAGGGCAGACCGGCTTTGCCGCCCGTTGGGCCGCGTTTTTGACGGAAGCCCAACCTGCGTTTTTACTTTCGGTAAACCTGCGGGGTCTGGATGCGGAAGGGCGAATTTTTCATCTCTGCCGCGCCCTTGGCATTCCCGTGGCGCTGTGGTTTGTGGACAATCCCTGGCATGTGCTGTCGGGCTTGCGGCTGCCCTGGTGGCAAGATGCCCATATATATGTGACAGACGCCAGCTTTGCGGATGGTCTCAAAACCCAGGGGGCGGGCCGGGTTCATTATCTGCCTCTGGCTGTGGCCCCGCATATGTGGCGCGAGCTCGATGGGCTGTCAGCACGGCTTGAGCCCCCGCTGTTTGTGGGGCGGTCGGCCTTTCCTGAAAAAGAGCGTTTTTTTGCGGCAGCCAGCGTGCCGCCAGAGATGGAGGCTGAGGCAGCCAGCGTGCTTGCGCGCAGCACTGGCCCGCAGGACGCTCCGCATTTTTTCTGGTGGCTGGACAAACTTGGCGCGGGCCTGTGGCCGGGCTACGACGTGCGGCGGCCCGGTCTTGGGGCGGAGCGCTGCGCGCAGGCTAACCGTCGGCGCTGGCTGCTGGCGGCGGGAGCGGGCAAACCTCAGGGGCTGCGCGTGATAGGCGACGAAGGCTGGAAGGCCCTGCTGCCCGGTGCGGAGATACTGCCGCCGGTGGATTATTACACGGCATTGCCCACCTGCTACGCGCATGCGCAGGCCGTGCTCAACGTGACCAGTCTGCTATTGCCGCATAGCCTGAGCCAGCGCCATTTTGACGTTTGGGCCAGCGGCGGCCTGCTGCTCAGCGACGCGACCAGGGGACTCGATATATTTCCGGATGATCTGACCAGCCCCATACGGCTGCAGGGGCCGGAGGACTTTGTGGAAAGATGCGCCTGGTTCAAGGCGCATCCCCATGCCGCGCTGGAGCTGCGCCGGGCCTGGCGCGAGCATCTGCGGGCCAGCCACGGTTATGAGCACCGCATCATGCGGATACTGGAGACGCTGGACTGACACGGCTGAACTGAACGGCGGGCAGGGGTTGTACGCGGAACTGCTTGACAAACCGGGCTGTTTTGCCTATTGGTCATTTCCTGCGTTACGCTTTCCATTGTGGGGAAGTAGCTCAGCTGGGAGAGCATCGCCTTCGCAAGGCGGGGGTCGAGGGTTCAAATCCCTTCTTCTCCACCACAATATCAAGGGGTTACCTGTTTACAGGTAACCCCTTTTTTTGCAGCCTTCGCCAGCCTTGAACTGCCGCGCAATGTGCCAAAGCACCATTGATCTACCGCGCCAGGGATAGTAGTGTAAGGCACTCTCCCCTGCGTGTTTGCCAATACGTTGTTACTTTCCGGTTAGTCCCCACCCTGCCTGACAGGCAAAGGAACGTGCATGAGCGAAAATGATGCCGCCCCCCAGGTTTCCTTGCGACAGGCATTCCTTTACTGGTTCAAACTGGGATTTATCAATTTTGGCGGTCCTGCGGGGCAGATCGCCATGATGCACAAAAATTTGGTGGATGGCAGGGCCTGGATCAGTGAAAAGGTTTTTTTGCGTGCCCTCAACTTTTGCATGTTGCTGCCGGGGCCGGAGGCTCATCAGTTGGCGGTGTACATTGGTTGGCGGCTTAACGGATACGCGGGCGGAATCATCGCGGGGGTCTGCTTTCTGCTGCCCTCGGTGTTCTTGATGCTGCTTCTTTCGTGGCTGGCGGCAGCCAAGGGGCAGGTTCCCCTTGTGGCCGGAATTTTTCACGGGATAGCGGCGGCAGTTGTAGCCATTGTTATTGAAGCGCTCATCAGGCTTTCAAAAAAATCGCTCAGGCACCCGGCGCTGTATGCCTTTGCAGGCGGATCCTTTGCGCTCGGTCAGTTTTTTGGCGTGTCGTTTCCCGTCATTGTTGTGCTGGCAGGGCTTGCCGGGGTTGTCCTTGGGCGGCTGCGGCCTGATATATTTTGTCAGAAAAAGCCAGGTAGTAACGAATGTTTGCTTGATGAGCCGCAAACATTCACCAACCTGCCGCCGCTGTCGCATCTTGTTAAAGTGGTGGGTATTTTTGTCCTGATCTGGCTGGCAGTTGTCGCGCCTGTTTTTGCCTCTCTGGGCATGGCCGACATGCTCTCGCAGATATGCGTATTTTTTAGCAAAGCCCCCTTTGTGACCTTTGGCGGGGCATATGCTGTACTTGCCTACATAGTGGAGCACGCGGTCAGCCTGGGCTGGCTGACGGAAAAGGAAATGCTGCTGGGCCTTGGGCTGGCGGAAACAACCCCCGGACCATTGATCATGGTGACGCAGTTTGTGGGCTTTATCGCCGCCTGGAACCAGCCCGGCAACCTGACCCAGTTGACTGCGGGCATTGCTGGCGGGCTGCTCACCACATTCACCACGTTTTTGCCAAGTTTTATGTTTATATTTGCAGGTGCGCCATACATTGAGGCCATCACGTCCAACAAAAAACTCAATGCCGCGCTTACCGGCATATCCGGCGCAGTGGTGGGCGTGGTGCTCAAGATCGGCGTGTATTTTGCCTGGAACACGTTTTTCCCCGTCACCGGCTTTGACGTCTTTGCCGTGGTGATCGCCATAGCCGCGCTTGTGGCCCTGGTGCGCTTTAAGCTTTCCATGCACGCGCTGGTGGGGCTGAGCGGGCTGGCCGGTTTGCTGTGGCAAATGGTCTGACGGGTGGCCCGCTGCTGCGGGGCCGTTACCGCCGACACTGTGCAACCCACCAACTGGGAGGACATATGAGCGAAACGCTTTTACCGCAGGAACTTAAGGAGCTGCTGGCGCGCAAGGCTGCAACCGTGTGCGATGTGCGGCGCAGGGCGGACTATGAGGCCGACCCCCGTACCATCCCCGGGGCAGATTGGCATGATCCGGAGCAGGTCGAGGCCTGGGCCGCGCAACTGCCCACGGACAAACCCGTTGTCATTTACTGCGTGCGCGGCGGCTCTGTGAGCAAGGCTGTTCACAACAGCTTGAGCCAGAAGGGTTTTGACGTGCGGTATCTTGAGGGCGGCCTTGCCGCCTGGGGCAGCGCTGCGGAATAGCGGTCAGGCTGGACCTGTCCCGTGCCCGCGGTATTGCCCGCGCGCAGCCTCTTGCGGCTCAACCGTCGCAGCAGGACGCAGCAAACCGTCCGCCATAGTGAAACGCCGCTTCCGGCTGGCGGAAGCGGCGAAGTCTGCGCGCCGGGAAGGAATCGGCGCTAGCGGCAGGCAAAAGGTTAGAAGCTGTACTGGAAGAAGAGTTGGGCCTTCCAGGCGTCCTGTTTTTCAAAGCTGCCGTTGCCAGCGCCGTTGTTGTAGCCTGTCTTTTTCCAGGTGTCCTTGTCGATCATGTTGGCGATGTAGCCAAGCTCAAGGTTCACGCTCAGGTTTTCGTAGGCCTGCCATGTGTTCACCAGGTTGAATTCAAGCAACCCGTCGTTGGTGGTCAGGTAAGGGCCGTCGCCGCCGTAGCCATCCTGCCAGGAGGAGGCTTCCCTCATGTACTTGACCATGGAGGGGGCGTTGGTGCCGCCCCAGTAGGCCAAGCGGAAGGTATGCTTGACGTCTTCCAAAAAGCTCATGTCTTTGAGCTGCGCGCCGATGCCCCAGGTTCCGGCGTAGCTCATGCTCATGTCGCAGCCGCCGTTGTTGGGCGTCCACGACAGGTTGCCGTCGCCGATAAACGAGGTGAAGTTGCCTGCCCCGGCAATGGAGGGCATGCGCTCTGAACCGTTTTTGATGTTGCCGTCGTCGCCGCTGGCGTACCAGCCAAAAATGCCGGGTGTGGCCCAGTCCATCTTGTATTCCACAAGGGCCTTGGCCAGCCATCCCTGACGGCCAGAGCTGCCGCGCACGGTTTCCTCGCCGCGTTTGAGCACGTCGTAGCGGCCCATGGCCTCGGAATAACCGTAATTGATGTCAAATTCGATGTTCAGGGGGTCGAACATGGTGAGGGCCACGGGCAAACCCGCCCAGAACAGCGAGCCGTACTGCTTGCTGGTGGAGGAAGTCGTGAGAGGAGTGCTGCCCGCGTAGTTGAAGCCGGGGGTCAGGCCGGGCAGGGTCAGGCCCAGCTTGCCGTCGCTGGTTTCCCACGGTTCTGCGGCGTTGATGGCTTCAAGCCCGCGCAGGGCGTTTTTGCCGCGCATGCCGTACATGGCCCAGGGGGTGATGTCCGCGCCGTCAAAGTGCAGGGGCATGGAGAGCATGAACAAATCCAGGTTGTCGAGGTAATTGACTTTTTCTGTGCTGGATTTGTTGTTGGCCAGGTCGATGTAGTCGCGGTTGAAGTTGTCGTTGACCGGGCGTGCCCACATAAAGCTCAGGCTGACGGTATCGTTGAACTTGTAGTTGGCGGTGAGGGCTGCGGTATCGCAGTCCATGATGGCCGAGCCGCCCGCCACGTTGGGCAGGGTGGTGGTCTGCAGGCCCATGCGCAGACGCGCTTCGGTCTGGGGCACCAGCCAGTCGATGTAGGCGTTTTTCACCTTGATCTGGTTGGTTCCGTCAGCGCCCAGCGCGCCCCCCTCGTCGGACTTGCCCCAGTGCTGGTCTCCGATTTCAAAGTACACCGTGCCCGAAAGCGCTTCGGAGGCCACGGCGTCCAACTGCAGGCGTATGCGCTGCGACGCGGCAAACTGGTCGTCCGTATTGGTCTTGGTCTTGTTGCCGTCCCTATCCTTGGCGGATTTGGTCAGCGCGGTATCTGCCACCCCAAAGCCGAAAAGCCATTCGCCCTGGGCTTTAAATTCGATGGCTCTGGCCCCCCCGGCCGCGCCAACCAGCATGCCAGCCGCCAGCAGCGTGACCATGCACATTTTTTTAAACCTGCTTAAACCGTTCCTTTCTTGTAACGTCATTACTTGCTCCTGCGTAATGGGTTTGCGCTTTTGCCGCGACGGTCACAGCCCGCTGCGGCTCACGCGTTATGCGTGCGGCACTGATCATGAACGGGGGCGCCTTGCCAAGGCCCCGCCCGCAGCCGGAAACGGCCTGATCAGTTATCCGCCTGATGGTGTTTGTGGTGGCCGCATTTGCAGTTGGCGCAGTTGCCTTTGCAGACGTGCTCTTTTTTTTGCTCAATGAGCACGCGGTTGCCGGTAACGGCCATGTCAAAGCCGCTTTTGCCCTTAAAGACAATGCGTTCAGTGCTGAGGCCGCCCAGCAGCAGCGAGGTTTTGAGGGCGTCAACGGCTGACGGGTGCGGGTCGGCTACGTGCCGCACATCGATAAAAATTCTTTTGCAGTTGGCCTGATTGCACTGCAGCAGCTTGATGAGGGCATTGGCCTGGGGAGGATCAAAGCGGGATGAAACGGATATGTGAAGGTTGTCGTGGCTGAAACGGTGGGTGAGTCCTGCGTGGTCGTTAAACACCGGTTGTTGATCCATATTTTTTTCTCCGCTTGGCTGAATGTGCATGGCGGTACACTGGCACAGGCGGGCGTATGTGTCAATAAAAATGAAATTAATTTTCAACTTCAATATATATCATGCTGAAATTAAACATAAAAAATGTACAAAAAATTGAATTTTTTTCTAACATTCTGAATAAAATGGAGTTGCTTAACCCAGCAAAGAAGCGCCGCTTATCTGGCGCAAGAGGGCATGCCCGGCAGGCCGTCAGGCTCTCTGCTGGCCAGTACGCAGGCCCCAGAGGCAGGGCGCGTGGGCGGCTTGGGGCATAAAATGGCGCGGCGGACGCTTCAAGGAAACGCCCGCCGCAGTGTGCAGAAGGTAATATGGTTGGGGCTATGCGGCCCTGATGCTGCCGTCCTGTACCTGGAACAGCGCCGCCTGGGGCTCTGCCTTGCGCAGCAGCTCGGCCATGTGCGGCTGGCAGGTAAAGTAGAGCAACTGGTGGGCCTTGCCCTGACCGCCGCCGGTCAGCTCCACAAAGGCCCGCGCCGTGCGCTCCGCCCGCTGCGGATCGAAGTTGACCAGTACCTCGTCCATGATGACGGGCAGGGGGGCTGCGTGCAGGGCGTGATTTTTTATGTACGCCAGCCGCAGGGCCAGGTAGGCCTGCTCGCGTGCGCCCCGGCTGAGGTTTTCGGGGCTGATGGGTTCGCCCTGCAGTGGCAGTATGGCCAGACTGGAATCTTCCAGCGAGGCGTTTATGCCGCGCCAGCGCTGGCCGGTGATGCGCGTAAAGATGCTGGAGGCAAGGCGGATGACCTCGGGCTGGCGCTCCTGCTCAAAGGTGCGCTTGGCCGTCTCGAGGATGCTTCTGGCAAGGGATATGCGGCTCCAGGCAAAGGCCATGCGCTCCATGTCCTCCACAAGCGCAGCCTCCTGCTGCAGAAGCTGCGAGAGTTCGTCGGTACGGGAGAGCGCGTCGACCTTGTTGCGCAGGTCGGCCACTTTTTTGACCAGGTTTTCCTCCTGCTCCTGCAAACCGGCAAGCTCCTCGCTGATGGCGGCGCAGCGGCGTTCCTGACTCTCCTGGTCTTCATGCCCGAAGGAATCAATAAACTCCTGCAGGGGGGTCTTGTCCGCCGCCAGACGCAGGGAGTCTTCCAGATTCTGTCTGCGCAGGGTGAGGGTGCTCAGCTCTTCGTGCAGGGCCGCCTGACGCAAAAATTCCTCCGCGTCGTGCGCACCGGCCATGGCCAGCAACGAGCGTTCGGCGCTGCGGGCGCTTTCAAGGGCGGCCTCGGCTGCGCGGGCCTCGTCCTCCATCTCCGCCACTTCATGGTCAAGGCTGCGGCGGCGGGCATGAGCCTGGGCCATTGCCTCGGCGGCCTCCTGGGCGGCCTCGAGGCTGAGCAGCCAGTCGGGCTGGTTGTCTGCGTCCAGCTGCGGCGCAATGCCAAGCTCGGTCAGTTGCGCCTGCAGCGGGTCGCGCAGGGCGTTCAGCTCCGCCCGGCTCTGGTTGAGCTGCGACTGGGCGCGTTGCACCGCAGCCTCGGCGGCCAGACTGTTTTCCATATACTTGAGGGCTTCGCGCACGGTCTCTGGTTCAAGATCGGTACCGAGCCCCAGGTCTTGCAGGCAGGCAGCCCATTGGGTGCGGGCCTCGTTGAGCCTCTCCTGAGCCTGACGCAGCTCGGCGCTGGCTTCGGCCTGACGGGTGCGGGCGCGCTGCAGCTCGCTCTGCGAGTTTTGCAAAGCCGCCTCGGCCTTGATGCGCAGCTCGCGCGCCGCATCGGCCTCCCGGCACGATTCGAGCACTTGCCGCACGGCTTCGGCCAGAGTGTCCGAATCGGCATTGGCGGGCAGGCGCTCGGCCACGGCGGGCACAAGGCGCATGCGTCCTTCGGTCTGGCGCAGGTCGTCGTCGAGGGTGCGCAGCTCCGCATCGGCTGCTGCCACTGCGCCAAAGGCCAGCCGGGCGGATTCCGCCCTGGCAAAAAAAGCCGCCGCGCCTTCGGGCGAAGGAACATTGGCCACATGCAGGGCCAGCATGAATTCGTGCCAGCGGCGGCGGGTCTGCTGCACAACGCCTTCGACCTCCGCCCGCGCGGCCTGGCGCTTGCTTACCTCGGTGCGGGCCAGATCCATGGCGTGCTTGAGCTCGTCCATGTCCTTGCGGGCGCGCTCCTCCTCAAAGCACTGTTCGCGTTCGTGCTCAAGCAGCACCTCGCGGGCTTCGAGGGTCACAAGGTCCATGCTCTGTACGCCTGCCGCCATGCACAACTGGCGGGCCTGCTCGTCCAGCTCCGCCACATGGGCGGCGCAGGCGTCGCGCCTGCCGAGCAGCTGAATATGCTCCTGTTTGCGGCGCTTTGCCTCGGCGCCGGTGTGCGGCACGCCGCCAGCCAAAAAACCCACGCCGCAGAGCAGCAGCAGGTAGCCGGACCACAGGTTCACGGGCAGGTCAATGCCCGGCGAGAGCGTAATGCTGGAGATGCCCATGCGCCAGAAGGCCAAAAGCATGACCGTTCCGCCGACAAAAAAAGCAATGCCCAGCACCAGCAGGGGGATGTTTTTTACGCGCGCGACGGGCGGCTCGTTGCCGATGCGCCCGGTGAGATCCTCAAGCCGTTCGCGTTCTGTGGTCAGGTTGGCCGAGAGGGCGCGCAGCTTGCGCAGGGCAAGGGTCTGACCGTCCAGGTCTTCGCGGCTGGGACCGTTGGCGTGGCGCTGTTCTTCGCGCAGGGCCTCGGTGCGGGCCTTGACAGCGGCCACCTGCTCCTCGGCCTGCCGCACCTCTTGCGCCGCATCCTCCGACTGACGCATTTTGTCCTGCACTTCGGCGGCGAGGGCCAGAGCCTCCTCCTGCCGGGCAAGCAGTGCGTCAAGCAGCGATTCTGCCTGGGCGCTGTCGCCCGCGCCGTTCGCGACCAGGCGCAACGGGTTGAAAGCACGGGAAAATGTTGTTTTTGCCTCCTGTACGGCGCGCTGCCGCAGGGGGCGCTGGCGGCGGGCTTCCTCCTGCCGGGCCAGCGACTGCCTAAGGTTGTCTCGGGCCTCGTCGTCCAGCGCGGCGGGCGGCACGGGCAGCAGATCAAGGGCGGCAGAGTTGGAGGCTACCTCGCGTTCGGCGCTTTCCACCTCGCGGTTGCCCTGGGTAAGGCTGTCCACGGCGGCCTGATGGGCAGAGCCCGCAGTGCGCATTTCCCTGCCCTGGCGTTCCAGATCTTCGCGGGCAAAGAGCGAGCGGTCGGTAGCGCGGATGCGGTCGCAGGTCCAGTCGGGCCCCAGGCGCGAAAGCTCGCGGCTCAGATCCTCCTGCGACCGTTGCAGGGCTTCCTCCTGCGCGGGCAAGGCCAGCAACGCCTGACGGAAACCGCTTTTGCGCTCGGCCATACGGCGCAGGGCTGGCAGTGCCTCCAGCAGCGGCTGGCTGATTTCAATGCCGTCCCGACGTTGACGCAGGCGCGTGAGTTTTTCCATCTGCGCGGCCCATTGACGCTCGCAGCCCTCGCGGGCCTCCTGCGCACGGGCCAGTCGCTCCCTGCCGTTTTCCGGAAAGGAAGCGCTGATGGGGTCGAGGCGTTCAAGCCGCGCGCCCGTCATACGCCATTCGTTCCACTGCAGCCACACCCCAAGACGGCGCTCGAGGATACGACGCTCTTCTTCAAGCTGCAGTTTACGGTGGCGCAGGTCTGCAAGGGCCTCGCGTTTTTCGGCCAGATCCATGGCCATGCTGTCGTAGCCCGCGCTTTCCTGCTCAAGCAGCGCCTTGCGCTGGCGCAGTTCGCCGAGCTGGCGCAGGGCGGCGTTGAGGGGCGGCTTGCTGCCCCCGCTTTTAAAAATTTCGTCGGCCTGCTTGTCCAGCTGTTTGAGCGCCTCGCCGGGCGAGCGCAGCCCCGGGCCAAAGCTTGCGCCGTACAGGGCATTGCGCACGCCGTCGTCGGTCAGGCTGTTGAGGTCTTCAAGCTCGGTCAGGCTGAAGCCAAAGACATTGCGGTACACCTCGCGGCTGACGCCAAACAGCAGTTGCCGCAGCGTGTCGGGCTCAAGCGCTTTGCCGCCGGCATCGGTCAGCGTGAGCACGCCGCCGTTGCTGCCGGGCCGCCGGGTAAGCCGCATGATGCCGTGCTCGTCGCTGCGCAGCTCCATGCTGCCGCCGGGCTGGCCGCCGCGCAGGGGGCCGGGGATACGCTTGTATTCCTTGTTGCGCGGGTCGGGGTAGCCGATGAGCATGGTGCGCAAAAATTCCAGGCAGGTGGACTTGCCCGCCTCGTTTTCTCCCAGAAAGATGGAAAGACCCGGCGAAAGATTTTCGACGTTCACGTCCGAGAAAATGCCGAAACCGTCCATGTGGAAGGACTGGATATACATCAGCGGGCCTCCAGAAGATCGGTGCACAGGCGTTCGGCCTCTTCAAGCAGGGCCCGCATGCGCTCATCGTCGGGGTGGGTGAGTATGTGGCGCAGCTGGCCGTGCTCGTAGAGCTGCTTGAGCGCCGGGGCGGCCACCGCGTGCAGGGTTTCGCCGCCCTGCGACATGCGGTCGGCCAGGCGCAGAGCCTCGCCCAGCAGATCCTCGCGCTGCAGATACTGCGCACGGTCTATGGCCGGGCTGGTTTCCGCCACCATGTCCTTGAGCCAGACGCTGGGGGTGGAGGTTTGCAGGTGGGTCAGACGTTCGGCCAGATCCTCCTGATTGGCGGCGTCGCGTAGGGCGGCGTCAAGCGGGGTGCGCCCGCGCAGAACCACCCGGGCGATGAGCGCTTCGCAACCGGGGTCGGTGCCCTCGGCGGCTTCTTCCAGGGCGCGTGTCATGCGGCCTTCCACATCATTAAGGTGGGCCACGTCGTCGAGGTCAACCTGCACCTTGGTCCATTGCACCGGCCCGAGGCGCACAAATTCCTCGCGGCAGGCATAGCCGCCATCGGGCTGCGGGCTTGCGGCGACCCGCAGGCAGCCGCGCGGGCCAGGCTCGTTGACATGCAGGCCCTGAGCGTTGCCGCTGTATGCGATCAACGGGGTCGTGCTCAGCGTTGCCCGCTCATGCACGTGCCCCAGCGCCCAGGCGTCCAGCCCGGCGTTTTTCAGGTCGTCCAGCGCGCAGGGGGCGTAGCGGTCGGTCTTGCTCTGGCCCTCGACGGTGCAGTGCAGTACGCCAAGCTGAAAGCAGTCGTGCTGCTGGTCACGCCGAAAAAGGCGGGCCAGATTGCGGCCTTCCTTGATTTTTGCATGGCTGATGCCGTGGACCACGGCCACGATTTTGCCATTTTTTTCAACCGGGTGGCTTTCGACATCCGGCCCGAAAATGGTGACGTTGTCCGGCCACTGTACGGCGGCCAGGCGCGAGGAGAGCGGGTCGTGGTTGCCGTGGGCCAGAAACACGCGCACCCCTGCATCGCGCAAACGGCGGCAGCCGTCGCACAGCTTGAGCTGGGCTTTGACGCTGTGGTTTTCTTCATTATAGACGTCGCCCGCAAGAACAAGAAAATCCGGCTTGTCTGTTTCACAAAGCCGGAAAAGGCGTTCCATGGCCTTAAAGGTGGCCTCTTGCAGCAGACGAGCCAGATGTGCGCCCTGCGACGCCGAGCGTGAAAGCCCCTGAAACGGCGTGTCCAGATGCAGATCGGCGGCGTGAATATAGCGGATGCCGTCCATGCGAATGCCTCGTTTATGGATTGGAGGGAAAATATTGCTGAAATCTAGACTTTTTCAAGATAAATGACAAGCGCAACGCCAAATTACGATGCCTGAAACAAGACCGTGCCCGCAAAACGGGTTGGGCCCCGCCCCCGCAGCTCGCCAGAACTGTGTTAAGGGCGGCAAAAAAGCCGCGCCGCCGTGTCATCAACGTGCGAAAGGTCTGGCGGTCGCGGCCCTGATGTGGCCAGTTTGCGGGCTGGCAGGGTTATTCCTGCACGGCGGGGTTGCCGTGTTCCGGCAGGGAGCCGGTGCGGATAAAGTGGTCCACCAGGCCGAATACGGTTTCATTGCCGCAGAACGAGCCTGCGGCGATGGCCGCCTTGTAGGCGGGCAGGTTGGCCTCAAACCGGTGCAGCAGCTCTGGTTCGAGCGTGTGCATGTCGGCCTGCATGCCGTAGCCCAGGCGCTCGATGTACAGCGCGTTAAAGCGCTGCTCCACCATGGCCTTGAGGGGCAGGGTAAGGATAGGCTTGCCCAGGTGCAGGGCTTCGCCCATGAGAGTATGCCCGCCGCCCTGAACAACATAGGAGCAACTTTCGAGCAGGCGCAAAAAGCCCTCTTCGCTCTTGCTCATAAAGACCACGTTGTCCTCCTGCCCTTCGGTACGGTCATAGCCGAAAACATAGCAGGTTTTACGCGTGGCGGCGCGTAAAAAGTCCACAAGCTTGCGATGGGTCGAATTGCTCTGGTACACAAGCACGTGCCCGTCGTCGCGCGGGTTGAGGGCCAGCACGCTGTCGCGCAGAATGGGCGGGGTCACGCGGGCCTTGTACCGGGGCAGCACTGGCGGCGCGTAAAAGGAGATGATGAGGTTTTCGGCAGTGGGGCGAAAGAGATAGCGCGGGGTAAGGCCCTGCACAAAGGTGTCCCACCACATGTCGGGCGGCAGGTTGTGCCTGCAGCAGGTGATGACGTGCTGGTGGTCGAGCGTCAGGCAGGGCAGACCGGCCTTTTCCGCCGCGCGCGGCACAAAATACTCAAGGTCGGTCATGCAGACGTCGGGCTTGAATTCGTCAATCAGGCGGGAAACCTGATCAATATAGCGCTGCCTGCGCCAGAGCAGGGGGACGGCCCTGGCAATGGTGGCCGCCATGTCCACCTTGTAGTTTTTAAACACTGTGCCCAGGTTGGGCAGGCGGCGCACGGGAAACTCCGGCTCAAGAACTTTTGGGGCGTCGTCGTCCGCCACAAAAAGGAATTCGTGTCGTGAAAGGCGGCGGGCTATGGTCAGGCCGCGCATTGCGTGCCCGTGGCCTGTGCCGTGAATGCCGTAAAGTACGCGCGCCATGGTGCTCCTTTGTCCAGCCGCAAAAGGCGGCGGGTTTGCGGCGGCAAGCCTACCAATGCCGGGCGTGAGCGTCAATTGTCTGTCTTGACGGCTGCGGGCCTGTTATCTACCATCGCGCTACATTGTCGGCTGCCAAGGCAGGCGGCGGCGCACCTGCGCCAGCGGAGCACACATGCACGAGCCCAGTACGGGGGCGAGCCTGACCGGCCCGCTCTGCAACGTAACCATCCCTGTTTTTAACAGGCCCGCAGCCACAGAGCGCGCTATCCGCGCACTGTCCGAAACTTCGCGCGAGGTTCCGTTTTGCATCACGGTGGTGGATAACGGCAGCGAGCCTGATCTGGTCAAAACTCTGTTGCGCCTGCGCGGCGATGGGGTTATCGACCACCTGTTTTTGCTGCCGCGCAACATGGGCGTGGCCTGCGCGGCCAATGTGGGGTGGGAGCTTGCGCCCGCGCCGCTGTACATGAAGCTCGACAACGACACGGCCATGGTGCGGCGGCACTGGCTGCGCGACCTGCTGGCCCTGTGGAGCCACGGGCAGCCAGTCTCCAACCTTGGGGGAGCCTTTAACCGTGAAATGCTGCGCAAAGCGCCCGGCAGCCAGCAGACGCCCCACGGCGAGCTTGGCCTGTGTTTGGGCAACCTGCCCGGTCAGGCGGTGCTCGTGCCGCAGGCCGTCGCCCAAAAGCTTGGCTGCTGGAATGAGGAATACGGCCTCTACGGAGGCGAAGACGGCGACTACGGGCTGCGGATGCAGGCGGCGGGCCTGCCGCAGTACTACTACCTCGGACCGGAATATTTTGAAAACATCAGGGAAGACGAAGACGCTCGCGATACCTACTCCTCAAGGGGCATAGACAAACGCAGACTGCACCGTGAGCTGGTTATCAGGGACAACCTGTGCATGGGCAGGCTGTTTATGAACAAGATTCTTTACCTTTCGGGCCTGCGCTCGCTGGTTCCTCTCAGGCGGTACGCCGTTGAGGATGTGGACGGCCAGGGCAGGGTGCGGCTGGCGGAGCGGCGTGAATACAAGGAATTTCAGCGTGATCTTGCCCATGTGGCGGCAGGGTTGAACGCCCGTTTCAGGGACTACGTCATGTCGTATCAGCTGGACGGCGACACGGCGGAGGCCATGCTGCGGGTGCTGACCATGCACGCCCAGGCGGCAAACAACAATCAGGGGCTATGATGAACGCACGCAAGATCAGGGAAGACCTGGGCCGGGCCAAGGCCTGTTGCTCGCGCCACGATACGGAAAGGGCGCTGTTTTTGACTATTTCGGCCCTCAAAGAACTGGGCGGGCAGAGCGCGCCCCTTGATCTGCGCGGCGATTTTCGTGCCGCGCTGGCCGAGCTGGCCGCAGACCCCGACCTCAAGGCGGCTGGCGCGCTGGTAAGCGGCTATTCGCCCGGCGGCGAAAAGGAACTGCTGCAGCAGCTCTCGCAGTTTTACCGGGCCATGAAAGGGCAGGAAAAAGAAGAGGAATATCAGCTGGCCCTGCAGCGCAAGCTCAACCTCGACCATTGCTTCAGCGACGGAAAAAAATTCCTGGCCGAGGGCAAGCCGTCGGAGGCTGACGCCTGTTTTGCCGAGGCGCTAAAACATTATAAAGACGAAAAAGCCATCTTTGGCATGATGGCCAGAGCCATGATGGACGCTGGCGAATATGTTCGCGCCATCGGGCATGCCCGCATGGGCCTCAAGGAAATACCCGATGACGCCGAGCTTGCGCGTATCCTCGAGGAGTGCACGCGGTTGCGCCAGTAGCCCTGTCAGGCGCGGTTCTTGCATGAAATGACGAAAACTTGGCGGCGGCAAAAGCTGCCGCAAGGAGTCGTCATGATCAGGCAGAATCGTGCTAAATCGGTTCCCTATATGGCGTTGAGCGCTGCATTGCTTGGCTGTGCGCTGTTTTTTGCAGTCACCCTCTGGCGTGGCGAAAGCTTGGGCGAAAGCGGCGATCTGGCCTATACGCCGGGCTTTGACGTGCGGGCCGACGTAGTCAACGCCGTGCGGGTTGTGCCCCTGGCCGGACCCGCGCTACGCAGCCCCAGCGTAAATATGGACAAAAACGCCGCCGTTTCTCTGGCATACTAGCAGTCAGGGCGAAGCCCCGGCTGCTAGTATGCCTTGCGTCCGGACGGTTTTTTGCGCACACTGCAGCCAGCCGCGTTTTTGTCCAGGAGAGAAAAAACTTGCCTTATCCTATTTTTACGGCGCAGCGGGGATGATCCCCACAGGCAGGGCACGTGTCTGCTCTGGTTGCTAAATTGCAATTAGCTGTAATGTATGTCTTAGCCCTTTAAAACATACTGATTTGCAACGTTATGTTGACTTTGTTTCGGGTTTTGCCTATATTTTACAAGATGCCCGTTTAGAATGAGCGGGCAGATATTGTTGTTCACACCGCAATAGTGCCATGTTTAGATTCCCCTTTTTTTCAAAATACTCAGTGGCCTGCTGACCGATCTTTCACTGATCGGCAACAGGACCGCGCATTTTTAAAGGATATGCTTGCGTCATGAATTGGGACTGGGACAAACTTCAGGAAAAAAGACAGAAGCAGGGCTCCAACCCTCCGCCCCGACCTCCTCAGGATTTTGATTCTGACGAGACGGAGCAGGGGGACGAAGCCCCTCGTGCCCGTCGTACGCCTTTTAACAACGGACGTGGTCCGGGCAATGAAAATCCTTTTGCCAAAATTGCCCGGATGCGCTTCCCCAACGGCAGGGCCGCATTTGTGGTTATTTTTGCCATAGTGGGCTTATGGCTGCTTTCGGGCATATACATCATCAACCCTGACGAGCAGGGCGTGGTGCTGAGGTTTGGCAAATACGACCGCACAGAGGGCCCCGGCCCGCATTATGCGTGGCCAGTTCCTATCGAATCAGTATACAAACCGCAGGTAACGCAGGTTTTGCGCGGTGAAGTGGGCTTTCGTTCCGTGGGACAGACGGCCACGTTCCAGCAGGGGCAGGTCCGTACCGTTCCGGAAGAAGCCTCCATGCTCACGGGCGACGAAAATATCGTCAACGTGCAGTTCAGCGTGCAGTACAAGATCAGCGATCCTGTGAGCTATCTCTTTAACGTCACGGCCCCGGCCGCGCTGGTGCGCAATGCTGCAGAGGCCGCCATGCGCGAGGTTATCGGCAACAGCCTGATCGATTCGGCCATCACCGACGGCAAGCTTAAAATTCAGAGCGAAGCCACGCACCTGCTGCAAACAGTGCTTGACCGCTACGGCGCGGGCATACAGGTGCTGGCCGTGCAGCTGCAGGATGTGCACCCCCCGCAGGAAGTTATCGACGCCTTTAAAGATGTGGCCAGCGCCCGCGAGGACAAAAGCCGCATAATCAACGAGGCCGAGGCCTACCGCAACGAGCTGCTGCCCAAGGCCCGAGGTCAGGCGGCCGCCATGGTGAACGACGCCGAGGCTTACAGCGCAACGCGCGTGCGTACTGCCGAGGGCGACGCCTCACGGTTTGACGCCCTGCGCGTGGAGCACGACAAGGCCCCCAAGGTCACAGAGCAGCGGCTCTACTACGAAGCGATTGAAGAAATCCTTTCCAACGCAGGCGAAAAGGTGCTTATGGACAGCCCGGCAGCCGGGCGTACCTTGCCCTATCTCACCCTGCCCGGTCTCGGCGCTCCCGCTTCACCCAAGACGCTGGAGAAAAAATAATGAGCAAAAATCCCTTGGTGCTTACTCTTGTGGCTCTGGTGCTCATCATGATCGGCAATCAGGGTTTTTTTACCGTGCACCAGACCCAGAAGGCGCTGGTGCTGCAGCTGGGCGAGCCGCTTTCGCGCGTGTACGGGCCTGGCCTGCATTTTAAAATTCCATTTATCCAGAACGTGGTTTATTTCGACGCGCGTGTCCTGGATTATGAAGCGAGGTCCCGCGAGGCCTTTACCGTAGATAAAAGGCCATTGTGCTCGACAACTACGCGCGGTGGAAGATCATCGACCCCTTGCAGTTTTACCGCACCATGCGCTCCATCCCAGGTGCGCAGGCGCGACTGGACGACGTTGTCTATTCGCAGTTGCGGGCGCTTGTTGGCGCATACACCCTTACAGAGGTTGTATCTTCGCACAGGGCTGCCATCATGAAGGAAGTCACCAACAAGGTTTCAGACCTTATGCATGGCTACGGGGTAGAGGTGCTCGATGTGCGCATCAAGCGCACCGACCTGCCGCCGGAAAACCAGCGCGCGATCTTTGGTCGCATGCGGGCTGAACGGGAGCGGCAGGCAAAACAGTACCGCTCGGAAGGCGAGGAGGAATCGACGCGTATCCGCTCTGATGCTGACCGGCAGAGGGCGGTTATCTTGGCAGAGGCTGCGCGTGAGGCGCAAATAGAACGCGGAAAGGGCGATGCCACGGCTGCGGCGGCTTACGCCCAGGCTTACAACAAGGCCCCCCAGTTCTACGCCTATCAGCGCTGGCTTGATGCCATGCGCAAGTCGTTAAAAGAAAACAGTAAAATGGTGCTTTCTAACGAAACGCCATTGCTTAATCAGCAACATTGATGCGTGGATTGCGTCCACGCCAGGAGTCGAAGAGTTATGCCCGGTTTTGCAGAAATATATGAGCGTATCAAGCTCGCCACCAACAGCCGAACGCAGGTTGAACTGGCCGAAGTTCTGGACATCCGTCAGTCCAGTATTTCAGATGCCAAGAGGCGCAACTCCGTGCCTGGTGACTGGTTCATGAAGCTGTTTGAGAAGTTCGGTCTTAACCCCGACTGGCTCAAGCAGGGCGTTGGCCCCATGTACCTGCGCACTGAGCAGGGTTACGTTCCCGAAGACGCTCCGGCCGCCCTGGCCGAGACTGCTGCCCACTATGGCGATGCCATGGCGCGGGGTGGTATTCATTCGGTCTACGACGCCAAGTGCGTCTACAGCGATGACGCTCCGCGTCCCATCCTTGCCCTGGCGGGCAAAATATCGTTGCCGCTGTCGCTTACCCGCGACGGTCTGCAGGTTTTGCGCGTGCGCGGCGCCAATATGGCCCCCCTTATTTCCGAAGGGGCCCATGTGGGCGTGGACACCATGGATACAGATGTGGTCTCTGGCCGCGTGTATGCCATCTTTGCCCCCAACGAGGGCGTGGTGTTGCGCAGGGTGTTTTTGAACAGCACCCAGGACGGCTATGTGCTGCGTTCGGAGGCTGCAGCCTTTCCTGAAACGCAGCTGGCTGCCAGCCTTCTGACCAGGCGTATGCTTGGCCGTGTCTCGTGGGTGCTGCAGGAAGTATAGCAATGACGCACCAGCCAGCCTTGGCCGCTCAATACTTTTGTCGAAGAATCTGGACAGTCTGCAGCCTTGCGGGATGTTTGCTGCTGTGCGCCTGCGGCGGCGCGCAGACGGCATCTTCGCCCGCACGCGGGGGAGACGGCGTTACGTCTTACGACCTGCCGTCTTCTCCCCCAGCGGCTGCGCCTGCCTACACGACGCCCTATACTTCGCCTCAGGTTCCGTCGCAGGGGGCGCCGCAGGCGCCGCAGAGCTATGCCGCCCCCACCTATGGGCAGCCCCAGGGCCAGCCCCATGGTTATGGCGCGTCTGCCCAGGCGCAGCAAGTGGCCAGCAACGGCGCGGTGGCCCCCGTGTGGCAGCCCCTTGCCGCACGGCTTGCCGCCGACGGGCTCTCGGGTCCGCGTGTGAACGCCCTGCTGGCAACGCTCAACCCTACGCCCACGCAGTCGCCCATGGGCAGAAAAATGCGCGAGCTGTACAATCGCAAGTTTTTCCCCAAGCCGCCGTCCACAGCTCCGGCCGCCCTTTATTACAAAGGCGTGCTCACAGAGGCCAACGTCCAGCTGTGCCGCCAGTTTGTGGCGCAGAACAAGCGGGCCTTTGACCAGGCCAACGCCCGGTACGGCGTGCCTCCGTCCATCGCTGTTTCGCTGCTCTTTGTGGAAACGCGCCTGGGCAAAGTGCTGGCAGACGTGCCGGAAAACGCCTTTTATACCCTTGCCAGCATGGCCGTGACGCGTCAGCCCTCTGATATCCCCGAATGGCTGCCGCGCATGCCCGGCTACCAGGAGCATCTCGACTGGTTTGCCGACATCATGCCCAAGCGGGCTGACTGGGCCTACAGGGAAGTGAAGGCGCTGGTGGAACACATGCTGCGCGACAACATCGATCCGCACCACCTGCCGAGCTCCATCTACGGAGCTGTGGGCCTGTGCCAGTTCATGCCGTCCAACATCGCCACCTACGGCGCGGACGGCGACGGCGACGGCAAGGTGGATCTGTTCACCGTGCCCGACGCGGTAGCCAGCCTTTCCAATTATCTGGGCAAGCACGGCTGGAAGCCCGGCCTGCCCCGCACACGGCAGCATCAGCTGCTCATGGCCTACAACCATGCGGATATCTATGCCAACACCATTCTGGCCCTGTCGGACATGGTAAACGGCGCTCCTTCGCCGGAGACCGCCGCCAAGGCCGCGCCCGCTCCTGCCAAGACAGCCAAACCTGCCGCCGCCAAGTCGGCCAGGCCCGTAAAGCCCGTCCGCTAAGCGGTTTGTCTCCGCTTTTTTGGGCCATCCCGTTCCCGTCGCGAGGGGGCGGGATGGCTTTTTTTGTGGCTGTAGACCGTTGAACATGTTGCGATGACGTGCGATATCTTTTGCACATTGAAGAAATGGAAGCAGACCGCCTGCGCTATGTGGCAGCCCATAAGTGGGGCACGCAACAGTATATCAACATGAACCAGGAAGTACCGGCGTAGAATCTGGCTTTCAATGCCCGGAACACTCCAGGCCTCATCGGACTGGCGGCTGCAAAATGTACGAAAATTCATGACAGTACCAGTGTTTGCTGAGCGCCCCGGAACAAACCGTTGGCAATCAGCGTGCAATTTGGGTAAAATGTTTGCATATTCCGCACCGGGACGATGCGGAACTCGCACCGTACTGCGGTAATGGAGAATACATGAGCAACTTGTTTGCGTGTTTCAAGGCATATGATATCCGGGGGCCGTGTTCCGTCTGTGCTCAATGCGCCGCTGGCGCGCGCTCTGGGGCGGGCCGTTGTTGAAATACTCGGCGCAAAGAGTGTCGTCATCGGCCGTGATGCCCGGCTCTCCGGGCCAGAACTGCGAGACGCACTGTGCCTTGGTCTGCGACAGGCCGGAGCGCAGGTGACGGACATCGGCATATGCGGGACGGAAGAAATCTATTATGCCGCTGCCAATCAGCCATTTGGCGCGGGCATCATGATTACGGGCAGTCATAATCCCGCAGATGAAAACGGCTTTAAGCTGGTGCGCGGAGGGGCCATCCCCATCAGCGGCGATTCTGGCTTGTTTGCGCTGCGTGACCGTGTGGGAGCTATCCTTGCTGAGAACGGCGACACTGCCGAATCCCGTGAAGTACCCCCTCTGCACGCGGCCTCGTTCCGGGCCGACTATGTGGCCTGGCTGCTTGAATACAGCGGTGCAGCACAGCTTGCGCCAACTGCTGGCCGCAAGCCCTTGAAGATTGTGGCTGATGCGGGTAATGGCTGCGCCGGACTGGTGTTGAACGATCTGATGGCCTCGTTGCCCTTTGAATTTGTCTGCCGCCAGATGCAGCCGGACGGAACCTTTCCCGACGGTGTGCCCAACCCATTGCTACCAGAACGCCGTGCCGCCACGGCCAATGCCGTACGTCAGGCTGGAGCGGATATGGGCGTTGCCTGGGACGGCGATTTTGACCGCTGCTTTTTTTATGACGCCGAGGGCAATTTTATCGAAGGGTACTACTGTATCGGCCTGTTGGCGCAGGAGCTGCTGCGCCGCGTGCCGGGCGGCAAAGTGGTGCACGACACAAGGGTGTACTGGAACACTCGCGAAGTTGTGGAAGCCGCTGGGGGGCAGCCCGTAATGGGCAAGACCGGGCATGCCTTTATGAAAGAACGCATGCGTGCGGAAGATGCCGTGTATGGCGGTGAAATGAGCGCCCACCATTATTTCCGCGATTTCGCCTATTGTGATTCGGGCATGCTGCCCTGGCTGCTGGTAGCCTCGCTGCTGCACCGCACGGGCAGGCCGCTCGCAGAATTGGTAGCCGAGCGTATGGCGGCCTATCCTTGCAGCGGTGAGATCAACCGGCGTGTGCAGGATGCTCCCGCCCTCATGATGCAGGTGCGAGACCGTTATGCGGCTGCGGCTCTGCATGAAGACAGTTTGGATGGGGTCAACCTGGAATTCGCCGACTGGCGGTTTAACCTGCGCATGTCCAACACCGAACCGCTGCTGCGCCTTAACGTGGAAACCAGGGCCAACCGTTCGTTGCTTGAGGACAAAACCTCGGAAATTTTGCACTTTCTGGAAGAACGTGGTGGTGCTGTTCCCGCCTGAAGAGATCAGGCCGCAGTGTGCACCGGGCCATAAGGGCACGCGGCGTTGCTTGATTTAGTGCGTCAGGTGGCGTATGGTTAACGCTTACGTTTCGCGCGTCTTTCTGCGCGAAGGGTCGTACTGTTGCAACGTTGACGCAATCACGAGGAAATCCATGCTGGACATCGCCCCAGTTATTCTGTGCGGCGGCAGCGGTACCCGCCTGTGGCCGCTTTCGCGTGAGACCTACCCCAAGCAGTTTGTTGATCTGGGCGGCGGAAAGACCTTGTTCAAAGATACCGTGCGGCGGGCGCAGCACACGCCGGACAGCATAGAGCCCGTTATTGTCTGCAATGAGGCACACCGCTTTTATGTGACCGCAGAACTGTATGAATGCGGGTGTGTCGGCAATATCCTGCTGGAACCTGCACCGCGCAACACGGCTCCGGCCATTGCGCTGGCGGCTTTTGCCTTGCAGGAAGACCATGCTGATCCGCTCATGCTGGTACTGCCTTCTGACCATGCCATTGGCGAAGAGGCCGTATTTTTTGAGGGCGTAAAACAAGCGGCGGCCCTCGCAGAGCAGGGGTATATTGTTACCTTTGGCATTGCGCCCACAGGGCCGGAAACCGGCTTTGGCTACATAGAGCAGGGCGAAGCGCTTGGGACCAGCGGGTACAGAGTCGCCCGCTTTGTGGAAAAGCCCGCCGCGGATGCTGCCGCCGCCATGCTGGCCAAGGGCGGATATTCATGGAACAGCGGCATGTTTTTGCTGCGGGCTTCTGTGTATCTGAAAGAGCTCGAGCGATTTGCTCCACAAATATACGCCGCCTGCAAAGCCTCCTGGAACGGTCGTAATGATGATAAGGCATTTTCCCGCCCGGACAGAGAGGCCTTTCTTTCCTCTCCGTCTGACTCCATAGACTATGCGGTTATGGAACAAACGGATCTTGCCGCTGTCGTTCCGCTGGGCGTGGGCTGGAGTGATCTTGGCTCGTGGGAGGCCTTTTATCAGATAGGGCAGCGGGACGACTGCGGCAACGTGTGCTCTGGCGATGTGATGACCGAGGGCGCCGAGGATTGCTATTTCAATGCCAACCACAGGCTGGTGACGGCTATTGGCGTGAGTGGCCTTGTGGTGGTGGAAACGCAGGATGCCGTGCTGGTTGCGCCGCGCGACCGTGTGCAGGATGTCAAAAAAATTGTTGGCCGCCTGCAACGCGACAACAGGCCTGAGTGCCGTCAGCATCCGCTTGTATACCGCCCTTGGGGTAGCTACGAAACGCTTGTCATGGACGGGCGGTTTCAGGTTAAACGCATTATCGTCAACCCTGGTGCAGAGCTTTCGTTGCAGATGCACCACCACCGCGCCGAACACTGGGTTGTTGTAAGCGGCACGGCAGAGGTGACCAACGGTGATGTGGTGCGGCTATTCACTGAGAACCAGTCAACGTATATTCCCGTTGGTACAAAGCACCGGCTCAAAAATCCCGGTGTTATCCCGCTGACACTCATTGAGATACAGTCCGGCGCCTATCTGGGTGAAGACGACATTGTGCGGTTTGCCGACGTTTACGGCAGGGAAGGGTAAAACCGACTGCCGGTTCGGCTGCCAATTGGTGCAGTGGACAAGGGCTTTCTTGTCGGGTATTTTTTCCGTCTCTTTACAGGCAGCAAAGGATTTTTCCTCATAGCTTCATTACTTAACCGATAAATATATATTATGAAAAAAGCGCTTATAACTGGCATTACCGGGCAGGATGGGGCTTACCTCGCAGAATTTCTTTTGCAAAAGGGCTACGAAGTGCACGGCATCAAGCGGCGTGCCTCGTTATTCAACACAGACCGCATCGATCATCTGTATGAAGACCCGCATGCCAATCGGCGGCATTTTATTCTGCATTACGGCGATTTGAGCGATGCCAGTAATCTGGTGCGCATCATGCAAGAAGTAAAGCCCGACGAAGTGTACAATCTGGCAGCGCAAAGCCATGTGCAGGTCTCTTTTGAATCGCCGGAATACACTGCGGATGTGGATGCCCTTGGAACCCTGCGCCTGCTTGAGGCCATTCGTATTGCCGGGCTTGCAGCGAGCACCCGGTTCTATCAGGCTTCGACTTCCGAACTTTTCGGTCTGGTGCAGGAAGTGCCGCAAACGGAAAAAAACGCCGTTTTACCCACGCTCTCCCTATGCTTGTGCCAAGCTCTACGCCTACTGGATTACGGTTAATTACCGAGAAGCCTACGGCATGTATGCCTGCAATGGTATTCTGTTCAACCACGAATCGCCCATCCGTGGCGAAACCTTTGTGACCCGCAAGATCACCCGCGCCATGTCGCGTATGGTGCTTGGCCTTCAGGATTGCCTGTACCTCGGCAATATGGATGCCAAGCGTGACTGGGGTCATGCCAAAGATTATGTTGAAATGCAGTGGCTTATGTTGCAGCAAGGACAGGCGGATGACTTTGTTATTGCCACCGGCCGCCAGTTTTCTGTGCGCGACTTTGTCAATGCGGCAGCAGCCGAGCTTGGTGTAAAACTAAGCTGGCAGGGCACTGGCGTGGAAGAAACCGGCACTGTGGCAAGCGTTGACGTGAGCCGGTTGCAGCAGGTAGCGGGCAACCGTCAGGGGATGGAATGCCACCTCAAGCCAGGCGATGTTATTGTGCGCGTTGATCCGCGTTACTTCCGCCCCACAGAAGTGGAAACCTTGCTGGGGCAACCAGCCAAGGCCAAGGAAAAGCTGGGCTGGGAACCGAAGACTTCCTTTGAAGACATGGTGGCGGAAATGGCGCGCGAAGATCTGGCGCTGAGTATGCGCGACGCAGTGTGCAAGGTGGCTGGCTTTAAAACTTTCAGCCACAACGAGTAGGCCCATGCGCAAGGATGCTCTGGTCTATGTAGCAGGCCATCGTGGGCTTGTGGGCAGTGCTCTGTGTCGCGCGTTGACGCGTTCTGGCTATGCGCGGCAGCTCACGCGTACCCATGCGGATCTGGATTTGTGCGATCAGGCCGCCGTGCGTGCTTTTTTTGCCGAAAATCGTCCAGATGTGGTGATTTTGGCTGCCGCCAAGGTGGGGGGCATCCACGCCAATGCCACATATCCTGCAGAATTCATTTACCAGAATCTGCAAATCCAGAACAATGTCATTGACAGTGCCTACCGCAACGGCTGTAAAAAGTTGCTGTTTCTCGGCTCGTCGTGCATTTATCCTAAACTGTGCCCACAGCCCATCAAGGAAGAGTATCTGCTCTCCGGGCCGCTGGAACCAACCAATGATGCTTACGCTCTGGCGAAAATTTCTGGCATCAAGATGTGCCAAGCCTATCGTAAGCAGTATGGCTTTGACGCCATCAGCGCCATGCCCACCAATCTGTATGGCCCCGGCGACAACTATCATCCAGAAAACAGCCATGTGCTGCCCGCGCTCATTCGTCGGTTTCACGAGGCAAAACAATCCGGCGCGAAGGCTGTGACCATTTGGGGGACAGGCACGGCGTTGCGCGAGTTTCTGCATGTGGACGACATGGCGGAAGCCTGCCTGTTCTTGCTGGAAAACTACTCTGACTTTGAGCACGTGAATGTGGGCTGCCAGCAGGAATGCACCATTCTGGAAGTGGCGCGCCTTGTTGCAAAGGTTGTGGGCTTTGAGGGCGAGATCAATACCGACCCCACCAAGCCCGACGGCACCCCCCGCAAGCTCATGGATTCGAGCAAGCTTTTTGGCATGGGCTGGAATCCCCGCTGGGAACTTGAAGCAGGCCTGCACGATGCGTACAGCGATTTTTTGCAAAACCAGCATAAGCGGGGTTATTAGCATTTATGGCTCATGAACTTGTTATTGAGGCCGGTCGCGCTGAGCGGCAATACTGGAAAGACCTGTGGCGCTATCGAGAACTATTTCTCATCTTGACATGGCGCGATGTGGCTGTGCAGTACAAGCAGACCGTTGTTGGCATATTGTGGGCTGTGCTGCGTCCCTTGCTGACCATGGCGGCCTTTACGTTTGTGTTTGCGAAGGTGGCAAAGCTACCCTCTGAAGGCCAAGCTCCCTATCCATTGATGGTTTTTGTGGCAATGTTGCCTTGGCAGCTATTTGCGACAGCCATCAGTGCCATTTCAAACAGCCTAGTAGCAAACAGTAATCTTGTTTCCAAAGTGTATTTTCCCCGCATTATTGTTCCCGCAGCCACTGTGGGCGTGGCAGTGGTGGACTTTGTCATTTCTTTTGTATTGTTGGCTTTGATGATGGTCTGGTATCAGTATCTGCCGCCCTTGCAGGTGCTGGCTGTACTGCCACTCACCGTGCTTGCCGCCCTTGTGGCTCTGGGGCCGGGGCTTATTCTCTGCGCGCTTAACGTCACCTACCGTGATTTCCGCATTATAGTTCCCTTTATCACACAATTTGGTCTTTACTTATCCCCCGTTGGTTTTTCTTCGAGCATAGTGCCGGAGAAGTGGAGGCTGCTTTACGAATGTAACCCGATGGTGGGGGTAATTGACGGTTTTCGTTGGGCTGTGCTTGGCAGCATGAAGTGCCCGGTGCGAGCGCTTGCTATCAGTGTGGGGTGCGCAGTGATATTTTTGTTTTGCGGCATTAAGACATTTCGTAAGACCGAACGTGCTTTTGCGGACGTAATATAGGGCGAGTCGATGAAACCCATCATATCCGCTGAAGGGCTCGGCAAGAGCTATACCATCCGACACGAAGGGCAGACCCGTTACAAGTCTTTGCGTGAAGAAATTTTTAAACTACCCATGCGCCTGCTCAGCAGGGGCGGGCAGAGTAAAGAAGAGTTTTGGGCGCTTAAGGATGTATGTTTTGACATCATGCCTGGTGATCGCGTGGGCATTATTGGTCGCAATGGCGCAGGTAAGTCAACGTTGCTAAAATTGCTTTCAAGGATTACGGAGCCTAGCACCGGGCGTATTACAATGCGGGGGCGGGTGGCCAGCCTTTTGGAAGTGGGTACTGGTTTCCATCCTGAACTCACGGGCCGGGAAAACATATACCTCAATGGCGCCATCCTGGGAATGACCCGCGCTGAAGTGCGTCGCAAGTTCGATGAAATAGTGGACTTTGCAAGCGTAGAAAAATTTTTGGATACGCCGGTAAAGCGCTATTCTTCAGGTATGTATGTACGCCTTGCTTTTGCCGTTGCTGCACATCTTGAGCCTGAAATTCTCATAGTGGATGAAGTTCTTGCAGTGGGCGATGTAGATTTTCAGAAAAAATGCCTTGGAAAAATGAGCGAAGTAAGCAAGGGAGAAGGACGCACGGTACTTTTTGTAAGCCATAATATGGAAGCTGTGCGTACACTTTGCAACAAGGGTGGTATCCTTAGGGCAGGGCAGATGGTGCACCTAAGTGATGATATTGGGGCTGTCGTTAGTGCTTATCTTCAGAAAGAACAAGAATTATCTTGGATTTGGAGCAATGATGAATCCAATGCAAAAAATGATGTAAATCTTGAAACCATGCAACTGTTGAAGGGGGATGGCAGCTATGTATCTGGGCCTATTACGGCTAAAACAGACGTATATATAAGGCTGTCATTTCAAGTTCCTGAAAATATGCAGGCACTGACATTAGGGTTTACGCTATATGACTCTGATCAAAATCAGCTCTTTTGGTCCTATCATACAGATGCAGGAAAAGAATTAACACCAAAAATAAAGAATGGACGTTTGCAGATGCAAACAAAAATTCCAGTTAGTTTGCTTAATGATGGTAAATACACAATAGAATGTATTGGCGGCATCCATAATATCAGGTGGATATATGCCCCCCTTTCGTCGCCATCATTGTCGTTTGAGGTGTTGGGTGGACATAGCATCTCTCCGTATTGGCAATCAAGGCGGCCTGGAATTTTAGCACCTGTATTAAGATGGAAAAATTTTTGAGGTAGATATGTTTGAGAAAACGGTAAGCAATATGAGTAGTGGATTTAGAAAATTTATTCGCGAAATGAAAATTCGCACCAGTAATAAATTAAAAAAGAAATATATAAAAACATACTCACAGTGCGGTGAAGATGTTATTATTTCTTATGCGCTGAGTAAGTACAATATCGCAAATCCCTATTATGTTGATATTGGGGCTCATGATCCTTTTTATCTTAGCAATTCAGCCTACTTTTATGAGAGAGGAGCAAATGGTATTTGCATAGAAGCAGATCCTGATCTTTTTTCTAATATAAAAAAAAATCGAGCACGGGATATCTGCCTGAATTGTGCAGTGTCCATAAAAGATGGGGAAAGTACATTTTATAGGATGGAAAGCCCGACTCTGAATACAATTTCTGAAGAAGAAGCTCGTAGAATGGAAAGAGAGGGTCTCTGCAAGGTCAAAGAAGAATTAATAATTGATACTTATAATATAAATACTGTGCTTAGCAGGTTTGCAAAGCAAAAGCCAAATTTAATTTCTATTGATGCAGAAGGCGTTGACGATATTATAATAGATAGCCTTAATTTTAAATTATATTACCCTGAAGTTTTGTGCATTGAAACTTTGGAATTTTCGAATGATTTTTACCAGAAAAAGAAGAATTTGTTAATTGAGAAAGTAATTTCAAAAGGATACACTGTTTATGCTGACACAAATATCAACACTATTTTTATAAGAAAGAATGTAGTGTCGTGGTGATTTTATCAGTTAACTAGGCGGATCGCTTCGGAAAAGATCATAGCGAGTGCAGAGTCGAGGAGCTTATTGCTTTTTGTCTGTGCATGCACTGGAGAGCGCATGTGGATGGTTAATTATGTGAAAAAATTGGTAGCACAACTTTACAATATCGTACATGATAGATACGTACGAATTGCCTTTGCCGCGCGGTTTAAAAGGGTTTCGTCTGAACTCAAGAATAATCGTTTCACTTGTAGCTGGGAAGACCGTTGGCCTTGCCTCAACGATGCCACTGGAACAACTGGGTTTGATGCACATTACATCTATCATCCAGCTTGGGCAGCGCGTAGAATTCTTGAGATAAGCCCAGAAAAGCATGTTGATATTGCTTCAAAGCTCGACTTTGCAACCATGCTTTCTGCTTTTTTGCCTGTTGACTTTTATGATTACCGCCCTGCGGAGATTTCTCTTTCTGGCTTGCGTTGTTGTCGCGCCGACCTTACAGCCTTGCCTTTTGAGGATAGCTCAATTGTGTCCTTATCGTGTATGCATGTTGTAGAGCATGTCGGGCTTGAACGTTACGGCGATCCTTTTGACCCCCAAGGTGATCTGAAGGCTATTCGTGAATTGACTCGAGTTTTGGCTAATGGCGGAAGCTTATACTTTGTTGTACCCCTAGGTGCAGTTGCTCGAATTCAATACAATGCCCATAGAATATATACATATCAACAGATACTATCCCATTTCCCTGGTTGTTTGCTTAAAAATTTTGCTTTTGTGACTGATGAAGATGTTTATGTGGACGATGCGAATGAAGCTAGTGTTGCCAATTCTCACTATGGATGCGGCTGTTTTCATTTTATGAAGCAGGAGTGTTGAGAAAATTTTATGACACCCTTGGTCTCTGCAATAATACCTACGTATGGTCGTGAAAAATCGTTGAAAAATGCGATCGCTTCAGTCTTGTCTCAAGAGGGAATTTCTCTGGAAGTGCTTGTTTGTGAGGATGGAGAGACTGAGTCTGTTGCATCTGTTGTGCAGAGTTTTCACGATCCGCGAGTTATACATTTACCAGGTACCCATGTTGGTAGACCTGCCATTCCACGCAACAGGGGAATAGCTGCAGCAAAAGGGGAGTGGCTGGCATTCTTGGATGATGATGATGAATGGCTATCTGGCAAGCTGTGCAAGCAACTGGCGGTCGTAAAAGATACAGGATGTCTAGCAATTTGTTCAAATGCGTATCGTAAATTGGCAAATGGGAACATCGTGGGATTGTATTTACCTGATGATGTGTTGCCAAAGCGTATCACTTTCCACCATTTGCTGCATGGTAATTTTGTTATAAACAGCTCTGCACTTGTCCACGCCTCTCTTGTTCCCCAAATTGGCTATATTCCAGAAAGCCGCGAGTTAATTTCTATTGAAGATTATGCTTATTGGTTGCGTGTGGCAGCAAGGACTGACTTTGCTGTCAGTTCTGAAGGCTTACTCAACTATAATGATGACGCTCAAGCAAGTATCCGCAAGTATGCTAATCAGAGTCAGTTGGAATTAGTACTAAGGGATTACGTGCATTGGTGCGTGCTGCATAAAATGTATTATAAATTGTTTTTTACTGTAAAAAAAATGTGCAGAATGTATTTTGACAGGATAAAGAATCGCCTTTCCTTTTGAAGGTGATGGTGGTATCTATCTAAGATATGTCTACTTTTGGAATGAGGTCTTCATGGATGCCATTAGCAAAAAAAAATCTAGCGTAATCAGACTGATAAAATTAGCAGCCGGTCAGCTTCGGAGCCGGTGGCAGGCGGAACTTTTTTTGAGGCAAAGTGGAATATGCCCAATAGGCAATAGTTATATGAATCTTTCAACAAAAGTAGTCCTTTTTACAATTGCATTTAACAATCCATGGTATTTGTACAAACAAAGTAAGCTAGTACGCAAAAATATAATAGATCCTCATTTACATGTGGTTGTTGATAACTCTTTTGGAAACTATCATGCTCGAAATAAAGAGATCGCTTTGCGATTTGACAATGTATATGTCCAGCTCCCTCAAAACCCATATTCGACCGTATCTGGGTCTGCCTCTCACGGCCTAGCTTTGAATTGGTGTGTTCGTAATATTATTAGGCACGTTGACTGTGATGTCGTCGGCTTTATTGATCATGATAATTTTCCATACGCAAGGCACTCTATAATAGATGCGATGGGGTCAAAAACGGCGTTAGGCGTCTTACAAACTCGATCTGAGAAGTGGTACTTGTGGCCTGGATTTATGTTTTATAGAAGGGAAATATTTGAAAAGTATGCCATGGGTTTTTTACCCATTCCAGGACTAGACACTGGGGGGGAAGCCTATGAAAAGTGTTTTTCGAAAATGAATAAAAGTTCAGTGTTGTTTGCTACTCAGGCATACGAAAAATTATGCTGCGATGATGATCATGGCATCGCTTATGAAACTTTTATGAACTCTTGGGTTCACCCTAATAAGGCACTGAATATTCAAAGTTTTGAAAATTCGAAACGTAATATTTCTAGATTGATTAGTTCTTTGTCGTTATAGGGATTTATTGGGTGTCGCCAGAGTGACCTGCCCCAAAAAACTGCTCCGCCTAAAAAGTTAGTATAAGGTGGAGCCATGGAGGGCATCAAATGGGTCGCAAAGCATTTACTCCAGAGCAAATCATTTTCAAGCTTCGCGAGGTTGAAGTTCTTGTGGGACAAGGCGAAAGCATTGCCCTGGCTTGCCGCAAAATTGCTGTAACCGAGCAAACGTATTATCGATGGCGCAAGGAATATGGAGGCATGGGGACTGAGCAGCTCAAGCGATTGAAAGAACTAGAAAAGGAAAACGCTAGGCTGCGACGAGTTGTCGCTGATTTAAGCCTTGAAAAAATTATTCTTGCGGAGGCGGCAAAGGGAAACTTCTGAGCCCCACCCGCCGTCGTCAATGTGCGGAGTATGTCCGTGAGCAGACCGGGAGCAGTGAGCTCAAGGTATGCGCTGTTCTGGGGCAACATCGGACTACTCAACGGTATACGTCCTCTGTTTGTGAGTTCTCAGTGCTCGTGCGCCAGGTGATGATCAACTAAGCCTCGGAGTATGGCCGGTACGGCTGCAGAGCGGTGACCGACCTCTTGCGGACAGACGGGTGGGGTATCAGCTATAATCGCGTAGAACGGATTTGGAAGCAGGAAGGCTTGAAAGTCCCAGCAAAGCAGCGTCCCAATGATGGGATATTGGCATACAGGCTCTCACGACATGAAAATAGCAATCTTATACATATGCACTGGTAACTATCACGTATTTTGGCCTAGTTTTTATGAAAGTGCAGAAAAATACTTTTTCCCTGGTGTTAGAAAAAATTATTTTGTTTTTTCTGATGCCGATGCGTCTCTATTTGCGCAGTCCAACGTAACCCTTGTCCACCAGGAGCGATTGGGCTGGCCCCACGATACGCTAAAACGTTTTCATATGTTTTCGCGTGTGGAGCGTCAGTTGCGCAACAATGACTACGCCTTTTTTTTCAACGCCAATGTTCAGTTTCAATCACCTGTTGGTGAAGAAATTCTGCCGACGGCCGAAGAAGGCCTGGTGGTTGTGCAGCACCCCGGCTATTATGCCAGCGTGCCTTGCGAGCTGCCTTACGATCGCAACCCCATATCGTTGGCCTGCATTCCCTTTGGGAGAGGTCGCATTTATGCGATGGGTGGCGTTAACGGTGGCTGCACCGAGGCGTACCTTGATTTGATTAATGATTTGGCTTGGGCAGTTGATAAGGATCTTGAACGCGGTGTTATTGCACAGTGGCATGATGAATCGCATTTGAACAAATATATATTGAATAAAAGATTTAAACTGTTGCCACCTTCTTATGGGTTTCCAGAGAATAGCTCTATCCCATATGATAACATCATTACGATTGTTGATAAAAATAATTTTGGTGGGCACAACTTTTTGCGCGCTGTTAACAATGCGCAAGGTCCTAAGGTTTCCTCCCTTACGTTTTGGGAAAGAATTAAAAGAAAACTCCGCAAGCTGACGGAAAAATTCTTTAAAATGTTTTGATTGACATACGACAGATGGAGTGTTTTGTTGGACAATCTGATCGAAGTGCACCTTTGCGGCGGCCTCGCCAACCAGATGTTTCAGTATGCGGCTGGGCGCGCCCTCGCTCTACGTTTGCAGGTGCCGCTCTGCCTCAATACAAGCGTTTATGCAAATAATTGGGATGAGGCAGTCCACGCGGCCTGGCGTTTGCCACTTTTCCCCCACGCTCTTGCCGATGGCGTCAGTGTTACTTCCACGCCGCCTTCAAAGCTACATAATTACTTGCGGCGCATTAATCTCTTTGCACGGGAAAAATTGCAAAGAAGTTCTCCTTTGATTTCGAGCATCGTCACCGAACCCCATTTTGAATACTGGCCCGGTATTGAACGCATTTCCGCGCCATGCCACCTGTACGGCTATTGGCAGAGCGAGAAATACTTTAGCCATTACGCCGACCATATCCGCAAGGATTTTGCCTTTCCCGCTTTGCCGGATGGCGAGCCGCAGGCGCTGGCAGCGCGCATCAAGGCCTGCCCCAATGCTGTTTCGGTGCATATCCGCCGGGGGGATTACATCAGCAATCCTTCGGCCCTGGCCTTTCACGGCTCGCCGGGCACAGAGTATTATAGCGCCGCCTTGTCGCGCGTACGCGCCGAGGCTGGCGAGGCAACAGTTTTTGTGTTCAGCGATGATCCGCAATGGGTGCGCGAAAATTTTGACCCCTGCGGGCATGCCATAGAGGTGGTTGATCTGAACCTGCCAGAGTCGCCCCAGCATGACATGCACCTCATGGCCTTGTGCCGCCATCATGTCATTGCCAACTCCAGCTTCTCCTGGTGGGGGGGCTGGCTGGGTGCTGCGGGTGGGCAAACCATTGCCCCCAAGCACTGGTTTGCTGCCGCCAACGTCAATACTGCCGACATTTACCCTCAGGAGTGGGTTCGCCTTTAGGCGGCCCAGATACAGGCACACGCAATGGCGCCCGACATAACGGTTCTGCTGCCCGTATATAACGGGGAGCAGCATGTGGCAGAAGCGGTAACGTCCATCCTTGAGCAGAGCTATGCGAATTTTGAGCTGCTCGTCATGGATGACGGCTCCACGGACGCGACGCCGCAGGTGCTTGAAGCCCTGGCGGCTACCGACGCGCGCGTGCGTATACATCGACGGAAGAATCGCGGACTTATTGCTACGCTGAACGAAGGCCTTGCCATGTGCTCTACCGAGCTTGTGGCCCGCATGGATGCGGATGACCGGGCCATGCCCGAACGGCTGGCATTGCAAAAAGCGTTTATGGACGCCCACGCCCACATTGCCGTGTGCGGTACCGGCATGGAAATGTACGAGAGCGGCAGAGTGGTTACGCCCCGCAGCGGCGCGTCCTTCGACATCCTGTGTCTTTTCAGCTCCCCTCTCGCGCACCCCACAGTCATGTACCGGCGCAGTGTTGTGCTCGGCATGGGCGGCTATGCCTCAGACATGCCCGCAGCCGAAGACTACGACCTTTGGTGCCGCATAGCTGCCGCCGGATACGGCATAGACAACCTGCCGCAAGCCCTGTTGCGCTACCGCATGCACCCCGATGCGCCCCGCGTGGGCTACCGTGCGACCTCGCGCGACACCACAAAGAGGATCTGGATTCGGCAATTGCAGCGCTTGGGGTTGATCCCAACGCAAAGCGATCTTGATGTGCACGGCTACTGCGCCACCCCTTGTGTTGATGTCCCATTGCGGATAGATGCAGCAAAAAAGTGGCTGCGCACCATTTGCGAGCGCAATAGCCAGGCGGGCATATATGACCAGGCGGCGCTCACGCTCGAATGCGCAAGCATGCAAAAGGCCTTTCCCCAGCCGCTATCAGTGCTAAAAAATCCTTGTGATTACGCAATGCGAATGGTGCGGCATGCACTTGTGGCCCTGTGTCGCGGCACAGGGCCAACCGGCAGAACGCTGGAGAATACGGGGCGCTCATGGGCCCGCCACATCCGAATTTTTTTAGGCAAGGGATAAAACATGCGGATAGCAATTTTATACATCTGCACCGGCCGCTATACGGTTTTTTGGCCGGAATTTTATGCTTCTTGCGAAGAGTTTTTTTTCCAAGGGCATGAGAAAGAATATTTTGTCTTTACAGACGGCGATCTTTCCCCCGCCAATGGTGCGGGCGTGCACCGTATTGAGCAGGCGCGCATGGGCTGGCCCCATGACACCCTGCAACGTTTCAACCTGTTTGAAAAACAGGAAAAAAAGCTTGAAAAATTTGATCTTATCTTTTTCTGCAACGCCAATGTAGAATTCATGCGCCCTGTGGGGGAGGATATTCTGCCGCAGCAGCAGGATACCATCATCGTGGCGCAGCACCCGGGGTATCTGGACGGCGACGCCAATAAATTTCAGTTTGAGCACGATCCCCGTTCGCGCGCCTATATTGAACCGGGAAAGGGCCAGGTATACGTGTGCGGCGGCTTCAATGGCGGGTATGCAGCGGCGTACCTGCAAATGATCCGCACGTTGAACAACAATATTCAGCAGGATTTTCAAGAAGGCATTATCGCGCGCTGGCACGATGAGTCGCACATCAACAGGTATATTCAGGAGCATCCCTACCATCTGCTTTCTGTGAGCTACTGCTATCCGCAGTACGAAAGCCTTGGTGTTGAAGCTGTACGCATCCGTGAAAAAATCTGCTATGGTGGAGCCGCCTTGCTGCGCAATCAGGATGCGCCGCTGGCAACGCGCCTTCGCGACCGTGTTCGATACCTGCTTGCCCGCATGGGCTTGCTGACCCATGTTCGCCAGGTGCGCAAACTGTTGCGGAAAGGGAAATGAACCCGTCAGTTTCCGTCATTCTTCCTGTGTACAATGCCGCCCCCTATGTGAAGGAGGCGGTGCAGTCCATATTGTCGCAAGATCATGAAAATTTTGAGTGTATTATTATCGACGATGGCTCTGCCGACGCATCGGGCGACATTCTGCGCGAACTGGCAGGCAAAGATACGCGTATTCGCCTGATACAGCGGGAGAACAAGGGCCTCATCGCCACGTTAAACGAAGGCCTGTCGCTTGCGCGCGCCCCCTTTATCGCCCGCATGGACGCGGATGATGTTTCCCCGCCTCACAGGCTGACGCTTCAGATTGAACGCATGATGCAGGAGCCGGATCTGGCGGTCCTGGGCGGGGGCATCCGTTACATGGATGCTGCTGGTTGCGTGGGCAGGGCAGTGGCATATCCTGTGGGCAGCAAGGTGGACGTAGCCCTGTTGTGGGGTGCTCCTGTGGCCCATCCCGCCACCATGCTGCGCACCGAGGCCGCGCGGTGTGCCGGTGGGTATCCGGCTGCGTTCCCCCATGCGGAGGATTATGCTTTTTGGCTGCACTTGCGAGAGCAGGGCCGCATTGACAACCTGTCGCAAACCATACTGCACTATAGGGTGCATGGGCAGAGCATGTCGCACGTGCATGCCTCCGTGCAGCGCACCTCCACATTGCGTGCGCAGGCCTTGTGGCTTGCTGGCACCCAGCCGTCTGCTTCCTTGATGGCGATTCCTTCAAATATTGATTTTTTAGAGGCATTGCCGCTGTCTGCGCAGCAGCGTATAGAGATTCTGGCGCGCATGCTGGCACTGTCCCCTCACCTTATCGGAGATGAATCCTCTGATGCCGAGGCTGCGCAATGGCTGCGTGCGGTTGAGCAAGCCACGCACACCCCTGCCTTGCGCCAGGGGTTGGCCTGGTTCCACTTGCGTGCCGCGCGGTATTCGCCTCAAAAACGGTTGAGCAAATTAATGCATCTGTGCCGTGCCGTGCTGACAAGCCCAAGGGCATGCCTTGCCCTGCTTGGCAAACGCTTTTGCAAATAATACACTGTAATACATAAATATTTTATATTAAAGCCGGATTTTTTATGACTGCTACAAAAAACTGTTGTACCTTTGCAACAATGCATTTGCCCTGGCCCTGGTTGCGGCAGACCGAGGACGGAAAGGGGGCCATGGAGCATGCACATTTTCTGCTGAATGAAAGCAGCCCCGATGCGCAATGGCTGGCAGTGCTCGACGAGCCACCTGCGGATTTTGAAACACAGGTGCCCGTAGCAAGGCGCGTGCTTTTTATTACAGAACCCCCCGAGGTCAAGATTTATCCGGCAAGCTACCTGCGGCAGTTCGGTTATGTAATTTCGCCTTACGCAGTACGTGGTGCGTCAAAAGGCAGTTTGCTGCTGGAAAACTCCTGCCTGACGTGGCATCTGGGCGTCAATGCCGCCGACAATGCCTATACCAGCGAGATAAAAAATCTGGCTGAGCTGCGTCTGCTGCCTGTTCCCGAAAAAACAAAGATGCTTTCGGTCATCTGCTCCACAAAAACGTTCACCCAGGCACAGCGCAAGCGCATTGCTTTTGTGGAAAAATTGCAGGCCCGGTTTGGCGATGCCGTGGATATTTATGGGCGGGGAAGAAATCCCATATCAGACAAAGCGCAAGCCATTCTGCCCTATAAGTACCACCTTGTGCTTGAAAACAGCTATCTTGAAAATTCGTGGACAGAAAAACTTTCGGACACCTGGCTGGGATATGCGTATCCCATCTATCTGGGGGCTCCCAATATAGAGCGCTGTTGCCCACCAGGCGGAATGTTGGCCCTGCGCCCTGACAACGACGCGGCCAATCTGGACGCCATTGAAAATCTGTTGCGGGAAGACCCTTGGCAGCGCAGCTTGCCCGCCATAAGCAATTGCCGCCAATGGGTGCTCGAAACAACAAACATTTTTGCGCGTGTGGACCGCCTGATTCATGAAGCCGGTGCTCTCGCGTGCAGCTTGCCCAACTTGAGCAGGCCCGAACCCCTGCGGCGGTCAAGCCGTTGGCAGCGAGCGCTGCTGCGCCGGGCAATGCGTTTCGGCCTGTATAACCCTTTTGCCTGATTGGTGTCGAATGTCTTTGCCACTTCTTTCCGAATCCGCAGGAATGGACCTGCTCATCGCCACCGTGGGGCGCGTCGCCGAGCTTGACCGGCTACTTGTGTCGCTTGAGGGTCAAACTTGGCGCAACTTTCGTATTCTGCTGGCAGACCAGAATCCTCCCGGCTACCTTGACGATATGTTGGCGCGCCATGCTGGATTGTCCGTTACCCGCATACTGCTGCCGTCAAAAGGCGTTTCCATTGCCCGCAATTGCCTGCTGGAAAGAGCCGCAGCAGAGATCGTTGCTTTTCCTGATGACGATTGCTGGTACGCGCCGGACACGCTGGAGCGCGCCTTTGGGGCTTTTCGCGCTCACCCCTCCTGCGGGGCGCTGCTCGGTGTATGGACGCCCTCCGCCGCCGCGTCAGTTCCCCGTATGGCGGAAGGTGTTGTGAGCCGCACGGGGCTTTTCAGCCTTGCGGGAACTTGTGTGCAGTTTTTCCGCAGGGATGCTGTCCAAGGCCTCCGGTTCGACCCTCTTCTCGGCCCGGGAACGGGGCTGCCCTATGGCTGTGGCGAAGACACCGATTTTCTGCTCTATGCCCATGCCCAGACAGAAGTGCGCAGGTACAGGGATATTCGCGTTTTTCATCCCTCGCCCATGGATGCCTTGCCCCCACGGCAAAAGGTGGCCAGTTACGCGGCCGGGCGTATGTATTTGCTGAAAAAACACAAATTCCCCTTATGGTTTGTGCTTGTAAATGTTTTGTATCCTCTCTGCCTCGCGCCGGTGGAAGCCTTGAAGTATGGCTGCGCGCATGGGCGCCACCGTTGGCGTATGTTCCGTGAGCGGTTGCGCAACCTGCTGTAGCGCACGCGTTTCGCAAAAGCGGCGCGACATGTGCACGGCTGCGATGAGATTTTGCAGCGACATTTCCCGCTTTTCAAGGTGGGGCGATTAGCGTATTATTCCTATGTTAAATTGCAGAGGTAAGAATTTTGCGATGGGCACGCACATGGCGCAGGAACACAGGCTTCTTTGATGTGATGACGGAGTCTTGCGCGCTATTTTTGTGGCCATACAGATGGCCCTGCTGGAGTTCTGAAATTTTTTTGGCATGCTGCGCTGCGGGGGGAGAACCCCAAAATGTTTTGCAGCATCGGACCTGCCGCTCTGTCGCGGAGGTATGACAGGCGGCGTCCGCTGATTGGTAAACTGTGCGGCAACAGATTATTTGCGGCCCGTTGGCCTGTCGCATGAACTGCCCATTTGGGGGAACCCATTAATCGTTAAGGATATCCAAATGGTTTCATTTGAAGACCTGTTGAATAAAAAATCTTCCGTGGCCGTTGTTGGTCTGGGGTATGTGGGCCTGCCGCTGGCTGTGGCCCTTTCCCGCCATTTTGACGTCATTGGTTTTGATATCAACGCAGCGCGCGTGGATGCCCTCAATAAGGGTCATGACGCCACCAACGAGGTGGACGACGCCTCCCTCGTCGCCAGCACCGCGTGCTTTACCAGCGACGCCACCCAGCTGGGCAAGGCTGGCGTGATCATTGTGGCCGTGCCCACGCCCGTGGACAGCCACCGCACCCCCGACCTCACTCCCGTGATCGGCGCCAGCCGCACCGTGGGCCGCCACATGCCCAAGGGCTGCGTGGTGTGCTATGAGTCCACCGTCTACCCCGGCGTCACCGAGGACGAGTGCATCCCCCTGCTGGTGAAGGAATCGGGCATGAGCTTTCCCGCCGACTTTACCGTGGGCTACTCGCCCGAGCGCATCAACCCCGGCGACAAGGTGCACAGGCTCGAAACCATCCGCAAGGTTGTTTCCGGCTCTGACGCAGCCACCGCCGACCTGCTGGTCAAGGTGTACGGCGCGGTGGTCACGGCGGGCATCCACCGGGCCTCGTGCATCAAGGTTGCCGAAGCCGCCAAGGTTATCGAAAACACCCAGCGCGACATCAACATCGCCCTGATGAACGAGCTGGCCCTTATTTTTAACCGCATGGGCATTGATACGCTTGAGGTGCTCGAGGCTGCCGGCAGCAAGTGGAACTTTCTGCACTTTCGTCCCGGGCTGGTGGGCGGGCACTGCATAGGCGTCGACCCTTACTACCTGACCTACAAGGCCGAAGAAATCGGCTGCCACCCCGAGGTGATTCTGGCGGGCCGCCGCATCAACGACGGCATGGGCAAGTACGTGGCCGAGATCTGCGTCAAGCGCCTGATCAATGCCGACAAGCATGTCAAGGGCGCCCGCGTTGGCCTGCTGGGCTTTACCTTTAAAGAAAACGTGCCGGATATCCGCAACACCCGCGTGGTGGACATCATAGCGGAGCTCAAGGAATACGGCATCACCGCCCTGGTGCACGACCCGGAGGCCGACCCGGCCGAAGCCCTGCACGAATACGGCCAGCACCTGTTGCCCATGAGCGAGCTCAACAACCTTGACGTGCTTATTCTGGCCGTGTCGCACGAGAGCTTTGGGCAGCTCAGCCCCGCCGTCATCCGCTCCATGTTTGTTGCGGGCAAGGTTCTGCTGATGGATATCAAAGGATTCTGGAACAAGCAGGAAATGCTTGATGCCGGGTTTGACCTCTGGCGGCTTTAATCCGGGAGCGCGCATGCCCTGTCAGCTGGTTACCGGCGGTTGCGGATTTATAGGGTCCTGCTACGTGCTTGAAGCGCGGCGGCGCGGCGTGCGCGTGGTCAATCTTGACAGGCTGACGTATGCGGGCAATCTCGCCAACTTGGCGGCGCTGCAGGGCGACCCCGAATACGTTTTTGTGCGGGGCGACATCGGCAATGCCGATCTGGTGGACTGGCTGCTGCGGACGTTCCAGCCCGATGCCGTCGTCAACTTTGCCGCTGAGAGCCATGTGGACCGCTCCATTGTGGATCCGGAGGCCTTTGTACGCACCAACGTGCTCGGAACCGCCACACTGCTGCGCGTTGCAACCCGGTGGTGGAGGGGTCTGCCTGCGGAGCGCGCCGCAGCATTCCGTTTTTTGCACGTCTCGACCGATGAGGTCTATGGCGCGCTGCAGGTCGGCGACCCTGCCTTTACGGAGACGACGCCCTACAGCCCCAACAGTCCGTACTCCGCCTCCAAGGCCGCCAGCGACCATATGTTGCGCGCGTTTCACGAAACATACGGCCTGCCGGTGCTGCTGACCAATTGCTCCAACAATTACGGGCCGCGCCAGTTTCCCGAAAAGCTCATCCCCCTGATGATCTGCAATGCGCTGGATGGCAACCCCCTGCCCGTGTACGGCACGGGGGCCAATATCCGCGACTGGCTGCACGTTGAAGACCACTGCGCGGCCATTGCCCGCGTGCTCGAGGCAGGCCGGGTGGGGCGCTGTTACAACATCGGCGGACATGCGGAAAAGACCAACCTTGAGGTTGTGCTTGCCGTATGCGCGATCCTTGACAGGCTGGCTCCGTCGGCCAACGGCCCCCATGCCGATCTTGTAAGCTTTGTGGCCGACAGGCCGGGGCACGATTTCCGGTATGCCATTGACAGCAGCCGTATGGAGACCGAGCTGGGCTGGAAGCCCTCCCGCAGTTTTGAGTCCGGCCTGTGCGAGACGGTCCGCTGGTATCTTGAAAACGCCGCGTGGATCGAGCACGTGCGCAGCGGCGCATACCGGGAGTGGATTACGGCCAACTACGCGCAGCGCGGCCCAGGCGGCAGCAACTGACAAGGGAGGCGGTATGAGCGGCTGGAAAGGAATTGTTCTGGCAGGGGGGTCGGGGTCGCGTCTGTATCCTTTGACCCTGAGCGTGAGCAAGCAGCTCATGCCCATCTACGACAAACCCATGATTTACTACCCGCTGTCCATCCTGTTGATGGCGGGAATTCGCGATATCTGTCTTATTTCCACACCGGAGCATCTGCCGCTCTACAAGGCGCTGCTGCACGACGGTTCGCAGCTTGGCTGCCGTTTCAGCTATGTGGAGCAGCCAAGGCCCGAGGGGCTGGCGCAGGCCTTTTTGCTGGCCGAGCACCATATTGCCGGTCACAACACCTGCTTGGTGCTGGGCGACAACGTGTTTTTTGGTCACGGGCTGCCCGACCTCACCCGCGAGGCCATGTCCCGCCAAAGCGGGGCCACTGTTTTTGGCTACCATGTGCGCGATCCCGAACGCTACGGCGTTGTGGAGTTTGACAGCGAGCGGCGGGTTGTCAGCATTGAAGAAAAGCCCAGGCAGCCCAAATCCAATTTTGCCGTGACCGGCCTGTATTTTTACGACAGCAAGGTGCTGGACATCGCCCGCGCCGTGCGCCCGTCGGGCCGGGGCGAGCTGGAAATTACCGACGTCAACAATACCTATCTGCAGCAGGGCGATCTGCATGTGGAGCTGATGGGCCGGGGCATTGCATGGCTCGACACCGGAACCCACGATTCGCTCATGGACGCCGGAGCCTTTGTGCAGGCGGTGGAAAAACGTCAGGGCCTCAAGGTGGCCTGTCTGGAAGAAATAGCCTGGCGCAACGGTTACATCTCCGCTGAAGACGTGCGCACGCTGGCGCGGCCTATGGCCAAGACGGGGTATGGCCAATATCTTCTTGAACTGGTGGATACGGGGATAGGACAGTGGAAGTAGTTCAAACGCCCATCGACGGGGTTTTGCTGATCAAGCCAAAGATCTGGGGCGATGAGCGCGGGTATTTTGTGGAAACCTGGCAGCAGCAGCGTTACGAAGCCGCCGGTATGGCCCTGCCATTTGTGCAGGATAACCATTCCATGTCCACGCGGGGCATTCTGCGCGGCCTGCACTATCAAAAAAAACGTCCTCAGGGCAAACTGGTATATGTTTCACTGGGCAGCGTTTTTGACGTCGCTGTGGATATCCGCCGTGGCTCCCCCACGTTTGGCCAGTGGTTTGGCGTCGAGCTTTCGCAGCAAAATCAGTGGCAGATGTGGGTTCAACCCGGTCTGGCGCACGGCTTTGTGGTTACGAGCGACATTGCCCACTTTCACTACAAGTGTACAGAATTCTATTGCCCGCAGGATGAGGCGTCCATCCGCTGGAACGACCCGGCCATCGGCATTGACTGGCCGGTGGAGGAACCGCTGCTTTCCGCCAAGGACAGCGCCGCTCCATCGTGGGCCGAGTCCATGGCGCTCAATATGGGCTGATAGCGGCACGCTGAGGCTCCCATCATCCCCCCTGGTCTGACCGGGCGTGGAGGGCCTGCCGGTGCGCAACGCCAGCCGCGCCGGGCAAACGAGCGGACACGGTAAGCCCCTTCCTGTCAGGCGGGCATTTCGAGGTAGGGGTCGTCCTGGCTCAGATAGCGGCCCACGTAGTCTGCAATGCCTTCTTCAACCGGGGTAAAGCGCACGGGGCAGTTTTTTCCCCGCAGCCAGCCCATGTCAGCCTGGGTGAAGTTTTGGTATTTCCCTTTTAGCGTTTCTGGCATGTCCACATAGTCTATGCGCGGCTCCTTGCCCAGAGCGGCAAAGACGGCCTTGGCCAGGTCGTTCCAGCTCTGCGCCTTGCCCGTGCCCACATTGAAAATACCGTTGACGTCCGGGTGTTGAAGCAGCCAGAACATCAGTTCCACGCAGTCTTTCACATAGACAAAGTCACGCATCTGGCCGCCGTCGACATAATCCGGCGTGGTTGATTTAAAAAGCCTCAGCCGTCCTGTGCCCCGGATTTCATGAAAGGCCTTGCAGGCCACGCTGCGCATGTCGTCCTTATGGTACTCGTTGGGGCCATAGACATTAAAAAATTTGAGACTGGCCACGTTGCAGTCCAGCTTGTTGTCGAGCAGCCACAAGTCAAAAAGGTGCTTGGAGTAACCGTACATGTTCAGGGGCTTGAGGCGGCGCGTAACTTCCGCGCAGTCCGCAAACCCCTGTGAACCATCGCCGTACGTTGAGGCCGAGCTTGCATTGATAAAGCGGGCGTCGTGGTTCAGGGCAAATCTGCACAGCTCGGTGGTATAGGCCGTGTTGTTGGCCATCAGAAAGTCGGCGTTTTTTTCAGTGGTGGACGAGCACGCCCCCATGTGCAGCACGGCGTCAACGCGGCAGCCAAGGGTGTCGCCTCGCAGCATCTCCAAAAAGCTATCGCGGTGCACATAGCGCGCATAGCGGCGGTTGACGAGGTTTTTCCATTTTTCCGTAGAGCCAAGATTATCAACAACCAAGATGTCGGTTATGCCTGCCTGATTGAGCCGCCAGATCATGGCGCTGCCAATAAAACCCGCGCCTCCGGTAACAATATACATAAGAACCTCGTCGTGCCAGAGTGTGCGCCCCGTGCGGAGCATTGTCTCTCAACGGGGGCTGCCCCCATTCTTTGCCAAGCATATCCCCACAGCGCCGCCCGCGTCAAAGTGAGCCCGCCTCCTCAGGCGGCACGGCTGATTGCATATGCCCTGATGCGGTTGAGCTTGTCTCGCAAAGCCGCCCGCAATGCCGGGGCAGAGTATTATTGCATTACTGGCTCTACTGCTATAAGAAATTAAATATCATTCCTGTAAAAGATCATGCGAGGATGCCATGCACAGACGTTGCCGCACATTGACCTTCTGCCTGCTGGTATTCCTCGTCCTTGCCCATCATGCGCAGTGCGCCTTCGCTTCTGATGCCTCGGCCAAGGCCGCAGAGCCTATCACCATTGCCTGTATGAACGACAACGAGCCGCTTTCCTTTACTTCAAAGACAGGAGAGCCCGTTGGTCTGATGATTGATTTTTGGCGGTTGTGGGGAGAAAAGGTTGGCCGCCCCGTCAGGTTTGTCATGAGCGACTGGCAGGATTCGCTGGATGCCCTGCGCGAGCGGAGGGCCGATATCCATTTTAGCATGTATATTACGCCTGAGCGCGCCCGCTGGGCAAAATTTGGCCCCGCCATTTCGCCAGGCATAGGCGGGCTGCTGCTCTCGGTCGAGGCTGGCAAAAAGATTGTTGATCCAAGCCAGCTGGGGGATTCGGTCATTGCCGTTCTGGAAGGCTCGCTGCAGGAGTACTACATGCGGGATCATTTTCCCGATGCACGCCTGCTGGTGGTAAAAAATGGGGCCGACCTGTTTCTGTCCGTAGCCAATGGATTGGCGGTGGGCATTTCGAGCAATTTCCCCTCTGCCTACGGCGTGATAGATAAAATGGGGCTCAACAGTTTTTTTATGCCGCAGGCCTTGCCGCTGTTTGCGCGCAATCTGCACCCGGCGGTATTGCGCGACAGGGATGATATTGCCCAGTTGCTGGATGCGGGGCTTGCACACATTAGCCGGGCCGAGATGGTTGCGCTTGAGGAGCGCTGGATACGCAACCCGGCGCACCGCGTGTGGGGCAACATGGCTCGCCCCCTGATTCTTAGCCCGGTCGAGCGCGGGTGGCTTGCGGCCCACCAGACCGTGCGCGTGGCTATAGAAAAGGACTGGCAGCCCATTGAGTTTGTCGACGTCGAGGGTAATTTTAGCGGCCTTGGGCTGAATATTGTTCAGCTTGCGGGGCGATATTTGAATATTGCCATACAACCGGTTTCAGACGCGGTGCTGAAAGACAGCAGCACCTCGCATATGGCCGATCTGGAGCCCTTCCTCGAAGGTACCCCGCCAGCGGGCGGCCCCTGGCTGTTTACCAAACCCGTTACCCAGTTGCCGCTGGCAGTGGTTACGCTCGATACGGAGCGCATGGTGACCACGGCAGGCGATCTGGCGGGCAAGAGCGTTGCCGTGCACGATCACGCCGGTCTTGCCGATTACCTGCGTAGCCAGTTGCCCAATTCAAAAATCGTCAATGTTCACAGTCAGGATACAGGCCTTGCAGCCGTGCAGAGCAGGCAGGTCGACGCCATGGTCGGTCTGGCTCTTTCCATGGAATACTCGGTGGTCAACAAAAATCTTCGTGACGTGCGCCTGGGGCTGCTGCCCCAGTTGCAGTACTCCGCGCGCATCGCCGTGCGTTCTGACTGGCCGGTTTTTGTTGAAATCCTCAATAAGGCCCTGGACAATATCCCTCAGGACCAGCTCGCAGCAGTCATCAATCGGTGGGCCAACCTGCGCATTGAGCGGTCGGTTGACTGGACGCTGGTTTTTCATGTCGCGGGCGTGGTGGTGCTTTTTTTGGGCAGCGTGCTTGGAGTTATTGTGATCTGGAACCGCAAGCTCGCGCACGAATCGTCAGAAAGGCAAAAGGCGCTTGAGTCGGCGAGGGCCAGCGCTGCCGCCCTGTGGGAGCGCAAGCAGCAGCTGCGCAGTGTTGTTGATAATCTGCCGAGCCTCATGATGCTCAAGGATGCGGATGGCCGTTATGTGATGGTTAACAAGTTTTTTGAGACGTTTACGGGGAATCTTGAGGCAGATGTTGTTGGCAAGCGCATCGCCGATCTGCTGCCGGCGCAGATTGCCGAATCGGGCATCCGTCTGGATAAAATGGTGATCGAGACCGGCAAGGCGCACAGAACGGAAGAAGTAGGATATGATGACGCGGGCGATGCCCACACCCTTGAGGTAGTGCGCGTGCCGCTGTTTGATCCCGATGGCGCGGTTAATGGCCTGGTGTACATGGGCACGGACATCACTGAGCGCATCGCGTCAGACAAAGCCCTGCGGCGCGCCCAGATGGAGATGTACCAGATATTTAACGCCGCTGGCAGCGCCATGCGGGTTATCGACCGCAATTTTATAGTAAAAGAGGTAAACGCCACCTTTACAAACTGTTTTGGATACTCGCGCGAGGAGATGATCGGCCACTGGTGCGGCGAGCACGCCAGCAGTGATCTGTGCGACGCGGACTGCGTTGGTCGGCGCATACTCAATGGCGCGCCGAGGGCCGCCAGCAGGCAGATGCGCCGTAAAAAGGACGGCAGCATCGTCTACTGCGACATGGTGGCCACGCCGTTTTTGTCGCCTGACGGAGAGCTGCTGGGCATTATTGAAGATTGCCGGGATATTACCGATCTGGTCGAGAGCCAGCAGGCAGCAGAACAGGCCAGCAAGGCCAAGAGCGAATTTTTGGCCAACATGAGCCACGAAATACGTACGCCCATGAATGCCGTCGTGGGCCTGACCCACCTGACCCTGCGCACCAAGCTTAGCGCCACCCAGCGCAATTATTTAAAAAATATCGACAGCTCCGCCAAATCGCTGTTGCGCATTATTGACGACATCCTCGATTTTTCCAAGATAGAGGCAGGGCGCATGGATATGGAGCATCTGGACTTTAATCTGGAGGAAGTGCTGCTGGGGCTTTCGAGCCTTGACACCTCCAAGCCCGGCGGCAGAAACATAGAACTGCTGCTGCGCATCGACAGGGATGTTCCCCTGTTCTTTGTCGGCGATCCGCTGCGTCTGGGGCAGGTTTTGATCAACCTTGTGGGCAACGCCATCAAGTTTACGCCAGTGGGTGAAGTTGTGGTACGGGTTGCCCTGCAGGAAACGCAGCAGCAAAAGGCTTGCCTGCGCTTTACTATTACGGATACGGGCATCGGCATGGGGCAGGAACAGCTGGACAAGTTGTTTCAGGAATTTACCCAGGGGGATTCGTCCACAACCCGCCGGTTTGGCGGCACCGGGCTTGGGCTTTCCATCAGCAAGCGGATAGTGGAGCTGATGGGGGGAGAGATCATAGCAGAGAGCGAGATAGGCAAGGGCAGCATGTTTTCCTTTACCGTCATGCTTGATATGCAGGCAACTCAGGCCCACCGCGCCCCCCTGTTATTGAAAAACCTGCATGAACGGCGGGTTCTGGTGGTTGACGATTCCTTTTCAAGCCGCGAAATTTTGCGGCAGGAGCTGGAAGACATGCAGCTGCGGGCGGGTACGGCGGACTGCGGCGAAGCTGCTCTGGCAGAGCTGGTGCGCGCTGCGGAAGACGGCGACCCTTACGACCTGGTGCTCATGGACTGGAAGATGCCCGGCGACAACGGCATTCAGGTGGTGCGCCTGCTGCGGGGCTGTCGCGAGCTGCCCTATATACCCACGGTAATCATGGTCACTGCCTACGGGCGCGAAGAAATAATGGAAGAAGCCCAAGCCGAGGGCATCAGCCATTTTCTCATCAAAGCTGTAAGTCCTTCACTCTTGCAAAACGCCATTCTGGACGTGTTTGGCCAGCGCTCGACCAGCGAGGATGAGTCTGGCTTGCCGCAGGAATTGCGCATCCCTTCCAGGTTTAGGGGCAGCAAGGTGCTGCTTGCTGAAGACAACGAGGTCAACCAGCTTGTGGCCAAGGAACTGCTGGAGTCGGCCGGCTTCAGCGTGGATATCGCCAATACCGGGCTGGACGTGCTGCGGATGGTGGAACAGACGGAATACGCCATGGTGTTTATGGATATTCACATGCCCGATATGGACGGCATTGAAGCGGCAAAGCGCCTGCGTATGCTTGAGCGCTATGCCAGCACGCCCATTATCGCCCTGACCGCCGACAGCATGGTGGGCGACAGGGAAAAAAGCCTGGCCGCAGGTATGAACGACCACCTGGCCAAACCCATTGATCCTTACCGGCTTATTGAGGTTGCCACGCAGTGGCTGCAGTGGGGCGAGGGGGGCGGCACGCCCGGCAACCCCACCGCGACTCCGTTGCAGTAACCTGTTTGCCTTGCAAAATAATGCCGGTGGCGGCACGCGTCGCCCCCGCACAGCCGTTTACGGCATCAGAGGCAGCCGCAGCACAATCCACACCGCTGCAGGGGCCAGGGCCGCAGTCAGTATGCCCGCCAGTATCATGGCAAGCCCGCCCATGGCGCCCTGTTCCTCGCCTTCCTGCAGGGCCGCAGCTGTGCCCTGCGCGTGCGAAATTGTCCCCATGGTTAGCCCCCGGGCAAAGGGATCCCTGATGCGGAGCACATTAAGCCCCCACAGGCCAAAAAGCGAACCCAGCGTGCCTGTCGCCACCACAAAGGCGGCCGCGAGCGACGGAATGCCACCGTACATGGACGCCACCTCGACGGCAAAGGGGATGGAAACTCCCTTGGGGAGAATGGAAATCACCACGTCTTGCGGCAGCCCTCCCCATCTAGCCAGAATACCCGCCGAAAGCATGGCCGCAAAGGCTCCCGCGCCCACGCTGGCAATAATGGGCATGGCGTTGCGCACGAGCAGGCGTCTGTACCGGTAGAGCGGCAGGGCGAGGCTGACCGTGGCCGGGCCGATGAGCAGGGTCATGGCCTGGCGGGCCGGCTCGTACGTTTCGTAAGGGATATCGCAGGCCAGCAGTGCTCCGATGACTATGGCGGCGCTGCCAGCCACAATATTGATGAGCGGGTGCCTGTAGCGCAGGTACAAGCCACGCACCAGCGCATAGGCCAGTACCGTACCTGCCACGCACAAAAAAATGCTTATGATCTGCATGGCCCATCCTCCCCGTCAGTTTTTTGCCCGCAGGCCGTGCGGCGGCGCAGCCCCCTGGCCATAAAACCCACGATCACCAGCGGCAGGGCAGTGCTGCCCACAATGGCCGCTGCCAGCACCCAGCCGTAATCATAAAAAACTCCGCCCCACTGCATGAGCCCCACAGCAATGGGCACAAAAAAGAACACCAGATGCCGCAGAAAATATTCTGCAGCTGTGCTGATGTGGCTTTCTTTCACAACGCCTGTCAGCAGCAGCACAAAGAGCACGATGATGCCTAGCACGTTGCCAGGTATGGGAATGCCCGTCAGGCGGGTGATCTGGTCGCAGCCCCAGTATATGGCAGTGAGAAGAGCCGTCTGCCAAAGCAGTTTCAAGGTCGCACGCATGGAATATTCCTGAGTTCGGGTTGTCAGCTCATCCGCTGCCGCTGGGGAAAATTTGGAGTGAGGGTTTTTCCCCTGCAGCAGCGGGCGGCTTGCGGCATAGGTTATGGAATGATAATTGTCATGGCAAATGAATAAAAATGAAAAAAATAGTCACAAATGGTGAATAAATGGAAGTGTCAGACCTGCGCACATTTATGGCTGTAATGGAAAAGGGCAGCATCAGCCACGCCGCCAAGGCGCTCAATCGCGTGCCCTCGGGCATTACCGCGCGGATAATGCAGATGGAAGAAGACCTGGGCGTGCAGCTGTTTTTGCGTGAAAAAAAACGCCTGTTGCCCACTGCCAGGGGGCAGACGCTGTATGCCTATGCCCGCAGGATAATCGTTTTGATGGATGAGGCGGAGCTTTGCGTAAAGGGCATGGAACCTGGAGGGCGGCTGCGCATCGGCGCGCTGGAAAGCGCGGCGGCGGCCCGGCTGCCCGAAGTGCTGGCCCGGCTGCATGCGGAGTACCCCAATATAGAGCTTGAGCTCGTCATAGGGACCAGCCGTTCGCTCTACGACGACATACTGGAAAACAAGCTTGACGCCGTATTTGTGGTCGACGCCCCAGTGGACGATCGCCTTGAGCGGGTAGCGGCCTTTGAGGAGCGCCTGGTACTTATCGCCACCAACGGCCACCCGCCCATCCACACGCCGGAAGACATCGGGCGCAAGGCGGTGCTGGCCTTCCAGGGCGGCTGCGCATACCGAAACCGGGTAATAAACTGGTTCAGGGCTTACGGCTGGGAACCGCAGCACATTGTCGAGCTGGCTTCGTACCACGCCATAGTGGGGGGCGTTATTGCGGGCATGGGTGTGGGGGTGGTGCCCGCCTCGGTGCTCGATCTGTGCCGCACTAACGGCATGCTGTCGGTACATGCCCTTGAGCACCCGCTGGGCAGCGCTGTTACCGAGCTTGTGTGGCGCAAGGGCATGGCCTCGGCCAATGTGGCCGCCGTACGCCGCTGTCTGGCAAGCTGCGAGGCCCCAAAGGGCAAGTGACGGGCTCTGGGGCGCATCCGGGCCGAGGGGCCCCCTCGCGCCGCAACAGGCCGCGGCCATAGTTTGTCGCGAGCGGCGGGATCTGCCGGGGCCTCGTGGGGCCGTTTGGGCAACCCGGCGCTATGCGCCAGCGCGTTGTCAGCTGACGTCGGCAGGAGTGTTTTCAAAAAAAACAAAGGTGTCCTTGCCTCTCTGCTTTGCGCGGTAGAGAGCTGCGTCGGCCCTGGCGTACAGATCGCTGAAGGTTGTTCCGTGCTGCGGAAAAATGGCCACTCCCATGCTTGCCGCCAGGTGGTAGCGTCCCTCGCCGCCAAAAGACGTGGCGCGGATACTGCGGCTGAACTTCTCCAGCTTGTCGCGCAGCGCTCCTTCGCTCGGCTGAAGGGTAAGCACCACAAATTCGTCGCCGCCAACACGGCCAATGGTGTCTTTTGCCCCAAAACCAGTTCTGATGCAGTGCGCGAATTCCTGGATAATTCTGTCTCCGACAACATGGCCAAGCGAATCGTTGCGTTCCTTAAAGTTGTCGATGTCGAGCATGATCATGGCAAGGATGCCCTTGCCGTCATGGTGTTCAGCAAGGTGCTTTGCGATGAGGCTCTGGGTGGTCATTTTGTTGTAAAGGCCAGTCAGGCCGTCCTTTAGCGCCATTTCCTGCAGGTTGAGTTCCTGTTTTTTGTCCTTATCGATATTCTGGCGGCAAATGACGATGTGGATGGAGTCGTTTTCCGCCCAGCGCAGTACATAACCTGTTTCCCGGTACCATATGTATTCTCCGTTTTTGCCGGCATACAAAAAGTCGCAGCTCAGCTTGTTGCACTGCATTTCAAGCGCAGTGCGTACGGAATCAGGGCTGAACGTCTGCATAAACAGCGCGGCATGATCCGGATGAATATGTTTGGTCACGATGGTTTGCAGCATTTCGCTGTACGACGTGCCGGGCTTGAGGCCCAGTTGCTGCAAAAAGCGTTTTGTGCCTTCGCCGCAGGCAATATCATTGGTAATATCAAATTCTATAATGCTGTCATAGATCTGCGAAGTGGCATTTTGAAGTATGGCGTGGTATTTTAGTTCTTCAGCAATGGTAAGAGATACTATTTTGGTTTTATATCTGCGAATTATTGTTGTTACAATTAAGATGACGATTAACATCGTAACAAAGACAATAACAGCGCCCGTGTAGTATTTTATTCTGATCTGCTTGATGATCTCTGAGGTATTTTTGTCAGTGACAAGGTACATGTTTGGGGCAGGCAGGTAGCGTGTTACGGCGTAGCCGTCCGCCCCGTTGCCGGAGTACCAGAGATCCGAGCAGTCCGAGCTGTTTTTTTGCAGGTTCTTTTTGGCTGCGGCAAAGGCCTGCGTGGAAACCATGCGCGAATCAGCGGCGGCGTGCCCGGAGGAGGATATCTGCACAATGCCGTTGTCGTTCACAAGGTATGTTTTGACCGCAAACTGCTGCTCGTACTTGGTGAGCATGGCCTGGACTGTGTTTACCCTAAAGCCGACGCCCACAATGCCCACAATTTTATTGTCTTTGTTCTTTACACTGCAGTTTACAAAAACTGTGATGGTGTCATGATCGGCTTTATCATTGTCGATATTCAGCGAAAATTCATTATTGGCGGCAACAAACGCGTGCACCCATTTGTTTTCAGGGGCGGAGTGGTCAACTATCCTGTCAACGCCTGTAAAGTTGTAGTACCTGTCTGTCTGCATGGAGACAAGGAAGACAGAATCGTAGTCGTACTTTTTTCTGTATGCGGCAAGGTATTCTTTGATATTTTGCGTGTACGAAGGGTCTTCGAGATTTTCTTTTTCTTTGGAAAGAAAGTTTATCAAAAAACTGTCGTGAGCCATGGTCAGCGAAACGTGTATGGATTGCGCAAAAATAGCATCAATCTGGTACATCATGCCTTCAGAAGCAAGACGCGTGACACTTTCTGCTTCTTTTTTCAGCGTATCCATGTTGGAGCGATAACTGATTACAGATGTGACGGAAAAGCCGATAATGATGATCAGACAAATAAAAAAATTGGTTCTGAACGCGTAGTTCTTGTGCATAAAAATCCCGAAGCGTAAAAACGTGCCGCGCTCTGGCGGACAGGGGCGCGGCGTCATAAAATGCCCGATGACGAGTATATGCAAGGTGCGCCTTGGAGCAACGCCCTGTCGTTATTGTAGGCCCAATAGCCAAAAAGTTGTGACTGCATGAACAGTCAGCGCGGCGCGCGTCGGCAAAATGTTTTTTACCGCACCAATGCCGCTGTACAGGTTAAGAAATCGTAAAAAAATTGTCCGATCATACAGCTATGACTTGCGGCTATGTATATCCTATAACATGTTGGAAGCCAAGGCATGAGGTCGGGAATATACCGGGCAGGCTATGGGAAATGCGGGGTGCGCGGTTGTTGTGCGGGTTTGCATGCAGCGCCGCCCGAACCCTTGCGGGGTCCGGGCGGCCGGTTGATGCCGGGTGCTGCCGTGGCTATTTGGAACAGCCGCAGCCGCAACCCTGCATTTTTTTACGGATAAACTCCGGCAGAATGCCCCGCACGGATTCCATGGTGACCATGCGGCGCATGATGCCCAGCTGGTCCTGCAGCGGCAGCTGCTTGGGGCAGACGTTGTCGCAGGCCAGCAGGCCCATGCAGCCGAATACGCCGTTGTCGTCGCCGATCAGTTCATAGTAATCGGCCGGGGTGCGGTTGTCGCGCGGGTCGATATAAAAGCGCGCCATGCGGTTGATGGCGGTTGCGCCAATAAAGTCTTCACGCATGCGGGCAGTGCCGCAGGCGGCCACGCAGCAGCCGCATTCTATGCAGCGGTCGAGCTCGAATATCTGGGTAGCCAGCTCGTTGCTCATCCGGTCTTCCTGCGCTGTGGGGTCGAATTCCTTGGTAGTGTGTATCCACGATTCGATCTTGGTGCCCACATTGCGAAACCATGTGCCCGTATCTACTGACAGATCTCCCAAAAGTTTGAACACCGGCAGCGGATGCAGGGTGATGTGGTTTGGCAGGTCCCGGGTCTGCGTGTGGCAGGCCAGGCCGGGCCGCCCGTTGATAACCATGCCGCATGAGCCGCAGATGCCGGCGCGGCAGCAAAAATCAAACTGCAGCGAGGCGTCCTGCGTTTCGCGGATCATGTTCAGGGCGATAAACAGTGTCATGCTGTTGTGCTCTTCGAGCTGGAAGGTCTGCATGTGGGGCTGCGAGAGCGAATCCAGCGGATTGTAGCGGAATATCTCGAATGTCAGATTGCGTCCCATGTGGCTCTCCTTACCCCTGTTGTGCGTAGGGCACTATTTTTTCAGAGCTGATATCGGCGGTGATGATCTTGCCGCCGCCGTAGCCACGATCTCCAGGGGGCAGAATGTAGAAAGGCGTTGCCGGTTCGTACTTGAGGGTGGGCAGGGTGTCGCCCTCCTTCCAGTAGGCCAGGGTACGGTTGAGCCACTGCTGGTCGTTGCGCTCGGGGTAGTCCTCGCGGGCATGCGCGCCGCGACTTTCAGTGCGCATCAGCGCGCCGTAGGCGGTGCACAGGGCCAGCTTGAGCATGCCGGGCACGCGCAGCGCCATGGAAAGCTCGCCGTTGGGGCCGGGGATGTTGCCGCTCGCCAGGCGCATGTTTTTGCTGCGCTCAAGCAGCTCCTGCAGCTTGGCCACGCCCGCTTCCAGATCCTTGCCGTTACGGAAAATGCCCACATGCTCCATCATGGTGTCCTGCATGGCGTTGCGCAGGGTGTAGCAATCGTCGCCCGTGCCGCGCAACAGGGCGGCTATGCGCCCCTTGACCGTAAGGGCGGCGTCTTTCATGGACTGGGTGGAGAACACGGTTTCGTAACCCTGCAAAAATTCCACAAGCTTTGCGCCGACAATGCGACCCGAAACGATAGTCTCGGCCAGCGAGTTGCCGCCCAGGCGGTTGAAGCCGTGCATGTCCCAGCAGGCCGCCTCGCCAGCAGCGAAAAGCCCCTGAAGCCCGTAGGCGTGGCCGTCCTTGTTGATGCGCACGCCGCCCATGCTGTAGTGCTGGGTGGGCCGTACCGGGATAAGCTGGCGGATGGGGTTGACGCCCAGAAAGTGCGTGGAAATGTCGTACACTTCACGCAGGTTGGTGGTGATGTGCTTTTCGCCCAGGTGGCGGATGTCGAGCCACAGATGCTCGCCGTAAGGGCTGGGCACGCCAAACCCCTTGCGCATGTGCTCGGTCATGCGTCGCGATACAACGTCGCGCGAGGCAAGCTCGGCCTTTTCCGGCTCGTATTCGGGCATAAAGCGGTATTCGTTGACGTCAAGCAGTGTTCCGCCGTCGCCCCGGCAGCCTTCTGTGACCAGAATGTCGGTGGGCACAGTGCCCGTGGGGTGAAACTGCACGGCCTCCATGTTGCCAAGGGGCACAACGCCGGTTTCAATCGCGGTAATCTGGCCGCCGCCGTCACAGATGATGGCGTTGGTGGTGGCGCGGTAGATGCGGCCATAGCCGCCCGTGGCGATGAGGGTCGCCTTGGCAAAATAGCCCACCAGCTCGCCGGTGCGCAGGTCGCGGGCAACGCAGCCCATGCAGCGCTGGCCGTCGTGGATCAGGGCCTCGGCCTGCATGCGGTCGTGCACGTCCACGCCCAGCTGCAGCAGACGGTTGTCGAGGGTAAACAGCACTGCATGGCCCGTGCCGTCCGAGGTATAGCAGGTGCGCCATTTGGCCGTGCCGCCAAAGGCGCGCGAGTGGATAAGCCCCTCGTTTTCAGATTTTTCCGTAGCTTGAAACGGTTTGCCGCCCTTGTAGTAGGTGTGCTCGCCGGGTACGACTCGGCTCCACGGCACGCCCATCCAGGCCATCTCGCGCATGGCGATGGGGCCGGTTTCGGCAAACAGGCGGGCCACTTCCTGATCGCAGCCCCAGTCAGAGCCTTTAACTGTATCGGTAAAGTGCACCTCGGGGCAGTCGCCCTCGCCCATGATGGAGTTGCCAAGGGCCGCCTGCATGCCGCCCATGGCGGCGGACGAGTGCGAACGCTTGGGCGGCACGAGCGAAAGACAGATAACGCTGAACCCGGCCTGGGCCGCTTCCACTGCCACGCGTTCCCCGGCCAGGCCGGCGCCTATGCAAAGAACATCACTTTCAAAAACTCGCATACGCACCCCCTATCCCAGAAACCACACGCGGGTCAGAGCCGCCGCGCCGAGCAAAAGATAACAGCCCATGACAACCCAGGTCCACTTGCGCCATGCGGCGCGCGTGGCCTTGACGCACAGGCCGAATTTGACGGCCAGCCGGTATACGCCGATGCCCGTATGCAGAATGACGCAGGGCAAAAAGAACACGTAAAAGGCCAGCCAGCCCGAGTGCAGGCGCTTGGCGCTGCCCGCCGCATTGATGGGCAGGTCGGTCATGACGCTGTACACATGGTAGAAGGCTCCGGCAAGTATGATAATGGCCGTAAAGACCTGCACCAGCCACAGCCATGTATCCAGTTCCTTGAGGCCTTTGCTGTGTTGTACAAAGACGCCCAACTCGTTGGCCCGAAAGGGCATTTTGCGGGCGGCGATGTAAAAGTGAAACAGGATCAGCAGCACGATGACGGGGGCCGCCACCTGCGCCAGCATGGTCACCTCGAGCAGCCATGCAATGGCGTTGGTCAGCGCGGGGCTGATAACGACAGTTCCTTCGAGCACCAGATGCACGCACACAAAAAGCGCCAACACCGCGCCCGAGGCCGCTTGCCAGAAGTCCAGGCGGGTTCGGGCGTCGACAGGGGATCTGCTTAAGGCCATACCAACTCCTTCATAATGTGTCAGGCATTATAAAACGGCGCGGCTAAGCCGCGCCTGTCTCGGCATTGGGCTGCAAACCGGCGTGTCAGGGGTCAGGAGCGTCTGTAGGGAGCCTGCCCGGTTTCGTAGTAGTTGTCGCCCGTGCTGTCGATGACGACAATGGCGGGAAAGTCCTCCACCTCCATGGCGGCCACGGCTTCCGGCCCCAGGTCTTCGTAGGCGAGCACTGTGTATTTTTTGATGCTGCGGGCAATAAGCGCACCGGCTCCGCCCACGGCGGCAAGGTAGGGCACGCCGTGCTTTTTCATGGCTTCCACCACTTCAGGCTTGCGGTAGCCCTTGCCGATCATGCCTTTGAGCCCCTGATCGAGCAGCCGTGGAGTATAGGCGTCCATGCGGCCCGACGTGGTGGGCCCGGCTGCGCCGATGACCTGGCCGGGTTTGGCGGGGCTTGGCCCCACGTAGTAGACGACAGCGCCCTTGAGATCCACGGGCAGGGGGTCGCCCTTGTCCAGGGTTTCCACCAGCCGCTTGTGGGCCGCATCGCGCGCGGCAAGAATAGTGCCTGAAATAAGCACCCGGTCGCCCGCCCTCAGCGAGCGCGCGGTGGCATCGTCAAAAGGGGCGCGAATTTTTTTCATCTGGGTTTCGGACATGGGCGGCCTCCTACAGGGTAACTTCGGCGTGACGCGCCGCGTGGCAGTTGATGTTAACGGCCACAGGCAGCGAGGCGATGTGGGTGGGGGCCCATTCCACATGCACCTTGAGCGCCGTAGTCAGCCCGCCAAGGCCCTGGGGGCCAATGCCGGTCTTGTTGATAAGTTCGAGCAGTTCTTCTTCAAATGCCGCGTATCGCGGATCGTGGTTGCGGCTTTCGAGGTCGCGGGCGGCGGCGCGTTTGGCGCAGATGGCGGCCATCTCCATGGTGCCGCCAAGGCCCACGCCCACCACCATGGGCGGGCACGAGTTGGGTCCGGCGGCCAGCACGGCGTCAAGCACAACCTTGCGCACGCCTTCAATGCCGTCGGCGGGCACAAGCATTTTTACCACGCTCTTGTTTTCTGAGCCCGCGCCCTTGGGGGCCAGCCGCAGACGCAGCGTATCGCCGGGCACGAGGCGGGTGTGGATGACGGCAGGGGTGTTGTCACGCGTGTTTTTGCGCTCAAAAAGCGGCTCGGCCACGCACGATTTGCGCAGGTAGCCGTCCACATAGCCGCGCCGCACGCCTTCGTTGACAGCCTCTTCAAACGCGCCGCCCACGATGCGCACATCCTGTCCCACGTCGGCAAAAATCACGGCAAGGCCGGTGTCCTGACAGATGGGAATGCCGTCGTTGGCGGCGATAGAGGCATTTTCCAGCAGTTGTTCAAGAATGTTTTTGCCAACGGGCGAGGGCTCCGCCTGGTGCGCTCTGCGCATGCCGTCCACCATGTCCTGCGGCAGGCGGCAACAGGCGCGCACCGCCAGATCGGCAACGGCGCGGGCGATGTCTTCAACACTGATTTCCTTCATGGCATCCTCTTTATGCGGCAATGATTGCTGTGATCCGGGGGTGGCCCTGCCAGATCTGCTCAATATTCAGCAAGCACATGATGTGCGAATTAGCGTGTAACTGCCAGTAGTTCTTAACGCCTTGCCCTATTGACCCTGGGGCTGTCGCCGCCCGCGCCGGGGGGCCATGCACACGGCAGCCTGAATCGCTCCAGAGATTAGGTGCAGCAACCTTGGGCCATGCAGAATAAACAATTGCGCGAAGAATGCCAGATGTACAAGTTGCTGGCAACAATATATTATTGAATGGTTGATCAATCTTTGTACTGATTTAATGGATGTTAAGCCGATGGAAGCGGCATGCGATGTAAAAAATACTATGTAAAAAAAATCACAATCATTTTTATTGTGCATTTAATAGTTGCATATTAATCAAATTTTGCAGTATTATCCTGTGTAATATTGTACAATTTGTGTAGAATTATCGCTGTTAGATTGTGTTATGCAGACTTGTGTTGTCGAGTTGAGTGTATTTATTGGTAACCGGTCGATGCGCCGCGCAGAAATACTGCCTTCGTTATTTAAAACTATTGCGCTGTTTTGTCGCAGAGTTGCATATGACAGTTTTATCCAGGCCGAAGCGCCGACTGCCCGGTGCCGGTCCGCTCCGGCGACGGGCCAACCTTTGGCTGCGTAGTTTTTTATTTGGGGGGCGGCAAAGACATCTCTGGCGGAGCAGAAAAAGACAGGGCCGCCCAGGGGTGATCCCTCGGACGGCCCTGTCTGTGGGGCGCTGCCTACTGTGCGGCGGGGTGCGCGACAGCCTGCGCCGGGGCGTTTGCCATGCCCCGGTTTGCACCCGCGCTAGCGGATAAAGTTGGTTGGTTCCCAGGCTTCGGGCGTGGGCGTTGCCACGCCAGCGGCCTTGCCTGCCTCGATGCACTTGAGCAGCCAGGCCATATTGTCGCCGAGAGTGCGCATGATCTGCAGGCCTTCCTTGTCCTGCATGACTTCATCCGGCGTATTGCCATGCACGGCGTTCCAGTATTGCGAAGACACCACAGGCATGCGCGCGATGGTAAAGTACTTGTTGAGCCGGTCAAAAGAGGCGCTGGCCCCGCCACGGCGGCAGCTCACCACAGCGGCGGCGGGCTTGAAGGCGTAGCCGCTGGATTTGAAAAAGAACATGCGGTCAAGAAAGGACGTGATGCCGCCGTTGGGGCCCGCGTAGTACACTGGCGAACCCACCACAAAGCCGTCTGCCTCGCGCAGCAGGTCGATGGCCTCGTTGACGTGGTCGGCGTTAAAGACGCAGTGCCCGGTATCCTTGCATTTGCCGCAGGCGATACAGCACTGGATGGGTTTTGCGCCCAGCTGGAGCAGCCTTGTTTCAACGCCGTTTTTTTCAAGCTGCGCCGCCACGGTGGACAGCGCGGTAAAGGTGCAGCCATTGGGGTGCGGGCTGCCGTTGATCATCAGAACTTTCATGACGTACTCCTTTCGGGCGCGGTATGGCCGCAGCCCTGTGCGTGGGCGGTGGCGGCACGTTTGCCGCAGCCGCGTTGCGCCTGGTGTTGCTGGGCAGACGCCCGGCGGGCGGGCCGCCGGTAGTGCGGAGCAGATTGCTGTTGAAATGCTTACCTGCCCAGGAAGTTGGAAAAACCGGAGCCGATAAAGGCTCTAGGGGGTCGTCCGGTTGCCGTGTACGGCTGCCGCGGCCATGTGCATGGCGTCGGGCGACAGGTTTTTAAGAAATGTCAAAAAATCAGCTACGTTGTTGGCGCGGCAGGCCAGGTAGCACAGGGTGTATTCCCGATGGGTCAGCTGCGAATCAAAGATGGCCCAGGGTCTGTCGGCGCTGGCAAAGGGCAGGGCAAGTGCCTGCCCCACGGCCGGATGGATAGGCAGCCAAAAATCCTCCAACGGGTGTACAAAATCCCTGCGCGTGCTCGGGGGTAGCCCGCCAAGGGCCAGCAGGCGCAGCAGGCTGTCGGCCATGTGGCACACAAGCTCGCGGCCCGGGTGGTTGACCGTGATGAACATCTGCTCGTCGCGCCAGCGTTCGCGCAGCAGCGGGGCGCACTTGATGGGGCCCTCGGCCTCCTTGGCCTCCTCGCGGCAAAGCGATTCCTCGGCCTGCCGGTTCAGCGTCGCCGCATCGCCCAGCAGGCCGGCAGAGCCGCGCAAATACAGGGTCATGGCCTCGTGCGGGCTGACCCTTTCCAGCAGGGCCTCAAGCAGGCTGTCGGCAAAATTGATGCGCTCGTCGCGCGACCAGAAGGGCCAGTAGCCCTTGAAAAAAAGATTGGGAATTTCAATGGCCTGACAGTGCGGCGGCAGTTGCGGCAGCATCTGCTCCGTGGACAGGTCGCCCCACTTGGGGGCGAGCCGCTGGTACAGGAAGAGGTCGCAGCGCTCGATATCCCGCGCGGCTATGCTTTGCCGCGTGTAGTTGACGTACTGGCGGATGTAAAAACGGCTGCCAAAGGCCGGGGCATTCTCCAGCAGGGGACGCAGCGCATCACCCTGGCAGTTGGCGTGCAGAAGACACAAAGCCTGAGCCATGCTTGGTTCCGTGTGGTCTGGTTAACGGTGTGCGGGGGAGGGGCTGAGGCGGCCTGCGGCTCGCTGGCAGTCAGTCGTCCACTTCCATATAGGTGGCGCTTTGCGCACCTTTTTCAGACACGGTAACACTGTACAGCCGCACCTCGCGGGCCTGCGGGTCGTCGTGCGTTGCCAGCAGCTCGGCCATGCACCGCCAGATGTGCCGGGCCAGATTTTCCGACGAGGGGTTGGCAACGTCAAATGGCGGCGTTTCGTTGAGCAGCCGGTGGTCCAGCCCGTCGAGTATGGTCTTGAGGCCCGTCTTGAGGGTCTTGAAGTCGAGCAGCAACTCCGTATCGCAGGTCAGGCGTTGTCCCTGCACAGTCAGCTCAACCGCAAAGTTGTGCCCGTGCATGCGTTCGCACTTGCCTTCATAGTGCCGCAGGGCGTGACCTGCGGAAAAATCGTCGCGTACGGTCAGCCGCCAGAAAGCGCCTTTTGTCATGACAGTATCCAGTAGACCACAAAGGCCGAAATAATGACAATAATCATAGCCAGCAGTATGCGGACGTTCTGATTCCATTCAAAACCGGGGCGCGGATCGTCCAGATCGGGGTCGCCTGTAGAGGGCGGCGTAAAGAGGCTTTGCATCCAGGAAAAAAAAGACATGAATTTCCAGTTTGTTGCAGGTTGATTGGGCGTATTCGCAGCACAAGGATAACAATTGTGCGGGATATGTCAAAATGGTGAAATTGCGTGGTATTACAAAGTGTTGCCGGTTTTTGCCAAGAGTTGCCCCGTCTCTGCCTGTTGTCGCTATTTTGTTGCCTGATGGCTGCCCGGCCTCACGTTGCGCGCTTATGTTGTGCTGGCCTCGCGCGGCGGCGCGCTGCCGGTTGACGAAGCGCCGTCACCCTGAAACACTTGGCCCATGAAATGGCGAACAGTGCAGATCAACACCCCCGAGGGAACCGTCAACGCCGTTGCCCCGGAAATTATCGCGGTCAGCCGGGCAACGGACATCCCGGCTTTTTACGCGCCGTGGTTTGTCAGCCGCCTGCGCGCCGGGTATGCCCGCTGGATCAACCCCTTCAATGGCCGGCCCCAGTTTGTGGCCTTTGACCACACGCGGATGGTCGTGTTCTGGAGCAAAAATCCGCAGCCCCTGCTGCCCCTGCTGCCGCAGGTGGAGGCCCGTGGGCTGGCCTGGTATCTGCAGTTTACGCTCAACGATTATGAAGAAGAAGGCTGGGAACCCGGCCTGCCCCGACTTGCGCGGCGTATTGATACGTTCAGGCGGTTTGCCGACATCGCCGGACCGGAGAGGGTCGTGTGGCGTTTTGACCCGCTCATGCTGGCTGGCGGGCTGGCCAGAGATCCGCTGGGTTGCGAAGCGCTGCTTGAGCGCATGGAGCGCGTGGGCCGAGCACTCGCGGGCTGCACCAGCAAACTGGTGTTCAGCTTTGCCGACATCGCCGACTACCGCAAGGTGCGGGAAAACCTGCGTAGGGCGGGGCTCGGCTGGCGCGATTTTACGCGGGAAGAAACGCTCCGCGTTGCCGCCGGGGTGGCCCGCATCGTCGGTGATCTGGGCATTGCCGCCTGCACCTGCGGTGAAAAGGGTGATTTTGCCGCCCTGGGCATCAGCCACAACCGCTGCATTGATCCCGAGCTTGTCCTCAGGCTCACCAACCGGCATCCTGATATCCTGCGGCTGTTTGGCCTTGCGCAACCGCGACAGCTGGGGTTGCCGCTTGTCGGGCAGTCTGGCGACCCGCCCTCGGCGGCAATCGAATACCCGCGCGACAGCGGCCAGCGGGCGCAGTGTTTGTGCGTGCCCTGCAAGGACGTGGGCCAGTACGATACCTGCCCCCACGGCTGCGTGTACTGCTACGCCAATACCTCGCCCGCCACGGCGGCCCGCAAGTATCGGCTGCACGACCCGGAGGGGGAGAGCATCAGCCCGCAGCAATAGCCCGGCAGAGGCTCAGGGGACGGGCGTTGCCCCGGCTCTGTCCTCCATTGGCGCAAAATGCACGGTCACCAGCAGCACTTCGGCCCGCGAGGTGTTGCGCAGGGGCGGACCCCAGGTTCCCGTGCCCGCGCTGACAATGGAGTGGAAGCTGCCCTTGGTCAGCAACCCCAACGGGTTTTCGTATTTGCGTTCAATCACCAGATTGAAGGGCCACAGCTGTCCGTAATGGGTGTGCCCCGAAAATTCCAGCACGGCTCCTGCGTCGCGGGCCTCGTCAAGGGCTGCGGGCTGGTGGTCGAGCACCACAAGGGGCAGCTGGCGGTACTGCTGGGGCAGGTCTGACAGAATTTCTGCCAGGCTGTCGCGTTGCGTGCCGGTAAAGCCGGGCTTGCTCAGGTCGTCCCTGCCCGCCAGTATAAAACTGTCGTCCACAACCGCCCACTGGTCGCGCAGCACGTGCATGCCCACGCTGCGTAAAAAATTCAGGCTCCTGTCAATGGAACCCGAAATATACTCATGGTTGCCGGGTACGGCCCAGTGGCCCAGCCGGGGCTGGGTCAATGCCAGGGCCGCCGCGATGGCCTGCGCATCCAGCTTGATGTGGTCGTCAATAATGTCGCCCACATAAAAAATGGCGTCGGGCTGCTCCGGGGCCAGCAGCTGCATGGCTCTGGCCAGTCGGCCCGCAGTTATCAGTCGGCCCAGATGCATGTCGGTGACAACGCCCAGCCGCAGTGGTTTGCGGGTCAGGGCGTCGGGCACCGGAGCCTGCATGCGCACGGTGATGTCGTACTGCCGCAAGGCGGGAAAGGCCGCGTTAACCCAGCTGGCCGCGCCCAGCAGTACCGGCAGGCCAAGCACCAGCAGCACGGCTCCCCAGCGTGGGGCCATGGGCGGCGCGCAGCCAAAAATTCGTGCCCCCAGCCCCCACACGTCGGCAAGCAGGGCGAGGGCAAAGGCGTAAAAGGCCACGCCCATCCAGAACGCGCCCGCCCGCAGCAGCCACACATGGGCCAGCGTTGCCCCATGCCCCTTGTACAGCAGGGGAAAGGCCGCGCCCAGCACGAGTACAAGGGCGCAGAGCACAAAACGCAGCCAGCCCGCGCCCGAAAGCGCGCGCCAAAGCCACCAGGATATCCAGCCGTTGATGATGGCCAGGCCAATGCCTGTTACCAGAAAAAATCGGAACATATATTATGAAGCCCAGGCGGCAAGAGCTTTATCCAGGTCTGGCCCGGGTCTGACTTTTAGAGTGTTGTCGAGATGCAGCAGGCACAGATGCCCGTCGAGCAGCACCTGGGCGTGGGCCTCGACCGGGCCGGGATACTGCTCCAGCAGATTGCGCAGGGCCAGCATGTCGTCGCGGCCAAGACGGTGGGCCGGTATGTGCACGCACACGGGGGTGTCGCTCAGGCCGCAGGCCTCGGCCAGCGACCGGGCGCTCTGCCCCAGCAGCTTGACCTCGCGCGGGGCGTCCTCCGCCTCTTCGTCCATATCGGCATTGTCGGCATTGTCCGTCTGGCTGTCGAGCCGCGCCACCAGACAGATGGGCTGCTCCGAGCGCAACAGGTCGCGGCATTCGGCATAGGAGCGGGGAAAAAAACGTCACTTCGGCGTGGCCGGTGAGGTCTTCAATGCCCACAAATGCCATGCGCTCGCCCTTGGATTTGGTGAGCACTTCCTTGACGCTGACAACCAGCGCCGCGCAGCGGATCTCCGCACCGGGAAAAAGCTCGCGCGCGTCTTCGAGCGTTGTAAGGCCCAGGCGGCGTATTTCGCGCACAAAGGGCTGCAGCGGATGGCTGGTCAAAAAAAAGCCCAGGGCTTCCTTTTCGGCCCGCAGCTTGTCGTCGTCGGCCATTTCGGGCAGCGAGGCCTCCGGGCAGTCGAATCCGATGCCGGGCTGAGGGGCGCTTTCCACTGCCGGGGCCATGGAGAGCAGCGAAACCTGATTGGAGGTTTTGTCCTTGGCTTTTTTTTGCGCGCGGGCAACCACGATTTCAATGGCCGCCAGCAGGGCGGCACGGGGCAGGCCAAAGCAGTCGCACGCTCCGCCCTTGGTGAGCGATTCGAGCACGCGCTTGGTAACCTTGCGCAGGTTGACCCGGCAGCACATGTCAAACAGCGAGGCAAACTCGCCGCCCTCGGCGCGGGCCTCGACAATCTCGCGAATGGCTTCGTCGCCCACATTCTTGATGCCGCCAAGGCCAAAGACCACCTTCCCGCCATGGGCCGTAAACTCGCGCTGGCTCTGGTTTACCGAGGCCTGCACCACGTTGATGCCCATGTCCTTGCAGCACGAGACGTACTTGAGCAGCTTGTCCTGGTTGCCCATTTCAGAGGTGAGCAGGGCGGCCATAAACTCGACCTTGTGGTGCACCTTGAGGTAGGCCGTGTAGTACGAAATAAGCGCGTATGCGGCGGAGTGCGACTTGTTGAAGCCGTATTCGGCGAATTTTTCCATCAAGTCGAAAATTTCGTTGGCGTTGTCTTTGCTGATGCCGTTTTTTTCCGCGCCAGCAACAAAGTTGACGCGTTCCTTGGCCATGGCCTCGGCTTTCTTTTTGCCCATGGCGCGGCGCAGCAGGTCGGCCCCGCCAAGCGTGTAGCTGGCGATGATCTGGGCGATCTGCATGACCTGTTCCTGATAGACGATAACGCCGTAGGTGTCGCGCAGGCAGTCGGAGAGCGACGGGTGCGGATAGACCACAGGCACCTGCCCGTGCTTGCGCTTGATAAATTCGTCCACCATGCCCGAACCCAGCGGGCCGGGGCGGTACAGGGCCAGCATGGCGATGACGTCTTCAAAGCACGAGGGCTTGAGCATGCGCAGATACTGACGCATGCCCGAGCTTTCAACCTGAAAAACGCCGTCCGTGTCGCCACGGGCATACAGCTCGTAGGTTTCGGCGTCGGTGAGGGGCAGGTTGTCGAGGTCGGGCGGTTCGTTACCCTGCAGGGTGATATTGTCCAGGGTATCCTGAATCAGGGTCATGGTCTTGAGGCCCAGAAAGTCAAATTTAACAAGCCCGGCCTTTTCGGTCATGGGGCCGTCAAACTGGGTCACAAGTTCGCCGCGTTTGCCCTGATAGAGGGGCAGGTATTCCTCCATGGGCTTGTCCGAAACCACCAGCCCGGCGGCGTGGGTGGAGGCGTGGCGGGCCAGCCCCTCGAGGCGGCGCGCCGTGTCGAGCAGATGCGTGACCTTGGGGTCGGAGTGGTAGAGGTTCTCCAGCTCTGGCTCCGCCTCAAGGGCCTTTTTGATGGTCATCTTGAGGTCGGCGGGCACCAGCTTGGCGATGCGGTCGGTTTCGGCAAAGCTCATGCCAAGGGCGCGGCCCACGTCGCGCACCACGCCTTTGGCCTTCATGGTGCCAAAAGTGGTGATCTGCGCCACAGAGCCCTCGCCGTAGGTCTCGACCATGTGCTTGATCACCTCGCCGCGCCGACGTTCGCAAAAGTCTACGTCGATATCGGGCAGGGAGACGCGCTCGTTGTTCAGAAAGCGTTCAAACAGCAGATTGTACGGAAGCGGGTCAAGGTTGGTGATGCGCAGGGCCCAGGCCACCAGCGAACCAGCGGCAGAACCGCGCCCCGGCCCCACGGGCACGTTGTGGTTTTTTGCCCAGTTGATAAATTCCTGCACGATAAGAAAGTAGCCGGGAAAGCCCATTTCAAGGATGACGCGCAGTTCGTACTGCAGGCGGTCGCGGTACATCTGCATGTCCAGCGTGGCTCTGTCGGGGTGTTTCTCCAGCCTTTTTTCAAGGCCTTCTTCCGCCAGACGCCTAAATTCGGAGTCGAGGCTGGCCCCCTCGGGCAGCTTGTATACCGGAAAGTAGTGGTGGCCAAAGTCCAGCTCCACATTGCACTGCTCGGCAATGCGCACGGTGTTGGCCAGCGCCTCGGGCACATGGGCAAAGGGCTTTTCCATCTCTTCGATGGATTTGTAGAACAGCTCGTTGGTGCCAAAGCGCATGCGCTTGGGGTCGTCCATGGTGGTCTGCGTCTGGATGCAGAGCAGCACCTCGTGGGCCTCGGCGTCATCTGCCGTGAGGTAGTGGCAGTCGTTGGTGGCGACCAGCGGCACGCCCGTGGTTGCCGACAGCTCCAGCAGGGCGTTGTTGGCCTTGGTCTGCTCCGGCAGGCCGTTGGACTGCAGCTCAAGGTAAAACCGGTCGGGATAGATATCGGCGTATTCGCGCGTGAGGCTCAGTGCCTTGTCCATGTCGTCCGCAAGTATGGCGCGGGGTATTTCGCCCGCGATGCATGCCGACAGGCAGACGAGACCCTCGGAATATTTGCGCAGCAGGGGTTTGTCGACACGGGGTTTGTAATAAAAACCCTCAAGGTAGCCCTTGGTCACCAGCTTGACCAGGTTGTGATAGCCTGTGTTGTTCTGGGCCAGCAGGATGAGGTGGTTGCGGCGGCGGGCCAGGGGGGAGTCGGTGCTTTTGTCCGTGTGGTCCTGGCAGACGTAAACCTCGCAGCCAAAGATGGGCTTGACGCCGTAGTCTTTGCAGCCCTGAAAAAAGTAGGCAGCGCCAAACAGGTTGCCGTGGTCGGTTATGGCGCAGGCGGACATGCCAAAGTCTTTGGCGCGGGCGCACAGATCCTTGATGCGGATGGCGCCGTCAAGCAGGCTGTATTCTGTATGGCAATGAAGATGGACAAAATCTGACATGAAAGCTCCAAAAGCGGCAACGGCGGGCATTACGGGCGCGGACGCCCTGCGGCGGGGCGCGCCGGAAAAATTTATAGCACAGGGGCGGGGGGGCTTCAAGGCGGCTCGGGCGGGCAAGGCGGCGGAAGCGTCAGGTCCGCTGGTCGCCAGAGCTGTTGTAACAGTTTTAAATAACTATAAGATTCAATGCATCATGCACTGCTGACCAGCTGTGGCCCAGACGGGCTCAGGGCTAAGGGTGTTGCAGCCGCAGCAGGGCCGCCGCCCCGGCAAAAATGGGGCGGCGCTCGTGCACCAGAGCCCCGCTCCGGTGCACGAGCCCCTCAATGCCGCCCGTTTGCATAAAATTTGACTGGCCAGCGCGGCTGGCGCGTAGCGCCGCATGCGTCCTGCCATGTATCCCGCCCAGAACCTCGGTCAGCGCCATGAGGCCCTGCGCCGCAAGGACGGCGGGCAGCTCAAGATTGCGTTCGGCCAGTTTGAAGTCGGCCACCAGCACCGTCTCGGCGCTTTGCAGGGCCAGACGCAACCGCGCTTGGGCCTGATCCTCGGGCAGATGCCACAGGGCGAAGGCAAGGCGCACGCAGGGCAGGGCCGCATTGCGGGCGGTCGCGTCACTGACCGCGCAAAGCCGCTGCAGGTCGGGGTTGAGCGGTGCGTGGGCGTACGCCTCCGGCCAGGGTACGCCCCGGGCAAACAGCGCCTGCCAAAAATGGGCCGGGCAGTCAGACATGCTTACTGGCTCCGCTGCGCAGCGTCCAGAATTCCCAGCAGGTAGTCGCGCGCCGGGGCCTGGGGGGCCGTGTCGGGCAGGTGGCGCAGCAGTTTTTGCGCGTGCCCGTTCTGCAGAAATTTGCGTCGGCTTGAGGCAAAATGCAGGTCAAAAAACCATGTGCCCAGCAACAGGCGAAAGTCGTTGACGCAGCTGAGGTCGGCATAGGCCGCCACCCGGTGGTCGCGCACCGCCTGCATGATGGCGGGGCTTGCGATGGTGGGGTCGTCCGGCTGCTGCAGCACCACGCTGGGGTTGTAGGGGCCTGGGCCGTTGAGGTGCTCGTCCATGACCCGCAAGATGTCCAGTTTGTCCGCATCGCGCACCACATTGGTGACCAGGGCCACCAGGGCGGGCGTTTTTGCGGGCAGGGCAAAACGGTTGTGCATGCCCACGGCCGCCATAACTACCTTGCGCGTTTCAGGGGTTTCATGCGCAAGGCAACGGTGCGCCTTGAGAATCCGCACGCCCATCTGCCCGTGGTTGCACGATTCCCTGTCCCGGAAGGTGTGGTAGCGCAGATATTGCTCAAACCGGCCCACGTCGTGGTACAGCGCCGCCAGAAGACTCTGCCGCGCGGTTGCGGCGTCAAAGCCCTCGCCCTCCACTGTATGGCGGGCATTGTCCAGCACATGCAGGGTGTGCGTGATTTTAAGATCCATGGGAGAGGCGTCGCCCGTTTCCATGGCCTTTTTTTGGCTGGAGTAGGCGGTAAACCATGCCAGATGGGTAGATATATCTGCAAGTGCAGGAGAGATCGCGCTGTTCATGAAAGACAGATACGCTCTGGTTTTCGGCAATGCAAACAGCCCCTGCGGGGCTACTGGCCGGGCGGCGCGGGCGAAAGCAGCTTTTCAGGCACTTCGCCGGGGCCGGGAATTACAAGTGTTTCCGGGTTGATGCTGTACCAGGCAAACCACATGGAATACGCGCCGTAAAACTGCGGCATGGACGCGCCCTTCATGTTGCCCTCAGTCGCAACGCCTGATCTGGGGTCCCACAGGCTGCGGGTTGTCAGGTCCATGAGCTTGCCGTTCTGGGCAACGAACAGGAACGGCTCGGACCATATCTGACGGTTGAAAAGACGCACCACTCCAAGCCCGCGGTCGTAAACGGCCACCAGGGCGTGCGGCCCCACAAAAAAGTTTACCGCGCCTTTTTTTTTGACGTAGCCGATGTCGATGGCCAGCAGATACCCCTCGTACTCGATGCAGAACATGGGTGTTTTGCGGGCAAAACGCTTGTCCATGCGCTCGACAGGGTAGATGAGCCTGTCGTTGTCGTAGTAGGTGCCCCTGCGCAGGTAGTTGCCGTAGGGGTCTCGCCCGTATGGCTTGTTGCTGTTTGGCTTGGCCAGCACCACCGCCTGCGGAAACGTGCGCTTTGCAGCGCCCCAGTTTGTCCAGTACACGGGGGCCATGGGCAGCCCGCGGCCCAGCAGGGGGCCGTCAAAGGCCATGCCTGTCTCCTGCAGCCAGAGGCTGCCGGAATTGCGGTCGATGAGCACGCTGTTGCCGTCGTAGAGGCGTCCCTCGGTGTCAAAAATAAGGTTCAGGCCGCCCATGGTGGAGTCATAGGCCATGAGCGTGCCCGTGGTGGGACAGTAGGTGATGGCGTAGGCCTTGTCGTCAACGATTTCGTTGACGACCTGATGCCAGACCATGATGCGCTGCGGGTACACACGGGGCCCGCCCGGCAGCATGACCACAAAAACCACCTCGTCGTCGCTGAGGCTCAGGTTTGCGTCCTGCACAAGGTCGTAGCGGGGGCGGTACAGGGAGGGGATGGAACCGTACTTGACGCCTGTTTCAACCACTTTGCCCATGATGGCGGCAAGTTCCTGCAGGCTGCGGGGCCGCGCCTGCGCCGGTCCGTTCCACAGCACGCCCAGGCAGGCCATGACCAGCAGCGCCGCGATCAGGCCGCGCCCGCGCAGGCGGCCAGGCGACAACACCCGGCCCGATGCCTTGCCAGCACGTCTCACTGCGCCCCACCCTTGCCAGTGTGCGAGGGCAGATATTCGCTAAAAATATAGTCGCGCAGGGCCTGGGGCCATGGGCGCAGGGGTTTGCCCAGCAAACCGGCCAGCTTGCTGTTGTCCAGTACGGAAAAAACCGGCCTGCGGGCTTTTTGCGGCCACTCCGCCGAATCAATGGGTACGACGCGGCACGAAGCCCCGGCAAGCGATACCGACTCGCAGGCCAGATCGCACCAGCTGGCCTGACCGCCGTTTACGGCATGCCAGATGCCCGCCGCGCGTTTTTCGGCCAGGGCGGCGCTCCAGTGCGCCAGATCAAGCGTGTAGGTGGGCGAGCCTGTCTGGTCGTGCACCACATTTATGGAGTCGCGGCGCTGGCAGGCGGCAAGGATGGTATCCACAAAATTTTTGCGCCCGGGGCCAAAAAGCCAGGCGGTGCGCACAATGCAGGCGCGGTCTGGCAAGATTTCCATCACGGCCTTTTCGCCCTCAAGCTTGGTGCGGGCATAGACCGAGGCGGGCTGGGGCAGGTCGGTTTCTTTCCAGGGGGATTCGCCCGTGCCGGAAAAGATGAAGTCGGTGCTGTACTGCACAAAAAAGCCCGCGCCCTGCGCCTTGACGCAACGCGCGATGGCTGCGGGCAGGGCACGGTTGAGCTGGCAGGCCTCGTCCTTGTGGTCCTCTGCATCGTCCACTGCCGTCCAGGCCACAGTGTTGAACACTACGTCGGCCTGCGCCCCGGCAATGGCGGATTGCAGAAAGGTCATATCCAGCAGGTTGCCGTTTTCACGGCCCAGGGTTGCGACTTCCCACTCGCGGGCTTTAAGCACTCGCGTCAGGGCCTGGCCCAAAAGGCCGGTTGCCCCACCAAGTACCAGAGCTTTTGCCATGCGACCCCCAAAGGTTTGCCCGTCAAACGGTGCTGCTGCTGATGTGCTGGCCATTCTCCGGCACAGTATCCCCGCATCGTGGCCGGGGTCAATACAGAACAGGCAGGTCAACATCAATTTCATACGAGCGCGCTTGGGCATCAGACATCCACGCGGCCTTCTTGCCTCAGGGGCGCAAGTGACGTACAAAAAAGCCCCATGAAACATGCCATTCTTCTGGTAGCCTTTGGCGCGAGCAACCCGCAGGGACAAAACGCCCTCAAAGGCTTTGACGCGCTTGTGCGCCAGCGGTATCCCGGAGTTCCGGTACGCTGGGCCTATACCTCGCTGCTGTTGCGCGAGCGTATGGCCCAGGCCCGCCAGAAGAGCGATTCTGTCTTCAAGGCTGTATGCCGCCTGGGGCTTGAGCGTTTTGAAGCCGTGGCCGTGCAGCCCCTGCAGACCATACCGGGGCAGGAGCACGGCGATGTGCGCGCCGCGGTTGAAGAGGCCGCAGCCCAAGAGCATCTGCTGTGCCGGGTGGGCGCGCCCCTGCTGGCCTCGGCGGACGATGTGCGCGCAACGGCCAGCGCGCTGGTGCGGCATTTGCCCGCCGGGCGCGCGGCTGACGAAGACGTGATCTTTATGGGCCACGGGGCGGAGCACGAGGCGGTTGCCCGCTATGTGGACCTGGCGGCAGCTGTGCGCGAGCTTGACAGCCGCGTGTATGTGGGCGCCATGAACGGAGCGGTGACGCTTGAAGGAATTTTGCCCAATCTCGTTTCACGCCGGGTATGGCTTATGCCGCTTTTGTCGGTAGTGGGCCGCCATGCTCTGGAGGACATGGCGGGCGAGAACGGACACAGCTGGCGCAGTCGCATTGAGGCCCACGGCCATCAATGCCTGCCCGTACTCATGGGGACGGCGGAATACGCCGGTGTGGCTGAAATATGGCTGCGGCATCTTGAGGATGCCGTTCAATCCCTTGCTGCAGGCTGGGAGAAGAGGTGACCTATGCGTGGATTTTTGGCGGCTATGCTGGTTTCGGGGCTTTTGCTGGGCGGGTGCGGCGGTATGGGGACGGGCGATACCGGCCCCAAGGAAAAGGTGAATCTTGCCGCTGGCGTGCAAAATGCCAAGGCCAATGCATTTAACCCTTATATGCGCAGCTCGTTGCCCAACCTGCGCGCAAATGATGCCGAAAGTCAGGCCATGCTGCAAAAAATGGGCGGCCGTGCGACTTCCATCGAGGGCGAAGCCGCGTACAGACCCCAGTGGAAACAGGAACTTTACCCCGTACTGTTTGGCGACCCCAAGGCGCCGCACGAAGTGCTTGTGCTGCTCGACTTTGCCTCGCCGCAGAGTGAAAAGGTGTGGCATGCCGTGACGGAAGCCAGCCGCTCCGTTTCGCCCCAGCAGTGCAAGGTGGTGGTATTTGCCAACAGCAAGGAATATTACGGCACCGACCTTATGGGCATGGGCATCTGGATTTCTTACTCCCGCCCTGGCCAGGCCATGCAGTACATGACCTATGCGCTCTCGCGCTGGAACGAGGTAAAGGCCGCCCAAAAGAAGGCCAAGGGCCGGGTTGTGGCCTTTAACAACGAGTATGACGCCACGGTGGAATCCTCGGACTTTCCGATCCACTACAGCTACATGAACAAGCTGCGGCCCCCGGTGAACTCCGCCGAGGAACTGGCCGTGGGCAAGTACTGCTACAATGCGGGCAACGTGAACCTGTATCAGGCCCAGCAGATTGCCCAGTATTTTGGCATCAAGACCCTGCCCGCCGTGGTTGTCGACGGCAACGTGCTTTCGTCCGTATCTGCAGGCAGCATACTTAAGGCCATGGAATAGCCAGCTGTTTCAGCGGCGCGTGTGTATTGCAGCAAGGCCCGCTCTCTGAGCGGGTCTTGCTTTTTCTGACGGACGGCAAAATCCGTTACGGGGGAGCTGGAGAGAGCTGGATTGTCCTGGGCTGGAATGTATGCCGGACAGCCTTGACCCAACCTGTACCACCTTGTGCCCAAGCAGGCTATCCGCTGCATGATGGACAGAAAAAATTGCGCGCGTCTGAACGGCTCGGCTCTGCAGGTCGCAGGGCGGGCAGCTAAAGCAGGTTGTGGTCGAGGCGGTAGATCATTTCTATGGGATTGAGCAGCACAATGCGTCTACCCGAGGCCACGATGAGCCCTGCGTTGCGAAACTGCTGCAGGGTGGCGCTGACAGTTGGCTGGGTGGAGCCCACCATGGAGGCCAGCTGCTCTTGCGGAATGTTCAGCGGGATTTCGCAGGGCTGGTTCCAGGCTTCTGTGCTGCGCAGGGTTTCGTAGGCCAGCGAGATAAGCAGGCTGGCCAGGCGGTTGGCCACGTCGCTGTTCTGGCGGCGCACCAGATCGCCCATCTGGCGCAGTCTGCGCCCCAGCAGGGTGATAACGCTGCGGGCGAGGGGGTAGTGCTCCTGCAGCATTGCCTCAAAATCCTGCCGGTTGATGGCGTAGAGCACCGAGGCGCTGGCGGTCTGGGCGCAGGCCTTGCGGGGCGAGTTGTTCAGCACCTCTGAAATGCCAAAAATTTCACCCTTCATGCGCAGCGAAAAGGTCATTTCCTTGCCGGTGCGGTCCATACAAAAAATCCGTATCAGGCCGGATTCTATATAAAAGCAGGAATCACCGGCATCGCCCTCAAGAAAGACCATTTCGTTTTTGGGCAAGTCAAGGCACTGGGCGTTTTTTAAAAAGAGGCTTTTGACCTCGTCGATGCCCTTAAAAAAGTCCTCTTTTTCCAGATGCCAGTACGTGTCCATGGAGGCCCTTCCCTGTATGGAGCGCCTGCGTCCAGCCGTGCAGTAACGGCGGGACGCAGGCGGCTTTTATCAACAGTACGTTGCGCTATCAGGCCTTGTCCAGCCGGTTGACGTAGCGGTAGGTCTGTTCCTGCCCGTTGATGTCGCGGCACTTCCAGATAATGAAGTTTGAGCCCATGATGGGACGCAGTGAAGCTTTGAAGTAGCCCAGCTGATAGGGCATTTTTATTTCAAGCGCGCCTGCCGGGCAGGCCTTGATGCAGGACATGCAGTCCCAGCAGTCGCGGGCGGCCCGCAGGTAGGCCTTGCCCGTGCCGGGGTTCAGGGCCATGAGATCGCCGGGGCATACTTCTTCGCAATGGGTTTCTTCGCGCCCGTTGCAGCCGTTGCATTTGCGCGTGTCGATTTTAGGCGGCATTGTTGTTCTCCTGACTTAGGGCTTGTACCTGTCGCCGGGCAGCAGCTGCTCGTAGGGACGGGTAAAGGTTGTCATTTCTCCCGTGGCGGGGTCGCGGCGCGATTCCACAAAGCAGTCGAAGTTTTCGTCGTCGCGTTGCGGGTAGTCCGAGCGGGTCTGCCAGCCAGCCCAGCGGGTCTCCTTGCGGGCCTTGAGGTGGTGCACCACTGATTCGGCCACATCCACGCGGTCCATGGTTTCGTTGGCCTGCATGAGGTCGTGCAGATCGTTGGCGCGCAGGTACTGAAACTGGCTTTGCAGTATCTTGATGTGCCTGAGGGCGTAATCGAGCTGCTGCTCGTTGGCGCGGTAAAACTGGCTGGAACCGCCAGCGTATTCATCCATGAGACGTTGCAGGCGCTCCTTCATTTCCACCGGGCTCACGCCTTCCTCGTCGCGCGAGAGCAGGGGGGCGTATATGCGCGCCTTTTCCTGCTCGATCTGGTTGGCGTCGTGCTCCGGCGCATGGGCCACGGTCATGTATGCCAGGGCCCCACGCGCGGCCAGTTTGCCCTCGGCGCAGCAGCCGCCCACAAATTTGTTGGGGTTGCCGCCCGCTGTTTCACCGGCCGCAAACAGGCCGGGCAGGGTGGTCATGCGTTCCATGTCCACCCAGTAGCCGCCGCCGGTATGCCCGCCCATGATGTAGGGGTCGGACCCGAAAATCTCGATGGGTTCCCTGGAGGGATCCTGCCCTCGGCTGGCGAGAAAAAGCACGAAGGAAGGACGTTCGTTAAGGTAATCTTCCATCATGGCCTTGGTTTTTTCGGGCGACATGTGGGTGGTGTCGCAAAAGCAGGGGCCGCGACCGGACAGCCATTCTTCCATGGGAGCGTTGGCGCGGATGTAGCGGGGTGCCGCATCGCCGCCCAGGCTCGCGTAGCGGCTCATGACGCGCTCGCCCAGCGAGTTGATGATGGGCGCGCCGTAGCCCACGGAGATGGTGTCCACAGGGCCGCAAAAATCCTTGGTGCGCGTGGCGACCCAGCGCTGCTCAAGGCTGGTGAGCTCCGCGCCCTGCCGCAGGCCCATGGCGTAGCCGGAGCCGACGCAGTAGGGGCACATCCATATCTGCGAACCGCTGTCGGTGGAGTCGGCCGTGTAGGACTTGTACAGCGTGCCTGCGCCGCCGGTGCTCACCACCGTGGCCCGCGCGCGGAACACGTAGAACTTGCCGTCGCGCACGCCAAATCCCATGGCCCCGGTGCAGCGGCCATCGGTTACCAGCAGGCCCGTGGCGGCCACGCGGTTTGTATACGTCCGCGCCTGTCGCAAGGGCTTTTTCCGCCATGATGGGTTTGAGCTGCTCGCCGTGGATGGAGATATCCCATTTGCCGCGGTAGCGCACATTGCCCTGCGCATCCTTGAGGATGGGCAGGCCCCAGCGTTCCAGATCTTCCACGCATTCGTTGAGTTCGCGGGCATTGGAAAGGGCCAGGTCTTCGCGCAGGGGGCCGCCGCCCACCTGCGAGCGGCTCCAGCGCACCAGGTCTTCGGGCGTCTTGTCCGGCGGAATATAGGTGTTGATGGCGTCCATACCGGCGGAACACGCGCCGGAGCGCATGATGTCGGCCTTTTCGACAATGATGATCTTGGCTCCGGGGTTGAGGCGGGCGGCCTCGGTCGCCACAAAGCAGCCCGCGTTGCCGCCGCCGATGATCAGCAGGTCGGCGTTAACCTCGACGGTTTCAATATCGTTAAGGCTGGTCGGCCGAAAATCGACCGCATGGGTTGTTTTTATACGTGCCATAATGTCCTCTTGGGCAAAAGGTTGGGGCTGTTAGGCAAGGTAACGGTTTGTTTAAAAAGGCCAGGGCGCGGCGGGGTTCCAAACGGGCATGCCCAGCAGGGCATACCAGGGGGCCATGACGCATACGCCGTAGGCAATGGCGATGAGCACGGCTACCGAGCCCACTTTGGCGTAGTCGGCGGTAGAAAAGGTCTCTGTGCTGTGGGCGATGACGGCGGCGGTGATCTGCGTGGGCAGCAGGTAGGCAAAGGTGTCGGTGTCGCACACCAGCATGGTAAAGGCCACGGGATGCAGCCCAAGCTTGGGAGCCATGGCAAAGACCACGGGGGCCAGCATGGCCACGGCCGCCACGTTGGAGAGCATGCCAAGGCGGATGATGTGCGTGCCCACCATCATGGTCAGCAGCGTCTGCCACCAGTTCATGCCCACTACCCAGGCGTGGATGTGGTCGGCAAGCCACTGCGCCACGCCGGCCTGCGTCATGGCCGTGGTCATGGTCATGGCGCCGCCCAGCAGCAAAAAGGTTCCCCAGATGGTTTTTTGCTGTACGGCCTTCCACGTGCAGGGCATTACGCCCGGCGCAAACAGCACCATCATGCCCACAAGGCCGATAACGCCCAGAGGCTGGCGGTGCAGCTCATAGATAAAACTGCCCTTGCCGGTCACAAACATGAACCCGACCAGCAGAAAGATGCCCAGCAGCACTTTTTCGGGCGTGGTCATGGGGCCCATTTCCGCATAGCGGTTTTCAAGAGTGGCCGCGCCGCCAGCAATGGAAATGCAGCTGGTGTTAAAGTAGTAGCGCGTCCACCAGTTGGTCAGCACAAACATGCCAAGGTAAGGAAATTGCAGGAGCATCCAGTTGAGAAAGTTGATGTTGGTGAAGCCGTTTTTTTCAAAAATGCCCACCAGAATCATGTTGGGCAGGTGGGCAGTCATGATGAACATGCCGCAGATCATGGAGCCGTAAACCAGCGACTGGATGACGATGGCTTTTTTGGCGGCGCGTTCTTCGGGCGAGTCGCCCAGCAGGTTGCAGATGCCCTGCACCACGGGCAGCAGGGTGGCGGCGCGGGCGTTCGCCGCCGGAACCAGAAAACCCAGCACGATGTTGACAAAAAACATGCCCCAGACAACCCGGCATGCCGAGGACGCCTTGAAGCGGGCCAGGATGCCCAACGCAATGCGGCGGTCAAGGCCGATGAGCTGCATTACCGCCGCCACCATAAAGGCAAACAGGCACAGCCAGAGGACGTGGTCGGTAAACCCGGCAAAGATAATCGCCATGGGCGGCTTGCCGTTGGTCCAGGGCAGTGCCTGGGTTATCAGCAGCATGGTGGGAATGGAAATACCGGTTATACCGGCGGGCATGGCCTCGCTTACCCACATGATGCTGGCCCACACCACAATGCCCAGCACGGCCATGCCGTTGTGCGTAAGCCCGGTAAACGGGGGTATCATCCCCCACAGCAAAAAGAAGGCGATCCACGCAAGGACGAATCCTGTAAGGACGCGCAGGGGGTTCTTCCCTGTATTACGAATATTTTCACAAAGATAACCCCAAAAAGATTGCCTTGCGGCAACAGAAACCTGAGTCATAGACCTACCCCACGGTAAGATGTGTTCGGTACGCGCGTGGGTAGCGACCTTAGGGCAGATTGACCTCGCGTTCCATTTGCTGGCTGATAATTGCGAAAAAAAATTCTTGGTCTGGCTGTAGGCGTTGCGGCTTCAAGGCGGTGTGCAGCCGGGGCGAGCGGCGTATTCACGGCGCTATAACATATTGAATTGGTATTAATAAATTACGGCAACGCGCTGCGGCATCCGACGCTGTCGCCAAATGCCAGGCATTTTACCGCCAGCGGGCACAAAAAAGCCCCGCAGGGGGGGCAATTTTTTTTGGTAAAGCTACATGCGGAAAAATTCCAGAGGCGGGGCCTTGGGGATCATGCCCGCGTCGGCCAGCTTTTGGTAAAAGAGCATCAGCCCCTGCTGCTCTTCATCGCCCAGAGTGTAAACAAGGCCCGTGCTGTAGTAAAAGGCCAGCTCGTCGCGCGACAGGGGGCAGCCGTGGGCCGTGAGGTCGAGGATCACGTCCATGTGTTCAAGGCCCCAGTCACGCCCCTGCCGCAGCAGTGCGCCGGGGTCGCTGGTAAACAGGTTGGCCTCTGCCGCCGCACGGCTGACCACCCACAGGCCAAAAATGAAGGGCAGGCCCGTCCAGTCGCGCCAGGCCTCGGCCAGATCAAGCCGATAAGGATAATCGGGGTGGTTGCGCAGGCGCAGGGCCTCGTCGCCAATGGCCAGAAAAGCCACCGGCGGATTTTTGCCGCGCAGGGCGGGAGTTACCTGCCCGGTGGAATAGCTGACGTTGAGCTTGAACCGATCGCGCATGATCAGGCGCAGCAGAGCGACCGAGGTGTGGGTCTCGCCGCTGATAAGAATCTCCTGCCCCTCGAGTTGCTCAAAAGGCACGCGCGAGAGCAGCAGCACGCTCATGACCGGCCCGCGCGAGCCGATGGAGAGGTCTTCCACCAGCTGGTAGCGCTCTGGGCGGCTGGCGTATTCAAAGCACGAGCAGGACGAAACATGCAGCTCGCCGCGCGCCATCATGGTGTTGAGCAGAGCGGGCGGGCCGGAAACCAGCTCGTAATCGTGGGGCAGGATGCCCGCTTCGAGCGGATGATAGATGGGGAGTACGTTGAGGTAGCCAATACGGCCCATGCGCAATACGGGGGGATTTTTATCTTGCGTGGTCACGGGACGGTCACCTTTTGCCAGGGGCAATGCCGATGGACGAAGTTTGAATGTATGTCAAAAAAAGCGTTTCCGGGGGCACGCCCCCGGAAACGCCCGGCATCTGTGCGGTGGCCTTATGCTTCCGGCTGGGGAGATACAGGCGTGTAATCCATGGTGCGCTGCACAGGGGTAAAACCCGCCGTGCGTATGACCTTGTGGATGTCGCTACGGTTCATGCGGAAGGAAACCCCCGCTGCGGCCACCACGTTTTCTTCAATCATCAGCGAGCCAAAGTCGTTGGCTCCGTAGAACAGGGCCAGCTGGGCCACCTGCGGGCCCATGGTTACCCACGAGGCCTGGATGTTGGCGATGTTGTCGAGCACCAGGCGCGACACGGCCAGCAGGCGCAGATAGGCGGGCGCGGGCAGCGGGTCGACGTTGATGCGCGTGTGCGCGGGCTGGAACGTCCAGGGAATAAAGGCCGTAAAGCCGTGGGTGCGGTCCTGCACCTCGCGCACGGCAAAAAGGTGATCAAGCCGGTGGGCGGGTTCTTCCTCATGGCCAAACATCATGGTGGCCGTGGTGCGCAGCCCCAGCTTGTGGGCTTCTTCCATAACGCCCAGCCACTGCTCGGCAGTGCACTTGTTGGGCGACACCTGGGCGCGTACGCCCGTGTGCAGAATCTCCGCCCCGCCGCCGGGCAGGGATTGCAGGCCCGCTTCTTTCAGGCGGCGCAGCACCTCGTGCACGGAAAGGCCGAACTTCTCCGACCAGAAGAAAACCTCGGGCGGCGAAAAGGCGTGGATGTGCAACTGCGGCCATGTGGCGTGCATCCAGCGCAGCAGGTCTTCGTACCACTCCAGCGGCAGATCGGGGTGGTGTCCGCCCTGCAGCAGCACCTGCGTGCCGCCGAGGGCCAGGGTTTCGTCGATTTTCTGCGCCATCTCGTCACGGCTGATGACGTAGCCGCCTTCCTGGTCGGGTGCGCGAAAAAAAGGCGCAGAAGCGGCAGGCGCAGACGCAGACGTTGGAATAGTTGATGTTGCGGTCGCCCACATAGGTGACAACAGGCTCGGGATGCATGCGCAGGCGCATGGCGTGGGCCAGCTGGGCCAGGGTGTGCAGGCTGGCCTTGTAGTACAGGGCTTCGGCGGCGGCGCGATCGAGGCGCTGGCCGCTGGCGGCCATGGCTGCGGCCTGACGCACGTCGGCATAGTCCGCTCCCTGTTCGTCAAAGGGACTGTGCGCGGGAAGAAACATACTCACTGGCGCGCCTCCGGGGATTCGTCGTTCAGGGTATTGAAGGTGGCGTTGCGCCGCACCGGGGTAAAGCCCGATTCGCGTATGAGGTGCTCCAGCTCCTCAATGGTCATGCCCTGGGCGGACTGCGCGCCCGCCATGTGGCCGATGCGCTCCTCGGTGATGGTGCCGTCCAGGTCGTCCGCGCCGTACCACAGGGCAACGGGGGCCAGCTTGGGGGCCATCATGATCCAGTAGGCCTTGAGGTGGGGAATATTGTCGAGCATCAGGCGCGACACCGCCACCGTGCGCAGCTGGTCCAGCCCGCGCTGGGGGCCGACCTTGTCTTTGGGCAGCTTGAGGCGGCTGTGCTCGGTGAGGAAGGGCAGCGGGATAAAACAGGTAAAGCCGCCGCTCTTGTCCTGCTGCTCGCGCAGGCGACAGAGGTGGTCGATGCGGTGCTCGTACGATTCGATATGCCCAAACAGCATGGTGCAGTTGGTGGCGATGCCGAGGCTGTGGGCCTCGCCCTGGATGCGCAGCCAGGTTTTTGCATCGGCCTTGTGCGGGCATATCTGCGGGCGCAGCGTTTCGTCAAAAATTTCCGCCCCGCCGCCGGGCATCATAACAAGGCCGGCGTTTTGCAGGCGCTTGAGCACCTCAAGGGTGCTGATGCCCTCAAGGCGGGCAAAGTGCTCTATCTCCACAGCCGTAAAGGCTTTGACCGGCAGGTTGGGGTTGAAGGCCCGCACCGCGCGGATCATCTCTTCAAACCAGGCAAGGGGCCGGGTGGGGTGGCAGCCGCCCACAATGTGCAGCTCGTCCAGATGCAGGGGGGTTGCGTCGGCGGCCCGCAGCCGGGCCAGCACATCGTCCAGGCTCAGGACAAAACGCGCCGGGTTCGTCCTCCGCATCGCGCCTGAAGGCGCAAAAGGTGCAACCGTTGACGCACACGTTGGTGTAGTTGATCTGGCGGTTGACCACATAAAAAGCCTTGTGCCCGTGCAGGCGGCAGCGCACATGCAACGCCAGCGCGCCCACGGCGGTAATGTCGGGGCAATTGAACAAAGTAAGCCCATCTTCGGGCGAAAGCCGCTCCCCGGAGAGCACCTTTTCGCGGATAGACGAAAGGCCCAGGGCGGCGTAGTATGTTGCGTCTAGCATATCTGAATCCTGTGCATGGATTGGGGGCAAAATGCCGCTCGCAGATTAAGCCCCGCCGCCGCACGCTGTCAATGTGAGGAAAAAATGTCTGCCTTGCAGCCGCAAAACCTGTCTTTTGGCCTTTCGCCCTGTCCCAACGACACCTATATATTTCATGCCATGCTGCACGGGCTTGTGCCTGTCCCCGCTTCCATCACGCCGCATATGGCCGATGTGGAAGAACTGAACAACCTTGCCCGGCAAAAAAGCCTGGATGTAACCAAGATGTCGCTTGGCGCAACCACCGAAATCATGCAGGATTATGCCCTGTTGTCCTCCGGTGCTGCACTGGGCTGGGGCTGCGGCCCCCTTGTGGTTGCGCGCAAAAACCTCAAGCCCGAAGACTGGCGCAACGCCACTGTGGCCGTGCCCGGTTTGCTGACCACGGCCAACCTGCTGCTGACCCTGCACGGGGGCTTTCAGGGGCCGCGCAAAGAGATGCTGTTCAGCGACATCATGCCCGCCGTGGCCAGCGGAGAGGCGGATCTTGGGCTGATCATCCACGAGGGGCGCTTTACCTACGCCCGGCAGGGGCTGGTAAAACTGCTTGATCTGGGCCAGTGGTGGGAGGGCGAATTTGCGCTGCCGCTGCCGTTGGGGGCCATCGCTGTACGGCGCGATCTGCCGGTGGCGCTTGCCCGCCGCGTGCAGAACACCATTACCGCCAGCCTGGCCTATGCCAACGCGCACCCGGAAGACTCGCGCGAATTTATCCGCGCGCATGCGCAGGAGATGGAAGAGAGCGTGACCAGCGCACACATCAAGACCTTTGTGACGGATTTCAGCCTTGACCTTGGCCTGGCAGGCCGTGCGGCCATCCAGACCCTGGTGGGCCGCGCTGCGGCGCTTATGGGCAAAAGCCTGCCGCCGGAAGGCCTGTTTTTGCGTTAGCCCGCAAGGGCGTACGCCCGCCGTAACCCCAAGCTCCCATGTTTCGCGCGTTGCGGCGCGGACGAAACTCGTCTTACCCCGGACTTTCCGGGCTGCTCTGGCACTGCCCCCTGGCCGCGCCATGGATCACCTGTGAGAACCTTATGTTTGAAAAATATTTTCCCTTTCCGAGGCCCGCCGGTTTTATTCGGTGGGTCTGCCCATCTTCATAGCCCAGATTTCACAGACGGGCATGACCTTTGCCGACACGGCCTTTGCCGGTCAATACAGCGCGGAGCACATGGCGGCGGTCGCCGTGGGCGGCAGCGTGTGGATGCCCGTGGCCCTGCTTGGCATTGGCTGTCTGCTGGCGCTCTCACCGCTGAGCGCCCAGCTGGTCGGCTCCGGGCGTCCCGACCGCGCGGCTCACCTGCTGCGGCAGGGCCTGTGGCTTACACTGGGTATGAGCATTGTGCTCATGTCGTTTTTTTACGTCATGTCGCTGCACATGGATGCCTTTGGCCTTGAGCCGGAGCTGGCGCGGATCTCCGGTGGTTTTTTGCGGGCCATGCTCTGGGGTTTGCCGGGCTTTCTGTTTTTTGTGAACCAGCGCAGCTTTCTTGAGGGCTTTGCCCGTACCCGCCCGGCCATGATCATCGGTCTGCTGGGCCTGCTGGTAAACGTGCCCTGCAATTACATATTCATCTACGGCAAGCTGGGCATGCCCGAGCTGGGCGGCGTGGGCTGCGGCGTGGCCTCGGCCATCAGCTTTTGGTTTATGGGACTTTGCATGCTGTACTATTTGCGCCGCGACCCGCAGTACAGGCATCTGGGCCCGCTGTTTGCGCCCTTGTTCCGTGGCGCGGGCGCTAGCGAGCCCCGGTTTGACGGCGCGCTGGTGCTGCGCGTGCTGCGTATCGGCCTGCCGGGGGCCCTGGCCCTGTTTTTTGAGGTGTCGCTCTTTGCCCTCAGCGCCATTTTACTGGCCCCGCTGGGAACAGTGATGGTGGCCGGACACCAGATAGCCCTCAACTTTGGTTCGCTGGTGTTTATGGTGCCGCTGTCCATCAGCATGACGGCCACCATACGCGTGGGGCGCTGCCTTGGCGCGCTGCAGTGCGAACGCGCCAAGCTGGTGGCCCGCACGGCCCTGACCCTGAGCGTGATTTTTGCCCTGTTTATCGCCACGCTTACGGTGCTGTGCCGCAAGGGCATTGTGGCCATATATACGGAAGACGCGGCTGTTGCCGCGCTGGCGGCGCAGCTTCTGCTGTACCAGGCAGCCTACCAGATTGTGGACGGGCTGCAGGTGACGGGCATCGGCGTTTTGCGCGGGCACAACGACACGCGGATTATCTCGGCCATCTGTTTTGTGGCCTACTGGATCATCGGCCTGCCTCTGGGCTTTGCACTGGCAAGGACAAACCTGCTCACCCCCGCCATGGGCGCGGCGGGTTTTTGGGTGGCCTACATTGTGGCCCTGGGATTTGGGGCGGCATGCTATCTGCTGCGTGTGCGGCAGCTGCACGGGCTTGCGCAAGAAGACATGCTGCAGAGGGTCAAGCGCTAGGCCGTAGTGCCTTTTTATCTGCTTGAACAGCTGGGGCCTGTCTTGCGGCAAGGATTAACATCCAAATCCTTGCCGCAAGACAGGCCCCAGCGCGTTTGCCCGCAGCTACGCGGACTTGTTAGCCGTATATTTGCTGCGGCGGTTGCCGCAATGCCGTGCGTTATTTGCGGAAAGCCTGCTTCCAGGTAAATTTGACGACAGAGAACATGTCGTTGAGGCTGCTTGTTCCCGTGTTTTTGCCGCGAGCCAGGGGGTCCAGCAGCGGAGGTATGGGCGTGCCTGCCTGGGGCTGCGAGGGCGACTCTGCGGTCGGCTCCTGCTGGGGGGGCTGCGACGCGCCAGCTGTGCCTTCGTTCTCGCCCCACAGGGAGATGACGGGGGCTGTCGCCCCCTGCCCCGCACGCAGCGTGCCCGACCGGGCCGCAGAACCCTGCTGCGCAGGCGCGTCCTGGTATTCTTCTTCCGCCAGCGCAATGCCCACGGGGCCGCGAGCACGCCCGCCCGCCCGCAGGGCGCGGGCCGCGCCTGGGGCAGCCTGCGCGGCCGGGGCCAGCTGGAGGAGCGAATCTTCGGCCTCGTCAGCCGCGGTTTCCGCTTCTTCACGCGCCCGTGCGTTTCTGCCAGCCCGCCACTGGCGTTCTGACGCTTCTTCAATTTTTTTGGTCTCGGCCTCCTGTGCCATGGCTTCGAGCGTGGAGCGGATTTCAGCGCTCAGGCCGCGTGCATCCTCGCCAAGAGCCTGCTCAAGGCAGGCCTCCATACTCTTGAGCAGGTCTTCGGAGGTGTCGGCGGCAAGGCACATCTGGGCCATGCGCTCTGTAATCTGCTGGCGGGGCGTAATTTCGTAGCCCTGGGCAAGAATGCCAGCCGCATAGTCGTAGTTGCCCTGGCGTATCTGCTGCAGGGCCTCGGACAAAAACGGACTGCGGGCGTTGGGGTCTTCCTGGAGCATGCGTCCATACACGGCCCGTGCCCTGTTCCACTGCCGGGCGCGAACAAAGGTGGCCGCGGCCAGCGACAGATAATGCCGGTAGCGGGCCATGTCGCCCTTGCCCTTCCAGGCTGCGGCCATGCCAAGTTCGGCCTTGCCCTGGATGAGCGCCCCGCGCATGGCCCGTTGAAAGGCGTTGATGGCGCTGTTCCACTTGCGCTGTTCAAGGCACTGCATGCCCACGCGAAAGTAGTCTTCAGGCTGGCGGACGGGTTTGAGCAGGATGCCGTAGGTGGCCAGGGCATCGTCAAAGGCCTTGGTGTTGGTCATCTGCCCGGCTTTGTCCAGGTCGTCGAGCGAGGGGCGCGAGGCCACCAAAAAATCAAGATGCGCCTTGAGCTGATCGATGGAGTAGGGCCGCGCAAGCAGGGCGCTTGCCCCGCAGCCGAGGGTCCTGAGCTGTTCGACCTCGCTGTCGTGCGGGAGAATAAGCAGAACCGGCATATCCAGCAGCAGAGGGTGCAGGCGCAGGATGGCGCAAAACTGCTCGCCGTCCATGTCGGAGAGGCGCTGCGCGCACACGGCCACGTCGGGCCGAAAAGCCGGGGGAAGTTCGTCAAGACCGGCCAGCATGCGGGCCGCCGCAACGCCGGAGGTAAGGCACTCTATGCGGTCGGCTCCAACATCGCGCAGGGCGCGCCTGTCGAGAGCGGCCATAGATTCGCTTTCGCTGAGAAGAAGAACATGGATCTGCCGTTGGCGGGTCATGCTTGTCCTTGCCAGAGAGACCTGTTGAACGCCCGCTCTGGAAGAGGCGGGCTGGGCCTTCCGTAAAAAGACTATACCCTCAGCGTGAGGCTTGCGCAAGAAAACTGCACCGCTAAATTTATGAAATCAAGGTTACAGCGGGCGGGCAAAAGGCGGATGCAAAAAAAGCATGCTCAGTTCATGCATGCAGTGCAGCGGTGGCAGAGCCGTTTGCGCTGCGGGCTAATTGGCAAAGGGGATGATGCGGGCGCGGGGAATGGGGGCCGCTTCCTCTTCAAAAGGGGGCGGGCAGGTGATGACCGTGTGGCAGTAGGGGCAATGGAGTGCGCCGTCGCTCCGTTCAAGGCGGATGAGCCCTCCCTCGTGGTCGTAGCAGCGCGGGCAGAAGGGCCCAAGGTCGACTTCCTGCGCCTTGAGCCAGTACAAACCGTTGCGTCTGAACAGGTTGCACGAAAGCCTCATGGCTTCTTCCATGGTTTTAAGCCGGGTCTGCAGGAGATGGAGCTCGTCGTGCAGGGCTATGCTGCGCGATTGCAGTTCCATGAGCAGTCGGCGAGCCTGTTCGTCCCGGCCAGAGGCGAAGAGATCGTTGATTTCTTTAAAAAGGCGATAGTGCAGCATGGTTTACTTCCCTATTGCTGCTCTATATCGGAGCCCGGCAGTATATCTTTAGGGGGCGGGAATCCGCCATTGGCGCGGGTTGAAAATTTTTATCCGTATTTTTAGCCCGTTGAAGCGGGAATAATTTTTTAGATTTTTTTTAGACCTGCGGGGGCAGGACGCCCCGGCCATGATGCGCAGGTCCAAAAATGGCGGCTGCGAGCGCTTCAGGCCATATTGACAGCCCGGATACGAGACATTGCGGTTTCGTCCCGTGGATGAGGTCTTGTATGTGCTGTCTCAACAATATCAGCAAAATACAATAATTACATTTTGCGACGCGAAACAGGGTCAAGGGAGCGCAGCATCTCGCGATATCGGGTTTCTTCATCTGCTGAAAGGGACGCTGGCAGCTCCCCGTGGCGCAGCAGTGCCCCGCCCAGCATGTCGGCCTCTTTGCGGGCCCCGGCGCGGCGCACCATGTCCGTGGCAGCATCTGGCACGGGCGTGCTCACCTCAACCGCCTTGCCCTGCTCTATTCTTTTCTGCTCTTCCGCCGAAAGGCGCAGTACTTCCTCCTCCACCAAAATGGGCGCGGCGGCGCGCATGGCGAGGGCGATGGCGTCAGAGGGGCGGCAGTCTATGCGGGTTCTGCCGTCAGGGCCGGAGAGCACCAGCACCGCATAGTACGTGCCCTCGCGCAGGTCGTTGATCTCCACCCGCCGCAGTTCGGCCTTAAAGGCCTTGAGCGTCATAAGAAAAAGGTCGTGCGTCAGGGGACGGGGCAGGCTTTCGTTGTTGAGCACCAGTGAAATGGCCATGGCCTCCATGGCTCCCACCCACACGGGCAGCACCGCATCGCCGCTCGCCTCGCGCAGCACCACGATGGGTGTTTTGCTCTGAGGGTCGATGGTAAGGCCGAAAACGCGCATTTCTACCATGGTTCCCCCAGTCGTTGGGCCATGAGGCTGTGCTTTTTTGCCTGGCTGATGCGTACCCGCACCATGCGTCCCGTGTGGTCGGTCATGGGCGGCAGCTCCACATGCACAGGAGCCCCGTAGGGGTCGCGCCCCTGCCAGCTGGGCTCCGGCCCTTGGCTTTCCTTGGGGCTGGGGTTTTCGATCAGCAGCGTGGTCTCGTCGCCGACCCTGTGCCGCAGCCAGTTCGCCCCCAGCTCGTCCTGCAGGGCCTGCAGGCGCAGCAGTCTGTCCTGCGCCACCTCAGCGGGGATTTTGTCGAGAAACAGCGAGGCCCGCGTACCCGGCCTGTCGGAATAGCAAAAGGAAAAACTGGACATAAAATTGCTGGCGCGCATCATGCGCAGCGTATCCTGAAAATCCTGCTCGCTTTCGCCGGGAAATCCCACGATAAGGTCGGTGGAAAGCGCCAGGTCGGGCCGCGCCTTGCGCAGACGCTCCACCAGATCAAGAAAGGCCGCGCTGTCGTACCGGCGCTTCATGCGGGCCAGGACTGCGTCGGACCCTGCCTGCATGGGCAGGTGCAGGCGCGGGCACAGCTGGGGCAGCTCGGTAAAGGCGTCGATGTCTTCCGGCCCCATATCCTTGGGGTGCGGCGTTACATAGCGCAGCCGTTCAAGGCCCGGCAGGGCGGCCACTTTGCGCAGCAGGGCGGCAAAGCTTGTGCCGTCGCCGCTTTTGTCCTGCCCGAAGGCGTTGACGTTTTGTCCCAGCAGGGTGATCTCTCGCGCGCCGTTGTCGAGCAGAGCCTTGCATTCATCTATAATAGCCGCGCTGCCGCGTGATTTTTGGCGGCCGCGTGTAAAAGGCACGATGCAGTAGGCGCAGAAGTTGTCGCAGCCCTGCATGATGTTGGCGTAGGCCACGGCCCCGTTGACCACGCCGGGCTCGGTGGTGGCCTCGCGCTCCACATACTGGCTGGTAAAGTCCAGCAGCGAAAGGCGTTGGGCGGGGTTTTCCAGCAGGCGTTCAATAGCCTGCGGGGCATTGCCTATGCCGTCGCTGCCAGCCACAAGGCGCACCTGGCTTTCTTTTTCAAACAGGCTCTCGCCAAGCTGCTGGGCCACGCAGCCAGCCACGCACACGAGTACGGCGGGGTTGCCGCCCGAGAGCTGGCGGATGCGGCCAAGCGTGCTCATGACTTTCTGTTCCGGCTTTTCGCGGACCGAACAGGTATTGACCACCACCACCTGCGCGTCTTCGAGCGGCGCTTCAAAAAAACCGCGCGCACTCAGGGCACGCCCCAGCCAGTGGGAGTCGTGCACGTTCATCTGACAGCCAAAAGTGATGATATGGTACGTTTTTTCGATCATGATTGTTGCTACTGCTCTATGTCCAGGTCTGCATCGTACATGCCGGGCGCGCCTTCTTCTTCAAGAGCGGCCACGCGGTCTTCAAGCCAGTCGAGCACGGCGCGGGCCGTGTGGTAGTTGAGCAGTATGCGGCTGTGTATGCAGCGGTTCACTTCGCGCACGTCCGGCTCGCCGGGGGTCATCTCGTGCCCGATGGAACCGTCAGGGGCCACCAGCTGCTCTGAAAACGCGGGCAAGGCGTCACTTTCGTGATAAAAATTCATTTCTATTTCGCCCTGAGGGTTTATACCGCCCCAAACGCCGTGGGCTGTCTGCAGTCTCGCGTTTTCATCCATCTGATATTTATAGCGGATCTTTGCGGGGTGGTCACTGGGCTTGTTCATGCGGCATCCTTGTGGTGGTGGTATCAGGGGCTTGGCCGCAGGCTGAGGCCCCGGTTGCAACGACATCAATTGTGCGGCAATTGCATATGATAAAAAAGAGCCCCTGCCAAGTAAAGGCGGCAAACCGCCCTCTGCGGACACGGTAATGTTCCTGGCCGGACAGACCGTGGCAAACACTGCAAAAAAAGGATTCAAAAAAGCGCTGCGGAGCGAAAAATGCTGCGGCAGCCCGGCTCTGACGCGCGTGCAACAGCCTTGCAGCGGCAAACATGCTCTTGACGATGCCCATTGCATGGATAGAATATCTGCTGCGGCTCATAAGCACGGCCAGGCGCTGCAGCGCGCGGGCAAATCAGGCAATGAGCACCCAAGGAGAACACGTGAGCGAGGCAAGCAGCAAACCGTATGAAATCCGGCGGCATGAAATGCAGCCCTACTTTGATCTTGAAGCCTTTATGTCCATGAGCAAGGAGACGCGCCTTGGCGGGGCCATACTTGAGCGCCTCGTGGGCCTGTGGGGCGAGTGGCTGCCGCAGCTGAACGTGTGCGAAATTGTTACGGGCAAAATTTCGTATCTGGCCGTATGGCTGCCGGAAGACGTGGAAAATTACGTGGACGAAGCGTGGGGCAAGTCAGCCTCTGACGGCTTTATGATTAACAACCTTGCCCAGTTTATGTGCATGGCCGCCGTGCAGGAAGCCCTGCCGCAGGTGGAAGACGCTGGCTGTGCGCCCTCGCCGCGCCCCACAGAAACCCTGCGCGAGGCCCTGGCCTCGCTGGGCATAGAATACCGCGAAGCTTTTGGCACGCTGACCCGTCGCTACGCCGTGGTGACGCATTACCCCTTCAAGGGCGGCTGCGAAATATGCCATTTGCAGTCCCAATGCCCCAAGGGACAAGGACAGACCGAGAGCCCGAGCATTCTTTTGCCGGGCTATGAGGCGGAAAATAAAGAAAACTGATTGCCCCGGCGGCGGCCGTGCCGAAGCGCCGTGTGCGCGTATGCGCAGGCCGCCGCATAATGGCGCGCCGGGGGGCCTGACGGATGCTTTTGGTCAACAGCCGCTAGCGGCCTTCCATCACCAGGGTGCGGGCGACTCCGGCAGGCGTGCGCACCACCAGCTCAACGGTACGGGCATTGCGCGCCACAGACTCGACCAGGCAGGTTTCCGTGGCGTCCTTGTCGTAGTTGCGCACATCCACCGTGTCGCCCTTGGTGGGGACGCGGTCGGGGATAACTTCGACAAGGTCGGCCGAGTCGGCGTCAAAGCCGTCCCAGGCCAGAGCGGGTATGGTCATGCAAAGACAGCCCAGCAGGGCTGTGGCGAATAGCAGGTGTTTCATGCAAGCATGTGTAAATCCATTTGCCCCTCTTGGCAACTGCGCGGCCCCAAACGGCCAGCAGCAGCCATCCGCGCGGGCTGGTCAGCTCTGCGACGGGCATGGCCGCGTGGTGCGGTATCTGCGGCTTTCGGTCACAGACCGCTGCAACCTGCGCTGCGCCTATTGCCGCAGTGATATAAACCAAAAGTTCATACCCCATCCCAAGGTGCTGCGGTATGAGGAGATGGTGCGTCTGGTGGGCATGATGACCGCGCTGGGCGTGACAAAGCTGCGGCTGACCGGCGGCGAACCCTTTGCCCGCAAGGGGTGCGACGAACTTTTGCACCAGCTGCGCGCGCACTATCCCTCCCTTGACCTGCGCCTTACCACCAACGGAACCCTGCTCGAACCGCACATCCCCATGCTGCGCTCGGTGGGCGTAAGCGCCGTCAATCTTTCTCTGGACAGTTTTGACCGCGATACCTTTGCCAGGGTCACCGGGCGCGATATGCTGCCAGCGGTGCTGGACTCGCTGGACGGCCTGCTGCGGGCGGGCATTCGCGTAAAAATCAACACCGTGGCCATGCGCGGCGTCAACGACGGGCAGATGGACGATTTTGTGCACGCCGTGCGCACCATGCCCGTTGACCTGCGGTTTATCGAATTTATGCCCATGGGCAGCGGCACGCTGTGGGGGCCGGAAACATTCTGGGCCGCTGGGGACATCCGAGCCGAGGCCGAGCGCCGGGTGCGGCTTGATCCTGTGCAGGACAACAGCGCCGAGGCTGGCCCGGCCAGGATGTTTGCCGTGCGCGGCGGCAAGGGGCGTCTGGGATTTATCACTGCCGTCTCCTGCCATTTTTGCGGCACGTGCAACCGGCTGCGGCTCACCAGCGACGGCAACCTGCGCACCTGCCTGTTTGACGACAGGGAGTATCACCTGCGCGGCATACTGCGCAGCCAGCACTTTGACGACGGGCAGCTGGCCCGGGTGGTGCGGCTGGCCTGCGCGGACAAACCCATAGGCGCTGATCTGCTCAAAGCCCGTAAAAAGGGCGAGGCCGTGGCCGACAAGCACATGGTGGGCATTGGCGGCTAGCCGCACCGACATGGGCGCCGCAAGTCGGGATGCTGGATCTTGCTGTGCCCAGCGCAGGCGCTCTGTGAGCTGAACTTCTGCTGCTCCTCGCATGGCAAACGCCATTTGAAACGCGCCGTCTTTCAGTCTATGCTCTGGTGGTCGCAACCTCTACTTTTGCAAGGAATCCATGATCGCCTATCTTGAAGGCCGCCTGGCCGAAATATGGGGCAATGCCTGCCTTGTGGTCACCCAGGGCGGCGTGGGGTACGAAGTGGCCCTGCCCGCCCATACTCTGGCCGCTCTGCCCGGCAGGGGGGAACCCCTGGTGCTGTATACAAGCCTTGCCGTTCGCGAAGACGCGCTGGAGCTGTTTGGTTTTGCCACCTTTGAAGAACGGCAGACCTTTGAGGTGCTGGTTTCCATCTCCAAGGTCGGTGCCCGTACGGCTCTGGGCATCCTTTCCATATTCCGGCCCGACGATCTGCGCCGCGTGGTGCTTGAGGACGACGTGCTGGCCCTCACCCGTGTTTCGGGCATTGGCAAAAAAACCGCCGAGCATGTCTTTTTGGAACTCAAGTACAAGCTTAAGGTCGAGGATGTGCCGCAGGCTGCGGTGCTGAGCTCGGGGGTGCGGCCAGGCTCGGTGTTTCGCGATGTGCTGGACGGGCTCGGCAACCTGGGCTACGAGCCGGACGAGTGCGCGCCGCTGGTCAAAAAACTGCTGCACGAAGAGCCGGATCTTGACGTTACCGGCGCACTGCGGGCCGCCCTTAAGGCGCTCGCCAGAGGTAAGGCCTGATGTCGGATTTTACCAGCCAGTGTCCCGACCAGTGCGCTGCTGAAGGCGCGACGGGCATTGATGAAAGCGTGCGCCCCCGCAGTCTCGACGACTTTATCGGGCAGGACGAGCTGCGCGCCAACCTGCGCGTGTACCTTGGGGCCGCGCGCGAGCGCGGCAAGGCGCTGGATCATACGCTTTTTTACGGCAACCCCGGCCTGGGCAAAACCACGCTTGCGCAGATCATGGCCTCCGAGCTGGGCGTCAATCTGGTCTGCACCTCGGGGCCGGTGCTCGAACGCAGCGGCGATCTTGCCGCCATCCTCACCAATCTCAACCGGCACGACATCCTTTTTGTGGATGAAATACACCGCATGCCCATTGCCGTGGAAGAAGTGCTGTACCCCGCCATGGAAGACTTCAAGCTCGATCTGGTCATTGGGCAGGGGCCAGCGGCGCGTACGGTAAAAATCGACCTCGAGCCGTTTACCCTTGTGGGGGCAACCACGCGCATGGGGCTGATTTCTTCGCCATTGCGCGACCGTTTTGGCATTGTGGCGCGGCTCGAATACTATACCCCCGATGATCTGGCGCGGGTAGTGCAGCGCACTGCGCGGATTTTGGGCGTAGAGGTGACGACCGACGGCGCGGTGGAGATTGGCCGACGTTCGCGCGGCACGCCCCGCATCGCCAACCGGCTGCTGCGCCGCGTGCGCGACTTTGCGTTGGTTCACGGCGACGGCATGGTAACGGGCGAGCAGGCCTCGGCGGCGCTCAAACGCATGGACGTGGACGAGCTGGGGCTTGACCAGATGGACCGCAAGCTGCTTGAAGTGCTTATAAAACACTACGACGGCGGCCCGGTGGGCATCAAGACCCTTGCGGTGGCCTGCTCGGAAGAAGTGCGCACCATTGAAGATATTTATGAGCCATACCTCATCCAGTGCGGCTTTTTAAAACGTACGCCACGGGGCCGCATGGCAACCGCTCTGGCCTACAGGCACTTGAAAATGATGCTTTCTTAGGTGTATGCTCTCTCCGGCCAGTTATTTGGCGCACTGCACAAACTGAACAGGGGAGGGAACATGCTGCTGCAGGTCATTGAGGGAAAATTCAGCGTCTGCAAGGTGGAAAACCTGCGCGCCGTCAATTTTAATGTGCCCTGGCTGTTTGTGGGCAAGACCGATGCCGAAATCTCTGTGGTCTGCCTGACGGCCGATGTTCCCCACGCCACCCTCGCCCGCGAGGACGGCTGGCGTGCCCTGCGTGTGGCGGGGCGTATGGATTTTGGGCTCACCGGCGTCATGGCGGGCTTGTCCACGGCGCTTGCGCGGGCGGGCATCAGCCTGTTTGCCGTCTCGACCTTTGATACGGACTATATATTGATAAAGGCGGACAATCTCGCTCCCGCGCTCGAGGCCCTGGGGGCGAGCGGGTATATGATTGAAGGCGCGGCCCGTTAAGCGGGCCGGCTGAGGCGTCGGCGGCAGAACGCCGAAATTTTTTTGCAGCGGGGGAAGGAGCGTAACAGCACCTTCCCCCGCTGCAGGTTCAGCTGTCTACCTTGCCAGCGCGGGCCGCGTTGAGCACGGCCATAAGCGCCACGCCCACATCGGCAAACACGGCTTCCCACAGGCCGGAAAGCCCCACGATGCCCAGGGCCATAAACAGCCCCTTGATGCCCAGCGCCATAACGATGTTTTGCCACACAATGGTGCGCGTGCGCCGCGCTATGCGCAAAAGCTCCGGCAGGCGCGCTGGGTTGTCGTCGAGGATGACCACGTCGGCAGTTTCAATGGCCGCCTCCGCGCCCAGGCCGCCCATGGCCACGCCCACCCCGGCTGTTGCCAGCACAGGAGCGTCGTTGATGCCGTCGCCCACAAATATGGTGTTCTTTACCGGACCAAGGGCTTCGAGGGCTCCGGCTTTGTCCTCGGGCAGCAGGCCGGCCCGCAGGGTGTCAAGCCCGAGCTGCTGGGCCACGGGGCGGGCCTGCTCCTCTCTGTCGCCCGTGAGCATGGCGATGCGCTGCACGCCCAGGCGGCGCAATCCCTGTATGGCCTCGGGCGATTGCGGCTTGATGCGGTCCGCCACCACCAGTGCGCCCAGCAGTGTGCCGCCTCGGGCAACGTATACCACGCTGCCGGGCAGGTTTACTTCCATGGGCGCGATGCCTCTGCTTGCAAGCAGGGCGGCATTGCCCGCCAGCAACTCGCCAGCGTCTGTGCCCGCAATTACGCCCATGCCGGGCAATTCTTGCATGCCGGTAAGCGTTGCGTCGTCGGTGGTCAGGCCCCGGCGCTGCGCCGCCCGCAGCACCGAGCGGGCAATGGGATGGTTGGAGCGGCTCTCCGCCAGGGCTGCGGCGGCAAGCAGGTCATTGGGCGCAATGCCTGGGGCGGGCAGCACTTCGTTTACTTCAAACACGCCTTCGGTGAGGGTCCCTGTTTTGTCCAGCGCCGCCACGCGGATGTCGCGAAGGCTGTCGAGCACCGCGCCGCCCTTGATAAGGATGCCCCGCCGCGAAGCCGCGCCGATGCCGCCAAAATACCCGAGCGGGATGGAGATAAGCAGGGCGCACGGGCAGGATATGACCAGCAGCACCAGCGCACGGTAAATCCACTGCGAGAAGGGCCCAAGCCCGAACAGCGGCGGCAGCACCGCCACCAGCAAGGCAATGCCGGTGACGGCTGGCGTGTACCAGCGGGCCATGCGCGTAATAAAACGCTCGGTAGGGGCCTTGCGCGCCACGGCTTTTTCGACCATCTCAAGAATACGGGCAATGGACGATTCTTCAAAAGCGGCGGTAACCTCGACGCGCAGCGCGGCATTCAGGTTGATGGTGCCAGCCAGTACGCGGCCTCCCGGCGTTACGCTCTGGGGTACGGATTCGCCCGTAAGGGGCGAGGTATCGACCTGCGAGTCTCCTTCAAGCACGGTTCCATCCAGCGGTATCTTTTCGCCGGGGCGTACAAGGATATGGCTGCCAGGGCCAAGGGCCTCAGGCTCAACATCGCGGGTGGGTCCGCCTTTTAGTATTTCATGGGCAACGCTTGGTCGCGCTGCCAGCAGCGCCTTGACAGAGCGGCGCGAGCGACCGGCGGCGCGCTCCTGCACAAATTCTCCCACGCAGTAAAACAGCATCACGCCTACGGCCTCGGGCAGCTGACCAAGCGCAATTGCCGCGATGGTTGCCCCGCCCATCAGGGTAAATTCATTAAAAAAATCACCTTTCAGGATGCTTTTGGCCCCAATGCGCAGCACATTGTAGCCGCACAATACATACGGCAGGGCGTAAAACAGGGCTATGACCAGCCAGTTAGGCATGTAGCTGGCCAAGCGCTCATCCGCGACCATGCCGACGGCAAACAGCACTGCGGATATGCCCATGCTCACTAGCTCGCGACGCTCGCCAGCATGGTCATTTTCGTGGTCATGACTGCAGCAGGCGCAGCCGGGGGCCTCGTGATCGGCAGCTGGAGAGCATGCGGAGCAGCAGGCGTGCGTAGGGAATGGGGTATGTTTGGTGGAATCCATTTGCTTCTCCTGATCTTACGCCTTGTCGTCTTGCGGCAGGGCACCGTCGTCTTCGCTGCCGTCGGTTTGGTCCGCAGGCACGGGAATATGCTTTTGCTTAAGGAACTCGTGGATGCTGGTATTGTGCGAAATACCGGGCAGGGCTGCCTCGTCCTGGAGTATCTGCGGGCTATCGGCCAGTTCCCGGGTCGTCAGTGCCAGCACCTCGCGCACGCTGTCGCTGGGGGCATGGGGCAGCTGGTAGTACACCCATCGGCCGTTCTTGATGCTTTCAATAAGGCGTGCCTGGCGCAGGATAAACAGATGCTTTGACGTGGTGGACGCCGCAAGGCCAAGCAGTGTCGTTATTTCGCACACGCACAGGGGGCGCTGGCGCAGGGCCATGAGTATGCGGAGGCGGTTCTCGTCGCCAAGTGCGCGTATTACTGAAATATAGGTGTGCATGATGTTTCCGGCTGTTGGAGGTGGATGTCTTTTTCAATTCGTTGTATGGCGAAATATAGAAACGTCCACCGACAAAGTCAAGCACATTTCGTCAGACAACGAAATGTGAGGGGGTAAGGCCCCAACCATTCTATAGAAGGGCGGACGCGGCTGGAGGAAGCGCCATTGGCCACTCTTGGCGGCAGTAGGGAAGGGTTTAAAACCTGTGGCGAATGTTGGCGGAAGTTCGCTTTGGTCGTAGCGATGGTGAGATATTCATCAAATTTTGAGTTTTGTGTTGACAGGGAAAGGGTGTTTGCTTAAAGTGCATTTCTCGCGTCACGGAGATGTCACATTGCGACTGGCTGTTGAGCCGAAAAGCAAAAAAGTGATTGACCTGTGGAACGAGGGGGAGCATAACCGCTCCTCGCGATTGAAGAAAACGACTGGCTCCACGGTGAACAAAGTTTCACGGGACGGAAAAAAGTTGTTGACTTCGAAAGCCAAGGGGAGCATAACCGCTCCTCGCGATTGAAGAAAAACGACTGGCTCCCACGGCGAAACAAAAAGTTTCGCAAGACGGAAAAAAGTTGTTGACTTCGAAAGCAAAGCGGAGCATAAACGCTCCTCGCGCCTTGAGAAAAACGACTGACGGTCGCCGCGAAAAACTTTCGCGAAACGAAAAAAAGTTGTTGACTTGAGAAACGAAACGGAGCACAATGGCTCCTCGCGCTGAGCGGCAACGAGCCGGGTCGGCGGGCCGAAAAGGCCAAAGTGGTTCATTGACAAGTGAATAGCGAGTGGGAAGAAAGTCTTTGAGATTCCGATTTCTGCGAAAGCAGAGATCTTGTACAGATTTGAACTGGAGAGTTTGATTCTGGCTCAGATTGAACGCTGGCGGCGTGCTTAACACATGCAAGTCGAACGCGAAAGGGACTTCGGTCCTGAGTAAAGTGGCGCACGGGTGAGTAACGCGTGGATAATCTGCCCTTATGATTGGAACAACAGTTGGAAACGACTGCTAATACCGGATACGCTCAAAATGAACTTTTTGAGGAAAGATGACCTCTGCTTGCAAGTTATCGCATAAGGATGAGTCCGCGTCCCATTAGCTTGTTGGCGGGGTAACGGCCCACCAAGGCAACGATGGGTAGCCGATTTGAGAGGATGATCGGCCACACTGGAACTGAAACACGGTCCAGACTCCTACGGGAGGCAGCAGTGGGGAATATTGCGCAATGGGCGAAAGCCTGACGCAGCGACGCCGCGTGAGGGATGAAGGTTTTCGGATCGTAAACCTCTGTCAGAAGGGAAGAAACTACGCTGTGCTAATCAGCAGTGTACTGACGGTACCTTCAAAGGAAGCACCGGCTAACTCCGTGCCAGCAGCCGCGGTAATACGGAGGGTGCAAGCGTTAATCGGAATTACTGGGCGTAAAGCGCACGTAGGCTGTAGTGTAAGTCAGGGGTGAAATCCCACGGCTCAACCGTGGAAACTGCCTTTGATACTGCACAACTGAATCCGGGAGAGGGTGGCGGAATTCCAGGTGTAGGAGTGAAATCCGTAGATATCTGGAGGAACATCAGTGGCGAAGGCGGCCACCTGGACCGGTATTGACGCTGAGGTGCGAAAGCGTGGGGAGCAAACAGGATTAGATACCCTGGTAGTCCACGCTGTAAACGATGGATGCTAGATGTCGGGGAGTATTCTTCGGTGTCGTAGTTAACGCGTTAAGCATCCCGCCTGGGGAGTACGGTCGCAAGGCTGAAACTCAAAGAAATTGACGGGGGCCCGCACAAGCGGTGGAGTATGTGGTTTAATTCGATGCAACGCGAAGAACCTTACCTAGGTTTGACATCCACGGAACCCTCCCGAAAAGGAGGGGTGCCCTTCGGGGAGCCGTGTGACAGGTGCTGCATGGGCTGTCGTCAGCTCGTGTCGTGAGATGTTGGGTTAAGTCCCGCAACGAGCGCAACCCCTATGGATAGTTGCCAGCAAGTAATGTTGGGCACTCTATTCAGACTGCCCGGGTTAACCGGGAGGAAGGTGGGGACGACGTCAAGTCATCATGGCCCTTACGCCTAGGCTACACACGTACTACAATGGCACGCACAAAGGGGAGCGAGACCGCGAGGTGGAGCCAATCCCAAAAAAACGTGTCCCAGTCCCGGATTGCAGTCTGGCAACTCGACTGCATGAAGTTGGAATCGCTAGTAATTCGAGATCAGCATGCTTCGGGTGAATGCGTTCCCGGGGCCTTGTACACAACCGCCCGTCACACCACGAAAGTCGGTTTTACCCAGAAGCCGGTGAGCCAACCAGCAATGGAGGCAGCCGTCTACGGTAGGGGCCGATGATTGGGGTGAAGTCGTAACAAGGTAGCCGTAGGGGAACCTGCGGCTGGATCACCTCCTTTATAGGATTATTAACTTCCCACTACGCTGCTCACTTTCAATGAGGCGACTACGTTCTTTGAGAAATGAGAGAGTATGTTTTTCGGGCCTGTAGCTCAGGTGGTTAGAGCGCACGCCTGATAAGCGTGAGGGTCGAAAGTTCAAGTCTTTCCAGGCCACCACCTTATCAGGGGCGTTGCCGGGCCTTGCAGCAACGCCGCTGGATCAGTTCATGCGGTTGGGGCTTGTAGCTCAATTGGGAGAGCATCTGCTTTGCAAGCAGAAGGTCGTCGGTTCGATTCCGTCCAGCTCCACCACCGAAACATTACTCTATAGTCAAGCCGCGATTGGCAACAGGCGAGTGACAATATGGTCACGCGAATGTGAACCAAGCGCTGAGCTTGGCGGACCCCAACGGGTCGGCTCTTTTACAATTGAATAGGGATGGAAGGAAGTTTTTTTCGAGAGACAAGCGATATAAGAGCATCGGGTGGATGCCTTGGCGTCGGAAGGCGATGAAAGACGCGGTAAGCTGCGATAAGCCTCGGGGAGGAGCTAAACATCCCTTGATCCGAGGATTTCTGAATGGGGAAACCCGGCGGAAGTCATGTTCCGTCACTGGTAGACAAATACATAGTCTGCCAAGTGCCAACTCAGGGAAGTGAACATCTCAGTACCTGAAGGAAAGGAAATCAAACGAGACTCCCTCAGTAGCGGCGAGCGAAGGGGGAAGAGCCTAAACCGTGTGGATCCGTCCATGCGGGGTTGTAGGGCCGGCATACGTGATTCTGGAGTAGGCAGGGGAAGGAAGCTGGAAAGCTTTGCCAGAGCGGGTGATAGCCCCGTACCCGAAACCGAAAAGGACGCAGCCGGTACCTGAGTACTGCGAGGCACGTGAAACCTCGTGGGAATCTGGGAGGACCATCTTCCAAGGCTAAGTACTAACCGACGACCGATAGTGCACCAGTACCGTGAGGGAAAGGTGAAAAGAACCCCTGTCAGGGGAGTGAAATAGAATCTGAAACCTGATGCTTACAAGCTGTGGGAGCACCCTTGTGGTGTGACCGCGTGCCTTTTGCATAATGAGTCAGCGAGTTAATCTGTACTGCAAGGTTAAGCGTAAGTGGAGCCGTAGCGAAAGCGAGTCTGATAAGGGCGTTTAGTAGTGCGGATTAGACCCGAAACCGGGTGATCTATCCATGAGCAGGTTGAAGCAAGGGTAAAACCTTGTGGAGGACCGAACCATTAACGGCTGAAAACGTTTTGGATGACTTGTGGATAGGGGTGAAAGGCCAATCAAACCCGGTGATAGCTGGTTCTCCCCGAAATATATTGAGGTATAGCCTCATGGATTGTCTACCGGAGGTAAAGCACTGACAGAGCTAGGGGTCCTACCAGATTACCAAACTCTTTCAAACTCAGAATGCCGGTCAGATGTACCATGGGAGTCAGACAGTGGGTGCTAAGGTCCATTGTCGAGAGGGTAAGAGCCCAGATCAACAGCTAAGGTCTCCAAATCTATGCTCAGTGGTTAAGGTGGTGACGTTGTAGAGACACCCAGGACGTTGGCTTAGAAGCAGCCATCGTTTAAAGAAAGCGTAATAGCTCACTGGTCTAATGACGCTGCGCCGAAAATGTAACGGGGCTAAGCATAGTACCGAAGCTTTGAATTCCGCTTAGGCGGTCTGGTAGGGGAGCGTTCTTCATGGGCTGAAGGTGTGTTGTAAAGCATGCTGGACTGTGGAGAAGTGATTATGCTGACATGAGTAACGATAAAACGGGTGAAAAACCCGTTCGCCGTAAACCCAAGGTTTCCTGGGTAAAGGTAATCTTCCCAGGGTTAGTCGGTCCCTAAGGTGAGGCTGAAAGGCGTAGCTGATGGGAAACGAGTTAATATTCTCGTACTTGTACATCTGTGCGATGGAGGGACGCAGAAAGGTAGACAGGCCGGGTGTTGGTTGTCCCGGTGCAAGCAGGTAGACGTGTGGTACAGGCAAATCCGTACCGCTCTACGTCGAGACGCGAGTCCGTGACCGTAAGGTCTGAAGCTGTTGAGCCTATACTGCCTAGAAAATCTTCTAAGTTTAGGATGTGCAAACCGTACCGCAAACCAACTCAGGTGGGTGGGATGAATAATCCAAGGCGCTCGAGAGAACTCTGGCCAAGGAACTCGGCAAAATAACCCCGTACCTTCGGAAGAAGGGGTGCTCCTCCGGGTGAAGTTAATTCACTTAACGAGCCTGAGGGAGCCGCAGAGAAATGGTGGTGGCGACTGTTTACTAAAAACATAGGTCTGTGCGAAGTCCTAAAGACGACGTATACGGACTGACGCCTGCCCGGTGCCGGAAGGTTAAAAGGAGAGGTCAGCGCAAGCGAAGCTTCGAATTGAAGCCCCGGTAAACGGCGGCCGTAACTATAACGGTCCTAAGGTAGCGAAATTCCTTGTCGGGTAAGTTCCGACCTGCACGAATGGCGTAACGATCTCCACACTGTCTCGGCCAGAGACTCGGTGAAATTGAAGTCGCGGTGAAAATGCCGTGTACCCGCAGAAAGACGGAAAGACCCTGTGCACCTTTACTATAGCTTGACATTGGGATTTGGAACTGCATGTGTAGGATAGGTGGGAGACTGTGAACTCTGTACGCTAGTATGGGGGGAGTCATTGTTGAAATACCACCCTTGTTTTTTCAGGTCCCTAACCCTCTACCGTTATCCGGTGAGGGAACAGTGTCTGGTGGGTAGTTTGACTGGGGCGTCGCCTCCTAAAGAG